>Ga0315912_10000015_pt1 | contig 608641 bp, 456 predicted proteins | sample VfabasoilMG_FD_204469 | JGI IMG/M metagenome (GOLD analysis project Ga0315912, IMG submission 204469) | Garden soil microbial communities collected in Santa Monica, California, United States - V. faba soil | ecosystem: Environmental > Terrestrial > Soil > Garden | place: USA: California... | reverse complement strand
CGCCATCGCGGGTCATCCTACTTGGTTGCTTCTCGACTTTCGATCCCCACCACGGCTATGCCGCGTGTGGTTGCGCGGACGCGTGGTTGCCGCGGGCCCGTTTCGGACTTTCACCACAGGCTGCTAGGCAAGAAGCTCGGCGAAGTCGTCGAGAAGTATGGCAACAAGCTGCCCTTCGATGGAGGCAAGCGCATCTCGAAGGAGCTCGCGAAGCGGGTGAAGGCCAACGTCGGCATCCGTGCGCTCACGGGCCCGCTCACCATCAAGAGCCGCGGGCTCGCCCAGAACTGGGAGGCGACTTATTGGGTGTACTTCGCAGTGGCCAGCGGAGGCAGCGGTGGAGGAAAGCTGGGGCTACGATACCTGCGGGGCACGGGTTCGGCGGAGACCAACCTCGAGTGGAGCCCCGAGCACTTTCCCGGCAATTTCACCGTGCTCGCGGGCCAAGCGGCCCGTGACCAGCACGGCGTGCTTCGGGAGCACCAGCTCATCTGGATCGCCACGGGCTCACACCCTTCGGAACCCTCCATCCAGCTGCTGCTCAGTGACATCGACACCGACCTGACGTCCAGCGCACTGGGCATCGGCTGGGGCGAGATCATGGATCCCAACGCGCTCACAGAGGCGCCGCCCACCCCGATCGAGCCCAAGATCTTCAGCTACAGTACCAAGTACGTGCGCGCGGACGACGTCCACTTCACGCTCGGGAGCGCGACCGTGCTCGAGGACGGCCGCAGGCTCCTCCGCATCCTCGCCGCCAACGAGCTCGCCGCGCTCCGCGACACGACGACGCTCGTCACGTTCGACGGCTTCGCCGACCGGCTCGGTAGCGTCGGCTATAACGACGTGTTGTCCGAGATGCGTGCCGAGAATGCGAAGACTGCGCTCCTCGACTGCCTCGATGGCACGGCCACGGCGAGCATGACGGTCCGCGGCCATGGCGAGCGCGTGCTCGCGCTGCTCGACGACGTCTTCGACTTCCCCGACGCCAGCGCAGCCCCGGAGTGGCGACGAGTGTTCGTGCTCCTGCACGGCGAGGCCTCGGTCGAGCTGGTCGTTCGCGACCTCAAAGACGTGAAGTGATGCGGCGGCTCGTTCTCACATGCTCGCTGGTTCTCGTGGTCGTGGCCTGCTCGCGCCAGACTCCGTCGCCGTCGCACGAATCGACCCGGACTGAAGAGGGTGCAGAGAAGAACCGCACCTCCATCCCCGGGGAGGCATTCGGAGAGATCGTCCAGATTGGCGCAGCCTGGAACCATACGTGCGCATTGAAAGTGGATGGCCAGGTCTACTGCTGGGGTCGGCTCGCCGGTATCGAGCGAGATCAACCCCGCCCTCGACGTGTGGCAGGCATCGAGGCCGCCCATCAAATCGCCATTCATGGCTCATACTCATTTGCCGTGGAACGATCCGGAGAAGTGATGACCTGGGGTGGGCTGACCGGTCCACACTACCGACATCGACGCATCGAGCATACCCGCGGCAAGTGGCAGTTTGGCGGGCCGGACTCCCCAGCTTGGCACATCGAGCCTACCGAGCCCCTCGACCCCTCACTTTCCGCTGAGCATGCAGCCGCGGCGCATCCAGAAGAAGTACGCCTCGAAACTAGGGAAATGAGGCGTGTATCGCCGCAGTGGCGAGTCACAGCTCGCGCCATCCCTACACGGCTCCATACGGACGGCGTCGTCTTCGTAGCCAGCGGTATGTTGTGCACCCACGACCGCGACGGAAGCCTGGCCTGTGTGCAGCCCTTCTTCGTCGACGCATTTCCGTCGTGGAACGAGTCAAAGACGCGTCCCGAACCCGATCTCATCAATATGAGCTCTTCATCCATGCCAGAGGTCTGCCTCCTCCGGCGTGATGGCAGCGTCGAGTGCGTGCGCTACCCCGAGGGGGACTACGAGACCTGGGGTGAGAAGGGATTCCGCGTGGATCGCGTTCCACTGCCCGGACCCGCCGCTGCAATTGCCTCGGGCGACTGTGGAGCAGTGGTGCTCCGCGACGGTCGCGTGGTCACGTGGTGCGACACCGACGAAGAGCTCCGGCTGCTGCCCAACATCAAGCTCCACTCGGACATCGACGATGCCGTCGCCATCGAGACCTACGGGAGCACCATCTGCGTCCTACGCCGCAATGATAAAGTCACGTGCTGGTACGAGGGCCAAGATGCCCGCTTCTACATGCCGGAGCCTCGCACCATCACCACCCTCGATCACCCCACGCAGATCGCAGTCGGCGATCGTCACGTCTGCGCCCTCGTGGCCGACGGCCATGTCCAGTGCTGGGGCGGCAACGAGCACGGCCAGCTCGGCAACGGCAAGACCGAGGGCAAGCTCAACGAACACGGATTCCCGCCGATGCTGATCCCCGACACTCCCCCCACCTGGGTCGTCGCTCCCGAGAGCTCTCCATGACCGATGGCGAGGGCGACCAAGCCCTTGCTCTGCTTCGCCGGCCGAGGGACAGGCCTCGTACCGCCCTACGGCATCACGCAGTACCCGTTCGCATCCGCCACCCCGCCCGACTGCCAGCACACCAGCCACTCGTCCAGGAACTCGTAGCGGATCTGCACATAGTCCCGCAGGTCCTGCAGCCGGTTGTTGTAGGTGTTGTTGCTGTACGGCTTGTTCGTGTCGGTCAGCACTGCTTCCTCGATCTGCATCGACATCTCGTCGATCCAGCCGAGCATCTGGGTGGGCTCGTAGCCTTCGTGGACGATCTGATCGATGATGTCGATGTAGAGATCGTGGTATGCGGGATCCGAGAGCGCGACCTCGTACCACGGCCGACCGTGGGTGTCGTTCTTCTCCCAAACGATCGGATCCGGGTTCAAGGGGTACTCCCCGCCGGGCTCGTCTTCGAAGCGCTCGAAGGTGTTGTCGAGATCCCAGGGCAAGAGCATGAACTTGCCGCGCACGGGGTCGTCGTAGAGGAAGAAGTTGAGCCCGCCCGCCCACGCCCCGTCGGAGTCGGGGATCACGGCCTCGGCCGCGTAGGTGAGCAGCGCCTGCTCGATGTCCATCAGATCGTCGAGCTGAGCGATGTCCGCGGAATCCTCCACGTCTCGCAAGAGATCGAGGCGGATGTCGCTCTCGGGGCCCCACTTGTGCTCCCAGTTGGCTCGCTGCCACAGCGCGCCGTTCGGATCGTCCATCGTCCGCTGCAGGAACACCTCGTCGAGCTTCTCGATGTTGGTGAAGACGCCGTAGTACTCGCCGTTGACGACGAGCCGGGCGTTGTTGGCACAGGGCGCCGCGATCCCCACGTCGCGCATGAACCGTAGCGAGAGCCGATCGCGAAGCATGTGCCGATTGAAGGTGGCCGCGTCGAGGACGAGCCGCTTGAGCCCCCAGAAATTCCCGTCGGGATCGTCGACGTGAAAGCCGATCTGGAACTGCATCTTGTCTTCGGGCAGCGGCTCCCAGAAGCTGGGGTTGCCGCGCAGGCGGATGTGGGCATCCTGAATGACCACATCGCCATAGCGGAATTCCACGAGCGGATGGTACGGGTTGTACTCGAGATCGGCGTCCTCGTTGGCGGCCCCGTTGTTCCACTCCCACATCAAGAGGTCCCAGTACTCCTGGTCGATGGTGACCTCGAAGGTGGGCAGGAGGTCCTGGGCGTAGATCGCATGGCAGCCCTCTGCATCGGGGGGCGGGACCTGGTCGTTGGGGTCCACGCCCATGTCGGGCATGGGGGCCGTCGTCGCATCGGTCGCGTCGGTCGCGTCGGTCGAGCTGCCAGTGTCAGTGCCGGAGCTCGTGCTCTCCTCGACTGCCACCTCGGTGGTTCCCCCCGTCGACTCGGCCGACGTGGTGCCGCTCTCCGCCGAGCCCGACGATTCCGAGCCGGGTTCTGGAGTCTGCGGGGGGGTCGATGAGCAGGCCAGCAGGGTGCTGCAGGCCACTACCCATACCCACCGCTCATGCTTCGAACGCACTTCCGAGCACACTGGACCCACAGCAATCCTTCGCTCGATCTGCATCCCTCGCCTACTCCTTGATGCCCACAACCCGGCAGCTTACGATTCTACACTGAATCTTCGGGCTCGTCCTCCTCGATCCCCACCCTGTTCTACAATGGAACGATGGGAACGAACAACTGATTGTATGTGGCTACCTTGAACTGAACTACATTGCGCTCGAAGTGGGCGCGAAATAGCCACCTGCTTCTGGCCATCGCATAAGCCATCACTTGATGCATCCGCCTACGGCGGGACGCATCCGCCTACGGCGGGACGCAGTACCCCTCCGGGTCGGCCGTCCCACCCGTCTGCCAACATACGACCCACTCGTCCAAGAACTCGTACCGCCCCGGGATGTACTCGCGCAGCGCATCGAGCCGGTTGTAGTACGTGGTATTGGAGTACGGCTTGTTCATGTCCGTAGTCACCGCTTCCTCGATCTGCGCCGACATCTCGTCGACCCAACCGAGCATCTGCGTGGGCTCGTAGCCCTCGTGGACGATCTGATCGATGGTGTCGACGTAGAAGTCGAAGTACGCAGGATCCGAGAGTGCGACGTCGTACCACGGCCGGCCGTGAGTGTTGCTCTTCTCCCACACGAACGGGTCGGGGTTCACCGGGTACGGCCCATCGGGCTCGTCTTCGAAGCGCTCGAAGGTGTTGTCGAGATCCCAGGGCAAGAGCATGAACTTGCCACGCATGGGGTCGTCGTAGAGGAAGAAATTGAGCCCGCCCGCCCAGGCGCCGTCGGAGTCGGGGATCACGGCTTCGGCGGCGTAGGTGAGCAGGGCCTGCTCGATGTCCATCAGCACGTCGAGCTGCTCGAGCTCGTCGGCCTGGTCCACGTCGCGCAGGAGATCGAGGCGAGTCTCGCTGATGGGGCCGGACTCGTGCTCCCAGTTGGTCCGCTGCCACAGGGCGCCGCTCGGATCCTCCATCGTTCGCTGCAGGAACACCTCGTCGAGCTTCTCGATGTTGGTGAAGACGCCGTAGTACTCGCCGTTGACGACCAGCCGGGCGTTGTTGGCACACGGCGCCACGAGCCCCACATTGCGCATGAACCGCAGCGAGAGCCGATCGCGGAGCATGTGCCGGTTGAAGGTGGCCGAGTCGAGGGAGAGCCGCTTGAGCCCCCAGAAGGTCCCCGCGGGATCGTCGACGTGGAAGCCGATCTGGAACTGCATCTTGTCTTCCGGGATCGGGTTCCAGAACTCGGGGTTGCCCTTCAGGCGGATGTAGGCATCGTCGATCACCACGTCGCCATAGCGGAACTCGGTGAGCGGGTGGTACGGGTTGTACTCGAGATCGGCGGCCTCGTTGGCGGTCCCGTTGTTCCACTCCCACATCAAGAGCTCCCAGTACTGCGGCTCGATGGTGATCTCGAAGGTGGGCAGGAGATCCTGGGCGTAGATCGCATGGCAGCCCTCCTCGTCGGGAGGAGGGATCTGATCGTTCGGATCGTCGCCCATGTCGGGCGGAGCCACCGTCGTCACGTCGTTCGAGTCGCCCGAACCATTCGTTCCACCCGACGTGGCGGTGTCGTCGCCATCGGGACCCTCATGGGTACCTGCCGTCCCACCCGTCGGCATGCCAACGGTACCCGCCGAGTCCGACGAGTCCCCGCTCCCCTCGGGGGTCTGCGAGGGATCCGACGAGCACGCCAAGAGGCTGCCGCACGCCATGACCCACATCCACTGCCACCGAGGAGCTCTCGCCGTCCCTTGCTCGATCCGCATTCGTTCCCTCGCTCCTCCGCTCGCTCCGCTCGGGCCGCTAGGCCTTCAGGCCCGGGAGCTCGCCGTTGTTGTACGCGGGGTTGCCGAACACCTCGTCCTCGAGCCCCATGGCGTTTTGTAGCGACACGAACAACTGATTGTGGGAGGCCGCCGTTGGTTGCACGACATAGCGGCCGGTGGAGAAGTAGCCACCTGCGCTGCCGGCCATGACGTAGGGCATCGCATGACGATCGTGGTTGTTGCCCTTGGCCTGCTCGTTGACCCACACCAGCACGCAGTTGTCGAACAGCGTGCCTTCGCCCTCGGGGATCGCCTTGAGCGCGGCGATGAGGTACGCGAATTGCTCGGCATACCAGGCGTTGAGCCGGGTGTTCTGCTCGACCTTGGGCTCGTCCTCGTCGCCCTTGTGAGCCAGCGAGTGGTGGCCGTCCTTGATGTCCTCGCCGAGCCACGAGTAGACGTAGTCGGCCACCGAGTGGGTCCACATCAGCGTGCCCACGCGGGTGAGGTCGCAGGCCATCGCCATGACCATGATGTCCATCTGCAGCCGGCCGATCTCGGGCAGCTGATCGACCCGCGTGGGATCGATCGGGGCCAGGTCGAGCATCTTGCACTCGCCCTCGAACTGCACACCGGTACGATCGAGACGGCCCTGGATGTCGGTCAGCGAGGCGATGTGGATGTCGAGCTTCTCGCGGTCCTGATCTTCCATGCGATCGGCGAGACGATCGTAGTCCATCGTCACCTGCTCGAGCAGGCGCTGGCGACGGCGCCGCTGCACGTCGAGCTCGCCCGACGAGGCCTCGGGATCGCCGAAGATGCGCGTGTAGGCGGCAGCGGGGTCGTTCTCGGGTGGGATCGGGTCACCGGGGCCGCGATAGTTGATGCGGCCGCCGACGTCGGACTTGCCCACCAGCACCCCGAGCTCGATCGAGGGGAACAGCACCTGGTCGCCGATCGCCTTGGCGATCTTCTGATCGATGGAGATGTCGGCGGCCCAGCCCGCCGACTGGCCCGCGTCACCCGCGAAGTTGCCCTCGAGCAGCTCGGTGGCGGTGAGGCACTGCCCGGTGCCCTTCTGGTGGGCATCGCCGGGGCCGTTGAAGGCCGACTCCATGTCGACGTTGCCGAGGATGAGCAGGTCGTCGCGATGCGCCTCGAGCGGGGTGAGGATCGGGCTGAGGCCGAAGTCGGTCTCGCCACCGGTGGGCCAGAAGTTGAGCGGAACGGTGCCGTTGGGCGTGTAGAAGAAGATGATGCGCTTCTTGCCATCGCCGGGGGCCGCGAACGCCGGCCGCTGGCTCGGAAGGAGCGGCAGCGCGAGCGCGGAGGCCCCGAGGTAGCGCAAGAGCTCACGACGAGTGGGACGAACGATGCTCATTGCTCACTCCCCTCCTTGGGCGGGCTGCCACACGCCGGGGACCCGGCGGTAGCGGAATGCGTCGGTCTGCGTGAGCGCGACCAGGAGCGCCTGGATGTGGTAGTCGGACTCGGCGAACGCTTCGCCGATGCGGGTGAGGCTCTCGGCGTCGGCCTCGGTCTCGGCTCGCCCGTGCGCGAAGCGGAACCACTGACGGGTGATGCAGTCGTGCACGGTCTCGCTGCTGGCGAGCATGGCCCCGAGCGCGGCTGCGCCGTCGAACGGCCCGTCGATGTCGAGGGTGCCGATGACCTCGCCGCTGGCGTCGATGGCCAGCCCGTGCTCATCGTCGCGCCAGCGGCCCATCGCGTCGAAGTGCTCGAAGCCCAGGCCCAGCGGATCGAGCAGCTTGTGACAGCCGGAGCACAGCGGGTCGACCTCGTGCTGCTCGAGCTGCTCGCGGGTGGTCTTGGTGATGTCGACGGCAGGAGCCTCGGGGACCACGTCGGGCGGGGGCGGCGGGACCTGGCACAGGAGTCGCTCGCGCACGTACTTGCCGCGGAGCACGGGCGAGGAGCGATCGGGCTTGGCGTAGAGCGCGAGCAGGCCCGCCTGGGTGAGGAAGCCGGAGTGCTGCGCCGGATCGAGCTCGACCCGCACGTACTGCTCCTCGGTGGCGGTGGGTGCCGAGACGCCGTAGAACTCGGCGAGCGGCGCGTTGACGAGGGTGAAGGGCGCGGTGAACAGCGTCTCGACCGAGGCGTCGACGTCGAAGATCGCGAACTCGAAGAAGCGCTCGGTCTGCGACTGTAGATGCGGCAGGATCGCGGGGTCGTAGTCGGGGAACGCGTCGGCGTCCTTGCCGATGCCGGTGAGCACGCTGGTGATCTTGGACAGGCCCAGCCACTGCCGGTGGAAGTTGCGGACGGCCTCGCGGGCCCGCGGCGCCCGCAGCAGGCGCTGGGCCTGCTCTTCGATTTGAGCGGGCGTGCGCAGCTCGTCGGCGTCGGCGGCGTCCATGAGCGTGCGATCGGGCGGGCTGTTCCAGAACAGGAACGACAGGCGCGACGCCATCTCGTAGGGCGACAGCTCGTCGAGACCATCTTCGTTGGGCTCGCCGCGTCCGAACTCCACGCGGTAGATGAAGTGGGGCGACTGCAGCATGCCGGCGACGACGAGCTCGGTGCCGGCCTGGGCATCGAACCCACCCTCGAGCGCCGCACCGTCGCCGAACATCACGAGCCACTCGGCGAGCTCGTCGTCGGCGAGCGGGCGACGGAACACCTCCTTGCCGAAGCCGCGCAGCCACGACTCGGCCTGCGTGGAGCAGGCGTCGTCGAAGCTCGTGGCGCCGGTGCAGCTCGCGAGCCCGGCGACGATGGTGGGCGCGTGACGAGCAGCGAGCGTCTCGGCGGCGACGAGGATCTGCTCGGCCAAGAGCGGGCTGACGACGAGCGCGGCGGCCTGGTTGTCGAAGCCGAGCGCGGTCTCCTCGGGCACGAACGCGTTGGCGGGCTGGGACGTGTCGCCGAACAGCTGGAAGATCGCGTTGTTGTACTCGATGCGGGTCAGCCGACGGAGCGGCGACGGGCCCGGATCGCCGGCCCGGATCTCGGGCTCGGGCTGCTTGGCCTCGTCGCGACAGGCTGCGGCCAGCAGCAGCAGCGACGAGAGCACACCGGACGTGAAGGTGAATCGCATGGGTCGCGGGCCTCCTTGGCTCAGGGCAGCTTGGCGACGTAGGCGTCGCTGTTGCCATGGTTGGTCACGGAACCGGCCGCGCCGAAGTTGATGTTCGACGCGAAGAAACGACCGACGATCGCCGAGTTGCCGTTGGCGTCGGCATCGACGCCGAGCGCGATCTCGGTGCCGGCCCCGCCCCAGCGCTGTGCCGAGAGTCCGGTGCCGTCGGGGTCGAAGCGGGCGAGGAAGACGTCGACCTTGCCGCCGCTCGAGAGCGTGCCGGTGCCGAACGAGGCGGTGCCGGCGAGCGAGCCCGCGAGGTGGATCGTGCCGTCGTCGCCGATCGCGAGCGCCGGCCAGGTGTTGTCCTCGAAGTCGTTGGCGAAGTTGTCGGCGGCGTCGCCGTAGCCGTTGGCCCACACCGCGGTGCCGTCGGGGCCGAGGCGCGCGAGGAAGAGGTCGCGCTCGCCCGCGCTGGTGAGCGGGTCGGCCATGCCGCCGAGGTCGAGCGAGGAGGTGAACGCGCCGACGACGAACACGTCGCCGGTCGGGCCGACCGCGATGTCGTAGCCCTGGTCGAGCCCGTCACCACCGGCCGCGAGCGCCCATAGCGGCTCGCCGTCGGGATCGTACTTGCCGATGACGGCGTCGAGCCCGTCGGCCGCGTCGAGCTGGGTCGCGTCGAAGCTCACCGACCCGCCGAAGTGCCCGGTGAAGTAGACGCCGGTGTCGTCGGCGGCGACGCCCCAGCCGTAGTCATCCTCGGGGCCGCCGAGCTGGCGTGCCCACTGGATCCCGCCGCTGGCGGCGGAGAGCCGCACGAGGAACAGGTCGCGCAGGCCCGCGCTCGCGAGCTGCGTGCCGCCGAAGGTAGCGTCGCCGGTGAACGTGCCGGTGACGTAGACGTTGCCGGCGGGGTCGACGGCCACGCGCTCGCTGCGGTCGGGATCGAGGCCGCCGACCATGGTGCTCCACACGTAGTCGCCGTTTCCGTCGAGGCGTGCGATGAAGACGTCGTCGGTGCCGACGCCGTCGAGCGGTGCCCCGCCGAAGTCGATGATGCCGAACGCCCGCCCGACGAGCACGATGTCGCCGTCGGGGGCGACGACCACGTCGCCGCCGTACTGGTTGCTGCTGTCGCCGAACTGCTTGATCCAGATCGAGTTGCCGTAGAGGTCGTAGCGCGCGAGGAAGATGTCGTGCTTGCCGTTGTCGGACACGTGGGGGCCGTCGCCGAACCCGACGGTGCCCTCGAAGTCGCCGAGCACGATCACGTCGCCGTTGCTGCGGTCGATCGCGACGGCGCGCGCCTGCTGGTTGTTCTCGGCCGAGTAGCCGACCACCCAGGTCTCGGAGCACGCCGGGGTCTCGCCGTCGCAATTCTCGTCGTCGGCGGTGTTGCAGTCCTCGCCGAGCGGCGGGACCTCGCCCTCGCACGGGCCCCAGCTGGCGTCGGCCTGGCAGGTCTGCGTGCCGCCGTGGCACATCGCCACGCCCTCGGTCTCGGGGAGGCCCGAGTAGCAGTCACGCGTCTCGTCGGGCGTGCACATCTCGGGGATCTGGCCGGTGTCGGTGGCGTCGGTGTCCTCGCCCTCGGTGTCGCTGCTGGTGGTGGTGCCGTCGCTGGGACCGGGCGGGACCAAGCCCGAGATCCACTCGACGATGCACTGCACGTCCTCCTCGGGGAGCGGATCACCGACCTGCGGCATGATCGTCCCGCACGAGGGATTGGGGCGCAGCTTCTCGACGAGCACGCTGCCCTCGGGGTCGGAGGGATCTGCGATCACCCCGGCGCACTGCGTGGCGGGCAAGAGCACGATGCGCGTCTCGAGCCCGGGCGCGACCAGATCGAGCGCCGCTGCGGGAGCCGAGCCCTCGTGGCACGCGGCCGAAGAGCACTTCTCGACGAAGAGCTGCGGCACGTCGAGCTCGGCACAGCGCTCGCCGCCGGTGCCTCCGCTCGGACCCTCGGGACCGCCACAGGCCGAGGTCGCGACGAGCCCCAACGCGGTCACCAAGCGCTTCTTGCCAATACCGAGCCGCATGAAGGTTGGAACCGTAGCACCGCGAGATCCGACCCGCCATGAGGTCCATTACATTGCGGAACGATGCTGGGGTGGCACCTGGCGCGGTTTGCTCGTGGTGCGAGCGGGAGCGACCTTTCTCGATTTCGGCCCCATTTCGGCCTGCCACTGTCAAAGAGGGGGCAAAAGCGGGGCTCCTGCTACGGCCTGCGCTCGGGCCCCGTGAACGCGTGCGTAGGACCCCGCCCACCAGCCCGTACCGAACATGACATCGACTGAAATCAAAAAGCATGCGGTGAGACCAAAAAGCACGCGGTGAGACCACCAAAGCATGCGGTGAGACATGGTGGGTCAGTGGGGTGGGCCGCACAGTGGGGAAAACCGCCCCAGCGGTGTCCAATTTGGACCCCGTAGGGGCAAGCCCGATTGTCACGGAACGGCGTCGATTGTCGTTCCAGGGCGGGTTGGAGGTGCTACGATGCCTCTCCCCAGGCACACCCACTTGGCGACGAGTCGGCGCGGCAGCGGGCCGCCGCGTTGACGCTCCATCCCCCGTCGCAGCTCACCAGGAGGTTGAGGTGGCCGGAAGCTCCCCCAGTCCCAAGTGGTCGGATGACCTGCGAAGCACCAGCGTCCTGGTGGTGGTGATGGTGGTGGCCCTGGCGATTCTCCAAGCGCTGGGGATGCCCAGCGCCATCGATGCTTCGCTGCGCTCGACGTACTACCGCGTGCAGAGCACGGCCGAGACCACGCAGCGAGTGCTGCTGGTCGAGGCCGATGACGACACCGTGCGCGCGTGGGGGGAACCGACGTGGTCGGACGAGCGTCGGCAGGAGCTGCTCGGGCGCATCGCCGCGGGCAGCCCCGCGGCGGTGGTGGTGCTCGATCGCACGCGCATGTTCGGTGCGACGCCGAGCACCGAGGAAGCGCTGCCCAGCGGGACGCCGCTCGTCGAGCTCGAGCCCCGCATCGATCCGGCGGCGTCGTTGGTCGACTCGCTCGGCCAGACCGAGCTACCGCCGGCGTGGCTCGAGCCGGTGACGCGTGCGCTCGGACTGCCGCCGCTCACGGGCGAGCCGCTGCGGATCCACTACCTGGCCCCGGCGTCGCGCCTGCCGACGGTGGCGTTCCACCGCATCGCCCAAGGCGACGTACCGCCTTCGATCTTCGCGGACAAGGTGATCGTGGTGGGGCTGACGAGCCGCAGCCACCGCGACCCACTGGCGACCCCGGTCGGAGCCCTCACGCCGCCGGAGATCGTCGGCCACGCGCTGGCGATGCTGACCGACGGGCGTCAGTGGTACGAGCCGTCGTGGCCGGCCCGCGCCCTGGGCCTACTGGGCCTCTTGATCGTCATGGTGCTGATGCTGCGAAGGGCCACGCCCGCGCAGGCGATCGTACGCGCGATGGGGATCGCGATGGTGGTCGTGACGGCCGATCTGGTCGCCTTCACCTCCAACGTGGCGTACTGGGGGGTGGCCAACGAGCTGCTGCTCGTGGTCATCGCGGTGCTCGTGCACTGGTACTTCGCGCAGCGCAGCAACGCCGCGCTGGTCAAGACGATGTCCGCCCAGATCACGGAGCAGGTCGTCGACCAACAGCCCGTGTCGCCGTCTCGCGAGTGGTTCTGGCGCGACATGGTCGAGGTCTTGCGGACCTACCTCGACGTGGACGTGACCGCCGTGCTCGCCGAGCTGCCGGCGGGGCAGTGGCACCTCGAGCCACGCGCGTACATGGGCATGACCGCGAACGACGTGTTCGAGCAGCGACGCGACGTGCGACGACCGCCATACCGCGCCGCGTTCCTCACGCTGCGAGCGACCCGTTGCGATCGACGCTTCGTGGCCGACGAGCAGCGCTACACCATTGCCGTCCCGCTCGCGAACCAGGGTCGGCTGTTCGGCATGTGGATGGTGAGCCTGCCCCACGGCGTGGAGCTGACGCCCTCCGAGCTGGAGGGGATCGAGCAGCTCGGCATGGAGCTCGGCCGCAGCATCGCGGAGCTGCGTCGCGCCGAGGACGAGTCGCGCTCGCTGATCGACTCGAGCAACGTGGGGATGCGGCTCTCTCACCTGTTCTCGGGAATGGAGGCGCTCGGCGAGGAGAAGCAGCGGATCCTCGACATGTTCGAGGCGCTGCCGCTGGGCCTGCTCGTCGCGGACGTGTGGGGGCACGTGCTGCAGCTCAACCCGGAGATCCAGCGCAGGCTCGCGCTCGAGCTGCCCGACGGGATCCCCAACAACGACCTCTGCGCGGTGCTGTCGCGGATCTCCGGCCGCTCGATCGAAGGCGTGCACGCGCTGATGCGGGCAACGGTGCGCGAGGGCAAGGTGTTTCGACTGCCGGTACGGCGGGCTGCGGGTCGCGAGGCGACGTACGTGCTCATGTCCATGCGCAGCGGGACGGGCGACGAGTCGAGCACGGTCGTGGACGCGACGACACGGCTGGTGCTCATCGCCGTGCCCGACGTCATCGGCGAGGCGATGGCGGCCGAGCCCGTGCTCGCCACCGAGCGCACCGTAGATGTGGCGCCGCTCGTCTTCGATGCGGCCAGGCGCAAGTCCGGGCCTCACCTCGCTGCCACCGGCACGGATGCGGCAGCGCAGGAACCCGTGCAGCTCGCCGCCACCGGAACGGACGCGGCAGCACAGGAACCCGTGGCGATGTCTCGCCCGGCCGAGCGCAAGTCCGGGCCTCACCTCGCCGCCACCGCAGCGGACATGGCAGGGCAGGAATCCGTGCCCGTGCCCCGCCCAGCCGAGCGCAAGTCTGGACCGTACCTCGCCGCGACCGGCTCCGACGGTGCGACGCAGGAATCCGTGCCCGTGCCCCGCTCGGTCGAGCGCAAGTCCGGGCCTCACCTCGCCGCGACCGGCTCCGACGGTTCGGCGCAAGAGCCCGTCCCCGTGCCCCGCTCGGCCGAACGCAAGTCCGGGCTCCACGAAGCGGCGACCACGGTCGCACCGGAGGTCGCGGCGCGCGAGCCGGACGTCGCTGCGCCCGGGCCCGTACCGAACGTCGCGGCACGCGAGCCCGTCGCCGCAGAGCCGCCGCGGTCGCGTCGGACCCGTAGAGCGCGGCGAGCCGCCGCCGCACGCGTTCGAACGAGCATCGTCGCGTCCGGGCCCGCAGCGCCGGACACGGCGCTCGGGCCCCTGCCTGCAGAGTCGCGGTCGCGTCGAACCCGGAGAGCGCGGCGAGCCGCCGCCGCACGTGTTCGAACGAACGGCGCGGCGCCCGAGCCCCTGCCGCAGGACACGGCGCCGCTACCACCTCACGACGCGGCGCCCGAGCCCCTGCCGCACGCCACGGCACCCGAGTCGGCCCATGATCACGATGCGACGCGCGAGCCCGCGATGGACGATGCGATTCCCGAGCCCGTGACGCGCGGGGTGACCGGGCCGGAGGCCACGGAATCGGAGCCGGAGCCGGACGAGAGCGAGCTCCCCAAGTCCAAGCCACGGCTGCTCCGCTTGGCGTGACGCGCTGGAAAGGCGCATGGATCCCGCCACCGATCTGCTGTTCGAGATCCCTCGCGGCCTCGAGCAGTCGATCCTCCTCGCGGTCCTGGTCGGCTTCCTGGTGACGTTCGTGCTGGTCGAGAGCTTCGGCTGGGTGTTCGTGGGCGTGGTCGTGCCGGGGTACCTGGCCTCGGTGCTGGCGATCCAGCCGGCGGCGGGCCTGGCGGTGATCGTGGACTCGGTGCTGACGTACTTCGTGGCCAAGGCGTTCGAGCTGGCGCTGGGGCGGAGCGGGGCCAGTAGCGAGTTCTTCGGGCGCGAGCGCTTCTTCCTCTTGGTGGTGGCGAGCGTGTTCGTCCGGCAGCACACGCAGACGTGGCTCCTGGCGCTGGCGCTCGAGCAGGCCAACCCGTGGCTCGACCTGCCGATGAGCTTCCAGCGCGGCGTGAGCAGCATCGGGATCGTGCTGGTCCCGCTGATGGCCAACCTCCTGTGGAAGCTCGATCTGCGGCGGGGGGTGTGGCAGATGGGCGTGACCACGCTGGCCACCTACGCGGTGCTGGCGATGTGGCTGTTGCCCGACACGACGCTGTCGTACAGCGCGCTCGAGCTGAGCTACGAGGACACCGCGATCGACTTCGTGGGCAACGCCAAGGCCTACATCATCTTCCTGTGCACGGCGTACCTGGCGTCGCAGCTCAACCTCTACTACGGCTGGGACTTCAACGGGATCCTGGTGCCGGCGCTCTTGGCCCTGTTGTGGTTCCACCCCGCCAAGCTGGCGGCGACGATCGGCGAGGCGATCGTGGTGTACTTCGTGACGCTGCGGCTGCCGCGGGCGCCGGGCCTGCGCTCGCTGACCATCGAGGGCCCGCGCCGGCTCGCGCTGGTGTTCATCACGAGCGTGCTGCTCAAGTGGATCATGGGCTGGACGATGGGGGACAGCCTGCCCACGTTCAAGATCAACGACTTCTACGGCTTCGGGTACCTGTTGCCCTCGCTGCTCGTCGTGAAGATGACGCAGCGCAAGTCGATGCGGATGGTGCTCCTGCCGACGGTGCTGGCCTCGTTCCTCGGATTCGTGACCGGGAGCCTGGTGGGATTCGTGCTGAGCTTCTTCGATCCACCGCTCCTGCCGGAGGCCCCGGTTCGGCGCCCGATCGAGCCGATCGGCAGCACGCGGCTGCTCCGCGATCCCGACGGGGTGGGTGCGCTCGGCCACCTGCACGCGCTCGAGCGGGCCGAGGCGCCGCCGGAGGCGGTGCGCACGCTGGTCTACGCCGGGGTGTGGGACGCGGCGGCGCGCTGGGTGGAGGCGCCCGACCGCGAGCGACGAGCCGCGCTGTTCGAGGCGGTCGAGGCGTCCGAGCTGGAGCTGGTGACGCTGGGAGCACGCGAAGGCCGGCTCGCGTACGCGCTCATCGAGCGCGACGACGGCCCCAACCTCGCGTGGGAGACGGCGCTGCTCGTGCCGGGCGCGCCGGGGCCGGCGATCGTGGTGCCGCGACCGGTGGCGGAGGCCCCGATCGCCGAGGCCGCTTCGGTGCTGTGCCGGCGCATGCAGTGCCGGGCGCTGGTGGTGGCGGGGGCCGATGTGGAGGGCACGCCCTGGCTGCCCATGAGCACGTCGTTCGACGTGGTCCGGAGCGCGCTGGCCGACGGGCCCATGCTCGAGCTGCGCAGCGACCCCACGGCCGGCCGCGACCCGATCCTGCACGTGGGCGGAGAGCTGCCGGAGTCGATCGATCTACGGCTGGCCTGGACGGCCCCGGTGACGGTCGAGTGGTCGACGCCTCCGATCGAGGCCACGGGGCCGCTGCCGCGCGTGGGAGGCATGCTGCGGCTGCACCCGCAGGACGTGGAGGCGCTGCTGCAATCGGACACGCCGCCGATCCAGCGCACGGCCACGCCACCGGCGTGGGTGATGCAGCGCGAGCGGGATCCGCTGGTGCGAACGCTGCGGTCGGTGACCCCACCGTCGGCGCTGGAGGCCCGCTACCTCGAGCTCGAGCTGGTCGCGCCGCTCGTGGGGGTGGCGGCGGGGCGCGTGCCCGAGGCGGAGCTCGAGCGGCTGGCGTGGCGTGCCGCTCGGCTCGGGCTCGAGCTGCACGACGCGGACGACTGTGGCGATGGGCGTCCATGCTTGATCCTGGTGGACCCGCTCGGCGACGAGGGGCTCGGCTGGGGAGCGCTGCTGGTGCGCCGGGGGCACGCCCGCGACTTCGGAGTGGAGGTGCCGCGACCCGGTCGTGCGTTCGGGACGCAGCAGCTGGGGCTCGAGCTGTGGCACCGGCTCGACGGTCGCGCGATCTACATCGGACCGACGAGCGACGAGCTGCAGGATCCGCTGGTGATGGGCAACCTCCACGCCCCGCTGATGCCCTACCACCAGGCGCTCGATCGATCGCTGGGCGATGGGATCACGCCGCCGCTGATCGTGCAGGTGCTCGGCTTCGGGGTGGAGCGGATGCTGGACACCGACCTCGTGATCGGCCTGGGACGGCCGGTGCTCGAGGGGCGGCAGCAGCCCGTGAAGCTGCGCTGGGCGCTGGAGCAGGGGCCCCTGCACTGGGCGGAGCGCCCGCTGGTGAGCGACGGCTCGCCTGCGCTCCACGAGCTGTCGGGCCAGGGCAGCGCGCCCGTGGAGTACTCGCTCGAGCTCGGATCGGCCGACGTGGCGCTGCTCTGGTTCTCGGCGGACGTGCGCGAGCGGTTCGTGCGGCGAACCGGTGGCGACGAGGCGCTGCGCGTGGGGGCGCTCGGGCGCGAGTATGGAGTCGTCACCGAGCTCGATCGGCTGCAGCCGGGGCCGGACGAGCCGCTCGCAGCGGCGCCGCCGCCCGAGGTGGAGGCCGAGCTCGAGGCGCTGCTCCAGCTGGCGACGGCGTACCGCCGCTCGCACGACATCCACGTGCTACGGCGGCTGCTCGCGCAGGCGAAGGCGGGCGAGGTGTTCGAGGTGTCGGTGGGCCAGGGGGCGACCACCAAGCTGCCCGTGCTGCTGCTCGAGGCCCGCGGCGAGGACTGGAGCCTGCGCAGCCTCGCGCTGCTCGACGTCGCCGCCGATCGGCGCGACACGCTGTCGGCGGCCGATCCCGCGCTGCGCGAGCAGGTGGGGCTGGCGCTGTTCCAGCGCGACGGGATCATCGTGGTGCGCAGCGAGTCACCCGCAGGAGGACACCGTGCGCCGTGAGCTGCTGGGGCTGTTGGTGCTCGCGGCCACGCTGTGGAGCGTGTGGCAGCTGGCCGGGCTCCAGCGCGCGATGTCGCAAGCGACCCGCTCGCCGCAGCAGCGCAAGCTGCTCGACGCCGACCGCATCGTCCACTATCGCTTCGATCGCGACGGTGGGCCGGTGTTCCACCTCGACGGCAACGAGACGGAGCTGCGGCTGGTGACCCACCTGGTGCTCGAGCACGGTCGCGAATACGCGGCAGACCTGACCTACGACTACGGGCTGCGCCTGCGCATCGACGGACCCGACGGCAGCACGCTGTGGCAGCGGGACATCCACACCTCGACGCGCCAGAGCAAGGCCGAGTGGGACGAGGGCATGTGGATGCGCGAGAACGCGTTCGGGCTCGAGCCGGGCACGGAGGTCACCGACGATCGGGTGCACCTCGTGACCCTGCCCCACTCGCTGCCGTGGGGCTCGCGATTCCACGTGAGCCTCGAGGCGCCAGCGGCCTCCTACGGCCTGCTCCGCGCCTACGAGCGCGCCAAGGACTCCTCGATTGGGCTCGCGATGGTGTACTTCGGCCCGGCGCAGGACGAGGCGCAGCGGCTGGTGGGCAACCTGACGTACCTGCCGTGGGAGGTGCTCACCGAGGAGCAGCGGACCATGCGGCTCGAGCTGCGCTGGAACCGGCTGTCGGCGCTGGGAGAGCTCGGCACGGACTACGAGGTGGACACGATCTTCTACTCCGGCTTCCGGGCGCCGCCGGCCGAGCTGCCGCCGCCGCCGCCCGTGACGCTGATCGACGACCGTGCTACCGCCCTGACCGCGTTCGGGCCCGGGGTGCTCCACATGTGGATCCATGCCGATTGCTCGGCGCTCGGGCCGGAGGCTCCCGACCCGTCGGTGCTGGTGGTGCATGTGGAGGCGACGGGGCTCGCGGACGCGCGCCACATGGATCCGTGCGCGGACGAGAGCTTCGCGACGTGGCTGCCCGAGGGGCCCCACACGCTGCACGTGCGCGGGCAGGACCTGCCGGAGACGACCGTGCACGCCTGGTACGACGACTACGAGCTGGCGACGCCCGACCTGCCGGGCCTCGAGCTCGGTCGCCCGCTACGGCCCACGATCACGCGCTCGCCCCGGGTGCGGCTCTGGACGGGCTCGGCCCCGGCCGAGTACGCGCTGGTGGAGCCCGAGGATCTCGAGTCGGCGATGCTCGAGCTGCGCGTCCAGCTGCCGGTTCCCCCGCGCTCGACCGCCAGCGCGCAGCGACCCGCGACCTTGCGCTACGCGTTCACCGATCGCCACGGGCAGGTGCTCGAGGAGGGGCAGTGGCGGATCGAGCCGGCGGAGCAGCTCGAGCGCTACGAGCTCTTGGTGGACGCCTCGAATGCCGAGCAGCAGTGGTGGGTGGGCCAGTATCGCGCCGCGCGCATCATCGTGCCGGAAGGGACCCAGCACCTGCGACTCGAGGCCGAAGGGGAGCTGGTCGCGTCGGTGTACACGTACTGGGCGGGGGCCTTGGAGGCACCCACGCCCCAACCGCCGTACGACGAGGTGATGCTGGTGGGGACCCGCTGGCGCCGCGTTCCGCACGAGAACCAGCGATGGTTCCTGGTGGACCCCCACAATGCCCACGTGCTGCAGCACCACGGGCAGACGGTGGACATCCACGGGCCGATCCGGCTGGAGCTCGTGGGCGACGACTCGTTCACCGGCGACAGCAGCGAGGGGCTCGACTCGGCCGACCCGGCGCTCGCGGACCCGCTCGTGGACCCGCTTGCAGCGACCGAGTCCCCGTGGGTGAGCATGCTGCCGTACACCAAGCAAGAGCAGCGCACGGTGCTCGAGCGTACGCCGCCCGAGTCGCGGTGGGCCCGCTACGTCCGCTGGCGACCCGGCCGAGCGACGCTCACCGTCGACGACGACTGGGGCGCAACGCTGGTGTACCTGGTGGACGGAGACCCAGCGCTCGCGCTGGGCAAGGAGCTGGAGGTGACGATCGACGGGCAGGTGCTGCGCACGACGATCGTGACGACCCGCGATGCGTGGTCGTTGCCCGGGCTCGGTCGGGGCAAGCATGCGCTCGAGCTCGGGGCGCTGCCCGAAGGGGTGCGGGTGTACCTCGACCGCCCGCGCCTCCGACCCGAGACGGGCGTGGCCGAGACCTACCGCGTGGTCACGATCCATCGCCTCGGCCGCAAGCGGATGGGGCTCGCGATCGACAAGACGAGCGACGTCCGGGACTACATCAACACGCTCACGTATCGCTGCGGCGAGCACGAGCCGAGCCGGCTGCGGGTGGAGCTCGATCGCGGGACGCCCACGCGGCAGCGGGGCGTGGTGGTGGACCTGGTGACGGCGGCGGTGCGCGAGCGGACCCTGCCGGCGCACGGGGAGCCGGCGGAGCTGGTGTTCTTCGACCGGCCGCAGGCGTCCTGCGAGACGCTGGGCCGGGTTCCGATCCCGCTGGGGGCCGACGTCAGCCGTGGCCGCCACCGCGTGGACCTGTACGTGGCGGACGGCCCGGGGCTGTGGGTACGCTTCTTCCGGCGGGGCACCGCGGGGGCCGAGGAAGCGCGGGCCCGGGAGTGGACCGAGCGCGTGCTCGACCTCCCAGCAAGGGCGCGGGCACCATGATCCCGATGCCGCGCGCCCACGATCTGCTGTGGCTGGTCCTGACCGCGAGCTGCCCGATGAGCACCCCCGACGATGCATCGCAGCGGCAGGGCGACGGCAGTGGAGTCGCGCCGATCGGCGAGGAGCAGGCGCTCGGCGAGCGGCGGGTCCGGGCGGTGCTGTGGCCGGACCTCCGCGGCACGCCGTACGTGGCGGCCGATGCCGCGCACGTGGCCGCGACCGAGGCGCTCGTGGCCGCCGCGGTCGAGCATGCGGTCGGTGACACTGATGCGGCGCGCCTGCCCGAGCTGGCGCACGCGGCCGGGATGGTGGTGGAGCGCTGGCGGATCGACGGCCAGCCATACCTCGCGCTGCTCGAGGGGCCGTCGGCGAGCGGGAGCACGGGCGCGTTCGTGCTGCACGTGGGGCCGCGCGTGACGGCGGGGCCCGAGCGGATCTTGCAGGCCCCGCACGCGTTCCACGACGTGGGCACCGGGGAGCTGGCGCTGGCGGTGTTCCTGGCCGCACCGGGCGGCTTTCGAGGCCTGTTCACCAACACGCGGCACCGCTACGTGCAGGCCGATGGTCGCAAGCAGAAGCGGGCGCACAACCCCGCCGACGTGTGCCACAACGATGCGCACCCGTTCGTGGCGGCGACGATGGGGGCCGTGCACGCGCTCGGGCAGGTGGAGGTGGTGCAGCTGCACGGCTTCGGCGAGGACGTGCTTCGCGACCAGCCGGAGGTGTGGGCGGTGGTGAGCAACGGCGACCCCGAGGGCGAGTCGGCGCGGGCTGCCGAGGTGACCGACGCGCTCCGCCGGGCGTTCGGGGCCACGTTCGTCCGCTACCCCGAAGAAGCGGCCGACCTGGGCGGCACCACCAACGTGATCGGCCAGCGCGTCCGCGCCGAGCCGCCCGCGAGCTTCTTGCACCTCGAGCTGTCGTCGGAGTTTCGCAGCGAGCTGCAGCGGCGACCGAATGGACCGGCGCGCCTGGCCGCCGCGCTCGGCAGCCCATCCGCGCACCCGGAGGCGGCACCAGCCCCGTGATGCCCCGCTGGCTGCTCCCGGCGCTGCTGCTGCTGCTCGTCGCCGGCAGCATGATCCCACGCGCCCATGCGATCCCGCCCCCGCCGGCGGAGGAGCGTGCGGAGTGGCGGTGGGAGCCGGTGCCGGTGCACCACGACCTCGACCCCGAGGAGGCGAGCGCCCACGCCCCCTACGTCCCCGCCGGAGCCCGCAGCCACACGGGGCCCCTGATCCTCATGCCGGGCCGGGCCGTGCTGGTGTGGGTGGATGCGTTCGACACCGTGCGCGTTCGTTCGCTGTCGCCCGCGGGACGCACCCGTCCCACGTTCACGCGCCTGGAGCCGGGCGTGGATCGAACGTTCGCCCGTGTGCAGGAGCCGGGTCTGCCCAAGGGCGAGGGGATCTGGTGGCTGCGGAGCGTGGTGGGCCGGGGCGAGCCGTGGCTCGTCGAGGCGGATCGACCGCTGGTGCTCGTGGTGGAGCGGCCGAGGCCGCGCCTGGGCGCCCAGATCTGGGAGCACGTGCACGATGCCACGCTGAGCTGGATCGAAGGCGAGGGCTCGCTACCGAGCCTGCCCGCGGTGCCCGGGGCCGAGCGGTACCTGCGGCGGCGCCTGGCCGATCGCGAGCTCGCCGAGGACGCGCGGCGGCTGCCCGGCCACGACGAGGACGTGGAGCAGGCCTTGGTGGCATGGCGGCTGCACCGGGCGGCGCTCGAGCTCGATGCGCTGCGCTCGCTGGAAGACCGCAGACCCGTGCGACCCACGAGCGCCACGGTCGTGGACGTGCCGCAGCTCGTCGACCCCGCGGCGCCCGAGGAGCTCGTGCCGGTCGAGATGGTGCGGCTGTCGGAGCCGTGGAGCTTCCGCGTGCGCGGCTCGAGCGTCCTGCGCCTGCGCGTCCGGGCGCTGCTGCCCGCCGACGAGCCGCCCGCGAGCCGGCCGCTCGACGTGGTCGTCACCACCGCGGACGACGCGGGGGGCGATGTGGTGATCGCGCGCCTGGTCGCCACGGCCACGCCGCTCCGCGTCCGCGATCCGAGCCAGCCGGACGAGCCGATCCCCGTCTGGGTGGACGCGATGGCGACGACCGGCGAGCGGGTTTCGAAGGAGCACGTGCTCGCGGTGCCGCTGCGGCCCGGCCGGCACGTGTATCGGGTGGAGAGCCGCGGAGGGCCCGTGGCGATGAGCGCGGAGCTGGGGCGCGTGCTCGGCCGGGTTCACGAGCGCCACGCACCGCAGTGGCGCGAGCGGGTGCGCGAGCGGGCGTTCGCGCGCATCGCGGACGTCACCACGCCGGCCGCGAGCGTGGCCCGGGCGCTGCTGGCCGATCCATGGCAGGCCGCGGCGCGGCCCGAGGCGCAGCTCGATGCGCCGCGCGTGCGCGCGTGGCTCGAGCTCGAGGCGCTCGATCGCCGGGACGTGAGCGGGGACGAGCGCGCGCGGGAGGTCGCACGGATCGTACGATCGCTGCCCAAGCGAAAGCGCCCCGATCCCCTCGACCTCGAGCTGCGCATGGTGGCGTTCGAGCAGCAGCGGGCGGCGGGCCGCACCCACGCCGCGGTAGAGACACTGCGCAGCTCGGCCCGCTGGCTCAACGGCGACGAGCTGCCGGCGCTGGTCGACGCGGTCGAGGATTCCGGCCCGCTGTGGCCGCTCGAGGGCGCGCTCGACGTGGTCGCCCGGCGTGCGCCGCTGACCGCCCGCCTGCGCGGCGCGTACGTGCGGCTGTGGATGTGGACGCGGTGGATCCGGCTGTACCCATCGGCCGACGTGCCCGCGTGGGAGTGGATCGAGCCGCCGCGGCCCGACGACGTTCCCACGCCCACGCGCGCGCTCGGGCGGGTCTCGGTGCTGCCGATCGGCCGCGAGGTGGAGCTCGATGCCCCGCCGCACCCCTACGAGGTCGATCGCACGCCGCTCCTGCGGATCCTGGCCCGTGCCCCGCGAACGATCGACGGCGTGATCGCGCTGGAGGTGGACGGACAGCGCTGGTCGTCGCCCCTGCAGGCGCGCTCGGAGGTGCTCGAGGTCGCGGTACCGGTGGGAACCCACCGCGTACGGCTCGACGCCCCCGAGGGCGTGGAGGCGTTCTCGACCCTGCACCCGGTGGCGACGCCCTCGTCGGACCCCACCCGGCCCGGTCCGGTGCTCACGACGATGTGGCCGGCGCGATGGGAAGGCGACCCGGTTCGCTTCGAGCTCGGCGCGCTACCGCGGGAGACGCTGGCCGAGGTGGACGTGCGCGTGGTGGGGGTGCCCCCGGGCGTGGAGCCGACACCGGTCGAGCTGTGGGTCTGCTTCGACGATGGATCGCGCCGGCGGGTGCGGATCATCCCCGGCCCCGTGCCGCGCGAGCTGGTGGCGGTGACGGGGCCCGTCGCGAGCTCCCAGCGGGCGCGCATCGTGGTGCCGGTGCCCGGGCGGGCGACCCAGATCTGGGTCGAGCCCGTCGGTGAGGCTCCGCTGGCTGTTGCAGCCAAGCTGCGGCACTGGGAGCCGGCTCCGCTCGCGTCGGTGGTCGAGGCTCGCACGTCGCCGTCCTCCTCCGGTCGGCCCGCCACGAGCCCCGCCACGAGCCCCGCCACGAGCCCGACCACGAGCCCTCGGACCGAGGGCCCTCCCCCGCCGGGAACACCCGTCGGGCCGCCGCCGGAGGCCTACGAGCGCCTTGCCGACTCGACGCGTCGCGTCGCCGCCGAGCCCGAGTCGGCCTCGCTTCGCCTCGAGCACGCGCATCGCCTGCTGGACGTGGGTGACGTGCGACGTGCCCGGGTGGCGTTGACCCGCGTGATCGAGCAGGAAGCGCTGGCGCCCACGCACCCGCTCCTCTCGGCCGTACGGGCCCTCGCAGCCAGGATCGACGCGTTCGTCGACGATGCGTTCGTCGAGCTCGGGCCCACGACGACGGGGCCGCTGCTGCTGCAGCCGGCGGTCGCCGCCCTCGACCCTGCCGATCCCACGCGCGCCGAGGTGCTCGCCGCCGCCACCGTGGCCCACGAGGGGCGCCCGCTCGAGGCGTTCGAGCTGCACGCCCGCGCCCACGCCCGGACGGGCGCGCTGGGGCCGGGGTACGCGGCGGCGCAGGCCTACGCGCAGGCCCTGTCCGTGGCGTCGCCGGACGCCATCGATCCCGAGCTCGCCTCGCAGCTGCCGCTGGCATACGGGCTGGTCACGCAGCTCCGCGAGACGGTCGACACCGCCAAGCTCCGCCGGCTCCACCACCACGTGGTGGAGGCGACGCGATGGGAGCCGCTGCAGCTCGCCGAGCGCAGCGCCGGCACCGTCGACCGCGGCATCGAGGTCGCACGGCTCGAGCTCACCGATGCCGATCGGCTGCAGTGGGCCCTCCTGGCGCCGCCCTGGAGCCCCGCCGAGGCCCGGCTGCTGCATCCGGGCTCGCGGGTGGTGATGGCGCTCGAGCTGCCCGAGCCGCGCGAGATCGACGTCGAGGCGTTCTGCGACGACCTCGAGCCGCCGGGCCCGGCTCACGGCCCCGCCACGCTGGAGATCCGCATGGGCGACCCCACGGGGAAGGCCGCCAACGCCACCCGGCGCGCGCTGGCCACCACGCCGCGGGTGATCGCCCGCGAGCGGATCGCGCTGCCACGGGGCTCCACGCGCCTCGAGCTCGAGCTGCCGCCGGGGCCCGAGGAGCAGCGCTGTGCGGTGCGCTGGGTCGTGGCCGACCCTTCCGCTCCGCTCCCCACGCCCGAGCGACCGCTGCGATGGCTGCTGGCGCAGCCGGGCTCGCCGGTCGAGACGACCGTGCTGGGGCCGACCACGCTGCAGCTCGAGATCACTCCCGTCAAGCCGATCGCGGCAGCCACCGCCACCGTCTCGCTCGCCGGGCCGGGCAGCGGCGATGCACGCACGATCACGGTGGCCGCGGGCGAGCCGCGCTCGATCCTCGTGCCGCAGCCGGGGCCGTGCCGCGTGGTGGTCACCACTGCGGGGCCCGAGCTGCTGGTGCGGCTGGCGATGCGCCGCGACGCGGGCGTCGAGCCGTGGGCGGCGCCCGGCGAGGACGAGGCAGAGGACGAGCGTCCGGGGTCGCGCCCGGCGTCCACCCTCCCGCTCGGCCCGGCGTTCGAGCGTGCGCGGCTCCTCTGGCCCTCCGGCGCCACCGCGCGGCTCTACGAGCGCATCGGCGAGCCCGTGACCCGGCGGACCAACGCGGTGGGCTCGTTCGAAACGGCGCTCGGCTACAGCCACACCGACATCACCGAGACCGATACCCCGCGCCCGCGCGATCAGGTGCGCGGTAGCTTGTTTTGGCGCCGGGAGCTGCTCCGCGACAAGCTCTGGATCAAGCTCGGCGGCCACTCGCAGGGGCGCAGCGGCGCGGGGGCAGCCGGGGGCGGCGAGGCGACGGTGTTCGCCCAGCGGGGCCCTCGCCGGCTGCGGGGCTCGGCGTCGGTGTCGGCGTGGTCGGAGCGCTACGCGGGGGCGCCCGCGTGGAGCCTGCGTGCGGCGCTGGTGGTCGATCGCCCGCTCAACGTCGTTCCGACGGTGGTGCTGATCCCGTTCGTGCGGAGCGTGCTCATCCATCAATCGCTGGACGAGGCCGGCTTCGATCCCGCCGCCGAGCCCAGCCACCCGCCGGTCTACTCGCCGTTCATCGAGGACCACCCGCTCGCGATCACCCCGGGGGCCCGCGTGCGCTGGTTCCCGTTCCAGGATCTGCAGGTCGTGGGCGAGCTCAGCACCACGCCCAACTCCAATTTCGCGTCCATCGATCACGTGGACGCCGAGCTGGGGATCCACGGCATCGTGCTCACGCGGGTGCCGCTGTTGGTGCGCTACGGGGGGACCTACGGCTCGTCGCTGCGGATCCTGGACGAGGACCGCGAGCGTACGTTCGTCCGCCACGGGCCGCGCCTCGAGGCCGGGCTGACCTACGTGCTCCGCGACATCGGCCGGCTCAACTTCGACGTCTACGACACGGTCTACCTCACCCGGCCGTTCGCGACGCGCAACGGCCTCGAGGTGATACTCTCGTTCGAGCTCGTGCTCGGCCGGGGGATCCGCGACACCGCCCCGATGGAGATGCTGTTCCGTCCCCAGTACCAGAGCCAGTGGTGGCAGCCCGCCCCCTCGGAGCGCGCCCCGTGAGTCGGCCGTTCCCATCGCTGGCCCGGGTGCGCCGGCACCTCGATCCACGCGCGCCGGTGTACGTGCGCAGGGTGTCGCACCAGCGCGCGGTCGTGGAGATCCTCGCGCAGCACCTGCCGCCGCTGCAGACCAAGATCCGCCGGCGAATGCTCGACGAGCTCGCGCGCCGCATCGTCGCGCGCGAGGGCGAGATCGAGCTGTTCTTCGAGCTCGACCAGGCCGCTCGCCTCACCGCTACCGCGCTGCACGCACGCCACGTGGTGCCCACGCTCGAGGAGGAGCACGCCGCGCTCGTCACCCAATTCCGGCGCCTGGCCCGGGTCCACGACGGCCTGCCCTCGGAGCACGAGCGGCGCCGGTTCCTGGCCGAGCACCTCGCGCAAGCCGCCACGAGCCGCTGGCAGCGGCGCGGCGACCAGGCGGCGCTCCGCCGGCACCTCGACCTGCCGGTGCTCAAGGAGCGCCACGACGCGCAGCGGCACCGCGTGCTGGTGGCGATCGAGCTCGCGCTCGACTTCATCGCCGGAGCGCTCGCGGCCGTCGCGGCCGAGCCCGGCCCCGATCCGAGCGAGACGCGCGGCCTGCTCGAGCGCTCGGACCTGCCCGCGTTCCTGGCGGGCTACCTCTCGCGATCGAGCCGCTGGCAGACACGGCGGGCCGCCGTGCGTGCGCTCGAGGCTACCGTGCGCGCGGGCGGGGTGCTGCCGCGGCCTGCCGTCGAGCAGCTCTGCGAACACCTCCAGCAGCGACCGCACGAGCACCCATGGGTGCAGGCGGCGGTCGTCGACGTGCTGTGGCGGGTCGACGCGGGGCTCGCCCGTACGATCACCGACACGCGACTGCTCAAGCCTGGCCCGCACGAGCTCGACTTCCTGGTCCGGCGGCTCCTGCTCGAGCGAGCCGCCGGCCAAGGCGCCTGGGGTGTGGAGCTCCTGCGGCAAGTGCTGGCGGCGGAGGAGCCCACCGAGCACGTGCGCATCGGCGTCGCGATCGTCGCGGTGCGGCTGGTACCCGAGCACCGCGCCGCGCTCGACGTGCTCGCACGGCTCTTGCCCAGCGAGCAGGGCTCGGGCGATCCGAGCGCTCGCGTACGAGCCCACGCCGTCCGCGGCCTCTTGGAGCTATTGGCCGCGCGGCTGGCCGAGCCCGGAGCCGAGGCCGAGGTTGCGCCGCCGATCGAGCGCATCGTCGAGATCCTGCGCGCGTTCCTCTCGCACGAGCGCGACGCGCTGCCGCTGCTGCTCGCCGGCGAGGACCTCCGCGCCCTGCTCGAGCGGCGTGCCGAGGCGCAAGCGTGCTCGTTCGAGCCGCTCGACCCGCTCGTCCCCCCCCTCGTGGAGCTCTCGTGCGGCGACGGGCTGCCGGTGGCGGTCCACGAGGACGCCGCCGCCACGCTCGAGACCCTCGATCGCGCCCGCAGCGGCCCCCGGCGCGACCTCGTGCGACGGATCCGCACCGCGCTCGAGCGCACTCGCGTCCCCGGCCACTGCCGCGTCGCCGTGCCCCACGACGCAGCCGCTCGCACCGACGTGGGGCGTGCGCTCGCCGAGCTCACCCGCGACGACTGGGGCGTGTTCGGCTCGCTGTCGCGACGCACGCTGCGGCTGTTTCGGGGCGAGCGCTTCGGCACCAAGCTGTGGCGCCTGCTGCACGAGCTGCGCCACCGCGCGCCCAACAAGCGCCAGGGCTTTCGCCACACCATCGGCCGCATGCTCGGCGGGAGCCTACGCGCCCACAGCGGGCGGCTCGAGGAGGTCACCCCCACGGTGGTGCCGGGCGAGCGCGTCCACATCCGCGGCGAGGGCGGCTGGGGGCGCCACGTCCCCACCATCGACGACGCGAGCTCGCTGCCGGTGCTACGCCCCGCACCGGTCGAGATCTACAGCAGCTTCGGCGTCACGCGACTGCGCGCGACGGGCTCGCTGCTCCGCCGGCTCGGCGCGCGGCTGCGGATGGCGCTCCGTTACTCCGACCTCGCCGCGCAGCGCACCCGCAGCCTCGACTCGACCGAGCCCGAGGAGCGACGCCGCTACCTCACCATGCTGCGCGATCGCTACGGCGTGGACACGTCGATCGAGCCGCCCCCGCCGACCGGCGGGCACGAGCGCCGGCTGCCCGCGCGCGTCACGTCGCTGTTGCCCGCGCCGCGCGAGCGCTCGCCCGCGGTGGCGCTGTTCTTACCGAGCGGCCTCGTGTCGAGCGCCGTGCCACGGCTGCAGGAGTGGCTCGATACCTACGCCCACTACTTCCTGTCGCTCCAGGCCAACCAGCAGAGCTCGCTGGCGACGTTCTTCGTGGGCGCGTTCGCGGTGTTCTTCGGCGAGTCGTTTCGCCGCCGACGAGCCATCGATCGCGCCCGCGCCAGCATCCCGCTGTGCATCGGCGGCTGGGGCACCCGCGGCAAGTCGGGCACCGAGCGGATCAAGGCGGGTCTGTTCCACGGCCTCGGCTACCAGGTGTTCTCCAAGACCACCGGCTGCGAGGCCATGATGATCCACTCGATCCCCGAGGGCCCGTCCTCGGAGATCTTCGTGTTCCGCCCGTACGGCAAGGCCACGATCTGGGAGCAGCGCAACCTCCTCCAGCTCGGCGCCGCGCTGCGAGCCGACGTGTTCCTGTGGGAGTGCATGGCGCTCAACCCCAAGTACGTGGAGGTGCTCCAGCACAAGTGGATGCGCGACGACCTCACCACGCTCACCAACGCCTATCCCGACCACGAGGACATCCAGGGGCCCGCGGGCATCAACGTGGCCGAGACGATCGCGTGCTTCATCCCGCTGCGCGGCACCATGATCACCAGCGAGATCAACTTCCTGCCGCTGTTCCGCGAGGTGTCCAAGCGCCGTCGCACCCGCATGATCGCGCTCGGCAACCGCGACGGCGAGCTCATCGCCCGCGAGCTGCTCGAGCTGTTCCCCTACCAGGAGCACCCACGCAACATCGCGCTCGTGGCCACGATGGCCGAGCACCTCGGGGTCGAGCGCGATCTCGCGATCGTGACGATGGCGCAGCACGTGGTCCCCGATCTCGGCGTGCTCAAGAGCTACCCCAAGGTGCGGGTGCGCGGACGGGTGCTCGAGTTCATCAACGGCTGCTCGGCCAACGAGCGCGCCGGGTTCATGGCCAACTGGGACCGCACCGGCTGCGCGGGGCTGGTCCACAGCGACGACCCCGCGGAGCTCGTGATCACCGTGGTCAACAACCGCGACGATCGCATCAGCCGCAGCGAGGTGTTCGCCCGCATCCTCGTCAACGACGCCGTGACGGACCGCCACGTGCTCATCGGCACCAACCTGCGGGGCCTGGTGGCGTTCGTGCGGGGCAGCCTCGCGGTGTACCTCGCCAGCCTGCAGATGGTGCGACCCGAGGACCTCGAGCAGGCCGACGGCCCCGCGCGCGCGATCGGGCGGCTGGCTGCGCTGATGCGGCGGCTGCGGATCAGCGCGCCCGAGCCCGAGCCGCTGCTCCTGCGCCTTCGTACGTATGCCGCCGGCGCCGGCCTCGAGCTGCGCGACGAAGCGGTGCTACGCCCGGTGCTCGAGCGCGTGCTGGCCAGCCACGGCACCACCGAGCTGCCCAAGGTGGTGCGCGAGCTCGAGGAGGACAAGGAGCTGCACGCCGCGCTCGACCGGGCGCTGCACGAGCACACCCCGGCGAGCACCCCCGCGCTGCCCGAGGTGCTCGGCCCCTGCACGCGCAAGGAGCTCGACACCCACTTCGTACGCCAGCTCGCCCGCTCGCTGATCCACGCCCGCCTGCGGCGACTGCTCGAGTCGGCCCTCTCACCGCACCAGCCCGCCGAGGTCGAGGCGTTCGAGACCCGAAACCGCGAGGCCTACCGCGTGATGTTCGAGGACATGCTGATCGTGGTCGAGGACCCCAAGACCAAGGGCGACGCGATCATCCAGGCCTGCGCACGCTGCGTGCCACCGGGTACCCACGTGCGCATCATGGGCACCCAGAACATCAAGGGCACCGGCCTCGACTTCGTCTACCGCTGGCTGGCGATCGACGCAGTGCAGGCCGATCTCCGCACCCACGCCCAGGCCACCGGAGCCGAGGGGCGCATTGCCGCGCTCGAGCGGCTCGAGGCGTTCGCCGACCACGGCGTGGTGGACCTCGGGATCCTGCTGGCGTTCCTGCAGACCCACGAGGCGACCTCGCCCGCCGAGCGGCCCGTGTTGGAACGCCTGCGCGGCAAGGTGGAGCCCGCCCATGCACGGCGCAAGGCCGCGCTCGATGTCGACACCGGCTCGAACGCCCCAGCCGGTCAAAAGAAGGCCGGATGGAAGGAGAGCGCGGTGGGCTGGGTCGAGGGCTGGCTCGACTTCCTCGATGGGGCCCGGCGATTCCACGAGTCCGCCGGAATCATGCGAGACCTCGTTCACGCTCGAATCGCGCACTCGAAGGCCGCGGTGCTGATGCGTGACATCTACACCCGCGAGAAGGGCGGCTGGCTGTACAAGCGGTTGTTTCAAAAACCATGAGTGCGACTCGAACGCACCAGTCGCACCGCGCGAGGCACGAGCATCGGAGAGCGCCCCGGACCGCCGCGTAGGAGGTATCGTTGGGCGGCATGAGTGGTCTACTGCCTTCCTTCGAATCTCGTTCGACACACTTTCGCAGGCTCCTCGCGCCCGGCCTCGCCGGAGCGGTGCTGCTGGTCGGCTCGGCCGCGGATGCGGCCGTGGTTCCCGGCCAGATCATCCTCAGCACCGGCGACACGCCCACGGGCGGGCCGCCGGTCAGCTTCGTCAGCGACCCGTTCGTCAACGACGGGGGCCAGGCAGGCTTCTTGGCCCAGCTCGCCGACGGCGATCACATTCTGATGGTCGAGGGCGCGATCGTCTGGCAGGGCAGCAACTCGATGAGCCCGACGCTGTTCGCCACCGAGACCGAGATGGACAGCACCGCCGCGGGCACCTTCGTCTATGCCCCGCACGCCGACGGGCTCGACGCGCTGTGGACCGACGCCGGCGTGCTCGCCGTCGCCGGCGATCCGGCCGAGGGCTTCCCCGCGGGCGCCCTCTATGCGTTCCACGGCCGGCCCTCGATGACGGCCGACGGGGCGATCTACTGGATCTCCGGCATCGACCTCGACGGCACTGGCGACGCGGAGATCCAGGCGTTCTATCGCAGCTCCGACGGGGTGCCGGGCAACTTCGAGCTCCTGCTGGCCGGCGGCGACATGGTCGATGCCTTCGTCGTCGACGACGCGTTCTCGGGCTCCGACGGCGGCATCGACGGTGACTACGCGCTCTCGGAGGACGGCGCGCACCGGATCCACGTGCTCAACATGGAGGGCGACTCGAGTGCCGACACGTTCGTGTGGGCCGACGACGTGCTCGTGATGCGCGAGGGCGACCCCACCGGCGGCGGCGACGGGTGGGGCAACTTCGACCTCGTGTCGATCAACGCCACCGGCGACTACCTCGTCTCCGGCAACACCGACGGCCCGCCCACGACCGACGAGTTCGTCGCGTTCAACGGCGAGATCGCCGTGCGCGAGGGCGACGCGGTGGGTGGCGTGGTGCTGCAGACCAACGCCAGCGTGCGGTTCGCCACCATCGACGACCTGGGCCACGCGACGTACGCGTGGGGCTACCAGATGGCCGGGAGCTTCCGCGAGACGGTCTTCTTCTCGTGCAACGCGGCCGATCTCGCCAACACCTCGCTACCCATCATCACCACCTCCGCCGACAGCATCGACATCGACGGCGACATGGTGGGCGACTTCACGGTGGCGGACGTATTGGGGAGCACCGACGTCGCCACCCGGGCCATCGGGGGCGGGACCGAATTCGTCTACGCCCAGCTCGAGCTCGACGACGGCAAGAACACCGTCCAGGCGGTGGTGGAGATCCCGGTGCTCTGCTGCGGCAACGAAGTGATCGATCCCGGCGAGGACTGCGACGACGCCAACCCCGACGACGACGACGAGTGCCTGAGCACCTGCGTGGCGGCCAGCTGCGGCGACGGCTTCGTGCAGGACGGCGTCGAGGACTGCGACGACTCCAACACCGACGACGACGACGCGTGCCTGAGCACCTGCGTGGAGGCCAGCTGCGGCGACGGCTTCGTGCAGGACGGCGTCGAGGAGTGCGACGACGGCAACACCGACGACGGCGACGAGTGCAACGGCGACTGCACGATCCCGGTGGTCGAGAGCACCGGCGACACGCTCGACACGGGCGTCGACGAGACCGCGGGCAGCGCGAGCGCGAGCGGGACCGGTGTCGATCCCAACACCACCAACCCGCTCGACGCGGGCTCGCTCGACGCGGGCTCCACGGAGGGTGAGACCGACACCGAGACCGCGGGCGCGGGCGGTGGCGGCGGGGGCTGCGATTGCCGAACCGGCGAGCGCCCCGTGGGCGGGGCGCTCGCGAGCCTCCTCGGCCTCGTGCTCCTGGGCCTTCGCCGCCGTCGGCTGCGTCGTTAGGATCGCCGTCGCCGGTAGGCGACGGACCCGGGCTCCGGCCGCACGACGGCCGGAGCCACGCTCACCCGCACACCAGATCCTCGTACGTCCCGCACGCGCACGCGTCCTGCGGGTAGAACTCCCCGGTGCTGTGGTTGCACCACTGGCAGTTCCCCGCGGACGGCACCCGGCAGGTCGCGCAGTCCATGCAGTAGTAGGTGCCGAAGTTCGTCGCGTTCGGGTCCCCCGAGGCACCGCAGTAGGCCGTCCAGCAGCCGTTGGGGTCGATGCCGCTCGCGCTGCACTGCTGTGCCTGGCCCACCGGGATCTCGCAGCCGTTGCCCCAGTCGCCGTCGCAGTTGTCGTAGGGGGCCTGGCACTGGAACTGGCACGTGCCCGCGGAGCACGAGCCGGTCGCGTTGGCGGCCCCGCCACACGCGTCGCCGCAGCCGCTGCAATCGCTGTCGGTGCCGAGCTGCACCTCGCAGCCATCGGCCGCGTTGCCGTTGCAGTCGGCGAAGCCTTCCTCGCAATCCCCACCGCTGCACTCGCCGTCGACGCACTCGCCGGTGCCGCAGTCGATGTCCACGCCGTAGCACACGCCCTCGCCGTCGCAGGCGTCGGCGCTGGTGCACGGATCGCCGTCGTCGCAGCTCGCCCCCGGTGCGGCGGCCCCGTGCTGGCAAAAGCCGTCCACGCACTCGCCGAGCACCTCGAGGCAGGTGCCGGCCGGCAGCACGCAGTCGAGGTCGTCGCTGCACATGCCGAGGTCGGGCGGGAGCGGCTCGCCGGTGGCGGATGGATCGTCGTTGCCGTCGTCGAACGGGTTGGTCGTGAACGAGCCCACGCTCGTGACCGCGGTGTCACCCTCCTCCTCGGTCGGATCGCCCGGGCCGTCTTCGTAGGCTTGGCTGGTGAGCTCCGGCTCTCCGCCCTTGGCACAGCCTCCCGAGAGGAGGACCCACGCCACGAGCGTCCCCACGCGTCTTGCCTTGCTTGCCCCCATCGCGACCTCATGGTAGCGCACCCGGCCCGCCAATGCCCTACCCCGCTCGCTTCTATGCTGCGCTTCATCGCGGTACCCCCGGTGATTTGGACCACTACGCGCGCGTGTGTAGAAGCGCGGGCACGGTGCTCGAGCTCGGCTGCGGCTTCGGCCGCGTGATCACGGCCCTGGCCGCGTCCGGCCCCACGGTGGTGGGGGTGGAGCGCGATCCGGAGCTCCTGGCGATGGCCCGCGCCGCCGTGCGCGAGCTGCCGCCGGAGCGGAGCGCCGGAGTCGAGGTGCTCGAGGGGGACATGCGACGGCTGAGCCTTCACCGCCGCTTCGACCGGGTGTTGATCCCGTTCGGGGGTCTTTGGTGCATGCTCGACGACGACGAGCTGCACGCAGCGCTGACGACCGCGGCCCGGCACCTCGCGCCCGGCGGGTGCGTGGCGTTCGACGTGTACCGGGCCGATGGCTTCCACGCCGAGGCCGAGCCCGACGACGTACCCGACGACGCATTCACGCCCGTGGGCCGCGTGGAGGTGGACGGCGTGGCGTACGAGGTGCTCGAGCGCAGCACGTGGGACAAGCCGCGGCAGCGCATCGACGTCACGTACCTCCACGTGAACGAAGCGGGCCACGCGGTGGAGGGAACGATCGCCCAGCGTTACTTGCTCGAGCCGCAGCTGCACGCCGCGCTGGCCCGCGCGGGGCTGCGACCCGTGCGGGTCGCCGAGGGGTTTGGCGATCGCGAGGATCGCGACGCCGACGAAGCCGACGGCGATGCAGACGACGACGCGCTGTGGGTGGTCGAGGCCGAGGCGCTCGAGGGGTAGCACGCCCCCCTTGGGGGCGTGCAAAACTAGTGGAAGGATGAGACGGTCGAGAGAGGTCGTAAGCCGGGTTCTGTGCCCGGGTCGATTGCTCTTGCCGGGCGGCGATCATTCCTCTGTGCGGCGCTACCCGAGACGGGACGGGCCGCCCCTGCACCTTGGTGTTGCCACCGCCGTGCGCGTCTCTGCTCGGCCTTGCTCCGGGTGGGGTTTACCGTGCGGCCCCTGTCGCCAGGGTCCCGGTGCGCTCTTACCGCACCCTTTCACCCTTACCCGCGTGAACGCGGGCGGTTTGCTTTCTGTGGCACTTTCCTTCGGGTCGCCCCGACTGGTTGCTGGCCAGCACCCTGCCCTGTGGAGCCCGGACTTTCCTCGACAGCCCTCCGAACGCCGAAGCCCCCGGATGCTGCCGCGATCACCTTGTCCTCCTCGGCCGTCTCATCCTCCCGGGGGCACCTCTAGCAAAAGTGGAGCGGGGTGCCAACCAGGCTAGAGCAGCACGCCATCGACCGGGCGGAGCGGCTCGGGCACGTCGGTCTCGCCGAGCGCCTGGCGCAGGTTGATCTCGATCCCTCGCGACAGCGTCGAGAGCGGCAGGTCGTTGATGTCGGTGCCGAACGGGTCCTCGATCTCCTCGCCCACCGCATCGAGGCCGAAGAACGCGTAGCCGATGAACGCGACCACGAGGGGCGTGAGCATGCCGATCGTGTCGACCAGGCCGAACGGCAGCGCGAACACGTAGATCGCCACGATGCGGTGGATGAGCACCGTGTAGGAGCTGGGGATCGGCGTGCTCTTGATGCGCTCGCAGCCGCCCTGGATGTCGGTGAGCATGAAGAGCGTGCCCTCGAGCACCGGCACGTGCAACGGGTCGAGGTGCCCCTGACACCAAAGATCACGCACGCGACCGCCGAGCGTGTTGAGGATCGCGAGCGGGCGGTTGGCTTGCCCGCGCAGCGCCTGCCGCTCGGCCTCGGGCACGAGCCCCGCGAGCGCGTCGAGGTCGTCTTGATCGCGCAGGTGCAGGCGCAGCGCGTGCACGTAGGCGATGACGCGGTGGATGAGCTCGCGGTGGATCACCACCGCCTCGGCCGTGGTCCCCGTCGCCTCGTCATGGGGCCCCACGAGCACCTGGACCTGCCGGGCCAGGCTGCGCGTGGTGTTGGTGAGCTGCCCCCACAGCTTTCGCCCCTCCCAGAAGCGGTCGTAGCTGGTGTTGTTGCGGAACCCGAGGAAGATGCCGAGCGCCACCGCCACCAGCGAGAACGGCACCACGGTGAGGCCATGGACCGTCCAGTAGCCATTCATGTGCAGCGCGGTCTCGATCGACGCGAGCACGGTGACGAACAGGAGGCGCGGCCAGATCCGGGTGATCGCGGTGCCGCGAAAGGTGGCGATCTGCCGCCACCAGTGGCCTCGTTGGAGCAGCAGCACGCCGGCGGTCCCTCCCGAGCCCGGGCTTCTAGCATCGACGGGGACGGGGCGCTACGGCGCGGGCGCGGGCAGCTACGGCTCGGCCTCGAGGTGCTCCGCCTCGATCCGCACCTCGATCCGCCGCTCTCCCCCCTCACCGTGCTCCTCGGTGATGTCCACCGTCACGTCCTCCGCCGCGATGCCCTCGGCCACGAGCGCCGCGAGGACCTGACGCTCGGCCTCCTCGACGCCATGTTGGTCGATGGTCACGTCGAGGAAGCGGTGCGACAGCTCGCCGCCGAGCGTGCCGTGCACGGTGCCCGAGAGCGGCACGTCGTGCAGCTCGACGCCGGCGAGCACGGGGAAGCTCGCCTGCAGGTCGGCCAAGAGCGCGTCGGGATCGACGGCGTCGCCGAACACGAACAGCTGCAGGCGCATGTCGCCCTCGGAGATCGGGGCCTCGCCCACGCGCTCGTGCTGCATCCGATGCACGCGCACCTCGATGCGCTCCACCCCCGTGGCGGCCTGCACGTGCCTCGCGATTCCCTCGGGATCGAGCTCCGCCCAGCGCTCGGCCGGCAGCTCGAGCTCGAAGCCGTAGCCGAGCGCCACCGGGTACTCGGCCGGCATCACGCACGCGCCCACGGCCACCGCCACGCCGAGCACGCCGGCGAGCGCGAACCGGGGCAAGCGCAGCCATGGCCAGGAGCGGCCGCGCTCGCGGCCCGCCGCGGCTCCGGCCTCGCCCTGCCGGCGCACGACCGCGGCCACGAGCTCGTCCTCGTGCGCGCGCTGGTGCTCCGCCTGACCGTCCGCCGGCGCCCGGTAGAGCGCCTGCAGCTTCGGCTCGAGCTCAGATCGCATACCCGGCCGCACCCTTCTGCTCGACCCCGTGTCCGAGCTTGCCCCGCAGCTCCCGCAGCGTTCGGGCGAAGCGCTGCTTGACCGCCGCCTCGGACATCTCCATGAGCACCGCGATCTCCCGCAGCCGCAGCCCGTCGCCGAACCGCAGCGAGAACATCTCGCGCACCACCGGCGGGTACTCCGAGAGCAGCGTCCGCAGCTCCGCGTCGCGCTCGTCGGCCTCGAGCGCCCCCGCAGGATCGAGCGCCGCATCGGCGAGCCGCTCGACCGCGTCGGCCTCGACGCCCCGCCCCCGCTGCATGCGAAGGTGATCGATCACCGCGTTGCGGGCGATGCCGACCGCCCACGCCCGCACGTTGCCGCGCTCGGGATCGAAGCGATGGAGGTGCTCGACCATGCGGGTGAACGTGCGGCTCACGAGGTCCTCCACGTCGGCCCGGCTCGCGATCCGGCGCGACACGTACTTCCACACCACGGGGTGCAGCGACCGGTAGACCCGGCGAAATGCCTCGCCGTCCCCCGCCACGGCCCTTCGGGCTTGGCGTGAGAGGCGCGCGTCCACGAGCGTCTCGCGAAGCGACATCGACGTCGATTCCCCCCTACGGGCGAGCCGACCGATGGTGACACGAAAAAGCCGGCCGGTTATCCTCGACCTCCCTCGGGCGTGCCCCCGACGTCCGCGACCGTTCGAGCCATCCGGGCGCGGGCGTCGGAGCCTCGAGACGATGAGCGACGAAGCCTTCTACGGCATCCTCCTGCTGCTCTCGGCCGTGAGCGCGGGCTACCTGCTCAGCCACCTCGCCGTCGATCGCCTGTCCCGGCGGATGATCGTCGTGCCGGATGTTCAGTACGTGGTGCTCGGCGTGGTGCTCGGACCATGGTTCGGGGTCATCGACACCGAGCGCGCCCAGGACCTGCGACCGGTGCTGTCGCTCGGCGGGGCGGCGCTCGGCATGCTGGCGGGCCTGCGGCTGCGCGAGACCGAGGGCGACTGGGCCCCGTCGATCGCGATTGCGCTCGCCACCGCAGCCACGGTGATCGGCCTGCCGCTCGTGCTCTCGCAGGCGCTCGGCCACGACATCATGGACGGCGGGGCGTGGACCGGCGCCGTGATCGGAGCCGGCGTAGTCGCGCTGATGACCACCGAGAGCACCGTGCGCGCCATGGCCCGGTTCCTCGGCGCCCGCGGCTCGGGCGGCTCGCGGGCGGCCGGTGTGGCCACCCAGACCACGGCGCTGGCGATCGTGGGCTACGGGCTCTTGTTCGCGCTGGTGCCGAGCGGCTCGGAGCTGCGCATGCGCTCGTTCGTCACCGGGCTCGAGTCGCTCGGCATCGAGCTCGCCGGCGGGATCCTGCTCGGCGTGCTGTTCGCGGCCAGCGTGTACCGCAAGCTCGACGACCGCGTGCTCCTGGCGGTGCTCGTGGGCACGATCTTCCTCGCGGCCGGCATCGCCCGCACCACCCACGTCTCGGCGATCTTCGTGAGCTTCGTGGCGGGGGTCACGTTCTCGGCCGCGTCGCGGCGGCGGACCGAGGTCACGCGGATGCTCGAGGGCATCAAGCGGCCGTTCGTGATCACCCTGTTCTTCTTCGCGGGGCTCGAGTGGGTGTCGGGCCCGGCGTGGACGCTGCTGCTGGTGCCCGCGTACCTCTTGCTGCGCTGGGTCGGGCGGCGCGTGGGGGGCCTCGTGGGCAAGCGGCTCTCACCGCACCACCACGACTACTCGGCCGCGGTGCTGCCGGCGGGCGGGCTCACCGTGGCGTTCATGCTGGGCCTGCGGCTCTCGTTCCCCGAGCTGCCCGGGCTGCGCGAGACCTACGGGGCGCTGCTGGTCGCGGTCGTGCTCACCGATCTCGGAGCGGTACGGGCGATCCGCCGCTGGATCATCGACGTGGACGACGTCCCCCCGGCAGGTCGGGAGCGGCGCGGCGGCTTCGACCTCGGAGCAACGAGCTGACGCGTGCGACAGGTCGTCATCCTCGCGGCCCTGCTGCTCATCGCAGCGCTCAGCACCGAGCTCGGCGAGCGCGTGCAGGAGCACGTGGACGTCGACGCCCAGACGCTGTCGGCCACCGGCTTCATCTTGCTGGCCGCCTACGCGTTCGGCGAGCTCCTGCGCCGCTTCCGGCTGCCCGCGCTGCTCGGCTACCTCGGGGCCGGCATGCTGTTCGGGCCGAGCCTCGCCGAGATCGTGCTCGGCGACCGCGAGCTCGCGCCGATCTCCGAGGCGGGCCTACAGGGCCTCACGCTCGTCAACATGCTCGCCGTCGGCGTCATCGGCACGATGGGCGGCGGCGAGATCAAGATCGACGATCTGCGGGAGAGCTTCCGCAAGATCGCGGCCGTCACCGTGGTGATCTTCGTGCTGGTGCTGCCGGGGATCGCGGCGCTCGTGCTCGGGCTCATCTGGTTCGCGCCGGCGCTGGTGCCGTTCCTGTCCGAGGAGCCGCTGGCCGCCCAGATCGGGGGCGCGCTGCTGTTCGGGACGCTCGCGGTGGGCATGAGCCCCTCGGCCACGCTGGCGCTGCTGCTCGAGGTGCGGGCGCACGGGCGCTTCACCTCGCTCGTGCTCGGCACCGTGGTGCTGGCCGACCTCGTGCTGGTCGCGACGTTCCTGCTCACGCTCGCGCTCGGCAAGCTGCTCGTCTCGCCCGAGGGGTTCTCGGCCGAGCGCCTGCTCGAGGTGCTGCCACACATCGGGGCCGAGTTCGGCTGGGCGATCCTGCTGGGCCTCATCGTGGGGGTCGTGATCATCGCGTGGCTGCGGCTGGTGGGGCGCGAGCTGCTGCTGTTCTCGCTCGGCATCATCTTCATCACCTCGTTCGTGGCCTCGCGGCTGCACGCCGAGACGCTGCTCGCGTTCCTGGTGAGCGGGTTCGTGGTGCAGAACTTCTCGCGCCACGGCCACACGCTCATCGAGGCGTTCGAGCGCATTGCCCTGCCGGTGTTCGTGATCTACTTCACCACCCAGGCGGCCCGGCTCGACCTCGTGGCGGTGACGGTGTACCTGCCGCTCACGCTGCTGCTCGTGGGCACGCGCTGCGCGATGTTCTACTGGGGTATCAGCGCGGCCGCGAAGCTGGCGCGGGTCGACGACCGGCAGCGGTACCTCTTGCGCATGAGCTTCTTCTCGCAGGGCGGGGTCGACCTCGTGCTGGCCGCAATGGTCGCCAAGGGGATCCCGGGCTGGGGGGCCGATATCCAGACCGTCACGGTCGCGACGATCCTCTTCTATATCGTGCTGGGCCCGCCGCTCCTGGCCCGGGCGCTCGACCTGGCGGGCGAGTCGGCAGCGGCGCGCGAGCGCGGATCCGAGACGCTCGAGGCGCGGCGTGGCCACGACGAGGCGCCGCGCCACCGGGCCACGCTCGCCTGGCTCGAGACCGGCGACCAGGAGCTCGACCGCCGGCTCAAGGCGCTGCGCGAGGCCGTCAAGGAGGTGCTGCACGGGCTCGTGCGACGCACCGTGGTGGAGCGAGCCGCGGTGCGCCGCGAGGCGCTGGCCGAGCTGTCGCGCACGATCACCACCACGCTCGCGCCCGCGGGGCTCGTCGCTGCCGAGCGCGAGGGCATCGACGCCGAGGCGCTGCGCGGGCGGCTGCGCGCGACGCATGCCGAGGTCGCACGGCGGCTCGCGGCGCTCGGCGATCCTGCGCGGCTCGTGCCGGTGGGCTCGGCCGCCGTGTCCGAGGTGTTCGAGCAGCTCCTCGACGCCGAGCCGCTCGGCTCGGTCTACCGCATCGCCCGCGAGCCCGCGCTGTTCGAGTCCCGCGGCACCCGCATCCAGCGGCTCATCCGCATGGGTCGCCGCATGCGGCGGGCCCTCCTCGGCCCCGGCATGCGCACGGTGCCGGTGGGCCGACTGTGGCGCTACCACGTGGCGCTCGACGTGCCGGTGGTGTTCTGGAGCCGCCTGCGCGCGCAGGAGGGCGAGGCCTGGTCGGCGCTGCTGCGTCACTATCGCAGGACGTGGCGCGCAGCCGACGAGCTGCTCGCCATGGCGGCGGCCCCCGGCGCGACACCGCCCCCCGCGATGCTCTTGTCGGGCAGCTATCCTGCGCTCACCTCGAGCCACGCCGGAACGACCAGCCACGCCGGGCACGACGGTGAGGACGAGCCCGCCGATGCCTCGCCCGCGGCGGCGCTGCAGCGGCTCCACGCCGAGGCGCTCGAGCGCGAGCAGGCGCTCGCGATGGGCCGGCAGTCGCAGGATCTCGAGCTCGAGCAGGGGCTCGAGAGCGCGCTCGACGACGCCTGGGACGCGTTCACGCGCTCGGTGGAGGTGGCGGGCACGCTCGAGAACCCGGCGTGGCGCTATCGCGTGTCCACCCGCTACGACGCAGCCCACGCGGCCACCGCCGAGCTCCGCGAGCGGCTCGACCGCGACCGCGAGGCGGCGGCCGGCACCCGCGACGCGATCGCGATGCTCGCGTGCACGGCCCACTTCGGCGAGGACGTGGCGCAGGTCGTGGGGCGGCTGTCGGCCGAGCTCGGGCGCGACCTCGAGGCCAGCGCACCCGGGTTCTCGCGGGCGCTCGAGCTCTGCCCCGCGCTCACCGGCGCCCCCGACGTGAAGGCCCACTGCGAGGCGGCAGAGCGGCTGCTCGACGCGATCGGGCGACTTTGCACGACGCTCGACGACGTCGCGAGCAGGATGGACGAGCCCGAGGCGATCGCCACGCGCGGCACTGCGCTCTCGAGCTCGCTCTCCGAGGTCCCGGTGCTGCTCGAGCCCATGCCGCTCGCCGCCATCGACGGCACCGTCGACCCGGCGGAGCGGCGGGTGGCGATTGGCCTGCGCGCCTGGCTCGACCAGGCCGTGGCGCGCGAGCTGACGGTGGCGGTGCTCGACGTGCGCGCCCACGCGGCCAAGCGCGTGGCCGAGGTGGTGACCTCGCTGCAGCACGCCAGGCAGGTGCTCGACTATCATTTGGGGCTCACGCGGCATCTCGGGCTCACGCGGCACCTGGACCTCACGCGGCCCGTGGTCGAGGCCGCCGGCGCCGACGAGAGCTTCGACCGCAGCGTGGGCGAGCGCGTGTCGCCGCTGGTCGAGAGCGCGCTGGCCCAGCTCGAGCTGGCCACCACGCACATCGACGACGAGCTGCGCGGGCACTGGGGCAAGATCCGCGACCGGGGCCTCTCGCCGCTGCTCGAGGGCCGCTGGCGCGACGTGCAGCGGCAGCTGCGGCGCATCGACGAGGGCACCGCCGTGCGTGGCACGCTGGCCGAGCGCGTGCGCGAGCGGATCCAGCACGACGCCGAGCGAGCCCGTCGCGCGGCGGAGCGGCTGCGCGACGAGATCGCCGCCGTGTTCGTGGAGCGCACCAACCCCGAGGCGCTCGCGGCCTACCGGCGGCTGCTGTTCGGCCCGGCCTCCACCATGAGTGAGGCCTACCAGCGGCTGTTCACCTCCGCGCCGGCCGAGAGCATCGGGCTCGTGGTCGATCGCCCCGAGGTCGCCACGGTGGAGGCGGGCGTGGAGCGGTGGCTGCAGGGCCGCGGCGGGCCGATCCTCGTGCGCGGCGATCGCGGGGTCGGCAAGCGCACGATCATCCGCCACGTGTCCAACCGGATGGGCGACCGGATCCAGCTGCGGTGGATCTCGCTCTCGCCCGATCTCGACACCGAGGCCGACGTATCGCGCCGGCTCGCGCCGCTGCTCGGCTTGCCCACTGCCACCAGCTTCGACGCGCTCGTGGCCGCCGTGGCCCGCTTCGCCCGCCCCGAGGCTCGTGGGGCCCGCACCGCAATCGTGGTGGCCAACGTCGAGCGGCTGTTCCGGCGCACCCCCGCGGGCCTCGACCGGATCCGGCGGTTCTTCGAGCTCGTGGCCGCGACGAGCGGCGAGGTGCTCTGGATCGTGCTGTTCGCCGAGCCGGCCGCGCGCCTGCTCGCGCCCGTGCTCGAGCTCGAGGGGCGGTTCCCGGTGACCGTGATGGTGCCGCCCATGACCACGCCGCAGCTCGCCAGCGTGCTCGACCTGCGCCACCGCCTCTCGGGCTACGCGCTCGGGTTTCGCCACCACACGCCCTCGCTGCACGAATGGATCCGCAGCCCCGCCGCCGCGTGGCGAACCCGCCGGCGCACCGGCGCCGCCACCTACGAGCGCCTGGGCCTGCTCAGCGCGGGCAACGTACGCCAGGCGCTGCGGCTGTGGCTCGCCTCTGCCCAGCTCGCGGAGGGCCTCGGTCCCGGCGACGAGCTCGAGGGTCCCGCGCGGCGGGCCTCGGGACGCGTGGTGGTGGGGCCGCTCGAGGCGCTGCCCGACGCCCTGGTGGACGAGCTGCCGCTCATCAGCCGGCTGCTGCTCGCGGCGCTGTTGCTGCACGGGCCGCTGCGGCGCGACGAGCTGTCGGCCGTGACGCTGCGGCAGGGCCATGCGCTCGACGCCGAGATCACGCACCTCGTGCACCTCGGCTTCTTGTCGCTCGTCACCGACGTGCCGGGTCCCCACGGCGAGCGCGAGCCGCTCGTGCAGGTCAACACGCGGCTGGTCGCCCCCCTCACCCAGGAGCTGCGCGCATGCAACCTCCTGTGATCGCCGAGCCGGTGGCCGTCGCGCCCACGCCCGAGCCCGTGACCGCGCTCGGGTGGATGCTGCTCTTGGCGGTGGCCGGAGCGGCCGTGGTGCTCACGTGGCTGGTGCGCCGCGCCGCGCTCGCGCCCGCGCTACGAGCGTGGGTGCGGTGGCTCAACCCGCTGGTGGTGCTGGTGTGGCTCGGCACAGTGGCGCTGCTCGCCATGCTGTCGCTGCGGGTGGAGACGCTGGCCGAGACTGCGGGTCGCGTGGCGCTGCTCGTGGTGCTCGCGCTCGTCACCGCGCCGATGCTGCGGGACCTCCTCGCCGGCGTGGTGATCAGCGTCGAGGGCCGGCACCGCGTGGGCGACGACCTCCGCGTGGGCACGCTCGAGGGCCGCATCGTGGCGCTGGGCCTGCGCTCGGTGGTCCTGCGCGCCCACGATGGCTCGGAGCTCACGATCCCCAACGGCCGCTTCGCCGCCGCCGACGTGGCGCGGCTCAACCTCCCCTCGGGCGAGGCCCCCTTCGAGCTCGAGGTGCTGCTCCACCGCGAGACCGGGGTGGAGGCCGCGACCATCGAGCTGGTGGAGGCCGCCGTGCTCTCACCGCTGGCGGCTCCCGGCTCGCTGCCCGAGGTCTACGTGGTGGAGGCCGATGGCCCGCGCCTGCGCCTGCGCATGCGCGTGTTCGTGTTCGATCGCATGTACGAGGAGCGCTACCGCAGCGACATCCTCGCGCGCCTGGCCAACGCCTCGCGCGCGATGCAGGCCGGCACCCCGGGCTCGGGCCTCGTGCCGAGCGACCCCTACGATCCGCACGCGTGATCGCGAGCGAGCAGCGCCGCGCGGGCTCACGGCGCAGCGAGCAGGGCCGCGAGCTCGAGCACGTGCGCGTCCTCCTCGGGCGGCGCGCCTTGAGCTCGCAGCGCGTCCACCAAGCGCAGCACGTACTCCACGTTGGGCCCGCTCGGCCCCACGCAGCGCCGCACTCGCTCCGCGATCTCGTGGAGCGGCGCGGGCCCGACGTAGTTGGGGTTGTCCTCGGTCGCGAGGTACATGAGCGCGCTCGCCAGCGTCTCGCCACCGTCCGCATGCACGTCGACCGTCACCCGCCGGTAGCCCCCCTGCTCGCGGTGGTCGAGCCCCGCGAGCACCTGTGGCACGTCGGCCGGCGCCACGCGGTAGGCCATGCCGAAGCAGCGCGCCCGCGGGTCGGCCACGAGCGTCACCACCCGCCCGGGATCCTCGGGCACGCCGCGGTGATCGGTGGAGGCCTGCCAGAACCGCCGCGACCACCCGTGCACGAACCCCGCGCGCCGCTCCACGAACGGGAATGCCGGCCGCCACACCAGCGAGCCGTAGCCGAAGATCCAGGGGCTGCTCACGTCGTCGTCGGCCATGGAATCGCCACCGCGCCTTGCGCGATCAATACCAGGCTCGGCTCGCCTTGGGCTGCCGCGCCGCAGCGAGTACGATGCGGGCATGCACTGGCTGGCCTCGATGGGGATGGGGGCGCTGACCCTCGGCGTAGTGGCGTGCACGGGCGACACGGGCGGTGGCGGCCCCGGTACGGGCGGGAGCGGCGATCCGAGCAGCGGCACGCCCGACGACGGCCGCACCACCACCGCAGCCGATGACACCGCCCCGCCGGGCACCACCAGCCCCGACGACGGCGAGGACACCATGACCATCACCACCGCGCCGCAGCCCGTGTGCGGCGACGGGATCCCCGAGGGCATCGAGGAGTGTGACGATGGCAACGCGATCGAGGGCGACGGCTGCGACCCCGACTGCACGCAGAACATCGACACCGCCCTGTGGCAGGTCACCCACGCCGGCGACGCGATGATCGCCGAGTCCGGGCACGGCATCGCGGTCGACGGCGCCGGCAACATCGTGGTGGCCGGCTTCGAGATCGACACGGTCGACGACCCCAACGGCTGGGTGGCCAAGTACGACCCCGCGGGCGAGCAGCTGTGGATGACGACCTTCGACCCCTCGATGGGGCTCGACGATCGGTTCTACGCCGTCGCCGTGGACCCCGCCGACAACATCCTCGTGGCCGGCGACTCCGACGTGACGCCGTCGTCCTCGGACCTGTGGGTCGCCAAGCTCGACCCACAGGGCGGCGAGATCTGGAGCCGCACGTTCGACGGCCCCGGGGCGGCCGACGACGGCGCGCGCGGGGTGGCCTGTGACTCGCTCGGCAACGTGGCGGTGACCGGGTTCGTCCGCATCGACACCGCCGACATCGACATCTGGGTGGCCGAGCTCGACCCCGACGGCACCATGCTGTGGAGCGAGGTCGTGCCGGGGCCCGAGACGCTCGACGATCGCGGGCAGGGGGTGGCGATCGACCGCCGCGACGACGCGGTGGTGGTGGCCGGCTACGTCTCGCACGGTGGGTTCAACCGCGACGTGTGGCTGCGCAAGTACGATTCCGACGGCGACGTGCTCTGGACCGACACCTGGGACAACGGCAACTCCGGCGAGGACGCCGGCTACGGCGTGGCCGTGCGGCCCGATGGCACGATCGCGGTGGCCGGCATGACCCCCGTCATCGCCACCAACCAGGACGTGTTCCTGGGGCTGTGGGACGGCAGCGGGGCGCTGCAGTGGTACAAGAAGTTCGGCGGCCAGGCCTTTCTCGATGACGAGGGCCTCGCCGTGGCCTCGGACGCCGACGGCAACCTCGCGGTCGTGGGCTTCCGCAGCGCCACCGAGCTCGACGTCGACATCTGGGTGCGCCGCTACGATGCGATCGGCAACGTGATCTGGTCGCAGGTGGTCAAGGGCGAGGCCAGCGACAGCGACCAGGCCACCGCGGTGGCCACCGACGCCGAGGGCAACATCCTGGTGACCGGCGAGATCCGCAGCACGGGCAACGACGGCGAGATCTGGATCGCCAAGCTCGCCCCTGGCTGACGGCGCCCGCCATGGGCGTTATGCTGCCGCCATGAGCAGCGCGCGACGCCTGGTGACCGAGCGGCTGGTCATCGCCACCGCGACCACCCAGCACCTCCTGGTCGAGCTCGCCGATCCGGCCAAGCTCGAGCCGCTCCTGGGCGCGCGCGTGTCCGCCGACTGGCCGCGCGATCCCGGCGCGCAGGCGCTGCTCCGCGAGACGATGGCCAAGCTGCACGAGAGCCCGAGCGCGCTCGGCTGGTGGCTGCGCTACGTGGTGCTACGCCGCGGCCCCAAGGGCGGCCCCGTGCTCGCCGGCCGCGTGGGCCTTCACGGGCCCGCGACGGCGGGGGTGGTGCGGGTGCACTGTTGGCTGTTGCCCGAGCTCGCCGGCGAGGGCCACGGCCGCGAGGCCACCGGGGTGCTCGTCGACTGGGCCTTCGACCACCCCGGGGTCCAGCGCATCCTCGCCGAGCCCGCGGTGACCGATGAAGCGTGGATCCAGGATCTTCGCGTGCTCGGCTTCATGCGCGAGGGCGACGAGCTCGAGGACGCCGACGCCCACACGATCTCGTTCGTCCGCCACCGCGCCGAGTGGCAGAAGGACAGCGTGGCGCTGCGCCGCGGGGCCAAGCTCGTGTCCCAGGATCCGCACGTGGGGGTCGCGGGCATCCCCACGCTGGCGCGCCCCGTGTTCGAGCGGCTGCTCGGCGAGCCGCTGCGCGACCCCGAGGATCTGCGCCGCGAGGTGGCGCTCTACGTGAGCGCGCTGACCAGCGCCGCCGACGACGACCCCTCCGTCGAGGACCAGCTCGGCCGCGACATCGCCCGCACCTGCGAGGGCCTGCTGATGGCGATCTCCGAGGCCACGCCCGAGCACACCCGCCGGCAGATCCAGGCCGCCGCCCGCTACTTCGTGACCGAGGAGGACGGCGACAGCGACATGGAGATCGGTGGCCTCGACGAGGACGCCGCGGTGGCCAACGCGGTGGCGCTGCACCTCGGACGCTCCGACCTCGTGACCAGCCTCGAGTGACGGCCCCGCGCGCCGCTTCGTGCGGTCGTGGTCCAGAGCCCCCAATGCTCGCGGGCCGCGGATCGGCTCGCCCGCGGCGGGCGACATGGGTACCGTGAGGGCATGGACCATCGCCTCGCCTCCTTCGACGGCCCCGCTTTCGTCCTCGTCGCGAGCCTCCTGCCGTGGGCCGTGGCCTGCGGCGACTCGACCGCGGCCGCCGACGGCTCGGGCACCGAAGGCAGCACCTCGCCGACCACGGGCATGCTCGACGGCACCACCGCCCTGCCCCCCGGCACCGACACCACCACTGCCGCGGTCGATACCACCGTCGCGGCCGATACCACCACCGGCGACACCACCACCGGTGAGCCGCCGTGGGACGGGCTGCAGGCGGGCGTGGCCGTACGCCACCTCGATCGCCCGGTGGGCATCTCGCAGGCGGGCTACGGCGGCCGCGTGGGCGGCATCGACACGCCGTGGACGGGGATCTTCGCCGGCACCCGCGGCTTCTATGCGCTGCCGGCCATGAAGGCGATCGTGCTCGAGCAGGACGGCGAGCGGCTGGTGCTGCTCAAGAGCCCGTTGATGAGCGGCGAGTCGGGGGTGACCGACGCCCTGGTCGCCAAGCTCCAGGCGGTCCACGGGCTCGATCTGGCCGGTCGCATCATCGTCACCGCCACGCACTCGCACCACATCCACGGCCGCTACTGGCGGCTGCCCGACATCTTCGGTGCGATCGGGGCCGACACCGCCGACGAGGAGCTCATCGACGTGCTCGCCACCGAGCTCGCCGAGACCGTGGTGGCCGCGATCGACGACCTCGGGCCCGCGCAGTGGGGCTACGCCGCCATCGAGGACTGGGACCCGCAGAACCACGTGTACAGCGATCGCCGCTCGGTCAACGACTTCGCCTACGGCAAGGACCCGCGCCTCACCCTGCTCGCCGTGCGCCGCCCCGAGGGCCCGCCGCTGGCCACCATCATCAACTTCGGCATGCACGGCACGCTGCTCGACCCCGACAACGAGCTGCTCACCGAGGACGCCCCGGGCGGGCTCGAGATGGTCGTGGAGGAGCAATTCTACGCCGCGTTCGGCACCCCGATCATCGGCATGTTCATGCAGGCCGGTGGCGCCGACGCGGCCCCGCGCGGGGACTACCGCGGCCACGATGGGATCTCGCGGGGCGAGCTCATCGGCCACGACGCCGCGCCCGCGATCCTCGAGCTGTTCGAGCAGCTCGAGTGGCGCGACGACGCGGCGATCGACGTGCACTCGCAGCGCATCGACCTCACCTACTCGTTCTTCGGCTACGACGAGAGCGACGAGTTCCAGGGCGCGCCGCTCGGGCTCCCGCTACCCCTGCCCTTCACCTGGGGCGGCTTCCAGTGCCAGAGCCCCGCCGCGCCCGAGGACGACGATCCTGCCACCACCATGGAGGGCGAGCTCAAGGACTGCATCCCGGTGGAGGCGATGCTGTTCGGCGACGTGCCCCACCCCGAGGTCCACCAGACCTACCTCACCACCGCGCGGCTCGACGAGCTCTACCTCGTGACGATGCCCGGCGAGCCCGCCAACTCGGTGATGCAGTACCTGCGCGGCCAGGTGGCCATGCGCGCCGCCGAGGGCCGCCCCGCCGAGGTGATGGGCATCGGCTACTCACAGGATCACCTGCTCTACTTCACCCACCCCGACGACTGGTTCCAGGGCGGCTACGAGACCATGATGAGCCTGTGGGGGCCGTTCGCCGCGCGCACCCTCGTGGACACGCAGATGGCGGTGGTCGACGAGATGCTCGGCGGCGGCGATCTCGATCCATTCGTGGAGCAGTCGCCGAGCGGAGCCGAGCCCGGCGGCTTCACGCCGCGGGCCTACGAGGAGAGCCTCGACGCGGGCGCGTTGGTGGACGACGTGGCCGGCGACGCGATGCGCACCGAGGTCGTGCGATTCCGGTTCGGCGGCGGCGACCCGAGCCTCGGCGCGCCGCGGGTGGTCGTGCAGGTCGACCCCGGCACCGGCACGTTCGAGGATGTGCCGAGCCCCTCGGGCTGGGCCGGCGCCGCGCTCGACAACTCGCGCTACCACATGATCACCCACTACGATCCGAACCCCGCCCCGAGCGCACAGGTCCTCGCCGCGCGCCAGCACCAGTGGTACGTCGACTGGGAGGTCCCCGCCGACATGCCGGCCGGCATCTACCGCCTGGTCGCGCGTGGCCCCGCCCTGCAGGGCGGTGTGGAGCAGACCTACGAGCTCGAGAGCTCGCCGTTCGCCATCGGCCAGCACGACGGCGCCACGCTCGAGGCCAGCCGCATGGGCACGGAGCTCGCGCTCGTGCTGCGCTTGCCGCCCGTGGTCCCGCAGACGGAGGCGAGCTGGCCCACCGCCGGCTGGCGCGTGCACGACCGTGAGGCGGGGCCGGCCGATCCCATCACCGTGAAGGTACCGCTGCGGGTGTCGTTCGCGCTCGACGGCGTCGCGGTGCCGGGGGACTACGCGGTGGAGTACGACGCCGCCGCCGGGGCCCACGTGTTCGATCTGATGGATGCGGGCGTCGACCCCGACGCGGGGGTGGTGACGGTGCAGGCGCATCTCGACGCGGACGTCGATCCGGATCCGATCGAAGCGACGGTGCCGTAGCATGGCGCGCGTGTCCCCCCGGCTGCCGCGGCGGCCATGGCTCGCCGCGTTGCTGCTCGCGGCCCCGCTCGCCTGCCGGCCCGCGGTCGACGAGGCACCGCCCGCACCGCCGCAGCCGCAGCCGCGAGCAGTTGCCCCGGCCCGCTCCGCCGCCGTGCCCGAGCTGCCGGTCGAGCCGCCGAAGAGCGCCATCACGAGCATCTCCGGCGTCGCGGTCGTGCTGCTCGAGCCGGGCGATGCTGCGGCCGAGAGCCCGCGCTGGGGCGACTTCGTGGAGCTGCGCTACCGCGTGTGGGACGGCGAAGGTCGGCTCGTGGGAGCGTCGCGAGCAGACCGCAGCGAGCGGCTCGCGACCTCGTGGCTGCCACCGGGCTGGGCCGAGGCCATGATGGGGATGCACCCGGGGGCCCATGCCCACGTCTGGGTGCCCGAGGCGCAGGCCTATGGCGCCAGCACGGGCGGACCTCGCGGTGCGCTGCGGATCGACGTGCACCTCGTCGCCGTCGAGACCGCCGAGCGCGTGGCCGTGGAGGACGTCCCGCTGCTCACGCCGCCCCCCAACGCGCTCTACACCGCGAGCGGCATCGCCTTCGTGGTGCTGCGCGCCGGCACCGGCACCCGCCACGCCACCCGTGACGGCCGCGTGACCGTGCACTACGAGGGCTGGACCACCGCCGACGGCAACCGCTTCGACAGCAGCTACCAGCGCGGCCAGCCGGCCACGTTCCCGCTGCCCGCCGTGATCGCCGGCTGGCAGGAGGCCGTGCCGCTGATGGTCGAGGGTGAGAAGACCCGCTTCTGGATCCCCGGCGAGATGGCCTACGGCGACTCGGCGGGCAGGCCCAGCGGGATGCTCGTCTTCGACATCGAGCTCATCCGCATCGAGGACTGATCGCCGGTGCAGCGCGACCGGGCGCGGCCGGGGCGGCCCGGCTGATGCGAACGGCGGGCGGTGCGATGGCCGGCCTGCGCGGCCGCGCCCGGCCGGGCGGCTATTTTCCCGTCTCCGCGCGGGGATGCTACCTTCGCGCGGGGGCCACCCCGGGCGGCCCGCGGCGCCGGCCCCCCGAAGCGACGGAGCGACCATGATCATCTACGTCAAGGCCACGAAGACCGGGTTCACGTGGGGCAAGACCCCATCCAACCACACCGCGCTCGACGTGCCCATCGTCGTCACGAACCACGGCACGCTCACCGTCGAGGTCGTCTCGGTCGGCCCCACGGGGATCTTCTACCGCCTGCAGAACGGAGCCTCGGGACGGCTGCGACCGCAAGACGGGCCGACGCAGGAGGTGCCGGAGCACGGGGAGCGAGGGTTCAGCTTCTCGACGAGCAGCAGCGGGGATTATGTTCAGGGGCTGTTGAAGGTGCTGCCGTTCAAGAAGTAACGAGCGTGCGGCGGGTCGTCGTGCGCTACGGCGACGGCACCCGTGCACCATTTCGCCCCGCACCACATCGGGACGCCGCTTTCCGCTTGCGCCTGCACGGAGTGGATCTTTACTGCACGAGCACGCAGCCATACGCCGCGTGCCGAGAAACCGCCCATTTGGCTCCGTGCAGTGCAATGGAAGGCCTTACGGCCTCCTACTGCGGAGGCTCGCATGCCCGCCCGCCTGGATCCCACGCCGTACCTGACCGTCCCCACTCGTAGTGCAGCCGCCACGCTCGGGCTCGCCCAGGCGCTCCTGTCGGTGGCGCCCTCACGACCGTCTGCGTCGCAGGCGTTGCACCTGGCGCGGCTGCGGGAGCGTGCGGAGCGGCTGCAGCAGTCGTGGGTCGACGTGGGGCGCCACGTGGTGGCCAGGGAGCTACGAAAGCTCGATCGGGCGCTGGATCAGCGCTGGAGCGCGCTGCGGGGCCGGCTCCATGCGTGCGTGCTGCTCGGGGACGACGAGCTCGCGCCGCGGGCCAAGCCGCTGCTCGGGGCGATCTTTCCCACCGGGCTCGATTTCCTGAAGCTGCCGTACATCGAAGAGTGGGCCCAGAGCGAGCGACGGCTGGCGATGATTGCCGCGGAGGGGCTCGAGGGGGAGCTCGGGGTGCTGTGCGGCGAGCCGTATCTGGCGCGGCTGCGGGGGGCGCATGAGGCCTATGGCGAGGCGCTCGGGATCGGCGGGATCGGCGGTAGCAAGGACGCGCCGGCCGAGGCCGCGCGGGTGCTGGGGCCGCTCGAGGAGCTCAAGGATGCGATCGTTGGGTATGCGTGCGGGGTGATTGGCGGGGTGAGCGAGGAGGACCCGGAGGGCGTGACGCTGGTGGAGCGGGTGCTGGAGCCGATCGTGAGGGCGAGGCGAGCGGTGGCACCGGGGGAGGATGTGGGAGAGGAAGCGGAGCTGGAGAAGCCGGAGCGAGAGACGCTGCCGGAGTTTTCGTTCTCGATCGCAGCGGCGGAGGCGATTGCGAGCGCGATGCCGTGAGCGAGCTGGCTGCGGTGAGGGATGGTCTTCGGCGACGGCTGGCGGGTGCTGCGCAGCGGTCGGCTGTGAGCGTCGAGCGAGAATGGTATTGACTAGCAAGGCCATGACGATCGAACCGGGAAGGGGAAACCTGCTGGAGGCCGACGTCGACGCGCTCGTCAACCCGGTGAATACGCAGGGCGTGATGGGCAAGGGATTGGCCCTGCAGTTCAAGAACGCGTTTCCCGACGTCTTCCAGTCCTACGTCGACGCGTGCAAGGCCGGCGAGCTCGTGATGGGCAAGATCCACACCGTTCGCCGGTCGATGGCCCCGCGTTTCATCCTGAACTTCCCGACCAAGAAGCACTGGCGGAACCCTTCGAAGCTCGAGTACGTCCGCGACGGGCTCGACGACCTCGTGCAGCAGGTTCACGCCCTGGGGATCCAGTCGATCGCGGTACCTCCGCTCGGTTGTGGTCTCGGCGGTCTCGATTGGGAGGATGTTCGTCCGTTGATCGAGGCGGCGTTCGTACCTCTGCCCGACGTACGCGTGGTGCTCTACGCGCCCAACGACGCCATGCCGCAGACGCGAGCATCGACCGGCGCAAGACCCCGCGCATGACCGCAGCGCGGGCGGCTGTGAGACGCCGTTTGGAATGGAGCTGCTCGCCACGGTCCACTGGGTGGCACGAGGTCACGCATCCGCGGACCTCGAGGCTGTGAAGGTAGGTGTTCATGCGTGGAGCGAGCGAAAGCGTTCGCAGATGAAGGACGGCCACATTCGTGCGGCGTGGTCTGGCTCGTGGAGCTGGGATGGGTCATCGCCCTGGCGTGAGGGGGTGGTCGGCGCATTGCGTCAGGCTTTCGGGAGCGTGGCGCAGCTTCGTGCCGGCGGGCTGCTTGGCATCACCGACGAAGATGCCAGCGCCACCGCGTCTACTCGACGCAGGTGAACCCGGGCGGTGGTCCGTCGGCATAGATGCTGCGGGCAGGGTAGATGTCCTTGAGCCACGTGCCGTTCTGGTAGTAGTCGAGGCACTCGTCGTCGATGAGGCCATTGATCTGCGCTGCGCGATGCTTGCATTCGTCGTAGGCGAGCTCGTTGTACTCCTCGAGGACGGTACCTTCCTCAGGGAAGCCCACCCGGTCGAGTCGGTCGCCGAGCGCGCCGTACTCGTCCTCGGTGAGGCAGAGGCAGACGGTGGCAGGGCGGCGGTGCTCTTCGTCATCGACGATTGGATGGGTACCGTCGGCCCGAGTGCCGCGCGGGCTGATGAGCCAGAGGCAGGTGGGTTCGCCGCGGGGCTCGGGATCATCGTCGAGGCGGCGATCGGCGCACGTACAGCTGCCGCCGGCGGCGGTGATTCCGAGCGAGGCGGCCACGATCACGGTACGAACGTGTCCGCGAAGTCCAGCCATCGAGAAGCAATCGAGGCATCGAGTGCTCTTCCGTGGCGCGCCTTCGCGTGGCCGATCAGCCCTCGATCGTGATCCAGACATGGAATACCCCACCAGCTGCGTTCGCCCGCTCGACGGAGAGATGCACCCCAGCGACGTTCAGGAATGCGGAGTAGGCGTCGTGGAACGACTCCACCGAGTCGAGCACGTATATCGGCGTCACGGGGGAGCTCGTCGTCGGATCGATGCCCTGCACGGTCGCGTTCCGGTCGCCGGTGCGAATGCCGAGGGCGTGGAGCAGATCAGACGTTTCGACGCTCACGAACGTCCAATGTCCCCCCATCGACTCTTCATACCGTGCCGAATCGCACGTGTACAAGGTCACGATGTCAGTGCTGATGTCGCGGAGGAAAGGCTTCGTGATCGATACGGTCGCCCACCTGGTGCCGGGCTGATGGTAGTCGCGCACGAATTTGGCCGGCACGTACCACCCTGGGCACTCGAGCCCGGCAGCTCCTGCCGTCGGATCCTCCTCGGGGGCCACACACCCGGTCCAGCGGAATTTATCCTCGCGAAAGAAGTCGCAGTAGAACGCCGGCACATCGCCGAGCCACTCCCCACACTTGGCAAGGCACGCGTCTTCTCGCTCCTGCTCGGTCGCGTTCTCGTCGATGCAGAAGACCTGGTATTCGGCGGAGGCCGGCAAGCCGGTATATTGGTCATTGTACGCATTGAACTGACCAGCATCGCAATCCAGGGTTCTCTCACCTACCGCACAACTGCACACTGGCGGCTGGTCGTCCGCTGACTCGTCGAGTGTGGAACAAGACGCGATGAGGATGGCGAGCATCGAGGCAGGGGCGATCGGCGAAGGGCTCTCTGATCGTCGGGCGAGCATGGTGGCGTCTCCTCGAAGAAGTGCTTGGGAGATTCAAAACTCGGCCATCCAGCAGGCATAGACCGGCGGTTCTACGCAACGACCGCCGACACACATGAGATGCGATAGGCACTCGGGTTTGTTTTCGCAGGGCTCGCCCTCGGCCTTCTGCACCGTGCACGTCCCGCTCGTGCAGTAGAGGTTCGCGGACGCTTCATTCGAGCAGGTGGCGCCCGATTCGCAGGGCTCGCCCTCGACGTGGGGAGCCTCGCAGCGGCCGCCGAAGCAGACGAGGTCGGAGCCACAGAGGCCTTCGGAGGAGCAGGGATCACCGAGCTGCGTGTCCGGGACCACGGGGTCGATGCACGAGCCCTCCCAGCAGAAGAGGCCAGCGACGCAGGACGGCGCACGAATGAACACGTCACCGAGGACATCGGTGTCTCGGCAGGGATCACCGACCTCGCCCATGGGGGGGGCCACGTCGCAGGCTGCCTCGAAGAGGTCGTTGTCGCACGGGTTGGCGTTCCAAGCGCTTGCGGCTGCGCCGAAGCACTCGAGATCGACCGCGCCGCGCTCGTCCATGATGTCCTCGTAGATCGCGAGGATCCGGTCTTCACACTGCTCGCGAGCCTCGTACACGTCGCTCTCGCAGCCACACTCGTCGAGGCGGCGACAGCGAGCCTCGGCGTAAGCCTTCACCTCGGCGGGTACCCCGTCGTCCTCCACCGTCGGGGTTCTGTCGCTGCAAGCGGGGACGATGATCAGCACCGACGTCGACAGGCCTAGCAATGAAGCGGCGAGCGGCACGACCCAACGACGGTGGTGGGTCGGCGACCATACCATCAGAAGCGATGGTACCACGCGAGGCAAGGAGCAACAGGGGCGGTGAGCGCGAGGTAGGCGAGGGGTAGAGGAACGGCCGGGGCGGGGCGTAGGGATGGGTAGTGAGCGCGAGGTCTCGCTGGTGCTCGGTGTACCGGCGCAGGGAACAGCGGTTCACCCGCTACGTCGACTGGCGCACGAAAGAGGACGTGCTCAAGGAGATGCGTAGCCGCGTGGCCAAGCTCCTGCGTGGCGCCCACCACGTGCCCTCCGCCGCCAAGCAGCTCGCCGCCGAGATCGTCGGCCTCGCCAAGTCCCGCCCTGATTCCCGCGGACCCAACGCGAGCAAGCCATCCTCGAGGTCCCCGGACATCCCGCAACGCAACACCCTTGCGTTCCCCGAGGTCCGTCGACCTCGACCAACGCAGCACCCTTGCGTTTCCTGAGGTCCGTCGACCTCGACCAACGCAAGCCCCTTGCGTTTCCTGAGGTCCGTCGACCTCGACCAACGCAGCACCCTTGCGTTTCCCGATGTCCCGGGACCTTCAGCAACGCAGCACCCTTGCGTTTTCCGATGTCCCCGGACATCCCGCACCGCAAGAGCTTCCCGTCGACCTAGGTCCGCGCTTCCTCGACCGAAAAAAATGATCGAATTCTCGGTAACACTCGGCCACCTCGGGAAACAGAAGGGATGACCAAACCGCGGCCACCCGCCGCGCCCCAACCAACCATCCAACCCATGGAAGGCCCTACCCCCTTCCATCCCCGGAGCCCCATGTCCCCCTTCTTCGACCCCGACCTCTACACCACCGTCCCCACCCGCAGCGCCGCTGCCACCCTCGGCCTCGCGCGTGCCCTCATCTCCGCGGCCCCTTCCCGCCCCCCGGCCTCCCAGTCCCGCCGCCTCACCCGCCTCCGTAACTGCGCCGAGCTCCTCCAGCGCTCCTGGATCGACGCCGGCCGCCCCGTCGAAACCTCTGATCTCCGCAAGCTCGACACCACCCTCGATCGCCGCTGGAACGCGCTCCGAGGCCGCCTCGACGCTTGCGTGCAGCTCGGCGACGACGACCAAGCCCCGCGAGCCGAGTCACTGCTCGCCACCGTGTTCCCCACCGGCCTCGACTTCCTCAAGCTGCCCTACGCCGAAGAATGGGCCCAGAGCGAGCGCCGGCTGGTGCTGGTCACCACCGACGAGCTCGAGGACGAGCTCGAGGCGCTCTGCGGCGAGCTCTACCTGCCGCTGCTCCAGCAGGCCCACGCCGCCTACGGCGAGGCGCTCGGCATCACCAAGCGCAAGGACTCGCCTGCCGAGGCCACGCGCGTGATCGAGCCGCTGCGGCAGCTCAAGGACGCCATCGCCAGCTACGCACGCGGCGTCATCGGCACCATGAACGAGGACGACCCCGAGTCCGTCGCCGCGGCAGAGCAGCAGCTCGAGCCGATCCTCCGTGCCCGCCGGACCGCCACCCCCGGCGAGGCCACCAACGACGAGCCCGCGGAGCCGGTCGAGGCTCCGCTGCCCGAGCTACCCGCCGCGGTCGCAGCCGCAGTCACCACGGCCGCATAGCCCATCGACTTCGAATCTTGTCGCGTTGCACCGCCCAGCAGGAATGGTCCTGCTGGGCTTTTTCATTGGTTCGGTTCGCGCGAGTCCGGAGCGACCCTGCGAAACGAGCTACCAGAATCCCTCGTTCCGTCGCTTCACCTCTACACCACCCGAAGCGCCCGGCTCCCATCGGTCCACTCACGCTTGCCCTCCCGCTCGACCCGACTACCCTCACCGCATCCCATCCCGCGCGGGCTGTTCCTACGCATTGGTCCCATTTGTTCCACCACCCAAGGCCCCGCCATGCAGCGCCTCGACCCCAAGCTCGACATCGTCTTCCGGTTCATGCTCGTCCGTGAGCCCGAGCTCCTGCGCCACATGCTCGAGGGCATCCTCCAAAAGCCCATCGCCTCGCTCGAGATCCTCGACCGCGACCTCCCCGGCGAGCTCCCTGCCGACAAGGACATCGAGCTCGACGTCCGCGTACGCCTCAGCGATGGCTCGCGTGCCGACGTCGAGATGCAGATCCGCCTCACCGCCGCCCTCGGCTCGCGCCTGGTCTTCTACGCCGCCCGCGACTACTCCAGCCAGCTCACGCGTGGCGGCCGCTACGAGGACCTCACACCCTCCGTGGTCGTGGCCTGGCTCGTCGATCCGCTCTTTCCCGACGTGCACCGCTTGCACTGCCACTTCGAGCTGCTCGAGCTCCACACGCACATCCCCTTCGGCGGCCAGCTCGCCCTCCACGTACTCCAGCTGTCCGAAATCGGCCCATCCCCCGCTCCCGGCGAGGATGCTAGAGTCCATCGCTGGGCTCGCTTCCTCACCGCCACGAGCGATGAGGAGCTCGAGCAGCTCGCCTCGGAAGACCCGATCATGAGCCTCGCCAAGCAGACCCTCGACACCCTCTCGCAAGACCCCAACGTCCGCCGCTTGGCCCGCGAACGCGAGGATGCGCGCGCGCTCTATCGAATCGACCTCGCCACCAGCAAGCGCGAGGGCAAGGCCGAGGGCCTGCGCGAAGGCGAGGCCAAAGGCCTGCGCGAGGGTAAAGCCGCTCTCCTGCTCGATCTGCTCGCCGCACGCTTCGGCTCACCGTCCGATGCCACCCGAGCCCGCATTGCGTCCGCGACCTCCGAGCAGCTCGATGCCTGCGCCAAGCGGGTCCTCACCGCCGCCACGCTCGACGACGTGCTCGCGCCGTAGCGAGCCGGTCGCGACTCCGCCACCCGCTCGCGATCGCGCAGACCACGAGCACCTTCGCGAAGCACGCGCGAGGAGCTCGCCTTCGCAGTCCCGGGCCGGACCGGCAACCCAACACCCTCCCACCGAGGCCCGCCGACCCCGGTAGCGAGTCTTCTCCATCAATCCGTGATCAGCCTCCCGGCCCGCATCACCCATGGATTGGAGCGACGAGCCGCCGGCACGGATCCAGGGGGACCCGACCCATCGGCTCGCAGACACGCGCTCGGGCTCGCCCCGACGCGGGACAAGCGAAGTGACACCCATGACGACCAACGACTTCACGCCGACCCAGGTGATGATGACCCTGTCCACGCTCGCGGCGATCGCCTACGAGGAGCGCCCCTCGGGCGAGCCCTTGGCCACGCAGCAGCAGCGGATCCTCGCGGGCATCAACAACCAGCTCGCCGACACCTCGATCGCGACCGCCGGGCTGTGGACGGCGATCTGGGTGGGTCTCAGCGGCGATCGAGCCAACCTGGCCTACATCGCCCAGGGTCCGACCTCCCAGTACGCGGTCGTCATCCGCGGGACGATGGGCGGCACGCCGATCGACACGGCCGAGGACATGCAGGTGGGGGTCATGATGCCGTTCATCTGGAGCGGCATGGGCAACATCTCGCAGGGCGCGATGGAGGCGTTCACGGAGGTCACGAGCGCCAAGTATCGACCTTCGAGCGGCAAGCCGACGAACCTGCTCGAGGCCTTGACGGCGCTCGTCGACGCGAGCTCCTCGCCGCTGACGATCTACGTGACGGGCCACAGCCTCGGCGGGGCCACGGCGACGACGGTGTCGCTGTTTCTCGACTACCAGCAGACCTGGTCGACCCGCCCGATCATCCAGCTCTACACGTTCGCGGCGCCCACCGCCGGGGATGCGAAGTTCGCGAGCGCGGTCAACCAGCTCGGCCAGGGCCAGAGCCCCGCGCCGCCGCCACCGGTCTGCGTCTACAACGCGTACGACGTCGTCCCGAATGCGTGGTGGAACCTCGAGGCGGTGAAGAGCTTCTATCCGATGCCTCCGGGCCCCAGCGCCAACGTGGTCGTGAAGACGATCATCAGCGACCTCATCACCAATGACAATATCGGGACGACCAACGTCTACGTACAGCCGACCCTCCAGCCGCCGCTCAATCCAGACTACGCGTACTACGACTCGAACTACGTCGGTGGAGGCATCGGTGGCGCCCCCACGAAGGTCTTCATCGGGCAGGCGACCTGCCAGCACGCGAGCGCGAGCTATCTCTACCTCCTCAGCGCACCGGCCGTGACGATCCCCGTGCCCACGGTCACCGGCAACGGCGGGGCCACCTCCTCGGGCACGATCACGATCAACGGCACCGGCTTCACGCCCGACAGCACCGTGGACTTCGGCACGCTGCCCGGCAGCAACGTGGTGGTCGTCAGCGACACCACGATCACGGTGACCCCACCCTCGTTCGCCGGCGTGGTCGACGTCCGGGTGACGAACATGAACGGGACCTCGGCGGCGGGCCCGGCGGACTGGTACCCGCCGGTGAAGGTGGCGGGCAGCAAGTCCTGAGGTCACTCTCAGCACCGCCGTAGGTGCCAATTGCATTGCACCCTTCGGCCGAGATCTCCGCCAATCCCGTTGGCGGGCGGCTGCTCCACCCCTGGCAATCCTTCGAGTTTCCGGTGGCCCCTCCTTCGCAATACCGGGCTCCCCACACCCGCCAGGAGGCCTCGATCGTCGCTCGTCTCACCGTGCGTGCCGCGTCCCCTTTGGCGCTCGCTTCGCTGCTCGCCTGCGTCGACCACCCGATCGCCGCGATCGAGCTCGAGCCCAGCGCCGAGGGCACCTTCGCGATCGCGCGCACCCCCAACCGGGCCATCGACATCCTGCTGGTCATCGACGACTCGAGCTCGATGGTCGAAGAGCAGGCGATCCTGTCCGCGAGCTTCGAGCGGTTCATCGGCGTGCTCGAGCGCCCCGAGGTGCAGGCCGACTATCGCATCGGCATCATCACCACCGACGACGGCAACCCGTGGTGCTCGGGCACGGGGGCCGAAGCGGGCGCGCTACGCCTGAGCTCGTGCCGCAGCCGTCCCTCCGAATTCGTATGCTCGATCGACGAGGGAGCCGGTGCCACCAGCATCGATGTCACCGAGGAAGCTTGCCATGCGCGGTGCCCCGAGCAGTGGACCAACATCGAGATCCAGCCCACCCCGATCGACGGCGAGACCGAGGCGCGACCTCGCAGCTGGCTCGAGAGCATCGCGGGACGCACCAACCTGCCCCCGGGGCTCTCCACGGTGCAGGCGCTCCAGTGCCTCGGGCCGCAGGGCGTCGGCGGCTGCCGCTTCGAATCCCCGCTCGAGTCGATGGGAAAGGCGCTCCAGCGCATGCAGGCTCCCGATGATCCCGACTTCGGGTTCATTCGCGCCCGCGCCGACCTGCTCATCGTGTTCGTGACCGACGAGGACGACTGTTCCTACAACCGGGCGTACGAATCGATCTTTCTGCCCGAAGGCAATCGGGTGTTCTGGTCGGACCAGGCCGCCGCCTCGCCCACCTCGGCGGTGTGCTGGAACGCCGGCGTCGCGTGCGACGGCGGAGAGTGCCGCTCGGTGAACCTCGATGTCGACGGCCACGAGGTGGCCGACGAGGATGCCGAGCGCGACGCCGTGCTGCGCCCGGTGTCTCGCTACATCGAGCTCGTGCAGCGCCTGAAACGCGAGAAGGAGGCCATTCCCTACAGCGGGACGGTCTTCGTGGGGCTCATTGGTGGCGTCAACAGCGACGGCAGCGTGACCTACCAGCCCTCGCTCATGGACCCGGAGTACCAAGCCGACTTCGGCATCGGGCCCGGGTGCCAGAGCGACATGGGTCGGGCCATGCCACCGGTGCGCCTGCGCGAGCTCGCCGAGGCCTTCCGGTGGGGTGACCATCGCAACATGGTCTCGATCTGTGAGTACGAGTATGAGCGTTCACTCGAGCCCTTCGCCGAGGGCTTGTTCATATCCTCTGAGTGGTCGCTGCGACCATCCTGCGTGCCGGCCTGCGTCGCGGACACCGACCGCACCACCCCAGAGGTCGTCGACCCATCGTGCACGCTCCTGCAGACCATGCCCCTCTGGGACGGCTCGCTCGAAGAAACGTCGGTCCCCCCGTGCGAGCCGGACGAGTCGCTGCCCACGGATCACGACGTCTGCTACGTGACGCGGGTAGGCGATGCCCTGGACGATGGCTGCGCCGACGCGGGCTACAACGTCGAATTCGAGCTCCTACGCCGCGAAGGCGTCGCCGTGCCGGGCGGGACCTGGGTCACCGCCACGTGCGAGCTGTCGCCTTCGCAGGCCATCGACTGTCCCGACCTGCCGTAGCCCGTCTGCCCTCATGGCACCGCGCTCGCCGGGTGCTCCTCCTCTTCGGGGCCGACGGGAGCCAGATCCGCGTTCGCCGGCCCGTTGAGCACCCTGCCGTGGCAATCGAAGCGCGATCCGTGCGCGGGGCAGTCCCAGCTGTGCTCGGCGCAGTTCCACCGAACGATGCCCCCGAGGTGGGGGCAGACCGCGGTGCGCTCGTGGCAGTGCCCGGCGTCGTCGCGGTAGACCGCGACCATGTGGAGCCCCCGCCGGATCACCGCGCCGGCGCCCGGCGGAATCTCGTCGGGCGAACGCACGTCGCCGGGGCGCAGCCAGTCCGTGTACTGTCCGGCCATGTTGGCCGCCTCCTCGAGGAACGTCCCGGGGGCGCGGCGTAGCTCGCTCCGCCGCGGGTCGTACACGCCGGCCCACTCGTTGTCGCGCCCGAGGATCAGGTCGGTCAGGAGGATGCCGGCGATCGTGCCGTGGGTGAGGCCGTTGCCGGAGTCGCCGGTCACGACATAGACGTGATCGCCCGCCGATGGATCGCGGCCGATGAAGGCGAGCCCGTCGGCCGGCTCCATGATCTGCCCCGACCAGCGCGCCACCACGTCGGTCACACCGACGAAGCGCTCGCGGGTCCACTCGACCAGCCGTGCCCACCGCGGCTCGGGGTCGTTCTCCTGCCCGGTCTTGTGGTCCTCGCCGCCGACGATGACGAGATCGTGCTCGCCGGCGCCGCCCGGGATGATCCGCGCGTAGTGGTACGGATCGCACGTATCCCAGTACAGGGCCATCGGCACGCTGCCGGCCGGGACCGCGAGCCCGACCACGTAGCTCCGGTACGCCGCCTGCTTGAGCGGGATCTCGACGGGGCTCGAGATCGGGGCGTTGGTCGCGACCACCACCGCGGCGGCATGGATCACGTGCTCGTGTACGGTGGTCACCACCGCCGGCGAGCCGCCCTCGAGCTTCTCCACCCGGATCCCGGTCACGATCCGGCCGCCGAGACCGACCACCGTCTCGGCGAGCCCGCGGAGGTACTTGATCGGGTGGAACTGAGCCTGGCGTGGGAACCGAATGCATGGGCCGGTCTGGAAGCCCGGCAGCGGCGCGCCACCGACCAGCTCGGCGTCGACGAGGCCGGCACGGCGTGCCGCGGCCAGCTCCCGGGTGAGCTCGTCGCCGTCGCCGCCCGGCGGCACGAACAGGTAGCCGTCGACGCGCACGAAATCGCAGTCGATCCGCTCGCGCTCGACGATCGCCTCGATGTCGTCGATCGCCGCCGCATGGCTCTGCGCGGCGATCGCTGCGCCGCGCAGCCCGTGACGCTTCTCGAGCTGGTGGAACCGGTCGTCGAGCGCACTGGCGAGATGCGCGGACGTACGCCCGGTCTCGCCGCCGCCGATCGGTCCATCGTCGATGACCAGGACGCTCTTGCCTTCGCGAATCAGGTGATACGCCACCGAGAGCCCGGTGATGCCGGCGCCAATGACACAGACGTCGACCTTGCTCTGCCGGGGCAGCGCCGACAAGGGGTCGGGGACCGTCTCACGCATCCACGGCGAGCACGAGGTACCGGAGTCATTGGGGATCATCTCGTCGGACATGGAGTGATGGGAGAGCAAGCGACGTGCCGCGGGCGGTTCGTCGGTGGCGACCGGAACCCGGCGAATTCCGGGCGTCTCGACGCGGGCGCGAGCGCACGTCGTGCGAATGTGCGCGGTCGAAGCCCTCGGGCGACGGCGGCGCCGCGCGACGGACCGACGACCTGGGCGACGCAGCTGCTGGCGCGTCCGCGACCTAGCCTCTCGTCTTCGCGGCGGTCTTCTTCTTCGCAGCGGTCTTCTTCTTCGCAGCCGCCGTCTTCTTCGCAGCGGTCTTCTTCTTCGCAGCGGTCTTCTTCTTCGCAGCCGCCGTCTTCTTCTCCACCACCGCCGTCGTCTTCACCGCCGCCGTCTTCTTGCCGCCCGTCTTGCCGCCCAGCACAGCCGTACCCGCGGCTTTGCCTTCCTTGATCAGCTCCGCGAATTTGGGCACCAGCTGCCGCAGCCGTACGCGGTAGGGCTCGTCGAGTAGCTCGATGTCTGCACCCGCACGCAGCAGGGCCGTCACCATCGGTCGGTTTTCGTTCTTGATCGCATGACCGAGCGGGTTGACGTTGTAGCGCTCCTTGATGCGACCGGTGTTGGGATCAGCCCCAGCCGCCAGCAACGACTCGACCGCACTCGAGTCGTTCCTCATGGCCGCAATGTAGAGCGGCGTGTAGGTGGGCTTGCGTGACACGCCCCAGTGCGGGTCCTTCTTTCCGACGTTCGGGTTGGCCCCGGCTTCGAGCGCACGCCGCAGCAAGAGCACGTCCTCGCGCTTGTGCTGCAGGAGCTGCTCCAGCAGGCCCTCGTCCCGATCGTTGAGCGGATTCGGATCTGCGCCGGCGTCGAGCAGCGTCACGATCGCTGCCTTGACGCCGTCGCGCGCCGCCGCGACCACGGCCGTGTTCCCATGCGCATCCTTGCCATCGAGGCTGGCCCCTCGGGCGATGAGCAGCGCGAGCATCTCGAGCGACTGCTTGCCGCCGCTCGCCACGAACACCAGCATCGGCGTGCCCTTGGCACCCCAGCGTCCCGCAGGAGGGGGATGGCGGCCATCCTTGGCGAGCGTGGCGTCGACGTCCGCCCCCGCGTCCAGGGCCCGAGTCGCGGCGACGACATCGTTGCCGACCACGGCGTCGATCAATGCTTGATTCTTCTTGCTGGCCATCGACGACCCCGAGCCCGTCGCCAGACCAGTAGACCAGCAGCTCGAGCCCGACTCAGTGCAGCTTCACCGCCCGATTCGGCACCCACGCCAGCTCGAAGTGCCCGAGCATCACCGGCGAGTCCTCGGTCAGCCGCACCACTGCATGGCTCGGCCCCTCGGTCATCCCCGCCGGCCGCACGCCATTCGTGCTCGCGAGGTCGTACACCAGCAAGGATCGCGGCGCTTCCTCGGTCACGAGCGCATGCACCCGCGACAGGTTCCGCCCATGCCCCGCGAGCGAGCACCGATCGCTATACCGCCCGATCAACAGCCCGCGCTGCAGCTGCCGGCTATCCAAATCCAGCTCCCGCACCTCGTCCCCGCGTCCGCTGGGCTTGGTGCTCCGCAGTCGCAGCACCCCACGCGGCTGCGGCCGCGCCTCGAGATCCAGCCCGCGGTACCCACCGTACTCGCGCATCTCGTCGCCACCGAGGTGCGCGACACCGGGCTCGCTCGTGGCGCTCATCGCCAGCCGCACTCCAGTGCCCGTGGGATCCAATCCCGTCAGGTTCCGAAACGCCACATCGTCGCCACCATCGAGCAGCCCCACGCCCTCGGGCCCACCGGGCGCCACGAACACCACCGTGCGACCCAAGCTGATGAGCCCGTGCGCCTGGAACGAGAACCCGGGCACGCGCTTGCCGTCGGCAAGCAACACGCCCGCACGACCGCCGAGATCGTACCCGCGATAGTGGATCGGCCCGTCGCCCGGCCACGCGGTGAGCAGCACGTGACGCAGGCTCACGCGGTTGTCGTTGGGGATCGACAGCGCACAGCGGTTGTGCCGACCGATCACCACCGCACGCGGCAGATCTCGCGGCCGACGGAGCACCCGCTGTGCAACGGGAAAGCCCTTGCGATCGGTCGCGACCACGAGCGCGTCGCCCGAGTCCACCCCTGCCACCAACGCCTGGAGCACCGGCCTCGCCCTCGCGAAGCAGCCCGCGAGCTGCTGCGTGGGGGTCATCCCGTCGCGCCCAGGCGACTCACCAGGACGGTGTTGTTCCGCGCTGTCGTCCGGCTTGAGCGCCACCGCCTTGCAGCCTAGGCCAGACCGCGTCGAATGACCATGCCCAAAGCAGCAGCAGCACGGCTTCGGCTCGATCGCGCCGCGGCTGAACACTGATACAGTAGGCACCGCCCGTCGATCCCAGCTAGCTTGCGCAAGCAGCGGCCCTCCCCGGCCTACCTTTTCCTACCCTGCCCGATGCAGCGGGAGCGCGAGCGCGCCCAAGCGAGGGGCCGAGCGAGGCCAAGCAAGGCCAAGCAAGGCCAAGCAAGGCCAAGCAAGGAGAGTCGAGGTCGGTGGGGATCGACGGGGCCGCCGGGAGTCGGGCATGAACGCGCCGGAGATCATCACCATCCTGGGCAAGGGCAGCGCCTTCGATGGGAAGCTCACCTTCGAAGGCACCGTCCGCATCGACGGCGACTTCTCGGGCGAGATACGCACCGACGGCACGCTCATCGTGGGCCAGACCGCCAAGGTCAAGGCACAGATCGATGCTTCCACCGTGGTGATCGAAGGCCAGGTCGAGGGGGACATTCGGGCCACCGAGCGGGTCGAGCTGGCCGGCACCGCGCGGGCGGTGGGCACCCTCCACTCCCCCAGCCTCGAGATCCAGCGCGGCGCGGTGTTCGATGGCCGCTGCGTGATGAGCATGCGCCCCGCCGACGCGATCGAGGCCATCGAGGCGAGCGGCGCGTAGGCCGAGCCGGCGGCTCGACACGAGCGGATCGCCTGCGCTTTCGAAAGCTCACGCGATCCCGGGGTGGAATCCCCGCGGCCCCCGATCGCGCCGTGAAACCCCCGTTCACCGGCCCCCGGGACCACCGTTGACGGCCCCCCATCGAAGTGGTAGCAAGCCGCCGCGTCACACGGGGTATTCGGCGGTTTGCGGGCACCTAGCACGCGAAATACCGCAAAACTCCCACTCCGTCCCCCTCGGGCCTCCCGCCACTTTCCGACCTCGAGCCGATGGATTCCGGAAGCCTCCTCCTCGCCATCCCCGTCGTCGACATCGACGGGACCCTGTACATCCAGCTCGGCATCTTCTTGAGCCTGGTGGTGATCCTCGGCCCCTTGCTGTTCAAGCCGTGGCTCGCAGCGCAAGAGCGACGCAAGGCGGCGATCGACGGCGCGCTCTCGCAGAGCCGGTCGATGCGCAGCGAGGCCGACGCGCTGGCCAAGGACTACGACCAGCGGCTCGAGGCCGCGCGCGAGAAGGCCCACGGCGTGCGCTCCGAGGCCCGCAAACAGGAAGAGACCGCGCAGGCCGCCAAGCTCGCGGCCACTCGCGAGGATGCCGGCCAGGCGCTGGCACGCGAGCGCGAGCGCATCGCTTCGGAGACCGCGGCCGCCCGCGAGGCGCTCGGTGCCCGCGTCGACGAGCTCGCCGACACCATCGCCAACAAGCTGCTCGGGAGGGCCTCGTGACCCGCTTCGCAAGCGCTCGATCCCCCTGGACCCTCGGCGCAGCGCTGCTGCTGCCGGCCGCGACGTTGCTCGTGCCCGATGTCGCGCTGGCCGACGTCGCGCTGGCCGACGTGATGCTGGCCGCCCCCGAGGCGCACGGCGATCACTCCGGCATCGAGTGGGTGACGCCGCTGTTCGGCCACACCGGCAAGCTGGGCCTGCTCTGGTCGTTCCTCAACTTCGCAGTGCTGCTCTGGATCCTCGAGAAGATCCTGTTCAAGCCGCTGCGCAGCCGCACCCGCGACAAGCACGACACGGTCAAGGCCGAGATCGACAAGGCCACCGCCGCGCGCAAGGAAGCCGAGAGCGTGCTGGCCGAGTACCGCGGCCGCATCGACCGGCTCGACGCCGAGATCGAGGCGCTGCTCGCCGACGCCAAGGCCAAGGCCGAGGCCGATCGCACCCGCATCATCGAGGCGGCCAAGCGCGAGGCCGAGCAGATCACGGCCACGGCCACGGCCACGGCCGAGCGCGAGGCCGCGGCGCGCCGACGCCAGCTCGAGGCCGAGATCGTCGAGCGCGCGGTGGAGCGGGCCGAGGCGCTGCTCCGCAGCAAGATCACCCCCGCCGACCAGCAGGGCATGGTCGACCGCTACGTCGAGCAGCTGGCCGCAGTGGACTTCGGAGGGCGCCCGTCATGATCCCCGGTAGCCTCGCTCGCCGTTATGCACGGGCGCTCCTGGGCCTGGCCCAGGGTGCCGCCCAGCGCGACAAGCTCGCCAAGGACCTCGACGCGTTCGCGGCGCTGTGCCGCACCCCCGACGCCGACGGCAAGCTGGTGCTCTCGGTGCTCGCCTCGGATCGGTTCCCCATCGCCGAACGCAAGCGCCTGATCGACTCGTTCCTGCGGCGGCTCTCTGGAGGAGTGGCTGGAGGGGCGGGCGCCGATCCGCTGCTCGGCAAGTTCCTCCACTACGTGCTCGAGCGCGGGCGCATGGAGGGCGTGGTGGAGATCGCCCGCGCCTACCGGCGCATGGCCGACGACGCCGCCGGCCGCATCGACGCGCACATCACCTCGGCCGCCCCGCTGTCGCCCGAGGCGCTCGCCAAGCTCAAGCAGGCGCTCGAGCGCGCCACCGGCAAGCAGATCATCGCCACCACCGCGGTCGACCCCGGGCTCATCGGGGGCGTGATCGCCAAGGTCGGCTCCACCGTGGTCGACGGCAGCGTTCGCTCGGCCCTCGCCCAGATCAAGTCCTCGCTGCGCGGGTAGCTCCTCGCGCCGATTCCCTCTCGTAGAGACCTCGACAACAGACAGACCAGGACGCCATGGAAATCCGAGCCGACGAAATCAGCCGCATCATCCGCGAGCAGGTCCAGGGCTACGACAACGCGCTCTCGGTCGAGGAGACCGGCACCGTGCTCACGGTGGGCGACGGCATCGCCCGCATGGACGGCCTCAACAACGCCATGGCCGGCGAGCTGCTCGAGTTCCCGCACGGCGTGCGCGGGATGGTGCTCAACCTCGAGGAAGGCAATGTCGGCGCCGCGCTGCTCGGCAACGACAACCTCATCAAGGAGGGCGACACCGTCAAGCGCACCAAGACGATCATGTCGGTGCCGGTGGGCGACGCGCTCATCGGTCGCGTGGTCAATGCGCTCGGCGAGCCGATCGACGGCAAGGGGCCGCTCGAGGGCGTCGAGAATCGCACGGTCGAGCTCAAGGCGCCGGGCATCGTCAAGCGGAAGTCGGTGCACGAGCCGATGCAGACCGGCCTCAAGGCGATCGACTCGATGATCCCGATCGGCCGCGGCCAGCGCGAGCTCATCATCGGCGACCGCCAGACCGGCAAGACCGCGGTCGCGGTCGACACGATCATCAACCAGAAGGGGCAGAACATGATCTGCGTCTACGTGGCCATCGGTCAGAAGCAATCGACCGTGGCCACCGTCGTGGATCGCCTGCGCCGCGAGGGCGCGATGGAGTACTCGATCGTGGTGGCCGCCACCTCGTCGGAGTCGGCGCCGCTGCAGTTCCTCGCGCCCTACTCGGGCGTGACGATGGGCGAGTACTTCCGCGACCGGGGCAAGCACGCGCTGCTCGTGTACGACGACCTCAGCAAGCAGGCCGTGGCCTATCGCCAGCTCTCGCTCTTGCTGCGGCGCCCGCCAGGCCGCGAGGCGTACCCGGGCGACGTGTTCTACCTGCACAGCCGCCTGCTCGAGCGCGCCTGCAAGCTCTCCGACAAGGAGGGCGCCGGCTCGCTCACCGCGCTGCCGATCATCGAGACCCAGGGCGGTGACGTGTCGGCGTACATCCCCACCAACGTCATCTCGATCACCGACGGTCAGATCTACCTCGAGAGCCAGCTGTTCTTCCGCGGGATCCGGCCGGCGGTGAACGTGGGCCTCTCGGTGTCGCGCGTGGGCGGCTCGGCGCAGGTGCCCGCCATGCGCAAGTACGCGGGCACGCTGCGGCTCGAGCTCGCGAGCTACCGCGAGCTCGAGGCGTTCGCCCAGTTCGCGTCCGACCTCGACGCGGCCACCCGCGCCAAGCTCGACCGCGGCCAGCGGCTCGTGGAGCTGCTCAAGCAGGGCCAGTACCTGCCGCTCGACGTGGCGCTGCAGGTCACCTCGATCTACGCGGGCACCAAGGGCCACCTCGACTCGCTCGAGATCAGCGAGGTGGGCCGCTTCGAGCGCGAGCTGCACCAGTGGATGAAGGACAGCCGCGGCGCGCTGCTCGACAAGATCCGCAGCTCCCGCAGCAAGGATCAGCTCAACGAGGTCGACAAGGAGCTGGGCGAGGCGATCGTCGCCTTCAAGAAGACCTTCAAGTAGGACCCCGAGGACCTTCGAATGGCGAACCTCAAAGAGCTGCGACTGCGCCGCGAGACGATCAAGAACACGCGCAAGATCACCGCGGCGATGAGCCAGATCGCCTCGGCTCGGCTACGCAAGGCGCAGAACGCGCTGCTGGCCGCCCGGCCTTATGGCGAGCGCATGCTGGAGGTCGCGCAGCACCTGGTGGCGGGCATCGACCCGGCCGAGCGCAAGGCCGCGCACTCGCTGCTCGAGGAGCGCGAGGTGCATCGCACGCTCTACGTGGCGCTCACGGCCGACCGGGGCCTTTGCGGCGGGTTCAACTCGAACATCAACCGCATGACCGCGCGCGCGCTCGAGGCCGAGCGCAAGGCCCTCGTCGGAGGCGAGGGGCCAGCCAAGAAGCGCGAGGCGGTGCTGCTCGCGGTGGGCCGCAAGGCGCAGGCGTACTTCCGCCACTACGGCGAGGACATCCAGGGCCGCAGCCACACCGCCCCCGACGACAAGAACATCGTCGAGCTGTCCAAGGTGATCGCGGCGGTCGCGATCGAGCTGTTCCTCGAGGAGGACCCCGCACGCCGCGTGGACCGGGTGGTGCTCCTCTACAACCACTTCGTCAGCGTGCTCAATCAAGAGCCGCGCGCACTGCAGCTCCTGCCGCTGCAGGCCGCCCCGCCCGAGGCGGGCGCACCCGTGCGCGAGCCCGTGTTCGAGCCCGATCGCGCCTCGATCCTCCAGCACCTCGTACCGGTCGCGGTCGAGTCGCTGATCCAGCAGGCCATGTTCAACTCGGTGGCGGCCGAGATCGCCGCGCGCCGCGTGGCCATGGACGCCGCCACCGACAACGCGTCGGGCCTCATCGCCGACCTCACGCTCCAGTACAACCGCGAGCGTCAGGCCGCCATCACCACCGAGCTCATGGAAATCATCGGCGGCGCCGAGGCCCTCAAGGGCTAGGCGACCCCACCGCCCACACTTTCGCGAGGCAAAGAGCCATGTCGACGACCACTCCCAGCACCCCCGCTGCGCCGCTCTTCAGCACCCCGGGCCAGGCCCCGGCCGCCGGCACCGGTCCCGGTCCCGCCAAGGCGGAGACCAAGCGCGTCGGTCGGATCCTCCAGGTCATCGGCCCCGTCGTCGACGTGGAATTCGACGACTACCTGCCCGAGGCCACCATCGCGCTCACCATCACCAACCCGTCGATCGACGACAAGCCCGACAACCTGGTGGTCGAGGTCGCGCTGCACCTCGGCGAGCACACCGTGCGCGCCATCGCGATGGACTCCACCGACGGCCTGGTCCGCGGCATGGAGGTCAGGGACACCGGCAAGCCGATCAGCGTGCCGGTGGGCACCAAGACGCTCGGCCGCATCCTCAACGTGGTGGGCGAGCCGGTCGACGAGCAGGGCCCGGTACCGGCGGAGCTGCGCTGGCCGATCCACCGCAAGGCGCCCCCGTTCGTCGAGCAGAGCACCAAGGTCGAGCCGTTCGTGACCGGCATCAAGGTCATCGATCTGCTCGCGCCCTACCGCCGCGGCGGCAAGATCGGCCTGTTCGGCGGCGCCGGCGTGGGCAAGACGGTGCTCCTCATGGAGCTCATCAACAACGTCGGCAAGAAGCACGGCGGCTACTCGGTGTTCGGCGGCGTGGGCGAGCGGACCCGCGAGGGCAACGACCTCTACTTCGAGATGATCGAGTCCGAGGTCATCAAGGCCGACTGGGACCACGAGACGCGGCAGGTGAACTCGGTCGACACCGACGCCTCCAAGGTCGCGCTGGTCTACGGCCAGATGAACGAGCCGCCCGGTGCCCGGGCGCGCGTTGCACTGTCTGCGCTCACCATCGCGGAGTACTTCCGCGACGAGATGGGCCAGGAGGTGATGCTGTTCATCGACAACATCTTCCGCTTCACGCAGGCGGGCTCCGAGGTGTCGGCGCTGCTCGGTCGGATCCCGTCCGCCGTGGGGTATCAGCCCACGCTGGCCACCGAGATGGGCATCCTGCAGGAGCGCATCACCACGACCACCAAGGGCTCGATCACCTCGGTGCAGGCGATCTACGTGCCCGCCGACGACCTCACCGACCCGGCGCCGGCGACCGCGTTCGCGCACCTCGACGCGACCACGGTGCTCTCGCGCGGGCTCACCGAGATCGGGATCTACCCGGCGGTCGATCCGCTCGACTCCACCTCCACCATCCTCACCGCCGAGGTGGTGGGCGACGAGCACTACGCGGTGGCCCGCCGCGTGCAGCAGACGCTCCAGAAGTACAAGGAGCTCCAGGACATCATCAAGATCCTCGGCATGGACGAGCTGTCCGAGGAGGACAAGCTCACCGTGGCGCGCGCACGCAAGATCCAGATCTTCATGTCGCAGCCGTTCCACGTGGCCGAGCAGTTCACCGGCATGAAGGGCAAGTTCGTGGAGCTCGCCGACACTGTCTCCTCGTTCAAGGAGATCCTGGAGGGCAAGCACGACGACCTGCCCGAGGAAGCGTTCCGCTTCGTGGGCGGCATCGCCGAGGCGGTCGAGAAGGCCAAGGAGCTGGCCACCAAGCTCAAGTAGGGAACGCCCGCCCGCAGGCACGAGGGACGCCATGGCCGATCGCATGAAGCTCGACATCCTGACCCCGCGGGGTCCCAAGCGCCAAGGCATCGACGTGCCCGGGGTGGAGATCCCGGGCCTGCTCGGCGAGCTCGGCATCCTGCCCGAGCACGTCCCGTTCGTGACCGCGGTGCGGCCGGGCGTGGTGCGCTTCCGCGAGGGCAACGAGTCGGTGCGGCTGGCCGTGGGCGCCGGCTTCCTCGAGGTGACGGAGGCCGGGCGCGTGGTGCTGCTGGTCGAGCGGGCGCTCGCGCCCGACGAGATCGACGCCGAGGCCGCGCGCACGCGGCTGCGCGAGGTGGAGGCGGAGCTCGGCAAGTACACCGGGCCGATCACCGCAGCCACGTTCCGCGTCCTCGACGAGGAGCGCCGCTGGCTCGAGGCGCAGATCCGCTGCGTGGCTCCTTAGGGGCTCTTCGCGGGCGGAGGACCGGACGGCGGCCCGCTCTTGGGCGGCGGGCCCGACGGTGGGGCGCTCTTGGGCGGCGGCGGCCCGGACGGAGGCCCGCTCGGTGCGGCCGCCTTGCCGCCCAGGCGCTCGGCCGACTTGCACAGCGGCGGGAACCTGGTGCGCGCGCACGCGTCCTCGTAGAAGGCGCGGGCGATGCCGAGGTCGTTCTTCTCGAGCTGCTTGCCGAGCTCGTTGCAGGAGCTGACGTCGTTCTTGTCGCAGGCGTCGCGCAGCACCTTCTCGGCCTTGGCAGCGTCCTTGGGCATGCCCTTGGCCCCCTTGGCATAGAAGGCCGACAAGTCCACGCACGTCATGCGGAGCCGGTCGCTGCAGCCGCGCAGGAGCATGGCCTCGGCCTTGGCGACCGACTTCTCCATCCCGCCCTTGCCGTCGACGTGCATGCCGGCCAGGCCCACGCACGCATCCTTGGCGAGCGACACGAACTTGGGCGGGGGCGGCGGCTCGGGGCAGCCCTTGACGAACAGCGCGGCAGCCTTGGCGAGGTCCTTCTTGATGCCCTTGCCCTCGACGAGAGCCTTGCCCGCCGACGCGCACGAGCCCAGGGCCCCGAGCTCGCAGGCCTTCACCTCGTAGTCCTGCGCCTTGGCGGGCGACTTGCCGCCCGGAGCCTGCCCGCCACGATACGCGAACGAGAGCTGCTGACAGTCGGCGATGGTGCCGCGGTCGCACGAGCGCTCGAGCAGCGTCATGCCGCGCGCGGGATCGACCTTCTCGCGAATGAGGCTCATGGCGAGGCTCGAGCACGCGAACTGCCGACCCATGCCGCAGGCCCGCTCGAGCAGCAAGAGGCCGCGGGTCACGTCCTTGGGCAGCTCGGGCCGCCCCTGCGTGAGCGTGCTGCCGAGCGACTCGCAGGCGCTCGCGTCACCGCGATCGCAGCCGCGCTGCATGAGCTCGGTGTAGCGCGACCACTGCTTGGTCTGCTCGAACTGCAACGGGAACGCGACCTCGCGGCAGGCCGCGCCCGGGCCGTCCTCGGCCTCACAGGCCTTGGTGAACATCTGCGTGGCCTTGTCCTTGTCGGCCGGTGGGCGGCCGGGACCGCCGCTCCGCAGCATGAGGCCGTAGTTGTAGCAGCTCGGGGCGTTGCCCTTGTCGCACTGCGCCTCGCAGTCGGCGAAGTCGCCCGGCTTGCACTGGTGGGCGGCGACCTGCGCAGGCGGGGTGCACTTGCCCGCGGCCCGCACGAAGCCGGGCGGGCACTTGGTCTCGAGCTCCTCGGCCTTCGACTCCTGGGGCTTGGCCTCGCCGCCGGCCTCGGCCTCGGCGACGACCGGCCGCTCCTCGGCGATGGGGTAGAGCTCGATGGTGACCGCGGCGCGGCACTGATCGGGCGGGGTCTTGTCACCGGGCTTGGCGACCTGGCAGTCCTCGGGCTTGCCATCGCGGTTGGCCACGCGCTGGTTGGCCTCGCTGCCCGCAGAGGCGCCCGCCTTGAAGATCTCGGCCGCGATGCGGGCCTTGCCCTGGGTGCCCTTCTCGACCGCGAACGCGCCCACGATCGCCGATCGCACGAAGTGGGTGGCGCCGGCACAGCCGGGACCCGAGAGGTCCTCGCGCGCGACCACGTCGTTGGGCACGCTCTTGCGGCCGATCATCAGGAGACCGATGTCGATCGAGGCGCCCGAGGTCAGCTCGCCCTCGAGCTTGACGGCGCTCGCCGGCAGGTTGGCCTTGAGCTGATCGAGCGTCTCGATCTGCACCTGGTCTTCCTTGATGGACACGCCGACGAACGTGTACGGGTCGGGCGTGGCGCCCTTGATCGAGCAGCCCTTGAGGACCTCGAGGCCGTTGCAGTCGTAGCGGACCACCGCGATGCCCTCGGACATGGTGGCCTCGAGGTGGCTGCGGTCGGCACCGCGGAGGTCCACCACGTAGGGCTCCACGACCACCTTGGTGTCGGTGCAGGCCACGCTGCTGCCGAGCGCCTCGGTGGCGCTCGGCTGCTTGGGCGCGAGCTTGCTCCCGACGTTCTTGGTGCCGCACGCGGGCGCGATCGCGATGGCGCAGAGGGCCGCCGCCGCGAGCGCGAGCACGGCGGAGCGAGGTCGAAGCGAGGAGTGGGGTGTCATGGGAGCTCGTCGGGCGGCACGGTTGCCCGACGAGGGGAATCCTCGGGCCGCACGCGCACGATGGTAGTCGAAAACGCGGATGCCCGGCGCGAGCAGCAGCCTGTCGAGCGCCCGTCCGCGGGCTCGGGACTCGGCGAGAATTGCTCGTAATTCCGAGAAGATCGGGCTCGAAACGGCCGCGGGCCGCGGAGCTGGTAAGAGATGCCCGCATGACGAGCGAGACGACCGAGGCGTGGGCCACGGTACGGGTCTGTCTGCGGCCCGACGAGCGCGGGTTCGTGGAGACGTCGGCGGTCGATCGCCTCGATGCGCTCGGGCTCATGCTTGCCGACGAGGCTGCCGTGGGCGGCGTGGAGCGGCGCGACGCGGGCACGCTGGTGGGCGCACCGCAGCCGGAGCTGTGGGCCTACACCACGCCGGAGGGCCTCGACGCCACGGTGGCGGCCGCCACGTCGCTCGCGGCCACGCTCGAGCTGCCGATCACCACCGAGTCCGAGGTGCACCACGACGACGACTGGCGCGAGTCGTGGAAGCGCTTCTATCAGCCGCAGATCCTGGGCGATGGCGCGCTCTTGCTGCGGCCGAGCTGGGTGGCGCGCCGCGAGGGCGACCCCGAGCGCGAGGTGGTCCTCGACCCCGGGCGGGCGTTCGGCACGGGCCTGCACCAGAGCACGCGGCTCTGCCTCCACCGGCTGTGTGCGCAGGCGGCCGAGGGTTTCTCGGCCCGGCGCGTGCTCGACATCGGCTGCGGCTCGGGGATCCTGGTGCTGGCGGCGGGGCGGCTGCACCCCGAGGCACGGCTGTGGGCGGTGGACTTCGATCCCGAGGCGATCGAGACCGCCGAGGAGAACGCGGGCATCAACGGCATGCGCGAGCGCCTCGAGCTGTGGGTCGGGGAGGCCGAGGCGCTCGAGGTGCCCCCGATGGACCTCGTCATCGCCAACATCCGCCCCGACGTGCTCGTCCCGCTCGCCCCCGCGCTGCGAGGCCTCCTGGCCCCCGGCGGCCGGGTGCTGCTCTCGGGCATCCTGGTGGAGGAAGCCCCGCCGGTGTGCGCGGCCTACGAGGCGGCGGGCCTCTTGCCCGTGGACGCCGCGGACATGATCGACGGCGAGTGGCAGGCGATCGAGCTGCGAGCCCCATGAGCGAGCACCATGAGTGAGAAGATGCTGCGGGTGTTCGCGCCACCGGGGGCCTGGGCCGCGGGCACGCGGGTACGGCTGGCCGCCGACGAGTCGCGCTACCTCTTGCGGGTGCGGCGGGCCCGCGTGGGCACCGAGGTGGAGCTGCTCGACGGCGAAGCGGCCTGCTGGCATGCGGTGCTCGTGGCGGTGTTCGAGCGCGCGGCGGTGCTCGAGCTGCGGGCGCCCCGCCCCGCGGTGAGCGTGGTGCCCCTGGCGGTGCTGCTGCTGGTGCCCGAGCCCCGCGCGACGCTCGAGGCGCTCACGCTGGCGAGCGAGCTGGCGGCGAGCGAGGTGCTGCTGGTCGAGGGCGACTACAGCCCCGCGGGCGTCCCCTCGCCCGAACGCATCTCCCGGACCCTACGGGCCGCCCAGCGGCAGTGTGGGCGGCATCGGCCTCCCCACGTGGAGCGGGCCGCCACGCTGGCGGAGGCGCTCGAGCGCACCTCGGCACGGCCCGGGTGGGTTGCCAGCGTGCCGGAGCGCCGGCTGACCACCCCGGTCGAGGTGGATCCCCGGGCCGGTGCACGGCTGCTGGTAGGGCCCGAAGGGGGCCTGTCGGCGTCCGAGGATGCGCTGGCCGTGCGGGCGGGCCTGCGGCCCCTCGCGCTCGGTCCCTGGGTGCTCCGCACGCCCAGCGCCGTCGCGGCCGGGCTCGCACGGCTGTTGACCAGCGTGGGGGAGCGGCGTGGGCCATGATACCCTCCCGCGGTGATGGGCTTCCTCGGCGGCGTCCGAAGGCTCCTCGCGCGGGCGGGCTCGCCGGGCGCCGGTGCGGGCGTACGAAGCACCCTCTGGCGGGGGGTTCGCGGGCTGTTTCGCGCGTCGGCGCCGAGCGTGTGCCCGGCGTGTGACGTGCCGCTGCCGGCCGAGCTCGCGCGCGGAGACGCACCGCGCTGCCCTGCGTGCGAGCAGCCGCTCGTGCCGCTGCGGGTCGCGGGCGTGTGGCGGCGCGCCGCCGCCGGGCTGCTCGACGGCGTGGTGCTGCTGCTGACCGCGGGCGCGCTCAACCTGCTCGTGCTGGCGTGGCTCGACTCGCCGCCGCTCCTCGGTGACGCGCGTGGCCTCGATGCGCTGGTCCGCGTGCTCGAGCTCGATCCCATCGTGGTGCTGCGCCGCTGCGCCCCTGCGCTGGCGATGGCGGCGCTGTACTTGGGGCTGTTCTGGTCGCTCACGGGGCAGACGCTCGGGCACCGCCTGCTGCGGCTGCGGGTGGTCGACCCCTGGGGCCGGCCGCCGCGTCCGTGGCGGGCGGCCGTGCGCGTGCTGGGACATGGCCTCGGCCTCGCTCTCGGGGCCATGGGCTGGCTCTGGGTGGCCTTCGATCGCGAGAAGCGTGGTCTGCACGACCACCTGGCGCGAACCTACGTGGTGAGGGAGTCGTGACGCACCTGCGCCGCTATCTCGATGAGCACGGGGTGCTGTACCCCGAGCAGCTGGCCGAGGCGCTCCGCCGCCAGCAGATCTACGGGGGCAGCCTCGACACCGTGCTGCTCGAGCTCGAGCTGGTCGACCCGGTCACGCTCGGCGAGATGCTCGAGCGGGCGTGCGGGTTCCCGATCGCTCCGCCCGACATGCTCGAGAACGGCATCGATCGGCCGTGGACCGAGATCCCCGAGGACCTCCAGCGCTCGCGCTGGGTCGAGCCGCTCGTGCGCGAGGGCAACGAGATCGTGGTGGCCGTACACCCCGATCTACCCAACGACCTCTTGGGACGGCTGCTGCGGAGCCTGCGACGCATGCGGCCGATGGTCACGCCCGAGTGCTGCCTCGAGAAGGTCGCTGCCGAGCGGCACCGCTCGGTGGTGCCGCAGCGCTATGCGGTGCTGTGCTCCGCGTACCTCAGCGCGGTGCGTCGGCGGCCGTCGATGTCCGGGGTGTTCGAGGCCCAAGGCAACGAGCCGCCCACGGGCATGGAGCCCGGACCCACGCCGCCGGCTGCGAGCTTTCGACCGGCTCGGCTCGTCACCGAGCCCTACCTGCCCGCCGTCGACCTCGTCGCGCCACCGGCTCGGCTCGTCACCGAGCCGGCCCTGCCCGCCATCGACCTCGTCGCGCCGCCGCCTCGCCTCGTGACCGAGCCGGCCATGCCCGTGGTCGAGAAGTCCACGTTCGCGCCGCCGCCGGTGCGCTTCCCACCGGGACAGGTGCACACGAGCCCCAGCCCGGCGACCGTGGGAACCCGCGTGAGCACGGTCGTTCCTTCCGAGGAGCCGCCGCTCGACCGACGCTCGGCCGCCGGCTCGATCAACGTCGTCGAGTCCATGCCCATGAGCTTGCCGGGCTCGGAGTCGTCGGGCACCGGCCGCATGGCGGTGGCCGCGGCTCCACCGGTGACCCCGCAGGCCACTCTGGTCACCCGCGCCACCGTGCCACCGCCGGTGCCTGCCGTGGCGGGAACGATCGAGCTGTCGCGCGAGCCGCCGGTGGTGCCACCGCCGCCGGTGGTGCCACCGCCGCGCAACGAGGCCGACGTGCTGCGGCGTCTCGAGCAAGCGCGGGCCGTGCTCGAGGCGACCCGCACGCGCGACGAAGCGCTCGAGGCCATCGTGGCCGCGGCGATGGTGCTGTCGCCCCGCGTGGGCCTGTTCCGGGCGCGGGGCGAGGAGCTCGTGGGGCTCACCACGCCAAGGAGCGCCATCGACGACCTGGGTGGAAAGATCGTGGCGGCGAACGAGGGCTCGGCCGCCGGCATCGCCGCCACGCGCGGCGCGTACTCCGGTCTCGCGCCCGAGGCCGACCTCCGACTGGCCACCGGCGCCGGCGCGGGCACGCCGTGCTTGCTGCAGCGCGTGGACGTGCGAGGAAAGCCCATAGTGTTCCTGTACCTCGATCGAGACGGCGCGCCCATCGAGGCGCACGACGTGGAGTGGCTCGGCGATCTGGCCGCGCTTGCGGGTCGCGTGTTCGAGGCGATCCTGACGCTGCGTCGCCAGCCCACGAGCTCGAGCCCCGCGGCGACCACCGATACCGCCGAGCGCCTCGGACCCTCGCCGAGCCCCGGCTGGGGGCCCACGCCACCGCGCGTGCAGGCGGCCTACGGGGACGGCAGCGGCAGCAGCAGCGAAGGAAGCGAGCCGATCGAGCCGCTGCCGATCGAGCCTCCACCCTCGCGCGTGAGCACGCCGGCGCTCGAGCACCCCGATGGCCACGTCCCGCCGCCAGCGCTGGTGCCTCCACAGATCTCGCCGCAAGCCCCTGCACCGTGGCGCTTCAGCCCTCCGCTTGCCGCACGCGCGATGCTCGAGGATGAGCCCGGCGTGGCGGCGCTGCGGCTCTCGCTGCCCGCGGTGGACCAGGGTGCGGAACCCGAGCCCGAGCCCGAGCCGCCCGAGCAACCCGAGCCGCCCGCACAGCCCGAGCCGCCCGCGCAGCCCGAGCCACCACCGCAGCCCGAGCCACCACCGCAGCCCGAGCCACCACCGCAGCCCGAGCCACCACCGCAGCCCGGACCGGAGATTCCCGAGCCGCCGCCGCAGCCCGTCGCGCCGGACATGCCCGAGACCGAGGTCCCCGAGCCCCAGCCGCAGCCGGCGGCGCCGGAGCAGCCCTCGGAGCCCTCGATTCCCGAGCCCCAGCCCGAAGTCCCCGCGCCGCCGTCGCTGCCCGAGATCCCCGAGCTGCGGCTCGCCACCGGCAACACCGAAGCGAACGAAGCGCTCGCTCTGGCCGATGCGTTCGACTACGCAAAGAGCCAGGGATTCGAGGACGACGACGCCGCCGAGCTCGCCATCCGCGAGATCCAAGCAGGGCGAACGCCCAAGCCCCCGACGCCCGCCACACTCGAGGCGCGAGCGCCCCAGCTCACCACGCCCGAGATCCCCGAGCTTCCAACATCCGGAGCTCCGGAGCCGACACCCGAGATCCGCGAGCCGCCGACGCCCGACACCCCCGAGATTCCCGAGCCCTCGACGCCCGACGTCCCCGAGAGCCCGGAGCCTCCTTCCGTACCGCAGCCCGAGATCCCCGAGCTGCCCCCCGCGCCGCAGCCCGAGCTCCCCGAGCCGTCCCCCACGCCGCAGCCGGAGATCCCCGATCCATCTCCTGCGACCCACGACGGGTCCCTCCGCGCCGCCGAGCCGTCGCACGAGTCCGACGCCGACACCGTCGTCGACCTCTCGGCCGCGGACCTGGCCCAAGCGCGGCTCTCGGCCGACGACCCCACCGTCCCGGACCTTCGGCCCGAAGATGCCATCGCCACCGCCCTCGGCTTGCCACTGTCTTCGGCGAACGACGACCCGTCGCAGCGCCCCACCGTCGAGCTGCCGGTGATCCGCGACGGCGAGATCCCACTCGTGCTCACCCGCGATACGCAGGAGCTCGTCTCGGGCGCGACCGCGAGCAAGGAGCGAGCAGAGCGCCCGCGCTCGCTCAGCAAGTCCACGATGCACTCGTCGCCGCCGCCGCCGCCGTTGCCGCCGCCGCCCACGTCGGGGTTCGACGAGGACGAGCTGGGCAACGGCCACCGCCGCGCGCGTAGCGCGACGATCCACGGCCTGCCGCCGCCGGAGCTCAAGACCCGCGCCGGCGCCACCAAGCGCATGGGCCCGCCGAGCGACGAGCTCGTCCTCGGCACCGACGACGACGAGGTCCGCATCATCTCGCTGGCCGAGCCCATCATGCCCCCCACCGCGCGGGGCCGCATCGAGCTCGAGGACGAGGACTGGGTAGCCCCCGGCTCGCAGCTCGCCAGCGACTCGCAGCAGGGCCTCATCGACGCGGTGATCGATGCGGTGGTGGCCGGCGACGCCGACGTGGAGACGCTGCGCGAGCACGGAGACAACGCGCTCCTGCGGCTGGTGGCCCAGTTCCCGGGCCCGCTCGAGGTGCTGCGCCGCGATCTGCGGGCGCTGCCGCCCCCGTCGGCCCACGGCCCGCTCGTCCGCACCGTCATCGCCGTGGGCGCGCCGGTGGTGCCCTACCTGATCGACCTCTACGAGCACCCCAACCCCGACGTGCGCTTCTACGCCGCGTTCGTGTTCCACGAGCTCCGCGACGCCCGCTGCATGCGTCCGCTGGCCAAGCTCGCGTTCGATGCCAACGGCGACGTGCGCGTGGTGTCGATGCGCGTGCTCGAGACCTACCGCCGCAGCGAGGGCTTCGAGATCGCGGCGGCGATCGTGCGCGCCCAGCTCGTCAGCGACTCGCGGACCCAGCAGCTCCATGCCGCGCGGGCCTCCGGGACCCTGCGCGACATCGGAGCCATCCCACAACTCGTAGAGCTGCTCGCGTCGAGCGACCGCTTCATCCAGGAGGCCGCGCTCGAGTCGCTGTGCTCCATCACCGGTCAGCAGCACGGGCTCAAGCCCCACCGCTGGCGCGCCTGGTACGAAGAGCAGGGCAAGCGCCACCGCGTGGAGTGGATCATCGACAGCCTACGCCACCGCGATCTGCCCGTGCGCCGCTGGGCCGCCGACGAGCTGGTACGCATCACGGGCCACCGCGTTCCGTTCTCACCCATGGGCGACAAACGAGCGCGCGAGATTGCAGCCAAGGCCTGGACCGACTGGTGGGAGGCCCGCGGGCGCGAGATGTTCGGCGGGTGAGTCGGGCCGGGGGCCGACGCTCCCAGTGCGCCCGTCGGCTCGGAGCTGCGATTCGGCCGTTGCCGCTTGTGATCGGCACGGTTGTCCCGCTACCGTGGGTCCCAAGGACCGGCCTTGCCGAGCCGGTGCGACGTGCCATGGAGCTCAACTTCGACTACGCGTCTTGCATCAAGAATTCCGAGAAGGTCGCCTGGAGGCTCGAGGACGTGCTGCCCAGCGACGCCACGCTCGACTATGGCCGCCCGTTCCTGCCCGCGGCGCTCTCGGGTGAGGCGCGCATACCGGGCCTGTCCGAGCCCGTGGCCCGGCGGCTCAACCAGATCAGCGGCTACGCCTATCTCAACCTGTTCGCGTTCGTCGAGGAGTACATCATCGATGCCGCGATGCGGCAGGCGGCCGACGAGGTGCACGGCGACCACATCGCGCTACGCGCGTTGCTCCGGTTCAGCGAGGAGGAGGTCAAGCACCAGGCGCTGTTCCAGCACGCGATGGCGCTGCTCCAGCGCACGTTCGGCAGCGAGTGCGACGTGCTCGGCGACGCCGCGGCGGTGGCCGGCGTGATCCTGAGCAAGGACCCGCTCGCGGTGATGATGGTGACGCTGCACCTCGAGCTCATGACGCAGGAGCACTACACCGAGAGCGTGCGCGACGACGAGCGGATCGACCCGCTGTTCCGCAGCATGCTCAAGAACCACTGGCTCGAGGAAGCCCAGCACGCCCGCATCGACGCGCTCGAGGTCGCCAAGCTCGCCAACTCGGCCACGCCCGAGCAGATCAGCAAGGCCTTCGACGACTACATCGACATCATCAGCGCGTTCGACGGGCTGCTCGGCATGCAGGCCAAGATGGACGTCGAGAACCTCCGGCGCGCCACGGGACCAGGCTTCGACGCCGCGGCCGTGGAAACGTGCCAGTACGCGGCATACCGCAACACGTTCATCCTGATGGGCATGCGCAACCGGCAGTTCATCGAGTACGTGAACAAGGTGTCGCCCGAAGGTGCGAAGAAGATCGCAGCCAAGGCGGCGACGATCGCCTGATGCATGGAGCGGACCCGCGAATCGAGCTCGGCTCGAACCGCGCGATCCAGCGAGCCCCGGCGCCGTCACGCGGCGCCAGGAAGCCACTACCTGCCCCTGGGGGCAATCGTCTTCAGCGCATGCATCGCCGCAGTAGGTGGGGATGCAATCGGCCTCGGTACCATCGATGGCCTGCGCCAGCTCTTCTGTCGTCAGCTCCCGCGCCAGTCTTCGTTCCAACGTGTGCCCGAGTCGTTTCTGATGTTCGGCCGATACCAAGCCGAGCATGCGGCTGGACCGGCGAGACTCGCGATTGCAGATCCGATCAGCCCGACTCGCATGGGCCTCGGCGGCCCCACGACAACGCCGAAGCCTTGGATTAGATTCACGGGTGGAGATGTACATCGGCGACATCACCGCGGCGCACATCGAACGTGCCCAGCTCAAGGACAAGGAGTTCGAGGACTTCGTCTGCAGGCTGCTCGACGCAGAGGTGGACTTCAGGCACGCCGCCACGGCTGAGGTTCGTGGACCAGCGCCGCCGTATCATGGCGACGACCAGCGGGACCTGGTCGTAAGAGTCGCCGACGATCCCAAGATGCCCCGCACGAGCTTTCGCTCTCCCCTCACGTGGGATGAGCACGACCAGACTTGGTATTCCTGCAAAGGGGGGAGAGGGTGGGCCAAGTCCTTCCTCGACGAGCTCGGCCGAGCCACCGCCAACTCCGGCAAGCCACCAGGCCGACGGGTCAAGAAGCGACCATCCGCACGCTTGCTGGATCACTTGGGCAAGGGGCGGCGATTCGTGTTCGTGATCGCCGAGAGAACCCTGGACGACGACGAGTTCTTGGCAAAGGCCGAGAGCGCCCTCGGGTACTGGCTGGACCACGAGCGTGGAGGGCGACCGGCAACGCTGCGGCAGCAGCTCCACATCATCGATGCCCATGCGTTGGCCAGGTTCATCGCGACGCACAAGCCGGCCCTCCCCGAGGATCTTCGTCGAGCCCTGGGGGTGGACATCCCAGCGGGCTTTCAAGGCTGGGAGCGGTGGACCAGGGAGCTCGGCGGACGAGAGCTGACGGAATTCGAATCGGACGCGACTCGCGACGAAGTCCTGGCTGCGATCGCCGACTCGACGGGATCCATCGTGCGTGTCTTCGGCCCGCCCGGCACGGGCAAGACCCGAGTGGTTCACGAAGGCATCCGCAGACTCGGAGACGAAACTTGCACACGCGTCCGCTACTGCAACGATCCCAAGATCGGCCGCAGGCTCGGCGACTGGTTGGAGGGCGCAGGCGGAGTATGGGTGGTGCTCGATGAGCTGCGCACGATCGACGTCGAAGACATCATGGTCAAGTTCGCCGCACTCGCGCCCCAGGGCGCTCGGCTCTTTCTCATCGGTACGTCCGACGATGGCACGCGAGCCGAGCCCGGCCGTGCGTTTGAGTTGGGTGAGCTCGACGAGCAGGCGATCGAGCGGGTGGTCAGGCGTGAATTCGGGCGTAGCGGCACGCTCCCGTCGGACGAGCAAGTCGGGATCGTTCGCGTGCTTTCCGAGCACTACCCGTGGTATGCGGTCCTATTGGCACAAGCCCTCGCCCGCGAGCCCGAGAGCCTCGCTCGTGGTGTCGACGAAGCTGCGCGCTGGAGCGTCGGCGCCATACGAGTGCTGGCGGGTAATCGAGAGGGTCACGAGGGCCCGCCTTCTTGGGAACGTGAAGCCGAGCTGCGAGCCAAGTGCCTGCTCGTCGCCATGATGACTCGTGACCTCGAGCTACCGTGGGACGAGATCTGGGAGCGCCACGGCGAATCCTTCGGCTTGGCAATACGCGAGCCACAAGAATGGCACGAGGTGGAGAAGCGCGCGCTCGTATGCCGCCATCGACAGATCCTCCGGCAGTCGGGTGCTCGTGCCCAACGTCGCTACGTCAGCCCCAACAACCTCGCGCGCATCATCCTCAACCGTTTCTTCGGTCCCGGTGGTCCAGACCTCGGGCCTACCGTCCGCCGATACGTCCCAGAGCTCCGAGGCACGCTCCTCGGCATTGCCAAGGCCGTGCATGCCCACGTGGCCGCCGACGAGCTGGCCCGTGGAGAGTGGCAGGAGCTCGGTCGCCGAGCCAAGGAGGAAGGCATCGACTCGGTGACCGCATACCTGAGCCCTCGGCACGTCGCGTACCACGCCGCCGTGGAGGCACCGCAGGAGGCAGCCTGGGGTGTCGGGCAGACGATCATGAGCCTGGACGAGCAATCGCTGGCGTCGGCATCGCGAGCCCGCAGCACCTTCCGAGAAGTCCTCACCCACGTCGTGCACCGTGCAATTCCCACCGACGCCTTCCTCACGGTCGAAGCCGCTCTCTTCCGCCTCGCGCAGGTCGAAGACGAACCCTGGTCCAACAACGCCACGGGTGTATGGAAGAGCCTGTTCCTGCCCTCGCTCCACCAGACCCACCAGCCTTGGGAGGTTCGTTTGGGACGACTCGACGAGCGTCTCACGGATCCGAACGTGCGCCGCCGTGGCCTCGCCGTCGAGGCCTTGAGTCTGGTCGCGGGGTCGGCGGAACGGTCTCTAGGACACGGCGATGACGATCTCCGCGACGGACATTGGCCACGTCTCAGGGTGGACGAGCTCGTGGAACGCAAGGATCAGCTCTGGAGGCGCCTGCTCGATGCCTGCAACGATCCGAACGAAGACGTCGCCGACCGGGCGCGACGAGCCGTGATCGGCCACCTGCGCTCTGAAATCGGACGGCGATTGAAAGTACCCGAGCTACGCTGCCTGGCCGCGATGGTGTCATCGTGGACGGTCGAGCAACGCCGAGTGCTCATCGAGAAGGTCACTGACGTTCATCGTTACGACGAAGAGTGGATCTCCACACGGTCTCCCGAGCTACGCGACGCCTTCGCAGCCCTCGAAGCTGCGCTTGCTCCCACGAGCCTACGCGAGCGCATCGGAGTCCAGGTGGGAACCTGGACTCCAGGACCGTGGAGAATCGATGACGATGAGCGACCAGCGCATGAACGACTCGTCGATCAAGCCCTTGCACGCGAGTTGCTCGAATCACCGGAAGACCAGCCCTGGGTGGTGAACTGGTTGTTCGACCCGCAGGCCTGTCGCAGCCGGAGCTTCTGGCGCGCCCTGGGGGTCGTCGACCAGCACCGCGCGATCCGAGAGCAGCTCCTCGCCGTGATTCGACAAGGGGCGAATGCACAGGCTCTCACCGACTACCTGCTTGGCTGGTCCGACGACGAAGGACCAGAGGCCCCGGAGATCTGGCTCGAACAGTGCTTCGACGAGTCGTACCTCGCTCCGGCATTCGTCGGGTTCTTGATCGTGCTACCGGCTAGCGTCCCGCGACTCACGCGATTGCGAGAGCTGATCGATCGAGGGGCGTCGGCGGATGGTCTGTGGATGCTGGCCCGCCGCGGTTGGGCCGAGGAGCTAGACATCGACCCGATGTTGGCGCTGATCCGCAGCCTTGGGAGCCGCGGCGAGCTCGCGAGCATTGCACTGCCGCTCATCGACCAGTTGCTCGAGCGCAGCCCAGCAAAGCTCGCCCGGGAAGAGCTCATGGAGCAGCTCGAGAAATCCCTCACCATCCATCTCGAGCAACGCGTGGTCATCGCGTTTCAAGATTGGTACGAGCGTGGCGTGCTCCGGCTGACCGGCGAAGGCCGCTTTGGTGTCGTCGTCGAGCTCCTCGTGAAGATGCTCGATGTCTACGACAATCCCACCAACGTCGGCCTGGGGCACACCCTCGTGGCAATGCTCATTCGCAAGGGCTTCGCCGAGCCGTTGTGGCCTCACCTGGCAGGAGCGCTGCTCGAGCAGCCACATTCGCTTCTCGGGCTCCAACTCGCCGAAGCGAATCTCCTGGCACACCTCCCTTCTGAGCGCGTATTGGCTTGGATGGGCGACGACCGACGAAGGGCGCTGATCGTCGCGGATCTCTGCAATCCTCACCGTCGTGATCTCGACGAGGTGACCCGTCAGCTCCTCATTCGTTTCGGAGTCGATGGCGCAGTGTCAGGGAGACTCGAAGCTCGAGTAGGGTCGACTCCTGGTTTCATCCCAGGCGAGGTGGGCGACTTCGACCGCCAGCAACGCGAGCACGCCAGCCGATGGGCCGAGGATCCGCATCCCGCCGTGCGCGAGTGGGCACGGCGACTCGAGGCATCGCTTCGACGAAGCATCGACGAGGACGAAGCCCGCCGAGAGATCCGCCGAAAATACGGGTGATCACGGCTCCATCACGCACACCGCCGCGAACGCGCTCTCCCACGGCAACCCCAGCTGCGGCACGCACTGGAAGTCCCACGTGCGCTGGAACCCGAGCCACAGCACCCCAGGCTCGCTCGGGGCCGCGAACGCCAGCGATGTGCTGCCCGTGGCGTTCACGCAGCCCGGAATCCCGTTGTACCAGCAGCTCACCTCCGGCACGCCGATGATCCCGGTGTAGCCCTGGGCCACGCAGGTCTCGCAGCCGCAGCTCGCGATCGAGTAGTCGTGCTCCACCATCACCGTCTCGCCCGGTGCCACGATCGCCCACGCGCGCCCCGTGCCCGCGACATTGGCTCCGCTGACCACGATCTCCGAGACCGGCCCGACCATCGCCGCAGGATCGGTGGGCGTGGGCCCGTCGAACGGGCACGGATCCTCGGCGCACGCGAGGCCGTCACCGTCGTGATCCGCGAGATCGTCGGTGAAGCCCGCCGCCATGCACACGTCGCAGAGGTCGCCCACCGTGTCGCCGTCCCCGTCGAGCTGGTCCGGGTTGGCGACGCCCCGGCAGTTGTCGTCCCCATTGAGGATCCCATCCGCATCGTCGTCGCCGTCGGGATCACCCGAGCCCACCGAGCCCGCCGAGCTCGAGCCCTCGTCGGCATAGCTCGGATCGATCTCGAAGCAGCCGCCCGCCAAGACCACCAGCGCGAGCCCGAACGGGCGAGCACGAGCAAGGAACGCAGCGGCCATCGTTCCACGATGGTACGACCAAAGCCGCACCAACGGAGCGCGAGGCGCTCGATCGCGCCCCATCATGATACCTTGACAATCACGCACTCTCTCCACCATCCGTCAGGCTCACGATGACGATCTCCATCCCGCCCGCCGACATGCTCCTCTTTGCCGCGGTCGTCCGCGAGGGCGGATTCACCCGCGCGGCGGCCCAGCTCGGGATCACCAAGCAGACCGTCAGCGAGCGCATCGCCAAGCTCGAGGAGCGGCTCGGGGTGCGCCTGCTCGAGCGCACCACCCGGCGGATCCGCGTCACCGACACCGGCGCGAGCTATTACGAGCGCTGTGCCGCGATCGCGGCGCAGATCGAGGCTGCCAACGACGAGGTCCAGGAGCGGCAGTCCGAGCCGACGGGCCTGCTGCGCGTGTCCGCCCCCGTGCTCTACGGCCGCCGCTTCCTCGCGCCCGTCGTCGCGAGCTACATGCAGCGTCACCCCAAGGTGACCGTCGAGGTGCTGCTCGTCGATCGCCGCGTGGATCTCGTCGCCGAGGGTCTCGATCTCGCGATCCGCATCGGCACCCTCGACGACTCTTCGATCACGGCGCGCAAGCTCGGCGAAGCCCACATGTACCACGTGGCAAGCCCCGGATACCTCGCCACGCACGGCTCCCCCACCGCGCACACGCTCCGCACCGCGCGATGCATCGGCCGCCGCACCCACGAGACCTGGGACATCGGCGGCATCCGCAGCAAGCTCGAGCCGGTCCTCGTCGTCAACGACCACGAGGCCGCCTGCGACGCCGCAATCGCCGGCATCGGCATCGCCCGCCTCCCCGGCCTCGTCTGCCGCGCCCCCGTGCTCGACGGTCGCCTACGCCTCCTGTTCCCCACCTCCACGACCCTCGTCCGCCCCATCTACGCCGTCTACCCGAGCCGCCAATACCTCCCCCCCAAGGTCCGTGCATTCATCGAGACCCTCACCACCCTCGTCGACCCCATGCGCCCGATCGAGCTCCCACCCCCTACCCGCCGCCCCCGCACCAACGACCCAAGGAAGCGCACCTAGGACCGGGTGAGCGCGAGCGCAGGGGGCTTGCTCTCGCACCAATGTGAGCGCCATCCAAGCCCTCTCATCCACCACCACCCCTCGCGCTCGACCTGGTTCCCCCAAGCGCGAAGACTGGTGCGAGGGCAAGCCCCCTGCGCTCGCGCTCACCCGGTCCGCCGCCGCCACGGCAACCCCAACGCCACCCCCGACAGCAACACGCCCGCCCCGATCGCCTCGCCCGCACCCACCGTGTGCCCGAGCATCAGCACAGCCAGCACCGTCGCCCCCACGGGCTCGAACAAGATCACCAGCGCCACCACGTGCACCGGCACCAACCGCACCGCCCAGTTGAGGAGCCCGTGCCCCACCACCCCGGGCAGCAGCCCCAGGTACACCAGCGCCACCACGTCGCCCATGGTCGCGTCCGCGGGCCACAGCTCGTCCTCGAGCCCCGGCGCCGCCGCGAGCAGCATCACCGCCGCCACCACGTGCACGAGCCCGAGGTACGGCTGCAGGGGAAGGCTCTCCCCCACGCTTCGCCCCACCACCAGGTACCCCGCCGCCGCTGCCCCGGCGAGCAACGCCAAGCCGTCGCCGAGGTTGAAGCCGCCGGCGTCGTCCCCCACCCCGCCCACCATCGCGAGCGTACCCACCAGCGCGAGCGCGGCCCCGCCGTAGAGCGACCACGGCGCCCGGTCGCCCACCAGCCGCCCGAAGAGCCCGGCGAACAGCGGCTGCGTGGCCACCAGCGCCACCGAGCGCGGCACCGTCGTCATGTCGAGCGAGGCCACCCACGCCCCGAAGTGCAGCGCCAAGAGGGCGGCGGCCCCGAGCACCCGCAGGCGCGCACCGGGGTCCCGCAACGCAGCCCACGTGACCCGGAGCGCTCGTGCCCCCAGCAGCAGGAGCACCACCCCCGTCACGGCCACCCGCCCGGCGGCGATCACCGTGGGCGGCAGCGGGTCCGCCAGCAGGATCACCGGCGCGGCGCTCGAGAGCGCCACGATCGCGCCGCCGAGGCCGAGCACGAGGGACGCGGGGCGCGGAGGGCTCACGGGCGCCCGATTCTGGCGCCGCCGGTCGGCTCCGCGTCAAGCGTGCCAGCCGACTGTTCCAGCGGCCCTGGGTAGAGCGGTCGAAGGCCGCCCCCGACCCCGCCCGTGGAACGCGCCTGCTCGCGGTGCTATGTACGGCGACCATGTTCGAGACCATCTCCAAGGGGTTTCGGGCCGCACGCGAGCGCCTCACGGGGCGGGGCGAGCTGACCGAGGACGTCATCGACGCCGCGCTCAAGGACGTGCGGATGAGCCTGCTCGAGGCCGACGTGGAATTCCGCGTGGTCAAGAAATTCCTGCAGGCGGTCAAGGACAAGGCGCTCGGCGAGGAGGTGCAGCTCGTCGCCAAGCAGGGTGACAAGAAGCTGCGCGTCCGCTCCGAGGATCACTTCGTCCGCATCTGCCACGACGAGCTCGTCGAGCTGATGGGCCCCGTCGACACCTCGCTCGCCACCGCCAGCAAGGGCGTCACCGGCATCATGATGGTGGGCCTGCAGGGCTCGGGCAAGACCACCACCACCGGCAAGCTCGCCAAGCGCCTGCAGAAGGAGGGCAAGTCGGTGATGTTGGTCGCCTGCGACGTGTACCGCCCCGCCGCGGTGCGCCAGCTGCAGGTCATCGGCGAGCAGCTCGGCGTGCCCGTGTTCGCGCGCGAGGGCGGCAATCCGGTCGAGATCGCGGTGGCGGCCACCGCCGAGGCGGCCGCGTCGTCGGTCGACTTCGTGCTCTACGACACCGCCGGGCGCCTCTCCGTCGACGAGGCGCTGATGGTCGAGCTCGACCAGATCAAGCAGCGGGTCCACCCCGCCAACACGCTGCTCGTCATCGACGCGATGATCGGCCAGGACGCGGTCACCACCGCCAAGGCGTTCGACGAGCGCATCGACCTCTCGGGCGTGGTGCTGACCAAGCTCGACGGTGATGCCCGCGGCGGCGCGGCGCTCTCGATCAAGGCCGTCACCGGCAAGCCCATCAAGTTCCTCGGCATGGGCGAGACGCTCGATCGCCTCGAGGAGTTCCGCCCCGAGGGCCTGGCCGGCCGAATCCTCGGCATGGGCGACCTCGTGGGCCTGATGCAGGACTTCCAGGAGGTCGTCGACGAGGAGAAGGCTGCCGAGGACGCCGCCAAGATGCTCGGCGGCGGCTTCACGATGGACGACTTCCTCGGCCAGATCAAATCGATCCAGCAGATGGGAAGCCTCAAGGACCTGATGGACAAGATGCCGCTCGGCAGCTTGTTCGGCGGGAGCATCCCCGACGAGGTGATGCAGCAGGCCACCGACGATCGCGAGCTCGTCAAGATCGAGGCGATGATCCGCTCGATGACCCGCGCCGAGCGGGCGCAGCCCGACCTCTTCTTGATCAGCGGGTCCGACGACGACAAGGCCAGCAGCAAGTGGCGCAACAAGAAGAAGAAGCCCAAGCTCAAGGACCCGACCAAGATGGCCGACCTGCCGCCCGAGTCGTTCGTGGAGGCACGCGTACGCCGGGTGGCCCGCGGCAGCGGTAGGGTGGAAGAGGACGTGCGCGCGCTGGTGGGCCGCTTCATCGCCATGCGCGACATGTTCGGCATGCTCGGTGATCTCATGGGGGGCGGCGGCGGGCTCTTGTCGAAGATCCCCGGCATCAAGCAGATGAAGCAGCTCGGCGCGATGCGAAAGCTCGCCAACAACCCCGAGGCGCTGCAGGCCTTCATGGGCGGCGGCGGCGGTGGCATGCCCGGGATGCCGGGCGGGATGCCGGGGATGCCCGGCATGGGCGGGATGCCGAGCCTGCCGCCGGGCCTCGCCGGCATGGGCGGCATGCCCGGCCTACCGGCAGCCGGCGGCGCCAAGGCCAAGCCCGCCAAGAGCAAGGATCAGCGCAAGAAGGAAAAGGCCGCCAAGAAGAAGAACCGGCGCAAGTGAGGCCCTCGGGCGCTCAGGCCGTGGGCAGCGACCGAAACGCATCGGCGAGCTGCTCGAGGCCGTCGTGCAGGCTCTTGTCATCCGTCGCGTAGCTCATGCGCAGGTGCCCCGGCGCTCCGAACGGGCTGCCCGGCACGATCGCCACCAGCTTCTCCTCGAGCAACCACTTGGCCAGCTCGATGTCGTCGGCGTGCCGCGCCCCGGGCCCGGTGTGCCGCGAGCAATCCATGAACACGTAGAACGCCCCGTTGGGCGGCAGCACCTCCACGCCGGGGATCTCCCGCAGCCCGTCGAGCACCAGCGCGCGGCGCCGCGTGAACGCCTCCTTCATGGCGGCGACCTCGGCGGGCACGCTCGGATCGGTGAGCGCCGCGAGGGCAGCGTGCAGCGACAGCGTGGCCGGGCCCGACGTCATCTGGCCCTGGATGATGGACGCGGCGGTGACGAGCTCCTTGGGCCCCGCGAAGAAGCCGATGCGGTAGCCGGTCATCGCGTAGGTCTTGGACACGCCGTCGACCAGGATCACGCGCGCAGCGAGCTCGGGCGGCAGCACCCGCAGCGGGCTCGCGTAGCGAAAGCCGTCGTAGCAGAGCTCGCGATAGATGTCGTCGCTGACGATGAACGCGCCCGGCGGGGCCTTGCGCAGGAACACCTCGCCGAGCGCCAAGAGGTCCTCTTCGCGGTAGCCGGCGCCGGTGGGGTTGCTGGGGCTGTTGAGCACGACCACGCGCGTGCGCTCGGACAGCGCGGCCTCGAGCGCTTCGGGCCGCATGCGCCAGCCATCGGCGCGGGTGGTGGACACGATCACGGGCTTGGCATCGGCGAGGCCCGCCATGTCGGGGTAGCTGACCCAGTACGGCGCGGGGATCACCACCTCGTCGCCGGGGTTGCACATCGCGAGGAACAGGTTGACGAGGCTGTGCTTGGCTCCGCACGAGACCAGGATCTCGGAGCGCTCGAACCGGCGGCCGTGGACCTCCGACAGCGACTTCGCCACCGCGTCGCGCAGGGCCGGCGTGCCGGGCACCGGGGCGTAGAGCACGGGCCCGGCCTGCGCGGCTTCGGCCACCGCCCGCGACACCGCCCGCGGCGGGCTGAAATCGGGCTCGCCTGCGCTGAAGTTGAGGACTTGCTTGCCCGCGGCCCGCAGCTCACCGGCGCGAGCGAGGACGGCGAGGGTCGCGGAGGGCGTGATCCGGGCGGCTCGGGTGGAGATGGATGCTGGCATCGGGTGGAGCTCGCTCCTTGGATCGTCGCACCGCCGCAACAGCTCGAGGCGGGCTTGGCCGTAGTCGCGGGCGCGCTCGAGCCGGAGCGCCGAGGGCCAGACGACCGTGGTTGTTGTACCGCGAACCAGCTCGCGCTCGCAGACGATCCACGCGCCCGGGGCCAGCCAATCGCCGTCGACGAGCGCCCGCGCGATCGGCTCGAACACGTTCGGCATGGCGAACGGCGGGTCGACGAGCACGAGGTCGTATGGCGCGGCGTTCCCGCGAGCGACCCGCAGCCACGCCTGGGCATCGGTCTGGACCACGCGGGTGCGATCGGAGAGGCCGAGCGCCTCGAGCTGCTGTCGCAGGTGCCGGACCACGCGAACATCGATCTCGAGCAACGTGCACTGCTCGGCGCCACGGCTGAGCGCCTCGATGGCGAGCGCGCCGGAGCCCGCGAACAGGTCGAGCACGCGTGCACCCACGACCTCCTGCTGCAGCCGGTCGAAGATCGCCCCGCGCACCCGCGCTCCCGTGGGCCGCAGCCCCGGCACGCCCGCGGGCAGGGGCAGGAGCCTCCGCCCCCGCAGCGATCCCGCCTCGATGCGCTGCATCGGGCAAGCGTCCCGCGGGAGCGCACGCGGGGCAAGCCCGGCTACGCGATCGCTTCGGCGGCACCGATGGTGCCCATCGGCAAGCGGGCGAGCCGCTCGAGCCGGTCCTCGTGCTCGAGCCGCAGATAGCCGCGTCGCACTGCGCGACGCCGGCGGAGCCACCCGATCGCCACGAGCGGGGCGATGAAGATGAACGGCAGGCCACCGCTGGCGGCGAGCGGGTACCACACGAAGCGCCCGGGCAGGCCCTTGCGCCACTCGGCCACGAGCTCCTCGAGGCTCACGCCGTAGGCGCGGATGACCGCGACCTCGAAGCGACGCCCCGAGCGGAGCTCGGTCATGAGCTGGCGCATGCGCATGCCGGTGGCGTCCTGGGCCCGCATGAACTCCACGAGATCGCGGGCCGCCGCGTAGGCGACCGCGGCCTGCGGGCCATCGGTGCCGTGGAAGCTCGCCTCGAGGCGCTCGAGATCGGGGACGCCGGGCCCGAACACCGCGGCGGCGAGCGTCTGGGTGCGACCGAAGCTGAGCGTGCCGTTCCAGGCCTCGGCCACGCCCTCGTGGAACCAGCGAGGCAGCTCCGCGCCGGCCTCTTCGCCCCCCACCGCGCGGTGCAGCACCACGTGGGCCATCTCGTGGCGCAGGAGCTCCTCGAGATTGGTGGGCGCGCCGTCGGGACCGTGGCGCGCGATGATGATCTCGCCCGAGGGCGGGTGCGCGACGCCGGCGGCCCAGTGCGGCATGCCGCTGGCCTCGGCCACGCGCCCCGCATGCTCGACGAACGTGACCCGCAGCGCGTCGTCGACGTCGCCCCCGAGGCCGCCCTCGATCTCGGACCACCAGGCAGGCGCACGCTCGGCCAGCATCTGCGCGGGCTCGGCGAGGCCGGGCTCGTAGCGCAGCTCGAGCCGACCGACGCGCACGACCTCGGTGGCACGCTCCACGTCCCAGCCGGCGGGGCGCCCGGAGGTGGCCGACGCGGCGCCGGCGGCTCCGAGCCACAGGCCCAGCGCCATCACGAGCACCCCGATCCACCGCGCTGCGCCGCGGCGCAGCGCTCGAAGCAATCCACGCATCATCATGGCGGCCTCACGGTGATCACGACGGTTTCCTTGCGGAGCGCACCGGCGACGAGGGCTCCCACGGCGACTCCCACCACGACGATGGCGACTCCAGAGATGATACCCGCCCGCGCCTTCGGTCCGACCGAGAGCCGACGGCGCTCGCGAGCGCCGGCCCGCACGAGCTCCAGGTGCTCGTCCCACAGCGCGGCCACGAGCCCCGGCTCCTTCACCGCGTCGGCCGCGCGGATCGCGAGCGCGCGATCGAGGCGGCAGTCGTGGGCCAGCACCACGGGCGTCGGTCGATCGGCGACGTAGCCGATCATCACCACCAGGTCTTCGCGTTGCTCGCGGCATATCCGATGCGGTGCTCCTGCGCCCGGCCGCAAGCGGCGGACGTCGGTGGTGGGGTCGTTCGAGGCCCGAACGGAGGCCTCGAGCGCCGAGAGCAGCGCCTTCTCGTCACGCGAGCCGGGTGCCTCGGGAGCGAGGCCCACGGCAACGAGCACGTGCTCGGGGACCTCACGGACCGAAGACGGCGGCGGCACCCTGGCGGTTACGGCGGCATCGGGGAGCGGTGCGGACGGCTCGGCGGCAGGCGCGGGCGCCGGCACGGGCTCGCGCGGATCGTGCCACGGTGCCTCGCGCCCCGGCACGTCGAAGACCGCGGTGGGGCCCGCATAGGCTCGAGGGGGATCGGGCTCGGGCTTCGCATCACCCGGCGGGTCGCCCTGCGGTGGCTCGGTCTCGGGTGGCTCGGTCTCGGGCGGCTCGGTCTCGGGCTGCTCCGTCTTGGGCTGCTCCGTCGCCGGGGGAGCCGCTCGCATGCGCAAGCGCAGGCCCTTGGTGCTCCGCTGCTCGAATGCATGCGCGCTCGGGCTCGGGACGAGCGCGGCGATCGTCGCGAGCGCGGTCGCGAGCACGAGGGCGCGCGCTCGCAATCGGGAAAACCCCGACGATGACCCGAGGGCTACTTGGGCGGCCCTTCGGATATCGGACGCCCGCGGCGTCCGAAGGCCTTCCATGGCGGCCGTCCCGTTCTCGGCCACCCGCCCCGTCAAACCGGCTCCTGCTTCTCGAGGAAGCGCCCCAGCGCCCAGGTCTCCTTGGCGCGCAAGCCCGTCACCCACTGCAGGCCCACGATCGTATCGTCGAGATCGTCGGTCCACCGCACGTCGGCGCTCGCCGACAGCGGCGTCACGACCTCGGGCACGGAGAAGGAGATTCGAACGCGGTCGCCCACGCGCAGCGGTGGGGTCGACGGCACGCGCACCAACGCTCCGCCGAGGCTCAGGTTCAGCGTGCGGCCGATCGTCTCCTGCCCGTCGGCGGAGACCACCCGCATCTCGATCTCGACCTGATAGCGCGTGATCGCACGCTTCTCGCTGGGAGGCATCGGTGGCTCCAGTTTCGGGGCCTGGGGGCCTCCGCGTCAACGCGCCCGCCCAGGGGCCAGCCATGGCGGCCCCTTGGGCTCGTCGCCTGTCGGCGCCCCCGGCCTTGCCCGGCCGCGCCCGCGGAGTTTCCACGGCCCTCGCCTCACTCCACGGCGGGCCCCGGGTCCCCCCGGGGGGGACGACGACGCTCGTGGAACCACGTCCGGTAGGCGGTCAGCTTGCGCCGCTGGTCCTCGGGGGCGCGCCGGCGGCAGGTCGACCGCTCCTCGCTGCGCTCGGGCGCCGCCCAGCGGACTTCGGGGCAGTCGTTGGGGTTGTAGGCGGCCTCGAACGCGGGGGCCCGGGCGACGAGCTCGGCCAGCGTCAGCGTCCAGGCGCTGCCGTCCGAGCGGGTGTACGTGAACGCGAGCCCGGGATCGGCGAGCAGGGCCTCGCGGGCGGCCTCGAGCCGCTGCCGCACCGCATCGATCCCACCGGCCGCCTCCACGCCCCACGCGGAGGGATTGCGGGCCACCTTGGCCGGGAACCCGGTGACCACGTCGATGGCGATGAGCAGCCGCAGGTCGCGGGCCGGCGTGGCGAAATTCTCCCACGCCCCGGTGGTCTCGAAGATCGTGAAGCCCTCGGGCATCGCCACCTCGCCGCCGCCCTTGGCGAAGTGGGCCTGCCCGTTGTCGACCGAGGTCACCCGCACCTTGGCCGACTCGTGCAGCGCCCGAATGGCCTCCTCCTGGGCCAGGAGCGGATCGCGGACGCCGGGGGTGATGAGGCCGTCCATGTGGTCGTAGAACCCGGCGGCGTCGAGCTTGGCCTGCTCGCTGCCGAGGTCGCCGTAGCCCGACAGCGTGCGGAGCTGCGCGTCGGTGGCGGCCACCAGCGTGGGTGCCTCGTCGCCGGGCACCACGAGGTGCGGCCGGAAGCCCTTGAACCCGCTGCCGCCGAGCGAGGGATCGGGGTTCCACAGGAAATTCCCCTCCCAGAACCGCTTGCGCGTGATGCTGCCGTCGGGCTGCCCGTCGATCGCGTAGAGGATGCCGGGCTGGCCGTCGCGCGCGGGCATGAGCTCCGCCACCACGAAGATGTGGCCGTAGGGATCGGCGTAGATCGTGCCCGGCCGCAGGCTGCGGCGGGTGAGCACCAGCGGGTAGAAGTCGGTCTCCTCGTCGTCGAACGCGGTGCGGCCGTTGCCGGTGTGCACGCCCCACGCGAGCGTGCGCCGGAAGAACCGCTGCACCACGCCGAGCTCGCCCGGCAGGCGCCCGTCGGGTGCATCGGCGGGCGGGCCCAGCACCCCTCGCACCGCCCCGCAGCCCGGCGCGCGCCCGCCCGCGCCCCGCGAGCACACGCGAAACCCGAACGGCAGGCCGCGCTTCCACGCGAAGTAGGCGCGCAGGAAGTACGGCGTGTCGGCGCAGTCGGGGCGCAGGTAGAGGCCCGAGCCGCTGGGCGGCGAGTCCTCGCCCATGCCGAGGTGATCGTGCAGGACGTTGCGCCCGGGATCGGTGGTCAGCTCGTGCAGCGCCGCATGGGCCAGCTCCTCGCCGCGCGGGGCATGGAACAGCGCACGCACCCATGCGCTGTAGAGCGCCTCCTCGCCCGCATCCCAGCGCCGCGTCACCGGCCATACCGCCGCCTCGGGGGCCGGGCGCACCGCCCGGGCCGCGCCGGCGTGCACCCTGATCTCGCGGCACTCGAGGCCATGGCCCCCACGGCCCACCGAGACCGCGAGCCGGGTGCCGGCCGCGGGTGCGGTGAGCCGGGCGATGGTGACCGCGGGCACGCCTCCGAAGTGGATCAGCTCGGCCGCCACGGGGTTGCCGGCCTCGTCCTCGAGCCGCAGCGCCAGCGGCTCCTCGGCCGCGAGGCTGGCGGCGATGATGCGCAGGGGCTGGCCTGCGATCGCGCGATCCGGCGAGCTGACGAGGCCGAGCTCGTCGGCGGCGGCGGCTGGGCAATCGCCGGCCTCGGAGGCCGCGGGCGCGGGCGCAGCCTCGCTCTTGGGGGGCGCCGTGGAGGGCTTGGCGACGGCGGGCTCGGCGGGCGGCGTGGGCAAGACGGCTTCGGCCGGAGGGGGCGCCTTGGCCTCGCCGGGTGGCACCGCGCCCTCCGGCGGCGACTCGGCGGGCTGCGCTTCGGCTTGCTCTGCGAGCGGGTTCGAGAGATCGCACCCCGCTGCGCCGCTGGCGAGCACCGAGACCATGGCGGCGGCTCGAAGCCACCGCGAGCCGGCCTTGCGTGTGCCCCGTGCCCGGCGGCCCGTGGTGCGTGTCATCGAGCCCTGCATAACGCCAAACGCCTACGAGCCGCCAGGGCCTTCGGCGGGCCGTCGCGGTGCCGCTCACACGCCCGGGAGGGCGTTCGTCATCCGCCGGCCGCGCCGCGCGTGATATTGAGCCGGGCATGCGAGTGCTCATCGCGGACAAGTTCTCGCCGGACGGCAAGGCCACCCTGGCGACCATGGGGCTCCACATCGAGGATCGGCCGGATCTCGTGGCCGCGGAGATCCCGGCGGCGCTCGAGGCCAGCGCCGCCGACGTGCTGGTGGTGCGCTCGACCGAGGTGAATGCCGAGGCGTTCGCCCGCTCGCCTTCGCTCTCGCTCGTCATCCGCGCCGGCGCCGGCGTCAACACGATCGATCTCGCCGCGGCCAGCCGCCACGGCGTGTTCGTGGCCAACTGCCCGGGCAAGAACGCGATCGCGGTGGCCGAGCTCGCCATGGGGCTCGTGCTCGCGATCGACCGCAACATCCCCGACGCGGTGAGCGAGCTGCGGGCGGGCCGCTGGGACAAGAAGCGCTTCGGCAAGGCGCGGGGCCTGTGCGGCCGGCGGCTGGGCCTGGTGGGCTTCGGCGCGATCGCCCGCGAGGTGGCCGTGCGCGCGCAGGCGTTCGGCATGCAGGTGCACGCGTTCGACGTGGTGCTCACCGACGCCGACGCCGATGCCCTCGGCGTGGTCCGGGCCGCCACGCTCGACGCGCTGCTCCGCGAGAGCGACGTGGTGAGCGTGCACGTCCCCTACATCAAGGGCCGCACCCACCACCTCATCGGCGAGGAGGAGCTCGCGATCATGAAGGACGGCGCCACGCTCATCCACACCTCGCGCAGCGGGGTGGTCGACGATGCGGCCCTCTACGCCGCGGTGGCCTCGGGACGCATCCGCGCCGGCCTCGACGTGTACGAGGGCGAGCCCGCCGACGCCAAGGCCGAGTGGCACAGCGCGCTGATCGAGAGCGCCGGTGTCTACGGCACCCCGCACATCGGGGCCTCCACCGAGCAGGCCGAGGACGCGATCGCGCTCGAGGTGGTGCGGATCATCCGTGACTACCGCGGCCAGGGCGTGGTGCACAATTGCGTCAACGTCCAGCGCCCGCGTGGCGAGGGCTGCACGGTGGTGATCCGCCACCTCGATCGCGTGGGGGTGTTGGCCGCCGTGCTCGACGCGTTCCAGAAGGAGCAGCTCAACGTCCAGGAGATGCAGAACGTGATCTTCGACGGCAACGCGGCTGCGAGCGCCACGATCACCCTGGCGCGCGAGCCCAGCCAGGAGCTCGTGACGCGGCTCGAGACGCGTGACGACGTGATCGCGGTCTCGGTGCGCAGCTCCGGGCGCTAGCGCGGCCCCGAGGGCCGCCAGGCTCGATTTCGGGGTACGCTCGCCCGTGATGAGGCCGAGGATCGTCATCGACGACGCCATCGCCTGGCAGGGCGAGGCGTTCGGCCACCTCGGCGAGCTGCACGCGATGCCTGGCGGCGCCATCGACCGCGCCGCGCTGCAGCAGGCCGACGTGCTCGTGGTCCGCACCGTCACGCAGGTGACCGCGGCGCTGCTCGAGGGCACTCCCGTGCGGTTCGTGGGCACGGCCACCGCGGGCGAGGATCACGTCGAGCGGGCGGAGCTCGAGCGCCGCGGCATCACCGTCGCGCACGCGCCGGGCTGCAACGCCCAGGCGGTAGCCGAGTACGTGGTCTCGGTGCTCGCCCACGTCCGACGCTGGCGCGCCGGCGCGCCGCCGGGCCCGGTGGGCATAGTGGGGCTCGGGCACGTGGGGCGGCGCACCGCCCGGGCCCTGCGGGCGCTCGGGTACGACGTGATGGCGTGCGATCCACCGCTGCTCGCGCGGCGGCTCGCCCGGCAGCCGATTACGGATCCGGATCCGACGCTGACGAACATGGCGAAGTTCGAGCGGCTGGGTGCGCTCGAGGATCTGCTGGAGTCGTCGTTCGTGATCACGCTTCACGTGCCGCTCGAGCGCAGGGGGCCGCACGCCACCTGGCACATGATCGACGAGGCGATCCTGTCGCGGCTACGACACGGCCAGCTACTCGTCAACACGTGCCGCGGCGGGGTCATCGACGACATCGCGCTCGAGACCTGGCTCGCCAGCGGCTCCGCCCACGCCGTGCTCGACGTGTGGGAGGGCGAGCCACGCCCGCGCGCAGGGCTCGTGCGGCCGCGGGGCGGCGTACGGCTCGGGACCCCGCACGTGGCCGGCTACTCGCTCGAGGGCAAGGTGGCGGCCACGCGGATGATCCACGAGGCGCTCTGCCGGTGGCTCGGCCGCGCGCCGGATTTCGACGGGCGCGCGGTGCTGGGTGCCCCGCGATCGATGCTGCTGCGGTGCGACCACGAGGATGCCGCGCACGACTGGCGGCCGTGGGTGGAGGCCGCGATCCCGCTCGCGCAGGACGACGCGGCCTTGCGCACGGCCGTGGGGCGGCCGGACGCGGAGCGCGGGGTGGCGTACGAGGCCTTGCGGCGCGGGTATGCGCTGCGGCGCGAGCTGTCGGCGTTCGTGATCGAGCCGCACGTGGCGCTCGACCCCGAGACGCACCAGCGGCTATCGGCGCTGGGGATCGGCGTTCCGCCCCAGCCCACCGCGTCGCCGCGCCCGGTGGTTCGCATGGAGCGTCCGGCCTCGAAGGCCGTCGCTACCGCCGGGACTCCGCGCGTCGGCGAGCGGCCCGTCTCGAAGGCGGTGGTTGCCGCCGTGGTGCCGCGCGTCGGCGAGCGCCCCATTTCGAAGGTGGTGGTCGCCGCCGTCGTGCCGCCCGGCGAGCGTCCGCCTCGGAAGCGATGATGAGCGAGCCCACCGCGATCGTGCTCGTGGCGCATGGAAGCCCGGATCCCGACTGGCGACGACCGGTGGAAGCGGTGGTGGAGCGACTACGGGAGCGGGAGCCAGGGCTGGCGGTGGTGGTGGCGTACTTGGGATTCCTCGAGCCGAGCTTGCCGCAGGCAGTGGCGCAGCTGTGGGGGCTGGGACACCGGCACGTGCTCGCGCTCTCGGCGTTCCTCTCGCCCGGGGGGCGGCACATCAAGGAAGACGTGCCGAAGCTGGTGGCCGAGCAGGCTGCCGTGCACCCGGAGCTGGTGCTGGAGCTGCGACCGGGGGCGCTGGGCGCCGAGCCGGAGGTGGTGGAGGCGCTGGCGGAGGCGGCCGTGCGGGCGCTCGGGGAGGCGCGAAGCGCCCGGAGCCCGGATCAGCGCTCGGCCGGCGACCCTACGAACGCCGACTCCACCACCTCGTAGCACGCACACACCCGCCCCACCGCCGAGAGCAGCGCCCGCAGGTGCGGCAGCGGCACGAGCCCCGTGTCCACGAAGTAGTCCTGGAACCACGTGCTGCGCAGGAAGTACCGCTCCGGATCCTCCACGTGCCCGAGCGAGAGATACTGGTACTCGTAGGCGTGCCGGGCCAAGAGGTGCAGCGGCCGCGTCTCCTCGCCGATGTGCGTGTGCACGTTGGCGCGCACGTACGCCTCGAGCTCCTCGGGCGGCAGGTAGCGCCGCGCAAGCACGTTGCTGAGGTAGTCGGACATCCGCACGAGCACGAGGTCGCACACGAGCTGCCCGGGCTCGACGCTCGCCGCACGGGCCTCCTCCGCTGCCGCTCGCACGAACGGCTCGGGCGCCTGCGCGAGCAGGCCGTCGATCGCCGCCGCCACGTCGCGCAGCGCAGCCTGGTGCTCCGCCTTGCGCTCCTCCGGCAACCCCACCCACCCGGCGGCCTCGGCAAGGTGCCCCCACTCGTGGATCGTGCGCGCGCCCACCAAGAGCCGGTGGTACGGCGGCGCGGGCTCGCGCCGTGGATCGAGACCCGGCTGCTTCAAGGAGTACACCATCAGCGACCGCCGATCGTGCACGTACACCCCGCCCTCCTGGTCGACCTCCTCGGTCGATCGCGGCAGCCGCTCGGGGTCTCGCAGCGATCCAAGGAAGCTCCGCGAGCGCTCGCCCACCACCGCCAGATCATCGCGCAGGCTCTCTGCCACGCGTCCGCCGATCCCATCGAGCACGCTCCGCAGTGCCGCGAGTGCTTCGGGATCGTCCGGGTCCCACAGCACACCCTCGTGCTGGTCGGTCACGAGCACCGGCGGCCTCGCCTCGCCGATCCACTCGCACACGAAATCCACGGGGCTCGGCGCCATCGCCACGGCGGGATCGGTCGCCGGCGCCGTCGCGGCCGCGGCGAGGTACCGCTCCAGCACCGCCGCCGCGTCCCCGCGGAGCGCCGGCACCAGCGCATGCAGCATCGGCAGCACGTCCGGCGGGACGAGCAGCCCGGCCTCCTGCACGCGTCGCAGTGATTCCGCGCCCGGCAGCGGCGGCCGGAGCAGCGGGTCGTGCCACAGCTGCCGCACCCACGGCATCGCATCGCACAGCCGCACCAGCACCGCGGCGTCCGGCCGGGGGCTCCTCCGGCACGCGGCCTCGAACGCCGCGAGCTCCTCGGGCGTGCGCAGGAGCCAGTAGCTCAGGCCGCAGATCACCGCCATCGCCATGTCGCGCGAGGTGGCGAGCCGCTCGGCGTGCAACAGCTGATACGTGGCGTACTCGCGGTTGGACACCGCCGGATCGAAATCCGACGCGTAGAGCACCCACGAGCTCTTGTGGAACGGCTGGAAGTACGGCCGCGTGCCCGCGGGGTCGGTGACGATGCAGAGGTTCTGCAGCCGCGGCGGAAACCACGACTCGGGGGCGCGCGCGTGGAGCTCCTTCGCACGCACCCAGTAGGTCGCGAGCGCCTGGTTCAAGAGCTCGATCCACCCGTCGGACAGCCCGCGATCCTGGCGGATGGCCGCGGCCATCGCGTCGCTCGTGCCGCCCTCCGAGAGGTGCTCGATCGGCACCAAGAACAGCTCGCGATGGGCAAAATAGAACCGCCGCAGCTCCATGCCCCGACAGCGTCGCCGCGGGCACGGGAGCATGTAAAGCACCCGTTCACGATAGAATCGCGCAAATTGCGCCAGACTGCTTCCCCTCGCGGGGAGCAACGATGCTAGCTTGCCCTTCGATGCTCGCCGAGCTCCTCGCCGCCGCAAGCATCGCGGTCGGCAGCATGACCGCGAAGACGATGACCCCCCCCAACGCGGTGGGCATGGTCGCCAAGGACAAGCTCGCGCTGGGTCGGCTCTGCGACCTCCTCGCCGGTATCGCTGGTCGGATGCGCGAGGCGAGCACCCCGGACGACGTGCCCTGGCTCGTCTCGAGCAAGGTCTTCGACCCCGAGTTCCTCGACCTCATCGATGAGTCGGAGGCGCTGCTCGACTCGACCGACCTCCACGATCTCGTCGAGTACGCGGGCCAGGGGTTGCCCCGTGAGCTGGGGGAGCTCGGCGCCATGATGAGCGTTGCGTTCCAGGTGGCCGAGGCCTTGCGAGCACGCACCCACCTGGAAACCGAGGACACGCCCACCGATCTCCTCGACTCGGAGGACACTCCCACGGAGCTGAACATACCGCGCGAGCCCACGGTCGACGAGCTGATCGGCAACGATCGGATCCCGCGTCGGGTCCGCGACGCCATCTACGGCAGCTACGCATCCGCCGTGTGCACGATCGCGCTGCTCGATCCGCGACCCCTGCCGGGCTGGCTGCGCGCCGAGCTGCAGCGCCGCGCCGTCGAGGGCCACCGCGAGGGCCTGCGCCTCTTGCTCGCGGTCGCCCGCCGGGCGGGCATCACCCTGCCTGGCTCGCCGCTCGTCGATGCGCTCGAGCCGTTCGACCTCGCCGCCGCCGAACGCGAGCACCTGCACGAACGCTCCGCCTTCCAGCGAGGCCTCGCCGCCGCCGAGCAGCTTCGTCCAGCGTGAGCCTCCGATGGTCCGTCGCCATCGCGCTCGACCGCCGACGATCCCGACCCCGGGTGACATCGTCTTCTTCGATCACGACACTGCGATCGACCAGCACAAGCGACGCCGCGGCGTGGTGGTGGCCACACACCATGGATCGGCGACGATTCGCGTGCTGCCGGGGTTGAGCGAGCCGCCGGCGCACGGCCTCTACGTTCGCTTCGCCTGGACCCCGGCCGCAGCCTACGCCGGCCTCATCCACGACACGTGCTTCGATCTGCTCGACGCCAACGAGGTCGCCGCCGTGACGACGGAGCGAGTCGGCAAGCTCCCGCCGGAGAAGTACCGCGAGATCGTCGAGCGCTTCGAGCAGCTCGGCGGGTCGTGAGCCGTCAGAGCGCTCCGCTCGCATCACGGCGGCGTCGGCTCCGTCTCCGGTTGGCTCGCCCCATGATCCCATGCCGTCTCGGGCGGCTCGGGCGGGGTGAGCTCCACGTGCAGCGCCACGCGGCGGCTCGTCGTGCCCTCGGCGGACAGGATCACCGCGCGCACGCCAGCGTGCAGCGGCATCGTCACCACGTCGCCCGGCTCGAGCCGCAGCGCGCCTTCGTCGAGCTCGGGGTCGGGCAGCATCCAGTCGGTCATCACGCCGAAGCGCGTGCGGGCGTAGGGGTTCATCACGTCCACCCACGCACCGGCATCGCCCTCCACCGAGATCACCGCGCCGGCGTTCTCCGGCACCTCGAGCCGCCAGACCTGGTACATGCCCTCTTGCTCGTCGAACAGCGGCCCCATGGTCTCCTCGGCGGCGCAGTCGAGCCGCGCCTCCACGTCGAGCACCAGCGTCTGCTGCTCGGGTAGCACCCCGTCGTCCTCGACGCGCTCGAACTGGAGCGCGGGCGTGCGCTCGTACCCGAAGCCCTCGTAGGCCCGCGGCGCGTGCAGGCGGTAGTCGGCCTCGATGTCGGTGATGCTCGCGCCCATCACGTCCACGAGCGTGGTCTCGAGCCGATCGGGCGCAGCCCCGGCCTCCACCTCGGCGGCCAGCCGCCGCACGCCACCCAGGCCCCGCGCGTCGTAGACCCAGCGCATGAAGTGTGCCGCCGCGGAGTAGTCGAACCGCCCCGCGCGGTAGGCCGAGCGCGAGAGCCGGAGCTGCCGCGCCGGGCCGGCCTCGTGCCCGTCCATGTCGTAGAACACCCCCACGCCCGAGAGCAGCTCCGCCATGCCCTCCTCGAGGAAGTAGCTCTCGCCCTCCGAGTCGAGCGCGGCGTGGGTCATCTCGTGGGTGATGCTGCCGCTGTGGGCGAACATCATGCGCGTGGCCGGGAAGAAGCAGCCGCCCTTGCCCTCGCCGCACACGTCGACGAGGCCCTCGCGCATCCAGTAGAGTCGATACGGATCCTGGCGACCGATCTGGCCCAGGCCCTCCTCGACTTGCTGGAGGTGATCCTCGAGCGCCACGAGCGTGCCCTCGCAGATCGCAGCGTCGAACTCGGGGGCGATCTGCAGGCGATCGGTCTCGTAGGCCACCTCGGGCAGCGGCGGCGAGCAGGCCGAGAGCACGAGCATCGCGACGCCGATGTGAAAGCCCAGCCATCGTCGCTGCGTTGGCTGGCCACGATGGTGATGGCGATGCCGAGGGCTGGTCTCGTCGCAGGTGTCTGCCTCGCGCTCGTCGGCATCGCCGGTCCTGCTCGCGCCGCGGAGAGCCCGGGGCAGGCACCGCAGCGGCGCAACGCGATCGTGCTCGGCACCCACGCCAAGATCCCCGACTGGGCCACATCGTTCAGCTACCAGCGGGCCTTCGGTCGCCGCGTCTCGGTCGGCGCCGGGCTCGAGTACGGGTACCAGGCGCGCGGCTACTGGCACCTGCAGGGCGTGGGCGAGACGCTGTCCGGCCAGGTGTGGCTGGGCCGCACCTTCCACGGGGTGTTCGCCGAGGCCTCGCTCACCGCCGCCCACCAGTTCCTCGTGCAAGAGCCCCGGCTCTCGACCACGGCGCTGGTGCCCGGGGTGGGGCTCGGCTTTCGCTGGACCCACCGAAGCGGCCTCTTGCTCGGGGCCTCGGGGGGGCTGCGCTGGGGCCGAGAGGTCGACGGGTCCGACATCGTCTGTACCCGCGCCAAGTACTGCACCAGCGTGCGCGAGGGCGCCTACACGCGGATCACGGCGGACATCGGCTTCGTGTTCTGAGCGGTGGGCGTGCTCCATGAGTGCCCTGGCTCAACGCCGGCCACCACCGAGCCTTACAATCCTAGACCTTCCGGCAGTAGCGTTAGGCACGCCCGGAGCGAATTCGCGCTTTTGCGCAAATCACGCAGCGTCAGAACGCGTTCCCGACCAGCACCCGGAAGGTGTCGAGCCCCTGCTCGCGCTCGAATCCGTGGGCGTACTGGAAGAGCACCGACACCGACTCGACGAAGCCCAGGCGGAAGGCGAACGCGAGCGTGGCCCCCGCACCGACCAGCGCGTCGCGGACCGGAATGCGGTTGGTCCAGGCGCTGCCCCAGTCGATGAACGGCACCATGGTCACGCGCTGGAAGAAGAACGGCGCGGTCCCGAGCCCGCGGTCGGTGTCGACGAGCGGGATCCGATATGACGCCGAGCCGATCACGAAGCTCTGCCCGTTGGCCACCGACGGGCCATACCCACGCAGGAGCGCGCAGCCGTTGGTGCCGAACCCCGTGCGCTGGAGCGCGGCGAGCACCACGTCGGCACCCCCGAGCACGCCAGGGCCGCTGCCGAAGTCGCCCACGCAGAACGCGCCGCGCCGCCGCAGCCCGCCCGCCGAGGTGCCGCCGCGCACCACGAGCTCGAGCGACTGGTGCCCGCGCCACGGCATGGGGATGGTCTCGCGGTAGCTGGCCGAGGCCTGCAGATCGCCGAAGTCCCCGCCGAGCCGCTGGTCGAGCACCGACAGTGCCACCGCGGCCGAGCGGCCCCGCTCGCTGCCGGTGGAGAAGCGGTTGCTGCCGTCGCTCAGGCTCGAGTAGCTGGCGCGCAGCGTCACCTGGCCCACGTCGCCCACCTCGGGCAGCTGCGTGGTGGGGGCGCTCGGGTCGATGGGGGCATCGGTCGTGTCGAGGTTCTTGAGGCGCGTGAACCGGTACGAGACGCCCGCGTCGGCGCCGTGCCGCGCGGTGCGGATCACCGGCACGCTCACCCCGGCCTCGGCGTAGGTGTTGCGCTCGCGGTAGCCGGTCTGGGTGTACGTGTCGGGGTCGCCGGGCTCGCGCTCGTACTCGTAGCGCGTGAAGCCGCGGCGCTCGGAGTAGCCGCGCCCGGCCTCCACGCGGAAATTCGGCAAGAGCCGGTCGTAGGAGTACGCGGCGGCCCCGGTGACCACCTTCTGCTCGAACAGGTAGAGCACGTTGGCCGACGCGGCGTGGAACCCGAGCACGTCGGAGACCCCGGTGGAGGCGCCGAGCGCCGTGCCGAACTGCGAGGTGGCCACGTTGAGCGCGGTGGGGAACACCGAGCGCGGGAACATGGTGCGCCACGGCTGGTAGCGGCGGCTGCGGAGCGACAGCGGGCGCGTCTGCCCGGGCTCGGTGGGGGGCTTGTTGTCGTCGACCTCGGGCAGATCCGAGACGGTGGGCATGGGCTCGAGCCACTGCTCGGGGTCGAGCTCCATCACCCAGAGGTCGTAGCCGGTCTTGGAGTAGCCGACGTAGGCGATGCGCGTGCCGTCGTGGCTCACCCGCGGCTCGAACGCCCCGCCGAGCACGTTGGACACCTGGTAGAGGCGCTCCGTCTCGGTGTCCCAGGCGTAGAGGTTGAACACGTCGTCGCGATCGCTCGAGAACACGAGGTAGCGCCCGTCGGGCGTCCACGCCGGCGAGATATCCACGTGGCGATCGGCGGTGATCCGGCGGGTGCTGCCGTCGCGCACGTCGTAGACGTAGATGTCGCGGTAGCCGCCCTCGCGCCAGCCCGAGAACGCGATCGTGTGGCCGTCGGGCGACCAGCGCGGGGTGTAGACCTGATCGATGCGGCCGGTGGGCGCGACCTCGGTGACGTCGCCAGTGGCGAGGTCGAGCAGCCCGAGCCGCGACTGTGCGACGTCGTTGCGGCGAAACGCCACGCGGCGGCCGTCGGGCGACACGTGGGGCTCGGACGCCCGCAGGCCGAACGTGAGCTGCTCGGCCTCCTCGGGGTCGCCGCCGTTCCAGCGGTAGAGGTCGCTCCAGCGGTAGCGAAAGTCGTAGGTGTTGGTCCAGTCGAACACCATGTCGTCGGTGGCCCCCACGAAGCCCGCCGAGGCGCTGTCCTCCACATCGAGCACGTGCTCCACGTCCACGTCGGCGCCGGCGCGGCCGATGCCCCGGCCCTCGCGCATGCGCCCGCCCTCGGCCCGGATCCGCTTGATGCCCTCCTCGCGGTGACCGTCGGACTTGTAGAAGTAGACGTAGGCGTCGTCGGGCGACCAGAACGGATAGCGGGTGCCCTCGCCCGAGAACGTGAGCCGCCGGCCCTGCCGCAGCCCGCGGCTCCGGATCCTTCGGGCCTGCGCCTGGAACCGCCGCGTGGTGTCGGCCTGGAACTCCTTCCACAGCTGCTGGAAGTCGACGCCGAGCACGTCCTGCACCGCGCGGTTGATCCCGAACGGCACGAGCTGGCGCGCGTAGGTATGGGAGAGCTCGCGCAGCTTGTCGACCCCGTAGCGCGCCTCGATGTAGTACATGAAGTGCACGCCGTAGAGGTAGACCGAGGTGCCGTGCGGCCACAGCCGCGCCCCGTTCGAGACCTGATCGAGCGACTGGAACGCGCCCTCGAGCACCGCCATGCGGATGAACGCGTCGAACTGCGCCGAGCGGCGGCGGCCGAACGCCGAGAAGTCCGACTCGTTCATGGTGGCGATGCCCTCCACCATCCAGCGCGGCTGCAGGATGTTGGGGGCGGTCACCTTGCCGAGCACCCCGAACCCGAAGATCGCGTTCACCAGCCGCGGGATCCCGTGCACGGTGTCGAGGTGCACCACGTGCACGAGCTCGTGGGTGATGAGGATGTCGATCCAGTCGTCGTAGGACTCGAGCACCGACAGCGCCTCGGGGGCGGTGGTGTAGGCGATGACCTGCGGGAACGGCACGGCCGTGGCGCGCCCGTTGGCGGTGTCCTGGTTGTCGTAGAGCGAGATGTGGATCTTGAGGAAGACCTCGTGGCTCCACGCGACGGTCAGGCGGTCGTAGGCCCGCTCCGCGTCCGCGGCGATCCGCTCGGCCGCGTCCTCCTCGCCCACGAGGTAGTGCACGTAGAAGTGCTCCGTCTCGAGGGTCCGCCAGCGCTGGTCGGGATCTCCGGCGCGGGCCGACCCGGGGAGCAGCAGCCAGACCAGCAGCAGGAGCGCCACGGCGACGGCCGTCCGTACGCCCCGTGTAGTGGCCCCCGGCATGGGCGGCCAGTGTATGCGCGCGGGGCCCGGGTCCGCGAGGGGCCTGGTACCGGGCTTTGCGCGGGCATTTTTTCGCTGCGGTAGCGGCCAATGGGCTTGTGCCAGCGACGGTGGTGGCGTATTGCAAGGAGCTACGATGCGGTCTTCGAAGCTTCTCACCGTCGTTGTCTTGGTTTGTCCCCTCGTGTCCCTGCTGGGCTGTCCCGGCGATGATGGCGTCGCGAGCTCGTCGAATACCTTCGGCGGCAACGACAGCACGAGCAGCACCGGAAGGCTCGATATCGGCACCGTCGACCCCGACGACACGGCGGCGACCGTGGCCGAAGCGACCTCGGCCTCGGGCAGCACCAGCAGCAGCAGCGGCACGCCCGACGACTCGGGCAGCAGCAGCAGCAGCAGCGGCGGCAGCGAGAGCTCGAGCACGGGCGAGCCGGTCGAGGCGTGCCTGCAGATGGACGATCCCGACGTCAACGGCCAGGACGAGAACGAGGACGGCATCGACGGCCTCGCGGGCTGCTCGGTGTTCGTCAACGTCGCGTCGGGCAGCGACCTCAACAGCGGCCTCGCCACCGACGATCCGGTGGCCACCATCGCGCGCGGCATCGAGATCGCCGCCACGTTCTCGCCCCCACGCCCGGTGCTGGTGGCCGAGGGCACGTACAACGAGACGGTCAACCTCGACTCGGGCGTGAGCCTGTTCGGCGGCTACGACGATCAGGACTGGTCGCGCGACGTCTTCCTCAACGAGACGGTGATCGCCGGGACCGAGTTCCGCACGCTCGTGGCCATCAACCTCGCCGAGGAGGTCGAGGTCGACGGCTTCACCATCCGTGGCGCGAGCTACACCGAGGACAGCCAGTCCACGTATGCGGTGTGGGTGCGCGACACGCCCGAGGGGCTCTTGCTCATCGACTACTGCACGATCGAGGCCGGCGACGCGGGCCACGGCACCGACGGAGCCAACGGCACCTCGGGCGAGGACGGGGGCAACGGCACCAACGGCAACTCCAACGGCAACGCCGGTCCCGGCGGGATCTCGGGGTGTGGTGCGACGGGTGGCAACGGCGGCAACGGCACGGCCTGCCCCTCGACCGGAGGCACCAACGGTGCCGCGGGAGGCGATCCCACCACGGTAGGCACGGGCGGTGCCGCGGGGGCCAGCGTGTGCGGCTCGGACTGCGACGACTCGGGCAGCAACGCGTCGCCGGGGATCACGGGTGGCGTGGGCGTCAACGGGTTCGGCGGCACCACCTCGACGGACAACGACGGTGAATTCGGCGGCGACGGGCTGTGGGTGCCGCCCACGGGCATGCAGGCCACGCGCGGCAACCACGGCGGTGGTGGTGGTGGCGGCGGCGCAGGTGGCTTCGACATCGACAATGGCGTGTTCTGCGTGTTCGACTCCGGCAACGGCATCGGTGGCGGTGGCGGTGGCGGTGGTGCGGGGGGCTGCGGCGGCGACCCGGGCGGCACGGGCGAGGCCGGAGGCGGCTCGTTCTGCATCGTGGTCGTGAACTCGAGCATCGAGGTCAGCAACACCGACCTGCTGCTGGGCCTCGGGGGCAACGGCGGCCAGGGTGGCAACGGCGGCGATGGTGGGATCCCGGGCACGCCGGGTGGCGGGGCCTCGGGCACCGACAACGGCGGCGAGCCTGGCAACGGCTCCGGCGGGGCCGGGGGTGGCGGCGGTGGTGGTGGCGGCGGTGGCAACGGCGGCTGCGGTGGCTCCTCGGTGGGCATCGTGACCGCGGGCGGCTCCCAAGTGGCCGAGGCCAACGTGAGCTTCACCGGCGGCATGGCCGGGGCTCCCGGCGACGGCGGCATCGGTGGCGTCCGAGCCGACGGCGTGGGCCTCTCGGCGCCTGCGGGCGCGGACGGCTGCGACGGCCTCTTGTCCGACGAGCGCGAGTATCCGTAGCGCTCGCCGTCGCGAGCACGAAGACGGTGGCCGACGAAAGGAGAGTAGACCGTGGGTACGATCTCCCGCGCTCGGCTCCTTGCGTCGGTCCTCTTCGTCGCCCTGACCGCGTGCACCGATCCTGCGGGCCCGGTGACGCTCGCCGCCAGCGAAGGCTCGTCGACGGGCGTCGCGAACGAGCTCGGCTCGAGCACCGAGCATGTCGCGAGCACCACCGGTAGCACGAGCGCCCTCCCGCCCACGCGCGAGGACGAGGGCTCCACGGGCGCTCCGGCGGCCGATCTCGGTACGCCGGCCGAGGATCCACCGCCGGGCTTCGCCGTGGTCACGGAAGCGGCGGGCCTGGCCTTCGACCCGGGCGACTTCCGCATCGCGCCGTTCTGCCTGCTCGACGACGTGGAGAAGCCGGTCGAGACCGGAGACTTCTGCATCCCCGAGCGCTTCCTCGGAGCGGCGGCCGCCGCCGACTACGACGAGGACGGCTGGGTCGATCTCTACGTCACCACCCTCGACGGGCCCGACCGGCTCATGCGCAACCTCGGCAATGGCATGTTCGAGGACGTGACGATCGCGGCGGGCCTCGAAGACACCCACGCGACCGGCGGCGTGACCTGGGCCGACGTGGACGGCGATGGTGACCTCGATCTGCTCCGCACCGCGATCGGGGCCACGCGCAACTTCCTCCACGTCAACGAGGGCGGCGTGCTCACCGAGGACGGCGTGGCGCGGGGCTTCGGCGTGGAGACCGGCGACGTCCACGTGGGCATGGCCATCGGCGTGGGCGACTACGACCTCGACGGCTTCATCGACGTGTTCGTGAGCGACTGGCACCCCGACGATCCGCTCGGCAACCCCACCGAGCACAATCGCCTGCTGCACAACCTCGGCGGGCAGGGGGCGCCCGGCAGCTTCGAAGACGTAACGGACGCGATGGGCATCGAGCTGCGCGCGCTGACCGACGTCGTCGACGCCAAGGACGGCTCGTATGGCTTCGCGCCCGCGTTCGTCGACCTCGACGACGACGGCTGGCCGGAGCTGACGCTCGCGGCCGACTTCGGCACGAGCCGCCTGTGGTGGAACGAGGGCGGCGTGGCGCTCGTGGACCTCACGTTCGAGTCGGGCGTGGGCACCGAGCGCAACGGCATGGGGTCGACGTTCGGCGACTACGACGGCGATGGTGATCTCGACTGGTTCATCTCGGCGATCGTGACGCCGGACTTCCCGTGGCTCGGCAACCGCATGTACCGCAACGAGGGCGGGCGGCAATTCCTCGACGTGACCGATGTGCTGGATCTACGCGACGGCGGCTGGGCATGGGGGGCCGCGTTCATGGATCTCGAGCACGATGGGGATCTCGATCTGGCGCTCACCGCCGGGTGGCCGTCCACGCCGTACTATGCCGATCCGGTGAGGCTGTGGCGCAACGACGACCCCGCGGTGCCCTGGCCGGATCGCGCGGTGGCGCTGGGCGTGGTGTTCGCCCGCCAGGGGCGCGGGCTCTTGCCGCTGGACTACGATCGCGACGGCGACCTCGACCTGTTCGTGGTGGCGAACACGGAGATCCCGGCGCTCTATCGCAATGATCAGGCGAGCGGACACTGGCTGGTGGTCGAGGTGGTGGGCGCGGGGCCCAATACCCAGAGCCTCGGGGCGAAGGTGCGGGTGCAGGCGGAGGACGGCGGGGCGTGGCAGGTGCGGGAGATCGGGGTGGGGAGCCACTTCTTCGGGCAGCAGGAAGCGGTGGCGCACTTCGGGCTCGGTGACGATGGAGCGCCGCTCCACCGCGTGGAGGTGGAGTGGCCCGCGACGGGGCAGGTGCAGGTGCTCGAGGATGTGGACCGCGATCAGCGGCTCGTGGTCCACGAGTAGGCGAGGGTGCTGGTCTTGGACCCTGCTACGATCCCGCCCCATGCGGCGTCGTAGCGTCCTCGGCGGCTTGTTCACTACCCCCGCGCTGGCCTGCGCGCACGCCCCGGTGCCGGGTCTGCTCGCGCCGCTGCCACGGCCCACCGGCGCGCCCGCAGCGGTCGCTCGCGACGAAGCGTTCTGGGCCGAGATCCAGCGCGCGTTCCCGGTGGATCGCGGGATGGTGAACTTCAACAACGGCGGCGTGTGTCCGTCGCCGACGATCGTGCAGGACTCGCTCGCTCGCAGCCTCGCGTTCTCCAACGAGGCGCCCGCGTACAAGATGTGGCAGCTCGTCGAGCCGCGCAAGGAGCTCATCCGCACGCAGCTGGCCCGGCACTTCGGCTGCGATCGCGAGGAGGTCGCGATCGTGCGCAATGCCTCCGAGGGGCTGCAGGTGTGCCAATTCGGCTTCGACCTCGAGCGCGGCGACGAGGTCGTCACCACCACCCACGACTATCCGCGGATGATCAACACCTGGAAGCAGCGCGAGCGGCGGGACGGGATCGTGCTCAAGCAATTCCCGCTGCCGATCCCGGTCGAGGACGACGAGGTCGTGGTGCGACGCTTCGAGGAGCAGATCACGCCGAGGACCCGCCTGCTCCACGTGTCTCACATCGTGAACATCACCGGGCAGATCCTGCCGGTGCGCAAGGTGGTCGACATGGCTCGAGCGCGCGGGATCCCGGTCATCGTCGACGGCGCCCATGCGTTCGCCCACTTCACCTTCACCCGTGACGAGCTCGGCTGCGACTACTACGCGTCGAGCCTGCACAAGTGGCTGTTCGCGCCGTTCGGCACGGGAATGCTCTACGTCCGCAAGGACAAGATTCCGGGGCTGTGGCCGCTGATGGCCGCCGCCGAGCAGCAGGATGCCGACATCCGCAAGTACGAAGAGATCGGCACGCACCCGTGCCCGATCTACGTGGCAATCGCCGAGGCGATCACGTTCCACGAGCAGATGGGGCCGGCCAACAAGGAGGCGCGGCTCGTGCTCCTACGCGATCGCTGGGCCAAGGAGCTGCAGCAGCTCGACCGCATCCGCCTCCACACCAGCCTGAAGCCGGGGCGGGCCTGCGCGATCGCGACGGTGGGTATCGAGGGGATCGACACGGTGGCGCTCGGCGACTACCTGTGGAAGAAGCACCGGATCTTCACCGCGGCGATCGTGCACCCGGACTTCTCGGGGCTACGGGTCTCGCCGGCGGTGTACAACACGCTGGCAGAGGTCGACTACTTCACCGAGGTGATGGCCGACGTGGCACGCAAGGGGCTGCCGGCGAGTGCTTAGAGGTGCCCTCGCACCAGCTCCATCAGCGCCTCCGGCCGCTCCTCGGGCACCGCGTGGCCGCAGCCTTCCACCACCGCGAGCTGCGCCCCTGGGATCAACCGGCACAGCCGCTCCCCCGTCTCCACCGGCATCAAGGCGTCGCGATCCCCCCACACCACCAGCGTCGGCGCAGCCACCTTCGACAGCTTCTCCCCCATGGGCTCGAGCCGCGTCATCTGCTGCAGCATCGCGTACGCGGCCTCGCGCCCGCCGTCGCGCCCGAGCCGATCCCAGTACACGTCCACCGCCCGCTCGTCGACGAGCTCGGGCGCCGACATCACCCGCTGGAGGTGCCGGCGCAGGTCCGAGCGCCGGTAGAGCTGCTTCCACAGGAACGGCCCCAGCCGCGGCAACAAGGCCATGCGCCCCTCGAGCGGCAGCTCGAGCGGGAACACCACCGGGTCCACCAGCACCAGCCGCCGCACCAGCACCGGCACGCTCGTGCACAGCTCCACCGCCACCGCGCCGCCCAGGCTGTGCGCCAAGAGCTCGCACTCCAGCACCCCCAGCGCCCCCAGGGCCTCGTGCACCCGCTCGGCCAGCCAGCCGAGCGAGTAGCCATCGGCATCATCGGGATCCGGCCGATCGCTCTCGCCACACCCCGGCAGATCGAGCGCGATCACCCGGCGATCCACCGCCAGCGCATCGATCACGTCGCGGAATTCATGGTGCGTGACGAGCAGCCCATGCACCAACACCAGCGGCAGCGCGGGCCCAGCTTCGGGCCCGCGGTCCACCACGAACACGCGCCCACCCTCGGTGGACACGAGCCGCGAGCGGTCGGCGGGCAACGGCCGCGCGCTCACGGCCCGCGGCTCCCCTCCCGCTCACCCCGCAGCGGCTGCCCGCCGCCGTGCTGGAGGTGCTCGGGAAATCGCTCGCGCATCACCTCGAGCACCATCGCCTCCGCCTCGTCGGCATCCGAGGTCTCGAGCACGCGCTCGGCGAGCGCCTCCATCTCCTTGATGGCGGAGCTGCGGATGATGTTCTTGATCACCGGGATCGCCGACGGATGCATGCTGAGCTCGCGGAGCCCCAGCCCTACGAGCACCCAGGTGTAGCGGGGGTCGGCTGCCATCTCGCCGCACACGCTCACCGGAATCCCGGCGGCCCGCCCCGCCGCGGCCACCCCCCGGAGCAGCCGCACGATCGCGGGGTGCAGCGGCCGGTACAGGTAGCTCACGTCGTCGTTGTCGCGATCGATGGCCAGCGTGTACTGAATGAGATCGTTGGTGCCGATGCTCATGAAGTCGAGGTGCGGCGCCAGGCGGTCGGCGATCACCGCCGCCGACGGCATCTCGATCATCGCCCCCACCGGCACGTGGTGCTGCGCGTGGGCAATGCCGGCGGTCTGGAGCTGCTGGCGCGCCTCCTCCACCGCGTCGAACGCCGAGCGCAGCTCGCCGAGACCGCTCACGAGCGGCAGCATGATGTGCAGGGGCCCGTGCACCGCGGCCCGCAGGAGCCCCCGCAGCTGCGCCAGGAACATCTCGCGCTCGCGCAGCGCCAGCCGCAACGATCGCAGGCCCATCGCGGGGTTGCGCTCGCGCTCGCCGAAGTCATAGAGCCGCGTGGGCTTGTCCGAGCCGAGGTCGAACGTGCGGAACACCACCGGGTACGGAGCCACGCGGCGGAGCACCGTCTTGGCCAGGCGGTAGTGCTCCTCCTCGCTCGGGGGTACCTCGCGCTCCATGAACATGAACTCGGTGCGGTAGAGCCCCACCCCCTCGGCGCCGTGGAACAGCGCCGAGCCGATCTCGGCCTCGAGCGCCACGTTGGCCCGCAGGGTGATGTGTACGCCGTCGCGGCCCGACGCGGGCAGGCCGTGCTCGCGCTGGACGCGATCCTCGAAGCGCTCGTACCGATCGCGAATCGCCTCCCACTGCTCGAGCTCGTCGGGGCTGGGCCGCACCACGACCACGCCGTGGATCGCGTCCACGATCACCATGTCGCCGGGCTCGACCTCCTGCTCGATGCCGTCCACGCCGACCACGGCGGGGATCTCCATCGAGCGGGCCACGATCGCGCTGTGCGAGGTCTGGCCGCCGACCGCGGTGACCATGCCCACCACCTCGGTGCGCGCGAGCTCGGCGGTGTCGGCAGGGGGCAGGTCGTGGGCGATCACCACCGCCCCGGCGGGCGGGCGGATCTCCACCGGCCCCTCGCCGCGCATCGTCAGGAGCACGCGATCGGCGAGGAACGTGATGTCGCTGCTGCGCTCGCGGAAGTACTCGTCGTGGGCCTTCTGCAGCGTGTCGCGGATCCCGTCGGTGACTCGCGCCAGCGCCCACTCCGCGCAGATGTGCTCATCGCGGATGAGCTGCTCCACGTGCGACGCCATGTCGGGGTCGCGCAGCATCAGCTGCTGGGCCTTGAGGATCTGGCGGTGCTCGCCGTGCGGCAGGCGGGCCTTGATCTGCTCGAGCTGGGTCTGGGTGTCGCGCAGGCCCTTGCGGAAGCGGTGGATCTCGGCGTCGGTCTCGGTCTTGTCGATGCTGCGGCGCGGGACCGGGACCTTGCGCCGGTCGACGACGTAGGCGGGCCCGATCGCCACGCCCGGGCTCGCGGCGATGCCCTCGCAGCGCCGGCGCTGGCGTGCGGACGTGAGCGGCTTGCCCTCGTCGCCGTCCTTGCTCACCGCTCCCCGAAGCCGTCCTTCACCAGCTCACCGATGGCCTGGTAGGCCTCGGCCGCCTGCGCGCCCTCGCAGCGCACGCTGATGGTGCTGCCCTTGGCACAGGCCAGCATCAACACGCCCAGGATGCTCTTGCCGTTGACCTCGCGCCCGCCGTGCCCCACGAACACCTCGGCGGGGTAGCCGTTGGCCACGCGCACGAGCTTGCTCGCGGCGCGGGCGTGCAGGCCCAAGTCGTTGACGATCTGGAACTCGCCCTTGGATTGGCTCATGTGTGGCGCTCCTGCGGGTCGGGGTCGGTACTCGGGGGCGCCAGCTTGGGGGACGAGAGCACCACGTCCACCGCGCGACGCCCCGAGTCGGCACATGCCCGCGCCAGCGCCTCGGGCTCGACGCGCCGACGATCGAACGTGGCCAGCTTGAGCAGCATGGCGAGGTTGAGGCCCGAGAGGATCGCCACACGGCGGCCCGTGGCCTGCTTCTGCGCGCAGTTGCACGGGCTCGCGCCCCACAGATCCACGAGCAGCAGCACACCCGCGCCCTGGTCGGCGGCATCGAGCACGCCGCAGAGGTCGTCGTCGAGCTTGGGCGTCTGCCCCTTGCCCGCGTCCACCGCCTGCACGCCCTCGAGCGCATCGGGGCCCACGATGCCTGCGGCGGCGGCGAGGAGCTCGCTGGCGGTGCGCCCGTGGCCCACCAGCACCACGCCCACCGCGGGCGCCACGATCGAGCCGGTGGTCACGGAAGCAGCTTCGATGCTCGCGCTCATGTTCCCTGCCCCACGTCGCGGTGGCGAACGATCACGCGGGCCGGCAGCTTGGGCTCGGCTCGCGCCCCCAAACCCCCGGAGAGCCGATCCTTGAGCGCCTCCACCAGCGCCACCGACCGGTGCTGGCCGCCGGTGCAGCCGAGCGCCACGGTGAGGTACGCCCGCCCCTCGGCGACGACCCGCGGCGCCATGAACCGCACCAACGACTCGGCGTGCTCGAGCAGCGCAGCCGCATCGGGCTGGTCGAGCACGTAGCGGGCCACCGGCTCGTGCAGCCCCGACAGCGGGCGCAGCCGGTCGACCTCGAACGGGTTGTCGAGGAAGCGCGTGTCGAGCACCACGTCGGCCTCGGCGGGGATGCCCCCGCGAAACCCGAACGAGACCAGCGCCACCCGCAGCGCACCGCTGCCCCCGCCGTAGCGGTCGCGCACGAGCTGCCGCAGCTGCCGGGCGTTGAGGTCGGTGGTGTCGATGGTGAGCGAGGCCATCTCGCGGATCGGCGCGAGCAGCTCGCGCTCGCGCGCGATGCCGTCGGGCAGCGCGCCCCCCAGCCCCCCGCCGAGCGGATGGGTCCTTCGAGTGGTCGAGTAGCGGCGCACCAGCGCCGCGTCGCTGGCCTCGATGAACAGCACCTCCACCGAGAGCCCCGCCTCGCGCAGCTCCCGGTGCACCTGCCCGAAGCGCTCGAGGTACTCGGCGTCACGCGCGTCGATGCCCACCGCGACCGGCCGCGAGGGCGCCGTGCTCCGCACCATCTGGACCAGCTGGGGCAGGAGTGGCACGGGCACGTTGTCGGAGCAGTACATCCCGACGTCTTCGAGGGCGTGCAGCGCGGTGGACTTGCCCCCGCCGCTCAGGCCCGAGATAACGAGAAGATCCATCACTCGACCTCCGTTATGGGTATGCCCTGGCTGTTGGTCGCGGCCACTGGCTCGGGCACATGGCTCGTGAGCTCGCCCAGGCTCGCCCCCAGCTGAGCCTTGATGCGCGCGTTGACCTTCTCCTGGAACTCTCGCGCGGAGTCGTGGCCACGGTACTTGAGCAGCTGGTTGCGCGCCACCACCTCGATGAGCGACGCGATGTTGCGACCAGGGCGCAGCGGGATCCGCACCAGCGGGATGTCGACCGAGAGGATCGGCCAGTACTGCGTCTCGGTGCCCAGGCGGTCGTAGTCGCCCTCCTCCACGTCGGACAGCTCCACCACCACCTCGATCTTCTTGTTGTCGCGGACCGCCGCCACGCCGAAGAGGTGGGTGATGTTGAGGATGCCCATCCCCCGGATCTCCATGTGGTGCTGGTGGAGCTCGGTGGCCGCGCCCCACACCGTGTCGGGTGGGCGCACGGTGACCTCCACGAGGTCGTCGGCGACGAGCCGGTGGCCCTTGAGCACGAGGTCGAGCGCGGCCTCGCTCTTGCCCACGCCGCTGCGGCCGATCAAGAGCAGGCCCACCCCCAGCACGTCCACCAGCACGCCGTGGATGTTGGCCGTGGGCGAGAGCAGCTCCTCGAGCCGCCGCGTGACCCGCGAGATGAACGTGCCGGTGAGCAGCGTGGACGAGAGCAGCGGGATCCCGCGGGCGCGCGCGACCTCGAACAGCACCTCGGGTGGCTCGAGCCCGCGCGTGATCACGAGGCCACACGGGTCGCGCTCCATGTAGGCGGCAAGCCCTTCGCGCGCCTGCTCGGGCGACGACGAGAGGATGTAGTCGATCTCGGTCAGCCCCAGCACCTGCAGCCGGTCGGGGTACACGTGCTTGACGAACCCCGAGAGCGCCAGGCCCGGCTTTTGGATCCGCGGCCGCGCGATCGTGCGCTGCAGCCCCCCCCAGTGCGACAGGAGGCTCATGTGGAGGCTCGCCCCTTCGCTGTCCTCGAGGAGCTTGCCGACGTCGACCGAGAGCTCCCTGCGCATCGCCATTGCCATGGCTAGGCCCCCCTTGGGGGCCACGACACCGCCCGCTTGCGGAGATTGGTCGTGGGGGCCATGGCTAGAACAGCCTACGGCGCTTGCTGCTCGACAGGATTCCGAGCTGCTCGCGGTACTTGGCCACCGTGCGGCGCGCGATATCGATGCCATCGGCCCCGAGCATCTCGACCAGCTTCTGGTCGCTGTAGGGCCGGCGGTTCTCCTCGCCGTCGATGAGCTGCTTGATCTTGGTCTTGACGGCCTCCGACGCGAGCTCCTCGCCGTTGCTGCGGCTGATGCCGGCATTGAAGAAGTACTTGAGCTCGAAGATGCCCTGGGGCGTGTGCACGTACTTGTTGGTGGTCACCCGGCTGACGGTGGACTCGTGCATCTGGATGTCCTCGGCCACGTCCTTGAGGATGAGCGGCCGCAGGTACTCCACGCCCTTGTCGAAGAACTCGCGCTGGAACTTGAGGATGCTGTTGGCAACCTTGAGGATGGTCCGCTGCCGCTGCTGGATCGAGCGGATGAGCCACTGCGCCGAGCGCAGGCGCTCGCTGATGTACTCCTTGGCCTCGCGATTGCCGCCCGTGATCGCGCCGCGATAGAACCCGCTGATCTTGAGCTTGGGCAGCCCGTCGTCGTTGAGCGTCACCACGTACTCGTCGCTGATCTTCTGGATGTAGACGTCGGGGACGATGTAGTGCGGCTCCTCGGAGGTGTAGGCCCGCGCCGGCCGCGGCTCGAGGCTCATGATGATCTTGGCGGCCTCGTAGACCTCCTCGAGCGGCTCGTCCATGTCACGGGCCACCGCCGGGTAGGCGTTGCGCTCGAGCTTGTCGAGGTGCTTGCAGATGATGCCCCGCACCAGCGGATCCTCGATGGGCGCGTCGGGGTGGTTGGCCTGGATCCACAGCGCCTCGGCGAGGTTGCGCGCCGCCACCGAGATCGGGTCGAGGCTCTGCAGCCGCCGCAGCACCTGCTCGACCCGCAGCACCGAGAAGCCCGCTCGCATCGCGATCTGCGGCACCGTCACGTCGCGCAGGTAGCCGGCCGTCGAGAGGCTCTGGATGATGTACTCGGCGATCTCTTCCTCGACCGGGTCGAAGCTCGACATCCGCACCTGCCACTCGAGGTGCTCGGCCAGCGTCTCGGGGCGCGAGGCGGTGGCCTCGAGCGAGGGCAGCTCGTCGTTCTCGAGCCGCACACCCGGGCCCGTGGTGGGCGCGTAGCTGTTGTTCTCGAGGTACGCCTCCCAGTCGAAGTTGTCCTTGGGGCCGTCGTCGACCTTGAGCTCGGCCTGGCCCTGGTGGTCGACTTGCTCGGAGCCGACCTCCTGGCCGCGGTTCATCTCGAGGCTATCTTGCATCTCCACCGACGAGACGTGCTCTTCTGCGCCGCCGCCGAGCTCCTGGTTGTCGTCGAGCAGCGGGTTCTCGAGCAGCTCTCCGCGCACCAGATCCTGGAGCTCCATGCGCGACAGCTGCAACAGCTTGATCGCCTGTTGCAGCTGCGGCGTCATGACGAGCTGCTGACTCATTCGCAGCTCTTGCCGCATGTTCAAGGCCATGGCGTGCTCCGAGATCCTCCCGCGTTCGGGATGAGCCCACGATAACACCCCTGGCGCGAGCGAGCCAAAGCCGACGAAGGCCCGCAGAAGTGGCCCGGACGCGGCCTTGGGCGCAGGGCATGCTTGCCGCCGAGAGTGTGGCCCAAGGTGCAGCGCAAACTGCTCGGGTCGATCCCGCTGGCCGCGGCCGATCCCGCCCGGTGCCGCCCCGCCCGCCCGCCATCCGGGCGGCGCCGGCGTGCTCGCGCAAGCCCGTCAGGCGTGCTCGCGCAGGTGGTCGAGCACGGCCGAGATGTAGGCGGCAAACAACGGATGCGGTGCCGTGGGCCGGCTGCGAAACTCGGGGTGGAACTGACAGCCGATGAAGAACGGGTGGAGATCGGTGGGTAGCTCGATCATCTCCACGAGCTTGCCGTCGGGCGACAGCCCCGAGAGCCGCAGCCCCGCGGCTTGCAACGGCTCGCGGTAGGCATTGTTGAACTCGTAGCGGTGGCGGTGGCGCTCGGAGATCGTGCTCTGGCCGTACACGCGCGCCGCGAGCGACTTGGGCACGAGCTCGCATGGATAGGCACCGAGGCGCATGGTGCCGCCCTTGTCCTCGACCTCGAGCTGCTCGTCCATGATGTCGATGACCTTGACGGCCGACTCGGGGGAGAACTCGCCGCTCGCCGCCGCGGGCAGCCCCGCCACGTGGCGCGCGTACTCGACCACCGCCATCTGCATGCCGAGGCAGATCCCGAGGAACGGCACCCGCCGCTCGCGAGCGAAGCGGATCGCCTCGATCTTGCCCTCGCTGCCGCGCTGCCCGAACCCGCCTGGCACGAGGATCCCGGCGTAGCCCTGCAGCAGCTTGTCGGCGCCGCGACGGGCGATCTCCTCGGCGTCGACGTAGCTCACCTCGACCGCGGCCCCGTGGGCGAGCCCGCCGTGGGTGAGCGCCTCGGACAGGCTCTTGTACGACTCGGCGAGGTCGACGTACTTGCCGACCATCGCGATCCGCACTCGCTGCTGCGGCGAGCGCAGCGTCTCGACGATGCGCTGCCAGTGGTCGAGCTTGGGCTCGCGCGTCCAGATGTTGAGCAGCGCACAGAGCTTGTCGTCCATGCCCGCCTCGTGGAGTGACAGCGGCACCTGGTAGATCGTGTCGAGATCCTGCAGCGGCACGACGGCGTCGAAGTCCACGTTGGTGAACAGCGCAATCTTCTCGCGCACGGCGCGGGTCACGGGCCGATCGGCCCGGCACACCAGGAAGTCGGGCTGGATGCCGATCTCGCGCATCTTCATGACCGAGTGCTGGGTGGGCTTGGTCTTCATCTCGCCCGCCGTGGCGACGTAGGGCAAGAGCGTGAGGTGCACGAACACCGCGTTCTCACGGCCTACTTGCAGCCGCAGCTGCCGGATCGCCTCGAGGAACGGCAGGCTCTCGATGTCGCCCACCGTGCCGCCGATCTCCACGATCAAGAGGTCGAGGCCCTCGGCCGCGCCCAGGATGCAGTCCTTGATCTCGTTGGTGACGTGCGGAATGACCTGCACCGTCTGCCCGAGGTACTCGCCCCGCCGCTCCTTGCGGATCACCGACTCGTAGATCTGGCCCGAGGTGTAGTTGCTGTGCCGCGTCATGCGATGCGACACGAAGCGCTCGTAGTGGCCGAGGTCGAGGTCGGTCTCGGCCCCGTCCTCGGTCACGTAGACCTCACCGTGCTGGGTGGGGTTCATCGTCCCCGGGTCCACGTTGAGGTACGGGTCGAGCTTCTGCAGGCCGATGTTGAGCCCGCGGTTCTCGAGCAGCGCGCCCATCGCCGCCGCGCACAGCCCCTTGCCCAACGAAGAGGTCACGCCGCCGGTGACGAAGATGAACTTGGTGCGCTTGTTCCCGGGTGTCATCCGTGGTTCCTGTCCCGGGAGCGCAAGGTATCACGAGCCCGCGACCGCGCCGGACGCCAAACGCACCGGACCGTGCCAGCCGCCGGGTGAGGAGCCTCGCCCCGGACCGGATCTATCCGCGCCAACGCGAGGATTCTCGCCACGCACGACCTTCATCGGACGTGGCGTCGGGGGACGCCCCACCCCACTCCGCTGCCACCGCCCGCGTGGATGTAGCAGCGCGCACCGCTGCGGCCGCCGCCACCGCGAGCCGCCGGGGATCGTCCGCAGCGATCGACTGAGCCTCCATGAGCTCGGGGTGCGTGTCGAGGTAGCGCGTGGTCACGGTGCGACCGTCGATGAAGTCGGGCTCACCGAGGATGCGCAGGTGCAGCGGGATGTTGGTGGGGATCCCGAGCAGCACCGTGTCGCGCAGCGCCGCCCGCATGCGGGCCAGCGCCGCCGGGCGATCGGGCCCCCACACGGTGAGCTTGGCGATCATCGGATCGTAGTAGCTCGAGACCTCGCTGTGATCGCACACCGCGGCGTCGATGCGCACCGCGGCTCCTTGCGGCCAGCGCACGCGGTGCACCGGGCCCGGGCGCGGCAGGAACGACGAGGGATCCTCGGCGTAGATCCGGCACTCGATCGCGTGGCCTCGCAGCTCCACATCGGCCTGCCCGTACCCGAGCGGCTCGCCTGCGGCCACGCGGAGCTGGTCCCACACGAGATCGCGGCCGGTGATCGCCTCGGTCACCGGGTGCTCGACCTGCAAGCGGGTGTTCATCTCGAGGAAGTAGAACCGGGGGCCCGCTTCGGTCTCCTCGAACAGGAACTCCACCGTACCAGCGCTGCGGTAGCCCACCGCCTTGGCCGCCCGTACCGCGACCTCGCCCATGGCCGCACGCACCTCGGGCGACATCTGGGGGCTCGGCGACGGCGACTCCTCGATCACCTTCTGGTGGCGGCGCTGCACCGAGCAGTCGCGCTCGCCGAGGTACACCACGTTGCCGTGGGCGTCGGCCATGAGCTGGATCTCGACGTGGCGCGCCCGCATGACCGCGCGCTCGATGAAGATGCGGTCGTCGCCGAACGCCGCGAGCGCCTCGCGGGCCGCCGACTCGAACGAGGCCGCGAGCCGGCTCGGCTCGTGGACCACCCGCATGCCCTTGCCGCCGCCGCCCGCGGAGGCCTTCACCATCACCGGGTAGCCGATCTCGGCCGCCGCGGCCTCGGCCGTGCGCACGTCGGTCACGTCTTCGCGGCCCGGCACCACCGGCACGTGCGCCGCCACCATCGCGCGGCGCGAGGCGACCTTGTCGCCCATGACCTCCATCGCCTCGGCCGGCGGGCCCACGAACACCACGCCCGCGGCCTCGCACGCTTTGGCGAACGCGGGGCGCTCGCTCAGGAACCCGTAGCCGGGGTGGATCGCCTCGGCGCCCGAGCGCCGCGCCACGTCGATGAGCTTGTCGACGACGAGGTAGCTCTCGCGCGCCGCCGCGGGGCCGATGCAGTACGCCTCGTCGGCGTCGAGCACGTGGGGCGAGCCGCGATCGGCCTCGCTGAACACGGCCACCGTGGCGATGCCTTGCTCGCGGCAGGTCCGGAACACGCGACGGGCAATCTCGCCGCGGTTGGCGACGAGGACCTTGCGAAACGGCGGGGTGCTCATCTCTCGCCGCAGGTGTACCAGACCCGCGGCATGCCCGGGGTGGGTGGCAGGATGGCAGACTACGGCGCCCCGGGCTCGGCAGATCTCGGATGCTCGGGCGCAGCGAGCTGCGAAGAATCGGTCGTCGCGGGCTCGAGCGGTGCGATCACCTGCGAGCGCTCGGCTCCCACCGGCTGCAATGGCTCGGGCTCGACCGGGGGTGAAGCCTCACCCTTCGGAACCGGAGGCTCGAGCGGGTGCGCCAGCGACGGCGGCTCGGGGCGGGGCCACATTGCGGCTGGCGCCCGATCGCCGCAGCCGAGCACGAACCCGAGCCCCAACCCGAACGCGAGTCCGAGCGCGAGCACGCTCGTTCGAGCGGCGCGCATGCGGGCCACCGGTGCCGCGAGCCGGCGGCCATGACCGCCGGACGGACGCGGGCTAGTCCTCTTCGGCCTCGGGCTCATCGGCCTCTTCGGTGGCGTCGTCGTCGTCGTCGTCCTCGGCGTCTTCCTCGCCCACGAATTCGGCGTCTTCCTCGCCTGCGAACTCGGCCTCGTCGTCGGGCGTCTCGTCGGCTTCCTCTTCCTCGGTCTCTTCCTCTTCCTCGACCTCGTCCTCTTCCTCGCTGTTCTTCTTGGCCTGCTTGTTCATGGCCTCGGGATCGGCCTGCAGCTCCTCGATGTCGTCGTCCTCGTCGTCGACCTCGCCGTCGTCGACGTCGTCGTCCTCGAGCGCGCGCAGCGAGGCCGCCTCGAGGAAGGTGTGCTCGCCGGTGGTCACCCGCAGCTGGCGGCGCTGCTCCTCGATGAACTCCACCATCGTGTCGGCCACGTCCTCCTTGTAGCGGACCCGGTCCGCGCTGATCTCGCGGAGCGCCGTGACGCCCTCCTTGTTGTCGCACTCCACCATCGAGCGGCCGCGGCCCTCGCTCAAAGAGCGAGCGCGGCGCGACGCGAGGATGGTCAGCGCAAACCGGTTGGGAATCCGGGCCAGGCAGTCTTCGACCGTGACGCGTGCCATGAAGCGCGGAGTATGGGCAGCCCCGCCCCGGCGCGCAAGCCCGTCGTCAGCGCAAAATGCGCATTACATGTCGACCAGGATCTGCTGGCCGCGCTCGCGGAGCTCGAGGCTGTCCTGCACCCACCGGATGAAGCGCTTGGAGGTGTCGGGATGGAACTGGAACACCTCGGCGAGCTCGAGCAGCGCATCGAGCTCGCCCTCGACGAGCTTGTTGTCCGCCATCGTCGCGCACACCGCTTGGTAGTAGAGGAAGATGCGGGCCTCGCGGTGCTTGACCTCGCGCGCCACGGTGAGGAGGTCCCCCGGCTGGTTGAACTCCTTGCGGACCTGATCGCGCTCCTCGGGCAAGAGCATCATCTGCCCCATCAGCTCCTCGACGAAGTGGCGCTCGCTGTCCGAGACCTGCTCGTCGCGGGACGCCATGATGGCGACCGCGCGTGCCACTGCGACCTGCTCTTCCGGGGTGATGAGCTCTCCGATGGGAAAATCGAGCATGTGGGGCTCCGAGCTGCGATGCTGCCCGATGCTACCGCAACTCGCCCCGACCCGGCCACCGTTCATGCGGCCGTGCCGCCCCGAGGCGACGGCGGGAGGATCGTCGCGCTCGGGGATGCTCGGTCGCCCGACCGTCACGGAAACGTCGGTCGTCCGCGGTGGCTTGACACCCACCGGCCGGAAGGGACAAAACCATGAGCGCTCTCTGACAACGAGGACGCGTCCGGTGGTGACGACTACGATCGCCCACGGCTCCGACGAGCCGAGGGGCGGCTCGCGGCTCGTCGCAGGGAAGCTCGGTTCGATGCCGACGCGGCTCCCGCCACTGTAATCGGGGACGACGGTGCAGCACGCCACTGGCTGCAGCACGCCACTGGGGCCGACGAGGCCCTGGGAAGGCGCACCGAAGGATGATCCGAGAGCCAGGAAACCTACGCCGGCGCAGCTTTGCCAGACGGTGAGACGGGAGTCTTCTCGCCATCTTGCTCACGCCAGCCCAAGCCGCGGCGATCGCCTCGTCGGCGCTCGTCCGCCCCGCGGTCCCACCCGCGCCCGAGGCTCCGCCCACTGCGGAGGAGCCGGAGCGTGCGCCGTGGCGCACGGTGGTCACGGCCGACGACGAGGCCGGCAGCCCCGAGGCGGCCCAGCGTGAGCTCGACGCGAAGAGCCCCGGCTTCGCGACCGCGGTGGATCTCGAGCACGAGCCTGGCTCGCGCCCCGCCGACGCACTGCCGGAAGTGATCGCTCGCACGCCCGGCGCCACCGTGCGCTCGATCGGCGGGCTCGGGCAGTTCGGCGCGGTCTCGCTGCGCGGCAGCAGCCCGCAGCAGGTGGCCGTGTTCCTCGACGGCGTGCCGCTCGGCAGCAGCGTGGCGGGGCTGGTCGATCTCGGGAGCTTGCCGCTCGATGGGCTCGCGCGGGTGGAGGTGTATCGCGGGCACGTGCCCGTGGCGTTCGGCAGCGCGGCGATCGGCGGGGCGATCGATCTCGTGGGCGCGCCTGCGTGGCGGCGCGGTGGGATCACGCTGCACGGTGGGTTCGGCTCGTTCGGCGCCCGCGAGTCGCGGCTGTCGCTGCGCGGGCCGCTGGCCACTCGACGGTCTGGTAGAGGGAGGACCGCCGGGGCGCTCACGCTCGGGTACGCGGGGGCCACCGGGAACTTTCGGTTCGCGGATGACGGCGGCACGCCCGACCTCGCGGGGGACGATACGACGGTGCGGCGGATCGGCAACGACTACGATCGCGTGGCCGCGCACGGGCGCATCGATCACCGGCGCGGACCCTGGCGCGTGGCGGTGCAGGAGCTCGTGCAGTACAAGGATCAGGGCGTGCCCGGGCCCGCTGCGGCGCAGGCCGAGCACGTGCGGCTCACCACGCTCACCGCCCGCACCGTGGCCTCGGTGCGCCGCCACGACGTGGGCGGGCCGGGCGGGCGGCTCGAGTGGCTCGTGGGCGTGGGGCTCCAGCAGCAGCGCTACTACGATCCCGCGGGCGAGGTGGGCCTTGCGGTCGACGACCAGCGGCTGCGGGGGATCGACGTCTACCTCTCGCCGCGGCTGCGGCTGCCCTTGTGGCGCGACGCCTGGCTCGGGCTCGTGGCCGACCAGCGCACCGAGCTCGTCGACGTGGACGAGCGCGCGCCGACGGTGGGCGGCAGCGGCGATGCCCGGCGCTCGCGGCTGTCGTTCGGCGCGGGGGTGCAGCTCGAGCAGTTCCTGTTGCGCGACCGGTGGTTGCTCGTGCCCGTGCTGCGCGTGGATGGCCTCGACAGCCGCTTCGCGGTGCCGCCCGGCGCCGGCGAGCAGGACGATCAGGGCGCCGACGCGGCCGTGCTGGGCTTTGCGCCGCGGCTCGGCACGCGGGTGCGGCTGTGGCCCGGGGTGGAGCTGCGCGGCAGCGGAGGCCGGTACTTCCGGCCCCCCACGCTCGCGGAGCTGTTCGGCGATCGCGGGTATCTCGTGGGCAACGAGGGGCTGCGGCCCGAGCGAGGCAGCGCCATCGACGGTGGCGTGGTGCTCGACCGTAGCGTGCGGGGAACGACCGTGTATGCGCAGCTGGCCGGGTTCGCGACGTGGGCGGAGGATCTCGTCACGTGGGTGAGCGCTGGTGCGGTGGCTCGTCCCGTGAACGTGGCCGGAGCGCGCGTGCGGGGCTTCGAGAGCGCGCTGGCGGTGGTGCCGGGGCCGCGCTGGCTCACACTGCACGCCAACTACACGTGGCTCGATACGCGCAACGACTCCGAGGACCCGACGCAGCGTGGCAAGCCCCTGCCCGGCCGGCCACGGCACGAGCTGTTCGCCCGCGCGACCGCAGGGCGGGCCGTCCGAGCGTGGGGCGTGCGGGTGGAGCCGCGCGTCCTCTATACCGTGGAGGTGGTCGCGGGCACTGCCCTCGACACCGCGGGGCGCCTGCTCTTGCCCGCGCGGGTGCTGCAAGGAGCAGGGATCGAGCTGCACCTCGAGGATCGCGTGCACCTCGTGGTGGAGGTCCGCAACCTGCTCGATGTACGGACCGCGACCGTGGTGCTGCCCGTGGCAGGCGCGCGGCCGCACAGCATGGGGATTGCGGACTTCATCGGGTATCCGCTGCCGGGGCGCAGCGCATGGGGGTCGCTGCGGATCGAGCTCGGAGGGTGGCGGGCATGAACGGGCTCGAACGGGGTCGGCCGGAGGCCCGGGCGTGGGCGTGGGCGTGGGCGCTCGCGCTCTGGGGCTGCGCGCCGGCGGAAGCGCCGGAGCCGACCGAGGAGGAGTGGGAGGTCGACGGCGATGCGGTGCCGAGCGGCTGGCGAGCGCCGACGGGGCCCTGCGACCTCGACCCGCCTGCGCCCTCGCGGCTCGTGCTCACCACCACGGATTTCGTCACCGGGGCGATCACGGTGATCGATGCCGCCCAGGGCAGCGTGGAGCCGGATGTGGCCGTGGGCTCGACCGATGCGGTGCCGTCTTGGCACGACGGCCGGGTGATCGTGGTGCATCGCTATCAGATCGATCGCATCGACGTGCTCGATCCGGAGTCGTGGGCGCTCGTGGCCCAGCATGCCGTGCCCTCGGAAGGGCCGAGCGCCAACCCTCAGGCCGTGGCGTTCGATGCCGACGGACGCGCATGGGTGACGAGCTTCGCCGAGCCCACGCTCCTGGCGCTCGACCTCGAGCGCCCGCCGGCGGAGGCCGAGGTGGCGCGCGTGGATCTCTCGGGCTTCGCCGATGACGACGGCAATCCCGAGGCCAGCCTCGCGGTCGCATGCGGTGATCTCGTGCTGGTGACCGCGCAGCGGCTCGATTCCGCGTTCGTGCCGCACGGGCCCGACGTGCTCATGGTGGTGGATCCGGCGGGCGCGGAGGCGATCGATCTCGATCCCGACGCCGAAGGTCTCGATCCGCTGCCGCTGCTCGGCGGCTGGGTGCGGCAGCTCCGGCGGGATCCGAGCGACCCCGAGGGCCGCACGCTCTTGGCACTGAGCACCGGCATCGAGCGCATCGAGCTTCGCAGCGGGCGGCGGAGCTGGGCGGTGCCGCCCGCGGCGATGGACGAGGCCGGCATCGGCGGGCGGCTGCAGCCCCAGGCGTTCGACGTGGACGACGCGGGCGAGCAGGCCTTCCTCGCGGCCTACGACGCCGATTTCTCGCAGGTCCGGCTCTACCGCGTGAGCCTCGTGCCGGACGGTACGCCCGCGGTGCCCGAGCCGTTCGCCGAGGGCTTCGACTCGGTCGAGCGCACGCTCGAGCTCGTGGGTACCTCGCTCTGGTACGGCAGCACGCGCGCCGGCACCCCCGGACTGTGGTGGTTCGACACGAGCGGCGAGGTGCCGCAGCGCGTGGCGGGACCGCTGCCCACGGGCCTTCCTCCTTACAGCATGGTGGCGATTCCATGAGACGGTGGCGATTCCTGTCGGGTGCTCGCGTCGGTGCATTCGCGCTCGGAACGAGCATGCTCGCGGCAGCGTGCAGCGAGCCGTCCGGGGAGCTCGACGACGGGCAGGCGCCGGTGGAGAGCGCGTGCGAGGACGACGGCGACGACGACGACGGCGACATGGACTCGTGGGCCGACTGTGTCGATGCGTTCGAGCCTGCCGAGGGGGTCTCGTTCGGGCACGACATGATGCCGGAGATCGTGCTGGGGCCTCCCGTGGGCGGTGGCGAGCAGACGGGCGGCACCGACGTGGTCTCGCTCGGATGCGGTGGCTCGATCACCCTCGGCTTCTTGGAGCCGTGGCCGGTGGACGGGCCCGGGGCCGATCTCGTCGTGTTCGAGAATGCGTTCCGTGCCGGGGAGACCATGTTCGTGGAGCCCGCACAGGTGCTGGTCAGCGCGAACGGCGAGGACTGGCACGCGTTCCCCTGCGAGCCCAACGGCAGCGACGAGCCTCCGCCGGGCTGCGCGGGGCTGCGGTCGGTGCTCGCGGTGGAGCCGGGGCAGGAGCTCGATCCCGCTGCCGCCGGCGGTGATGCGTTCGATCTCGCCGACGTGGGGTTGTCGGAGGCTCGCTGGGTTCGCTTGATCGATCGCACCGCCGAGCACTACGGCTCGCAGACGTGGTGCCTGGGTGCGGGCGGTGGATTCGACCTCGACGCCGTCGCGGCGCTGGAGGACGTGCCATGAGCTCCGAGCGCCGCTGGTCTCGCCGAGGGGTGCTGCAAGGGTGCGGCGCGCTGCCGTGGCTGGCCGGCGGCGCGTGGGTCTCGGCCTGCGGCAGCGGCTCCTCGCGCACGATCGCGAGCGACACCCCGAGGGTCGCCTCGCAGACGGTGCTCGCCGACGAGGTGCTGTGGGACCTCGGCCCGTCCGTCCACCCCATGGTCGTCGCGGTGAGCCCCATGGCCGACGATCCCCGCTACAGCCGCGTGGTGGGCCTGTGGCCGCCCGAGATCCCGCGAGCGGCCGGCACCAGCGAGGCGCTGCTCGCCCTCGTGCCCACGCTCGTCGTGCTCGCCAGCTTTACTGCGCCCGAGACCCGCCGCCTGCTCGAGCAGGCGGGCCTTCGCACGCTGGTGCTGGAGCGCTTCGACTGCTTCGACGACTACCGCAGCAACGTCCGCGCGATCGCGTCCGCAGTGGCCGCGGTCGAAGCCGGCGAGCGCGTGGTCGCCGAATTCGACGCAAAGCTCACCGCGCTGCGCTTCGAGCCGCGCGTGCGCCCGCGCGTGGTGAGCTGGAACGAAGGATCCGTGCCCGCGGCGGGCACCACCTTCGACGACGCTGCGACCGCTGCCGGGTGGGTCAACCTTCCCGCGCAGGAGGGCCGCCACGGCCACCTCCAGGTGAGTGTGGAGCAGATCGTCGCGTGGGATCCCGATGCGATCGTCGTGCCGTGCGGGGGGAACGAGCACGATGGCTCGGCAGAGACGGCCGCGTGCGCCGAGGCCGTCGCCGAGCTCGCCGCGCGGCCGGGCCTGCGTGCGACCCGAGCCGCCCGCGACGGTGCCGTGATCGGCGTGCCCTCGTACGCGCTCTACAGCACGGGTACGGCCATGCTCGAGATCGTGCAGCGGCTGCGAGACGCCCACCCGGAGAGCCGCGCGTGAGCTCGCCCCGGCCGTGGCGCGCTGCCGGCGTCCTGGCTGCGAGCTTCGTCTTGCTGTTGCTGCTCGCGCTCGTCGTCGGCCCCGGCAACGTGAGCACGTCCGACGCCCTCGAGATCGTGGCAGCCCACCTCGGCCTGCCCGCACTCGAGCATCCGCCTGCCGTCGATGCGCTCGTCTGGGACCTCCGACTGCCCCGCTCGCTGCTCGCCGCGCTGCTCGGCGCCGCGCTCGGCCTCGCGGGCGCGGTGGCCCAGGGCCTGTTCCGCAACCCCATGGCCGAGCCGGGCGTCTTGGGCGTGAGCGCCGGCGCGGCCACGCTCGCCGTGGTCGGCTTCACCCTCGGCCTCGACGCGCTCGGCGTGTTCGCGATCCCGGCCCTCGCAGCCCTCGGCGCCGGCCTGGTGCTGCTGGTGCTGCTGGGCCTCACCGGCGACCGCGGTGACTCGACCTCGCTCTTGCTCTCCGGCATCGCGCTCGGGGCCATGTGCGGCTCGCTGACCACGCTGCTGCTTGCGCTCGACACCGAGCGCTGGGACCTCGGCATCAAGGTCGTCCGCTGGCTGATGGGCAGCTTCGAGGGCCGGAGCTGGGATCACCTCCAGGGCGCGCTCGTGCCCCTCTTCGCCGGGGCCGGGCTGAGCTTGTGGCTGCGCCTCGATCTCGATGCGCTGCAGCTCGGCCGCGATACTGCCGCATCGCTCGGCGTGGATCTCGTCCGCACGCAGCGGCTGGCCCTGCTCGCGGTCGCGCTCCTCGTCGGAACCGCCACTGCGCTCTGCGGCGTGATCGGCTTCCTCGGCCTCGTGGTACCGCACGTGGTGCGAAGGCTCGGCGGCCCCGGGCACGGCCGGCTGTTGCCGCTGTCGGCGCTCGGCGGAGCGCTGGTGCTGCTCGCGGTGGACGTGCTGGGCCGATCGTTCCACGACGTGGTGCTGCCCCCGGGTGCGCTCACCAGCCTCGCGGGCGCGCCGTTCTTCTTGTGGCTCCTCCGTCACGGGGAGATTCGAGCGTGACGCTGCACGCCCGTGGGCTCGGTGCACGCGTGCCTGGGCCGCCCGCGCGCTGGCTCTTGCGCGGGCTCGAGCTGTCGATCGCCCCCGGCGAGGTCTGGGCGCTGGTGGGCCCCAACGGCAGCGGCAAGAGCACGCTGCTGCGCTGCCTCGCCGGGCTACGGCGTGCGGAGGAAGGCACCGTGGAGCTGGATCGGCGTCCGATCCTCGACGTGCCCGGCCGCGACCGCGCCAGGCGGCTCGCCTACCTCCCCCAGCTCACCATGCTCTACCACGATCTGAACGCCCGCCAGCTGGTGATGCTGGGCCGCGCTCCGCACCTCTCGCGGTGGCGAGGGCCCGCGGCGGACGACGAGCGCCGCGTGGACGAGGCGCTCGCGCGCGTCGACGCCACCCGTGTGGCCGAGCGATCGGTCTCGAGCCTCAGCGGCGGCGAGCGCCAGCGCGTGATGCTGGCGCGGCTGCTCGCCACGGGTGCCGAGCTCCTGCTGCTCGACGAGCCGACCACCGCACTCGACATCGGGCACGCGCTGCACCTGCTCGCGCTCTGCCGTGAGCTCGCCGCCGGGGGTGCGGCGGTAGTGCTGGCGATGCACGAGCTCGAGCTCGCACGCCGGCATGCCGACCGGGTCGTGTGTCTGGGCGTCGACAGCGAGGGCGGGTACCGCTGCGGCTCCGCCGAGGACGTGCTCACGCCGGGGATCCTCGGCCCCGTGTTCGACGTGGACGTGCGCGAGCACGCCGATGGGCTCTCGTTCCACCCGCGGCGATAGGCTCGGGAGCGACTTCGCGCGAGCCCCCCGTCGAAGCGTCGGAAGGGCCCAGCGTGGCCCAATCTCGGCCACGCATCGCACCTTCACACCGCTGCCCCTCCCAAAATCGACGCTCCCGAGCACAACCCGTGTCCAGGTATGGGGCCTTCGCTCACTACTGTTTCATGGGCGTCCGCTCCGGGCCCCATGAGCCCCCGCCCGGCCTCGGCCGAGAAGCCCCCCTTCCCATGCTCCGACACCTCAACAACCAAGAGATGCTGGCCATCACCGACGCCTGGGCGACCAACCCCGACGCCAGGGCCACGTTCCTCTCGATCGCCGATATCGCGCCGCTGCACCCCAAGGTGGTCATGGTCACCGCCGAGCTGGCCGCAATCCAGCCCGTGCCCGAGTCCTCATCGGATGCCGTCAAGAAGCTCGTCGCCTCCGCGGCCCGGGCCGACCTCGAGCACGACGCGCTCGTGCGCGCGGTATCGGCCGGCATCGAGGCCGAGCACGCGTACTGCCTGGCCGCCAAGCCGCCTCAGCTCGCCCGCGCCGAGCAGGCCGAGAAGATCCACACCAAGCTCTTCCCCACCGGCATGGCCATCGTCAACGTCTCGCTCCTGGCCGAGGCCGGCAACGCGGCGAGGGTGGCCGCGCTGCTCGAGCGCGATCCCTCCATCCCCGACTTCCTCGACGCGATCCCGTTCCGCGACGACCAGACCGCCCTCGACCTGACCCGGCGCTGGCTCTCCATCGGCCGCAAGCTCGGCCGACTCGAGCACGAGCGCAGCGTGCTCACGGCCAGGGGCACCACCAAGCCCGTCGAGCTCGTCGCGATCTCCGGCGTGCGCGCGCGCTGGCTACGGCTGGTCGCGCAGGTGCTCTCGGCCCTCGAGCTGTCGGATGCGGCAGGAGAGGTGATCGAGATCATTCGCGGGCCGGTGCTGGTGGCGTCCGAGCAGGCGGGGAAGCGGTATGCGGAGGCCGTGGGGGCGGGGGTACAGGCCAAGCCGGTGGAGGTTGGTACGGCGAATATCGATGCGGCGACTACGGCGATCATGAGCGTTTGAGCCAGTGATGGGCGGTGGCGTCGAGCGCCCGTCGGTCAGCGCCGCCTCGCAGCCGAGACTCGCCCCAACCACCGCATTTGCCGGGATTCCAGAAGCCTGTGGCCCGCGTGAGTCCCACGTGCAGCTCGGTGCTCGGTGGCGGCGCTGATGGCGGGTTATGCTCCCACCGGTGACTTCGGCCTCTTCGTCGTGGAGGAACTCGCTCGTCACCACGGCGATCGTCGTCGCCCTGACCACGGTCGCCGTGCTCACGCCCTGGCCGTGGACCATCCTGCCCGCCCTCGGGGCCGTGCTGTTCCTCTACCTCGAGCTGCGTAACTCGAAGCTGTGGCTGCGACGGGCCGCGCTCCTCTGCATCAACGCAGGGGTCGTCTCGGCCACTTTGCCGAGCATCAGCGGGCGCTTCGACGTGGACCTGGGACCGCTCGCGGGAGTGCTGGAATTCGGTGGAGGCATCGCCCTCCCGCTGGCGCTGATGGCGAGCGGCATCGGGCTGGCCGCGCTGGCGGTGTGGAACGAGCGCAGCACGGCCACGACGAGCCTGCCGGCCGCTGCACCCGACGGCACCGGCATCACGGCGCAGGAGCTCGCGACGTACCGCGAGGCCGTGCGCAAGCGCCACGGCTGGAACCACTTCCTGGGGTTCGGAACCCGCGTGGAACTAGCCGCGAAGTGGGAGGACCTCTACGTGGATCTCGCGCTCGGTAGCGGCCCGAGCTACGACGACCGCCCCAAGTTCGACGAGCTGGCGCGCGCGCCCAAGGCCCACCCCGATATCCGCCGCGCCTTCGACTATGCCGACGCGTGCGGCAAGCGAGCGATGGTGCTGCTCGGCCACCCGGGCGCGGGCAAGACCACCCAGCTCCGCCAGATCTTGCTGCGCGTGCTCGACGAGCGCGACGGGCCGAAGACGCTGGGGTTGCCCGCCGACGCGGTCGCCGTGTTCGTACCGCTGCGGAGCGTGCGACTCGGCGCGGACCTGCCGGCCCCACCGCTGCGCGAGCTGCTCGTGCGCGCGCTGATCGAGGACTTGCCCGCGATCTCGGAGGACCTCGCCCGACGGCTGCTCGCGAGCCGGCACGCGATCCTGCTGCTCGACGGCCTGGACGAGATCCCCGATGCGGAGGAGCGCGTGCGGATTGCCGGGCTCGTCAAAGGAGCGGAGAGTCACGGCGACGCCGGCTATCGCCTGCTGGTGAGCAGCCGCTACGCGGGCTACGTGAACGAGGCCACCCTCGGCAAGCAGGTCCTCGAGCTGTGCCTGCGCCCTCTCGACGACCGCCAGCTCGAGCGGCTGGTCAAGCGGTGGTACCGCTTCGCGGAGGTCGCGGAGACCCGCAAGGAACGACGATGGGCGCCGCTGCGTTGGCTGGCATGGCTGCGCGCCCACGAGCCCGCGAACGCGCTCCTGCGAGAGCTCCGCGGCCCCGATTTCCGCACCGATGCCCGGCTCTACGAGCTGTCACGCACACCGCTGTTGCTCACGGCGCTGTGCCTGGTCCACCGCTACGGCAAGCATGCGGGGCTGCCCGCGAACCGCGAGGCGCTCTACGAAGAGTGCGAGCAGATCTTGCTCGCACTCTGGCGCGAGGAGGCCAAGGGCCTGTCTGCGTCGCTCGAGCCCATCGTCGCCCGCCGCGTGCTCCAGCCCGTGGCCCACTGGCTGCACGACGAGGAGACGCGCCGCTACGCACGATCGGACGAGCTGGCGCCGTCAATCGAGGATGGCCTGCGCGAGGTGCAGCTCGGGACGGTGGGATCGCACGCGTTCCTGCGCTCGTTCACCACCGAGAGCGGCCTGCTCACCCAGCACGGACCCGAGCTCTACGGATTCATCCACCTCGCGTTCCAGGAGCACCTCGCCGCGCTCCACGTGCGCGAGCGATGGCAGCGCGAGCCGCAGCTCTTGTGCCAGCTCGCATCGCGTTTCGAGGTCCCCTGGTGGAAGGAGGTGATCCTGCTGATGCTGCGGCCGGGTGACGACGCGATGTTCGAGGCGTTCATGCGGCAGGTGGTACGCGAGCCGGGCTTCGTGGAGCTGGCCGGTGGAGAGGCGATGCAGCTGTTGCTCAGCCGGTTGCCGGGCGCGTCGGCGCAACCATTCTTGGAGGTCCTCGCGGAGGAGCCGACCCCGGGGGTGGTGGAGCAGCAGCTCCCAGCGGCGCGAGTGCTGGTGGAGCGAATGCCGAAGACCGTGGACCTTAACGTGGAGAAGATGCTGCGAGAGCATCCGACGCAGGCGGTACGCGTGTGGTGGACCAAGCGCAGCGGGCAGAGGACTCGGGCGGACGCGCGGGAGGTGATCTTCGCAGCGCGGGGTGGGGTGGAACTAGTGAAGATCGAAGGCGGGAGGTTCTTCATGGGGTCGGCAAAGGACGACAAGCAGGCACACGCAGACGAGAAGCCGCGACACGAGGTGGAGCTAGCGAGCTTCTGGTTGGCGAAGACGCCGGTCACGAACGCGCAGTACCGGGAGTTCTTGAAGGCAAACCCCGGCGGATCAGAGCCCAGGCATTGGGGTGAGCGTCAGTACAACCAGGACGAGCAACCAGTGGTCGGCGTGTCGTGGCACGACGCGCAGGCGTATTGCGAGTGGGCGGGGCTTGTGCTGCCAACGGAGGCGCAATGGGAGTATGCATGTCGGGCGGGAACCACGACGCAGTACTCGTCGGGGGATGACGAGGAAGACCTGGCTCGGGTGGGGTGGTACAGTGGTAATTCGGGCCCACGACTGCACACAGTGGGTGAGAAGGAGGCCAACCCTTGGGGGCTGCACGACATGCACGGGAACGTATGGGAGTGGTGCCTCGACAGTAGTGGCGCGCCGTATACGACCAGTCCTCGTTCTGGTGATGGCCTACGGCGGGAACCAGTCGGCGTCGCGGATCAGGTGATTCGCGGCGGGAGCTGGGACGATGATGCTCGCAGCGTGCGAGCGGCGTCTCGGCATGGGATCCTTCCCGAGTACCGCTTCCAGTACCTCGGCTTTCGTCCGGCCCAGGTCATCCCTTAACCCCCTTTCCCCTTCACCTCTTCCAAGCCGGGCAAGGCGAAGCCGTGCCCGGCCAGCCGAGCGCAGCGAGGCCCTTCCGCATGCGTGCGTCTGCTGCCAGCCTCTCGCGAAAAAAACCGCAGAAACCAGTGGCAGCAGGGAGTGGTGCTGGGTGACGAGGCGCTGGCGAATTGCGTGCGATCGATGATGGTGCCCCTCGAACATGGGACCATGCGAGCGTGGCGGCGGCGGTGGTGCACGATACTAGACTAGAAGGGGGCCGATGTAGCGCGAACGAGATCAATGCATGAGGGGGCAGGCCATCGGCGACGCGAATCGGGTGATTCGCGGCGGGAGCTGGAACAATGATGCTCGCAACGCGCGAGCGGCGTATCGGAACGGGAACCATCCCGAGAACCGCAACGACAACCTCGGCTTTCGTCCGGCCCAAGGCGTTCCGAATTTCGCCCGACGAGCGGCGTGGATTCCCTTCGTGGGGGTGACGCCGTCGCAGTGCATGGGATGCCCAGGCCTCGCCTCCGGTGCGGCGCTGCCTTCGTGGTGGTGACCGACGAACATGAATGGGCGCAGGGGCTCGTAGGCTGCGGTCGAGCGTCCCTGCGCCCTCCTTTGCGAGTGCGGCGGCGGCGGCGCGCGCTGATGCGCGCGGCTCGGGCTTCGCACCTCGCCCTCGCTTCGTGGTGCGGTACGGCGTGGGGATGGCGGTGCGCCTCGGCATGGCGCACGGCCCGGCTTCGCCTTTGGGCCTTGCGCCCACGGGGGCTGGCGCGCGGCGAGCCAAAACGCGCGACCGGATACGGCTTCGCCTCGCCCGGTTTGGAGGTGGTGAAGGGGTAAGGGGGGTAAGGGATGACCTGGGCCGGACGAAAGCCGAGGAAGCCGTCGCGGTCCCCGGGAGGGTCCCCGACCCGACACGCCGCCCGCGCGTCGCGAGCACCAAAGAACCAGCTCCCGCCGCGAACCACCCGAACCGCGTCGCCGACTGGTTCACTCCTTAGAGCATCATCACCATGCACACTGGTTGCATATGGCGAGAGCGCATCACGGCACCACTCCAACACGTTGCCGTGCATATCGTGCAGCCCCCACGGGTTCGCCGGTTTCTCGCCAACCGCGTGTAGTCGCTTTTCCGAGTTCTCCCAGTACCACCCGAGCGCAAGCGGGTCCTCTCCGCAATAAGGCCCGCTCGTCCCCGCCCGACACGCATACTCCCACTGCGCCTCCGTGGGCAGCACCAGCCCCGCCCACTCGCAGTACGCCTTCGCGTCGTACCACGACACCCCCACCACTGGTTGCTCGTCTTGGTTGTACTGCCGGTCGCCCCAGTGCTTGGGCTCCTTCACCTTGGGGTCTCGGTCCGAGGCCTCGAGGAACCTCCGGTACTGCCCGTTCGTCACCGGCGTCCTCGCCAACCACAAGCCCGCCAGCGTCACCTCGTGCTGGGGGCTCTCGGGATGGCCGCGGAAGCCCAGCCGCTCCCTCAAGTACTTCATGTACGGCTCGTCATCTTCGCCATACACATCCCGCCCGACCTCGTCCTCCGGCGACCCCATCATGAACGTCCCGCCAGGCACCCACACCAGCTCGACCCCACACGCCTCGAGCCTGCGCACCCGTGACTCGCCCACCTCCACGCGGTTCGCCGGCCCGCCTCGCACCGCCCACCATGCCCTCACCTCCTCCACAGGATGCGCGACCAGCACCTCCGCCATCCCCTCGAGCACCGGCGCAAACCCTCGCGCAAGCACCCTCAGCGCCGCCAGCCGCTTCGCGACGGTTTGGCGTTCGTCGCTGATGACCAGCTCCACGAACGGTGCCGCAGTGATCTCCTCCGCTTCCTGCAGGCAGAGGCCCATCGTGGCCGAGTCCGCCCATTCGTCCTCGAACTCCGGCTGCGCTACCAGCTTGCGCATGAGCCTCTCGAACACGCCCGGGTTGCGAAGCGCGACCATCAGCAGGATCACCTCCTGCCACCAACTGTCACCGAACCTCCGAGCGACGGCCTCGAGCACGGCTTCCGACTCGAGGACCTCGTTCCGTAGCCGCCGCGCCGTCAAGTACTCCTGGAACCCGAGGTGCATGAACCCGTACTCGTCCATGCCCCACCCGGTCAGCAGGCTGCTGTCGTCGCGAATGCCGTCGAGCAGCTCATCGGCGCCAACCTTCGCACCGCGCAGCGTCGCGAGCCCTTGCGCCACCGGCTCGTGCAGCTCGGCCTTGGTCGCCCGCTCCCGCCGGCGCTCGTGCATCCACGCCGCCACGGGCTGCAGCACGGCCAGCCCGTCGTCTCTCACGAGCTTGGCGGGACCCTCGCGCCAGCGCTCGAGCAGCACGCCGATCGCCTCCTCGTAGAGCTGCACCCGCGCCCGCGGTAGCCCGCCATGATCTCGGTGCACCAGGCAGATCGCGGTGAGCAAGAGCGGGTTGCGCGTCAGCTCGTACACGCGCTGAGCCGCGATGAACGCGGGGCGCGTGAGCGTATCGAGCAGCTCCTTGGACCTGCGCCCGGCCTCGTGCTGCGCGTGCGCCGGCACGTCGAATGCCTCGCGCTCCACCAGCGCATACCAGCGCTCCACGAACCTCGTCATCTGAGCATCGTTCATCGGGCGCACGTGGAGCTCGAGGAACGCGTCGGTCAGCGCCACGTCGGGCGTGTAGCCAGCATAGCGGCAGCTCACCAGGAACCACGAGTCCTTCGCGACGTCCATTGCCTGCTCGATCCAGCGCGCCACCGCGAAGCGCTGCTCCACGCTGGCCACCTCGTCGAGACCATCGAGGAGATACAGGATCCGTCCCCGCTCGCACATGCGCCGGCCGAGCTCGCGGGGCACCACGTGCACCGGATCTTCGAACCCACGCTGGACGAGCTCCTCAAGCGGCTTGGGCCCGTGCTTGAGGCTCCGCAGCGACAGGAACACGGGCACCGTGCCCTCCGGTAGGCCGATCGACTCGGGTCCATCATCGACGACCTTGACCAACACCTGCTTGAGGTACGTGGTCTTGCCCGACCCAGGATCTCCGAGCAGAACCACGCCGCGCTTGTTCCGATCCCGTGCCCGCTCGAACGCCTTGGCCAGCGCAATCTCGTCGCGGACGAGCTCTCCGGGCTCGCGCCCCTTCTTCCAGGCTTGCGCGTGCTGCCCGCTGGCGAAGACCTCGTGCCCATGGCGACTGCGGTCGAGCACGGCGTCGAGCGGGACGTAGAGCTCATCGAGGCCCATGGAGGGTCGCAGCTTCGTTCCGAAGCCGAGGAGCTGGACCTTGCCGTGGAGCGCCCGCGCCGTGACGAGATAGCGCTGGATCTGCTCGTCGGTGAGCGAGCCCTTGACGCGGGTGGCCACCGGCTCCTTGCGTGCGGGCTTCTTGCGTCGCGACGAGCGCTCGGGCTCGGCGTGCTGTCCTGACCGAAGCAGCACGCCCCCCAGCTCGTCCCCGACCGGCTCGAACCGCGTGTCCCGATCGAACGCCCAACCGCCTCCATGCCGAGGGCCCCGCGTCAGCGGCCACACCCGCACCTCGCCGCTCGCGGTGATCCGCCCCCACGCATACCCGAGCGATCGGCTCTCCTCCCTCGTGCCGTAGCCCTCGAGCCCGAAGACCGACTGCGCCTGGAAGAACGCCCTGGGGCTCGCGCCGCCCCAGGACGTCACCTCGCTCAGGCTCTCGTGGACGTGTCCGAACATGGCCAACGCGAAGCGACGCGGCGGATGCACCTCGGCTTGATAGGTCGTGAGCCCCTTCTCGCTCAGCCAGCTCCGCGGGTGGTGCGTGAGCAGCAGCGCATGGCTCACCTCGTCGAACCATTCCAGCGGATTGTCCCGCCCCGGTAGCGCCGCATGGAGCTGCTCGACCGGCAGGAACAACCCGCCCGAGATGTCGTGAAGGTGCCCCCACGCGGTATTGAGCCCCACGAGGCCGAGCCTCAGCTTGCCCTTGGTCACCATGACGCTCAGATCGCCAGGCATGCGCGTCGACCAGTGCGGCTCCCATCCGGCCTTGCGCAACGAACCATCCACACGCCCATGGGCCCATTCGACATAGCTCGCGAACAGCTTCGCGAGCTGCGGGTACGGGCGCGCGCGCCTTTTCTCCCACAGCTCCTTGGCGAGCGACGGAAAGTCCTCGTACTTCATCAACGCCGCATACTCGTGCAGCTGGCTCTCGCGTGGACGCGCGACGTCATGGTTGCCCGGTACCGCGAACACCGGCACCTCGCGACCGAGCCATCCGTTCAACCGATCGAGGAATCGGTCGACCTGCGCGTACTCCTTCTTCGCACCGCGATACGCCAGGTCTCCCGTGAACATCACCAAATCCGGCACGCCGAGCCACGCGGCCATCGCCTCCACGGTCGGCCGCAGCTCGGTCTCCGCCTGGTCCCACACCGCTTTGCCACGCTGTCCTGCATGGAAGTCCGAGAGGTGAAGCCACGTAATCGCCGGTTCACTCATCGTTCTGCAATTCCCGACGCATGATGCCCCACGACACCACCGCCGATCCCAAGACCGACTTCGTGTCCTCACGGATCTTCGGCTCTGACGCGCACAAGGCCCTCATCGGGTTGCTCGACGACATCCTCGCTCGACGAAGCCCACCGCGCGGCGATGGCTTGCCCTTGGCGCGCGCACCCCCCGCTGGTTCGACGCGTGCGGATGCTGGGCTGACCCGAGGTCGGAGATCGCGCAGACCCAAAGACCCCGCGAAACGAGCGCAAGGAGCCGTCCTCGAAGCCCCGGACATCCGAACATCCGAAAAACGCAATGCCGCTGCGTTCCCTGAGGTCCGTCGACCTCGACGACCGCAGCACCCTTGCGTTTCCCGATGTCCCCGGACCTCCCGTACCGCAACACCCTTGCGTTCCCTGAGGTCCGTCGACCTCAACTACCGCACCACCCTTGCGTTTCCCGATGTCCCCGGACCTCCCGCACCGCAGCACCCTTGCGTTCCTTGAGGTCCGTCGACCTCAACTACCGCACCACCCTTGCGTTTCCCGATGTCCCCGGACCTCCCGCACCGCAGCACCCTCGGAGGTCGCTACGGCGCGAGCGGAACCATCCACTCCCCACTCCCGCATTCCAACGCGAAGGCCTGGTCCCCGACGCGCACCGCATGCTCCAGCCGAGCACCCAGCGCGAGCGAGCCGAGGTCCCACCACAGCGGGTGGCCGTCACGTCGGCCGGACGCCAAGGCATCTCGACCGCACATCATCCCACCGCGCCTCGCGCTCACCCCTCCGGATTGATCTCCTCGCACGTCGTCGCGATCGCATCCGCCAGCGCATCGCCGAGCACGTTGCCGAAGTCCGGCACCATGCCGAACTCGAGGTTCATCCACGACGCCGGCAGCTTGCCGAACCCGTCCATGAAGTCGGTGAGCCGCGTGTTGGTGTTCGCCGGCTGCTGGTAGCACTGCCCCGCAATCGCCCCGGTCGTCACCACGCACAGATCGCCGCCGCAGTCGGCCTTGGCGTCCCGCACCATCTCCACGAAGTCGCTCGTCGGGATCTCCGGCGGTGTCAGATCCGGCGAGTCCGACAGCAGGAACAGCACCAGCACCGCATTCGTGCGCAAGAACCCCGTGTTGTACGCAGCATTCACCGGGTGGAACGGATAGGCCGCGCCCGCCACCACCGTCTCGGTGTTGCTGTGCGGCGCCGAGCCGTCGATCGCCCCGAACAGCGCCCCGTCGAACCAGCTGCTCAGCGGCTCGGGATCATCGTCGGTGTTCACCTCGAAGTAGCGCATCCCCTCGTGCTCGAACAGCCGCCCCTGCTGCCCGTTGATCCCGTTGTCCCCGTCGGTGGGCGGGAAGTACACGCCGTCGGTCAACGCCGCCTCGCACGCCGGCCCGCCCCAGCCACCGCCGTTGCCCGGGTTCCAAAAGCCCGTCGCCCGCGTGAGCCCCACGTGCAGGTCCGTACCCGGTGGCAGCGCAGAGAACATCTGGTCCACGAACAACGGGAACGCAGCCACGATCGGATCGTGGTGCACCTGCATCGACCCCGAGTTGTCCACGATGAACAGCAGGTCCACCGCGTTGCAGTGACAGCTCGGATCATCGGGCCCACACGCGCCCGGGGCGTCCGCCATCGTGCCCACATCGAACACGAAGCCCTCGGTCGTGCCACTCGAGTCGAGACCCTCGGTCATACCACCACCGACCGTGCTCCCCCCCGAGGATCCCGTGCTCCCGCCGCCCGTCCCCGTCGTGGAGGTCGTCGTGATGTCGAACGTCGACTCGCCGCCGCCAGGCGGCGCCGCGTTGCAGCCGAGCACGATCCAGGTCGTCGTCATCACCAGAGCCACGCGTCGCATCCCTACCCCCTTGGCAAGCAAGCCCAGAGTCTAGGCACGGCGCTGGCTCCACGAAAGAGGTCGCGCGCCCCCGCTCCGCGTCGTTCCATGGCCCACCGGGCTCGAACGCCGTCGTTCCTCACGCGCGGGGCCGCGACGCCTGGGAACCTCGAGGCCGCCGCGTCGTCTACGCTGGACCCACCGTGTCGCTCCGCCGGCTCTTCCTCGCGGCCCTGGCCGCCCTCGCGTGCACCTCGGCCGAGCCGCCGCCCCCGGCCCCCGAGCACGCGCCCGTCGAGCTGATCCCCACGCCGGTCGAGCCCGTACCCGAGGCGCCGCCCGCTTCGCTCGCCGCGTCCACGCTCCCGTGGGTCTGGTACCACACCTACCCGGCCCAGCTCGCCGATGCGTTCTCGCAGGTCGGCGCGGGCCCGATCGCCTACGAGCACCGCGTGGGCGATCGCCGGCGCTACACCGTCCGCCACGACGACCAGGACATCGAGCTCGTGCTCGAGCGCCTGCCGGAGCCCGACGCCGAGGGCGAGCCCGTGGTCGCCTGGCGCCGCCGCATCACGACCACCGAGGTATGGAGCGATCCGGTCGTGCAGACCAGCATGGGCACGCCCTCCCAGGTCACCGTGGCGTTGCGCAGCTTCGAAGGCTACGAGCGCCATACCTTCGCCGACGACGGCACGCCCCGCGCGTCCGTCCTCGTGCCCGATCCCCCCGGCTTCAACTCGCTGGCCGCCAGCCTCCAGCTCGGCGGCACGAGCGAGCGCCCCGTCGTCTACGTGCGCGGCCTCGGCAACGCCTACCTCGACGAGCTCGATCCCACGTCCGGCGAGCCCATCGCGCGCGCGCGCTTCGGCCAAGAAGTGCTCCACGAGCGCTTTCGCTGGCCACCCGTGGGCCCCCGCGGCGCCCGCTTCGGCCACCGCTGGCCCGCCGAGGGCGGCGGCGACCATCGAGCACGCCGGCGCGGCGACGCCATCGAGCTGCTCGCCACCGATCCGAAGGGCGAGCTACGCTGGCGCACCACCCTCGATCCCAAGGCCGGGCCATGGTCGAGCTCGGCCGTCGTGGCCGAGCACGCCGGGTGCGTGGTGGTGGTCGTCTACAATGGCGGCTCATCCGGGGCCTCGGCCTACGTGGTCGATCGCGAGCACGGCACGCTGCGCTTTTCGAGCTCGCCGGGCAGCATCGGCAGCATCGGCCACTCGCGGTACGGCAACGACGTCGGGCTCGCGCTCTTCGGCCAGGGCATCGTGCGGGTCTACGGCCACGAGTCCGGCGGGGACTACCTCGGCGTGCTCGACCTCGGCGCCGGCCGCCTGCTCGGCCACGAGGTCTGGCGCGACTGATGCGGCCCGATTCGTCTACGCGCTCGTGATAGCCTGCCGAGCCGATGTCGAGCTCGACGACCCGCGCGTTCAATCACCTCGTCTCGCCCCACCTCGAAGATCCCTACCCCTTGTTCGAAGCGCTACGGCGCGAGGCCCCGGTCGCCCACAATCCGATCTTCGACCTGTGGTTCATCTCGCGCCACGAGGATGTGGTGACCGTGCTCAAGGACCCCGTTCGCTTCAGCTCGGCGCACGTCCTGTCGCCGCTCCAGGAGCCCACGGCCGAGATCCTGGAGATCCTGGGCGATGACCGTGACGGGCTCTACCCGCTGCTCTCGAGCGATCCGCCGGCGCACACCCGGGTGCGCGGCCTCGTGAGCAAGGCGTTCACACCGCAGCGACTCGCCGCGCTCGAACCGTTCATCCGGGCGCTCACCAGCGAGCTCGCGGACGGCCTTGCCGGGGCTGGTGAGGCCGAGCTCATCGGCCGCTTCGCGGCCCCGCTACCGATCCGCGTCACCAGCCAGATCTTCGGAATCCCGCTCTCGCAGATGGAGCAGGTCAAGCGTTGGTGCGACGACGAGACCCTGTTCCTGATGGCCGCCCTGCCCAACGAGCAGCGCGTGGAGCTTGCGCGCAGCGTGGTCGCGTACCGCAGCTTCCTCCGCGCCCTGGTCGAGGACCACCGCAGCGCCCTGCCTGCGGCGGATCTGGTGAGCGAGCTCATCGCGGCGCGCATCGACGGCGAGAGCCCGCTCGACACCCGCGAGATCGTCGGATCGCTGTGCGTGCTGATCTTTGCCGCCCACCTGACGACGACCAACATGCTGGGCAACACGCTCGTGGCGCTGCTCCGCTCGCCGGGGGCCTGGCAGCGGCTGCGAGAGCAGCCCGAGCTGATCCCCGCGGTGCTCGAGGAAGGCATGCGCTTCGATGCGCCCGTGCAGGGGATGACGCGCACCGTGACCGAGGCCTGCGAGGTCGGCGGGGTCGCGCTGCCGCGAGGCGCACGGGTCTTCGTGATGTTCGGGTCCGCGAACCGGGAGGGCGTGGACGATCCCGAGCGTTTCGTGCTCGACCGCGCCCCCACCCCACACCTGGCCTTCGGCCGGGGCCAACACTTCTGCGTCGGCGCGCAGCTTGCCCGCATGGAGGGCCGCATCGCGCTCGAGGTGCTCACGGAGCGCTTGCCCGGCGCGCACCTCGTGGGCGAGGTGCCGCTGGCTTACTCCCCCAACTTGGTCCACCGCGGCCCCGCCGCGCTGCACGTCGCGTGGGACGTGCCACCGCCCTCGCCGGCGTAGCGCTCACACCCGCACGCGCGACCGAAACCGCCCCCGCCGCTCCGCATGCTGCTCGAGCAGCGGCTCCACCACCTCCGCGAGGAACTCCGCCACCTGCTGCGGTGCCCGCCCCACGTACGCCGCCGGATCCAGCACCTCCGCGCTCACGAACGCCCCGAGCAGCTCGTCCCCGCGCATCCGCTCGAGCAGGTCGTTGCTCGCCCCCTCGAGCTTGATGCGCGCCGCCGCGGCGTGGCTGTGCACGCGGATCCGCTCGTGCAGCTCCTGCCGGCTGTGCCCCGCCCTCACCCCCGCCATGATCACGTTCTCGGTGGCCATGAACGGCAGCTCGCGCTCGAGGTTTGCGCGCACCACCGCGGGGTACACCACGATCCCCGCGGTCACGTCGGCCAGGAGGTTGAGCACCGCGTCGGTGGCCAGGAACGCCTCGGTGATCACCAGCCGCCGGTTGGCGCTGTCGTCGAGCGTGCGCTCGAGCCACTGGTTGGCGTGGGTCTCCCGCGGGCTGCTGGCGAGCGAGCCCACGAACCGCGCGAGCCCGCAGATCCGCTCGCAGCGCATGGGGTTGCGCTTGTACGCCATCGCCGACGAGCCCACCTGCTGGCGCTCGAACGGCTCCTCGAGCTCGCGCTCGTGGGCCAAGAGCCGCACGTCGCTGCCGAGCTTGGCCGCCGAGCCGCACACGTCGGCGAGCGCCGAGACCACCCACGTATCGAGCTTGCGGGTGTACGTCTGCCCGCTCACCGGGATCGAGCCCGAGAACCCGAACGCCTCGCTCACCCGCCGGTCGAGCGCCCGCACCTTCTCGTGATCCCCGTCGAACAACGCCAGGAACGACGCCTGCGTGCCGGTGGTGCCCTTGACCCCGCGAAACGGCAGCCGTCCCCGCAGCCCCTGCAGCGTCTCGAGGTCGAGCACCAGGTCCTGCAGCCACAGGCACGCGCGCTTGCCCACCGTGGTCAGCTGCGCGGGCTGGAAGTGCGTATAGGCCAGCGTCGGCTGCTCCCGCTGCGCCCGTGCGAACGCGGCGAGCTGCTCGATCACGGTGACCAGCCGGTCCATGAGCAGCTCGAGCCCATCGCGGATCATCACGAGCTCCGCGTTGTCGGTCACGTAGCAGCTCGTGGCCCCGAGGTGCACGATCTTCTCGGCCGCGGGACCCACCCGCTCGCCGTAGTGCCGCACGTGCGCCATCACGTCGTGCCGGAGCTCCGCCTCGAGCTCGGCCACCCGCGAGCGATCGAGCTCGTCACGATGGGCCACCAGCGCTTCGATTTGTGCGTCGGTGATCGGCAGGCCCAGCGCCTGCTCGGCCCGCGCCAGCGCGATCCAGAGATCACGCCAGAGCAGCACGCGGCGCTCGTCGCCGAAGTTGGCGACCATCGCGGCGGTGGCATAACGGGTGGCCAGCGGGCTCTCGTAGACGGCCATGGGCGCGGCAGGATACCCCTGCTCCGCGCGCGCCGCTCGCGTTGGCGCCGGGGCCACCCCGGCGGCCAACACCACGGAATCACGACACAATTGAATAACACCAGAACCGCCCCCACCACGGGCGGAATAATGCCCCCAGCGCTCCAGGTAGCCGGCCCGACGATGAACGACGACGCACGGAAGGACTTCGAGAAGGTCGCCCTCCCGCAGCTCGACTCACTCTACGGGGCCGCGCTCCGCCTGACCCGCAACCCGGCCGAGGCCGAGGACCTGGTCCAGGACACGTACGTCCGCGCGTACCGCTTCTGGCACACGTTCAAGACGGGCACGAGCATCAAGGCGTGGATGTTCACCATCCTCCGCAACACGTTCATCAACCGCTACCACAAGACCAACCGGCGCCGCTCCACCCGCCACGACCTCGAGGCGCAGCTCAATGCGCTCGGGTCCGAGGCCGCCGTCGGCCGAAGCGCCCCTCCGCCGGTCGGCGCCGATGCGGCGATCGGCCAGCGGATCACCCGCCAGCGCATCGATGCCGCGCTCGAGTCGGTGCCCGAGGACTACCGCAACGCGGTCATGCTCGCCGATCTCGAAGGTCTCGCCTACAAGGAGATCGCCGAGATCATGGACTGCCCCATCGGCACGGTCATGAGCCGCATCTATCGCGGCCGCAAGCTCCTCGCCAAGCTCCTCCGCGACCATGCGGTGGAGCTGGGCCTGCTCGATCCCGAGGCGCCGCTGCCTCGCGCCCAAGGTGCAGGGGGCCCGCCCTCGGAGCGCCCCGGCAAGACCGGCACCGACGACAAGACCGTCGACCTCGATAGCTATCGCAACAAGCGAGGCATGACATGAGCTTGAAGGACATCCGCTCCGAGTGCACCGACGTCGCCGGGCTGCTGCAGCCCTACGTGGACGCCGAGCTCAACGAACAAGAACAGGAGCAGGTCGCCGTGCACCTCGAGGATTGCTCGGGCTGCCGCGCGGCGGTCTCCGAGCAAGCCTGGGTGCGGGCGACGCTGCAGGCGCTGGAGCGCGAGCCCGCGCCCCGGGCCCTGCAGGCCAAGATCCTGCTCGGCCTCGACGAGGTCGATCGCGAGCGCGCCGCCGAGGCAGCCGCGAGCGCTCCGAGCCTGGGCGCGCGCCTCCTGGCCCGGCTGCGCGACCTCGGGCGCGGCGGGCTCGTGATGATCCCGGCGGGCGCGGTCGCGATTGCGCTGTTCTTCATGGCGCGCGAGGGCGTGGTCACCCCCGAGGGCCAAGGCGGCACCACCAGCGCGACGGCCAGCCCGGGCTTCGGGCTCGGCAGCGCCATCCTCCCCGGCACGGCCCACGTTGCCCGCGCCGACGACGACGTGATGCGCGCGATCTCCGAGCTCGAGCCGCAGGTCGGATTCCCCGTGCAGGTGCCAAACAGGGCCGCCCAGGCGACCCAAGACCTCCAGCTCGTCGGCGCCCGGCTGCACCGTGCGGGCGGCAGCGAGCCACCGGCCGCCGATCTGCGATACCAGCTCCCGAGCGGCCAGCACGTGGTCGATCGCCAGCTGCCTGCCACCGCCTTCGTCCCGCCGGGTGCCCCGGCCAGCTACTCCGGTCGGTCCTACCATCTCCACCGCGACGAAGCGGGTCGACCCACGCTCTGGTTCGAGCTGCACGGCGTGGCCCACATGGTCGTGCTCGAGGGAGCCCCGTCCCGGGCCGAGGAGGGGACGACCGACCCCGAGCACCCCGACTACGCCCTGCTGCTCAGGTTTGCAGCCCGCCTGGACGGCAAGCGCTGAGCCCCGAGCGCCGCGCGGGCGCGGGGGCTGGTCTAGAGGGGGGGTGAAACGATAGTCTCCCTGCCGTGTTCTCAGCGCTGATCATCGACGCCGACGAAGCCGCCAACGCGAGCATTCGAAGCGCCCTGGCGCCCTACGGGTTCGAGTTCACCGCCACGCAGGACGCCTCCGAGGCCATGAGCCTGGCCAAGACGGCGACCCCCGACATCATCTTCCTGCGGGTCGAGCTGCCCAACGTGTCGGGCTTCTCGGTGTGCAACAAGCTGCGGCGCAACGACGAGACCCGCTACATCCCGCTGGTGATGTACGCATCCGACGTCTCGAGCGACGTCTTCGATCAGCACCGCAACCTCAAGACCCACGCCGACGACTACCTCAAGCTCCCGTTCGGCCACGACGAGCTGGTGGCCTCGGTGGGGGGCCTGATGACCCTGCCCGAGCCCGGCAGCGTCGCGGCGCCGAGCGCCCCCAGCGAGCCCAGCGAGCCCAGCGAGCCCGACGAGCTCGAGGTCGAGGTCGAGCCCGCCCCGCCCGCGAGCGCGAGCGCGAGCGGCCGGCTGGAGATGGAAGAATTCGATCAGGAGTTCGCCGAGATGGAGGACCCGCCGGCCAAGGCCAACCCCGACATCGCCGACGAGATGGAGATGGCGTTCGACGGGTTGCTCGACGAGCCAGCGCGGGCCACCGAGGCGCCAGCCGCCGAGGCACCGGCCGAAGCGGCACCCAAGCCGCAGCCCAAGCCACTCTCGCGACCAGCGGTGGCGGCCAGGTCCACGCCGACGCCCGCTCCCACGCCGAGGCCCACGACGCGGCCGCCGTCCAGACCGGCCGCCGAGGCCGCCCCGCCCAAGCCCATGCCCACGCCCGCACCCGCACCCGCGCCCGAGCCCGAGCCCGAGCCCGTCGTGGCCGCGCCCGAGAGCGACGCCGACGGCGGGAGCGCGGGCGAGTTCAAGGCGCAGCGCGAGGTCATCCAGCTCAAGGGCCAGCTCAACGCCAAGCAGCGCGAGATCCTTTCGCTCAAGGACGAAGTGGAGGGCGCCGAGCGCTCGGTGCTCGACGCCAAGCACAAGAACCGCGAGCTGCAGGTTCAGCTCGGCGAGCTCGAGGAGAAGCTGCTCGCCGCCGAGGAGAACATCATCACCGCCAAGGAGCAGGCCGAGGCGGCCAACCGTGACAAGAACACGGTGCTCAAGCGCGAAGAGGGCCTCAAGCTGCGGCTCGAGGGTACCCAGAAGAAGGTCAAGGACCTCGAGACGCAGCTCGCCGAGGCCCGCCAGCAAGCCACCGACGCGCAGGAAGGCGGGCAGCGGAAGATCGCGGCGCTGCACCGCGAGCTCGAGTCGGCCGAGACCGATCTGGCCACGTCGCGGCAAGAGCTCGACGACATCAAGCAGGAGCTCGATGGCTCGCAGGCGCGCGGCGTGGAGCTCTCGAGCGCACTGCAGCAGCAGACCACGCGAGCCGGCGAGCTCGAGGCCGAGGGCACGCGGCTGCGCGAGGAGCTCGAGGCCGCGCGCAACGAGCACGAGCGCAAGCTCGCCGAGACCGTCGAGGCCGCCGCGGCCGACAAGGCCAGCGCCCTCGCGGCGCAGGCCAAGGAGCACCAGGACGAGCTCGAGTTCGAAGAAGGCCAGCACCGCACCGAGCTCGAGCGCGTGCGCGCCGAGGCGTCCGAGGTCGAGACGGGGCTGCGTGGCCAGCTCGAAGAGCTGCGCGGCCAGCTCGAGCGCGCGCAGGCCACCGCGCAGGAGCAGCGCGAGACCGCCGCCGCACGCATCGCCGAGCTCGAGGACGACTTGACGAGCACCGGCGAGGCCCTACGCACGACCACCGGCGAGCGGAACGAGCTGCGCGAGCGGCTCGAGCGGGCGCTCGCGGAGCTCGAGTCCCGCCGCAGCAACGAGCTGCGGGCGCAGCAGGCCATCGCCGTGGCGCTGCGCGTGCTCGATGGGCAGCCTACTCCGTAAGCCTGGAGGCCGCGCCGGCCTCCCCCCGTCGAGCACGCTCGCCGGGGTCTCTCACCTCGCGGGCCCTCCGGGCCTTCACCATCCGTAGCTGACCCGCTCCGCGGCCCACGATCAAAGCAGTGAACCGGGTCCACGGCGACACCGCGAGCCTCAAGGCCAGCCACGCTCGCCAGCTGCAGAAGCTGGGCGATCGATCGGTGGCGCCCGAGCAGGTGGTGAGCCCGGCGCTGGCCCGCGACGTGCTGGACCTCGCCCACGAGATCGGGCGCCGGGTGGGCCTGTTCGTCGATCGCCGCGGCCGCGTGTCGCGGGTGATCCTGGGCGACGCGCACAGCCTGGAGCTCCCCGAGTTCTCGCGCGTGCGCGGCGTGTCGGGGCGTCTGCGCGGGATTCGGCTCGTGGTCACGCACCTCGTGCCCGAGCCGCTCGATCGCGAGGAGCTGGCCGACCTCACCAAGCTCCGGCTCGACATGGTGGCGGCGATCCACCGCGGTCCCGCCGGCATCACCGTGGACATGGCGAGCCTCGGGGCGTCCCCGCCCGGTGCGGCCGAGCCGTTCCAGATGCGCCTGTTCCCGCGCACGCCGCTCTCGATCCTGGCGCGAGCCGACGAGGAGGCGACGGATGCCGAGCTCGCGGGGCTGCCGGCCCCGTTGTTGCCGTTCCTGCGCGAGCTCGAGGGGCAGCTCGAGGCGGCCAGCGTCCGCGCGCACGCCGAGATCCAGGGCACCCGCGCGATGGTGCTGATGGTGCACGACGGCGGGCCGCACGTGGTCGCGCGCAAGGCCGAGCTGCGCGAGCTGTGCCGCACCGCGGGCCTGGGCCTGGTGGAGCTGGTGGAGCAGCGGCGCCCGCAGCCCGACCCGCGCTCGTTCATGGGCGCCGGCAAGCTCCGCCAGGTGCTGGTGCGGGCGCTCGAGCAGGACGTGGAGCTGCTCATCTGCGATCCCGAGCTGTCCGCCTCGCAGGCGCGCACGATCGCCGACGAGACCGAGCTCAAGGTCATCGATCGCACGATGCTCATCCTCGACATCTTCGCCAAGCACGCGCGCAGCTCCGACGGCAAGCTGCAGGTAGAGCTCGCGCAGCTCCGCTACCTCTTGCCCAAGATGATGGGCAAGGGAACGATGATGTCGCGGCTGATGGGCGGCGTGGGCGGACGCGGGCCCGGCGAGACCAAGCTCGAGATCGATCGCCGCCGCGCCAAGGAGCGCATCGCCGACCTCGAGGAGCGGCTGCGACAGCTCCGCAAGCAGCGCGATCAACAGCGCGCCGAGCGCAAGCGCTCGCGGGTGCCGGTGGTGGCGATCGTGGGCTACACCAACGCGGGCAAGAGCACGCTGCTCAACACGGTCACCGGCAGCGACGTGGACGCCGAGGACAAGCTGTTCGCCACGCTCGACCCCACGGTGCGGCGCATCCGCTTCCCGATGGACCGCGAGATCGTGCTGCTCGACACGGTGGGCTTCATCCGCGACCTGCCGCCGGCGCTGCGCCAGGCGTTCTCGGCCACGCTCGAGGAGATCGCGGCGGCCGACCTGCTCTTGCACGTGGTGGATGCGACCGACCCCGATCGCGATCAACAAGTCGCCACCGTCGACGCCGTGCTGGCCGAGCTCGGCGCGGGGCGGGTGCCGCGGTTCGTGGTGCTCAACAAGTGCGACGCGCTGCCCGAGCCGCCCGCCGAAGAGGAGGTGTCACGCCTCACCGGGGGCGACCGGGTGTTCATGGTGAGCGCGCTCGAGAAGCGGACCACGCGGGGCCTGATGGAGGCGATCGAGTCGCACCTGTGGGAGCGTGGGCGAGTGGAGCGACCCGAGCACGCGGCGTGGAGCTCACCCGAAGAAGCCGGGGACGAGCGCGAGCAAGAGCCCGAGGGCGAGACCGAGCACGCCGAGCACCGCGAGCAGCAGGCCACGACGCGCGAGCGGCCGGCCGCGACGCGGGCCGAGCCAGGCGGCGCCCTGCACGAGGGCGACGAGCGAGACGAGGACGACGAGCCAGGCCACGGCGGGAGATCGTAGCCGATGTCCGAGCCCGCGCCGCAGCTCGCCGCCCTCCCGCTCGACGAGCAGCTGCGGTGGCTCGAGGGCGCGCTCGAGCGCCGTGAGGACCCCCGCGGGCTCTTGCTCGCGTGCGCCGCGGTACGCGACCACGCGCCGCTCTCGTGGCTGTGTCGTGCGCTGCTCGAGCGGGGGTGGCTCTCCGACGCGGCGCAGTCGCGGTGGCTGGCCGAGCTGCTCTTGCGCCAGCCCGACACGGCCGTCGATCGCGTGCTGCGAGCGCTGGTCGGGGATGGAAGCCTGCGCGGCATGTGGGGCACCTCGCTGCAGCGGACGCTGCTCGCGATGCTCGAGCGCGTGACGCTGCCGCAGATCTCGGTGATGTGCCTGGTCGACCGCGTGCTCAAGCAGAGCTTCCCCGAGGCCCGCGATGCGCACGTGCAAGCGCTCACCGAGCGCTGCGCCGCCGCGCTGGCGGACGGCCGCACGGGCGAGCTCGGGCTCGATGTGCTGGCGCAGGTCTCGGCCCCCGGCATCGCGACGCTGCGGCGGCAGGCGGCCGCGCACGCGCCTGCGACCGCAGCATGGCTCGAGACCATGCTGCGCGAGCTCGCCGCGCGCACGCTCGAGATCCTGGGCCAGGCGCCCAAGGCGGTCTCGCAGGCCAACGCCGAGGAGCTGCTGTCCAAGCGGGTCTACACCGACCCCGGGCACTTCCTCGCGGAGCTGCTGCAGAACGCGGAGGATGCCAGGGCCCATCGCTTCCACCTGCGGTTCCTGCCGCGGCGGATCGTGCTGTGGCACGACGGCCTGCCGTTCGATGCGCGCGACGTGGTGGGGGTGACGTCGATCGGACAGACCACCAAGCGCAAGCAGCAGATCGGCTTCTTCGGGGTGGGGTTCAAGTCGGTGTACGAGGTCACCGATCGCCCGCAGATCCACTCGGACGTGTGGCGGTTCGAGATCGCCGACGTGTCGATCCCCAAGGGCCTGTCGGCTCGACCCGTCGACGTGCCACAGGACGGGACGGTGCTGGTGCTGCCGCTGCGCGACCCCGCCGATCCGCTGCGCTCGCCCGCGGTGCTGTTTCGCAAGGCTCGCGACCTCGATGCGATCGTGCTCCTGCCGCTGCCGCACATCGACGCGATCGAGCTCGAGCTCGTGGACGAGCGCGGCGGGATCACGCGACACGCAGTGCACGAGCTGCCGCCCGACGAGCGCGGGATCTCGCGCATTCGCCAGGAGCCCGAGGGCTGGGTGCGAGGCTATGCGGTGCACGACGCCGAGCACGTGTACGCCGGAGGCCCGCGTGCGCCGGGCAGGACCGACCGCACACGGGTGATGGTGGGGCTCCGCGTGGACGACGACGGAGTGCCGTGCGCGCTCGAGGAAGACACGCCCACGATCTACAGCTACCTGCCGACCAAAGAGCGCTCGGGCCTGCGGTTCTTCGTGCAGGGGCACTTCGACCTGCCGGTGGACCGCGAGCGAATTGCACAGGATTCGCCGTGGAACGAGTGGATCCTGGGCAAGGTGCCCGAGGGCCTCGCGAGCCTCGCGGCGCGCCTGACCAGCGGGCTTCCGCCCGCGCCGTCCATGCGCGTGGCGGAGGGGCTGCTCGGCGTGCTGCCGCTGCCCGGCGAGCTGGGCTCGCCGCTGTTTCGACGCATGCTGCCGGGCCTGCGCCACGCGTTCGCGTCGCTGCCGATCGTGCCCTGCGAGGACGGCACGCTGCAGCCTCCGGGCATGACGCTGTGGGCCGACGACGAGCTCGCGGCGCTCTACGAGGGCGAGCCGGTCCGCACGGCGCAGGGCGTGCGGCACCTGGTGCGCCGGCAGCTGGAGCCGCGCGCACGCGAGCTGGCGCGAGCGCTTGGGGCCGTGGAGCTCGGGGTGAGCGGGCTGGTGGACGGGCTCGAGCGCGAGCTGGGATCGCGGCCCGATGGAGCGCCCTGCGAGGACCGAGGGGCGCCGAGGTTCCTCCGCGAGCCGACCGCGGGGCGGATGGCTGCGCTCTACGAGGTGCTCGACGGCGCGGTGATGCAGCGCGGCGGGGCGGGACCGCGGCGGCTGGCGGACCTCGGCACCATGCGACGGCTGCGAGCGCTGCCGCTGGTGCTGTCGGAGCGCGAGACGCTGCATCGGCCGGGGCCGGGGATCGTGCGTGCCGATCCGGCGCTGCGGGCGGTGTACGCAGGTCTGCGGGCGTTCGTGCACCCCGAGCACGACGCGGCGGTCGATCCGAACGACCCGGCCCGGGCCACGGCCACGGCGTTCCTCGAGCGGCTGGGTGTGACGTGCCTCGGCGTACGCGAGCTGCTCGAGGAGCTCGAGGCGCGGCTCGGAGCGCATGCGGGGCCGCTGCACGAGCTGGCCGGGACCGGGCTGCCCGGCACGCCCGAGCGCCTGCGGGCGGCGCTGGCCGTGCTCGCCGAGGCTCCCGCGCCGCTGCAGCGTCGGGCCGTGCGGCTGCCGGTGTTCTTGGCGCAAGACGGGCGCTGGCACCGGGCGGCCGCCGACCTGGCGGATCGGGGCGGAGTGCTGCGGCACGAGCCGGGGCGCGTGGCCGAGCAGCTCCTGGCGTACTACGGAGACGCGCGGCCGGTGTGCGCCGCGGCCGAGGACGACCCGGCGCTGGTGCTGCTGCGCAACGCTCGCGTGCCCACGCTCTCGCTCGCGGCGTTCGTGGCCGATCTTCGCGCGCGGGCGGGGTCGTTGCCGCTCGCGGAGCTCGAGCGCGTGCACGCGCTGCTCGATGCGATCCGCGACGAGCTACCCGAGCGCACGCGTCGGGAGCTGGCGGAGCTGCCGATCTGGCCCGATGCCGCGGGCGTGCCCCGCCCGCTGCGGGGCGAGGGCGCGGTGCGGCTGCCGAGCTCGCCCGCGATCGCGGCGCTGTTGCCCGCGGTGCCGCTCTTGCACCCCTCGGTGCTCGCCCACGGCCACGTGCCGACGATGGGCGGCGAGGTGGTGGGGCTGCCCGCGCTGGTGGACGCGCTCGGGCCTGAGGCCCAGGCGCCGCTGCGCATCGAGCCCACGGCCGCGTCGGTGACCGCGGTGCTCGAGGTGCTGCGAGCCGAGCGCGACGCCGTGAGCCCGCGGCTCCGCGCGCGGCTGTGCGAGGTGCCGGCGTTCCTCGACGATGCGGGCCGGCCCGCGCGGATCGACGCGCTGTGCCTGGCCGAGGATCCAGCGCTACGGGCCGTGTACGAGGGCTGGCCCGAGCGTCGATTCGTCGATCCGGCGTCGCTCACCCGCACGGCGATCGCCGAGCTCGAGCTCGATGCCCGACTGCTACGGGCCGACCCGGACGTGCTTGCGACCGATCTGCTGGCCCTCTCGCCGCGGCTCGAAGGCGCGCGGCTGGGCGTGGGCGCGCCGCTTCCGCTCGTGGGCGACGCGGAGCGGCTCACGGCGCTCTTGCGCTACCTTGCCGAGCGAGCGTCTGCGCTGCCACGGGTGGTGGTGCAGCGGCTCTGCCGGGCCGCGATCTTCCCCGATCAACACGAGCGGCTCGGTGCGCTGCACGAGGCTTCGAGGGCGCGGCACGAGCCCTCGGGCCCGCCCCGCCCGCCCGGTGTGCATGCGAGCACGGGGGCGGTCCGCACGATCTTCGCGGCCGCGGGCCTGCGCGTGCTGGCCCCGTGGGCGGAGGCGCTCGTCGATCCGCTGCTCGAGGCGACCAGCCGCACCCGGCTCGATGCGATGGCGCTGGTGGAGCACCTGCGCGAGCTGTCCGCGGTGGAGCCAGGGCAGCCGCGGGCGTCCCTGCAGGAGCCCGAGGTGCTCGCCCAGATCCACGCCGTGCTGGTGGCGGAGGCGCCCGTGCTCGCCCACCGGCACCCGCCCCTGCCGCGCGAGGGCGGACCGCCGAGCAGCGCCGTGCTCGGAGCGCTGCCGGTGTGGCCCACGGTGGCCGGCGGCGTGATCGAGGCCACGCGGGCGATCGACGCGCCCGAGCTGGTGGCGCTGTTGCCCGCGGGCTCGCCTGCGCGGGCACGGCTCGATGCGGCGACGCTCGAGCCCGTGGCAGCCGAAGGGCTGCGACGGCTCGCACCGCTGGTGTGGCCTGCCTCGACGCCCGCGTTCGCGGCGGGGCTCGTGCAGGCCTTCGGGCTGCCCGGCGAGCCGCTGGCGCGCCAGCCTGCTTGGCTTGGCACGCCCGAGGCGGTGACACGGCTCGGTGCGCTCGTCGGGCCCGCGGCACAGCCGCGACCGTGGGTCGATGCGACCTCGCGCCTGCGCCTGCACCCGCTGCTGCGCGCCACCGACGACGCGGTCGAGCTGGTGCTGGGCACACCGCTCGCCGAGCGACTCTTGCACCCGGCCGTCGCCGCCGCGCTGCCCGAGGCGTCGCTCGAGACGGTGAGGCCGAGCGAGGTGCTCGAGGCGCTGGCGAGCGGCGTGCTCGAGCCACTGCCGGTGGTCGTGCACCCGGTGCTGCACGACGGCGCGCGCCGGCAGCGGCTCTACGCATGGCTCGTGGCGCACGAGTCGGCCGTGCTCACCGATGCCGACGCCAGGGCGCGGCTGCGGGAGCTGCCGCTGTTTCCCACCGATCGCGACACGCTGCGGCCTGCGGATCAGCTCGTGATCGATCCCGAGCTACCGCAGCTCCCGGTGGACTGGACGCCGCACCCCGAGCTGCCGCCGGAGCTGCTTGGCCTCTTGGTGCGCCATTTGGGCGTGGGGCGGCCGCGGGTGGAGGATCTCGTGGTCGACCACCTCGCGCCGGCGTACCGCACGGCCGCGGCGGCCGGCGACGGCCCCGGAGCGGCGCGGCTGCTCGAGTATCTCGCACGCTCGCTCGCCTCGACTCCGGGTCGCGAAGCACGGGCGCTCTTGGCCGATGGTGGCCCCGTGCCGGTGGAGGGCGCCGCGGGGCGCTTTCAGCCCGCGACCATGCTGCTGTTGCCGCCGCCGGAGCTGTCCGCGGCGGCCGAGGCGGTGTTCGGCAGCACGCACCCGCGGCCGCACCCGCGGCTGCCGATGCAGACGCACGAGCTGCTCGTGGCGCTGGGGGTCGAGCGCGTGCCGCCCCGCGCGTGGGTGGCCGATGCGATGCGCGGCGGGGTGGCCTCGGTGGCGGCGGCGACGGGTCTCGCGGTGCTCGTGGCCCAGCTCCACCGCGAGGCGCCAGTGCCCACGCTGGCCGAGCTGCCGCTGCGCGAGGTGGCGTGGATCCTCGACGGCCGCGACGTGGCGCGCCGGCCCAGCGAGCTGTTTGCGTGGACCGCCGACGTACAGGCGCTGGTGGGTGAGTCGCCGAGCCTCTACCCCGCGCCCGAGATCGCCCGCGCGCTGGGAGAGGCCCTGGGCAGCGCGCTGGGCCTGCGCACGGCCCGGGACGTGCGCCTGCCCGAGGTGCTCGCCCACCTCGACGAGTGCCGCGCCGACGCGCGACCCGTGCCGTTCGGCGTGTACCGGTGGCTCGAGCGCGGGCTCGCCGAGAGCTGGCTCGACGGAGCCGAGCTGCGCCGGCGTCTCCAAGGCCGCGCGTGGGTGTGCAGCGACGACGGCGAGTATCACCCGCACGAGCGGGTGCTGGGCGTGCGAGCGCTCGAGCACTTCGGGACGCGGCGCGGGTACTGGGAGCGCGGCCACCGGGAGTGCCCCTCGCTCTGCCGACTGTTCGGGATCGGCGATCGGGTGACGCCCGTGGTGCTGATGGCGTTCCTCGAAGAGATCGCGGCGCAGGCCGACGCGCAGGGCGAGCGGTCGCTGTTCGAGGCCGAGCCGGGCCTGCCGCGCATGCTCCTGCGGGCCTATGCGGCCCTCGGACACCACGATGACGTGCCGCCGCCTCGCCGCCTGCTCTGCCGCCAGTGCGGGGGCCCCGAGGCGGGCACGCTGCGGCTGTGCGCGCCGGAGGATCCGCTGGTGCTGCGCAGCGACGCGCCCGCGCTCGAGGTGATGTTCGCCGCGGCCGGCCGGTTCTTCGTGGCTGCCCCGGGGCCGCTCGACGACCGTGCATGGATCGACGCGTACTACGACCGCTGCGGGATCCGGCGCCTGCGCGAGAGCTACGCCGTGCGGATCGTCGACACTGGCCACGATCGGACCACCGCATACGCCGAAGGGATCGGCCAGCTCCGCGCGAGCCTGCGGGGCCTCTTGGCCGTGCTACCCCGGGTTCGGCTGCAGCGCACGCACCTCGCCACGGAGGCGTGGGCCCACGAGACGCGCCTCTCCGCGCTCGCTCGCTCGGGGCCGATCCGCGTGCGGGCGGGGCTCGAGGTCGACTATGTGCTGCCGGGGGTGGGGCACGCTCGCACGCAGGCGATCGCGGTCTACGACCCGGGTACGGCGTGCCTGTTGGTCGATGCCGACGTGCTCGACGATCCCGCGGCCGCCGTCACCGGGCTCGCGCAGGGGCTCATGGCGTGCATCTACGAGGGGCCTGGCGAGGAGCAGCTCGTCGACATCGTGGAGATCCTGCTGCGGCTGCGCTCGCGCGAGCGCATGGACGCGTACCTCGACCAGCGGTTCTTTCCCACCGCGAGCGAGCCCGAGCTCGGTCTCGGCGCCAGGCTGGCGGCGCGGGTGGGCGAGCTGTTCGACTATGGGATCGACCGGCGGCTGGCGACGCGGTTCTCCGAGCTGCGCGGGCGAGCGCTCGAGCGCTGGCGGGCGCCCGGAACGTTCGAGGGCCTGCCCGAGGCCATGGAGCAGGCGGTGACGACGTTGGTGGCGCGGATGCTGGCCGCGGTGGACGTGGCCGAGGCGAGCCAGCCGCTCGTCGACGCGCTGGCGCTGCTCCTGTCGGCCGCGTCGCTGAGCGACGTACCGGCGGGGTTGTTGGCGCCACCGGCCGCAGTGGCCGCGGTGGTCGAGGTCGAGGCACCACGCGCCGCGAGCTCGCGCGCGAGCTCGAACGCCGACACGGGCCTGCCGTCGCTCGAGGAGCTCGAGGCGCGCCTGCTCGAGCTCACCGCCCACTCGGAGCGGGCACCCACGGTGGCCGAGAGCTCGCCGCACCGCTTCGTGATCCCGGCAGATCTGGATGGTCCGCGGCGCGTCGTCGACACCACCGCACGGGCTGCTTCGAGCTCGTCGAGCGGCCCCGGCATGCCGGCGATCGACGGTGCGGGCGACGAGCTCGACGCGCGCCCGACCGAGCGCAGCGGCTTCTGGCAGCGGCTGGCGCGGCGGCTCGGGCTTGCCGACGCTGCGCCGCTCGACGAGCCCCGCCCGGCGTGGGCGGCCCCCGGTGCCAACGTGCTCGGTCCCACGCGCACGATCGGCCCGCAGCTATGGGTCCGTGGCCAGACGCTGCGAGAGCTCGTCACGCAGCGCGTCCCGATGGGCCTCCTGCACCAGCCGCGCGTCTTGCCCTCGCCGCACCGCTACGTGGCGCACACGCTCGGCGTGGCCTTCGACGCACGCACGCAGCAGTGGAGCTCGCGCACGCTGCCCGAGCTGCCCGCGCTGTTCGAGGGCGAGAGCACCGGCGCCGAGGTGGCGTTCGCCGGCACGCTGATGCCGGGATCGAGCGTGCTCCCGGTGCCGCTCTACGGCGATGTGATCCGGCTCGAGGTGCTCGACGCCGATCCGGCGCTCGTGCGCGCGGTGGGACGGATGCCGGCCGGCAGCGCGGTGGTGGAGGTCCGCGGCGGCGCGCCGGTGAAGATCCGCTACGACGTGAGCCTGCGGCGCCCGCCGACCCTCACCGACGCACGGGCGCCGTCCCGGTTCGCGCTCGGCGGTCCCACCCTGCCGCGCGAGCGGCTGCCTGCGGAGGTTCGCGAGTGGCTCGAGCGCAACGGCGGGCAGGGGCGCGGCGCGTGGGAGCTGGCGCGGCGCGTGGAGGCGTTCGTGCAGCGCCGCTACGTCTACGATCCCGAATTCCGCGAGCGGCCCGAGGTCGAGCGCGCCGCCCGGGAGCTGCGAGCGGGCGAGGGCAACCACCACCTCACGCTCTTGCATGCCAGCGCCAGCGCCGAGGCGCTGGGGTACGGCGTGTGTTACGAGCTCAACGTGCTGGTGGTGGAGCTCTTGCGGCACCTCGGCGTGCCCGCGATGGTCGCGATCGGCTGGATGCTCGACGAAGGCTTCGCGGATCGACCCGATCACCTGTTCGCGCTGGCGGTGGTGCCGTCGGTCGCAGGGCCGTGCCTGCTGCCGCTCGACGCATCCACGGGCCCGCGCGGCGCCGTGCGGCCGCTGGCCGGGGCCGCGCCACCGGCCGTGGAGGTGGTGCCACAGCCGCGTCCGGAGGTACCCGAGGTCGGCGGTGGCTGGGGCACCCAGGTGCTGCCCGGGCCCGAGCGCGACGTGGTGGTGGAAGAGCACGTGCACGCGATGGAGCGAAACCTGCGTGCCGAGCTCGAGCGCGAGCGCGCGGCCTTGCATCGCGTGGTGCGGATCGCCGACGCGGTGCACGGGCGGCAGGCCTCGCAGATCCCAGCGCACGAGGAGCTCGTGGAGCTGCGCAAGCGGGCGGTACGGGCGCTCGGGGAGCCTTCGCGGCTGGGACCCATGCTCGCGGTGATCCGCGGAGAGTACGAACGGGCCGCCGACGTGCCGGAGGAAGTACAGGCGCTGGTGCGAGACGGGCTGGCGGTGGTGGACAGCTTCCCGAGCTTTCGCGTGCGGGCGGCGGACATGCGGGACGACGAGCAACGAAGCGAGCAATGAGTCGATCCCGCTTGGTCCATGCACCCGAGTGACGATTCATGCCGATCTACCCGCTACGGCGCGGGTGTAGCATTTCGGTCATGCCAGGCTCGAAGCATCGATCCTTGGTGCACCTCTGCATGGCTGCGCTGGCCCTCCTTGGTTGTAGCGGCGAGCCCGAGCTGGCCCGCGAGGCCTTGCAAGCGGGGGCCAAGAGCCCACGGGTGGAAGCGGCACCACGCGCGGGAGCCGAGACCCCATCCTTCAACGAGCCCGACCTCCGACGAGTCATCGAGTCGCTGGGCGACGAAGGGGCTGCGGTGGTGGTGCTGCGGCCGCAGCAGTGGGCAGCGCTGCATGGTGTCCTCGGTCCGTGGCTGGCGACGCTCCCGCCGCCCGCAGCGGAGCTCGCCGATGCCGCTCGGGCGACCGCCTTGCCCGAGCTGCTCACACGCCCGCTGGGTCTACCGTCGGGTTGGCTCCCGCTCGACGGCTGGGACACGAGCCGTCCGGTGGTGGCCTCGCTGGGCGAGGTGCCCTACGACGGCCCGCCGGGTGCCGTCACGCCACAGCTGGCCACGCTCGAGGAATGGGTGCCGCCCGTGCGCCACCAGCTCTGGGTGCCGGCCACCGATCCCACCACGCTCGCCGCATCGCTCGGGACGAGCCTCGAGCGGGTGGCGACGCCCTACCCTGCGCTGGTGGAGGCCCGCGCGGGCGCGCGAGCCGTCGCGGGTGAGGGGCTCGCGATCGCGGTGCTGCCCGCCGACGACGCGGTGCGCGTGGTGGTGTTCCACGGAGCGACGGGCCGCGACGAAGCAGCTCGGCTCGAGCACATGCGGGGCCGCCTCGACGTGGAGGCACGAGCGCTCCCATCCACGCCCGCGCTGAGCCTCCTGCTCCGACCCGAGGGTGTGCTGAGCGTGTGGCTGCGACCGTGGCGGCTGCGCTCCTTGGCCACGTGGTGGAACGCGGTCGAGGTGGCACGGGCGCTCGCGGGGGCGGCCGCCGAGCATCGCGCCTCGCTGCTCGCACGCGGCCTGCAGATCATGCTGACGACCGAGCTGCTCATGACGGACGAGGGCGCCGAGCTCGTCGATGCTGCCATGAGCCTCGCCACCGACGAAGGGGTGGTGCGGCTGCGCAGCACGATGAGCACGAGCCCCGAGGGAGAAGCGATCCTCGAAGCGGCGGCCAGGGGCGCGGGCGAGACCTATCCGACCGCGATCGACGACGCATGGCTCGATGCCGCGCTACGAATCGATGCGCGTGCCATGCTCGACGCCACCACGCCGCCACCGGCCCTGGTCGCGGCCACGGGCGGCAGCGACGTCGCGCGGGTGCTGGCCGAAGCCGGGCCCGTCGCGCTGGTCTACATGGGGCTGCGTCACCCATTCGGCCTGCTGCGAGTCGTCGAGCAGCAGGCGAGGACCGTGCGCCTGCCGCTGCCGATCGAGACGCTGCCCACGGCGATCCAGCTGGTCTGGCGCGGCTACGCCGACGACGTGCCGCGAGTGGTGCTGTGGACCGAGTGGCCCAAGTCCTACGTCGATCGCCCGCTGGCCGGGATGGTGCCCTTGGCCAAGCGCGAGCCGGGATTCGAGTCGCTGCGCATGGACACGCTCGCGCCCTACGGGCAGCCCATCACCGTGTTCGCGCTCGCGGGCGAGGGGGCCGGAACGTTCGACACGAGCAAGAGCGACGGCCTGGCGGGGCTGCTGCGGATGCGCGCATGGCTGGCCAGGATCGGCGCACACGTGGCGGTAGAGGACCCCGAGCGCGGCGCGGTGCTGACCGCGTTGGGCGAGGTGGGGTTGACGGTCGAGCACCGCCACGGGGCGCTCGTGAGCGAGCTTGCCTGGTCGCCGAGCGGCGGAGCTCCGCGGGCAATGCCCGTGCCCGTGTCGGAGGGCGATCGCAGGTCATCACCGATGGGCTCGACCGTGACCGCGGGCACGCGGTGCCTGGCCGAAGCGGGGCGCGGCGTGGCCGACGGGCTCGATGCCTTGGTCATGGTGTCCGACGACGCCCTCGCCATGATCGTGACCCGCACGCTGGAGGAGATCGAAGCGCCGCTGGGGTGCGCAGCCGAGGAGCCCGAGACGGCCGCGGCCGCGAAGGGGCTGCGGCGGATGATGGTGCAGCTGACCGCGGAGGTGATGACGGCGCGCGGGCAAGATCCGGCGGCGCGGAAGCTACTACGCGTGGAATGCGGGCGAACCGGGGACGAGGGGCTCTGCGAGCGAGGACGCTCGAAGGCGCTGCCGAGGTAGCAGCACGCTCATCGATCGGGCACCCGCTCGCGGATCCAACCGCGCGAGAGCCGACGCACGATCCCCTCGGTTCTCACCCCGCCGGCTCTGGGCGACGATACTGCCGATGCTGCTGCGCCTCGCCATCGCCATCGCCGTGCTCGCCGTGGCCGGAGTCGCCTGGGCGTCGGAGCCCGGGGCGGGGTCCGGCATCACCCTGCCGGTGGCCGTGGCCCTCGGCGCGGTGCAAGGGCTCACCGAGTTCCTACCGGTGAGCTCGTCGGGGCACCTCGCGCTCGCGCAGGCGTTCTTCGGTGTCGATCCCGGAGCCGGGGGTCACCGCTTCAGCATCGTCGCGCACGGGGGCACGCTCCTCGCGGTGCTGTGGATGTACCGCCGCGACGTCGTCGAGCTCGCCAAGGTGCCACTGCACCTCGGCACCGCCTCGCCCGCGCGCCAGACCCTGCTCATGATGGTCGTCGCCACGCTGCCGCTCTTCGTCGTGGTGATCCCGGGCGTGGAGGAGGCCGTCGTGACGGTCGAGACCCACCCGCGCTGGGTCGGCGCCTGCCTGCTCGTCACCGCCACGATCCTGTTCGTCGCGTTCCGTCGCAAGACCGAGGCCGGCATCGACTTCGATCCCACGCCTCCGACGTTGCGACAGGCGATCCTCATCGGGTGCGCCCAGCTGGTCGCCGTGCTGCCCGGGGTCTCGCGCAGCGGCTCCACCATCGCGGCGGGCCTGGGCGTGGGCCTGTCACGGGCGGGCGCGGCTCGCTTCTCGTTCCTCATCAGCATTCCCGCGATCCTCGGCGCCACCGTGCTCGAGCTGCGCAAGCTGTTGCGCGAGGACGCGGGCGCGATCGACTGGCTGCCGTACGGGGTTGGATTCCTGGTGAGCTTCGCCGTCGGCATCGCCTGCCTGCGGCTCTTGTTGCTCATCGTGCGCCACGGCCGGATCGGCGGGTTCGTGGTGTATCTCGCGATCGTGGGCACTGCTGCGATCATCCTGGGGTGGTGATGGCCACCGCAGCGTGGACGCGGCTGCTGGTGGCCGCTCGGGCTCGCCCGCAGCACCCGGTGATCGAGAGCGACGACGGCGGCGTGCTCGACGGGCAAGCATTGCTCCACCACGCCGAGCGGTGGGCCGCGCGGCTGCGGGCGCTTGGCCTGCAGCGTGGCGACCGCGTTGCCGTGCTCGCCGAGGCTCATCCCACGGTGGTTGCCGTAATGCTCGGGATCCATCGCGCCGGCCTCGTGTACGTGCCGATCAACCCACGCTACCGCGACACCGAGCTCGGCCACGTGATCACCGATTGCGGCGCCGCATTGCTCGTGTGCGATCAGGCCCTCGCCGACGATCGCCTGCACGCCCTCCCCTCCTCGCTGCTCCGCTTCGGCCTCGAGCCCGGACCCACTCTGCCCGGCCTGCCCGACGCTGCGCTTTCAGTGGCCGACGAACCAATCGCCGACGACGAGACCGCCCTGCTCGTCTACACCAGCGGCACCACCGGCCGCAGCAAGGGCGTGCAGCTCTCGCTGCCCGCAGTGACGGGTGACATCCTCGCCCTCACCACGCTCTGGCGCTGGTCCCCCGCCGACGTGCTGTCGCTCGCGCTGCCGCTGTTCCACGTGCATGGCCTCTGCATCGGGCTCTACGGCGCGCTCCTGCACGGGATGACCATCCGCCTGCACCAGCGCTTCGATCCCGCGGCGATCGTGACCGATTTCGAGCGAGGCGCCACCGTGTTCATGGGGGTGCCGACGATGTACGACCGCTTGCTCGAGCACCTCGCGATCCACCCCGAGGCGGGTACCGTGCTCGCGCGCGCGCGCCTCTTCACGGCCGGTAGCGCGGCGCTGCGCCCCGCGAGCTTGCAGCGCTTCGAGGCGCTCACTGGCCACCGGATCCTCGAGCGCTACGGCATGACCGAGACGCTCATCACCCTCAGCAACCCCTACGAGGGCGAGCGCCGAGCCGGCGCGGTGGGCCTGCCCGTGCCCGGCTGCGAGGCGCGGGTGGTCGACGACGCCGGCCACGACGTGCTGTGCGGTGAGCCCGGCGAGCTGTGGGTGCGCGGCCCGGGGCTCATGCAGGGCTACTGGGGCCGTCCCGAGGACACTGCGACGGCCTTCGCTGGCGGCTGGTTTCGCACCGGCGACGTGGCCGTGGCCGACCCCGACGGCTACCTGCGGATCGTCGGGCGCCGCTCGACCGACATCATCAAGAGCGGTGGCTTCAAGATCGCCGCGCCCGAGATCGAGGAGGTACTTGGCCAGCACCCGGCCGTGCGCGAGGTCGCGGTGGTGGGCGTGCCCGACGAGCGCTGGGGCGAGCGTATTGCAGCGGTCATCGTGCCCGCGACCGATCCACCGCCCGACCCCGAGAGCCTGGTCGCGTGGGTCGGCCGGCACCTCGCCGACTACAAGAAGCCGCGGCAGCTCGTGTTCGTGAGCGAGCTGCCTCGCAATGCGATGGGCAAGCTGCAAAAGCCCGTGCTCGTGCAGTCGCTCCGCCGACCCGAGGATCCCGAGCTCACCGTCCCCTGAGCGATTCGACCCGCTCGGGACTCTGCGTGGTGTGGCCGTCCTGGCTCATCGCCGGCCCCGACGCTTCCAGAAGTAGTACACCGGCACCCCCGTCAGCAGCACCGCTACGTTGGCGAGCACCGTCCATGGCTCGCGCACCATGTAATTGCCGAGCATCAACACCGCCGCGAGCACGAATGCCGCCGGTACCCACGGGTAGCCCCACGCTCGGTACGGTCGCTCGGCCTGCGGCTCGCGACGGCGCAGCACCAACACGGCAGCCACGCCGAGCGCGTAGAATGGCCAGATTCCGATCACGAATTGATCGGCGAGCTGGCCGAAGCTGCGGATCGACACGAAGATCACCCCGAGCACCACCGAAAGTGCGATCGCCCCGCCGGGGGTGCCGTGAAGCGGGTGCACGTGAGCGAGGCGCTTGAAGAACAGGCCGTCCTCGGCCATCGCGTAGAACACCCGCGGGCCGGTCATCAGCGTGCCGTTGAGGGTGCCGAAGGTGGAGAGCGCGACCGCGGCCGAGACCAGCACCACGCCCACCGGGCCGAGCACGGCCTCGGCCACGTCGGCGGCGATGAGCTTGCTGCCCGGCATGGAGGACAGCGGGATCACGAGCAGGTATGCGACGGTGACGGTGACGTAGAGGAGCGCCACCACGGCGGCGCCGAACAGGAAGGCGCGCGGCAGCACGCGCTGGGGATCCTTGACCTCGCCGCTGACGTAGCCCACGTCGGACCAGCCGTCGTAGGACCACATGATCGGCACCATCGCGAGGCCGAAGGCGGAGAACAGCGAGAGCGTGGAGGCCGACGCGGTGGGTGCGGCTGGGGCTGCGGGCTCACCGAGCGTCGAGAGCCCGAGGAGCACGAGGCAGAGGAGCGCCACCACCTTGAGCAGCGTGCTCACGTTCTGGATCCACGCGCCGCGCTCGATGCCGCGATAGTTGACCCAGCCGACCAGGATCACCAGCGCGGCGCCCAAGAGCTGCGCCCGGGTCACCTCGCCCACCACTGCTGTTGCGCCGTCGATCGCGAGCACCCGCCAGAGGTACTCGGCGCAGGTCACCGAGATCGCGCCATAGGCCGCCGGGCGCAGCACGAGCAGCTGCGTCCAGCCGAACAGGAACGCCGCGAGGCCGCCGTAGGCCCGCCGCAGGTACACGTAGAGGCCGCCCGAGCGCGGCATCATGGCGGCGAGCTCGGCCACGGAGAGCGCTCCTGCGACCGCCAGGAGCCCGCCGAGCGCCCAGGCGGCGAGGAACAGCCACGGGAGGTCGAGGCGCTCGGCGACCTCGGCGGGCGTGCGGAAGATGCCGCTGCCGATGGTGGAGCCGATGAGGACTGCGGCGGCGCTCCAGAGCCCGAGCTTGCGGGGGAGGCGTTCGCCCCAGCGATCGGGCTCGGGGGCGGGCGCGGGAGGGGGGGGCATGGGGTAGGCCGTAGCCTACCCTTCTGATTCACAGCGAGCGAACCAGCGCCAGAAACCCACTCGACGGGGTCTGGTGATCGCCCACGCAGGCGAGCGGACCCCGACCGTCGAGGGCGATGCCGTTCGAGCAGCGACCGGTGTGCCTCCGCCCACACCGTCATCCCGGCCCTGCTCACTGACCGACGATCAGGACGTCGAATTCGGTCGAGTCGTAGAAGTAGCTGCCCTTGGGATCTACGATGAAGTCGATGTATTCCCCGGCGCTGACGATCTTGGTGACGTAGAAGGGGTCCGTGTCTTGCGGCACGCTCGGGTTGCTCGCAACGGTGCCCATCGACAGCGAGCCCCCCCACTGGTTTTTCACGAACCAATCCACGCCATTACCCCAACCACAACGATCGACGGCCGAGAAACGACCCAAGATCTGGATGGTGATCGTCTTGTTGGTCGGGTTCGTCCATCTCACGACCGCTCCGTTGCTCGGCCCCGGATGCATGGCCGGAAGGCCCCGGGTCTTCGGACCGTGCGGACACGGCGGGTTGGGCCAGGTGATCGTGGAGATTCCCACCAGCCCTGCACCAACGGCCGTCCAGCAGGTAAAGGGGTTCCCTGCCGACCAACAGCTTGCCATCGCGGTGCCCAGCGGCAGCCCCGAGGGCGACTGGAGGAACGTCCACGCGCTGTTGAGCGGCTGGCTGACCAGCACGTTTCCGGGGAGGCTGTCGACGAGCATGTCGCGCGAGAGGTTCCAAGACCATCCCTCCGGACCGGGCGGGACGGAAGGAAGGGGGGCGCCAGGACCTCCGCCAGCGTCGGCGTCCTCGGGCTCATCGGATTCACCGGTCGAGGCCTCTGCTCCGGAGTCGGAAGAAGTTGCGAAGCCATCGCCGTCCCGCAGCGCCAGCGGCCCGAGCTCGTCGTGGGCCTGGTCGCAACCCGGAAGTACGAGGGCCAGCATCAGGGCCCCGAGGAGAATGGTGTGATTGACTCTCGTGGACATGGTTGACCCGCCATCTACAGGTCCACGCGCCTTTCTGACGTGGTCACGTCACTTTCTTCTGCCGACTCGGGGCCGACTGAGATCCCGTCGATCACGTGATCACGGAATCACTTCGATCTCGTACGGCTCGGTCACCACCCAAGCCCCACCCAGATCGAATTGCGTGAGATCGGCCGGCAGCGCATCGGGCCTTGCCACCACCATGGTCAGGGACCAACGCCCGACCGCCAACGGCAGCACGTCCTCCAACGGACCCCGCAGCTCGATCACTCCCCGGGGGGAGACCTCGATGGCATTGGGGTAGATCAGCAACCGCGACGGGAGCTCGGGCGAGCTCGTTTCGGCCAACACGACGAGCCGGAGCGGAGGCTCGACCGAGCGCTCGGGGCGAATCACCCAGTGAATGCTGGAGCTCGCCTGGTAGCGCGCGATGGCCTCGGAGCCCGAAGTCGAGCGGTTCTCGCGCACGGTCTCGTTGCGGACGACCAGCCCGAAGCCCGGCAGGGCGACCGCCTCCAGCACCCCCGGAGCGTCGCCGACCTCCACCCCCAGAGCGTCGTCGGTCTCAGCCCCCGGACTTTCGTCGCCGGGACGCAGCATCCACAGCAGGAGCGCCGCGGCAGCCACCGACGCGCCGGTGCCACTGAGCCAGAGCATTCGAGCGCGCGAGCGCGGGCGAGACTCGAGGTTCATGACGACTACGGGGCCCATGGACTCGGCCGACGAAGCGGGTTCGGGCTGATCTTCGGGCGCCCGCAGTCCGGCCATCAGACGCTCCACCCAAGCCTCGCGCTCCTCGGCGCCGAGCGGCCGCAGCACCTCGGCCAGCACACGCAGCTCCTCGGGATCATCAATCCCTTCTCGCTCCGCCAGCGCTTCAGCCGTGGTGCGATCACCTCGAACGACGTCCTCCCATCCATGGGGGAATGCATCGTCGTACTCGCGCTCGAGCGCGCCGAGGCGCGCGAGCAGCTCGTCGGGCTCGCTCATATCGCCTCCTTCTCGGCGAGCCCACGGGCCCAGTGGCGCAGGCGCGAGCACCACTGGTCGACGGCCGCGCGGCTCATGCCCACAGTCTCGCAGACTTCGGGGATCGGACGCTGCTCGACGTAGATCAGCCGAAACAACAGCAATCCTCGCTCGTTGAGCCGCGCTCTCAGGTGCTCGAGCAACCGGGCCAGGCGGTCGCGCGAGGCGAGGTGTCGAAACGCGACATCGCCGTGACCATCGGCGTCGAGGCCTTCGAGGTTCTCGTCCTCGGTGGGCTCATCACTCCAAGGGTTGCCCCGAAACCCCTCGAGACGCCGAGCTACGCGATGCCGGGTGACCAGGCGGACGAAGCTCGCCAGCGAGCGACCCCGCCCAGGATCCCAGCGCTGGAGCACCCGCCCGTCTTGGGCGAGGAGGTGCACCAGCACGTCCTGCACGAAGTCGTCCACGTCCTGCGTGGCATCACGTCCCACGGCATTCGCCCTGCGGTGAAGTGCCACGACCACCTCCACCTTGATGACGGGAAGCAGCTCGCCGACGAGCCGGGCCAGGGCACGGCGATCGCCCCGGCAGGCTTGGTGGATCTCTCCAGGGTCCAAGGCCGTCGTGGAGAGGCTAACACGCCGCCGAGGTCCTGGAACAGCGTCAGGGCACGACCTCCACCACGTCGACGTACCAGCGCGGGGGACCGATGGTGGAGACCTTCAAGCCCAACAGACCCGTGGTGACCCAGGAGTGACTGGTGAGCCACCCGCTGACCTGCGTGGGTGGGTCGCCAAGTGCCGTAGACTGAAGATCGATCCTCACCGGACCCGCGTATTGAAACGGACCCAGCTGGACTTCGATGTAGCTGCTAGTCGTATCATCGAAGAAGGTCAACGTGGGCTCGACCGTGAGTGCGGAGGCAGTGGGTGCGATCACAGAGAGGTCGAGATTGAGGTAGAGAGCCCATTGTGGGTTCGTGCTGGTCAGCGAGCTCTTCTTGCGCACGGCACAATTGGGGCAGATCGGAATGGTCGGTTGCGGTCGGGTCTCGTCGGCGTGGGGATCAGGTGCCACTGGCAGTGCGAGGTTGCCGTGGATCGTCACGGCCGCAGGCGCGCAGCCCGTGCCCGCGACGAGGAGATTCTGCGCCACCGATGCCGGTGAGAATGGTGCGTGGCCCACCGAGTCGATCATCGAGTCGATCGCAGCGGCGAGCGTCCCGGTGCCCCCCGTCAACGTCGCCGAGCTGCGTGGGAGATATGGGTTGGCGGCCAGCCCGGTCGCGCTCAGAGCCGCGTGGGCGTCGATGCGCAGGACGTCATCTCCCAAGGAATCGCCCCACTCGACGGGCAGGCTCAGGGGCGTCCCGGAGTCATGGATCTGTTGCATGATCTCGGCCGCCGAGAGGCGTGGCTGCTGGCTCCACAGCGTCGCCGCAATGGCCGACAAGGCCGCGCTCGCCAGCGAGGTCCCCGTCAGCGACTCGGGATGCCCGTTGGGGACGTTGACCAGGCTCGCATGGAGAGCCCGCCGCGGCATGCTGTCCAGGCGGGCATTCGCGATGGGCCGGTCGGCGTCGAGACCTCCGGCGGCGTAGACGAGCGGCCCTTCCTGCTCTGGCGACAGCTCGAGCCCGAACGCATCGCATATTTCCGGCGAGATCGAGTGTACCTCCCAGGACGCAGGCGCCATGGGCCCTCGCTGCTCGCACCGTGGCCCGCGATTGTTGCCGGCCGCAGCGATCGACAGCGCTCCCTGGCACGCAGCCCACGCGAGCGAGGCGTAGACCGCCTGCACAGGTGCGGGCATCGACGTATCGGAGTCCACCAGCATCGCATAGGGATCGAAACCCAACGGGAGATCGTAGGGTCCGCTCGGCAACAGCGTAGCGGGCTCGAAGCCCGTGTCCGCCGCGCCCGTGTCCGCCGCGCCCGTGTCCGCCGCGCCCGTATCCGCCTCGCCTGTTTCGGCCAAGGGCTCCCTGGGTTCTGGGATCCACTCGTAGGCGGGATCCCACCCCAGGCTCATGTTGATCACCAAATGCCAGTCGCGATTCCTGTTCTTCCACTCGACCACCGACTGCCCAACAGCATGGGCGAGCGAGCCAAGGCTGCCCAGCTCTCCACTCGACATGAACGGCTCTGCATGGTTGCTGTCGTAGGGAAAGGCCTGCTCGAAGAAATGCCACTCACGGCACTCACGTTCAACTTCACCATCGATCTCGCCTTTGTCTTCACCATCGACATCGCCTTTGTCTTCACCATCGACATCGCCTTTGTCTTCACCATCGACACCGCCGTTGTCTGCGCCATCGACATCGCCGTTGTCTGCGCCATCGACATCGCCGTTGTCTTCACCATCGACATCGCCTTTGCATTCACTTTCACCAAGAAAATCACCTTTGCATTTACTCCTACCGTCATCTTCATCTTCATTCTCGCCCTCAGGTTCGCCTTCATCTTCGAATGGACAGCGCACCTTGTCGATCAACCGGCGCATGGACGAACCGTGGAGCTGGGCACGAGGCACGTTGTCAATGGGCGGCGCGAGCTGACCGATGGGCGTCGAGTCCGCGTTGTCGACGATGGCCACGTACACCCCGGAGCTGGACCAGCCGAGTGGAGGCGAGCTGCTCGCCGGCAATGCCCCCAGCGCCTGCAAGGTACGCTCCGCTCGAACTTTGCTCAGTGAGGCCTGAGGCACGACGATGTCGGGGTCGGGATCCAACCTGACGTGTGCGGCAACGAACGTGGCGCTGAAGTCATAGGGTGGAACCTCCGTCCACGTGTAGACGCAATAGCGACTCAGTAGCGGCATCAGGATCTGTGCGTCCACGCTGAACAGCGGCCAGGTGTTCCACGATGGGGCGGTCGGGCAAACAGGGAGCGGAGCGGGGGACCATGGCAGCACCCCGATGTAGCGTGTGGGCTGGGACCACGGCGCGCTCCTGTTGCTGACTTCGACTTCCGGCTCGAGGGGTGGCTGATCCTTGCAGGCACAAATGGCCAACGAGGCCAACGACACGATGCGGGCATGGCGAAGAAATGGCATGGACCACTCTCTCCGGCGAGCCTTGCATTTCTAACGCGAGCATCGTCGCGACCACCCGTACGTCGCTGCCACCCGTACACTCGTTCAGGGGCCGAAGATCCGCACGTTCAACCAACCCTCGTGTGGCTTGCCGCGTTGGGCCGCGCGCAACGCCTCATCCACGTCGCTCGCCTCATCCGCTGGCAGCGCCTCGTACAGCGCCTTCATCAGCGCGGCCGCAGTCGCGTCGTCGACCTCGTTCGAGGTCGCGAGCACCGAGCGAGACCCGGCGAGCACGAACGCATGGGCGAGGCTCATCCCACCCGCCAGCGCGTGGGGATCGGCCATGCCCGTCTCGCAGCCACCGAGCACCACGGTCGTCGGAGCCCGCCGCAGCGCGAGCACGTCGTCCACGCCCAGCACGTCACCGCGGGCCAGCACGAGCGCGCTGTCCCAGCCACTCAGGCCTCCGGAGCGAGCATGGCCCACGTAGTGCAGGAGATCCACGTGCGGGAGGGCCTCGCGTACGGCGTTGCCCCGCGCGTCGTCGCCCGCGAGCACGGACACCCGCAAGCTTCGCTCCTCCAGCGCGGCGCGAGCATCGAGGGCTTCCACCTCCGCGTTGGGCAGGTTGCTCGGAGGTACCACGATCATCGCGCGGCCCGTCGGGGACGCTCGTGGCGCAACGTCGGGCGTGTTCATGGGCAGATCGAGGCCGTAGCGCACCGCCGCGAGGTCCAGGAGCATCGCGGGCTGCTCGCCTCTCACCGGAAGGGCTTGGAACGGTACGCCAGTCAGCTCCCCCGTGGTCATGATGCGAATCCGCTGCGCCTTCGCGATCTGTGACGCGAACGGTCTCAGTAGCGCGTCGCCCAGCCGTGGCCACGCCTCGCGCCGGGTCGCATCCTCGAGCGAGAGCGGGCCCAGCCGCTTCACGACGATGATGTCACCCTCGTCCACGGCAAAACCCACCCAGCCGTCGTCGAGCTGCATGTAGTGCAGGTGCAGCTCGCCGGCGGCCACGGCCGGCAACTGCTCGCAGACGTAGGTGCTCGGTCTCCGGACGAGCTTTGCCAGCACTCGGTCGAGCGCCTCGTCGTTGGCCTCGCGCTCCCGCTCGAGCTCGCGTTGTACTGCCCGAGCAGCGCCAGCAGGCAACGTCCAGCTGGCATCCCAGGCGGATTCGATGCGCGTTCGCTCCCGGCTGCGACGCTGCAGCTCGTCTCGCGCCTCGGGATCCAGCGCCGCACTGCGGAGCTGCCACATCAGCGTTCGCAACGTTCTGGTCCGCGCCAACCGGGCCGCACATAGTGCTGACTTCTCGTCTGCCTGTCGCAGCAACAAGTCCACCAACCTACGGGCGCTGCGACTGCGCTCGGCCATGAAGCGCTCGCGACCCCCTCCCAGCGCAATTCGAGGCAGCTGCGTCTCGAGCAGCGCCTCCGCGGCTTGGTAGCTGCCGCGTGCGTGCGCGGGCCGCCCCAGCGCCTCGAGGGCCTCTCCCTGGCCGACCAACGCGTGCCAGCGCAGCTCGGGCTCGTGGAAGTGGTCGGCTGCGGCCAAGAGTCCGACGAGGCGCCGCTGGGCCACCTCGGGGTCACCTTCGAGCCAGGCGATCCGCGCACGGAGGAGCTGCTTCCACACCCGGTTCTCGTACGCGAGATCCGCCCTCGCGACGCCGTCGAGCCAGCGGCGTGCAGCCCGGGCGTTCCCCTCGAGCACGGCCGCATAGGCCAGGTTGATCAGGATCGCATCGTGCTGGGGTGTCTCGATCGCCCCGGTGCTCTCCTCCACGAGCGCGAGCGCGTGCTGCAGCAATGGCACGGGATCCTGGGAGGGCAACCCTCGACCGCGTGCCTCGAGCAGCATCCATGCGATCCCATTGATGAGCTGGCTACGCATGAGCGGATCGTCGAGCGTGCTCACGAGCTCCTCGGCACGTCGTCGCAGCGCCTGAGCGCGCTCGTGGTCCCCGAGGTGCCCCGCGAGCAGGAGCTCTTGAACTAGCACCCCGGCCTCGAGCGCAGCGAATCCCAGCGCACGCGCCTGCTGTTCCGACTCGCGGTATGCCCGTAGCGCCACACGCAGATCGCCAGCATGCTCGGCCAAGAGCCCTTGGTAATAGGCATGATACATCCGTTGCTCGGAGTCGCTGGCTACCAGCCGCACGTCGCGTTCGAGCCACTGACGCGCGCAGCCGTCGTCGTAACGCACCAGGCATGCGTGGGCGATCCGCTGCGCCATGATGCTGGCCTCGTGCCACCACCCCACTGCGTTCGAGGCGACGAACCCCCGTGCATAGGCCTCGATCATCCCGTCGACGTCGCCATCGAACGTCGCGAGATCACCGGCGAGCTCGAGCCCCAGCGCCAGCGGCTCGCCCTTCAGCTCGGGAAGGAGCGCAACGAGCTTTCGCCGAGCCACGCGGGTCTCGGGCAGCGCTTCGAGCCGTTCGAGCTCGGCGACACGCAGCCGTGCCTCCATGACGAGCGTCATGACGAATCGGCTGGACGCTCCGTCGAGATCGGCATGCACCTCGATCCTTCGCAGTGGAGGACGGGGGCGGATCTTCCATCGCAGCCCCCCGTCCACCGCCTCGGGCGGGCGCGCCATGGGCATGCCATCGATCGTCAGCACCGCCGCGACTCCGGGCCCGACCCCGGCCCAGAGCGTCAGCTCCGCGTCGGGCTCGAGCATGCACACCAAGCCATCGATGCTGCTTCGAGCCTCGCGGCACCCGCTGTAGAACGCCCGCAATTGACTCTCGGGCCGGGGCGCAGCAGCGACCGTCGCAGGCGGATGCGCGCCGCCCTGTACCGGGATGACGGTCCCACACGCCTGCAGGAGCAGCAGGCCCGCCACGAGCAACACCCAGCCAAAGGCCTTCGCAGGCCATGGGCAAGCCACCACGCCGACGATTCTATGCTCCTCACCCGCCAGCGGGCGAGACCAACCCCACCTGCCCCCGCCACCGCCCCACCCCCAGCTCGATCGCCTCCCCCCGATGCTCCCCCCCTCGCACCACCCTGACCCATCCGTCCCGGAGCCGCATCACGATCACCGCCACCGTCGCCGTCGTCGTCGCCTCCTCCCCCACCCCCGGCGGATCGATGCAGAGGCTCCCCGGCGATCCGTCCCGAGCGTGCAACAACCTCCACATCCCCTCCTCGTCCTTCGGCCGCGCTTGCGCATAGATCGTGGTCGCCAGATTGAGCCGGTGAAAGCTCGTGCTCCCCACCGGCACCGCCTCACGCCGCCGCAGCACCGGGTCGAAACAATGATTGGTGTGCAGATGAGCCGCCCGCGGCCCGAGCTGCGTGAGCACCTTGAGCTCCCCGCTGCACTCCACCCCGTAGTAGTCATGCCCATCGGCGATCACGTAGTGGTGCCCCGACGACAACGGCGTGCGCAAGAGCAGCTCGTACGCCGCCCGCGCGTTGGGTTCTTCGAGCATCGCCCGCACCAGCGCCGGCCACACCACCCCCACCCTCCCGTCGGTGGTCGAGAGATTATTGATCGTCACCCCGACCCCGCGCCCGCTCAGCCCCACCGCCCCGAGGCAACCCGTCAACGTCAAGCACAGCGTCTCGTCCTCGCCACCTGCCGGAGCGATCCGCAGCATCCGGACATACGGCTCCGCGTTCGCATGCAGATCCCACGTCTCCCCCATCAACGGCCCGCCCTCGCCCATGAAGTAGACCGCCGTGCACCCCCCCGGATCCCCCTCGCCCTGCGCCCCTTCCCGCGACCCCACACCCCCCGCCCGCTCGAGCACCGAGCGCGGCACATCCCGCAGATCCGTATACTGATTGAGCACCACCACCCGCTCCGCCTCGACCCCCGCCCCCTCGGCGATCCCCTCGAGCTCCTCCGCCATCGCCGGCAGCCGCTCCCGCAGCACCGGCAGGTGCAGCCCCGCCACCGCGAGCACCTCCTCCACGTCGAGGAAATCCCCGCGCCGTAGCGCAAGCCCGAGCCGAATCTCCGCCAGCTCCTGGATCTCCGCCCGCCAGTGCTCCCCATGCGCCCGCCCGCGCGCCCGCGGGTCCACCTGGTCGAGCAGCAATGGCTCGAGGGGATGCGATCGCTCCTCGTTCTTTGCCCCGGGCCCGCTCACGCCGCGATCATAGCCCGATCGCGGTGAGCTCCCTCGAGGTGCGACCAACCGCCGCCCACATCCCACCCGAGCGACCTGCTAGAGTCCGCTCGTGGTGGCACGTCGACGCTACGAGACCGGTTACTACGGGGGCCAGGGCTTCTCGCTCTACCATGCGCACGGCCCCGATGGCCGCGCCCCGCTCGGTCCCCACTTCCACGACGAGCACGTGATCTGTGCGCAGCTCCGCGGCGACGAGCAGTGCCACGTCTCGGGCAAGCTGCACCGGTTCCGCGAGGGCGACGTGGTGCTGCTCAACCCGCAGCAGGTCCACACCGGCAACACCCGCGGCGACGACATCGAGTACGTCAGCCTCTACGTCGATCGCGAGCTGGTCCAGCGGTTCGCCACCGACAACGGCGCGCAGAACCACGGCCCCGAGTTCACCACGCTCCGCGCCAGCGGCCAGCGGGAGCTGTGGACCGCGATGGTGGAGCTGCTCGCCCGCGTGCGCGAGGCCGCCGACGCGCGCGCCCGTCACCGCGGCGCGCCCTCGGGGGATGACGCCCCCACCGCGCTCGAGGTCGACGCCGCGCTGCAGCACGTCTTGGCCTCGGCGCTCGAGGGATTCTCGAACCTCCGTACCCCGCGGCTCCGCTCCACTGCACGCGTGGGCCACCGCAAGATCGCGCGCGTCGTCGACTACCTGCGCCAGCTCTCGCCCAACGCCACCGCCGAGGAAGCCTCGCTCGATCGCCTCGCCACCGAGGCCGAGCTCTCGAAGTACCACTTCGTGCGCCAGTTCCAGCGCTCGGTGGGCATGACCCCGGGCGCCTACCTCCGCACGCTGCGGCTGTGCCAGGCGGCACGCCTGTTGCGGCAGCGGCCCGATCCGATCGTCGACATCGCGGTCGCGGTCGGCTTCGCCGATCACCCGAGCTTCTCGCGAGCCTTCGCGCGACAGATGGGCCTCACACCGAGCCAGTATCGAGCGCTTGGGCCGCTATGAGCCCGTTGGAGGCCCGGGAGGCCACATAGCGCTCGAGCAGGTTCCGCAGGTCGCGAGGTCGAAACGGCTTGCTCAGGTAGTCGTTCATGCCCGCCGCCAGGCAGATCTCGCGATCCTGCACCGTCGCATTGGCGGTCACTGCGGCGATGTACGGCTGGCGTCGATCGGCTTGCGCCCGGATCCGACGCGTGGCCTCGAGCCCGTCGACATCCGGCATCTGCACATCCATCAGCACGATGTCGTAGCCGACCTCCTCGAGGGCGTCGATCGCCTCCTGCCCGTTCGAGACCACCTCGGGGCGCAGGCCCAGCCGCTCGAGGGAGAGTCGGGCGACCCGCTGGTTGGTGACGTTGTCCTCGGCCACCAGGATCCGCACGTCGGGCAGCACGGTCTCGAACCCGGCGGAGACCTCCGTCGCCGGCCTCGGCACCGCGCCGTGGACGACCGACTGCAGCACGTCGAACAGTCGCGACGGTCGGACGGGCTTGGAGAGGAATGCCCGCAGCTCCCGCATGCCCGGGCTCGGCTCGAGCTGCCCGAGCGAGGTCAGCATGACGAGAGGCAGGTCCGACCCACCCGGCCGCTTGCGGAGCTCCTCCGCGAGCATCAGACCGTCCATGCCGGGCATCTGCATGTCGAGCAGCGCACAGCCGAAGCGCTCGCCAGAGCCCAGGCGTGCCAGCGCCTCCTCGCCGCCCCCGACGAGCACCGGCACCATCCCCCACGACTCGAGCTGCAGCTCGAGGATCCGACGGTTCGTGGCGTTGTCGTCGACCACCAGCACCCGAACTCCGACGAGGGCGACCGGCTCCTCCACGAGGTACTGCGGCCTCACAGCGGGCGCGGGCTCGGCGGGGATGGTGAAGCAGAACGTCGAGCCCACGCCAGGCTCGCTGCTCGCCCACACCCTACCGCCCATCGCGTGCACCAGCCGCTTGCAGATCGCCAGGCCCAGCCCCGTGCCGCCGAAGCGGCGGGTGGTGGAGGCATCGGCCTGGGTGAACGCCTCGAACAGCCGTGGGATGGCGGCGGCCGCGATCCCGATCCCGGTGTCGCGCACCGAGAGCTCCAGCATGCGGGGGCCGTCGGCCTCGTGCGGGAGCATGCGTACCCGTACCTCCACCTCGCCGCTCTCGGTGAACTTGACCGCGTTGCCCACGAGGTTGGCCAGCGTCTGCTGCACGCGGGTCGAGTCGCCGTAGATGGCGACCGGCACGTCGGCCTCGACGTGGGCGAGCAGCTCCACGCGCTTGCGTGCCGCGGGCAGGGCCACCACCTCCACCGCGTTGACGACGCACTCCCGGATCGAGAGCGGCGCGCGCTCGAGCACCAGCTCCCCGGCTTCGATCTTGGAGAAGTCGAGGATGTCATTGATGAGCTCGAGCATCGCCTCGCCGCTGCTGCGGACGACCTCGGTGAAGCTGCGCTGACGGGTGTCGAGCTCGGTGTCGAGCAAGAGGCCCGTCATCCCGATCACCGCGTTCATCGGCGTCCGGATCTCGTGGCTCATGTTGGCGAGGAACTCGCCCTTGGCTCGGCTGGCCCGCAGCGCGTCGTCGCGGGCCCGCGCGAGCTCGGCGGTGCGCTCTTCCACGCGGCGCTCGAGGGTGTCGCGGGCCAGCTGCATGCGGCGCAGCCCCATGCCGAGCACCAGGAGCAGCATCGCGTCGATGAGCAGCCGCGAGAGCCACGAGAGCTCGTTGAGCGTGGGGAAGACCGACGGCGGCAGCCACCCGCCCGTCTCGACGACCACGAGCCCGATGAGCACTGCGAGGTGGCCGACGCCCAGGACCAAACCCGCCCTCCACCCGAGCAAGAGCCCGCCGAGCACGGCCGTCAGCAGGGTGCCCTCGAGCGCCGAGCTGCGGTGGCCTTCGCCAGAGCCGAGCACCATCAGCACCGTCGTTGCCATGACCACTCCGAGGAAGATCCACGCGGCGGCCCGCAGGCGACCGGTGTGGGCCAACGCGAGCGCGCCCAGCTCGACGAGCACGCACACGATTCCAGCCCCGGACGAGATCTCGGACGTCAGGAACTGCGCCGTGACGAGACCCACGGCCGCGATGGCGATGGCCCCCCAGAGCAGCGTGCGCAGCGTCGCGCCGAGCACGCGCTCATCATCGTCCCGATACGGGGGCACGGCGAACAACCGCGCCCAGCCCGAGATGGCCGAGGGCGATGGAGTCGGCACGTCCATGAGATCGGCAAGCTTTCATGGAAGCGGCACGTTGGGCAGCGCAAATTTAGCAGCCCCTGGGTAGAACAGCCGCGCGCGGGTCCACGCGCCCGCGCGGCCGGGCATTTCGCGCGGCCGCTCTAGGGGGCGCTCACGAGCCCGCACACTCGATGCCCGTGAGACCGGTACACGGCCCGATGTCGGGCTTCATGCAGATCCCCAGGTCTTCGAAACCCACGGGCGCGGTCCCGGGCTCGAAGTACTGCACGCACTCGGGCACGTCCGGGTAGTTCCAGACCCCGTAGCCGAAGTTACGGCACTCGTTGGGATCACCACCCACGGTGCACCACTTCGTGTGACACGAGCTCCCACCGCTCATGCACATCTCGAGGCCCATCCCCCAGTATTGCGCTGGGATGAGTGCGCCTGCGGGCACGCACGGCTTCTCGTCTTCACAGTCGCAGGTCCCGCCGTAGCCGGTGACGCAGCCGAGCGTGTGGTAGTCGCAGGTGAACTGGGTGTCGGACTCATAGCGGCCGCACACCATCACCTGCGGGACGTCCCACAGCCACCACGGGCAAGAGTTGGACACACGGGGATCACAACAATTGTCGTCGGGATCCCCGCCGACGCCGGACGAGACCGGGCACGCATCGCACTCGTCGCCCCAGTCGTCAGTGTCGCTGTCCTCCTGACTGGGGTTGGCGACCAGCGGGCAGTTGTCGCTCCCATTGGCGATCCCGTCGGCGTCGTCGTCCGCGGCTGGGTCGAGGCCCCCGCTGGACTCGCCCGACTCGCCCGTCCCGCCCGACTCGCCCGTCCTGCCCGACTCGCCCGTCCCGCCCGACTCGCCCGTCTTGCCCGTCTCGCCCGTCTCGCCCGACTCGCCCGTCCCGCCCGACTTGCCCGTCTCACCCGTCGCGGAGAGCCCGGAGCTGCCGGAGGTCGATGCTCCGCCGCGGGTCGTGGACGAGGCGCCGCCGGACGTCGAGACGCTACCGGTCTCCGTCTCGTGCTCGCACGGCGGGGGCTCCTGCGGCGGAAACCACTCGCACGCGCCGAGCACGAGTGATCCGAGTGAGAGCAACAGCAACGACGAGCGGTGCTCGTGTCTTGGCATGCCCCTCTCACGCGCATCGGCACCGCGGGTTGCCCGGAGCTCCTCGCGGGCCTTCGCCCGCCCGCTGGCCTCACGCCCAAGCCAGTACGCACGCTCGGTCCGCTCTAGCCCGCGAGCGTCGAGCCGGGCAGACCTCGGACCCACTCGAGGCGCTGCGACACGCGAGCGTCGATCGCACGGATCATGGCGATGCTCAGCCCGAGCAGGACGAGCTGGAAGACGAGCCCGAGCGTGATGCTCGGCAGTGGCGCTTGGATCGTGACGACTCCCGACGAGAGCAGCGCCTCCACCACGAAGATCGTGCACCACGTGCTGGGGAGCGAGCTCCAGCGGCCGAAGGCGGCTCCCGGCGCGGAGTGGCGCCACAAGAGCGTGGCGTAGTGGCACGCAGCCGCGATGGCAGTGACGAAGAAGCCGAACCAGAGCAGCTCCGGCGCGTAGAGCCGACGCGGCTGCTTGCGATCGGGTCCTGGCACGTGGAGCCGCACGTTCATCGCCGAGACTTGCAACGCCCACGACCAGACGACCACCGCGCTCGTGATCCGCACCGCATTCCACACCACCCAGGTCGGCTCGACCCACGGGAAGTGGTAATGACCCGAGGTCAATCTCCACTTGGTGCCATCGTCGGGGTCGGCCCACTGGAGCAGCGCGGTGCCCGGCGGCGTGTCCGGCCCGAACCACTCGGGCACCGTCCCGAGGAGCAGCAAGAGGTGGTAGGCCAACAGTGAAGCCACCACGACGATCTCGACCGACATCACTGACCGTGCCAGACGCGAGCGGCCCAGGATGCGCCCGCGGAGCGACTCGGCTTCCTCGATGGGGAGAACCCCGACATGCACGGCTGGATCTTGCATCGACGCCCCGGATGATATCGGACGAGAGTAGTGGTTCGACCCGACCAATCGATCACACTCACCGCGAAGAATCGCTCACCGCGACCGCGCCTCGGCGTCCGGCAAGCCCAGCCGTCGCGCCGGCCCCCACGCCAGCACGGCGAGACCCACCGTCATCACCCCACCCGCGACCATGACCGGCAAGTATCCCACTCGATCGGCCACGAGCCCCGCCAGCGGCGCGGCCAGCAATGCGCCGCTCATGTACACCACCTGCGCCACCGTGAACTGGGCCGCCGCCACGCCCTCCTCGCGCCACGACATCGCGAGGTGGAAGATCGCCACCGCCACCGCCCCACCGGCCGCGTTCTCGAGCCCATTCACGATCGCATAGCCCACGGGCGTGATCGGAAACATCGAGTAGATCCCGAGCCCCACGAGCGCCAACCCCTGCACCGTGGCCGCCACGGCCAACAGGCTCGCCCACCCGCGACGCCACGCCATCGCACCGCCCAAGACCGCGCCGCCGATCGTACACAGGCTGCCCACCGTGCCCTCGATGACGCCGATGAGCGGCAACGAGAAATCGTTGTCGACGAGCAGCGGCGTGGTGAGGCTGCCGCCGAACGTCTCGCCGAATTTGGCGAACACGAGGAACAACCACGGCCACGCCCCCCGCCGGCGCAGCGCGGCCCACAGCGCCCGCAGCACGCCCCCGAGCGTCTCCGCCGACGGAGCCCCCGGCGGCTCGCGAAACCCGAGCACCATCACCAGCGAGACTCCGAGCAGCGCGGCCATCACCACGAACGCCCCCGACCAGCCGAGCCAGTACGTCACCGACAAGAGCACGCCGCCGCCCACCAAATTGCCGAGCTTGAAGCCCGAGACCTGTGCCGCGTTGCCGGGCGCGAGCTGCTGGTCGCGCAAGAGATCCGTGGCGAGGCCATCCGCCGCCACGTCCTGCGTGGCCGCAAACGCGTTGAGCACGAGGAACAGCAGCGCCACGAGCCACAGCCCATCGCGCGGCTCTACCCCCGCGAGCAACAGCGTCAGCACCAGGAGCCCCGCCTGCGCTGGTACGAGCCAGCTCTTGCGCCGCCCGAAGCCCGCGTGCCCGTAGCGATCCACGAGCGGCGCCCACACCACCTTGAGCGTCCACGGCAGCGACAGCGCGCCGGCGAAGCCCACCGCCGCGAGGGAGAGGCCCTGCTCGCGCAGGATCGCGGGCAGCGCCTTGGCCAGGAACCCGCCCGGCAGGCCCTGGCAGAAGTAGAGGACGAACAGGAGCGGGAGCGCGCGGCCCACGGCGAAGACCGTGCTCACGATAGCGCGACCCGCCCGGGACGAATTCGCGGGGCCCCGCTTTGCTATTCTCGGGCGGCCACGGTGAGCGACGACCCACCCGTTCCTCGCTTCGACTCCGGCGCCCGTGCCACGGGCCAGCCCTCCGAGCGCCGCGTACGCCTGCTCTTGCTCGCCGGCGGAGCGCTCGTGCTGGCCCTGGTGGCGAGCTCCGTCGCCAACGCGGGACGGACGAGCCTGCGCTGTGTGGACGGGCAGCTCGTGGCCCACCGCGGCAGCCTGATGCCGGCGGGCGAGGAACCGCTCGACGACCCCGGCCTACCCCCGCTGCCAGTGCCCGCCGCGGCGTGCGAGGACGAGGAGCTGGCGGGGCTGCCGGAGCTGCGGGCCCGCCACCGCGAGCTCACGCGCGGCCGCGTCGACGAGGTGATCCGCAGCGAGGACCGCGTGGCGATCGAGTCCACGGTGGAGGCCCTCGACGCCATGGCGGAGCCCGAAGGCGAGGGCGTGGGCGAAGACGTGCTCCGCGACCGACGCGACCTGCTCGAGGCGATCGTCGACGCCAAGGTCGATGAAGCCCGCGCCACCCATCAAGATGCCCTGCGGTGGATCGAGCGCGCACGCCAGGCCGGCGTCGATCCGGCCCGCGTGCGCGCAGCCGAGCGCGCGCTGGGCCTGCACGACGACCGAGCGACCGAGCCCCCGGCGCCCCAGCCCGAGGTCGTCGCGGTCACGCCCGAGCCCACGCCGGACGGGCCCGATCCCCTCGAGCCCACGATCCCCCGCGCGCTCTGACCCCAAGACGCGACGAAGGCCGCACCCGCAGGTACGGCCTTCGCCCGAGCGCCACCGCCAGCAGCGGGGCCTGCCCTCACTTGCCCGCGGGCTTGGCTGCGCCGGCCTTGGGCCGCAGCTTGCCCATGCTGTAGCGGGCGGTCAGCACCGAGAGCTGGAATTCCGGCGGCAAGCGAGAGTCCTTCTCGTCCTCGAGCACGCGGTCGATCGCATCGGCACACGCTCCGCAATCCTTGCCCTGCATCACGTGACCCGCCATCCAGGCCATGGTCACGCGGCCGTCCTTGTTGCGGACCTTGAACGCCTTGGCGATCGACTCCGCCACCTTGGCGTCGCCCGGGGCCATGCGCCCGGCATTGATCGCGGCCACCTCACGCGCGAACCAGTCGGCGTTGATGTCGTCGAGCACGCCCACGTAGCACTTGAGATCCTCGCCGCACTTCTCGATGGTCTGGATCCCCGGATCCCACTGCGTGATGTTCTTGGCCACGTTGGGGTCCTTCCTGACCTCGTCGAGCGCCGCCTTGATCTTGCCGATGCCCTTGGACCCGGCCGCGAGCACGCCGAAGCGCCCCGCCTCCCAGCGGATCTCCTTGACGAAGTCGGAGTTCTCCACCGCGTCCTGCGCGTAGACGCCGGTCTTGATCACGTTCTCGAGGCAGGCGGTGGCCTTCTCGCCGCCGATGCGGCCGAGCGCCTCGGCGATGAAGAACATGTCACCCGGGTTCTTGGACCAGGTCGAGCAGGCGCACAGCGCATCCACGGCAGACTCGTCGGCGATGAGCCCGAGCGCGTTGGCCATGGTCGCGCGCACGGCCCCGGTGTCGATCTGCGGCGCCGGCTCCTCCTCCTCCTCGTCGGCCGGCGCCTCCTCCTTCTTCTCCTCCACGACCGGGGTCTTGCACTCCTCGATCGGCATGTAGCCGATGATGTCGGCCGCGGCCTTGTTCGAGCCGATGACCCCGAGGAAGCCCGCAGCCGTGTTCTGGATGTTGACCTGGTCGAGCCCGTGCTGGGCCGCGAGCTTCTGGACCTCGGCGTGCTCGCCCTTGAGCATGGCCACCACGCGGGGCACCGCCGGCTCGCCGATCGCCGCCAGCGCGACCTTCACGCGCTCGCCGATGTTGGTGGAGGTGAAGGCATCGGGCACGCGATAGGTGGAGGTGATGAGCGCGTCGACGGCCGTGGGATCGCCGATCGCCCCGAGCGCATCGGCGACCTTGCGGTGCACGGCCACCGGCTGCTTGTCCTCGGGCTGCTCGAGCGACTTGATGAGCACGGGCAGCGCCTTGGGGCTGCCGATCGCCCCCAGCGCCTCGACCATGGCCACCCGCACCGCGCCGGCCTGGTTGGGGTCGCCGCCGTCGTTCTTGGGATCGGTGATGAGCTTGTCGAGCTGCTCGATGATCGTGTCGAGCGAGCCCTCGGCGCGGGCCTTCATCACACCCTGCAGCGCCAGGATGGTGGCATCGCGGGCCTCGGCGCTGCCGTCGAGCATGATCGCCTTGTTCCACACCGGGGCGCAGCCGGGGTGCCCGATGTCGAGGCACATCTGCAGCATCTTGGTCTGCTGCTCCTTGGCTTCGTCCCACACCTCCACGAACACCGGCACGACCTTGTCGACGAACTCCTGCTTGAGGTCCGCGTTGTCCTGGGCCGTGGCCACCGTCTTGACCAGCGTCTCGAGGCCCGAGAAGCCCTGCGGGCGCTTGTCGGCGTCCTTGATGCGGTCGGTGTGGGTCTCGAACTTGTTGGGATCGGGATCCTTGCACGCGGGGCTGGCCATGAAGACGAGCGCGAGCATCGATGCCACCAAGAGCTTTCGCATTGGACCTACTCCCTGCCTTGTTCCCGTGATCGGCCCGGGCGTCGAAGCCCTGGGCGTGGAAAGCTCGGCGCAAGCGCGCCGAACCTGAAAGACGCGCGGTATGGTAACCCTTCCGCGCGCGCTGCGCCAAGCCCCTGCGCGCGAAAAAAAGCCCGCCGGTCAACGGCGAGTCACGGTGCGCTTGCCCGGCTTGGGTACCCGGCCCCGCGGCGGGACCTTCTTGGCGAGCTTCTTCTTGGCGCCCTCGGTGCCGTCGTCGCCCTCGTCGCCCTCGTCGCCCTCTGCGAGCGCGGCGTGACGCACGACGACGGTGACCTCGTCATCGGGACGCGGCGGGCGGATCGCGGCCACTCGCGGTGCCGCGGGAGCTTCGCTGGGACGCGAAGCCCGCTCGGGGCGCGGCGCGGTGGCTCGTGCGGCCGGGCGGCCTGCTCCCGCAGCAGTGCGACCGATCGTGGGACGGGGCCGTGCTGCGGCCGGCCGGGAGACCGGAGCCGAAGCGGCAGCCTTGGCCCGGGCCGCCGCCGCCTCGCTGCTCGTCCCCATCGCCACGTTGCCGCGGAACGCGGCCCCGTCGGAGATGATGATGCGCGGGGCGTCGATGTCGCCCACCAGCTTGGCGCCGGGATTGAGGTGCACCGCGTTGGTGGCGCTGACATTGCCCACCACCACGCCGCTCACCACCACGTCGCGGGCCTGGATCGTGGCGACCACCACCCCGCTCTCGGCCACGTGGACCGTCTCGGTGAGCGAGATGCTGCCCTCGACGCGGCCCTCGATGCGGAGGTCTTCCTCGCCGGTGATGCGCCCGTGGACGTGGATGCCCTCGCCGATGACGGTCATGCCCTCGGTGTTGACGGGGAGGGTCGACCCGCCGTGCTTGGGTGCTGCCATGGCCAGGTCAGCCATCCATGTCGACGTTGCCCTTGAACGAGGCACCGTCGGCGATGAGGATACGCGGCGCGCGGATGTCCCCGACCACGCGGCAATTGCTCTTGAGCTCGGCGCGCTCGCTGGCCTGGATGTCACCCGTCACCGTGCCGTGGATGGTGATGGTGGCGGTCTCGACGTTGGCTTCGAGCACGCCGCTCTCTTCGACGAGGATGTTCTCGCGCAGGCTGACCCGCCCCTTGACGGTGCCCTGCACGACGAGATCCTCGTCCCCGGTGATCTCGCCGTCGATGACGATGGTGCTGCCTATGACGGTATTGGCCATGTGAGCTCGGGATGCTGCTGCGGGTTGGAGGAATCGGGTCGCGAGTCAGCGCCCGCGCGTGAGGCCCTCGGGGAGGTCGACGTCCATCTCGACCGCGCCCTGGAACTGGGCGCCGTCGTGGATGATCACGCGGGGGGCACGAACATTGCCCGAGACGTTGGCTCCCTTGTCGATGGTGATCGACTGGGAGGCCACGATGTCGCCGCGGACCTCGCCGTGCACCTCGATGCTCTCGACGTCGAGGTCGGCCTCGAGCACGCCGCCTTGCGCGACGATGAGGTGCCCGGCCAGGGACACGCTGCCCTCGACGCGGCCCTCGACCACGAGGTCTTCCTCGCCGGTGAGGGTCCCGCGGACGGTGATTTGTCGGCCCAACACGCAGGCCGGCGGACGGGGAGCAGTGGACGCCATGAACGCGCGACTTTCCCTGGGAGAAGGCCTCGGACGCCGCCTGGGCGTCCGGGTGATCCGGCCGCCCAAGGAGCCCGCGCAGGCTAACAACCTCGATTGGTGCGGGTCAAGCGACCCGGGAGCCGCACGAGAACCATGATTGGCGGCGCGCAGCCACCGGATGCCGAAGGCGTTCGATATCGGAGGGCCGACGAAGAATGTTCGGTAACCCACATCGTACTAGCGCCGATCCCTGGGAGATGATGCGTCCTGCGCTCCGACCACGGGTGTTACACGTCGGCCGGACGCACACCGGGAGGCTCGCCTCCCTGCTGCCTCGTCCTTTGCCGGCGCCGCCGCGCCGCTTCGTGAGCGTGCCCTCGTGATTCCCAAGACCAGCCGGTTGCCCAGCGAGCCGATCGCCAAGGACGAGCTCGTGGACGTGCTCGCGAGGGCCGAGCGTCCCGACCCTTCCACCCATCTCATCGGCACCGAGCTCGAGAAGGCCGGCGTGTTCGTGCCCCCCGACGGCGGGCTGCCGCGCGCGGTGAGCTACCACGAGCACGTGCTGCCCACGCTCGAGGCGCTGGTCGAGCGCTTCGGCTGGGCCCCGGGCCCCGACCGGGGCGTCCACGGCGAGATCATCGAGCTCGTCCGCGACGGTGCCTCGATCACGCTCGAGCCCGGCGGACAGCTCGAGCTGTCGGGGGCGCCGCTCCGCAACGTGCACCAGACCTGCGCCGAGTTCTCGCAGCACTACGACGAGCTGCACACGGTGTCGCGGCCGCTCTCGCTCGGCTGGATGGCGGTGGGGCACCAGCCGTGGGCCATCCGCGACGACATCCACTGGATGCCCAAGGGTCGCTACGAGGTGATGCGCGCGTATCTGCCCACTCGCGGCAGCCGCGGCCTCGACATGATGCTGCGCACCTGCACGGTGCAGGCGAACTTCGACTTCGCCTCCGAGGCACAGTGTGCCCGCCGCTTCCGCCTGGCCAACGCGATGGCGCCGGTGCTCGCCGCCCTGTTCGCCAACTCGCCCTACCTCGAGGGCCAGGCCGCGGGGGTGGCCTCGGTGCGCAACCAGGTCTGGCTCGACGTGGACACCGGGCGCAGCGGCATCCCCCGCTTCGCGTTCGACGGGTTCTCCTACGAGCGCTACGTGGACTGGGCCCTCGACGCGCCGATGTTCTTCGTCAAGCGCGACGGTCGATACCACCCGTACCACGAGACGTTCCGGCACTACCTCGAGCACGGCATGACCACGCCCGACGACGTGCAGCAGCGAGCCACCCACGGCGACTGGTCGCTGCACCTCTCGACCGTGTTCCCCGAGGTGCGGCTCAAGCCCTACCTCGAGCTGCGCTCGGCCGACGCGGTGGGCTCGCGCTACGTGTGCGCGCTGCCGGCCCTGGCCAAGGGTCTGCTCTACGACGAGGACGCGGGCGGCGAGGCCTGGGAGCGGCTCTCGGGCTTTACGTACGAGGAGCGGCTCTCGCTGTGGAACGAGGCCATCGAGCACGGGCTGCGCTCGCCCCGGCTGCGCGAGCTGACCGGCGTGCTCGTGCGCCTGGCCCGGGGCGCGCTCGAGCGCGCGGACATCCGCGACTCCAAGGGCCGCACGGAGGCGCGCTTCATCGATCGGCTCGACACGCTGGTGGAGCAGGGCCACAGCCCCGCCCACGAGGTGCTCGCTGCGCTCGGGCCGTCGCCGGGCCGCGACGCCGCAGCGCGGCGCGCGTTCCTGCGCGCCTTCCACTTCGCCGGAGTGGGGCTCGAGGACGACGCGAGCTAGGCCCCCCTTGGGGGGCATGGTTAGCCCCCCTTGGGGGGCACCTCGATGCCTCGCTCGCAGCTCGTTGGCTGCGGGGGGCATGGCTAGCCCCCCTTGGGGGCACCTCGATGCCTCGCTCGCAGCTCGTTGGCTGCGGGGGGCATGGCTAGTCGTCGTCGTCGTGGGCGTTCGCGAGCGCCTGCTTCCACTCGGGCTCGTCGTCCGACTCGGGCTCCTCCTCGACGAGGAGCAGGTCCTCGTCGTCGAGCAGCTCGAGCTCCTCCTCTTCGGCGGCCTCCGTGGGCACGGTGGCTTCGGCCGTTGGCGTCTCGGACCCCGCATCGCGCGTGGGGCTGGGCCTCATCGCGGTCACCGTGACCTCGCCGGGCGGCTCGGCGGGCAACAGCGGGTTGCGGGTACGCTCGGTCAGCTCGCCCACCGGCACCGCGCCCAAGCGGCCCAGATCGGCCAGCGGCGCCTGCATCGACGGCAGCGTCAGGTCCGCCCGATCCGGCGATTCCACCGCAACCATCGTGGTGCGGCTCGTGAGCACCTGCTCGCTGGCCGCGATCAAGTCGCGCGGCGAGGGGAGGTCGACGTGCGTGTGATCGTCCTCCTCGTCGTCCTCGTCCACGCCGGGTAGATCGTCGAAGTCGATGCCGGCGAGCGGGTCGAGATCGGCCTCGGGGGGCGCGGGCACGCCTTGCGCGGGCGGCTCATCGTCCGCCGCAGCCTCGTCGGAAGCCTCGGCCGCGAGGGCTCGGTCGGTCGGTGTCGCCTCGGCCAGGGCATCGTCGGTGTACGCATCCGCGAGGCGCGGCGCTTGGTCTTCGTCGGCTTCGTCGCCGTGGGCAGGAGCGGCGCTCGATGCTTCGTCGGCTTCGTCGGCTTCGTCGCCGTAGGCCGAAGCGATGCTCGGCGCTTCGTCGGCGTCGTCGGCCTCGTCGCCGTAGGCCGAAGCAATGCTCGGCGCTTCGTCGGCCTCGTCGCCGTAGGCCGAAGCGATGCTCGGAGCCCCGATGTCGTCGCCGTATGCGGCAGCGGCAGGGCTCGCCGCGATCGCATCGTCGGCCGCGGCCGCAGCGTCCGTCGGAGCGCTCGCAGCCGCCTCGTCGAGGTCCGCCTCGGCTGGACCCGGCGTGAACCGACCGTCGGGATCGTCGGTCGTCGTCGCAGCGCCCGGGGCCTCGGCGGCCGTGGATTGCGGCACCGGCTCGGCGGCTTCGGGCTCGCGCACCGCCTCGGGCCGCACCTCGTCGCGAGCGCTCGCCGCTGCCGGCACCGCATCGCTGCCCTTGGCCTTGCTCGCGACCGCGTGGCTCCCGGTTCGTCCCTTCTGGAACGCCCGCAGCACCGCGCCCACGTCGGGCAGATCGTCGTCCTCGTCCTCGGATTCGGCCAGGAACGCAGCCTGCAAGCCGCGCAGATCGTTGAACAGCGGCCGAGACCGGTCCTCGGCGGCCGGCGTGGGCTCGACCCGGCGGGGCGGCGGAGCTTCGCTCACGCTCGCTGGCGGAGCTTCGCTCATGCTCGTCGGCGGAGCTTCGCTCATGCTCGCTGGCGGGGCTTCGCTCACGCTCGCCGGCGGGGCTTCGCTCGCGCTCGGCCGCGGGGCTTCGCTCGCACCCACGGCCCTTGCTCCGCCGAGCAGCGGTCCCAGCTCGGGGTCGTCGTCGACACCACGCACCAGCTCGGCCGCACGGTGGCGCGCCCACGCGAGGGCGTCCGCGAGCCCCGCGGCGTCGAGACCCTCTTCCTTCAGCAGATCGTCGAGCTCCATGCTCACGCGTCATCCCTCGGAGGGGAGGTCGCCACCCTACCATGGGCGGCGACCGGAGCGCTGCTCTCGACGCTCAGCCGCCGGCGAGCTGATTGCGGACCGCGCCCGCGGCCGCTTCGAGCGCCGCATCGATGCCCGCGAGCTTGGGACCGCCCGCCTGCGCGAGCTCGGGTCGGCCACCGCCGCGCCCATCCACGTGGCCCGCCAGCGCCCCCACGAGCTTGCCGGCGTGCAAGCGACCCTCGAGGTCCTTGGTGACCGCCACGAGCAGCGTGGCCTTGCCCTCGGTCTCGGCCGCCAGCACGACCACGCCCGAGCCCAGCCGGTCACGCAGGGCATCGGCTGCCCCGCGCAAGGTCTTGGCATCGGCCCCGGTCACGCGCCGCGTGAGCAGCTTGATGCCGTCGACCATCGCCACCTCGTCGGCCGCCCCACCGCCGCCGGTGGCGAGCTTCTGCTTGAGCTCCGCGATGGTGCGCTCGCGCGCGCGGAGCTCGGCCTGCAGCCTGCCGATCCGCTCGGGCAGCTCCTGCACCGACGCGGCGTGCAGCTGCCCCGCCGCCTCGCTCGCGACGTCGACCAGCTGCTGCACGTGGGCCACCGCCCCCATGCCGGTGACCGCCTCGATGCGCCGCACGCCCTGCGCGATGCTGCTCTCGCCCACGATGGTGAAGAGGCCGATGTCGCCGGCCCGCCCCACATGGGTGCCGCCGCACAGCTCCACGCTGTCGCCCCCGAGCCGCACCACCCGCACGCGCTCGCCGTACTTCTCGCCGAACAGGCCAATCGCGCCCTCCGCCTTGGCCTCGGGCATGGTGAGCACCTTGGTGTCGCTCGCCGAGTTGCCGAGCACCATCGCGTTGACGCGGGTCTCGATCGCGTGCCGCTGCTCGGGGGTGATCGCCCGGTTGTGGCTGAAGTCGAAGCGCAGCCGCTCGGGGGCCACCAGCGAGCCCTTCTGCACCACGTGCTCGCCGAGCTCGGCCCGCAGCGCGTGGTGGAGCAGGTGCGTGGCGCTGTGGTTGCGGCGAATCGCCGCGCGCCGGGCCCCATCGACCTGCAGCACCAGCCGCGAGCCCACCGCCACCGTACCGTGCCGTACCATGCCGCGGTGCACGTGCATGCCAGCACGCGGCTTGAGCGTGTCCTCGATCGCGATCTCGATCGCGGTGCCACCCGGACCCGCGTGGAACGCGAGGCCCGTGTCGCCCACCTGCCCGCCGCTCTCGGCGTAGAACGGCGAGCGATCGAGCACCAGCTCCACGACCTGGCCGGGTCTCGCCTCGTCCACACGGGCGCCGTCGACGATCACCGCCACGACGCGACCCTCGGCCTCCTCGGTCTCGTAGCCGAGGAATTCGGTGTCGCCGACCGCCTCGTGCACTGCGAAGTACACGTCGGCGACCGCCTGTCCCTGCCCCAGATCGGTCCCGCGCCCGCCCGCGTTGTCCTGACGCGCGCGCAGGTCGGCCTCGGCCGCGTCCTCGTCGAGCGTCAGCGCGTGCTCGCGCAGGATCACCGCGGTGAGATCGATCGGGAACCCGTAGGTGTCGTAGAGCTCGGCCGCCACGGACGGGTCGAATGCGTTGCGCCCGGGCTCGAGCTCGTCGATCGCCTTGCGCAGCCGCCGTAGCCCCCGGTCGAGCGTGCGGCGGAAGCCCTCTTCCTCGCCGCGCACCACCTCCTCGATCACCGCCGCGCGCTCGTGCAGCTCGGGGTAGGTGTCGCCGAACATCTGCACCACCTTGCGGCAGACCTCGTGCATGAACGGGCGATCGAGCCCCACGTCGGCGCCGTGTCGGATCGCCCGCCGCATGATGCGGCGCAGCACGTACGAGCGCCCGGCCTTGTCCGGGAACACCCCGTCGGCCACGAGGAACGCGGTCGCGCGCGCATGATCGGCGATCACGCGGAACGGCGCCTCGCCGGCTCCACCATGACCGCCCGCGCCCGCCAGGCGCTTGGCCTCGTCCACCAGGGGGGCGAGCAGGTCCGTCCCGTAGTTGCTCCCCGCGCCCAGCACCGCCGCCGCCACGCGCTCGAGCCCCGAGCCGGTGTCGATGCTCGGCTTGGGCAGCGGCCGCATGCTCCCATCGCCCGGCTTCTCGTACTGCATGAACACGAGGTTCCACAGCTCCACGTAGTCGCCGTCGGCGTGGGCCGGGCCAGTACCGGGTACGTCGGCGGTGGCAGGCGCCACCGCGTCCTTGTAGATGTGGATCTCGGAGCACGGCCCGCAGGGGCCGGTGTCGCCCATCTGCCAGAAGTTGTCCTTGGCCGAGCATCGATAGATCCGCCCGCGCGGCACGTGGGCAGCCCACAGCTCCGCGGCCTCGTCGTCGGCCGGTGCGTCCTCGCCGGTGCCGTCGAACACCGTGACCACCAGCCGCTCCTTGGGCAGCCCCAGATCCTCGGTGAGCCAGCTCCACGCCCATTCGATCGCCTCGCGCTTGAAGTAGTCGCCGAACGAGAAGTTGCCGAGCATCTCGAACAGCGTGTGGTGACGCGGCGTGAAGCCCACGTTGTCGAGGTCGTTGTGCTTGCCGCCGGCCCGCACGCACTTCTGCACCGTGACCGCGCGCGAGTACGGCCGGCTCTCGCGGCCGGTGAACACGTCCTTGAACTGGTTCATCCCGGCGTTGACGAACAAGAGCGTGGGGTCGCCTTCCGGCACCAGCGACGAGCTCGGCACGTGCGTGTGGCCACGGCTGCCGAAGAAGTCCACGAAGCGCCGGCGGATCTGGGCTGCGGTGAGCATGGGCTTGGAATCAACCATCATTCGAGCTCCATACCGCCGGTGCTGCCGCCGTTCTCGACACCCGCGGCCACGCCGCGGAAGTACAGCGCGAAGTCGTCGGGGTTGGTGGAGGACGCCAGCGCCATGTCGTAGGTGACGAGCTCTCGCTGCACGAGCTCGGTGAGCGACTGGTCGAACGAGATCATGCCGTAGGGGTGAGCGCCGTCGCGGATCGCATCGACCACCTCCACCGTGCGGGTCTCGTCGACGATCATGTCGCGGATGCGCGGCGTGCTGATCATGACCTCGACGGCCGGGATCATCCCGCGGCCGTCGGCGCGCGGCAGGAGCCGCTGCGACACCACCGCCGACAGGATCGACGCGAGCTGCAGCCGGATCGCATGCTGCTGGTGCGGCGGGAAGATCTGAACGATGCGGGCGATGGTCTCGGTGGCATCGAGCGTGTGCAGCGTGGAGAACACGAGGTGCCCGGTCTCGGCCGCCAGCATCGCGGTCTGGATCGTCTCGTGGTCGCGCATCTCGCCCACGAGCACCACGTCGGGGTCCTGGCGGAGCGCCGCCCGCAGGGCGTTGGAGAAGTTGAGCGTGTCGAACCCCATCTCGCGCTGGTTGACCACCGAGCGCCGGTCCTGGAACACGTACTCGATGGGATCCTCGATGGTGATGATGTGGCAGGCCCGCTCGATGTTGATGACGTTGAGGAGCGACGCGAGCGTGGTGGACTTGCCCGAGCCCGTGATGCCGGTGACGAGCACCAGGCCCCGCTGCTCGCGGGCGAGCTCCTTGACGCGCGCGGGCAGGTTGAGCCGCTCGAACGGCGGGATGTCGGCCGCGATCACGCGCATGACCATCCCGCACTCGCCTCGCTGCCGGAACACGTTCACGCGGTAGCGCAGGCCGTCGGGCGTCGCGTAGGCGAGGTCGACCTCGTGCTGCGTCATGAACTTCTCATGAGTGTGGTCGCTCATGATGTTCATCGCGAAGGTCATGATCACGTCCGAGGTCATCGGCGGAACGTCCTTGAGCGTCCGTAGCGCCCCGCGGATGCGGAACACCGGCGGCAGCCCCACCTTGAGATGGATGTCGGACGCGCCGAGCTTGCGCGCGGCCGCGAGCACCCGGTCGAAGATCTCGTTCATGGCGCCCGTAAGGTAGCGGATCGGCGAACGGCCGAGCCACTGGCCCCGCGGTCGGTGGCTTTATCGGGCCGAGGGGCCGAGATTCGTGGGCATTCTTGCCTTGGCTAGTCGCTCTCGGGGAAGGCCGGCACCTGCGAGCGCGGCAGCCAGGGCCCCATGTCGAGGACCGTGATGCCCTTGCGGATCGGCATGGGCGGCAGGGGCCTTACGCCCAGCTCGTCCTCGACCACCCGCAGCGCGACCTCGGACGGCAGGCCGGTCTGCTCGGCGATCTCGTTGGCCACCTCGCGCAGCGCCGCGGGGTCGACCTCGGCCGCGAGCTGCAGCGACGCACGATGCCGATGCAGCACTTCAAGGGCTTGCTCGAACGCTTGCTTGCTGACCATGAGTGGACGTCCTGCCACGTCCCGTCGACGACGGGTGCCGCGATCGCATTTCAGCATAGCCAACCTCGAAGGGGAAGCTGCGTCGGTGGCCCAAATTCGATCGAGGTGCCAGGCACTCCCTTACGACCCGGCCTGACGAAGGACCAAAGCCGTCGGGGAAACATGGCGGTGACGATCGTGGAGCACGAGAGCGGATCTACTCGATCGAGCGACCCATAGGTCTTCCCCTGAAGGGTGACCGGAATTACCAACGCCGGCGGCGCCGATGCTGCTGGCGGTGCTTCGCCTACCTGTTCGGGAGGCTTCGCCTACTGAAGGCTCTCGCCGAGCGCGAGCACGGCCGCGAGCGCCTCGTCGCAGGTCGGCACGATTTGCGCGGGCGGCAGCACGAAGCCCGTGCCTCCGCGCGGGCGCAGCTCGATCACGAACGAGGCCACGCCGTGCGTGCCGTAGGCCCAGTCCATCAGCGTGCCGCTGGCGGGGTAGAGCGACTCGCCCGACATCGGCCGATAGCGCTCGCCGTGCGTGGCAGCGATCCCCGCGACCATCTGCTCGGCGAACGCGGACAGCCGCGCGTGATCGCGGCTGCGCTCGCGGGTGTAGCTCCACGGGTGGAGGACGAGCTGGCCGTAGCTATGGAGGTCGATGTGCGCCCGGAGGCCCCCGGTCTGGCTCTCGGCCTCGATGAAGCGCCGCAGCGCCTCGGACTCGGGCTCGGAGAACGGCGCGGTGCCACGGTATACCTGCGAGGCCGTGCTGCCGCTCGAGCCCGCGCCACCGAACGCCACGCCGAAATTGCGGTTGAGATCGACGCCGTGTCCGCCGCGCCGGTTCTTGCGCCAGTAGCGATCGCGCTGCCAGCTGTGCTCGTAGCCATCGGGGTTGACGACGGGGATCACCACGAGCTCCGTGCGGTCGACGAACGCACGCAGGCGGGCGTCGTGGTCGTAGCCGCGCAGCAGGCGATCGGCGATACAGGCGCCGACCATCATCGCGATCCATTCGCGCGCGTGCATGCCGGAGTCGACCAGCATGCCCAGCTCGCGCGGACCCGCGCCACGGATGCGGATCGCTCGGAGCGGGCGGCCCTCGAGCGAGGTCCCGATCGTCTCGGTGCTCGCGAGGTCGGGGCGCAGAGCGGCGAGCTCGTCGAGGTGGGCATGGATGGTCGAGAGATCGCGGTACTCGGAAAACCACTCCTCGGGGGTGGGCGGCTTGGCGATCGCGACCTCGGCCAGCCGTGCGCGCTCGTCCGCGGCGGCGGCCGCGACGTCGCCGACGATGATCTCGAACGGCAGGCCTTCGGTGGCGAGCCAGTGCAGGCCGGCTCGATCGACGACGACGTCGAGCGACGCGTCGAGCCCCGGGTGCTCGCTCCACACGTCGAGCGAGCGCTCGAGCACCGCCGCATGCTCCTCGGGCGAGCGGGGGTACGCACGCACTGCCGAGTGCACGGAGGCCTCGGTGCCGGGCTCCACGGCGACCGAGACCGGCGTGACCTCCGGATCGACGGCCGGCGGACACGCCTGCCGCGGGCTCGTGACGACGAGGGCCACGAGCACCGAGCTGCCCAGCGCCGCCACCCAGCGCCCGAGGCGGGGCGGTCGTGGAGTCATGGGCCAGCGCCAGGCGGGGTCACGCGAGGGCTCGGGGTCGCGGGAGGCGTCGCTCATCCCCTCTACAGTAGCCGATCTGGAGCGGCCCCCCGCGCGCATCAGCTCGACGGCTGCAGCGGTGCACCGGAGCGTACGAGGTGGTCCCGCACGCGCGAAAAGCCGCGCAGCAGCTGCTCGTGGACCTGCTCCTCGGTGTTGGCCGCGGTGATCGTGATGCGCAGCTCCTCCTTGCCCTTGGGGATCATCGGATACGGCCCGAGGGTCAGGAGCACGCCGGCGTCGAACAGGATCCGCGAGGCCTCGATGAGCCGCTCGTTGTCGCCGCACCAGACGCTCAGGATCGGGAAGTCGTTGTCGTTGTCGACGTGGAATCCCAGCTCGCGCAATCCACGCACCGCGATCTGGGTCAGCGCGAGCAGCTGCTTGCGGAGCGCGTCCCCTCGCGTCTCGTTGACGTGCACGGCGGCGAGCAGGGTGGCGAGCGACGCGGTCGGGCACGGGCCGGAGAGGTCGTAGGGCGTGGCGTAGGCCTTGAGGAACGCCTTGGTCGCCTTGCTGCACGCAATGCCGGCCGCGAGCGACGAGAACGCCTTGGAGAAGCCGCCGACGTAGAGGATGTTGTCGTCCTCGTAGCGGAGCCCCGCGCGTCTCACGAGGCCGTTGCCGCGCAGGCCATACGGCATCTCCTCGGTGGGCTGCTCGCCGACCACGCCCGAGCCATGAGCGTCGTCGACGTAGACGATCGCATCGTGCTGCTTGGCCAGGGCCACGAGCCGCGGCAGATCGACGTATCTTCCCGTCATGGAGTACACGCCGTCCACGAGGATGAGCTTCTTCTCGACGGTGCGGTGCGCGTGGAGCTGCTCCTCGAGCTCGTCGTAGCGGTCCTGCGGGAAGCTCGAGAGCTTGGCCCCGCTGTCGCGGGCCATCTTGGCCGCCTGGTACATGGTCATGTGCCCGAACTTGTCGAGGAACATCGCGCCGTTCTTGCCGACGAGCGCCGGGATCACGCCGATGTGGACCAGCGTCACGGTCGGCAGGATGAGGAAGTCCTCGGCGCCGAGCAGCTCGGCGATCGCCTCCTCGCAGCGGGCATAGAGGTTGGGGCTCGCGACGAGGCGACACCAGCTCGGGTGGACGCCCCACGTGTGCAGCGCCGGCTCGACCGACGCCATGATCTCCTCGTCGAGATCGAAGCCGAGATAGTTGCACGAGGCGAAATCGGCCACCCACCGCTCTCCGACGCGGATCATCCGGCCGTCGATCTGCACGGCGTCGGCGTCGAACATCTGGCTCCGCGCGAGCACCTCCTGGATGCTCGCGCGCTGGCTCGCGAGGTTGGCTCGGATGATGCGCTCGATGGCGTTGCTCATGGTGATTTCGCGCGGTGACCGTGGAGCAAGAGCTGGCGATCGACCTTGCCGGTCGAAGTGTACGGCAGCTCGGTGACCACGGTGATCTCCCAGGGGATCATGTACTCCGGTAGCCGCCCTTCGAGGAAGCTCCGCAGCTGCTCGGGCACCAGCGAGGCCCCCTCGCGCGGGACCACGAAGGCATGCAGGGCGCTGCCGTAGCTCGGGTGCGGGGTGGGCACCACGACGGCCTGCGCGAGCTCGGAGTGCTCGGCCAGCGCGGCCTCCACGTCGCCGAGCTCCACGCGATGACCGCGAGTCTTGACCATGCCGTCGATGCGGCCATGGTAGACGAGCGTGCCGTCGGGGAGGCGCCGTCCATAGTCCCCGGTGCGCCAGAGCTGCGCGGGATACGGATGGAACGGGCTGTCGACCAGCCGCTCGCGGGTCAGCTCGTGCTTGCCGAAGTAGCCCACGCACACCGTGCTGCCGCGGACCCACAGCTCGCCGACCTCACCGGGCGCACAGCGCTGGCGCTCGTCGTTGACCACGAAGATCTCCGTGTCCCACACCTCGCGGCCGATCGGGATCGGAGCGTCCCCCATCGGCGGCTCGCGGACCCAGTGGCAGGTCACGATGTTGGTCTCCGTTGGCCCGTAGATGTTGGCCACCCGCGTGTGGGGCAGCTTCACCATCAGCTTGCGGAGGAGCGCCGGCGGGAACGGCTCGCCCGCGTACGTGATCACCCGCAGCGGCACCGACTCGTCGAGCCCGCCCTTGTCGAGCAGGGTGACGAAGGTCGAGGGCGTGGTGTAGAGCACCGTGGCCCGCTCGTCGCGCAGCATCGCGACGTAGGCACGATGTCGCTCGGCCGCGGTCATGCCCGCCTCGACGGCCTTGCGGCGGTCCTTGATGAGCAGCGTCGCGCCGACACCGAGGGTGTCGAAGACGTCGAAGACCGAGAGATCGAAGTTGAGCGGCGCGCGGGAGGCCACGCGATCGTCGCGATCGAGCGCGAGCTCGGCCGCCATCCAGTCGACGAAGCTGCGAGCGTTGCGGTGGGTGAGCATCACCCCCTTGGGGACGCCGGTGGAGCCCGACGTGTAGAGGATGTACGCGAGGTCGTCGGCGAGGATCGGCCGCCCAAGCGAGAGTGGCGTGGGCGGCGTGGGCGAGCGCGCGAGGACCTCGGGCCAGGTGATGATGCGGACGCCCGGGACGGCCTCGGCGTGCGCGGCCCCCAAGAGGACCACGGTCGCAACACCACCCTGGCGAGCGAGCTCGATCCACCCGGGGTATGCCAGAGGATCGATGAGGAGCACGCGAAGGCGCGCATCGGCGATGATCTCGGCCAGGCGCGCCGGCGGTGACTGGACGTCGAGCGGCACGTAGGCGAGGCCCGCAGAGAGCGCGCCGATCGCCGCCGCCACCGAGTCACAGGTGACCGAGGCGGAGAGCCCGACGAAGCGATCGTCTCGATCGCACAGCTCGAGCAAGAGCTGCCCGAGCCTCGCGGAGAGCTCGCCGAGCTGGCCGTAGGTGACCGAGGTACCGTCCTGGCGGATCGCGACGCGGGCGGCATGCTCGTGGAACGAGCGCTCGAGCACACCGTGCAGCAGGTACCTCATCGCAGTCGAGGGAGGCGACTCTACACGAGTCGCCGCTGCATGTACGTACGCGTACAGAGCCGACGAAGTCCGAGCTTGTGGACCATGACATTCGACGCCGCGCCCGCGCCTGCGGTCAGGAAGGCGAAGCGCGCACCGCTTCTTTGCGCGAGCGCGAGGCCTTCCAACGTCAGCCACGAGCTCAGGCCGAGCCTGCGGAACGCAGGCAGCGTGCCGGCTTCGGCGAAGAGCGCATATTCGCCCACGAGGCCCACGACGCACGATGATGCGGGCTGCCCGTCGAGCAGCGCGAGCAAGCAGCACACCTCGACGTTGGCGACGGGGCTGCGGAGCTTGTGCTCGAGCTTGCGCCGCACCCGATCGGGCAGCGCGTTGGCGGTGGCGTCGACGTCGAGGAACGCGGGCAGCAGCGGATCATCGGGCCCGCCGAGCTTCACCGCGCGCACGCGCCCGGCGGGGACGTGGAGCGCCGTCGCCGGCGGAGGAGCGACCACCCCGGCGTGGAGATCGAACACGTAACAGTGCTCCTGCTCGTCCGGGACCTCGGCGTAGCCCGCCGCGGCGAGCAGCGATTGCAGGCCGGGCGCGCTCTCGGGATCGAGATATACCGCGGGCGGCAGGCCGCGCGTCGTGTAGAAGCTCTCGATCGCCGAGACGACGTCATCATCCGCGCGCGAGACGGCCTGGGCACAGTTGTAATAGCCGGCGTCGGCCCCCTCCATGAACGTGAGCTGGTAGTCGCTCGTGTCGACCAGCTCGTCGTAGTACAGCGCCGCCCAGACGGCATTGTTGGCGCGGATGAGACGATGGATCATGAGGTCGGGTGTAGGGTACCTCGACGGGCTCCGGATCTCGTCGTTGCGGGCCGAGCAACGGTGCGCGACCATGGGGTGATGGCCTTGCGCCGAGCGATCATGGCCACTGCGTGGCTCGGGCTCGCGGCCGGCTGCGGGCGAAGCCCGGTGGACGTCTTCGGCGTCGGTGCCGATGGCGGCGACGACGGCCCGGTGATCGTGCGCTGTGGCGAGCACCTCGAGGATGCCTTCGCGCAAGTGGTGGTGGGCTACGACCCGCAGGCCGGGGGCGGCGACTTCCCGCTCCGCGACGACGTGATCGACCCCGAGGCCGCCCTGGGTCCGCCCGATCACATGCCCACGCCGCCGCTCGGCACCGTCTCCATCGGTGACGGCGGGACGCTCACGGTGGGCTTCGAGCCGTGCGTGCTGGGCACCGACCTCGGCCCCGCGCTCGACGTCCTCGTCCACGAGGCTGGCTTCGACGAAGAGACCACCGTGGAGCTGCGGCCCACCGCCCGGGCCCGCGTGCTGCTCGGACCGTGGGTCGAGGCCGACGGCTACGTGCGGCTCGACCGGCGGGGCGAGGCCACGGGCGGTGTCGACCTCGACGGGGCGCTGCCGGGGATCCCGGCGGAGGGGCTGCGCTTCGATGCGGTACGGATCCGCGACGTGTCCGGCCAGGGGCTCGAGACGACGCAGACGCCGGGAGCCGATATCGATGCGGTGGAGATCGCCGTGCCGCTGCCCGCCGATTGAGCCGATTCGACAGGGCGGCTCGGGCTCGCATCGGCGCTGCAATTCACACCGAGTGTACGGTACTCTCGGCTGCTCTCCATGCTCGGATCCCTCGCCCTCCTCATGCTCGCCGGCAAGGGGCTGCCCTTCTGGAAGGCGTGTGCGCTGGCCAAGCTGCACGCGCTCCACCACGGGTGTTGGCTCGGGCTCGGGGGCGCGATGGGCCCCGCGACGGTGGTGCAGGTCGCCGTCGTTCCCGCGCTCGCGGGAGCGGTCGCCGGTGGCGTGGTCGCGACGTACGTCGCCGACCGGAGCGAGCCCGAGCACGCGGCGCAGGATCCGGGCCCCACGGAGCCGGCCGACGTAGCCGAGCCGCAGAACGCCCACACCGGCGAGCCGCGGATCGAGGTGGTCGTCGCCGATCGCCTCGAGGACATCAAGGGCATCGGACCGGTCTATGCCGCGCGGCTCAACCGGGCCGGCATCTACCGGTTCTCGGACCTGCTGACCCGCTCGCCGAAGGAGCTGCTCGCGGCCGTGGTCGTCGACGGCGAACGCTTCAGGCCCAACGTCGACACGTGGGTGGAGCAAGCGCGGGTCCGGGTCGGCAAGGGCGGCGACGAGCCGTCATAGCGGCTTTCAGTCCGCCCACGGCCACGCGTCGCGATCGCGCAGGAGCTGCACCGATCGATCCCACAGCCGCTTGCCCGCCGCCTCGTCGTAGCACTTGCCGTCCATCTTCCGCGGGTTCCACATGTGCAGGTACTGCCCCGTGCGACCGCCGTAGCCGGGATCCACCGCCATCAGCACCGCGGGCCCGGCCGCGACCTCGGGCTTGCGGAAGAACAGCTTGAACATGCCCCGCAGGGCCATGCGCAGCGGTAGCGGGGCATCGCGTGCGATCTCGGTGTCCACGGGTCCGGGGCAGAGCACGTGCACTGCCACGTCGATTCGGCCCTGCGACGCCAGCCGCCGCGACAGCTCCACCGCGAACGTGTTGAGCACGAGCTTGAAGTAGCTGTAGTTGTGGATCCCCTTGTTCACGCCATGCTCGCGGTACTCGCCGAGCTCGTCCCAGTCGATCGCCGAGGCCCCACGGTGCGAGTCGGACGACACGTAGAGGATGCGCGGCGTGACCGGCCCTGCGTTGCCCGCGAGCGTGGCGTTGGGCATGGTGCCGTCGTGGAGCAGCCGGCTCGCGAGCAGTAGCTTGCCGAGGTAGTTGGTCGCGAACATCGCATCGAGCCCCTGCGCGGTGCGACGCGCTCGCGGCGTGGCCACGCCGGCGTTGTCGACCAGCACGTCGATTCGCTCGCCGCGATCGCGGAGCGCATCGGCGAGCGCGTGGATCTGCCGCAGGTCCGAGAGGTCTGCGCGGAATTGTTCCACGCGATCGCTGCCCGATGCCCGCCGCACCTCGTGCCCGGCCTCGGGGATCCGGCTGCGCGAGACCATCAACACCCGCCCGCCGCGCCGGGCGAGCTGGGTCGCGATCGCGAAGCCGAGCCCCGTGCTCGCGCCGGTGACCAGGCACGTGCGACCGTCGATGCGCAGGTCGTCGGTGAGCCGCGAGGCGAGGATCTGCGGGCCGAAGCGGTCGCGCAGCCCGGTCATCGCGGCTTCGAACGGGTTCTCGAAGCGTCCGTGCGACACGGGGCGGGACTCTACCAGGACGGGCGGCGACCGGGAGCCCGTGTGGCTCACTGCGCGGCGGTGGCGGCTTCGGCCTGGCCGCTGCGCAGGTACAGCACCTGGCGGTCGAACGGGATCTCCACGCCCTCGCGGTCGAACGCATCCTTGATGCGCTGACGCAGCTGTCGCTCGGCCTCGTCTTGCTCGCCGGGCCGCACCTTGAAGAACAGGCGCACGCCCACGCTCGAGGCGTCGAGGGTCAAGAGGCCCTGCACGGTGGGCTCGTCCAGCACGATGTCGGGGTGCTCGGCGCACCACTGGCGGCCGATCTCGCCCATCAGCTCCATGCCGCGGCGGGCGTCCTGCTCGTAGGCCAGGCCCACGGTGATCACCGCACGCATCCAGCCGCGACTAGAGTTGCCCACGACCTTCACCTGGCCGTTGGGCACGTACCAGAGCTTGCCGTCGAATGCCCGCACCATGGTCATGCGCACGCCCACTCCCTCCACCACGCCCGAGACCTCGTCGGTATCGATCGAGTCGCCGGTCTCGATCACGTCGTCGAGGATGAGGAAGAACCCGCTGATCACGTCGCGCACGAGCTCCTGCGCGCCAAAGGCCACCGCGAGGCCGATGACGCCGGCCCCGGCGATCACCGCGGTGAGGTCGAGGCCGATCTGCGCGAGACCCAGCACGATGCCCGCGCCCACGAACACCACGCTGGCCATCGTCTGCAACAGCGGCACGATGGTCTTGGCCCGGGCCGACGCGGAGTCACGCTCGAACGCGCGGTGCAGGGCGGCCCGCGCGACGCGAGACGCCATCCACGCCACGAGCACGATGGCCGCGGCAGCCAACAGCCGCCACCCCATCTCGCCTGCATGCTCCTTGGCGTACTCGAAGATTCGCTGTGTGACGTCCATGGCGGCAAAGCGGTGCGCGACCACCAGCCCGAACCCGAGCTCGCGATCCCCACGCTGGAGAGCCTAGGACACTCTCGCGAGGCTTCAACGCCGAGGCGACTCCACGGGCCGGCGAGCCCACCGCATCGCGCGAACGCGTGGGGCATCCACCTACGCACGCGTTCGCGCGGCACTGGCGGCTCGCGAGCCACGAGCGCCGCTCGGCACCGATCATTCGGTGCCCACGAGCGCCTGGCCGGGCTGCTCGTGCAGCCCCGCTTGTCACTACCGCCTGCGCGTCCCCTCGTACCTCGTGGTGGTCACCAGCAATCCAGACGTAGCCGCCTGGGCCGCCGGACCATTCAGCTCCGGCATGGTCACGATGCATCCACTGGTGCTCACGCCGGCTCACTTCCCACCCATCACCGACCCCCAAGAAGCCAAGCGTTCGCTCGAACGCACCTTCCTCTCTGGGCTGGTTCATGCCAGTGAGCCAGTCGCGGCCGACATCGGCCGCGCCCTGCTGGCGGCCCTGGATGCCGCTCCCGACGACGTTGGTCTACAGTACTGGGACACCTTGCTCGCCGTCCTCGGCGACGCGATAAGGAGCACGCTCGAAATGGAAATGAAGAACTGGAAACCCCGCAGTGACTGGGGCAAGCGACTCTTGGCCGATGCCAAGGGCGAAGGCCGAACGGAAGGCCTCACCGAAGGCCGCGCAGAAGGCTGCGCCGCGAGCATCGTCGAGTTGCTCGATGCACGCGGCATCCCCCTCGACCCACCGCTCCGTCAGCGCATCACCACCTGCACCGACTACCCGATGCTCACCCAGTGGCTGCGCCGCGCGGCCACGGCGAACGTCGCCGAGGAGCTGTTCGCCTGTTAGCCCTCACACCATCGCCAACCGCTCGATCAACGAATACCGCCCTTCCCGAACGCCAGCGGCATCGGAAATCCTCCGGCAGCCCGAGCTCCGTCGCGAGGCCCTCGATCGCCGCGCCCGGGGTCTACGGGACGCGAGGATCCCCGCGCACGGAAGGGCAGAAACCCTCGCGATTTTCGACGGGAGTCTCCCTCTGGCCCAGCGATCGCAGTGTGCCTAGCTTGGACGATGATGATGGTGTCGCGATGCATCCTCGCCCTCGCCCTCGCGCTCCTCGGCTCCGGAGCATGCCAATCGAAGCTCAGTGGGGAGCTGGCCATCGACACCGGGCGTCACCGCGACTTCGCGTACGTGCCCGAGTACTGCGCCGACGGGGGCTACTTCGGGTTCTTCGGGGTGCAGCTGCGCGACGACGGCGAGCGGGTGCTGGAGCTCTTCCGGGACGACGACGGCAGGCCCGGGCTCGCCTTCTACGCCCCGCATGGCGCCGAGTTCGAGCTCGGCGAGGGCGACTGCACCACGCTCGACGCGAGTCTCATGCGCCAATACAACCACACGACCGAGTCCGCGAGGATGGAGGGGTGGCTCGAGGTCGACTGCGCGGTGCCGGGCGGATGGACGATCGCGGGCGAGCTCGCGTTCGAGCGCTGCGACTACCCGGAGGGCGAGTCCGATGACGACGACGAGCACGAGATCGAGGACGACCTCTGGATCCGCGACGGGCTGTGACCGACGAGAGCTGGGGTCGGCGATGACGAGGCGCATGCGAGGCTGGACGTCACAATCCGGTGAGCGCTCTCGCGCCTTCGCTCATGGTATATGAAACGTTGGGAGCGAGGCCCGCGGCCTCGAAGGAGCACGAGATGCGAGCGCTTCGTCGAACTACCATCGTCGTCGCCTGCTTCACTGGGTCGATCGCTTCGAGCAGCTGCGAGAACACCACCATACCCCCGAACGAGCCGACGTTCCGCTCGTATACCAGTAGCGATACCGGTGGCGATACCGGTGGCGATACCGCTCCCTATATGGGTCCCGATGGCCCCAAGATGGATCTCGAGGGCACTCTCCACCCGTGCATCCAGGACTCCGACTGCCCCGACTGCTGGCAATGCGTATTTCCCGGCGGTTATTGCGACTGGAGCTGTTCGCCGGGCGAGATGTGCTGTGAGCTCGACATGACGGTGTGCAACCCGGAAGAGGTCGGCTGTAGCACCGAAGCCACCGAGCCCACGTGCATGCCGTGGGAAGAGTGCGAGTACTGCGACGGCAACATCTTCTACACCCAGGGCGGCACCAACTCCTTCGATTGTTGTACCTTTGACCAGACTTGTGTGGACGAGCGAGAAAACGACAGCGAGCGCCCCGAGGACCACTTGACCAGCTATGGAATCGGCTGTGCCGCGTCCTGCGAGACCGAGCCCACGGACACCGGCACCAACACCAACACGAGCTCCGGGAGTAGCGATTGCTAGCCTGGTCGCCGCCTGCCGTTCACACCACCACCAGTCGCTTGATCAGCAGATACCGCCCCTCCCCGAACGCCGGCGGCACCGGAAAGTCCTCCGGCAGCCCCAGCTCTTGCACCAGCCTCGCCTCGCGCCCGGCCAGCGCCGCCCCGCGCCCGAGCGCGGACAAGAGCTCTCCCTCGTCGAGCTTGGCCGCGTTGCTCACCGCGATCACCTCGCCCCCGGGCTCCACCACGTGGGCGATCGCCTGCAGGAGCTCCTCCCAGTCGCGCATGGCCGAGAACACCCGGTCCTTGACCCGCGAGAACGGCGGCGGATCCACGATCACCAGCTCGAACCGCTCGCCTCGCTGGCGCCGGCGCTCGAGGTACGCGAACGCATCGCCCGTGAATGCCTCGCACGCCTCGGCATCCAGCCCCGACGCGACCAAATTCTGCCGGCACCGCGCATGCGATCGCGCGGCCGCATCCACGTTGACCACGCTCGCCGCCCCGCCCCGCACCGCTCGCACGCCGAAGCTCCCGGTGAACGAGAACAGGTTCAGCACCCGCCGCCCGCTCGCCAGCCGCTCGCACAGCCGCCGCCCTTCCCTCAGATCCAGGAACAACCCCGGCGACACCGGAGCGCTCGGATCCACCAGGAACCGCAGCCCATCCTCCTCGACCTCGAGCTCCGGCGGCGCAATCTTCCCCTGCAGATGGAACGCGGGCGGCTTCCGTTCCTCCGCCACCACCCCGCGCACGCGATCCTGCATGTAGATCCCCGCCGGCGAGAGCTCCTCCTGCAGCACCGGCACCAACCGATCGAGATACGCCTCGGCCGCGCGCGAGTACTTGTACACGAGCACGAACTCGCCCAACCGATCCACCGCCAGCCCGGGCAGCCCGTCGCCTTCCCCGTGCACCAGCCTGCACGCCCCGGCCGCTCCTGGGGACAACAGCCGCTTGCGCAGCTCCACCGCCGCTCGCACCCGGCGCCGCAGCTCGGCTTCGTCCCACGCGAGCTCCTCGTGCCGCGTCACCATTCGCAGCGCGATCGCGCCCTCGGGCTCATAGAGGCCCCACCCGAGCGGCCGACCGTCCTCGTCGTGAATCTGGACCGGCTCGCCGGGCTCCTTGCCCTCGAGCGGCCGCAGGAGCGACTCACGAAACACCCAGGGGTGGCCAGCGGTGAGGCTCCGCGCCGCGCGGTGGGAGACCTTCACACCTCGCCCGCGCACGACCGGGCGAACAGGGCCCTTGCCCCGCCCACGGCGCGGCTGGCCGGGGGCCGCGTCCCGGCCTCTGGGTCGCTCCGACATCGCGGCGGACCATAGCGGAAAAGCCGTTGTCGCGCTTGGCGACGCTCCGGGGGCCTCGCTACTCTGGTCGGGGGACGCGCCGGGGCGCGCCCGAGGCCCTCGGCGCCGCCAGGCGGCCCTCGGCGCCGGAAACAGGGCGACGAGATCCGAAGGGGCCGCCCAAAGCCAGACAAGGAAAGCAAAGCGTTCATGGCGACCGACAGGATCGGAGAGCTCCTCGTCCGCGAGAGCATCATCTCGACGCAGCAGCTGCGCGACGCCCAGGTCGACCAGCACCGCACCGGCAAGCGGCTGGCCTACAGCCTCGCCAAGCTCGGGATCCTCGGCGAGAAGGAGCTCACCGAGTTCCTCTCGCGGCAGTACGGCGTTCCTTCGATCAGCCTCGGAGAGTTCGAGATCGACGTCGAGGTCATCGAGCTCATCCCCAAGGAGGTCGCGGTCAAGCACACCGTGCTGCCCGTGCAGCGCGCCGGCAGCACGCTCATCGTGGCGATGAGCGACCCCTCCAACATCTACGCCATCGACGACCTCAAGTTCCTCACCGGCCTCAACATCGAGCCGGTCGTCACCACCGACGCGGCGATCGAGGAGGCGATCACCCGCTACTACGACCAGCCCGAGCAGCTCCAGTCCTACGACCAGGTGATGGGCGGGCTCGAGTTCGAGGACATCGACTTCGCCGAGGATGCCGGCGAGGACTTCAACGTGCTCGACTCGCAGGCCGAGGCCGAGCAGGCCCCGGTGGTCAAGCTCTGCAACCTCATCCTGCTCAACGCCATCAACAAGGGCGCATCCGACATCCACATCGAGCCCTACGAGAAGGCCTACCGCGTCCGCTACCGCATCGACGGCGTGCTCCACCAGGAGATGTCGCCGCCGATCAAGCTCAAGAACGCGATCACGAGCCGCATGAAGATCATGGCCACGCTCGACATCGCCGAGCGGCGCCTGCCCCAGGACGGTCGCATCAAGCTGCGGATCGGCAAGAACCGCGAGATGGACTTCCGCGTGTCCACGCTGCCCACGCTGTGGGGCGAGAAGATCGTCATGCGCCTGCTCGATCGCGACAAGCTCGAGCTCGACATGACCAAGCTCGGGTTCGAGACGGTGCCGCTCAAGGCGTTCAAGGAGTGCATCCACCGCCCCTACGGCATGTGCCTGGTCACCGGCCCCACCGGCTCGGGCAAGACCACCACGCTCTACTCGGCGCTGTCGGAGCTCAACAGCGAAGAGGTCAACATCTCCACCGCCGAGGATCCGGTCGAGTACAACCTCGCCGGCATCAACCAGGTGCAGATGCACGACGACATCGGGCTCAATTTCGCCACCGCCCTGCGCGCATTCCTGCGCCAGGACCCCGACATCATCATGGTCGGCGAGATCCGCGACTTCGAGACCGCCGAGATCGGGGTCAAGGCCGCGCTCACGGGCCACCTGGTGCTCTCCACCCTCCACACCAACGACGCGCCCAGCACCATCAACCGCCTGCTCAACATGGGCGTCGAGCCGTTCCTCGTGACCGCCTCGGTCAACATGATCGTGGCGCAACGACTGGCGCGCCGGGTGTGCCGCGACTGTGTGATCGACGACGAAGCGGTCAACGAGCAGTCGCTCGTCGACGCCGGCATGAAGCAGGCCGAGGCGCGCGCATGCAGGCCCAAGAAGGGCCGCGGCTGCAAGACCTGTGCGAACACCGGCTATCGCGGCCGCGTGGCGCTCTACGAGGTCATGGTGCTGTCCGACCCGGTCAAGGATCTGGTGCTCCAAGGTGGGTCCACGGCCGAGCTCAAGGCCGAGGCCATTCGCCTCGGCATGGCCACCCTGCGCCGCAGCGGGCTCAACAAGATCAACGAGGGCATGACGACGCTCGAGGAGATCCTGCGCGTCACCGCGTCCGACTAGACCCCCACATTCCGTGCGAGCGGCGCGTGCTATCCTTCCCGTCGCTCGGCCGCCCGCCGCCGAGGTCGACGATGACCACCTCCGCCACGCCCACGACGCCCTCGCCCGCGAGCGCCCTCAACCTGCACCAGCTGCTCAAGGCAATGGTGGAATCGGGCGCCACCGACCTCCACGTGACCACCGGCTGCCCGCCGCAGCTGCGCATCGACGGCGACCTGGTTCCGCTCAAGACCCACAAGCTCACGCCGGTCGAGTCGCGCAACCTCTGCTACTCGGTGCTGTCCGACAAGCAGAAGCAGCGATTCGAGGAGGAGATGGAGCTCGACTTCTCGTTCGGGGTCAAGGGCCTGGCCCGCTTCCGCGGCAACCTGTTCGTGCAGCGCGGGGCCACCTGCGCGGCGTTCCGCCTGATCCCCTACGAGATCCCGCCGCTCGAGCAGCTCGGGCTGCCGCCGGTGGTCCAGCGCCTGACCCAGAAGCCCCGCGGGCTGGTGCTGGTGACCGGCCCCACCGGCTCGGGCAAGAGCACCACGCTGGCCTCGATGATCGCGCTGATTAATCAAACGCTGCGCGGCCACATCATGACGATCGAGGACCCGATCGAGTACCTGCACCAGCACGGGAGCTGCATCGTCAACCAGCGCGAGGTCGGACAGGACACCAAGAGCTTCAAGCACGCGCTCAAGTACGTGCTGCGCCAGGACCCCGACGTGGTGCTGCTCGGCGAGATGCGAGACCACGAGACGATGGAGGCCGCGCTCACGCTGGCCGAGACGGGCCACCTCACGTTCGGCACGCTGCACACCAACTCGGCGGTCCAGACCATCAACCGCGTGATCGACATGTTCCCGCAGGCCCAACAGAGCCAGGTGCGCACGCAGCTGTCGTTCGTGCTCGAGGCAGTGCTGTGCCAGTCGCTCTTGCCCAAGATCGGCGGCGGCCGGGCCCTGGCGGTCGAGGTGATGGTGCCCAACGATGCCATCCGCGCGCTCGTCCGCGATGGCAAGCTCCACCAGGTGTACTCGCAGATGCAGCTCGGGCAGGGCATCCACGAGATGCAGACGTTCAACCAGTCGCTCGCCGATCTCGTGCAGCGCAACCTCGTGTCGACCGAGACCGCGATCAAGCGCAGCAGCGACCCCGACGAGCTGCGCACCATGCTCGAGCGCGGCACGGGCCTGCAGGGGCGCCGCCGCTAGCACCAGCCCAGCAGAGGATCACCATGCCGACGTTCATCTGGGAGGCGAGGACCAAGGGCGGAGAGCTCAAGAGCGGCTCGTTCACCGCCGACACCGAAGACGTCGTGAGCGACCGCCTGCGCGCGCAGGGCCTGACCGTCACCAAGGTCAAGAAGAAGCCGCTCGAGGTGCGGCTGCCGAGCATCGGCACCGGGGTGGGCCTCAAGGACATGGTGGTGTTCACCCGCACGTTCTCGACGATGATCGACGCGGGCCTGCCGATCGTGTCGGGCCTCGACATGCTCTCCAACCAGGCCGAGAACCCGCGCTTCGGCCGGGTGCTCACGAGCGTGAAGGTCGAGGTCGAGTCGGGCAAGTCGCTGTCGGAGGCGATGGGCAGCCACCCGCGGGTGTTCGACGATCTGTTCCGCAACCTCGTGGCGGCGGGCGAGGCGGGCGGCATCCTCGACGTGATCTTCCGGCGGCTGGCCACCTACCTCGAGAAGTCGGCCAAGCTCCGCCGGCAGGTCCGCGGCGCGCTGGTATACCCGTCGGTGATCGTGGGCGTGGGCGTGCTGGTGGTCTTCGTGATGCTCACGAAGGTGCTGCCGGTGTTCGAGAAGATGTTCATCGATCTCGGCGCGGGCTCGCTGCCGGCCCCCACCCGCCTGGTGCTGGCGATCAGCCACGCCATCACCGAGAACATCATCGTGTTCATCCTCGTCACCGCCGCGCTGGTGACCGGCTTCGTCATGGGCCTCCGCACGAATCGGGGGCGCTGGATCTTCGACGTGGTGGTGCTCAAGGCCCCGGTCATCGGCAACGTCATGCGCAAGATCGCGGTGGCTCGCTTCACCCGCACGCTGGGGACGCTGCTCAGCTCGGGCGTGCCCATCCTCGACGCGCTCGACATCGTGGCCAAGTCCTCGGGCAACCGGGTGGTGGCCCAGGCCATCACCTATGCGCGCTCCAAGATCTCCGAGGGCAAGGACATCGCCTCGCCGCTGCTCGAGACCGGGGTGTTCCCGCCGATGGTGGTGCAGATGATCGGCGTGGGCGAGCAGACCGGCGCGATGGACGACATGCTGCAGAAGATCGCCGACTTCTACGAGGAAGAGGTCGACGCCGCGGTCTCGGCCATGACCGCGCTGCTCGAGCCCATCATGCTGGTCGTGCTCGGCGGGATCGTGGGTGGCCTGCTCATCGCGATGTACCTGCCGATCTTCGAGGTCGCGGGCAACATCAAGTAGCCGGGCGGTGGGCGTGGAACGCAGCGCCTCCTCGCAATCCCTGGCCGACGTCGCGGGGCAGGCCCCCGAGCGCAAGCAGGCCGGCGTGCTGTGGAACAAGCCGCCCAAGACGACCCGGCTCGACCCGCGCCGGCGCCGGATCGGCTACTTCATGCTGGTCCGGCTGGTGATGCTGGCGCTGTTCACCGCGGTGGCCGTCGTGCTGGCCGTGCAGGGCAACCTGGAGCTCGACGCGCTCTACCACGGCTTCGCGCTCGGTACGCTGGTGGTGGGCTATGCGCTGACCATCGTGTATGCGCGGCTCTTGCCGCGGGTTCGCGACCTCGACCGGTTCGCGTGGCTGCAGACCGCCACCGACATCGTGCTGGCCGCGGTGGTGGTGCAGATGACCGGCGGCGCGAGCTCGGGCTTCGTGTCGCTCTACCTCATCTCGGTGCTGGGCGCGGCGACCATGGGCGGCGGCCGGCAGACGTGGGCGGCCGCAGGCACCTGCACGCTCATCTACGGCTGCACGAGCCTGCTCGAGGGGCTCGGCGTGCTCGAGCCCATGTCGCTCGGAGAGGCGCCGCCGGTGCTGCTACCCGCCGAGGTGGCTGCCGCGTGCGCGCGCACGCTCCTCGGGCTCTGGGGCGTGACCGCGCTGTCGTCGTTCCTCGACAAGCAGCTGGCCTCGTCGACGCTGCAGGTGGGCGACCTGCGGGCGCTCAACGAGAACATCTTGCGCTCGCTGGGCTCGGGGCTCTTGGCGGTGGATGCCGAGGGGCACATCCTCTACTGGAACCCCGCGGCGCAGGCGATCCTGGGCCTGCAGAGCGACGATCGACAGCGACCGGTGGCGGAGATCCTGCCCGGGGTCGAGCCGCGGCTGCGGGCGAACGACGCGGATGGACCGCAGGCGCGCTGGGAGCTCGAGGTCCGCACCCGCGCCGGTGAGCCCGTGCACCTCGGGCTGCACTGCTCGTTCTTGCTCGATGGTCAGGGGCGCACCATCGGGCGGCTCATCAACTTCCAGGACGTCACGCGCGTGCACGAGCTGGCCGAGCAGGTGCGTCGCAGCGAGCGCCTCGCCGCGGTCGGGGGGCTGGCGGCGTCGGTGGCCCACGAGATCAGGAACCCGCTGGCGGCGATCAGCGGCAGCGCCGAGCTGCTCGGCAGCGCGGTCCTCGTGGACGACGACGCGCGGCTCTTGTCGATCATCCGCCGCGAGTCGGCGCGGCTCTCGGCGCTGGTCACCGACATGCTGGCGTTCACGCGGCCACGCCCTCCCCAGCGGGCACGCGTGTCGCTGCCGCGGGTGGCCCGGGAGGCGCTCGAGCACTTTCGGGCGGACCCGGCCAACGCCGGGCTGCAGCTCGCGCTGCAGGTCGACGCGGACGTCCCCGACGTGGAGGTCGATGCGGCCCAGCTCTCGCAGGTGCTGTGGAACCTCCTGCGCAATGCAGCAGAGGCGATGGGGGGCGAGGGATCGGTGACGCTCGAGGTGCGGATGCGGACCGGGCACGACTCGCGCACTCACGAGGTCGAGCTGGTGGTGAGCGACGAAGGGCCCGGAATTCCCGAGGATCAGCTCGACCGGATCTTCGACCCCTTCTTCACCACCAAGGAGCACGGTACCGGCTTCGGGCTCGCGATCGTGCACCGCATCGTGCAAGACAATGGCGGTGCCATCGAGCTGTCGTCGACCCCCGGCCACGGCACTGGCTTCCGCCTGCGATTCCCGACGATCGAGAGCCCACGCGCGGAGGCGCTCGGCCCGGGCCACGAGGCTCTCGACCATCGGCCCGCGGGGTGACGTGCCGCTTGGCCGTCAGGGCTCGGCGGTGCGCCTGCGAGGCCGGGGGTTGGCCTCGAGCTCAGCGATCCTCGCGTCGAGGTCGGCGATCCGTTCCTTCGCATCCCCTTCTGCCACGTGGGGATTGGCCTCCGCAATGGTGAGGAAGCGCTCTAGCACCGAGCGAGCCTTCAAGAGGTCGTCGACGTCACCCGAGCTCTCGTAGCGCATCTCGAGGGCCAGGGAGATGTCGTAGAGCAGGAGCGAACGCTCCGAGAGCTCAAAGGACTTCTCCCACTTCTGCACGGCTTCTCCGAACGAGCCTCGACGGTAGGCGAGCTGTCCCTCCTCGTAGAGGAGCTTTGCCTGCGCGTTCGGATCGATGAGCCCCTCCGCTTCTGCTCCCGCTTGCGCCCCCTCCACTCCGAAGCCCGTCTGGCTGGCGTAGTACCCCACGCCGAGCCCCACCGCCGCCAGTGCCCCGACCAGCCCGAGAGCGAGCCAGCGGGTGGTCCTGGGCACGAGCAGGCGCTCGAGCTCCGCCAGCAGGGCGTCCATCGCCGTGAAGCGCTGCTCGGGCGCGCTCGCCAGCCCACGCAGCAGCGCCCGCCGCAGCTTCGCTGGCACCGCGGTCCGCTTGGGCGCCGGCTCGATACGACCTGCGCCGAGCGCCACCATCAGTGCCTCCAGCGTGTTGCCCCGAAACGGGCGTTCGCCGTAGACCGCCTCGTAGAGGGCGACGCAGAAGCTGAATTGATCGCTGCGTGCGTCGACGTCGTGTCCCGACATCTGCTCGGGCGCCATGTAGGCCGGAGTCCCGAGCACCGTACCGGTGGTGGTCAGGCAAGGATCGACCCCATCGCCCACGCCTGCGGCGGCGGGGCTTGCCGCCGCCACCGGCTCGCGCTCCCCGGCCTGCCGCACGAGCCCGAAGTCGAGCACCCGCACCCGTCCCTTGGCGTCGATGATGGCGTTGCCGGGCTTGAAGTCGCGGTGGACCAGCCCCTCGGCGTGCGCGGCCGCCAACCCCGCTCCCGCTTGCCGATAGATCTCGACGCACGCCCTCCAGCTCGGCCGCGGCTCCTGCTGGCTCCACTCCTGGAGAGTCCGACCGCGCACGAGCTCCATCACCACGAACGTCTCATCGTCGTCCGCCTCGATCTCGTACACGTGGACGACGTTCGGGTGGGACAGCCGCGCCAGTGCCTGTGCCTCTCGGACCAGCCGACCCCGGTGCTGCTCGCTCAGGTATTGGTGCAGCACCTTCACCGCGACGCTCCGGTCGAGCCGGTCGTCGACGGCCTCGTAGACCCGGCCCATACCGCCGCTGCCCAGCGTGGCGATCACGCGGTAGCGCCCGACGCGTTCGCGGTCGCTCTGCCCGCCGAGGCGCACCGCGGGTCCGTCCTCCAGCGAAGACCCGGGGGACAGGGTTGCTTCGTATCCGATGGCCGACGTACCCGCCTCGGCCGCATCCCCGGGTGCTCGCTCCGACTCGGTGCTCATCGCGATTCCCCGGACAGGAGCCCCGCGCGCTCGCGATGCATCATCCTCGCCCACGCCCGCGCCCGTGGTCGATGGACCGCGGGCCTAGAAGGTGATCGCCGGCCCGGCGCTGATGTCGATCAGCATGCTGCCGATGTTGGGAAACCACCCACCCACGTCGAGCTCGCCGAACAGCGCGAAGTTCTTGTGGATCTGGTAGTTGAAGCCCACGAGCACGCCGGCGAACCCGGGGCCGATCTTGACGGTGTCGATGCGCATCTCGCCGGACGGCGAGTTGGTCTGCACCGAGTGCGCGATCGTCTGGTCGATGGTGCCCGCGTCGTTGGGCATGCAGCCGTTGTTGTACGGCCACACCGGCGTGCACTGGTCGACGGGCACCTGGTTGTTCATGTCGGCGGGCCCCGACAGCGCAGTCTCGGCGCGGTCGGGCACGCTGTTGCCGTTGCGGTCGTTGGAGAAGCCCATGTTGACGCGCAGGCGCGAGGTGCCGTAGCCGCCGAACGCCCCCACCATGCCCTGGAACTTGCCACCGCGGCGGGTGATGAGCGCCTTGATCTTCACGCCCAGCGCCCACGTGAACGGTGGCTTGCGCTGGAACCCGGGCGGGTTGGGCGAGAGCACCTCGTTGGTGAACGAGGCCTGCGGCGAGATCGTGGGGTTCTCGGTGAACACCTTGCTGCCGGTCACGAACTGCAGGCGGCCGAACACCCCCACGAGCAAGGCCATGGAGCGGCGCGCCCCAATGTCGCGGTCGAGCACGCGCACCGAGACCTCGGGCGCGACATGGAACGGCGCGCTGGCAAAGCCCGTGGTCACCGGGTGCCGCCGGCCACACTGGTCGCCGTTGTACGCGGCCGCGAGCGCATCCACCCCGGTGCCCGGCAGCACGGCCGGGTCGATAGTGGCGAGGTGGCCGGCGAATTCGGCGGGGCTGCCCGCGACCGGCTGTGCGCCGGCATACCAGCGCTCGATCGCACAGGCCTGCTCGGCCGGGCCGTAGGGCGTGCCGAACGTACCGGGGGTGAACTGCTGGTAGGTGAGCTCGGCGGCCCCGCGCGCGATGCCGAAGCCGGTGCCCACCCCGATGTTGATGAACGCGCGCGGCCACTTGGTGGAGCTCGGCTTGGCCCCACCGCCGCCGCCACCACCCTCGTCGCCACCACCCTCGTCGCCACCGCCGTCGCCACCACCCTCGGGGACGGTCCCAGCCTCGCCGAGCTCGAGCACGAGCGGCTTGTCCTTGTCGCCGAGGTTGGCCAGCGCCTGCTGGCTGCCGTTGTAGACGTAGAAGAAGTACTCGATGCCCGTGTCACCGTGCTGCGCGGTGGGGATCGACACGGTGCCGAGGTTGCCGAACGTCTCGAGGTAGAGCGCGCCGAACTCGGCCTTGGAGCCCAAGGGGCGCCAGTAGACGACCATGGTCACGCCCTCGGAGACCGCGACCGACGACAGCGCCTCGAGGGCGATGTCCTGGCCCTTGGCGGCCTGCGGTGGGGTGTGGGCGATGGGGCCGGTGCCCGGCTTGGGCACGCCGGCCCGCGCCTCGTCGAGCAACGCCTGCAGCTCGGCCGAGCGCAGCTCGATGGGCAGCGCCACGTTGTAGTCGGCGCGCACGGCCTCCTGGAACGCCGCCACCGTGCGCGAGCGATCACCGGTGTTGGAGTAGATGATGCCGCCGCGCAGCACGAGCAACGGAGCGAGCGCGGGATCGGCCGCCATGCCGGCCCCCTGGGCGCGCGCAACCGCGGCCTCGAGCGTGGCCTGGGCCGCGTCGAGCTCGAGATCGTTGAACTGGGTCTGGGCCGTCGTGTAGGCGGCCTTCATGTCGTCGCGTGGGCCGGCATGGGCGAGCCCCACCGGCCCCCAGAGCCCCAGACCCGCGGCCAGCACGAGCACGCCGGCCCAGCGCCGACCCAGGGGGCGACGGCCATGGTGGTGGTGATACATCGGACCGAGCATACCCGCGGTTGCCTGGAGCAAGGGGGGTCAGGGACTCGACCCGGTCGCGCAGTTGGCGTTGGAGACGTTGAACTCCACGCGCCGGTTGGCGGCGCGGCCCTCTGCGGTGCGGTTGGTGTCGATCGGCCGCTCCTCGCCGAAGCCCACGCCCTCGAGCCGCACGGGCGAGACGGCCTTGCCGATGAGGTAGGTGCGCACCGAGTCGGTGCGGCGCTGCGACAGCTTCTTGTTGGCCTTGTTGCTGCCCTTGCTGTCGGTGTGGCCCTCGATGCGGAAGTGCAGCTCCTCGGGCACCTGGTTCATGACCGTGGCCACGTCGTTGAGCAGCTCGAAGCTGCGCGGGTCGATGTCCCACTTGCCGAACTTGAAGTAGATCTTGTCGCTGATCTTGACCGAGCAGCCGTCGAACTGCGCCTTGAGGTCGGGGCAGCCGTCCTCGTCCTGGTCGCCGTCGTAGTCCTCGGGCTGATCCGGGCACTTGTCGGAGGCCTTGCACTGGTCCTGGTACTTGTCGGCGTTCGCGGAGCCCGCGACCCACGGGTCGCAGATCTTGTCCTCGTCGTTGTCGGGCTCGGGACAGCCGTCCTCGTCCTTCCAGTTGTCGACGTCCTCGGGGTCGTTGTCGCACTCGTCGGGGCCGTCGAGGATCGCGTCGCCGTCGTTGTCGGGGTCGGGGCAGCCGTCCTCGTCCTCGAACTGGTCGATGTCCTCGGGCTCGTTGCGGCAGTCGAGGTCGCCCTTCTTGTCGTCGTTGACCCACTGGCCATCGACGAGCTGCGCGGCATCGAGCACCTTGTCGTCGTCGTTGTCCGCGTCGGGACAGCCGTTGTCGTCCTCGAAGCTGTCGAAGTCCTCGGGGTCGTCGGCGCACTTGTCGACCGCGTCGTCGTACCCGTCGCCGTCCCGGTCGCCGATGGTGGCCACCGCCTTGTCGCGGCAGCGCTTGGGGTCGGTGAGCTCGCGGGCGCGCTGGGTGTAGTACTCGGCGGTCTCGGCGTGCTGCTTGCCGCGGTAGTACTCGCCGATCGCCAGCGCGTCCTGGGCGAATTTGATGTTGGCCTCGGCGATCGCGGTCTCCTTGGGCGCGCAGTGGATCGACTTGCTGCCGTCACGGATCGCGCGCTGGAGCGTGGTCTGGGTGCCCTCGACCTCGCCGAGCAGGTTTTGACCGATGCAGGCGGGCATGAGCGCCGCCGCGAGCACCACGAGGCACGGGCGAAGAGGGGGCCTTCGGTGTCTCACCGGCCACCTCCCGCGGAGCCGCCGACCTCGAGCTTGCCGCCCGCCTTGCCGCTGCCGGCCTTGGCATCGCCGCTGGCCTTGGCATCGCCGCCGGCCTTGGCATCACCGGCCTTGGCGTCGTCCTCGAGGGTCTTGGTGGTCTGGCCGGATTCGCGCAGCTCGGCCTTCTGCTTGGCCTCCTCGGCGAGCTGCTTGGCCCGCACCCCGTAGTCGAACGAGCGCTCGTACTCGCTGTAGGCCATGAGCACCTTGGCCTGCTCGAGGTACGAGACCGCGCCCCAGTACTCGTAGGGCGCGTACTTCTCGGCCTCCGCGTTCTCCGCGTCGGCCACGGCCTTGCTCGCGTCCTTGGCGACCTTCTTGAGGTAGCCGAACGGGCCGCAGCCTGCCGCCGCAACCAGCGCGACGACCGACATGAGCTGCAGGAGGCGACGGGAGGACGTGGACACCGGGTGCTCCGTGGGGTGAGGGGCTTCGCCGCAGGGGATCGGGTCGAGCGCTCGCAGCCGCCCTGCCGCGCGGCAGGGTGGCGTATTGCCCGAGCGTTCCTGTTCGGGCCGTTGCGAGATCGGACGCCTTCGACGTCCGATGGCCCTACGCGAATTTCGCGTCGGACGATAGCAGGGGCGCGCGTTGCGGGTCAATAACAGGACCAGCCCCCCTGGCGGCCAGACCGGGCCAGGTGAAGGCCTTCCGAGGATTTGCGCAGTCTGCGCGATCTCCCGCCCCTGGGTCGCGCCGGCTCGGCCCCGAGGAGCGGCCCTGCCGCGCGACCCTCGAACGCGAGCTGCTACCCTCCGGGGCGAGCGTGCGGCGCGACGGCAAGCGGGTGGAGGCGACCCTCGTCGTGGTGCTCCTGGGGCTGCCCGGGTGCACCCGCGTCTCCGATCGCTCGCGCTTCGAGGGCTCGGACGAGACGCTCGAGATCCTCGCCAGCGGGCCGCGCCCGGGGGAGCTGGGGGTCGATCCCGAGGTGCGCATCGATCTCTGCCTCTCGGGCCGCGTGGACCCGCGCTCGCTCGACGAGGTGGACGCGACGGTGAGCTCGGGCGGGGCGGTGATCGACTCGGAGCTCTCGGTGCAGATCGTGCCGTGGCTGGCGCCCGGCGAGGACGGGCCCCCCGAGGACACCACCGCCCCGTGGTGCGACGGCAGCGTGCTCTCGATCGACCCCAAGGCCCCGCTGATGGCCGGGGCGCAGTACCGCCTGCGGCTGCAGCCGAGCGCGGTGGGCTGGGCCGGCGAGCCGCTCTCGACCGAGGGACCGCTGTGGGTGGAGGCCGAGAGCGACGACGGCCCGCACTTCGTGCTCGAGTTCACGGTGGACCCGGGCCCCCATGGCGAGCCACTGCCGAGCGAGCCCGAGCCGGCCATGACCCTGCGCGATCTGTTCACGCCGGGCGGGCCGTTCGATCCCGCGCGCGACACCTGCCGCTGCCACCGCGACCCCGACGACCTCGCGTTCGAACGGCTCGATCTCCGCGACCCCGACACGGCCTATGCGGGCCTGCTCGGGTCGGCTCGCCCGCGCGACACCGGCTTCGCGATGGTGGCCCCGCGCAAGCCGTCGGAGAGCTTCCTCGTGCACAAGCTGCTCCGCGACGACGACGGCGAGGCGCTCTACGGGGTGCTCGGCGACCCGATGCCCAAGGACGCGCCGCTGGCCTACGCCGACGTGCTCGCGATCGTGCAGTGGATCGCCGACGGCGCGGAGCCGTAGGCCGGGTCGCAGCCCGGGGCCCGCGTGGTGCGGACCCCGGCGCAGCGACTACTTGATGATCGTGAACTCGATCCGCCGGTTGCGGGCCTGGCCCTCGGGCGTCTCGTTGGTGTCGATCGGCTGATCGGGACCCACGCCGCCGGTCTCGAGCCGCGCCTCGTCGACGCCGTGCTCGACGAGGTAGCGCTTGACCGAGGCCGCGCGCCGCTGCGAGAGGTCGATGTTGTGGCGGTAGCCGCCAGTGGACGAGGTGTGCCCCATGATCCGCACGCGGACGCTCGGGTTGCGCTGCAGCGTGCCCACCGCGCGATCGAGCACCGGCTGCGAGTTGGACTTGATGACGTCCTTGTCGTTGTCGAAGAAGATGCCCTCGATGACGCCCGCGATCTCCTCGAGCTCCTCGGGGATCTCGTCGGGGCAGCCGTCGTCGTCCTCGAAGCCGTTGCGGTTCTCGGGGTCGGCCTTGCAGCGGTCCTCGGGGTCGGGCACCTGGTCGTCGTCGGCGTCGTCGACGCAGACCTGCGGGCAGCCGCGCGGGGGCATGCCGAACGTGTCGGGACAGAAGTCCTCCTTGTCGACGACGGTGTCGCGGTCGCGATCGTCGAGCGGCGGCGGCGGCGGCTCCTCCACCACCTCCTCTTCCTTGTCGCGGCGACCGAACACCCACACGAAGGCCACCAGCACCTCGGGGCTCGAGGTGAGTCCCTCGCCCACGCCGTAGCGGTTGCTGATCACGTCGCGCACGTCGAGCCGCAGCTGGATGTTGCGGTTGATCTGGAACTTCACGCCGCCGCCGAGCTGCAGCGAGACGTCCTGGTCGCTGCCGAGGCCGCCCTGCGACACGCTGGGGCTGCCCATGCCGAGCAGGCCCACGCCCGCGAGCAAGAACGGGGTGACGCTCCACTTGGTGAGCTGGGCGACCACGTTGGCGCGCAGCACCCAGGTGGTGGCCCGCGCATCGGCAAGGCGCGTCTTGGTGGGCAGCACCCCGCCCTCGGCCTCCACGCCGAGGTAGGCGAGCGGGTAGTAGCCGACGCGCAGGCCGACGTGCGGGGCGGCATACTTGAGATCCTGGTTGCCGATCATGCCCTGGACGCCGCGCTCGACGGGCCGAAACAGCTCGAGTCGCCGGCTGGGGAACCAGACGCCACCGTAGACTCCCAGCTCCCAGGTGTTGGCCTGCGGCGGGTAACGATGGATCCACCGATCGTCCTCCGCCTCGTCCTCCTCGGACTTCGCGGCGCTGGCCGTCGGCTCGGGGCCGCGAGGAGAGAAGCGGCGGCCCTCGGTCGACGTGGGCGTGACCACCTCCTCGGTTGCCGAGGGCTCGGCCGACTCGCCGGAGGGCGACGCGTCGGCACCAGGCTCGCTGCCATCGGCGGGCTCGCCGGCTTCCACCGGCTCGGCCGGCTTCGGAGCTGCCGGAGACGTCGCGCCCGCGGGCGAAGCCACGGGCACGGGCGCCGACTTGGGCGCGGGCCCGCCGGAGGAGGGGGCCAAGAGCAGCCCCGCCACGCCAAGACCGATCGAAACGCTAGACATCATCACAGTTGCACACCATCTGGACGGTTACGTCGCCCTGTTGGATCGCCTCGCAGGCCATGCCTTGCAGCTCCAGCGTCTGCTCGTCGGGCCGGTTCCAGCCATCGGGATCGTCGTAGGTCACGGGCATGCCGTTGACCTCCACGGTGCAGCCGGGCACGAGCTCGTCGGGCAGCGCCTGGTCGAGCGTGAAGCTGCACGCGCGCACGGGCTGGAAGATCTGACCGAGCGCCTCGGCCAGCTCCTCGTCGTCGTGGGTCACGAAGAACGGCGCGTCGGGATCACCGGCCTGATGACCGACGCCGGCGTTGGCCAGCACCTGCAAGAAGCCCGCGTCGATGTCTTCGCCGAGCGTCACCACGACGGTGGGGAAGCCCGCGTCGTAGGCCGCGACGGTCGCCGCCTCGGCGGCGTCGCGCGTGATGGCGAGCTCGACCGCGTTGTCGGGGGCCGGCACCTCGCACGTGCTGGGCTCGTCGGCGATGACGAGCACGATGGTCTTGGAACCGTCCCAGGGGTCGGCCTCGAGATCGTCGACGACCTCTTCGAGCGAGTCGCCGAGCGGGTTGGCACCGGCGGGCACCACCATGCCGAACACGCTGGAGATCTCGTCGGCCGCGTCGAGCTGCGGCGCCACGCCCGTGAGCGTGGGGCACCCGGCCTGCAGACCATGGTAGGCGGTGAACCCGAAGCGGGTGGTCGACTGCCGCTTGGTGACCTCGCCGTCGGGCGCATCGACGAGCGCATCCTCGATGTCGCTCCAGCGCGAGGCGCCGTCGAACATGTCGAGCATCGCGTTGCTCTGCTCGACGACGATCTGGAACGTGAGCGTGTCGAACGACAGCTCCTGATCGAGGCCGGGGCACACCACGGGGCCGGTGGTGCTGCCCGAGGAGACATCGCCGGTCATGATGATTCCGTCACCACTCCCGGTTGGGATGATCCCGCTCTCGGAGCTGGTACCCGAGGTGCTCGTGTCCGTGCCGCTGCCGCCGGCCGCATTGCACCCTGGTTTTTGGAACAGCCCGTCGTCGTAGCAGTCCGGCGCGCAGCCGCCCGCGCTCCCCACCGCCAGCACGAGGCCGAGCAGCCCGCACCGCCGCAATGCATATGGCGTCATGCGGCGAAGGGTGGACGAGCCTGTTCGGTTTCGCCAACCCCTTTGTGCGACTCAAAGGCCACCCACCCCCTCGGGGGCGCGTGAGCAGCCACAACCCGGGCTCGACCGATTTCGGGGTGGAACGTCCGGGCAGCCGGGCTAGGACGGCGGCGGGAGCGTTCGCGGCGGCACCAGGATGAGGACCGTGCGCTCGTCGAGATCTCCGCAGTCATCGGCCAGCACGCGAATGGTGGCCTCGAACACACGCGGAGCATCGGATTGTTCGACGAAGTCGTTGAAGGCCCGAACGTCGAAGATCACGTCGGTATTGGGGATCACGTTCTCGAACGTGGTTTCACCCAGGGTGGGCTCGGGAACCCCCGGCAGGGGCACCGGCCCGTGGTCGAGCGGCGTCACGGCCTTGATGAAGTCGGCGGTGGTGGTGCCTTCGGGCAGCGACATGCCGTCGACGTCGGCCGATCCCCCTTCCACCACCCGGGTGACCCCGAACTGGCCGTAGGCCGCCAACAGCTGGATCGCGGTGCCAAACGAGTCACCCACGCCGATGCCGTTGAACTGGGCCTGGAACGACATGGGGCATATGCCGTCGGCATTGGGGGCCCGCCCGGCGCCGTTGGAGCCCGTGCAGCACTCGCCGGGATCGCAGCTCGCCGGCCGGTCGGCATCCCAGGCCTCGGGAGGGATCAGCGCACTGGTGTCCTCGGCCAGCCGCAGCCCATCCTCCATGGGACTGCAGCTGCCGCCCCCGAGGGCCACCACCACCACGCGTGCACAGATGGCCTCGAGCGCCGTCACGGCCTGCTGCCGGCTGTGGGCCGCGTCGCCGACTGCGCCGGTGTAGAGCCGATCGCAGTTGCTCTCCTCGGTGTCGTGGCTGACCTCGTTGGTGATCGAGACGACGATGGGCAGCGAGCCCTCGCGAAAGCCCACCCCGCCCAGGCCCTCGGAGTAGGGCTCGACCATCGTGGCCCCGGGGCCGTCGAGGCCCTCGCCGGTGGCGATCTGGTAGAGCGCCTCGTAGTGGGCCTCGGGCGGGTCGCCGCCGTCGCCGACGATGTAGCTGAACAACGCATCCTGCACGTCGCCGACGTCGTCGGTGATCGGCTGCACCAGCTCGAACGGCTGGTCGGAGACCAGGCCCCACGGATCGACCGAGAAGTCCTGGAACGCGCCGGCGCCGAACTGGGTGTCGGGCACCACCCCCTGGATGGCGGGCACGATGTCGGCCATCGCGTCCTGGAGGTTCTCGATGGCCCCGTCCATCGAGGCGGTCGTGTCCATGTTGACGAACACGTCCATGCTCTTGACGTCGGTGTTGAACGTGAGCGGCTTGTTCTGCTCGCCCGCCTCGTCGTCGTAGGGCAGGATGAAGAAGAAGTCCGAGTCGAGGCGGTAGGCGACCACGGTGACCTGCGCCTGGCCGGTCTCGCCGTTGACGTCGGCGGTGAGGATGGTGGAGCCGTAGGTGATCTCGTCGAACGCGGGCACCTCGAGCGTGGCCCCGCTCATCGAGCCGAGCGAGGCGTCGGCGACCTGCCAGGTGGCGTCGGCGGTGACGTCGATCGACTCGCCGTCGGTGTAGACCGCGGTGACCGTGTACGGCTGCGAGGTCGCGACGCCGAGATCGACCTCGATGATCGCTTCGGGCGGCTCGACCAAGAGGTAGAGCACCGGGCCGTGGCTGGCTTCGGTCGCGCCGGCGGTCCCGCTCACCGTCCCGTCGGCCGAGTTGTCGTTTCCGAGGGTGCCGATGCCACCCGACTCGGTGTCGGTGGCCGCGCTGCCGCCATCGTCGGCACACCCGGCGACGAGCCAGGAGGACACGGCCACGACGGCCGTCACCGAAGAGCGCCTGGAGCTGCGTCGTGTGGTCTGCATGATCGGTCCGAGGTCCACGGTATCGCAGACCTACTCCCGCCGGGAACCAAGTCGAACGCGGACCGAACGTCGCGAACGGCTGGCCGCGCTCTTGGGGCGTGACGGACGCTGAACGTCTCGACAGCGCGTAGACGCGCGAGCCCCAGGTGTCAGAATGTCCGCCCCGAGCCCTGGATCATTCGATCCCGCGCTCCATCTTGCGTACCTGTGTGACCATGTCTTCGAGGCGAGCGGCGCGTTCCTTGGCGCGCTGGTGGACCTTGACGAAGTCGTGATCGTCGAGACCCAGGCTCGCGGCCTCGTCGTACTTGGCGAGCGCGTCCTTGGTGCGGGCGAGGCAATTGGTGAGCTGGTCGCCGCTGAGCTGGGCCGCCTCCTGACCCTCCACGTAGTGGAGCTTGCACGGCCCGCGCTCCGCATCGCCCTCGATCTGCAGGCCCTCCATGTAGACGTCGTTCTTGCTCGGGCCCTTGGAGCAGGCCGCAAACGCGAGCAACAGCGCGAGCACCACGCGAGGACGGCGAAGCGAGGTCACGGCCGCAGTATGACACCGCGCGCGCCGCGGCGCGGGGCCCGGCCGGGCTGGCGTTGCTGCGCCGGTCCATGGGGCCGTCCGTGGCGGCCCGTCGAGGTCGGCCTACCTCGCTCCCTCGGCGCGAGCGCGGGCCTGCGCGGCCCCTTCGGCATCGCCGGCCGCTGCCCTCACCTCGGCGAGCCTGGCCCAGCCGTCGGCCTTCCACGGGCGCAGGGCCACGGCCTGCTCGGCGGCGTCGAGGGCGTCGGGCAGCGTCGCGGGGTCGCGGGCCAGGTAGAGCGCGAGGTTGGTGAGCGCGGCATGACGGCCGGGCTCGAGCTCCAGCGCGCGGCGGGTGAGCGCGATGGCGCCCGCGCGATCGCCCGCGCGATCGTGCAACGCAGCCAGCGTCACCATCGCGCTCGTGTGGCGCTCGTCGACGGCGGTGAGCGAGAGCTCGAGCGCAGCCGCGGCCGCCGCGATCGAGCCGCCGTGCTGGGTCTGCGCCCGCGCCCAGTTGGCCAGCGCCACTGCGAGGCGCCGGCGATCCTCGGCCGCGGGTAGCCGCGACAGCCAGCGCGCCACCTCGGCCGGCGGCACCACGCCCTCGGTCGGCGCGCCGGGCCCCGCCACCGCGAGCGGCAGCCGCCCGTGCGCCGACCACCAGCGCACCCGCGAGAACAGCCCCGCGCCCGCGGACTCGAGCGCCACCGGGCCCCCTTCGTGCGCGGCGATGGCCGCCTCGATGCGCCCGACCTCGTCGTCGGCCCCGTGGGCCGCATCCCAGATCGCTGCGTGACGAGGGTCGGCCGCGGCCGCCTCGGGGGTGGGCCGGTAGAGGTGCTGGGCCGGCACTGCGATCACATCGGGCCGCGCGCCTTCGAGCAGCCGCGCCGCGGCCACGCCCGCGGCCAGATCATCCGATTGCGTGAGCAGCAGCGTCCCAGGGGGCAGCTGCGCCAGTGCGGCGCGGGTCCAGGCGTGAGGCGCCCACGAGCGGGTCCCCACCGCGTCGGGCGTGCTGCCGAGCGCGGGCGGCAGGATCAAGATGGTGCCGAGCAGCGGCAGCACGCCCCAGCGCAGGCGCCCGCGGTTGCGCAGCCAGCGGCGCGACGCGTCGCCCACCACGAGCGCGGCCAACAGCGCGAGCGGCAGACCGGTCTGACGATCGGGGCCACCCATGGGGTTGATGCCCACCGCGTAGAACAGCTCCACGGCCACGAGCCACGCGACGGCGAGCGCGGTGGCGCGGGTGATCGCGGAGGCCTCGTGGGGATCGGCGCGCAGCACGAGGACCATGCACGCGAGCGCGACCGGCAGGCCGGGGGCCCCGAGGTCCTCGATGAGGCGCTCGAGCACGCCGCGGCCGTTGAGCAGCCATGCAGGCCACGATGCGGGCAGGATCTCCTCGGCAAAGGCCTCGCGGATCGATCGCGCCGCGAGCTGCTCGATCATCGCACCGAGCGTGTCGGGGTCGCCCCAGTCGAGCTCGGGGGCCCCGATGGAGGCGAGCGGCAGCGCCAGGATCACGAGGCTCGCCCATGCGCAGACCACCGGCGCCCAGCGAGCCCACGGTGCGCGCGCGCGCCAGCCGAGGATCCACAGCAAGAGCAGCAGCGGACCGAGCGCGAGCCGCAGATCACCGAAGCACCACGCGGCCCACGTGGCCGCGGCCACGGCCACGAGGCGCCGGCCCGTGCGGCGGTCCTCGCCCACGCTCGGATCGAGCCCCCACAGCACCACCATCAGGAGCGCGGCCGCGAGCGCGTAGACCTCGACCACCCGACCCTGGCGCGCGAACGTGAGGCCGGCCAGCACCCACAGGCCCGCGATCGCGGCCAGGCCCGGGTCGGCCCCGCGGCGCTCGAGCACCGCGACCACGAGCCCCACGGCGAGGGCCCCGAGCGCGCACGAGACGAGCGCCATGCGCAGGCCGAGGCTCCCGAGCGGCAACACGGCGGACAGCCGCAAGAGCAGCAGCAGGCCCGGGCCGCCGGGCGGGTGCGCGACGCCGAGGTCGTGGCCCGCCGCCGCCAGCTCGCCCGAGTCGAGCCACGCCCAGGAAGGACAGGCCCCGAGCGCCAGCACGACGAAGGCGAAGAGCCCGACGGGCCATGCTGCGCGCACGGCGGGATCGTTTCATCGGGTGGACGGGGCGGCAAGCCGAGCCGCGTGGGCGTGGCCAGGCGAGGCGCTGGCTCGGACCGCCGAGGCGCCCTCGTCGCTCGTGTCGGGCGCCGCGGCAACCTCCACAGAATCAAGGACTTGGCCAGGGTACGAGCCATCCTGCTACCGTGCGGTCCCCGTCGTCCATGGCTCCGCTCGTCGAGCAACGAGATGCCGCCGCGCTGCCGGCCGGCACTGCCGTGTGTCTGGGTGCGTTCGATGGCCTCCACCTCGGGCACCAGGCGCTGCTCGCCCGGGCGCGGCGTGCCTCCGAGCACGTGGGGCTCGTGACGTTCGATCCGCACCCGCAACAGGTGCTCGCGCCGGAGCGGGCGCCGCGGCTGCTCCAGACCGCGCAGCAGCGCCGCCGCGTGAGCGCGGCGCTCGGCGTGGAGCACCTGGTGCTCTTGCCGTTCGATCGCGAGATGGCCGCGATGGACGCCGAGCGGTTCGTGCGGCAGGTGCTGCTCGAGGGGCTCCGACCGGCCGCGGTGGTGGTGGGCGACGACTTTCGCTTCGGCCGCGGACGCGAGGGCGACGCCGACCGACTCGCACGGCTGCTCGGCCCCGCGGGCATCGAGGTGGCGTGCGTATCCGCGGTGCCCGTACCCGCGGCGGCGCGCGAGCCCGGGTCCGACCCCGACGCCAAGCTCTCGGCCACGATGGTGCGGCGAGCGGTGGAGACCGGGCAGGTCGAGCAGGCGGGGGCGATGCTGGGCCGCTGGCACGCCGTGGCCGGCACCGTGGTGACGGGCGCCAAGCGGGGCCGCACGATCGGATTCCCCACCGCCAACATCCACGCGCCCGACGGGTTCCTGCCGGCCCCCGGCGTGTATGCGGCCGTGCTGGCGGTGTGGAGCGAGACCGGGCCGTGCGCGGGTCGGGTGTGGCCCGCGGTCGCCAACCTCGGCAAGAACCCCACGTTCGTCGCCGATGCGGGCGCGATGCCGCTGCGGCTCGAGGCGCACGCGCTCGACGTGCAGCTCGGCGAGGAGCTCTACGGCCTCTCGGTCGAGCTGTCGTTCGTGGCCCGCCTGCGCGACGAGCAGCGTTTCGACGGCCCCGCTGCGCTGGTCGAGCAGATCCGTCGCGACGTGGAGGCCGCGCGCGCCCGGCTCGGGCCGCAGGCGCTGGCGTTCGCGATCGCCCCGCCCTGCTCCTCCGACTCGCCCCCCTCGCCCCCCTCGCCCCCCTCGCCTCCCTCGCCCCCCTCGCCTCATGGACACGAGGGGTCCCCCGCGGCCTCCGAGGCCCCGGGCCTGCATGGGGAGCCCGGAGCTCCTGCCTCGTCCGACTCGCCCCGCAGGCCGCTGCCGTGACCCCGCCCGATCCCATCGCCAGCGCCACGCTGGCTCGCCTCTACATGGCCCAGGGCCACTGGGTGCGCGCGCGTGCGATCCTCGACGAGGTGCTGGCCCGCACGCCCTTCGACGGCGACGCGCTGGCGCTGCGCATGCGGCTCGCGCCCGTGCGTCCGCGGCTGTCGGCCGCCGTCGAGGACGACGGGCTGAGCCTGCGCTGGCAGGGCGTCGTGGAGCCCGAGCGCCACCACGTGGTGGTGGCGATGTGGGGCGGCGAGAGCATGCCGCCGCGGCAGTGGGTGACCTCGCGACCGTGCACCAGCGCGTTCGGCCGTCACCACCTGCCCCGGCCGTGGCCGCGCGGGGTGCTCGTCGCCGCGCTCGGCTGCGTCGACGACGGCGGCTTCGCGCCGCAGGTGGTCGCCGAGCCGCTCGGCTGGGGGTGACCGGCAAGGGCTCCGCTGCTAATGTCCCGCCGCGACGCGAGGAGGCCCCGTGAAATTCGAAGGCGCATACACGGCCCTGGTGACCCCGCTGCGCGGCGACGGGATCGACGTCGGCGCGCTCGAGCGCATCGTGGAGGAGCAGCTCGCGGGGGGCATCCACGGGCTCGTGCCGTGCGGCACCACCGGCGAGTCCCCCACCCTCTCGCATGCCGAGCACCTGCAGGTGGTCGAGGTCGTGGTGCGAGCCGCTCGCGGCCGCGTGCCGGTGCTCGCGGGCGCCGGCTCCAACAGCACCCAGGAGGCCTGCGACCTCGCCCGCGCATGCAAGGAGCTCGGGGCCCAGGGCACGCTGCAGATCACGCCCTACTACAACAAGCCCACGCAGGCCGGCCTCGTCGCCCACTTCACCGCCATCGCCGAGGCCTCGGGCCTGCCGATGGTGATCTACAACGTGCCGGGGCGGACCTGCTGCGACCTCGACCCGACCACGCTGGCCAAGCTCTGCCAGAACCCGCTGGTGGTGGGGATCAAGGAGGCCACCGGCGACATGACCCGCGCCGCCCGCATCCGCGAGCTGTGCGGCGAGGGCTTCTCGCTGCTCTCGGGCGACGACTTCACCGTGCTGCCGTTCCTCGCGGTGGGGGGCAACGGCGTGATCTCGGTGGGCAGCAACCTCTACCCGAGCCTGTTCGCACGGCTGTGCCGGGCCGCGGCCGAGGGCCGCTGGGACGAGGCTCGCGCGCTGCACTACCGGCAGCTCCCGCTGTCGCGGGCGCTGTTCTCGGTGACGAGCCCCGAGCCGGTCAAGGCCGCGATGGCCATGCTCGGCAAGTGCGAGCCCACCATTCGCTTGCCGCTCCTGCCGCTGCCCGATGATCATCCCACCCGCGCGGAGCTCCGCCGCGTGCTCGACACCTTGGAGGGCCAGAAGTGACCGATCGACTCACCGCCGTAGTCATCGTGGGCGCCCGTGGGCGCATGGGCCAGACGCTCCTCCGCACCGTGATGGAGAGCGAAACCATGACGCTCGTCGGCGCGGTCGATCGCACCGGCGGTCCGGGGCTGGACCAGGACGCCGGGCGGCTGTGCGGCATGCCCGAGTGCGGGATCATGGTCAGCGACGTGATGGAGCCGCCGCGGGGCGCCGTGGTGGTGGACTTCTCGCTGCCGCGCGCCACCGAGCGCAACATCCAGCGCTGCCTCGAGCTCGGCGCGCCGCTCGTGCTCGGCACCACCGGGATCTCGGCCGAGGCGCGGGCGCTGCTCAAGGAGGCCGCCAAGGAGCTGCCGATCGTGAGCGCGGCCAACTTCAGCGTGGGCGTGACGCTGCTCGTGCGGCTGGCCGAGCTCGCCGGCAAGTCGCTCGGCACCGAGTGGGAGGCGGAGCTCGTGGAGCTGCACCACCGCCACAAGCGCGATGCACCGTCGGGCACGGCGCTGCGCATCGCCAAGGCCGTCGCGAACGCGCAGGGGCGCAACTTCGACGAGGTGGCCGTGATGTCGCGCGAGAAGTCCGACCGCGCGCGCACCAGCGACGAGATCGGCATCATGTCGATGCGCGGCGGCGACTCGGTCGGCGAGCACACGCTGATGTTCTTCGGCGACGGCGAGCGCATCGAGCTCACGCACCGCGCGATGGACCGCAGCATCTTCGCGCTCGGTGCCCTCCGGGCCGCCCGCTGGGTGGCAGCGGGGCGCGGCCCGGGGCTCTACGACATGGTCGACGTGCTGAACCTCGGCAGCTTCTAGCCTGGCCACCCCACGGCCGAGGAGCTGCGAGCGAGCAACCAGGTGCCCCCCGAAGGGGGGGCTAGGCGCGACCGCGCTCGGCGTGCGCCTTGCGCTTGGCGTGCGCCTTGCCCTGGCCTTCGGGGCCACGCTTGGCGAACGCCTTGCCCTTGCCTTCGGGGCCGCGCTTCGCATGCGCCTTGCCCTTGCCCTTGCCCTTGCCGTCGCGCTTGGCGTGCGCCTTGCCCTTGCCCTTGCCGTCGCGCTGGTGCTTGGCCTTCATCGCGGCGAGCTGCTCGCGCTGCGCCGGGGTGAGCACCGCGGAGATCTCCGCCTTGCTCGCCTCCCGCTGCTGCTTGAGCGAGGCCTTCACCACGTCGAGCGAGGCCCGAAGGCGCGCGAGCTCGTCGGCGTTGGGCTCGGGCTTGCTGCGCTCGAGCTTCATCGCCTGGTGCAGCCGCTTGGCCTCGGCCCGCTCGTCGGCGGTGGCTTCGCGCTGCGCGCTGCGGATCGCGTCGATCTGTGCGCGCTGGTCGTCGGTGCACTCGAGCCGCTCGCAGAGCTCCGCTCGCTTGCCGTGGCGGCCTTCGTGCGCCCCCCGGTCATCGGCGGCGGACGGCGCCACGACGAGGGTCATCAGCGAGAGGATGTGAGCGAGAATCGTGTGGGTCATCGGTTGGGCTCCTTGCTGCTTGAGACCGCGTCGGGGACCCCGAGCATCGTCAAGCGCACGCAAACCCGTGGCCGTGCCGCGTAAAGGGCGAGTGAACCGGTGGGGCGTCGTGCCCCACTCGCTTCAGCCCTCCCAGTAGCAAAGGTGGAATTGCTCGAAGGTGGCCTCGTCGGGACCGAGCGGGACCATCTCGGCCCACGCCCCGAGCGTGGCCCAGCCCTCGGCGCCCTCGAGATCGGCCGGCAGGGTGTACACGTGGGCCCACTCCATGCCGTCGGGCGAGGCCTCGGCCACGAACCCTTCCTCGGTGCCCAGGATCCGCAGCCAGCGGTGCGCATCGGGCTCGTAGGGCTGGTAGGTGACGCCGGAGTAATTCATGCCGTCGTAGACGAACGCGTAGAGCTCACCGCCGAGCACGCCCATCCCGAGGCGCAGCTCGTGGTTGCCGAGCTCGATCGAGCCCTCGGTGTAGGGCGAGACCTGCGGCACCGCGTTCAGCTCGGTCGCCGCCTCGGCGCCGAGCAGCGCGAACCACTCGCAGAGCGAGGCCCAGCCGCCGCCGCCGGTGCCCGGGGTGAAGTCCGGCGGCACGAACACGAACCGCAGGTGGCCATCGACCTCGTCCACGACGATGCCCGGGTCGGTATAGGGGCACCATTCCGGATCGATCATGCCGTTCTCGAAGTCATCGTCCCAGCAGACCTCCATGGCGGCGGGACCGGTGGTGGTGGCGGGGGGATCATCCTCGCCCTCGTCGGTGGGGATCGGGCCGGTGCTCCCGCCGGTGTCGGAGTCATCGACCGGCGTGGTGGTCATCGGACCGTCGTCCGTGAGGGGCGGCACGGTGGTGAGCGTGGTGACACCGGTGGTGCTCGTGCCGACGCTCGTGCTCGTGGTGAGCGGGTTCGTGCTCACGCCGTCTTCGCTCGCGCCCGTGTCACCCGTGAGCGGCTCGAGCCCCACGCACGTGCCAGGCAGCGAGCCGCCCGCATGCACGCCGTAGCGCTGCCCCGAGTCGCAGTCCTCGTCGGGGAAGCTGCAGTAGCCGCTCGGTTGGCAGAGGCCGCTCACGCCGCCCTGCTGGCAGACCTCGTCGCTCTCGCAGAGGAACGCGTCGGTCCCGAGGCAGCCGAGGATCATTCCCAGGCACCCCGCGGCGGCTCGCTCTACTACGATCCTCGCGCGCATCCCCCATCATCATCCTAGGCCCGTGCGAAGCTGCGCGTCAAAGCCAAGCGGCGGCCGGGGCAAAATGCCCCAGTCGCACCCTGCATGCTTGGCTGCCGCTGGGGCCCGCGCTGCGGCCCGCTCGAACGCCAGGGCGCTCTAGTCGAGCACCCGCAGGGCCTGCCGCACCCGCTCGAGCGCTCCGTCGAGCTCGTCGAGCCCCACCGCGCCCACGCTCAACCGAAACCACCCGCTGTCGCTCGCCACTCCGAACGCCTGGAACGGCACCACCGCGAAGCGGGCCGCGTCGAGCAAGTAGCGGCGCACGTCCTCGTTGGTCTGGAGGATCTGGCCGTTGGGCGTGCGCCGTCCGAACGGTGCGACCTTCACCGTGAGGTAGATGGCGCCCATCGGCGGGATGGCCTCGACCAGGAGACCGTCGCGCTTCATCGCGTCGAAGCCCTCGTAGAGCTTGCTCAGCCGGGCCCCGAGCCCTTCCATCAGCTGCGCCACGTAGGCGTCCATCGTGGCGTCGTCGTCGAGCAGCGCCGCGCTCGCGTGCTGCTCGGGCTTGGGTGCCCACGCGCCGACGTGCCCGAGGATCACGCCCATGCGCTCGATGACGTCGGCCGGTCCCACCGTCCAGCCCACGCGCAGGCCCGTGGCAGCGAACGCCTTGCTGATGCCGTCGATGAAGATCGTGTACTCCGCCATCTCGGGCACGAGGCCCGGCGGCGTGACGTGCTCGACCCCCGGCACGCGCAGCATCCAGTAGACCTGGTCGTACATGAGGTAGAGCGGGCGCTGCCCCGAGGACTTGCGCGCCTCGTTCTCGGCCACGATCTCCTCGCACACGCCCCGCAGCGATGCCGCGTCGATGGCGGTGCCGGTGGGGTTGAGCGGCGTGTTGATGCACACCAGCCGCGCGCCCGGCAGCACCGCCGCGAGGTCCCTGCGCGTGGGCAAGAACCGGTTCTCGGGGCCGCACGGCACCTGCACCCCGTCGGCGCCCATCATGTGCACGTAGTGGTTGTTGTTCCAGCTCGGCACCGGGTACACCACGCGATCGCCGGGGTCGACCACCGTGCGATACGTGCCGTAGATCAGCGGGCGCGCACCGCCGGCGATCAGCACCGAGCTCACCGGGTACTCGAGCCCCAGCCGGCGCTTGAACAGGCGGACGACCGAGTCGCGCAGCTCCGGGATCCCCGACGACGGGGGATAGTTGGTCATCCCCTTGGCGAGCGCCGCGGCGATGCCGTCGCGCAGCGAGTCGGGGATCGCGAACTGGGCGGGCGAGAAGTCGCCCACGGTGAGGTTGCAGATCTCGGCGCCCTTGGACATCCGCTCGCGGATGTCGGCCGCGATGGCGAGGATCTCCGAGCCCACCAGGCCTGCTGCCATGGTGGAGACCCGGGTGCCACGAGGGCGGGCCGAAGAACGTTCCGTGCGCGTGGGCGGAATCGTGGGCGACATGATGAGGAGGGCCGAACTATGCCACACTCGCGCGACTCATGAGCAGCGCTCGAATCCCCCGCGTGACGGCCCGCCTGCAGGGCTTCGGCACCACCATCTTCGCCGAGATGACCGCGCTCGCCCTCCGCCACCAGGCGGTCAACCTGGGGCAGGGGTTTCCCGACTTCGAGGGTCCCGTGCGGATCCGCGACGCCGCGATCGAGGCGATCCGCGCGGGCCGAAACCAGTATTCGCGTAGCTCCGGGGTGCCCGAGCTCACCGCCGCCATCGCGGCACACCAGCAGCACCACTATGGGCTCGGGTACGACCCCGAGACCGAGATCACGGTGTGCCACGGCGCCACCGAGACCATCGCCAGCACGCTCTTGGCGCTGCTCGACGTGGGCGACGAGGTCGTGATGTTCGAGCCGGTCTACGACTCGTACCTGGCCACGGTGGCGATGGCGGGCGCGGTGCCGAGGCTGGTCACGCTGCGCTCGCCGGCGTTCGACTACGACGCCGCCGCGCTCGAGGCCGCGATCGGGCCCAAGACCAAGGTCATCCTGCTCAACAGCCCGCACAACCCCACCGGCAAGGTGTTCTCGCCCGCCGAGCTCGAGCACGTGGCCCGGCTCTGCCGCGAGCACGACCTCGTGGCGGTGACCGACGAGGTCTACGAGCACCTCGTGTACGAGGGCCGGCACGTGCCGCTCGCGACGCTGCCCGGCATGCGCGAGCGCACGGTGGTGATCTCGTCGGCGGGCAAGACGTTCTCGTTCACGGGCTGGAAGATCGGCTGGGCCTGCGCCCCCGCCGAGCTCTCGCGCGGGGTCCGGGCGGCGCACCAGTTCATCACGTTCTGCAACGGGACCCCGTTCCAGTACGCGGTGGCCGAGGCGCTCGGCATGGACGACGGCTACTTCGAGACGCTCGCCGCCGAGTATCGGGTCCGTCGCGACCGCCTGTGTACGGGCCTCTCCGAGGTGGGGTTCGGGGTGCTCGAGCCCAAGGGCACCTATTTCGTGTGCGTCGACATCCGGCCGCTCGGCTTTCACGACGACATGGAGCTGTGTCGGCGATTGCCCGAGGCGGTGGGGGTAGTGGCAATCCCCAACTCCGCGTTCTACGTGAACAAGGAGGCCGGGCGGCACCTGGTGCGCTTCGCGTTCTGCAAGAGCGACCCGGTGCTCGACGAAGGGATCGCCCGACTGCGGGCGAACATCCGTCGCCTCGTGCCGTGACGATCACGTGGCAGAGCGCGGCGAGGTGCTAGGCTGCGGCACCTCAGTGATGTGGCCCCTTCGTGCCGCAGCGCTGCACGCTACCATCACGCGCGAGCCTTGGCCGTGGACCTCGAGATCGATGCCGACGAAACGCGGCTGACCGGAGCCCCTTCGGAATCCACCGGCGGGCTGCCGCGGGCAGCATGGGACGAGCCCACTCGGCGGCTGGGCCTCGGCGACGAGCCGGCCGACGTGCCCCGCCGCGCGCCGGTCGCCGAGCGACTCGAGGAAGGCAGCCGCGTGGGTCGCTTCGTGGTGCTCGAGCGCGTGGGCGCCGGAGGCATGGGCGTGGTGTTCCGCGGCTACGATCCGCGGCTCGGCCGCGAGGTCGCGCTCAAGTGCCTCAAGTCGCGGAGCCTGAAGGCCGAGCACCGCGACCGCCTGGTGGCCGAGGCCCAGGCGATGGCGCGGCTCAGCCACCCCAACGTGGTCTCGGTCTACGACGTGCTCGAGCCGGTGCCCGGCGAGGTGGTGCTGGCGATGGAGTTCGTGCCGGGCCTCAACCTGCGACGCTGGCTGAGCCAGCGCCCGCACCCCTGGGAAGAGGTGCTGCGGGTGCTCGTGGCCGCCGGCGAGGGGCTCGCGGCCGCGCACGCGCAGGGGCTCCTGCACCGCGACTTCAAGCCCAGCAACGTGCTGGTGGGCGAGGACGAGCGGCCGCGCGTGACCGACTTCGGGCTGGCCAAGCTCGAGGTCGCCGGCGATGGCTGCCCGACGCCGACCCCGATGTCGATCTCGACCTCGAGCTCGCGCGCGGTGCTGCTGCGCGAGCCCTCGGGTTTGCACCGCCAGGCGGGCGACGGTCCGCTCACCTCCACCGGCACGGTGGTGGGGACGCCAGCGTACATGGCCCCGGAGCAGTACGCCGACCGGAGCATGGACGGGCGCAGCGAGCGAGGCGTGGACGCGCGCGCCGATCAGTACGCGTACTGCTCGTCGCTCTGGCACGCGCTCACCGGCGCGCTGCCGTTCGCGTCCGCGGGCAACGATCTCACGACGATCATCGCGGCCAAGCAAGGCGGGCCGCCGCCCTGGCCGCGCGAGCATCCCCTGCCCCGCCGGCTGGTCGCCGCGATCCTGCGCGGGATGTCGCCGCGCCCCGAGGATCGCTGGCCGAGCATGGCCGCGCTGCTCGAGCAGCTCCGCTGGGATCCACGAGCCCGCCACCGGCGCTGGCTGACCGCCGGGGCCGTGGTGATCACCGTGGGTGCATCGGCCATGGCGCTCTCGTCGTTCCAGGCGCGCGGGGCCGAGCGATGCTCGGGGGCCAAGGCCCGGCTCTCGGGGGTGTGGGACCCGCAGCGGCGCGACGCGGCCCGGGCCGCGATCACCGAGGGCGGGGTCGCCTACGGCGAGACCACGTGGGAGCACGTCTCGCCGCGGCTCGATGCCTATGCAACCGCATGGGCCGGGATGCACCGCGAGGCCTGCGAGGCCACCACGGTGCGACGCGAGCAGTCGGCCGAGGTGCTCGATCTGCGCATGGCATGCCTCGAGCGCGCGCGCATTGGCCTGCGCGCGGCCACCGAGCGCCTGGTGGAGGCCGACGCCGGGGTGATCGAGCGCGCGCACGAGCTGGTGGACGGCCTGCCCGTGCTCGACCGCTGCGCCGACGTGGAGGCGCTGCGCCAGGGCGTGGAGCCACCCGCGCACGAGGACGCGGTCGCCGTGCAGGGAGCCATGGAGGCGCTGGCGGAGGCGCGAGCGCTGGCGGAGACCGGCAAGCTCGCGCAGGCCCAGGCCGCGCTCGCGCTGGCCGAGCAGGCGCTCGAGCGCTCCGGCTACGAGCCCGTGCGCACCGAGCTCTTGCTCGTGCAAGCGCTCGTGGCGAACCTCCGCGGTGGGCATGCCGAGGCCGAGGCCGCGCTGCGCGAGGCGCTGGCCCGCGCCGCACGGTGGGGGCAGTGGGACGAGCTGCAGAACGCCGCGGCGGAGCTGCTCTTGCTCGTGGGGCGCGCGCGGAGCCTCGACGCCGAGGGCCTGCGCTACGCCGAGCTCGCGCGCGGGCTCGCGGAGCGCAGCGGCGACCCGAGCCGCCTGGGAAAGCTGCGGCTGGCGGTGGGCATCGTGCACAAGTCGCACGGGCGCTACGCGGAGGCCGAGGCCGAGTACCGCGCTGCGATCGACGGGCTGCTCGCGGCGTTCGGGCCCGACCACCCCGACGTCGGCAGCGCGCGGGCCAACCTCGCCACGGTGCTGCACCTCGAGGGCCACTCCGACGAGGCCGTTCGCGAGCTGCGCACGGCCGTGGCCACGCTCGCGCGCTCGCGCGGGGAGCTCCACCCCGACGTGCTGGCCACCCGCAACAACCTCGCCGCCATCGAGCTCGCGCAGGGCCACCTGCGCGAGGCCGAGGCCGAGCTGCGGGCGGTGGTCGAGCTGCGCACCGCGCTGTTCGGACCGCACAACGAGGGCGTCGCGACCGCGCGGGACAACCTCGCCAACGTGCTGCGCACGCAGGGCCGGCTGGCCGAGGCGGTGACCGAGCACCGGGCCGCGCTCGGGATCCGGCTCGCGGTGTACGGCCCCTCGCATCCCGCGGTCGCGTCCTCGCACAACAACCTCGGCGCTGCGCTCGATGCCCTCGGCCGGCTCGACGAGGCCGAGGCCGAGCTGCGGGCCGCGGTGGACATCGGGGTGCGGCTGCAGGACAAGGACAACCCGAGCACCGCGCTCGCCCGCTACAACCTCGGCGGCGTGCTGCGGGCGCTCCACCGCCCCGCCGAGGCCGTGGAGCAGCTCGAGCTGGCCCTGGCCACCCGCAGCGCTCCCGGGCTCCCGGCGATCGATCGAACCCGCACCGCGTTCGAGCTGGCCAAGGCGCTGCATGCCGCAGACCAGGATCCGGCGCGCGCCGTGGCGCTGGCGCGGCAGGCCTACGTGGGCTTCGCCGAGGCCGGCAGCAAGCACGACGAAGCGCGCGAGGCCGTGCGCGAGTGGCTGGCCGAGTACGACGCGGTGCCCGTAGAGCAGGCGGACGCGACCGCTCAGGCCGCGGGCAAGCAGAAGTAGAAGGTGGAGCCCCCGCCGGGGGTGCTGTCGAGGCCCACCGAGCCGCGCATGCGGGTGACCACGCGCTTGACGATCGCAAGGCCCAGCCCGTGACCATCGGTCTCGATGTGGCTCAGCCGCGTGAACTCGCTCCAGACCATCGCCCGCTCGTGGGGAGCGAGGCCCCGGCCGTTGTCGCGCACCAGGTACTGCACCAGCTCGTCCGAGATTCGATGCCAGCCGATCACGATCTCGGGCGGGCGGCCGCCGTACTTCACGGCGTTGGTGATGTAGTTGGTCCAGACCTGCTCCACCCACGGGGCGTAGCCCAGCGCGCGTGGCATGTCGTCGGGGACGACGATGCGCGCCGACGAGCTCGTCAAGAGCTGCCGCAGCGTCTGGCGCGAGCGCTCGATCGCGACGCGCATGTCGAGCGCCTCGAGCTGCACCCGCGGCTCGTGCAGCTTCGACAGGCTCAGCATCGAGCGGACGATCGAGTGGATCCGATCGGCCGAGTCCTTGATGCTGGTCATCTCCTCGGCCGAGAGCCCGTACTCGAGCCCGCCATCGATCTGGAACATGATCTGCGTGAGGGGATTGCTGATCTCGTGCGCGACCATGCGGCCGAACGCCTCCTGCTCCTTGCGCGCATAGGACAGCGCCAGGTGGGTTCGAATGCGGGCCAGCACCTCGTCGGCATCGAACGGCTTGGTCACGTAGTCGACCGCTCCCACCTCGAACGCGCGGAGCTTGTCCAGCGTCTGCCCGGCCGCGCTCACGAAGATGATGGGAATGTCGTGCAGCCGTGGGTCGGCCTTGAACGCCGCGCACACCTCGTGACCGCCCATCTCCGGCATGTCGACGTCGAGCAGCACCAGGTCCGGGAGCAGGCTGCGGGCCGCCTCGAGCGCGACCTTGCCGTCGAGCGCCGGCCGGACCTCGTGACCGGCACGCGTGAGGAGCTTGGCGAGCACCCGCAGGTTGGCCGGCTTGTCGTCCACCATCAGGATGCTGCCGCGCAGGCCTTCCTTGGCGGCCTCTCCGGGATCGGGGTCGGGATCGTTCAAGTCTCGATCCATTGCAGCACCCTTCCGAACTGGAACTCCTCGATCCAGCCCTGGAGCGAGGTCCGGGTCTCGGCATCGAGCCCGTCGGCGTCGGCCAGCCAGCGCTCGAGACGAGCCAGGTCGAGCTGGACTGCGGCCAGCCGCAGGCCGTCGCGCTCGGCCTCCGACAGCAGCGCCGAGGCCTGCAGCATGCGCCCGGGCCCCGCCGGGGCGCCCGATGAGCGCCTCGCCAGCACGAGACGCGCGTGGATCACCCTGGCGATGGTCCCGAAGTCGAACGGCTTGAGCAAGAACTCGTCGCAGCCCGCCGCCACCGCCTCCTCACGGACGTTGCCGAACACGCTCGCCGTGAGCGCGACGATCACGGGCGCGCACGCGCCCAGCTGCGCGCGAATCCGCCGGGTCGCCTCGAGCCCGTCGAGGTCGCCCATGCGCAGATCCATGAACACGAGGTCCGGCCGCCATGCCCGCGCCTTGCGCACGGCCTCGAGCCCACCGGCGGCCTCCTCCACGCGAAAGCCCCAGCGCTCGAGCGTCATGCGGAGCAGCTCGCGGTTGGTCTGGTGATCGTCGACCACCAGGATCGCGAACGCGGACGCCTGCTCGGTGGTGCACGCCTGCCACGGATCTCGCTCCTCGGGGCGGTCGAGCGTCACCGGCAGCGAGAACGCGAACGTGGTCCCGATGCCCACGGCGCTGTCGACCCGCAGGCTCCCGCCGAGCAGCTCCACGTACGACTTGGAGATCGCGAGGCCCAGGCCCACCCCGCGGCCCGAGGCCTGCCCGGACTCGGTCTGCACGAATGCATCGAACACGCTCCCGAGCTCCTGCTCGGAGATCCCGGGGCCGGTGTCCTCCACGAGGAATTCGAGCGTGGGGGCCCCGTCGACGCCGATCTTGCCGGCGCGCACGGTGCAGAGCACGTGCCCCGCCTGGGTGAACTTGAGCGCGTTGCCGAGGAGATTGACGAGGATCTGCCGCAGCTTGCTGCGGTCGGTGCGAAAGTACGGCTCGAGCTCGCCCTCGCGGCGGACCTCGAACCGCACCCCGGGCGCCACGTGAGGCACGAGGATCGTGCGGAGCTGCGCCAGGAACGCGACCAGATCGACAGTGCCGAGCCGGGCCACGACCGCCCCGGCCTCGATGCGCGACATCTCGAGCACCTCGTCGATCATCTCGAGCAGCGCCTCGCCGCTCTGGTGGATGTTGTCGACGGTGCGACGGTGATCGGCGGACAGGCCCTCGTCGTGGAGCAGGTACTGGCTGAAGCCGATGACCGAGTTGAGCGGAGTCCGCAGCTCGTGGCTCATGTGGGCGAGGAAGTGGCTCTTGGCCGCGTTGGCCGCGTCGGCGGCCTGCTTGGCCTGCTCGAGCGCCAGGTTGCGCTCGCGCTCGAGCCGGAGCTGGGCCTCGTGCGCCTCGGCGCGGACCTCCTGCTCGCGCACCCGCCGGATCGTCTCGTTGAGCTTGCCGACGTACACGTCCGACATCTCGAAGATCACGTCCTGCGAGCACGTGTCGATCAGCATCAAGAGCCGCAGCTGGTCGACGCTCGGCAGCGGCGACCGGAGCAGCAGCGCCTCCACGCCCTTCTTGAACGACGAGAACCCGCGCAAGAGCGTGGAGATGTGGAACTGCGCCGACGCGCGATACGAGGTGACGAACTCCACGAATTGCCGCCGCGGCTCGAGCTCGCCGTGGAGGAGCCACGCGAAGTGGAGCTCGACCACGCGCTCCACCAGCCGCCGGGTCTCGTCGCGCGGGCGACTGCCCCGCAGATCGACCGAGGACTGCACCACCCACGACGTGCCGGCATCGACGATGGCCGCGCGCTGCTCCACGAGGAACCGGCCGATCGCAGCGCGGCTCTCCGCGAGGAGCCCGTGCTCCGCCCAGGGGTCGTAGTCGGGAGCCGCCATGGCTGCTGCGCTTGGGTGGGGCTACATGGGGAGCTCGTCGAGCCAGGCGGCGGTCGCTCGCGGCGCCTCGTTGAGCGGGTAGTGCCCGCACCCCGGCAGGTGCGTCGCGCGAGCGCCGGGGATCACGTCCACGAGCTGTTGCTGGAGCAGCTCGCGGGTCAGCACGGGGTCATCGGTCTGGAGCACGTGGGTGGGGCAGCCGATCGCCAGCGCCCCGGCGCGGCCGCGGCTCCAGGTCTCGAAGCACCCGGCGATGGTCTCGGGCGGCAGCGCCACCGCGACCGCGACCATCCGCTCGCGGGTCGCCGCGGGCAGCGAGAGGCACACGCCGTCGAGGATCCCGCCGAGCGCCGCCGCGTTGCCACCCGCGCTGCGAAAGTGTGCGGCCATCTCGGGCGGCAGCGGCAAGCCGCCGCTCGGCACCGGGTTCATCAGCGCGAGCGTGGTCACCTGCTCGGGCGCATGCGCTGCCACGTTCTGTGCCAGCTGCCCGCCGAAGCTGTGCCCCACGAGCCCGAAGCGGGGCAGCTCGAGCTGCTTGGCCAGCGCGAGCACGTCGGCGACGTAGGCCTCGATCGAGTAGTCCTCGACCACGCCTTCGGTGCCCCGGAGGTTGGGGACGACGTAGCGGCGCCGCGCGGACAGGAGCGGCAGGAGGTCCGCGAATACGCGGCGATCGGTCATCCAGCCGTGCAGCAACAGCAGCGGCGGGCCGGAGCCGCCGCTGTCATGGAAGGCCAGGGTGCCGCCGCCAGTGCGCGGATAGGTGCCGGAGATGGGCAGGTCCATCCACGGATCATACCGCAGCGCCCGCGAGGTCCGCGGAGCAGGCCGAGCGCGGCGTTCGGCGCTCGGCGTTCGGTGTTCGGCGTTCGGGTACCGACGCGCGGCCGCGAGCTCAGCTCGAGTACCTCGCGGTCATGACCGCGTAGAACTCGTCGAAGCTCACCTTGCCGTCGCCGTCGGTGTCGGCGAGCTTGACCATGCCCTCGGCTTGCTCGCGGCCCAGCTCCTCGCCCTGCGCCTCGGCGAGCCGCTGGAATTCGTCGACGGTCAGGAAGCCGTCGCCGTCGCGATCGAAGGCATCGAAGCTCTTGCGCAGCGCAGCGCGGGGGTCCTGCTGCTGCATCACCAGCACCACGAACTCGTCGAAGCTCACCCCTCCGTCATGGTTGACGTCCACCCTGGCGTAGGAATCGAGGATGTCCTGGCGCTGCGCTTCGCTCAGGTAGGCATAGGCGTCGCGGCGGAGCAGCGTCGCGAGCTCGTCGCCCGTGATGCGGCCATCGCCGTTCTGATCGATCACGTCGAACTGCGCCTTGAGCGCTTCGAGCTGTTCCGCGGAGAGCTTTGGGGTCGTCATCGTGCTCCGTCCTCGTGCCGTCGCTTCCATACCATGCCCACGGCGGGGCTGGTGGCCACCGGCGACCGCCTCAGACCCGGATCTTGTCGAGGCCGTGCTTGTCGACGGGGCTACCTCCGTCGGACTGGATCCACACGTCCTTGCCGATCCGCTCGAGGTTCGGGGACAGGGTCGCCGCCATGGTGAGGACCTCGCCGGAGCAGACGTAGTTCTGGATCTTGGTGCCTCTCGCGGGCCACGGCGGCAGCGGCAGCGCGAGCCACACCGGGTTGATCGGCGCGGGATAGATGGTCGCGGCGTTCTGGCCGTTCTGGGCGGCCGCATAGCTCGCGATCCCCCCGCCGAGCGAGTGACCGACCAAGAGGCAGCCCTTGCCGTGCCGGTTGGCCATGCGGCGCCCCGCACCATACTGCGGCGGGGGCACGGGTATGACGGCCCCGGGCACGTTGTTGAAGACCCAGTCGCGCCAGTCGTCGCTGCCCCGGTACACGATGGCAGTCCACCCCCCGGGCTTGGAGATCTTGTAGGCCGCGAAGCCTCCGGAGATCTCGCGGTCGTCGATGTTCATCATCTGGCCCGCGATCTGGGTCTGCCGGTCGGTATTCGTGATCGTGTAGGACCGTTTGCAGAGATCGAGGATCTCGAGGAACGTGATGCGGTGCCCCGCCTTGTCATAGAAGTCTGCGTACGTCGGCATCGTGGGTAGCCCTACTGGTGCCGAGCAGCATACCCGGAACCGGCGCGCCTGGCGGCCGAATCGTGGCACACGATGTCACTTCCTTGGGCACTGTCGCTGTTGCTTCGGTGAGCTGAACGAGCGGGGTTGCGGGGGGTGAATCATGCGGACCAGGGCCTCTGCGGGCTGTCCCCCGCCGCCCCCAACCGCCCCCAGCCGCCCCCAATGGGCCCCAGCCCTTCCGTCGGCTCGGGAGGATGCGCTATGGGAAGCCGGTGAAGGTCGCCGGTCTCCAGCTCGACATCACCTGGGAGTCCCCTCCCGCCAACTACGCCAAGGTCGTGCCGTGGATCCACACGGCCGTGGCCGCCGGGGTGCGGCTGCTCGTGTTGCCCGAGATGTACGCCTGCGGGTTCACGATGAAGACCGAGGCGGTGGCCGAGCCCGAGGACGGGCCGAGCACGCGCTTCCTGGTGGAGCAGGCACGCGAGCACGGGCTGTGGATCGGGGGCAGCGTGCCCGCGCTACCGAGCGGGGCGGAGCGGCCATTCAACACGTTCGTGCTCGCGGGGCCGGGGGGCGAGCTGCATCGGTATCGGAAGATCCATCCGTTCACGTTCGCGGAGGAGCACCTGCACTACGGCGCCGGGGAGCGGTTCGTGACGGTGGACGTGGAGGGCGTGCGGTGCACGCTGTTCGTCTGCTACGACCTGCGATTCGCCGACGAGATGTGGGCGACGGCGAAGGACACCGACTGCTACGTGTTCGTGGCGAACTGGCCGGAGAAGCGGCGGCACCACTGGACGGCGCTCTTGCAGGCGCGGGCGATCGAGAACCAGGCGTACGTGGTGGGGGTCAACCGCGTGGGTGAGGGCGGGGGGCTCGCGTATAGTGGAGACTCGCGGATCGTGGATCCGTGGGGCGAGGTGGTGGCGAGCGCGGCGGGGCAGGAGACGTTGTTGATCGCGGAGGTGGATCCGGCGGTGGTGGCGGATGCACGGCAGCGATTTCCGGTGCTGCGCGACCGGAGATAGGGGTCACGCACCACCATCGGCGACCAGGGCCCGTAGCGCCGCGCGATCGCGAATCGTGATCCGGCCACGGCCGGTCTCGATGCACCCCCGATGGGCGAGGCTGCGGACGAGCCGCGACACCACCTCTCGTGCCGATCCGAGGTGGCTCGCCATGCGCTCCTGGCTCATGGCGATCGTATCGCCGGACCCGGCGCGCTCGAGCAGCAGCGCGGCGACCCGCTGCTCGAGCCCGAACGTCGCGGCCTCCTCCAGGATCCGCATCAGCTCGAACACGCGGTGGGAGAGCACCCGGAACGTGTAGGCCCGAATCGCGGGCTCGCTGGTGAACAGCGCCCGGAACGTGGCCGCTGGGATCATGCCGATGCGGCTCGGCTCGGCCTCGGACTCGGCCCACGCGGGGTACTCGAGCTCGGCGCACACGCAGTTGAGCGCCAGCACGCAGGCATCCCCGGGCTCGACCCAGTAGAGCGTGCCCTCGCGGCCTTGCGGGCCGATGTAGAAGATGCGAAGCGCCCCGCGCTGCACGATGTACACGCCGCCCACCGTGTCGCCGCGGGCGATGAGCGGGGTCCGTGGCTCGACCTCGTGCCAGCGCAGGCGCTGTGCGAGCAACGAGCGCCCATTGGCCGACAGCTCGTCGACGAAGCCGAGGGGCTCGAGCTCGTGCAGCGGATCCACGACGAGAGGATATGTCATCGCGGCGGGTCGATCACAAGACAGCGGTGAACATGTCGGACGGTGTCACGGTCGTGACCTCCACGATCGTGTCGATGGGCAGGCCCAGGCGCTCGTGCGCCCGCCTGACGGCCTCGACGCTGGGCGCCATGGTGAAGCAGAACACGCGACCGTCGGCGAACCCCGCGTGCACGCGCAGGCTCACCACCCCCTCTTCGGCGCAGGCCTGTCGATACTTGGGATAGAACTCGGCGAAGGCCGCCGCGTCGAGCCCTTCGGGCAGGGTTCCGGTGCGCGTGTCGTGGGTGTCGATGAAGAACTTCAGCGGCTGGGGTTGCATTGGTTGGGGTGTACGCGATGGTCCGGAGGGTGACCGGAACCTGGGTTCCACAACGACGAGAAACTGCTCGTCGGAGCCCGAGGATCAGCGGCGTTGGCGCGGATCATGGCTCGCGCTCGCCCTCGCCCTCGCCCTCGCCTTCGCCCTCCTCCCGCGGGCTCGCGCGCCGCTCCAGGCTCTCCGCCGGACAGTAGTCGAGCATCAGGTTCACGCGCGGCCGCAATCCCCGGTGGGTCGCAGAGTGTCGGATCATGTTGTCGACCTCGTAGAGCCCGCCGCGCTCGAGCGTCAGCGTCGTCTTGCCGAACGTGAACTCGCACGCCTCGGCCTCGGTGATGGGGGCATGCAGATGATGCGAGAACGCCTTCTTGTTGCGCTCGTGCGGCATGTCGCGGTGGCGCGGAACGACCCCGCCCGGCCCGAGGATCGCAAAGCCGGCGAAGCACAGCTCGCCCTCGCCATAGAGCGCGCGGCAGCGATCGGCCTGCTCGGCCGCGAACGCGAGCTGCGCTTCGCGGCTCCAGACCTCGACCGGGATGTCGAGCGCCCACGGCGAGTGCGGTACTTCATCGTTGAGCACGCAGAGCTGCACGTAGTGGCTCGGCCGCATCTTGCGAAACCCGATGTCCGCCGGTCGCTCCTCGTTGCCGATGAACGCCGAGCGCGTGGCCACCTGCGACCACACCGGCGCCGCCTCGCCGTCGAACAACGGCCGCAGGCGCTCCACGATGCGCTCGAGCGCGTCGACGTCGACGTCGGCCATGCGCCGCACGGGGACGTCGAGCCGCATGCTCCGTCACCCTGCGTGTGCGAGCTGCCGCTTGCGGGCCTCGACGAACGTGCTCACCCGGCGGCGCTGGTCGTCGCTGGCGGCCTCGAGCTCCTGGATTCGCATGCGCAGATCCTCGAGCTGCGCGTCGGACATCGTCAGCCACCACTGCGGCTGCTCGAGATCGTAGACCTGCAGCGCCGCGGGATTGGCCTCGGGAGCGGTGGAATCGTGACAGGGCGTGCAATGCTCGGCGAGCACCATCCCGGCCTCGAGCCCGAGCACGGAGATCACGGTCTCGGGTGCCGGCGCGGGGAAGGTCTCGGCCACCGGTGGCTCGGCTCGCGACGGCGCGACGACGTCGGCCGCGGCCACCACCTCCACCTCCGAGGCGCGCGGCAGCACCCGTACCATCAACATCACCGCGGCCGCGGCTGCGAACGCGGCGACGAGGCCGACCACGCGGATCAGCCGGCCGTCGCTCGCCGCGACCCTCGGCTCCGCTGTGGCGGCCTCGCCGGCCTCGCTCTCGCTCTCGCTCTCGCTCTCACTCTCGAAGTCGCCGAGCCGCTCGGCCAGATACGCGGCGACCACTCGATCCGCGAACCCGTCGGGCACCTCGCCCTCGTCGGCCCAGGCGGCCAGCGCCGCGCGCTCGTTCGTGCTCGACACGCCGAGAGCATCGTCGGCGCCAGGGGGACTAATCATCTTGCACCTCCGCCAGAGCCTCTCGCAGCTTGGCCCGAGCCCGAGACAAGCGGGACTTGACCGTGCCCACGTCGATCTCGAGCACCTCGGCGATCTCGCCGTAGTCGAGGCCGTGGAGCTCGCGGAGCAGGAATGCCCCGCGGTATGCCGGCGAGAGGTCGGCGATCGCCCGCTCGATCGCCTGCGCCGACGCATGTCTCTCGACCGCCGCGGCCTCGACGATCCGGACCGACTCGGTCACGGTGTCGAGGTACTCGGTGTGCGGCGGCCGACGCCGCAGCTCGTTGAGCGCCACCCGGGTCGCGATGGTCACCAGCCACGTGGCCAGGCTCGCGCGACCGTCCCCGCGGAAGCGGGGCAGCGCCCGAAATGCGCGCAGGAATGTCTCCTGCGCCAGATCCTCGACCAGCCCGGCCTTGCCGACCGGGGCCAGCATCGCGCGAAGCTGCCCCAGCACCCGTCGCTGGTGCATCCGCACCAGGGTACGGCACGCCGCCGCATCGCCTTGCTGCGCGCGGAGGACCACGAGATCGTCGATCTCGCGGAGCTGAGGACGAATGGGATCCATCGTCGCGTTCGGACCATACACCCGGCCGAGGGTGCGAAGGTTCCCAGCGGTACTGCCGTTTCCGGCCTTGGACGCGCCCGGAGCGGCGCTGCGCGATATCCGCGGATGTTCGTGAACAAGCATCCATCCCCATCTACGGGCTCGAATGGGTCCGGGCTGCTACAGTGCGCCCCTCGTGTCGATCGCGGGTGCGTCAGCTTTGGCCGTGGCGTGGGCTTTGTTGGGCCCGCCCAAGCTGCCGCCGCTGCCGGGCGAGCGACTCCCGGAGCCGGCGCCCGCCGAGCCCATCGTCAAGCCGGGCACGCCCAAGCCCAGCAAGCCCGAAGGTCCTGCGCCGCAGAAGCCCACGGTCACGCAGGTGGAGCCAACGGCTCCATCGACGCAGCCCACCGCGCCCGCGCCCGAGCGATCCATCGTTCCCCCGGAAGCACGGGCCACGCCGCCGCCACTCGGTCCGCTTTCCGGGGTTCCGGCGCCCACCGGGCCCGAGGTGAGCGAGCCCCCGCCCGCACCCACTGGCTCCGCGCCCACCGAGGGCGAGCCCAAGCCCAAGCAGAACGGCGAGCGCTCGGTCGCACGGGGCGGAGCCGATCCGCTCGAGGACGAGGACGACGAGCGCCCACGCCTTCGGCTGCCCCCGCCGCGCCGACCACCGTACTCGGGCGTGGGGTTGTTCGTCGCCTCGGGCGTCACGTTCTCCGCCGCGCTCGCCGAGCAGATCGTCGCGCACGTGCTGATCAAGCGGCGCTGCATCGAGCCGTTCGCCGCGCAGGCGGGCATCGACGCCATGACGCCCGAGCAGGCGGAGCAGGAGGCGAGGGACTTCGCCGATGCGCTCGTCCAATGTGCGCCCGGGGTGCTGCCCGCGATGGTGCTGCGCGTGCAGTCCGATCTGGGGCTGCTCGCCACCATTGGCCTCGCCTCCGCCGGCGCGGCCCTGCGCGCGCACCGGAAGGCCTACGACGACGTGTTCGCCGATCGCCCGGCTCGCCCGATGCTGGGCCTGCGCATCGCGGGCGTTGGCCTCCTGAGCACCGGCGTGATCACCTGGCTCACCACGGGCGCCGTCTCGTGGAGCCTCTTGGGCTCGTGCCGCGATGCCAAGTGCGCCACGCGAGCGCGGCTGATGGCGTTCACCACCCGCGACACGGGCGCGGTGCTCATCGCCGGGGGCGCGGGCATGCTGATGTACGCGGTGGCCCACGGGCGGGCGCACGATCGGTACTTTCGCGATCGCGCGCTGTCGCTCGGCGCGACGTGGCTGCCGGGGGGCGGCGGAGTATCGCTCAGCGGGCGGTTCTGACTCGGAGCGGTGAGCGTCTGCCGAGCGCCCTAGCGGCCGAGCTCGTCGAGGTGCAGCCAGTAGAACGCGGTCAGCACCAGCGCGTGGTCCACCTCGCCTGCCCGCACGAGCGCCGGCAGTGCTTCGGGGCGCACGAGCTCGACCAGCGTCTCCTCCACCGCGTCGTTGTCGATCTCCCCCACGAGCTCGCAGTCGTCGCAGGCGAAGGTGTAGAGGGCATTGGTGAAGAGCGCCGGATTGGGGTTGACGCGGCCGATGAGGCGCATGCGGCCGCGGTAGCCGGTCTCCTCCATCAGCTCGCGTGCCGCCGCCACCTCGGGGTCCTCGCCGGGATCGATCATGCCGCCGGGGATCTCGAGCACGGCGTCGCCCTTGCCGTGGCGGAACTGCCGGATCATCACCAGCTCGCCGGCGGGGGTGCGCGCGATCACGTTGACCCACGACACGCTCTCGATGCTGAAGAACGTGTGGGTGGGGCCCTCGTCGCCCTGCTGCGAGTGACGGGCGAGGACGTCGAATACGCGGCAATCGGCGACGCGCTCGGTGTGCAGCACTGTCCAGGGCTTGGGGCGGCTCATCGAGCGGCAGGATACACTGCCCGGGTGTCCGTGCCGCTCGAGATCCACACCGATCGTCTGTGCCTGCGCCGGCTGACCGCGGCCCACGTGTCCGACCTCGTGGAGCTCGACTCCGACCCCGAGGTCATGCGCTACATCAGCGGCGGCGAGCCCAACTCGCGCGAGCGCTACGAGACCGAGCTGCTCCCGCGCATGCTCGGGTATGAGAGCGAGCCCCATGGGTTCCTCGCCGCGTACGAGGCCGACGCGTTCGTGGGCTGGTTCCACCTGCGGCCCACGGTGGCGCCGGGCGAGACGATGCTCGAGCTCGGCTACCGCCTGCGCCGCGCGGCATGGGGGCGAGGGCTCGCGACCGAGGGCGGGCGGGCGCTGGTGCGGTATGCGTTCGAGGAGCTCGACGAGCTCGCAGTGGATGCCTGCGCCGACCCGCGCAACGCCGCGAGCATCCACGTAATGGAGAAGTGCGGGATGCGGCACGCGGGCCGCTTCGTGCACCCGCGAATTCCGCTCGAGGTGGTGCGCTACGTGGTGGAGCGCGAGGGCTGGATGCGCTGAAGGCCGCTCGCTACATCACGCACTCGAGCGGATTGACCTCGCCCTCGTCGAGGCACTCGAGGCAGTGCCGCCCCACCGCGGGGTCCGGCACGCAATCGGGCGACGGCACCACGTCGGTGCACGAGTACGAGCCGAGCATGGGGTCGCCGAACGTGTCGGTGTAGATCCGCCCGAGCCCGTAGACGATGCCCACCACGCCGTAGTAACCGTCGAAGATGAGGCTATCGTCGCTCGGCTGCTGGAACGCGACCTTGAACGCCGACTGCATGGCGGCACGCGAGGCGGCGCACTCCGAGGCGGCCTGCCATGCGGCCGCATCGTCGTCGAGCGTGACGATGCCACAGTCGACGGGATCGGTCTTGCCCGTCGCGAGCATGCAGAGCGTGTCCTCGAAGCCGCACGGCGTCACCGAGCCCGTGTCGGTATCGGTGGCGGTATCGGTGCCGGTATCGGTACCGCTCGAGCTGCTGGTGCTTTCGGTGGTGTCGTCGGTCGGGGGCAAGCTGGTGGCACCGGTCGGCTCGCAGAAGTTGGGGTTGATCGCACAGCAGTCCCCGGTGCCACAGTTGTCGCTATCCCCCGGCCCGAGCGTGGAGTCCGTCAGCGGGGCCGGACCCGAAGACGATGCGGCCTGGGTCTCACCGGGCTCGGGATCGGCGGGGCACGCGGTGGCGACGACGAGTAGCAAGGACGACAAGACGAAGCGATGCATGGGTCCAAGATATCACTCGCGACCCGCGGGCTCCATATTGCCGGCACCAAGGTGCCACGCGCCAGGGCGTCGACACGCGGAAAACCGCGCAGGCCCTCGTGTCGGCCCTCGTCCACCTCGATGCTCGGATCATTTTCCGTTCGACCCATCCCCACGGCCACCTGCCATCATGCTCCTACGGCCATTGCCATGCCGGTGGCCAACCGGTTGGCCAGGGTTGGCGATCCTTCCTCAGTTGCATCCGCATGCCTCCCGCCTCACAACGATCCGCGAGCAGGCCTCGTCGATGCCCTCGGTCCGCCACGAATTCGCCGTCGAGCTGATGGGCAGCCACCCAGAGCTCATGCACATGCTGCTCGGCCCGCGGCTCGACGCTCGCTTCGATCACCCCATCGTCGACGCCGACTTCCACCGCAGCAACGCCACGGTCGGCCAGCTCCCCACGCTCGGCTGTGACGTCTGCATCGAGCTCTGCTGGCCTGGCACCACCACGCCGTGCTTGGTCATGGTGGTCGAGGTGCAGCTGGGCATCGACAAGCGCAAGCCACCGAGCTGGTTCGCCTACCAGGCCTGCCAGCACTACCGCACCAATGCTCCCGCGATTCTGGTCGTGGTCACCAACTCCCGCGAGGTCGCCCAATGGGCTGCTGGTCCTTTCTGGTCCGGCCACACTTGGCTGCACCCCATCGTCATCGGTCCGGGCGATCTGCCGGCGATCACCGACCCGGAAGAGGTTCGCCGTTGCCTCCCCCTCGCCTTTCTGTCCGGAATCGTCCACGGGCTGGAGATGACCGCGGTACCCATTGGTCTCGCGCTGGCGCACGTCATCGATGGCTCGCGGGACGAGGACTTGGGCCTATACTGGGATGCATTCCTCGCCTCGCTCGACGAGCCCGTACGCAAGGAGCTGGAGATGCTGCTGCAACGAAACAAATGGGAGCCCCGTAGCGACTGGGGCAAGGGATTCTTCGACCAGGGCAAGGCGACCGGTCGTGCCGAGGGTCGTGCCGAGGGTCGTGCCACGGCTCTCCTCATGGTGCTCGAGCACCGCGGCCTCGCCGTGAGCACGAGCGTTCGCGACCAGGTCATGGCCTGCACCGATCTCGTCGTGCTCGACCGCTGGCTCCGCCGGGCCACCGTGGGTGACTCGCTCGAGGGGATCTTCGCCCCGTAGCTCACGTGGTCCGCGAGCCCGCCTCGAGCCTCCCGACCGCGCCTCGTCCGACTCGATCGGCCGAGGTACGCTGAACCCATGACTGGTCCCGCGACCACCCGCCGCGAGCTCCTCCACGCCTCGTGGACTGCCTCCCTCGCCGCGCTCGCGGGCTGTCGGTCCGATCGCGAGAGCACGGCTCCCTCCTCCCCGCCGCCTACCGACGCCACGGGCTCGCTCACGCCGGCCGACGTCGCATCCGCCGAGCGTGTCGCCGGCATCCGCTACACGGCGAGCGAGCGCAAGCAGATCGTCGACTCGATCGAGTCGCAGCTCGCGGCGCTGCGGGCCCGGCGTACGTTCGTGCCCGGCAACGACGAGCCGCCGGCCAGCGTGTTCGACCCGCGGCCGCGGGGCTTTCGCCTCCCCGCCTCCTCGACCACGGGCGTGTCGCTCGGCGCCGCGGCTCCCGGCCCGCTGCCGCGCGACCCCGCCGACATCGCCTACGCGCCCGTGAGCGCCCTCGGGCACTGGCTGCGCACCGGGGCGATCACGAGCGTGCGCCTGACGGAGCTCTACCTCGAGCGGCTCGAGCGGCTCGGGCCCACGCTCGAGTGCGTGGCCACCCTCACCCCCGCGCTCGCGCTGCAGCAGGCCAAGGCCGCCGACGCGGAGCTCGCCGCGGGCAAGCCACGCGGGCTGCTGCACGGCATTCCCTGTGGCGCCAAGGACCTGTTCGACACTGCGGGCATCGAGACCTCGTGGGGCGCCGAGCCGCATCGTGGCCGGGTCCCTGCCACCGACGCGGTCGTGGTGGAGCGCCTGCGGCAGGCCGGCGCGGTGCTGGTGGCCAAGCTCAGCATGGGCGCCCTCGCCTACGGCGATCAGTGGTTCGGCGGTCGCACGCGCAACCCCTGGAACACGGAGGAAGGCTCGTCGGGCTCGAGCGCCGGATCGGGCGCGGCCGTGGCGGCGGGCCTCGTGGGCTTCGCGCTCGGCACGGAGACCCTGGGGTCGATCATCTCCCCCAGCATGCGCAACGGCACCTGCGGCCTGCGCCCGACGTTCGGCCGCGTGGCGCGGACCGGTGCGATGGCGCTGTGCTGGTCGCTCGACAAGATCGGGCCGCTCGGACGCAGCGTCGAGTGCTGCGCGGCGGTGCTCGGGGCGATCGACGGCCATGATGCCGCCGGGGATCCCTCGAGCCTCGACGTGCCTCGGTTCGCATACGATGGCACGGCGCAAGACCCTGCCGACCTGGGCGGCGTGCGCATCGGTTGGCATCCTTCGTGGTTCGAAGATGATTCGAAGCCCGGCGCGCTCGACCGCGCCGTGGTCGAGCACCTGCGCCGCCTCGGCGCCGAGCTCGTGGAGCTGACGCTCCCCGACCTGCCGTACGCGGGCCTCTCCCCGATCCTGCTGGCCGAGGCGGCGGCCTGCTTCGAGCAGCTCACGCTCGAGGACCGCGACGACGCGCTCGGCTGGCAGGACGCCGAGGCCTGGCCCAACACCTGGCGCCTGGCTCGCTTCATCCCCGCGGTGGATCTCGTTCAGGCGGACCGGCTGCGCCGGCGCGTGATCGCGGCCATGCACGAGCGCTTCGAGCGCTCCGGTGTGGCGATGCTCGTGGCCCCGAGCTTCGGTCCGCTGCTCACGATCACCAACTACACCGGGCATCCCTCGTTGACACTGCGCACGGGCATGTTCGAATCACCCACGCGCTCACTCTACGACGAGCCCGGCGACGGCCCGGCGTTTCGCGTACCGCACGGGATCACGCTGTGGGGGCGGCTGTTCGACGAGGCAACGCTGGTGCGGGTGGGGCGAGCGCTCGAGGCCATGTTGGGGGTTGGGGAGCTGCGCCCGCCCCTCGGCTAACGGGGCGGTCGAGAGCCTGCAGCTCGTGATCTTGAATTGGCGAGCCACTCGGCGATCTTCTGCGCCAGCTCCGGATCGTCGTCCCGCACGAGCTCCCGCGCCCGCTCCGCGTGGGCTCGCGCTTCCTCGCCCCGCCCCGCCCCGCGCAGCGCCTTCGCCATGACGAGCTCGTTGCGGCCCATCGTCACGTGCGAGCTGGGCGAGGCCTCGTAGTCGGCCACCACGCGACCGCACAGCTCGATCGCGGCCTCGTAATTGCCGAGCTCGTGCTCGACCTGACACAGCCCTCCGATCGCATGGATGGTCAGCGGATGCGCCGACCCCACGGTGGCCTCGAAGATCGACCGTGCCCGCTCGAGCGCCCGACGGGCCTCCACGGTGTAGCCCTGCTCGAGCCGCGCGGTGCCGAGGTTGAACCACGAGATCCCCACGTCCACGTGATCCTCGCCGAGCACCCGCTGCTTGACGTCGAGCGCCTGCTCGAGCAGCGCCAGCGAGCGCTCGACATCCCCGGCCGCACCATGGAGCGCCCCGAGGTTGTTGAGCAGCCAGCCGCGGACCTGGTCGTCGTCGGCCCGTTCCACGGCGGCTCGGGCCGCGAGCTCGAGCGACTTGCCCAGCTCGAGCCGCCGCTGCTGCACCAGTGCATAGATGAGCCAGGTCCACGATCTCGCCGCGGTGGCGTCGTCGCCAGCCTCGGCCGCCGTGAGGATCGAGTCCTCGAGCGTGGCCTGGGCCTGGCGCGCCGAGCCCCCCATGACCTGCAGGCTCCCCAGGCTCTCCAGCGCCTCGGCGAGCACCGCCGGATACCCGGTCACCCGTGCGTTCTCGACCACCACGCCCGCGAGCGTCAACCCGGGCTGGAAGTCCCCGGCGGCCTTCATGGTCTCGACCTCGTCGATCGTGCTCCGCAGCATGACGACGCGCCGGCGCAGCTCGGGTTCCTCGGGCAACGGCAGCGCCGCACCGACCGTCTCGAGCTCGGCACAGTCGGCGATCCGCGGCAGCTGGAACGGCAGCAGCGTGAGCGCGGCCGCCTGCTGCGGGCCCTCGATGCGGCGGAGCGCGGCGGTGGCCGCATGCATGCGGCTGCGCCGGCGCTCGAGGCAGCGGAGCCGCTGGTCATAGAGCTGCTCGCTCTGCTGCCGCGTCACGAACGTGGCGTGGCACGACTCGGCGTACATCTCGGTCCACGCCTCGGCGTAGCGGTCGAGCTGCTGCTCCACGCGGCCATGCAGCTCGTGGGCCTGCGGGTGGCCGCTGCGGCCGAACGCGATCCGCACCGCCCGACGAGCGTCGTCGCCCCACTCCTGCTCGAGCCCGGCCATTCGCGCGGCACAGGGACCGTCGTTGGCGTCGAGGATCATCCCCCCCGCGAACCCGAGCACGAGCGTCGAAGCGGCGACCACCAGCGACCAGCGGCGAGGGGGCTCGTCGAGCTCGTCCAAGAGCGCGCGCATCGAGGGGAAGCGACTCGCCGGATCGGCTGAAAGACCGCGCCGCAGCGCAGCGCGCAAGCGTGGCGACACCCGCCCCTCCGTGGGCCCCATGAGCATGCCGCGCTCGTCGAGCAGCCGACCCCGTGCCATGTTCCAGCGGCGCTCCTCGAGGCCCTCGCCGATCACGGGGGAGTGGCCGTAGAGCGCCAGGTGCAGACACACGCAGAACGTGAATTGGTCGCTGCGATGATCGACCCGTTCCCCGGCGATCTGCTCCGGGGCCATGTACGCGGGCGTGCCCACGACGCACCCGTCCTCGGTGAGGTGGAGGCCCGAGCCCGACAGCGGCTCGGAGGCCCCGGGCGGCCGCGACACGGGGTGTCGCACGAGGGCGGTGGTGGGCGCGGCGGCTCGGGGGTCGACGAGCGACGCCACGCCGAAGTCGAGCACGCGCACGCTGCCGTCGTCGCCCACCACCACGTTGGCGGGCTTGAAGTCGCGGTGCACGAACCCGGCCTCGTGCGCCGCGGCCAGGCCCTGCCCGGCGGCGCGGAACACCTCGACGAGCTCTGCGACGCTGCGGATCCGCTGCTCGATCCACTCGCGCAGCGTGCAGCCATGGACCAGCTCCATCGCGATGAATACGCCGTGGTCGGTGAGGCCCGTGTCGAAGACCGCGACCACGTTGGGGTGCTGGAGCTTTGCGAGCATCTGAGCCTCGCGGAGCAGCCGCAGCTCCGCGCCCTGCTCGTCGTCGTGGATGATGCGACGGAGGAGCTTGAGCGCCACGTTGCGATCGAGCTTGGGATCGTAGGCCTTGTAGACGACCCCCATGCCGCCCTCGCCCAGCCGGTCGAGCACGGTGTAGCGCCCGACCTTGTCGCCCCTGCTCGGCTGCGGCAGATCGGCCCCGCGGGCGCGAGTGAAGGCCGCCCACAGCTCGTCGGACTCGGAGCTCCGCGGGTCCGCAGCCGGGTGGGTCTCTTGGAGCGTGGCGCTGTCGGCACTCATGGCGACCATCCCTCTGGAATGCTCACGAACGTGGACAGCGAGGGATAGCGGGTACCCGCCCCTGGCTCGCCGTCCGCACAATCGGTGGGATAGGTGTCGTCCAGCACGATGCAGCGCTCCCGCGCGAAGCAGCTGCCGAAGGTGGTGAAGCCACAGTCCTCGGGCGTGTCGTCGGAGCAGGTGCGGCCGTCGGCGATCGCCGCCGCCACGCCCTCCTCGCTGCCGCGACAGAAGTACTGGGTGGGACGCTCGGCGAACAGATTGCCGTAGAACGTGGCCTCGAGCAGGGGATAGTCGTCGTTCGTGCCGAGCCCGAGGCTCGGGTGATCGGCGACCACCCACAGCGGGACGGTCCGCCCGCTCACGTTGGTCCGCGCCAGCAGGCAGGCGCTCACCCACTGCTGGCAATCCTCCTCGCACGCCTCGGTCTTCCACTCGGGCGCCAGCCCCAGGTACCCCTCGAATTCCACGAGCTTGCCGTCGACCTGCTTGTCGATCGAGTCGCCCAGCGGCAACGCGCACTCCACCACGTAGCGAACGAGATCCACGCCGTCGACCGCCAGCAGGCCGATGTCGGATCGCAGGCCGCTGCTGGTGGCCAGGCCGTGGGCCGGATCCAAGCCGCTGACGTCGGGGTCCTCGAGGCCATTGCCCAGCCAGGTGCCTCCTCCCCCCGGCGCATCGATCTCGTCGCCTCGCACGAACGTGCGCCACGAGTCGAGCTCGTCGTCGGGCGTCTCGGGCACGCACCCCGCCATGCACACCACGCAAAACCACACGGCTTGCACGAGCTGCGATCGCATGACCATGACTCCCCTCGAGCTCCCCTGCGGGTGCCCGCGGACCACGGGCAACCGTCATGCGGTCTGAGGTGGAAGCCCGATGCCGCAAGCCGATCGGCACCGGTTGAACTGAAATTCATATGATATGCACCCACCTTCGAAACAAGGCCCGCCGGCCGGTTTGGGGAAACCGCCCGCCTCCGAGCTCGAGTACGAGTACGGCGGCTCAGCCGCCGAGCTCGAAGCGACGCAGCGTGTCCGCAGCGGGTCGCGGCCCGAGCCATGCGCCCAGCACCACCCCGGCGACGTTGACCACGAGCCCCAGCACTCCGAGCTCGAGCTGCAGCGGGTTGAGGGCCGCCGCGAGCTCGGGCGCGAGGCGCTGCAGCGCGAACACGAGGACCACCGTCCCGAGCCCCCCGTAGAGCCCCCACTCGCCGCTCTGCCGGCCGGCACGGCGCCAGTAGAGCCCCGCGAGCACCAGCGGCAGGAATTGGATCGGAACGGCGTAGGCGAGCAAGAGGAGATCGACGATCGACGTGTCTCCCGCCGCCCCCAGCATGGCCAGGCCCACGGCCAGCATCACCACCACGAACGCCTTGATCGCACGGGTCTGCCCGGCCTCGTCGGCGGAGAGCGGCGCGTCGGGTCGCGGCGGCGCGGGCAACAGCCGCCACGCTCGCGCACGAGCCACCAAACCTGCCACGAGCGGCCGGTGCTCGAGCGGAAGGGCGACGTCGCGCACGAGGATCGATCCGCCGGCGTGCATCAGCGCGTCGCCAGTGGACATCGAGGCGGCGAGCACGGCGAACGCCACGAACGCGAACACCAGCGAGTGCAGGGGATGGTCCGCCAGCCGATCGACGAGCCACAAGAGCACGGTGTCGTCGGCCGGCCCTCCGGCCAGCACCGCCACGTAACCGAGCAAGAGCAGCGGCACCAGGAAGAACAAGAACGTCGGATACCAGACCACCGAGAGCTGCACGAGACGGGCGCTCTTGGCGGTGAAGCACTTCATGAACACGTGCGGCCACATCGAGAACCCGAGGATCGAGACCAGGATCTCGGAGCTATAGCGCGACATCGGCGTCGCCCCCCCGGGACCCGGCAGCGTGAGGTGCTCGGGGTGCTCGGCGACGACGCGATCGAACATCGCGGGGATCGAGCCGTAGAGCGCGGTGGGGAGCCACAGGCCCAGCACCCAGATCACCACCAGCATGGCCACGCCCTGCACCACGTTGGTCCAGCCCACGCCGCGCACACCGCCGGCGATCACGTAGACGAGCACCGCGGCGTAGACCACCGCCGCGCCCAGGAGCGACGGCCAGCCGGTCACGGCCGTCATCACCAGGCCCGCACCCTTGAGCTGGATGACGAGGTAGGGGACGAACGACGCCACGGTGAAGACGCCCATCACGGCGTGCAGGCGCGGGCTCTCGAACCGCGCGGCGAGCAGCTCGGCCTGCGTCAGGAATCGCTCGCGCGCCCCGATGCGACGGACCTTCGCGCCGAAGAAGAACAGCGGCACCAGGCCCACCGCGCCGTAGGCCAGCACGTAGAACGCGTCGGAGCCCTTCTGCACCACGCGCTGCGGGGTGCCGAGCAGCGCGTAGGCCGAGAAGATCGTCGCGCCGACCACGAAGTACATCACCACCGGGCCGAACGAGCGCTCGCCGGCCACGTAGTCGTTGGTGTCGCCGCGCCCGCGACGGCCGGCGAGCACGCCGAGCACCACGGTGGCGACGAGGTAGACCACCACCACGGCGAGCGCGAGCGGCTTCATGGCGGGGCCTCGCGATCGAGCGGCGGCGGGGCGTCAGGAGGCTCGGCCGCGGCCGCAGGCTCGCGCTCGCCCAGTGCGTCGTCGAGCTCGCGATCGTCGATCACGCGCAAGCGGTAGAGCAGCAGCAGCGCGCCGAAGTTGGCGGTGATGACGAGCAGCACGAACACCAGCGACCACGGCAGCCCCAGCACGCGCGGGTGCACGTGGTTGCCGAGCCACGGATATACCGGCCACACCAAGAGCACGGTGGAGAGCAGGAACCACGCCACCGCGAGCCGGGGGCCGCGGCGGGGCGTGGGCGCGAGCATGGGGCGCACGCTATCGCGTCTGCTTGGGCACCGGGAACCCGCGGTCGCGCATGAGCGCGTCGATCGTCGCGTCGCGGCCCCGGAATGCGCGGTAGGCCTCGGCCGGATCCACGGCGTTGCGCGGGGCGAACAGGTGCTCCACCAGCTGCTGCGCCTGCGTGCGATCGTAGAAGCCACCGGGCGCCCCGTCGAACGCCTCGGCCGCGTCGGCCGTGAGCACGTCGGCCCACAGGTAACCATAGTAGCCCGCGGCGTAGCCCTCGCCTGCGAACACGTGGGTGAAGTGCGGCGAGCGGTGGCGCATGACGATCTGCGGCGGCAGGCCCATGGCCGTCAGCGTGTCGCGCTCGAACGCATCGGGGTCGAGCTTGGCCGGGTCGATGGAGTGATACTTGAGGTCCATCATCGCCGAGGCCAGGTACTCGGCGGTGGCAAACCCCTGGTTGAAGGTGGAAGCCTTGCGGAGCTTGGCCACCAGCGCCTTGGGAATCGGCTTGCCGGTCTTGGCGTGCACGAGGTACTCGTTGGTCACGCGATCGGTCATGAGCCAGTGCTCGAGCAGCTGCGACTGGAACTCGGTGTAGTCGCGCACGCCGCCGTCGAGCGTGGGATAGTCGACATTCGACGACAGCGAGTGCAGCGCGTGGCCGAACTCGTGGAAGTAGGTCTGCGCGTCGTCCCACGAGAGCAGCGTCGGCTGGCCCGCAGGCCCGGGGATGAAGTTCGAGTTGTTCGACGACAGCACCGTCTCTTCCTTGCCCTCGCGGCCTTCGCCGCCAGGAAGGTTGCTGTGCCCGCGGAAGCTCGAGGCCCACGCGCCCGAGCGCTTGCCCGGCCGCGCGAACGGATCGAGGTACCAGAGCCCGATGTGGCGCCCGGATTTCGCATCGGTGACCTCCCAGACCTTCACGTCGGGGTGGAACACCGGCACCGTGCCCGCGGGCACGGGCGTGAACACGAAGCCGAACAGCTCGCCGGCCACCATGAACATCGCCTCGCGCAGCCGGTCGAGCTGCAGGTACTGCGAGACCTCGTCGGAGTCGAGCGCGTACCGCTGCTTGCGGACCTTCTCGGCATAGAACCGGTAGTCCCACGGCTGGATCGTGAGCTTGGCGCCCTCGCGGGTGGCGATGCGCTGCATGTCGGCGACCTCTTCCTTCACGCGGGCGAGCGCGGCGGGCCACACCTGGTCCATGAGGGCGAGCGCGGCCTCCGGGGTCTTGGCCATGCGATCCTCGAGCCGCCAGTGCGCGTAGGTGGCGTAGCCGAGCAGGCCCACCCGCTCGTCGCGGAGCTGCAGGATCTCGGTGATCACTGCGTCGTTGTCGTGCTCGTCGCCGTTGTCGCCGCGATCGTAGTAGGTGCGCCACACCTTCTCGCGCAGCGCCCGCTCGGTGGAGTAGGTGAGGAACGGCTCGACCGACGAGCGGGTGTTGGTGACCGCGTACTTGCCCGCGTGGCCGCGGCTCTCGGCCGCCGCGGCCGCGGCCGCCTTGTACGACTCGGGCAGCCCGCCGAGCTCGGTGGCCTCGAGGTAGAGCACGTAGCCCTCCTCGTCGGCGAGCACGTTGTCGCCGAACGCGTTGTGCAGCTCGGCCAGGCGGCTCTGGATTGCGGCGTAGCGCTCGGCGGCGATGCCCTCGAGCGTGGCGCCCTGGCGAGCGTAACGGTCGTACACGAGCTGCACCAGGCGCCGCTCCTCGGGGGCGCGCTTGGCAGTGTCCGCAGCGCGATACACCGCCTCGATGCGCCGAAACAGCGCGCGGTTGCTGGTGATCGCGAAGCGATACTCGGCCTCGATCGGCGCGAGCCGGGCGTCGATCTCGCGGTACTCGGGCGACGAGAGGTTGGCGCCCCAGATCCCGTCGTAGGCGTCGAGCCGGTCCATCGCCGCGCCCGTGCGCTCGAGCGCCACGATCGTGTTCTCGAACGTGGCCGGCTCGGGGTTGCGTGCGATCGCGTCGATCTCGGTGAGGTGCAGCTCGATCGCCTGCAGCGTCGCCGGCTCGAGCTGTGCGAGATCCATGTGATCGAACGCCGGCACGCCGCCGTGGGGACCGGTCCACTCGGCGAGCAGCGGATTGAGCGGCTTGGGCTCGGGCTTGGCCGCAGCGGTGGGCTTGGCTGGCTCGTTCGTGGCGGTGCCGTCCGGAGCGACGGTGGTCCGATCGGGGGTCTTGGTACAGGCGGCCAGCAAGAGGCCGAGGAGCAGGGTGGTCCGCGATCGCGCCATTGGGCGCACTCTACCCGCGACGGCCTGACGGTGGGAGCCACGGGCACGTGAGGCGAGGCGTCGCGGGCTCGCAGCGATCGATGAAACCTCGACGCCATCCGGTGGAACGGGCCTACCATGGGGCCTTCCCGTGCCCAGCCAGCTCCCCCCGGGTCCGCGCTCGCGGCTCTTGACCACGCTTCGCCTCGCTCGCGATCCCACCCGCCACTTGCCGCGCTGGCACGAGCGCCACGGTGATCCGTTCACGCTCCGCCTCGCCACGGGGACCGTGGTCGTCACCGCCGACCCCGGCGAGATCCGCCGGGTGTTCACCGCCGACCCCGACGACTTCGAGCTCTACAGCCCCGGCTCGCTGCGCCCGATCCTCGGGCCCGGCTCGCTCCTGCTGCTCGGCGGGCCTCGCCATCGCCGCGAGCGACGCCTGCTCGCCCCGTCGTTCCACGGTGCCCGCATGCGGGCCTATGGCGAGGCGATCGGCGAGATCACCTCCGAGCACGTCCGGCGCCGCGCCCCGGGCCAGCGGTTCTCTGCGCTCGCGATGACGCAGGCGATCACCATCGACGTGATCTTGCGGACCGTGTTCGGGGTCGACCAGCTCGAGCGCCTCGCGACGTTCCGGGCGGCGATCGACGCCGCCACGCGCTCGGCCCACCCGGCGGTGCTGTTCGCTCCCGCGCTCCAGCGCCGGCTGCTCGGGCTCGGGCCCTACGATCGCCTGTGCCGCGATCAGGAGCTGCTGTGTGGCCTGCTCCGCGAGCAGATGCAGACCGTCCGGCCCCACGCGGACGAGCGCAGCGACATCCTCAGCTTGATGCTCCGCGCCCGCTACGACGACGGCACGCCGATGGACGACGCCGACGTGGTGGACGAGCTGCGCACGCTCCTCCTCGCCGGCCACGAGACCACCGCGGTCGCGCTCGCGTGGGCGCTGCACTGGCTGCACCGGTACCCCGAGACGCTCGCGCGGCTGCGGGCCGAGCTCGAGCCGCTCGGCCCCACGCCGGCCGCCGACGCCCTCGCCGCCCTGCCCTACCTCGAGGCCGTGTGTCACGAGACCCTGCGGCTGCGCCCGATCCTGCTCGGCGTGGTGCGACGCCTGCGTGTGCCCTTCGAGCTCGCCGGCCACCGCCTGCCGCCCGGCGTGGCCGTGATGGCGAGCATCTTCCTCGCCCAGCGAAGCCCCTCCGTGTTCCCCGATCCCGATCGTTTCGTGCCCGAGCGATTCGAGGGACGCAGCTACTCGCCCTACGAACACTTTCCGTTCGGCGGCGGCACGCGGCGCTGCATCGGTGCCGCATTCGCGCTGTTCGAGATGAAGGTCGTGCTCGGCACACTGCTGGCCCTCGCGAGCTTCCGGCGCTTGCCGAGCGCTTACTCTGGCACGGTCGTGCGGCGCAATCTGACGATGGGCCCCGCCGACGGGATTCCGCTCGAGCTCGTCGCACATCGCTGGCGCTGAGCACGATTGCGTGTCCCATTCATGCCGGTGCTCGACGATCGTCGAATGAAGCGAGGAGGGAGCCGCACCAGCACCCGCCAGAAAAACCGATTGCTCGCCGGGTCCGCATGCCTCAAGACTCGATGAGGAGAAGACCATGTCCGACACCGACGACGAATTCCGCCTGAACCTCGTGATGTTCAACCTGCGGACCCGAAGAGCCGCGCTGGTTCCCCAGCTCCACATCGATCTCGACTCGCTGCGGCTGCGCGACCCCGGCGAGGGCGGGACATCGAGCGACCCGACCACCCCGAGCGAGACCAGGCCCGGGCCCGTGGCCCCCGTGGCTCGCCAACGCGGGCGCTCGGTCCTCGAGGGGATTGCCCCGAGCTGGATCGACCTCCAGCGCGGCGGCGTGCGCATTCCGGGCGGACCGCTGTTACGGCCGAGCATCGACCTCCGCGATCGTGGCTTCAAGCTCGAGCTCGAGTGGACGTGGTAGCGCCGGGGCCCTGAAGCACCGGCCCGGGCTACTCCCGGCGTGGGGTCCCTTGCTACGGTGGTCGCCGTGGGAAGGACCCCTCCACGACGACCGGCGCTTGCGCTGGCGATCGCCGTGGCCGGACCCGCGAGCCCGGGCATCGAGGTGATCTGGGACGCGCCTGCGTCATGCCCCGATGCCGCGACCGCGCGGGCGGAGATCCTGGCGCGGGTGGCAGACCGCCCCGCGGCGCGCGAGCTCGAGGCCACGGCGCGGGTGCGTCCGCTCGACGACGGCGCGTGGCAGGTGGAGGTGCTGTTCCGCAGCGACGAGGGCACGACCACGCGCACGCTGCGAGCGGCCTCGTGCCGCGAGGCGCTCACGGCCACGGCGGTGGTGGTGGCGATCGCGGTCGATCCCTCGCTCGAGCCCCCGCCGGGCGAGGACCCGCCGACCCTCGTCCCTCCGCCCCCGGTCAGCGAGCCAGACCCGGTGCCGCCGACCGCGACCGAGCCGAGCCCGTCGGTGGCCGCTGACGGAGCGGGAGACGCCCCATCGCCGGTCGTCCGCGAGCCCGCGATCCGACGCGAGCTCGGCGTGTCTGCAAGCGTGCGCGGGGGCCTCGACCTCGGGGCGCTCCCGTCTCCCGCCGGCCACGTCGCGGCCGCAGTGGGTCTCTTCGGCCGTGGATTCGAGGTCCAGGTCGGAGCCCTGCATCGCATTCGCACGGACTCCTCCGTGTCGACGCTCCCTCGACCGGCCGGCGGCCGCTTTCGGCTGACGGCGGTGCAGCTGCGCGCGGGGCCGCGGCTGCGGTGGGGCGCCTTCGAGCTGCCGCTCGCGGCGGGGCTGGAGCTCGGGGCGATCTGGGCGCGTGGGATCGGAGACGTGGAGCCGATCGCCGTGCGCCGGGCGTGGGCCGCGGCCATCGCGAGCGCAGGCGTCGGCTGGGCGCCACGGACGGGGCTGCCGAGAACGAGCTTCGCCCTGCAGCTGGGCCTCGATGGCGTGGTCCCGCTCCTGCGCCCCACGTTCACCTTGGACGACGAGGTCGAGGTCGAGGTGCTCACCGTGGGCCCTTTCGCGGTCCGCGCATGGCTGGGCGTCGTCGGTCGCTTTTCGTTGTAAATCGGCGGCGCGGCGGGAAAGAGGCGATGAACCCGTGACCCACGCTCGCACCGACGCCCTGGGAGCCCCGCCCCGCGAGGCCTCCGGAAGCCTTGGCTCCTTCGAGGAGGTGTTCCGCCTCCACGTGGACTCCGTATGGCGCATGGCGGTGTCGATGGGCGTCGACCCCGACTCCGCGAAGGACGTGGTGCAGAACGTGTTCGTGATCGCCCACGAGCGACGCGAGCGCTTCGTCGCTGGCCGCTCGGTCCGGCCGTGGCTCCTCGGCATCGCGCGCAACGTGATCCACCACCACCACCGCGGCGAGCGACGCCGGGAGAGCCGGCTGCGCCTCTTGCCCGAGCCGGCGCCCGTGGAGCCGCCCGCTCGCGAGCTCGAGCGTCGCGAGGCCGCGGACCTCGTGGGCGACTTCATCGCCAAGCTCGACGACAAGAAGAAGGTCGTGTTCGTGCTGGGCTTCGTCGAGGGGCTCACCGCCAAGGAGATCGCCGCGGCACTGGGCCTCAAGCTCTCCACGGTCTACGCCCGCGCGAAGGCGGCCGAGGAGGCATTCGCCAAATTCGTGGCCCGCCGACGGCAGGCGGAAGGGGGGCGCACATGAAGCTGCAGGATCCACGGCTCGAGGCGCTGCTCGAGGCGTACCGCGACGATCGGCGGCCCAGCGCGGCCGCGCGCGAAGAGCTGTGGGAGCGCCTCGTGGAGCACCAGCGTCCGCGGCGGGCGTGGCTGCGAGCCGCCGTGGTGACCGCGGTGGCCGTGGCGGCGCTGGTGCTCTTGTGGCTGGCGAGCCGGGGGTCGTGGGGCGAGCTCGCACGAGGTGGAGAGTCCGGCTCGGGCGCGCAGGCGCCGTTCGGGCACGACGCCGATCGTCCGCGCGGTACCGCGTCGGCCGCGGGCGGTCGGACGAAGGCGTCGAACGAGGCCTCGCTCATGCCCTCCGAGCCCATCGTCGAGCCCGTGCCGAGCGAGCCGTCGATGCGAGCCGCGGGCGACGACCTCACGGAGCCGGTGAACGAGCGAGCACCGGCCTCCGGCTCGCGACCTGCTCCAACCGCGACGCCCACGAGGATCGAGTCCGATCCGGCGCCGGAGCCCGATGCAGCGATCGATGATCTCGCGCTCATCGAGGCCGCCGAGGCCGCGCTGCGGGCCGACGCACCAACGCGCGCGTTGGAGCTGCTGCGCCAGCACGAGGAGCGTTTTCCGAGCGCTCCCACGGCCGAGGAGCGCAAGGCACTACGCGTGCTGGCGCTGTGCGCCGCGGGGCGCGAGGCCGAGGGCCGCGGCGCACGCTGGGTGTTCCTGCGCGAGCACTCGCGATCGGCCTACCGCGAGCGGATCGAGAAGGCGTGCCCGACTCCCTGAATTCGAATTGGAAGAAATGCGAGCGGTGGGGAATGGAGGACATGGAACTCTCGTCGCCTCGAGCCCACCTCGTCCCCGCCCTGCTCCTCGGCCTCTCGCTCGCTGGGTGCCTCACCGGCAAGAGCACCATCGGCCTGCTCGACGACTCCGACGGCTCGTCGAGCTCGTCGGACGGCGAGGAGGACAGCAGCAGCAGCGACGGATCCACGAGCACGAGCCCGGGCTCCGTGGGCGAGTCGACGGATGCGCCGTCGACCGAGTCATCCGGCGGCGAGCCGACGCCGGTCGCGTGCCCGGCCGAGTCGGGGTGCAGCCAGCCGCTCGTGTGCGCGCCCGAGGGCGAGCAGGAGTGCGGCGGCGTCCTGGGCCGTGCGAACGAGGACGGCTGCCCGCGGCAGTACTGCAGCGGCCCCGGAGAGTGCCCCGCCGGCTCGTCGTGCTTCTTGCCCCACAGTTGGTCCGTGTGCGGCCCGCACGCGTGCTACGACAACGAGGACACCGGCGCGTGCGAGTGCACGTTCGGCCTCGACTGCAACAACGACGGCCTGTGCGTCCCCGACGACGCGGGCTTGCCCCCGGACACGAACGCCACCGACTTCTGCGGCCAGCACACCGATGCGACGGCGTGCGAGGGCTCGGCGATGCCCGAGGAGCTCGGGGCATGCCACTGGTACGAGGGCTACGAAATTCCCGTGGAAGCAGCGTGCGTGGAGGAGGTCGCAGTCGGTCGATGCGTCTTCAGCGCACCCGTGACCGGCACCCCGGCCTCGCTCCCCTCGTGTCCCGGCGACGAGGCGCTCACGCCCATGGCGTACGTCGACGACGGAGTGGTCACCGTGCTGTTCGTCGATCGCGAGGCCAGGCCGACCCCGCTCGAGATGGACTTCGACATCGACTCGTTCGGCTGGTACCCCTGCGACGATCCGGAGGTGGAAGCCGCGTGCGCGTGCGCGTGCGAATGAGGCACGCTCACCGACACGGGTCGGGTCGCGGATGGATCGGGCCGGGCGCGTCGGCATCCCGCTCGGCGACCTCGCGGAGCAAGCCGTCGAGCTCGTCCCGGTCCAGCCACTCGCCGCGCAGCATCACGTCCGGTGCTGGCCGGTCGTCCTCTCGCTTGTTAGATTGCGCGACCCATGCTCACCGCGCGCTCCGTCCTCCTCGTGCTCCCGCTCGTCGCTCTCGCGTGCAACAATTCGGAGCCCACGGCTCCGCGCGGCGCACCTGCCCCCAAGGGGGGCGACGCCAAGCCGGCGGACGCCAAGCAGCCCGATGCCAAGCAGCCCGACGCCAAGGTGACGGATGCCAAGGCCACCGACACCAAGGTCCCCGAGCCCAAGCCCGCCGAGCCCGGCGCCCCGCTGGCGCCCTTGCCGGGCGAGACGCACCTCGTCTCGCTCCAGCAGCTCACGTTCGGGGGCGAGAACGCCGAGGCGTACCTCAGCCACGACGAGACCAAGCTGGTGTTCCAGTCCAAGCGCGACGGGATGGAGTGCGACCAGATCTTCACGATGGGGATCGACGGATCCAACGTCACCCGTGTGAGCACCGGCAAGGGCCGCACCACCTGCTCGTACTTCCTGCCGGGCGACGAGAAGCTGCTCTACGCCAGCACCCATGCCGCCGACCCCGGCTGCCTCGCGGAGCCCGACCGCAGCCTCGGCTACGTCTGGAAGCTCTACTCCGAGTTCGACATCTACGTGGTCGACGCGGGCGGGGGTGAGCCCACGCCGCTCATCGCCGGGCCGGGCTACGACGCCGAGGCCACCGTCTCGCCCAAGGGCGACAAGCTCGCGTTCACCTCCACCCGCGACGGCGACCCCGAGGTCTACGTCGCCAACCTCGATGGCAGCGGCGCCACCCGCCTCACCAACACCCCGGGCTACGACGGCGGGCCGTTCTGGTCGGCCGATGGCAGCAAGATCGTCTACCGCGCCAACCACCCCGAGGGCGCCGAGGAGCTCGCCAAGCACGAGGAGATGATCAAGGAGGGCCTCGTTCGCCCCACGCGGCTCGAGCTGTTCACGATGAACGCCGACGGCAGCGAGCAAACGCAGATCACCAAGAACGGCAAGGCCAACTTCGCGCCGTTCTTCCTGCCCGACGGCAAGCGGATCATCTTCTCGTCCAACCAGGGCTCGGAGACCGGCCGCGACTTCGACCTCTGGCTCGTGAACGTCGACGGCACCGGCGCAGAGCAGGTGACCCATCACGAGGAGTTCGACGGCTTCCCCATGTTCACCCGCGACGGCAAGCGGCTGGTGTTCGCATCCAACCGCAACCACGCCAAGGACGGCGAGACCAACGTGTTCGTCGCCCAATGGCAGGACTAGCCGTGCCGCTGCACCGCTTCTCCCGCCCGCGCGGCCGCGTGGTCGAGCTCGAGCTCGAGTCGGAGCTGCTCTCCAACCGCCTGGGCGACCCCACCACGCGCACGGTGGCGGTGTACCTGCCGCCCGGCTACGACGACGGGGACCAGGCGTACCCGCTGATGGTCGACCTCGCCGCGTTCACCGTCAGCGGCCTCAAGCGCCTGGCCTGGACCCCGTTCGGCGAGAGCGTGCCGCAGCGGGTGGATCGCCTGGTCGAAGCGGGCCGCATGGGCCCGGTGGTGCTCGCGTTCCCCGATGCGTTCACCTCGCTCGGCGGCAACCAATACATCGACTCGCTCGCGATGGGCCGCTGGGAGACGTTCCTCGTGGAGGAGCTCGTGCCCCGGCTCGAGCGGTCGTTTCGCCTCTTGCCCGGGCCGGCCCACCGCGCGGTGTATGGCAAGAGCAGCGGCGGCTATGGAGCGCTCGTGCAGGCCTGCCGCCACGCCGCGTGCTGGGGCGCGGTCGCGTGCCACTCGGGCGACATGGGCTTCGATCTCCTCTACCGTCGCGACCTGCCGGCTGCGCTCGACGGGCTCGCCCGCCACGGGGGTGTGGCAGAATTCCTCGCCCACCTGCGCCGCGCCCCGGCGCTGCGCGGCGACGACTTCCACCTGCTGATGCTGCTGGCGATGGGCGCGAGCTACGACCCCGACCCCGATCCCGCAGCCCCGTGCGGCGTGCGGCTGCCGGTCGACCCGCACACGTGCGAGCTCGTGCCCGAGCGCTGGGCGGCGTGGCTGCGCCACGACCCGCTCGCGCTGGTGGAGGACCCCGCGGCCCGGGCCAACCTGGCGAGCCTGCGGCTGTTGTTCTTCGATTGTGGTCGACGTGACCAATACTTCCTGCACTACGGCGCCCGCCGCCTCGCCCTCGCGCTCGAGCGCCACAGCGTACCGCACGTGTACGACGAGTTCGACGGTACCCACTCGGACATCGATCACCGCCTGGACGTGTCGCTGCCGCGGCTCTGGGCCGCGATCGCGGGCGGGGGCTCGGAGCCGGAGCCGAGCTGATATCATGCGCCGGCGCCCATGACCCTGGAGCTGAACGCAGGCGACCGCTACGGCCCGTACCAGATCGTGAAGGTGCTGGGCGAGGGCGGCTTTGGCTGCGTGTACGAGGTCCGCGACCCGCGGGTTGCCCAGCCGATGGCGCTCAAGCTGTCGCGCGAGGCGGTGACCTCGTCCGAGACGGCCCAGCGAGCCCTGCGCGAGGTGGCCGTGCTGCGCACGCTCACGAGCCCCCACGTGGTCCGCATCTACGACGCGGGCCTCAACCGCGACGGCCACATCTACGTGCTGATGGAGCTGCTCGCGGGGCGACCGCTCGACGAGTGGCACGACTTCGATCGCCCGCTCTCGCCCGCGTGGGCCGCCCACGTGGTGTACCAGTGCTGCCTCGGCCTCGCGGAGGCCCACGACCGCGGCATCGTGCACCGCGACCTCAAGCCGGCCAACATCTTCATCACCACCAACGTGGTGGTACGGCTGCTCGACTTTGGCCTCGCGCGCTCGTTCGGCAACGACTCGGTGATCGGACGCAACGCCACCCAGGGGCGCATGCTGGTGGGCACCCCCCACTACGCACAACCCGAGCAGCTCCACACCCAGGGCCTGACCCCCGCCGCCGACGTGTACAGCCTGGCGTTCGTGCTCTACGAGCTGCTCTCCGCCCACACCCCGTTCGTGCCCGACCAGCCGGTGAGCGCGGTGATCGAGCAGTGGCGCAACCAGCCGCTGCATTGGCTGGCCGCACACGGACAGACGCCAGTGGTGCCGCTGTCGCGCCACCTCGGCGAGCGCGTCCCCTCGGGGCTGCTCGAGCTCGTGATGCAGGGCCTGGCCAAGGATCCGCGGGCCCGGCCGGCGAGCGCCCGCGTGTTCGCGGAGCGCCTCTTGACCGTGTGGCCTCCCGCATGAGCACCCACCTCCGCTCGACCCTCCCACGCCCATGACGAGCCGCAGCGCCCGCAACATGCTCATCCGGCAGTGGCAGATCCTGCAGCTGTTGCACGGGCGGCGCCGCGGCCTCACGCCCAAGCGGCTCATCGAGGAGACGGCCTCGAGCCGCGCCACGCTCTATCGTGACCTCGACATGCTCGAGCAGGCCGGCGTGCCGCTGCTCCGAGAGACGGTCAACGGCGAGGCCCGCGTGAGCCTGCTCGGCGACAAGCTGCCCGAGCTCACCGCCACGCCGCTGCAGTGGGACGCGCTGCGCCTGGCCCGGAGCTTCCTCGTGCCGCTCGAGGGCACGTCGCTGCTCGCCGAGCTCGACGCGCTGCTCGACCGCAACCGCCCACGCAAGCCCACCGGCGAGCCCGAGCGGAGCCATGGTGGCGAGCCCGAGAAGACCCCGGCTCCGGAGACCCCGGGGGCCCGCCACGCGCGCTCGCTCGCGGCGATCGACGCCGCCATCGCCCAGCGCAAGCAGCTTCGCTTCCGCTACCGCTCCGCCGGCCAGACCGAGTACCGCACCCGCACCGTCGACCCGCTGATGTGGCGCCTGGTGGACGAGCACGTGTACCTCATCGCCCACGAGCCCCCGCACGGCCACCGCACGTTCAAGGTTGCGCGCATGAGCCATGCCGAGCGGCTCGACGAGGACGCGGCCGTGCACGAGGTCGACGAGGACGAGCTGTTCCGCGGCGCGGTGAAGATCTGGAGCGGTCCGCCGGTGGAGGTGGAGATCCGGATCTCGCCCTACGCAGCGCGGCTCCTGCCCGAGTACCCGCTCTCGCGCGACCAGGAGGTGCAGCCGCTCGACGACGGCGGGGCGCTCCTGCGGGCCAAGGTGGCGGGGACCAAGGAGGTCACCCGCTGGGTGCTGCACTGGGGCGCCCACGCCGAGGTCGTCGGCCCGCCCGCGCTCCGCCACGAGCTGCGCGAGGAGCTTCGCGACGCGCTCGCACCCTACGACGACGAGTAGGGCCGGGCGCCGGGTGCACGCATCTTGGCGCTCTCCGTGGCCACGGAACGGTGTTCTTTGGATTTTTCGAGCGTTCGAACGTGGTCGTGATCGAATGACCGACGACCTCGTCTCCGTGAGCGAGGCTCGACGAGAGCCGCACCCAAGCCCAACGGAAAGACGACCACCATGAACGACGTCCGCATCCACCCAGTGAGCTCGGCCATCCGCACCCTCGGCACCACGATCGTCGCGATCATCCTGGGCGCAGGCGCCATCGGCTGCGACACGCAAGACGAGGGCCACGGCGAGCCGCGCGAGATCCAGTGCAACCTGAGCGAGCCGGAGTGCATGGAGCTGCCGGAAGCGGCCGAGGCCATCACGGTGGTCGAGTCGATGGGGATCGATCCCGACGAGGCGGACATCGTACTCGAGGTGGTCGTGGACGAGGATGTCGCGGAGCTGTTCTCGAGCGAGGACGAGCTCGCGAGCGTGGACGAGGTGGACGCCGTCGACGTGAATGTCGACGCGCCGCCCGCGGGCTCCCACGCATACGGCGACGCGCTGCTCGATCCGCTCGACACGGCGCTCCTGCCCGGCGGCCACGCGACCTCGTGCCCCAACGGTCCGAGCAACCTCTGCTGCACCTGCGTCTGGGGCGACGGCTACAGCTGGGGCTGCGCCTGCGGCTGATGCGATTGCGTGGGAACGGGGCGGCGTCGCAACCAAGTGCCGCCCCACATCCACACACACCGGGGTTTCTGGCCCGAAGCCATGGTTTTCGCCGTGGGTGAGGCAATCCCGGGCTGAAACGGCCGGTCGGGCGTGGTGCAATGGCCGCGGTGACGGGAGCGGCCGAGCCGAGCAACACCGACCTCGACGAGACGCGCGTCGAGCCGTCCGGCCAGACGAACCCCGGCGACGGCAGGAGCGGCCCCTCGCTCGCGCCCGGCTCGATGGTGAGCCGCTACCGGATCGTCGACGAGCTCGGCGCGGGAGGCATGGGCGAGGTGTTCTCCGCCCTGGATCCCGAGCTCGATCGCCGCATCGCGCTCAAGCTGGTCAAGCTCTCGCAGCGCGAGAAGGCCGAGCACGCGCGCAACCGGCTGCTGCGCGAGGCCCAGGCGCTCGCCAAGCTCAGTCACCCCAACGTGGTCGCGGTCTACGACGTGGGCACCCACGCCGACCGGGTGTTCATCGCGATGGAGCACCTCGAGGGCCGCACCATGGCCGACTGGATCGAGGAGGCGAGCGCCCACCCACCCGGCGCCCGCTGGCGCGAGGGCCTGGCGTTGATGCTGCAGGCCGGCCGGGGCCTCGCAGCCGCCCACGCCGAGGGGCTCGTGCACCGCGACTTCAAGCCGGCCAACATCATGGTGAGCGCCGACGGCCGCGTGCGCGTGCTCGACTTCGGCCTCGCGCGCCGGTTCGGCGAGCAAGGGGACTCGGAGGACAGCGGGCCGTTCTCCGGCGGCGCCGTCGGGCCCGACTCGCTCGAGCAGAGCGGTCCGTTCGCCTCGGGTCCGCACGGCTCGCGCAGCCAACTGAGCTCACGCAGCTCGCTGCGCATGCAGCTCACGCAAGCGGGCATGGTGATGGGCACGCCGGCCTACATGGCGCCCGAGCAGTTCTTCGGCGGCCGCATCGACGCGCGCACCGATCAATTCGCGTTCTGCATCGTGCTGTGGCGCGTGCTGTTCGGCCAGCGGCCGTTCGAGGGTGACTCCTTCCAAGAGCTCGGGCGCGCGGTGTCGCGGGGCGAGCTGCGCGAGCCCCCCAAGCTGCCCGGGCTGCCGCGGGTGATCCGGCTGGCACTGCAGCGTGGGCTCTCGGTGAGCCGTGACGCTCGCCACCCCACCATGGACGCGCTGCTCGACGAGCTCGAGCGCGCCGTGGCCCAGCGTCGGCGCCGGCGGGTATGGGCCACCGCGGGCGGGCTGCTCTTGCTCGGCGGCGTGGGTGGAGCGCTGGCCCTGTCCGCGGCCGATGCCGAAGCGCCGTGCCGCGGTGCGGAGGCCAAGCTCGCGGGCGTGTGGGACGACGCGGTCCGAGCCCGCATGACCGAGGCCTTCGCGCGGAGCGACGTTCCCTACGCCGAGGACGCGCGCGCCTCGGCCACGCGTGCGCTCGACGACTACGCCACGCGCTGGGTGGAGCTGCACACCGAGACCTGCGAGGCCACGCGGGTGCGGGGCGATCAGAGCGAGGCGCTCATGGATCTGCGGATCGGCTGTCTCGACGGCAAGCTGCGCGACGTGGCCGCACAGACCGCGCTGCTCGCCGAGGCCGACGTCGACGTGATCAAGAACGCGGCCCAGGCCACGCAGGCGCTCCCCCGCCCCGAAGACTGCGTGGCGCTCGAGCGCGACGCCGCCGCACTGTTCCAGCCCGACGATCCCGCGATCGCCACCACGGTCGAGACCGTGCGCGAGCAGGTGGCCAAGGCGCGGGCGCTGGGCTACGCAGGCAAGTACGACGCGGGCCTGGTCGAGGTCGAGGCCGCGGCCGCGACCGCGCGCGCCACCGGCTACAAGCCCGTCATCGCCGAGGCGACCTCGCTGCTCGGCGAGCTGCAGGAGCGCAAGCTCGCCGGGACGCCGGCGCGCGCGGGCTACGAGGAGGCGCTCTACGCCGCGATGGCGTCGGGGCACGCGCTCCATGAGGCGTTGGCGCTCATCGGCCTCATCTCGGTGTGGGGCATGCACCTCAGCGACACCGAGACCGCGCTGCGCTACGGCCTGCAGGCCGAGGCGGTCGTGGAGCGGCTGGGCCAGCCGCCGCAGCTGCGGGCCGCGATTGCGCTCTACCGCGGCAACACGCTGATGGCGGCCAACCGCTTCGAGGCCGCGCTCGTCGAGCTCGGGCGTGCGGTGGAGATCAGCGAGGGGGTGGCGATCGCCGAGCGCATCCACCTCGCCGCGCTCAACAACCTCGCCGCCGTGCACGGGCAGCAGGGCCACTATCGCGAGGCCGCCGAGGCGTTCAAGCGAGTGCTCGAGCTCACCGAGCAGCGGCTCGGAGCCTGGCACCCCACGGTGGGCACCAACCACAACAACCTCGGGGTCACCTACTCCCGCCTCGAGGACTACGAGCTCGCCACGCAGCACACCGAGCGTGCGCTCGAGATCTACGGCAAGACGCTGGGGCCCGACCATCCCGAGGTCGGCCGCAGCTACCACAACATGGGCGTGATCCAGAGCTCCACCGGCCGGCTGCAGGAGGCCCTCGACAGCTACAAGAAGGCGCTGGAGCTCAAGATCGCCGGCATGGGCCCCGACCACCCCAGCGTCGCGCTCACGGCCAACAACGTGGGCGACGTGCTCGTCAGGCTCGGGCGGGCCAAGGAGGCGATTGCATACTTCGAGGACGCGCTGCGGATCTGGGCCAAGCAGGGCCCCGACAACCCGAGCAGCATGTACGGCCTCATCAGCCTCGCCGAGGCCCACCTCGCGCTCGAGGACCCCAAGCAGGCCGAGCCCTACATCCGCCGCGCGCTCGCACTGGCGGAGGTGGGGGAGATGGATCCGATCGAGATTGCGAAGGCCAGGTTCGTGGCGGCCAAGGTGGTGTGGGCCGCGGGCGGGAGCCGCAAGGAGTCGCTGGCGCTGGCCGAGGCGGCCAGGCGTGGGTACGAGGCGTCCGAGCGGCCTTCGGTGAAGGAGATCGCGGCCATCGATGAATGGCTCGCAGGCAAGCGACGCTAGCGCCCGAGACGCCATGGAGTCCCCGAGCGACATCCCCCGGTCGTTGCACGTCGACGACACCCGCGCCGGAGACGACACCTCGGCTTCGATCGCGATGCTCGACGACGCCGCACCGACGCTGCCCGGGGGATCCGAGCACCGACGACTCGACGACTCGATCGAGTCGCTGCGGGGCCGCCAGATCGGCCGCTACGTGGTGCTGGGCAAGCTCGGGGCCGGTGCGATGGGCCTGGTGGTCGCCGCCCACGATCCCGAGCTCGACCGCAAGATCGCGATCAAGCTGCTGCTCCCGCAGCTCGGTCAGCGCTCGGACGTGGGGCATCGGCGGCTGCTCGCCGAGGCCCAGGCGCTGGCGCGGCTGTCCGACCCCAACGTCGTCGCCGTGCACGACGTGGGGACCCACGAAGATCGCGTGTTCGTGGCCATGGAATTCGTCGAGGGCCAGACGCTCCAGGCGTGGCTCTCGGCAGAGCGCCGGTCGTGGACGCAGGTGCTCGACGTGATGATCGCGGCCGGCCGCGGCCTCGCGGCCGCTCACGCCCGCGGGCTGGTGCACCGCGATTTCAAGCCCGCCAACGTGATGATCGGCAGCGACGGTCGTGTCCGCGTGATGGACTTCGGCCTGGCGCTCGCGCAGGTGGATGAAGCGAGCCACGACGGTGAGGACGACGAGCACGCGCAGCCGCGGGACCTCGCGCTCGGGCAGCTCTTGACCCAGAAGGGCGCGCTGCTCGGCACGCCCGGCTACATGGCACCCGAGCAGCTCGCCGGCGAGCGGGGCGGGCCGGCGGCCGACCAATTCGCGTTCTGTGTGAGCGTCTGGGAGGGGCTGCACGGGCAGCGGCCGTTCGTGGCAGAGACGCTGCCGGAGCTGTTCACGCGGATCCGCGACGGCAAGCTCGAAGAGCCGCCACGCGCCGCCCGGGTGCCGCGGTGGCTACGACGGGCGGTGGAGCGGGGCCTCTCGGCCGAGCCGGAGCGACGCTGGCCGTCGATGACCGAGCTGCTCGGCGTGCTCGAGCGCGGCCGTGCCCGCAGCCGTCGCCGCGGTGCGCTCGTGCTGGGGCTCGTGGCCGCGACCGCGGCCGTGTTGGTGCTCGCCACCAATACCACGCCCCCGTGCGGCGGCGCCGAGCTCGAGCTGCAAGGGATCTGGGACGAGGGCACGCGCACCGCGATGGCGGAGGCATTCGCGAGCACGGGCATGCCGTACGCCGAGGACGCCCGTCGCTCCGCCGAGCACACGCTCGACACCTACACCACGCGATGGGCCGAGCTGCGCACCGACACCTGCGAGGCCACGCGCGTGCGAGGCGACCAGAGCGAGGCGCTGATGGACCTGCGCATCGGGTGCCTCGACGGCAAGCTCCGCGACGTGGCCGCGCTGACGGCCCTGCTCGCGCGGGCCGACGCCGATGTGGTGAGGAACGCAGTCGAGGCCACAGAGGCGCTGCCGAGCCTCGAAGGCTGCCGCGCGCTCGGGCTCGAGGCCGCCTCCGTTCCGACCCCGGCCGCGCCCGAGATCGCGGCCACGGTCGAGGACATACGAGACCGCGTGGCGGAGGCCCAGGCGCTGGGGCTCGCCGGGAAATTCGCCGAGGGGATGCCGATTGCGGCCGCGGCCCTCGCGGCGGCGCACCACACCGGCCACCCACCGGTGATCGCCGAGGCTGCCTACTTGGTGGCCGAGATCGCGGAGCAGCAGGGTGCCGCCACACCGGCGCGCGACGGCTACGAGGAGGCGCTCTACGCCGCCATCGCCTCCGGCCACCAGCGGGTCGAGGCCAAGGCGCTCATCGGTCTGGTGCGCGTGTGGGGCAAGGACCTCGGCGACACGGAGATGGCGCTGCGCTACGGCCGACAAGCCGAGGCGGTGCTCGCCTGGCTGGGCCAGCCGCCGGAGCTCGATGCGGCGCTGGCCCTCGCCCGCGGCATCACGCTGATGGTGGCCAACCGCCTCGAGGCTGCGCTCGCCGAGCTCGAGCCTGCGACTGGGCTGGTGGTGGAGGGCCTGCCGAGCGCGGGTCGGATCCGCCTTGGCATGCTCAACAACATCGCTGTCGTGCACGGGATGCAGGGCGACTACCGCGGGGCGATCGAGGCCTTCACGCGCGCGCTCGAGCTCGCGGAGGCGCAGCTCGGTCCGTGGCACCCCACCGTGGGCAGCCTCCACAGCAACCTCGGCATCACCCATACCCGCCTCGAGGACCACGAGCGCGCGCTGCTGCATGCTCGACGTGGAGTCGAGATCTTCAGCAAGGCCCTCGGCCCCGAGCACCCCGAGCTCGGTCGCGCCTACCACAACCTGGGCGCGGTCCAAGACCTCGGCGGGCACTACCAGGCGGCCTACGAGAGCTTCGCCGAGGCGCTCCGGATCAAGCGTCATGGCCTGCAGCCCGATCACGTCAGCGTCGCGACCACCGCCAACAACGTGTGCGACGTGCTCGTCCAGCTCGGCCGCCCCGCCGAGGCCGTCCCGTACTGCGAAGAAGCGCTGGGGATCTGGACCAAGGTGCAGGGCGAGCGCAGCGCGGGCAACATCTACGGCCTGGTGAGCCTGAGCGACGCCCTGCTCGCGCTCGGAAAGCCCCACGAGGCCCTGCCCCATGCCCGTCGAGCGCTCGCGATTGGCGAGGACGCGGAGATCGACCCGATCGTGCTCGCCAAGACCCGCTTCGTCGCCGCGCGGGCGATCTGGGCGTCGGGCGGACCGCGCGAGGAGGCGCTGGCGCTCGCCCGTGACGCCAAGCGGGGGTACGAGACACAGCAGCGGCCGTCGGTGAGGGAGCTGGCGAAGATCGAGGCGTGGCTCGCCGACCCAGCCTGACCTCTGCGGTCCATGGACCTCAGTCAATATCGACCCTCTTCGGCTCCTCCATCCCCCGAGCATCCCAACCATGTGGGGCTGGCACACCCCTTGCTCCTAGCCCGGCCATGCGCGACCGCGTGCTCCTCCTCTCCCGCTCCCTGCTCCTCCTCGCCCCCCTCGCCTGCTCCGATTCGGGCTCCCCCTCCTCCGACCCGAGCGACGACGCCGGCACCACCTCCCCCGGCTCCGGCTCCGACTCCGACGACGCCTCCACGACCGCCGCCGCCGAGCCCCCAACCTTCACCTACTACCGCGATGCCAAGACCGTCCTCGACAGCAAGTGCGCCGGTTGCCATCGCCCCGACGACATCGCCCCGTTTCCGCTGACCACCTACGAGGAAGTCGCGACCGTCGCCCCCGTGCTGCCCAATTCCATCACCGCCCAGACGATGCCCCCCTGGCCTCCCGCCGCCGGCTGCAACGACTACGACCACTCGCGCGCCCTCACCGAGGACGAGCAGGATCTCCTCCTCACCTGGCTCGACGAAGGCGCCCCCGCAGGCGATCCCGCCGACGCTCCCACGCACGCCGACGGCCCCTCCGACGACTTCGTGCCCACCCTCGCGGTCGAGATGCCCGAGCCCTACACCCCCACGCACGAGCCCGACGACAACCGCTGCTTCCTCGTCCCGTGGCCGGAGACCGAGACCTCGTACATCACGGGCTTCCGTGTGACGCCGGGCAACCGCTCGATCGTCCACCACGTGATCATGTTCAACGCCCTGCCCGACGACATCGACGAGCTCGAGGCGCTCGACGACGCCGACCCCGGCCCGGGCTACCACTGCTTGGGAGGAGTGGGCAGCCGCGCCAATTGGATCGGCGCGTGGGCTCCCGGTGCCGACGACGACAGCATGCCCGAGGGCACCGGCATGCGCGTCGAGCCCGGCTCGATGATGGTGCTACAGATGCACTACAACACGAGCTCGAGCGCACCCGCTCCCGACCAGACGCGCGTGGAGCTGGAGCTCGCAGCGCAGGTCGAGCGTCCGGCGGTCACCGTACCGTTCACCAACTTCCAGTGGGCGTTCGGGGGCGAGCCCATGCTGATCCCGGCCGGCGACCCCAAAGTGACCTACGGCTTCGAGCTGCGGGCTGACAACCCGCTCTTCCGGCAGTTTCTGGCCGACGCCGGCATCGGCACGGACGACGCCTTGGTCGTGCATGCCGCGGGCCTGCACATGCACTACCTCGGCACCTCCGGCTCGCTCGCGGTGGGACGCGAGGGCGGCAGCGAGGACTGCATGCTGCGCATCGACGACTGGGACTTCGACTGGCAGGGCGGCTACGTGCTGGCGGAGCCGATGCGCGTGAGCCCGGGTGACAGCCTGCGGATCTCGTGCACCTGGGACAACAGCGCCGAGAACCAGCCGGTGGTCGATGGCGCGGTCATCGAGCCCCAGGACGTGCAGTGGGGCGAGGGCACCACCGACGAGATGTGTCTGGGCGTGATCTACGTGACCGGGGAGTGAGCGTCATGCAGGCCAAGCGAGCACTCCACACGTGGGCATGGATGATGCTCGCGGGCCCCATGGCCTGCGATGCACCGGTCGAGCCCGAGGCGCTCGTCGCCGACGGCGACGACTCCGACGACTCCGACGACGATGCCCCAACCACCGACGCCTGGGCCGACCCGCTCCCCCTCGTGAGCGGCCAGGCATGGGCGCCCGCCAGCGCCGAGGACGACCCCCTCGCAGACGAGCGCCCCGCCACCGTCGACTGCCCCACCGCCACCTGGGGCCTCGAGGCCGGCGGCCTCGAGATCCAGACCGGCGCGTGCAACTACTTCTTCGTCACCCAGCCGAGCCTGGCCGCGATCGAGCCCGGCGACGCGATCGACGTGCTCGTCTTCCACCAATACCTCGACGCACCCGAGCCCGCCGAGGGACACGTGGCGATCCTCCTCGACGACGACATCCTCTGGGACGCCCACGTTGCGATCCCCGCCGAGGCCAACGTGCTCGAGACCCGCGTCATCGCCGAGCGGGCATGGCCGGCCGGCACCAGCGTCGGCGTACACCTCCACAACCACGGCTACAACGCGTGGACCGTGCTCGACGTGAGCCTCGCCCCCCGCGAGCCCTAGGAGCCCGCCCACGTGCTCCGGGCAGCACGGATCGCATCGAGCTCCGCGCGCGCCAGGTGGAGCCCCTGCTCGAGCTGCTCGGCGCGCAGGCCTTCGACCCGCTTGCACGCCTGCGCGAGCCGGGCCGCCCCCACGGTCGCCGCAGCGCCCTTGAGCGAGTGGATCGAGTGACGGGCCTCCTGCTCGTCCCAGCGTGCCAGCGCACGCGCGGCGCGATCGAGGTCGGTCTTCCCCGACTCGAGCAGCATGTCCAAGAAATCCCGGATCACGTCGGGCTCACCACCGGTCACATCGTCGAGCTGCGCACGGTCCAGGAGCGGCTCGTCGAGCTCCCCGAGCAGGCTCTGCGTGGCCCCGGCGCCGCTACGCCCGAGCAGCTGCACCACGGCGTCCGCCGAGACCTTCGCCGACGTCGCCTCTGCCGCTTCCGCCGCGGCTGCATCTCCCCGACGGATCACCGATCCGCTCGCCCAGCGGCTCAGCGCCCGCGCCATGTCGGTCACCCGCAGCGGCTTGGCGATGTAGCCGTCCATCCCTGCGCCCAGGCACAGCTCTCGGTACCCCGCCATCGCATGGGCCGTCATCGCGACGATCGGCACCCGCTTGCCGGTCTGCTCCTCGTGCTGGCGGATCGCTTGCGTTGCCTCGAACCCGTCCATCACCGGCATCTGGATGTCCATGAACACCACGTCGGGCTCGCGCTGCTTGACGAGCGCCACCGCCTCGGCCCCGTCCTTGGCCGTGAGCACCTCGCACCCGAGCTTCTCGAGGTTGCGCACCGCCACCCGCAGGTTGATGGGGTTGTCCTCCACCACCAGCGCCCGTGCTCGCCCCTCGAACGACGCGCGCGTCTCGAGCACCTGCTCGTGCTGCGCGTGCTGGCGGGTCACGAGCTGCGGCGCCTCGCTGTCCCGCCGCGCCCACACCAGCGTCAGCACCACGCGCAGGTCCTCCATGTGCAGCGGCTTGACCAAGTAGCCGGTAAACCCCGCGTCATCGATCGCTTGCGCGCTCACGCCCTTGTCGAGCGACGTCATCAGCACGAGCCGGGGTGCACGGCGCAGCTCCGCACCCATCCGACGAGCGAGCTCGAGGCCGTCGATCTCCGGCATCCGGTAGTCGATGAGCGCCAGCTCGAACGGAGCCTCTTCCCGCTCGGCCCGCTCCGCCTGCCGCAGCGCCTCCGTCGCTCCGGCCACGCAGACCACTCGCATGCCCCACCGCCGCAGCTGCTCGTCGAGGATCCGCCGGCTGTGCGGATGATCGTCGACCACCAGCACCCGCAGGTCGCGGAGCTCCGTGCGCGGCGGCGCGGCCTCGGCCTCGCGCAATAGCAGCGGCAGCCGCACCGTGAACACGCTGCCACGACCCACCGTGCTGCGCAGCTCCACCTCGCCGCTCATCCGCTCGACCAGCTCCGCCGTGATCGCGAGGCCCAACCCCGTGCCCATGTGCGCGCGGGTCGACGAGGCATCCACCTGGTGGAACTTGCGGAACACATTGACCTGCTGCTCGACCGGGATCCCGGGCCCGGTGTCCTCCACCGCGATCGCGAAGCGCGGCGGCGTCACGGAGATGTCGTGGACCACGCTGATGAGTACGTGCCCCTCCTCCGTGAACTTCACCGCGTTGCCGACCAGGTTGGTCACCACCTGCCGGATGCGCCGGGTGTCGCCCACGATCCGGCTCGGGGTGTCCGACGGGTAGCGCAGCAGCAGCTCCACGCCCTTGGTGGCCGCGAGCGGAGCCGCCGCGTCGAGCACGTCCTCCATCACCACCCGCAGATCCAGCGGCGCATGCTCGAGCTCGAGCTGCCCCGCCTCCACCCGCGACAGGTCCAGGATGTCGTCGATGAGGCCGAGCAGCGCCTGCGACGAGCTCGCGGCCGTCTCGAGGTAGTCGCGCTGCTCCTCCGATATCGACGTGTCGCGGAGCAGCCCCAGCATGCCCATGACCCCGTTCATCGGCGTGCGGATCTCGTGGCTCATGTTGGCCAGGAACTCGCTCTTGGCCTTGTTCGCCCGGTTGGCCATCTCCACGATCGTGTTGCGGGTGCGGGTGAGCCACAACATGAGCACCAGCGTGCACAGCCCGAGCATGAGCGCCAGCACGCCGCTGTTGATCGCGGCCGTCAGCTCCGAGGTGCCGCTGCGTGGCCACCGCACCGCCTCGATGAACGAGAACACCAGCGCCGGCGCGGCCGCAATCCACTGCTTGGTCACGTGGCCGCGCTCGAGCAGCACGAACGCCACGCACATCGCGAGCTGGTGGTGCGCCGTCATGGCGCTGTGAAACAGGAAGCTCAGCCCCAGCGTCACCACGTTGAGGAACACGAGCACCCCGAGCGCAAAGCCGTTGCGATACGAAGCATCGGCCGTGCGGTAGCCCACCACGAACAGCACCCCCGTCACGAGGCACACGAGGCTCGAGATCCACGAGCCTCCCATCAGCTCGACGGGCGCGGTGATGAATCCCGTCACCGCCACCAAACCATAGAAGACGCGCCGAACGTGCGCGTGGGCATTTCGCTCCCACTGCTCCGGCGGCTGTCCGCTGCTCGTCGTGCGCCAAGGCTGCTGTGCGAGCTTCGCCCCCAGGGAACCTAGATTTGCCACGGGTACGCCGTTCTCCGAGGCGTACGCTAACAACTAGATCCCACGATCTCAAATCGACACCCGCGCTAGCCAGGCTCGTCGGCCGCAGTGCGCACGGTCGACGTGCGAAGCCGAGCGGGCGTGCCGTCTTCGGGGCCCGCCGTCTTGCTCACCCACATCGCCACGTCGGGGGGACCCATACGCGCGGACGCGGGCATGGCGTCGAGCAACGCCTCGCGCACGGCCAGCGCGTCGGGGTGGCGCCGGCCGGGCTCCGCCGCCAGGCAGCGTGCGGCCACGACGGCCAGCGCGGCCGGCAGCGCAGACAGATCGGGTGGCGCACCCTCGCGGATCGCATCGAGCACCTGCGCCGGCCCTTCGCCGTCGTACGGACGGCGCCCGGTCAGGAGCTCCACCAGCATCACGCCCACGCCGAACAGATCGCTGCGCGCGTCGAGGGGCACCCCGATGACCTGCTCCGGGGACATGTACGCATACTTGCCCCGCCGCACGTGCGCCTGCGTGTCGCCGGCGAGGTACGTGGCCTTGGCGATGCCGTAGTCGGCCAGCTTGATCTCCCCGCTCTTCGACACGAGCACGTTGCTGGGGCTCACGTCGCGGTGCACGAGCCCGAGCAGCCGGCCGGCGTCGTCGGCCAGCCCGTGGAGGTGGTGGAGCCCGAGCAGCACCTCGGCCACGACGTGCACCGCCAGCGCGGGAGTGGGCGCGTGGCGGCGGCGCAGCGTGTCGAGGTCGGCCCCGTCGACGTAGTCCATCACCACGTAGTAGGTGCCGTCGTGCAGCCCGAGCCCATGCACGGCGACGAGGTTGCGGTGCTGCACCCGCGCTCCCACGCGGGCCTCGGCGATGAGCAACCGCTCGAGCTCGCCGTCGCCGGCGAACGCGGGCAGCGGGCGCTTGAGCGCCACGAGCCGCTCGAAGCCGCTGGCACCGAGGCAGCGGGCCAGGAGCACCTCGGCCATGCCGCCGCTGCCCAGGCGTCGCAGCACCGGGTACGGACCGATCGCGGCGGGGAGCTCCTCGGGCACGGGAGATCGACGGTAGCACGCGGCCGCACGGGCGTGCGCGAGCAGGACCATGCACGACGCCGGCGGTGGTGCGCTACGCTCTCTCCCTGCCATGTCCACTGTGGCCACGCTCTACGGCGAGCCCCTCGCGGGCGACGGCACGCGCCGTACCGAGCTCGTGGTGGTGGCGGGGCTCGACGAGGGCCGCGCGGTGGCGCTGCGCGAGGGCCGGGACCACCGGGTGGGCACCGCGGCCGACTGCGAGCTCGTGCTCACCGACGAGCGCGTCTCGGCCCACCACCTGCGGGTGCGGCCCGACGGCGACGGCTTCGAGGTGGAGGACGAGGGCAGCACCAACGGCACCCACTACCAGGGCTCGCGCATCGGCAAGGCCCGGCTGCCCGCGGGCGCGGTGCTCAAGATCGGGCGCACGGCGCTGCGCCTGCAGCCCCTGGCGGAGGCGCTCGACCTGCCGCCCAGCCGCGCGCGCCGCTTCGGGGAGCTGGTCGGCGAGAGCCTGGCGATGCGCCAGGTGTTCGCGGTGCTCGAGCTCGCCGCGCGCTCCGACGTCACCGTGCTCGTCGAGGGCGAGACCGGCACCGGCAAGGAGCTCGCGGCGCGGGCCCTCCACGAGGCCGGCGCGCGGCGGCGCGGGCCATTCGTGGCCGTCGACTGCGGAGCGCTGCCCGAGTCGCTGGTGGACTCGGAGCTGTTCGGCCACGTGCGTGGGGCATTCACCGGAGCCACGTCCGATCGCACCGGCGCGTTCGCGCGCGCCCGCGGCGGCACGCTGTTCCTCGACGAGATCGACGGCGTATCCGCGGCCGTGCAGGCCCGGCTCCTGCGTGCGCTCGAGGAGCGAGCGATCCGCCCGGTCGGGGCCGATCGCGAGCTGCCGGTGGATCTGCGGCTGGTGGTGGCCAGCCAGGCCCCGCTCCCCGCGCGGGTGGCCGATGGCAGCTTCCGCGCAGATCTGTTCTATCGCATCGCCGTGCTGCACCTGCGGCTGCCGGCGCTGCGCGAGCGCCGGGAGGACATCGCGCCGATCGTGACGGAGCTGCTGCGCCGCCGCGGCCTGTCCAGCCGGCCCGATCACCCGATCGGACGCCCCGCGCTCGAGCGGCTGTGCGCGCACGACTGGCCGGGCAACGTTCGCGAGCTGCGCAACGTCATCGATCGAGCGATCGCCCTCACCCCCGGCGCCGAGCGATTCGAAGATCTACGCCTGCTCCGGATCTCGCCGCGCGAGCCCGAGAGCCAGCCGCTGACGGTGCGCACCGACCTACCCTTCGCCGACGCCAAGGCTGCGGTGATCGAGGAGCTCGAGCGCCGCTATCTCGCGGAGCTGTGGGCCAAGCACGACGGCAACCTCTCGGCGGCCGCGCGTCAGGCCGGGCTCGACCGCAAGCACCTGCGCACGTTGCTGCGGCGCCACGGGCTCCTGCCCGAGCCATCGTGACGCCTTCGAGAGCGAGCTCGGACGCGGTACCGCCGCGTGCTTCACCGTACCGCAGCCGATGACGCGCGCGGAGCCGCCGGGCCCTCGACCCGCAGCACCACCGCGGTCAGGTTGTCGGTGCCGCCCGCGGCATAGGCCGCGGCCACCAGCGCCTGTGCGGCCTCGCTCGGACACGGCCGCTCGAGCTCGAAGGCCAGCTCGTCGGCCGAGAGCGGCTCCCACACGCCGTCGGAGCAGAGCAGCAGCACGTCGCCGACCGCGAGCCGCTCGGCGACCACCTCGGCCCCGAGCTCGCCCGGCATGCCCACCGCACGCGTGAGCATGTGGCGAAAGCCCGCCGAGTCCACGGCCGCCTCGTCCATGCCGGCCCGCAGCGCCTCCTCGGCCATCGAGTGATCGACGGTCAGCGTAGCCAGCACGCCGTCGCGGAGCCGATACACGCGGCTGTCGCCGACGTGCCCGATCGCGAGATACGGGCCGCTCCACGCCACCACCGCCGCCGTCGAGCCCATCCGCGCCAGAACGCCGCGGCGGCGCTCCTGCACGGCGACGTGGGCCTGCTGCAGCCCCACTCCCACGAGATCCACGAGCGGCTCGAGCGCGGGTCGGGGCGCGTGTGGCCACGTCGCTTCGGGGTCGCAGCAGATGCGATCGAACAGCTCGACCAAGCTCTCGGTCACGAGGCGGCTGGCGACCTCGCCGCCCTCGTACCCACCCATGCCATCGGCCACGGCGACGAGGCCGAGGTCGGGGCGCACGACGTGGGCGTCCTCGTTGTTGCGACGACGACCGACATGCGAACAAGCGCTGCAGCGGATCTCCATGCCGCCCAAGAGAGCGAGCGCCGTGCCGCAGCGAGACCCGCGAAATCCCAGGCACGGGTGGGGCGCCACACCCCGCTTCGGGCGGGATGCGGCCGCCCGAGCGGGGCATCGGCACCCCACCCGCTTCTTCTCGCGCGCGCGTCCGGGCCGCGCGCCGCCGAGGATCGATTTCGCGATCCTCCCGTCTCACGCTGGTGAGACTTGGATCCCGTAGGCTGCTCCTACGATTCAGGGTCACCATGGAGGCGCACGAGCTGGTCGATGTCGGGTTTCCGGTGCGGGGGGCAGAGCTCCCGGCCGACCACGGCTATCTGCTGTTCTCCGCGCTCTGCGAGGCGATTCCGCGCCTGAGCCACGAGCCGGGGTGGGCGCTCTTGCCCGTCGACGGCCACGCCGAGGGCGAGCGTGGAATTCGGCTCGGACCCGGCTCCATGGTGCAGCTGCGGCTGCCCGCCCGTGAGCTCGGCGAGGCGCTCGCGCTCACCGGCCGCGACCTCTGCGTGGGTCTCGAGCGCGTGCACCTCGGCATGGCCCGCATCCGGCCCCTGTCCCCGTCGTCGCGGCTGCGCTCGGCCGCGGTCACGATCCCCGGCTGCGCGGGCCCGGGCTTCCTGGCCGCGTTGCGGCGCGAGCTGGCTGCGCTCCCGCTCGCGCAATCCGTCGCCTCGATCGACATCCGCGTGGGCGAGCAACAGTTCCTGCGCGCCCGCGTGCGCACGGTCGTCGCCCACTGCGTCGAGCTACGGGGCCTTCGCCCCCACGCGTCGCTGTGCATCCAGGCCCATGGCCTCGGCGCTCGCCGCCACATGGGCGCCGGCGTGTTCCTTCCCGTGTCGAGCTCGCCGTCCGATCCCCCGCTCCCCAACCCTTCCCTGGCCGATCCTCTTGCTCCTTCTCGCTGTCCTTGACTTGAGCTTCATTCGATCTCGACCTGTCCCCGCCCCGCCCGACGCGTGGGGCCGTGATCGCCCGCGTGACGTCGCCGCTCCCCGTATGGGTCGCGGAGACGGCAGGTTTGGGTGAACCTCCGGCCTCGCGACCGCGCGACGTCCCCATCCGCTCGACCGTCCATACGGCCGTCGATGCAGCTGGATCGGCGCGACCGGCCCCATGCGTCGCGGCGGGGTGTCTTTTGCCGAGCCGAGCCGCTTGGCTCGCGGCCAGGCGCCTGCGGTATGCTAGCCCCTCGTCATGGCGAGCGCCCTCCAGCGCCGGCCCGTGCCGCGGACCAGCATCGTGAACGCTTGGCTCTTCGCCCTCGCCGCGTGCGGGCCCGCGCCCAGCGACGCCCCGCCGCCCCCGCCCCAACCGCCGCTCTTGCCCCAGGGTGGCTCGGTGTTCTTCGTGGGCAACAGCTTCTTCGGCTGGCAGGACCGTCCGCTCCCCGCGTGGGTGGCAGCGCTCGGTACCGCCGTGGAGCCGCCCGTGCGGCTCGAGGTGGGCTCCGACGTCGTGTTCGGTGACGCGCCGCTGCGCGAATTCATCGACCACGCTGCCACGCAGGACGCGCTGGCTTCCCGCCGATGGGACGTGTTCGTGCTGCAAGGGCACGAGCTCGAGGCCGTCGACCAGCGCGAGGCGTTCCACGCCACCGTCCGCGACTTCGACCGAGCCGTGGTCGCGGCCGGCGGCCGCACGGTGCTGTTCATGACGTGGGACTTCCCGTTTCGGCCATTCATCGACGAGGTCTCGGCGTCCTACGATGCGATCGGCCGCGAGCTCGGGATCCCGGTGATTCCCGCGGGCCTGGTCTACGCCGACTGCCATCGCGACCCGCCGCCGGGCCAATCCCCGTGGTTCCTCACTGCCAGCGCCGAGCATCCCGAGGGCGACCTGCACCAGAACGAGAAGGGCTCGCTCGTCAACGCATACGCGACGTTCGCGGTGCTCACCGGTCGCAACCCCGAGGGCGCCACGTTCGAGGCGCCCGGCAACACCAACGACGCGACCCTCGGCCGCCAGCTGTCCGATCGCGCATGGGCCCGCGTGGCCCCACGCCTCGTGCTCCCATGATTTGAGTGAGCTCCCATGCGCGCGAGCCTGCTTCCCATCGCTCACGTGCTGCGCAAGCAGCTCGCCCGCATGCCGCCGCTCGCCGGGCTCGGGTCGCGCGAGGCGGTCACGGTGGCCTCCCGCAGCTGGGAGCTGGCTCCCGCCACCCCGGCGGTCACGCCTCCCGCGATCTTCCTGCCCGGCCAGCTCGAGCGAATCACCGGCTGGGTGTTCACCGACGAGCACCCCGGGCGTGAGATGGTCGGAGGCCTGCACGTGGTGCATGCGCCGACGCGCGCCCACCTGCTCGAGGACGCGTGGCTCATCGACGGCGTGCTCTACAAGGGCGCGGCGTGCATGCACCTGTCGCCACGCACGAGCCGTCTACCGCGGCTGCACGTGCGCACCGAGCTGTCCCACGCCGGGATCTACTGCTCCCCCGCCGGCAACCGCTGGTTCGGACAGTGGCTGATGGACGACTGCCCCGCCTACCCGCTGGCCCGCGACGCGGGCCTGCCGGTCACCACCACGCGGCACGCCGGGCCGCACGCAGCCACCTACGAGGAGTGGCTCGGCATGCGCCCCACCGTGGTCCGCAGCGCGTACCTGCGCCGCGCCGTGCTGTTCACCGACGTCGGTCAGAACCGCGACAAGCACCGCCGCTTCCGCGCCATGTCCGACGCGCTCCTGTCTCGCGTGCGAGCGACCGAGCACCCGGGCGTGTTCCTCCTGCGTGGTACGGCCGGCGATCGCCGCGTGCTCCGAGGCGAGCCCGAGCTCGCGGAGCGGCTCCACGCGCGCCGCGGCCTGCGGATCATCGATCCGCTGCGCACCGACGTACCCACGCTCGTCGCCGCCTGTGCCGGTGCGCGCGTGGTGCTGGGCGTGGAGGGCAGCGCCCTCATCCACGGGATCCTCCCGCTCTCGCCCGGCGCCGCGGTGCTGGCCCTGCAGCCGCCAGGGCGCTTCTGCGGGCTCTACAAGCACCTGACCGATCGCGACGGCCAGCGCTTCGCGTTCGTGGTGGGGCGCCCGGAGGGCGAGGACTTTCGGGTGGATCCCGACGAGGTCGAGCGCACCCTCGACCTCTTGGCCTGACCGCGCCCCACGGGCTCAGTGAAAACCCAGGCCGCCGCGCGGCACCTCCGCCAGCAGCGCGTCGGTCGCCTGGCACTTGCCAGCGCTGCCGCAGCTCTGCCCGGCGGGGCAGCTCGGCGGGGCGATGAGGCATTGCCGCTCGAGGTAGGCGTCGAGCCGCAGCATTTCATGTTCGCGGAGCGCGAGCTCGAAGCTGCGGGACAGCTCGCCCTTGCCGGCCGTCACCGCGTGCAGCTCGAGGGTCAGCGGCACCCCGACCCCATAGCGGGCTTCGCCGAGCTCGAGCACGTGCAAATAGGACGAGCCGGTGTACGAGCTCACGTCTTCGTCGAGCACGCGCTCGCGCCCATCGGCGGTCACGACGTCGGCGCTGACGTGCATCACCGTGAAGGGATCCAGTCCGTGCTCGCTCGCGGGCCACACCGTCGGGAGGTTGGTCGTGATCTGGACCTGCACGAGGGCCGGATCCGCCGAACACCCCACCCCGAGGAGCAGCAACGTGATCGACCACGCGAACGCTCGTAGCTCCATCATGCTCGCCTACTGGTGGTCATGAAGCGGCATGGACAGCAGCTCTTCGAGCGCGTGGGCCAGCACGTGGACGTGGGGCTCTCGCATCACGCCCAGGTGATCGGCGGTGACGTCGTGGACGCGCACGACGCGAGCGCGTCCACCCCAGCCATGATCGCGCCCGACGATCTGCCAGCTCGGGGCCGACGAGACCGTGGCCCGCACCACCAGCAGACGGGCGTCGATGCGGCCAGGGGTCGCGTCGAACCGTCGGATCTCGGCCTCCACCTGGGGCCCATCGATCGGCAGCTCGACCGGCTTGGTCGCGCCCTGGATCCGCGACCAGCCCACGTACGCCGCGAGCTGTCGCGCGCGCCGACGGAGCCGGCGTCGCAGCTCATGCGGCGAGCGCCACGCATTGGCCACCACCTCTACCGCGTTGCGAACGCGCCCCACCGTGTCCACCTGCACGGCGCTCGGTAGCACCGCGTCGATGATGGTGACCGTGGCCACCCGCTCGCCGGCCGCCTCGAGCTGGCGCGCGACCTCGTAGGCCACCACTCCGCCGAAGCACAGCCCGAGCAGGTGATAGGGGCCCTGCGGCTGGCGAGCCCGCACGATCGCCAGATAGCGCGCTGCGATCTCCTCGAGCAGGGGCATGGGCTCGCGCCGCGGCAGCCACCGGAGCGGCACGTGCATGCCGATCACCTCGCGATCGGTGTGGAGCGCCCGCGCCAGATCTTGATAGAGGTGCACGCCCAGGACGCAGTGGAGCGGCGGGCGATCGCTGGCACCCGCGCGCAGCCGCACCACGATCGGCGCCTCGTCGTCGAGCTCGCCCTGCAGGTACCTGGCGAGCTGCTCGATGGTGGGGGCCTCGAACAACGCGCGGAGCGGCACGGCCACGCCGGTCTCGTCCTCGAGGCGCTGCGCCACCTGGACGGCGAGCACCGACGTGCCCCCGAGGACGAAGAAGTCACGATCGATGGGCACCTCGGAGACCCGCAGCACCTCGCACCAGATCGCCGCGATACGAGCTTCGGCGTCGCAGGTGGGCCGCTTGATCGGCTCGTCGTTGCCGCAGCTCACCTCGGGCCGCGGCAGCTGCTTGCGATCGACCTTGCCGTTGGTGTTGAGCGGAAACTGCGCGAGCCGCACCCAGGCCGTGGGCACCAGCCCCGGGGGCAGCCAGCGGCGCGCGGCGGCCACCAGCGCTGCGCGGTCGGCCGTCCCCACCCAGTAGGTGCACAGGCTCGGCTCCGCGTCCCGCTGCGGGTACGCCACCACCACCACGCTCGACACACCCGGCACCGCGCCGAGCCGCGCCTCGATCTCGCCGAGCTCGACCCGATGGCCCCGGATCTTCACCTGCTGATCGAGCCGCCCGCGCCACTCGAAGCGCCCGTCGGGGAGCTCGCGGCAGAGATCACCCGTGCGATAGAGCCGCTGGCCGAGCCCGGCGTGGACGATGAAGCGCTCGGCGGTGAGCTCGGGTCGGCCGAAGTATCCGCGGGCCAGCCCCGAGCCGCCGATCGCAAGCTCCCCATCGACTCCGGGCGGCAGGGGCTGGAGCGCCTCGTCGAGCACGACCATCTGCGTCGCATCGATGGGGCGCCCGACGGTGATCTGGTCGTAGCCCGGCGCGATGCGCTCGAGCGACGACCAGATCGTGGTCTCGGTCGGCCCGTACATGTTCCACAGCTCGCCACCGGTGGCCAGCAGGCGATCGGCGAGCGCACGCGGCAGCGCCTCGCCGCCGCACAGCATGCGAAACGAGGCGTCCCCGCCCTGCCAGCCCGCATCGAGCAGCATCCGCCAGGTGGCCGGCGTGGCCTGCATCACCGACACGTCGCCACGCTCGAGCCGCTCTCGCAAGAGCCGCGGGTCACGAGCGGCGTGGACGTCGGCGATGACGACCGTGGCCCCGACCCAGAGCGGCAGGTAGAGCTCGAGCCCCGCGATGTCGAAGCCGGTGGTGGTGACCGCGAGCAGCCGATCGTCCTGCGTGAGGCCGGGGGTATGAGCCATCGAGCGCAGGAAGTTGGCCACCGCCCCGCGCGTCACCTCCACTCCCTTGGGCCGGCCCGTGGAACCCGAGGTGAACATGACGTAGGCGAGCGCCTCGGGCCCCACCTCCACCCGCGGCGCCGCGGCGGTAGGTCCGCCGGCGAGGCTCGCCACGTCATCGATCGCGATCACGGAGTACGCACCGGCGAGCTCGAACAACGGCGAGCGCGGATGCACGATCATCACATCGGGCGCCGCGTCCTCGAGCACCAGGCGCAGCCGCTCGAGCGGGTGCGAGGGATCGAGCGGCACGTAGGCCGCGCCAGCCTCGAGTGTCGCCAACAGCGCCACGAGCTCCGTCGCACCCCGGGGCAGCGACACGCCGACCCGCGGCTGGGTCGGGCCTCGTGCCTGGCACAGCTCGGCCAAGCGCCCCGCAAGGCAGCTCGTGGCGCGCACGAGCTCCTCGTAGGTCAGGGTTGCATCGTCGGCCTCGACGGCCACGGCGGTGGGCCGACGCGCGGCTGAGTGGGCCACGCGTACGAGGAGGTCTGGTGGGCTCGTGGGGCTCGAGACGTCCACGTCGTTCCAATAGCGCGGCGAGAGTGCCTTCGACACCGGTCCAAGGGGCCAATTCCGGAGAGCGCCACTGAACGGCGATTCCGTGGCTCCTGAGGCCATTTGGAGCCCAAGGAGGGCATACCCATGGCGCTCACGCCTTGGTCTACACACGATCGGCAACGCTGCTCGCCACCATCGATGTAAATGGGACGACCGAGGACGACACCGCTCACGGCCCGCGGGTCGCCCAAGGGCAAGCCCGCAATCCTCTCCGGTCCGGTGGCCCGCGCATCAGTACTCGTATCCGCGCACGCCCACCTTCACCTCTGCGAGCACACCAAAGTCCACCGTGGGCTGGCCCGGGGCGCGGCCCGCCACGAACACGTCGACGAACGGCGAGATGCCGATGCGCGCGTTGGGCTTGGTGGCGGCGAGCTGCGCCGACTTGCCGAGCGGGTACCAGTAGACCCACGACTCGAAGCGCAGCACGTGCAGGTCGTTGAACGGCGTGTAGCCGCGGCCCTTGCCCGCCGCCGCGTAGCTCACCGCCGGGCCGAAGCCGAGCTGCGAGAGCACCCGGCCCGCGCGACCCTTGCCGCTCTGCACGCTCACCAGCACCGGCACGGTCACGGCGAACACCGGGGTGGTGACGGGCGAGTCGACGATCACGGGCACCGTGAACGAGAACGTGGCGGGATCACCGTCGTCCACCAGCACGCCCACTGGATCCGACGACGACCACTGCCGGTCGTAGTGCACGAGCAGCTGCGGGGCCACCCGCGTCTTGCGGGGCGGGTGCACGTACGCGAGGAACCGCGCGAGCGTGTGGATGCTGTGGCGGGTCTCCTTGCGCGGCCCGGAGGCCCCGGCATCGGGCGAGAACTGGAACGTCTGCATGCCCCACGCCGCCTGGACCGACAGCATGTAGAACTTCGAGGCCCCGTCGGAATCCTCGGGGGTCACGTCGCGGATCCAGTCGAACACCCCGCCCACCCGCCACGCCCCGGCGAAGCCGTTGAGCGAGTCGATCGCCGCGCGGCCGTTGCCGCTGGCGCTCGACTGCGTCACCGGCAGCCGCAGCCGCAGGCCCACGCGGAAGCCGTCGCAGGCGTCGGGCCGGTCGTCCTTGCAGCGCGGGCCCACGGTGAGGTCGCCGCCGAGATCCAGCTCGCTCTCGCGATCGGCCACGTCGAGCTGAGCGAACGGAGCCGGCGTCACCTGGGCGGCGCCCTCCGACTCGCTCTCGCCACCGGGCTCTTCTCCGTTGCCACCGGGCTCGACGGTCCCATCGCCGTCGCCTCCCCCGGTGCCGGGCTCGGGCGCGGGGTTGCCCTCGGTCGGCACCGGCTCGGGCGGGGGCGGTGGATCGGGATCCGTCGGCTCGGGCGGCGGATCGGGATCCGTCGGCTCCGGCTCGTTGGGATCCGTCGGCTCGGGGTCGGGATCGGGATCGGGATCGTTGGGATCGGGCGCCACCCCGGCCTGCAAGAGCCCCATCAGCGCCCATGACAGCCCTCCCCCGAGGAAGGCCATGCTCATATTCGCAGCTCCAGCTCTCCGTAGCCGCCGTCGAGCCGCAGCTCGAGCACCTGGTCGTGAGCCGTCCCGGGCAGGTCGATCATCAAGCGGTAGCGCGCGTTGCCGATCCCGAACACCCGCAGCTTGATGCGCGTGTCGTCATCGTCGACGGGACCGGACCAGCTCCGCTCCTGGTCACCGTCGTGGGAGATGCGCTTCTTGCAGTCCACGAACGCATAGAAGCGCTCGATCGTGCCGTCGACGGGCGCCAGCTTGAGAGTCAGCGAACGGGCCATGCGGGGCGGTCCTCCTTGGAAGCCGCGATCATACACCCTCGGCCCGCAGGCCGTCCTGCTACTGCACCCGCATGATCTCGAGGCTCACCCACGCACGGCTGGGCTTTTGCGCCACGCGGAGCTCGTAGCGCTGATCATCGTCGTCACCCACGTAGATCACGTCGCCCGGGGCGATCCGCAGCTTCTCGTGCTCGCTGTCGCCGTCGACCGTCTCGATGCTCGAGAGCTTCATCGTCAGGCCCTCGTCGGCGAAGAAGCCGGGGGTCGCGTAGCCATAGTCGCGCACGGGCTGGCCCTCGTCGTCGAGGCGGAGATCGTCCTCGGTCACGAAGTAGAGCCAGTCCTCGCCCTCGACGCGCACGTAGTACACGTCGGCGTCGCCGACGGTGCTGTCGGTGATGAGCGAGGCGAATTCGCGCAGCGCCTCGGGGTTCTGCTCGAGGTTCTCGCGGGTCTGCTCGATGAGCTCGTCGGTCTCCACGCCCACCACCACGTCGGTGAGGCTGAGCTCCACGTTGGCCTCGCCCTCGCCGATGCCGCCGTCGTGCAGGCGCACCTGCGCGATCTCGAGGATGATGTCGTGGAGGTAGCTCGGGGGCGGCGGGTTGCCGAGGTCGTTGAAGGTCTCCATCGTGACCCAGCCGTCCTCGTCCACGCAGGCCCGGAACGCGACCACGCCGGTGCCGAGCTCGTACTCGTCGCAGTGCGCGGGGATCTGCTGCTCGATGTCGTGGGCCATCTCCAGGATCACGCGCTCGAATTCCCACTCGGGCAGCGTCCAGCCGGGCGAGTTGCCCTGGCCGACCGGCTCGCGCGAGTCCCCGCCCGCGATGAACGCGTCGTGCTCGAACACGGTGAACGTGAGCTCGGAGACCTTGGGGTCGGGCACGAGCCCCTCGATGCTCATCCAGTGGGGGTCGGAGTAGTCGTGCGCGGTCTCGATCTGCGCCCCGATGCTGTTGACGCTGGCCACGCTCGCGTTGCCGAGGTCGGCGCCCTTGAACGGCAGCGCGTTCGCGTTCACGAACGTGTGCATGGCAAAGCCGTCCTCGACCACGGTCAGGCCCTGCGCCCTCGACACGAACCCGGGGTGGTCACCCACCGGGCCGAACCGCTCGGCCATGTCCTCGAAATTGGTCACCACGTCGATGAGCGTGAGCGGCAGCGAGTTGGGGGCCACGGGGTACATCCCGTCGGGGTGGTCCGCATCGACGGGTCCGTGGCGCAATTGGGCGTTGGGGTGGGTGCCGACGACCTTGCGCAGCATCACGTCGGCCACGATCTCGGGCGGGATGAACCGGTCGGTCACGCCCACGCCGAGGAGGTTGGCCAGCGCCCGTGCGGGCGGGATCCCGACCGCACCCGAGAGCGCGATGAGGTCTTCCATGCTGGTGCCGGTGAGATCGGCGTTGTCGGGCGTCATCAGCAGGAGGTTGCGCATGTTCTGGGCGGGGGGCCCGAGCGCCTCGACCTGCTCGGGCGAGAGCGCCGCGAGCTGATCGAGCGAGTTGACCATGAGCTGCGTGATGTCGAGGTCCGCCAGCCACACCCCCTCGAGGATCGAGCGCGGCATGGCGCGCAGCTCCTCGAGCGACAGCTCGTTGTCGAAGCCCTGCACCTCGAGCGCGAGGTAGCGCAGCTCCACCTCGCGGACCTGGCCCGGCGCGAGCGGAGCGGGCGGCGAGTGGTCGGGCGGCGTCGCGGTGTCGTCGCTGCACGAGAGCGGCAGCACCCCGAGGGAGAGGCAGAGGGCGGCGGAGAGGATGCGGCGGCGCATGGTGATCTCGAACGGCAGGCAAAGCGCGGAAGCGGAAGCGGACCGAGGGCTCGACGGGCTCACAACACCTCGCTGACGAAGACCTCGATGGTCGAGTCGTCGTCGCCCACCACGAAGCGGGCGCGGTAGCGGGTGCCGGTGTCGTCCTCGAAGTAGTAGCGGCTCTCGCCCGCAGGCAGGACGAGCTTCTCGTGGGTGGTGTCGGCCACACCGACGACGGTGGTGGTCGAGGCCTTGCCCTGGAGGCCGCTGTCGTCGAAGAAGCCCGGCTGGGCGTACTCGTACGGCGCACCCGCTGGCCGGTCCTCGGGGGCCACGAAGTACACGAAGGCCCGGCCGTCCTCGGCCCGGCGGTAGTAGAAATCGACCGGATCGTTGTCGTCCTTGTAGTCACCGAGCAGGAAGTCGGAGATGTCGCTGGCCTGCTCTTGCAGGTAGGGGCGCACCGCTTCGGCCGCCTCCGAGCCCGAGAGGCCACAGGGGATGTCCTCGATGGTGAAGGCGAGATCCACCCCCTCGGGGAAGCTCGCGAATTCGCTGTTGTGCAGGCGTACCTGCCCGACCTCGAGGATCGTCTCCCAGATGAACTGAGCTTCGGGCGGGTTGCCGAGATCGAAGAGCACGTCGTACTGGATCCAGCCGAGCGGGTTGCCGCCCTGGCCGATGGTGATGTGGGCTGCACCGAGCCCGTAGCTCTCGTCGAAGGTCAGGGTCTCGTAGTCGAGGTACGCCGCGTAGGTCACCAGGTACTCGAAGTCCCAGCGGCTGCGCGACCACACCGACTGCGGCGAGGTGGGCGCCTCCGGCAGATTGCCCTGGCACACCCCCGAGCCCGTGCATGAAGGCACGAACTGCGGGTACTCGCCGAGCTTGAAGCGCATGTCGACCGCGAGGTCTTCGACCAGGCCCTCCACCCGGAATTTCTGCGGGTCGTTGAAGTCGAACTCGAGCTCGTCCTCGTAGGTGGGGCCGATGCGGTCGACGACCACCGAGGCGTAGCCCTTGCCGGCCCCATCCGCGCCGCCATCGGCGTCCACGCCTTCGAGGAGCCGCAGGTTCGAGTCGGCCTCGGCGATCATCTTGAAGTCGGAGCCGAACACCTCGCCTTGCACCGGAAAGCTCGGATCGATCACGCCCGGGTGGGCATCCATCGGACCGTAGCGGTCGGCGAGCGTGCTCAGGTTGGAGAGCGCATCGGCCAGCGTCAGGCGGAGCGCCCCGCCCTCGCCCACCGCGGGGTGGCTGGCGACGAAGTGGTCACGGAACGACGCCACCAGCGAGGCGGTGGTGATGACGGTGTCGGTGCGGGCGATGCCGAGCGCGTCGGCGAGGATCTGGCCGTAGTCGGGGAGCACCCACGAAAGCTCCGCGGCCAGCTCCTGCAGCCCCTCGCTGGTGGTGCCCGAGACGTCGACGTTGGCCGGCGTCATGGTGAGCAGCCGGACCATCGCGTACTCGGGGCTCGTCTGCCACGTGCCGTCGGGGCCCACGAACGTCTGGCCGAGCTGCGTGAGCGAGCAATCGTGGTGGGGATCGGGGTCGTCGAACTGCCACGCCAAGCCGCACGCATCGCGCACGGTGGTGAGCGTGCTCGTGAGCAGCGGGGTCGAGTCGAGCTCGAGCAGCAGGATCTCGTCGGCCCGGTCGCCGAACAGCTCCGTGACCTCGTCCTTGTTCATCTCGAGCGTCAGCGGGGCCGGGGCCTCGTCGCTGATGCGCAGCTCGAACGTGGCCTCGGGCCCCACCGGTGGCCCCCCGGTCTCGTCGGCGCTCTCGGTCGAGCCGTCGGCGGTCCCGCCCGTGGGCCCGTCGTCGGTCCCGGTACCGGAGTCCTCTCGACTCGCCGGCGACCCACAGCCGCCACCGAGCCCTGCGAGCATCCCCATCGCGATCCACCAGCGCATGCAGGGCCATCATCGGCCATTTGTGGGGGGAATTCGAGGATCAACGTACGGGTACGCGCACGCCATGGAAACGGCCATCGAAGGCTCAGGGCCGCCGGGACTCGCCGGTCGGCAGCACCTTCTGCTCGAGACCGGCCTCACGCCGTGGGCGGCGGCGGCGGAGGCGGTGGGCGGCCTCCGGCAGGCGCGGGCGCGGCATCGGGCGTCGCGGGAGGCGTGGCCGAATCACCCGTCGAATCGGCCGGCTCGGGCGTGGCCGACTCGGGCTCCGCCTCGGTCGTTGGCTCCTTGGCCTCCTTGGCCTCCTCGCCCTTGCCCTTGCCGCCCGCGCCCTTCGTCTTCGCCTTGCCGAACTTGATCTTGGCGTGGACCGCGGCCACCCCGATGAAGAGCTTGTACGTCCCGTTGCCGAGGTCGTAGTCGGAATCGGTCACGGTGCGGGGGAGGATCCCCTGCAGCCGCAGATCGCCGAGCATGCTGAAGCGATCGGAGATCGCGTACTCCATGCCCGCGCCGCCGATCAAGCGATGCCCGTCGGGCGAGGCCATGTCGATGGTGGAATTGGGCGAGGCGCCGGACTGATAGCCGAGCGTGCCCGAGAGCTTGAGCTTCTTGGTGACCTGGCCGCGCACGTTGAGATCGGCGTGGACTGTGTTCTTCCAGTCGCGCACGAGATCCTGCGGCACGGTCTGGCCGATGCCGAGCGCGGGCTGTTCCAGCTGCGGCGAGGTCAGCTTGATGTCGACGACGTCGAAGGCCGAGTAGAGCACGTAGGAGAACGACCCGTCGATCTTGACCTTGGGATGCACCTGGTAGCCCGCGCCGAGCGTGATGCGCTTGGGCAGCGACAGCTCGATGTGGGCCTTGCCCTTCACGAGCGGATCGAACCGGACGCCCTGGGCCGCGAGATCCTGGGTGAAGAACTCGTCGTCCATGTTCAGCGTGAAGTCGCCGTTGAGCCGCATGCGCGACCCGTGCTGATAGACGAGCGCCAGATCGAATTTCTTGGTCGGCCGCAGCGCGATGCCGGCGTTGAACGACACGCCGTGCGACCACGCCGGGCCGATGTCGGCCTGCCGCGCCAGCACGTCGAGCTCGCGCACCGTCGACGGCGCCGTGGGCCCGAAGCTGTTCTGTTGATTGATCGGCGGCCCGGCGAGCCCCTCGGCGAACGACTGCACGGCCCCGAAGTCCTGCACCTTCGAGAGCTGCATGATCGACAGCACGTAGCTGACCCCCGCGCCGATCGAGATCACGTCGTGCAGCTTGAGGCCCGCCGAGATCGTGGTGTGCGTGGAGATGAGCGTGATCGACTGCGCCTGGAACCGCTGGTTGCCGTCGTGCGGCAGGGTGAGCAGCGCCGCGTAGGGGATGTAGAAGCCCGCGCCGAGCGTGAGGCGATCGGCGATCACCGGCACCGCCACGAACGCATCGACGATCGGCCCCACCGGGGTCGCGCGCACGGGCGGCGTGGCGCCGGTGCGGCTCGGATCGATGTCGGCCGGATCGACCGGATCGGAGAAGTCGAAATTGTCGGCGTACTGGTACTGCCCCCGCCGCTCGCGCTCGTAGCCGATCGAGCCGAAGATGAGCCCTGCGCCCACGTCGAGCTCGGTGCGATCGATGTAGCCGAGCTGCCCGGGGTTGAAATGCACGGCCCCCGCGTCGCGGCTCACCGGCGACGACTGCCCGCCACCGAGCGCTGGCGCATCGAAGCCCGACGCCGCCGCGGAGCGAGCATGGGCCCCCGCCACGAGCAGGGTGGCCACCGCGAGGACACGACCGGTTCGAGCCTTGGCACGCATCAGGGGAGGAGGCCCGTATAGCATGGCCCGGAGCTCGTGGGGGCGGTCCCGCGCGACTCGCCAAGCGCGGGCGAACGCGAAATCCGTCGAAGATCCGCACGCTTGGCTTCACGGCCTGGGGCCGCGGATCGCCTCGCTAGCGCCCCTCGGGTCGCCCACGACGGGTGGTCAGGTACACCGCGAAGCTGGCCAGCCAGTGGCTGCCCTCGTAGTGCTCGTCGCTCACCGCCGCCAGCCCGGCCTCGGCATGGCGCAGGGCCGCGGCCCGCAGCGACGCTCGCCGCGGATCGCCCGGCGGCAGGCCATGCTCGAGACCATCGAGCATCCACGCGCGGCTCAGGCTCAGGCCGTCGAGGTGCACGAGCTTGCCGTCGGTCGGATCGGTGGCCCCCGCGACCGGCAGCCACTCGGCGGATCCATCGCTCGGGATCGTGGGCAAGGAGCGCTCGAGCCAGCGCGCGAGCTCGTCGGGAGGCAGCACGCGACGCACGAGATCGGCCGCGCCCAGGCACGGCGAGAGGAAGTCGTGGCCCGAGGGCTCGAGGTGCAGCGCGCAGCCGCGATCCCCCGCGTGCAGGCGCCGGACCTCCGCCGCGAGCTCGGCCGCGAGCGCGTCGTCGCTGGCCTCCCGCGCCCAGTCGAGCAAGAGGCCCATCGCGAACGCGGTCTGGCTGTGCTCACCGCTGCGGATCGGGTGCGAGAGCCTCGGCACCCACGTGCGCAGCCGCTCGGCCGCGAGCCGCTCGAGCGGCGCGAGCGTCTCGGCCCACCGCCGCGCCTCGGGATCGTCCCATGCGCGCAGCTCCGCCGCGAGCTGGAGCAGCCACGCCAGCCCGTACGGGCGTTCGAAACCCGTACGATCGTCCCGTTCCAGATAGGCGACCTCGCCCGCGATCGCCGCGGGCGTGAGGCTGTGGGCCAGCGCTGCGCGGGCCTGCTTCGCGAACGGGGCGTCGCCGAAGCGCCGGGTCAGGCGCGCGAGCAGCCAGTGCCCGTGCACCGCCGAGTGCCAGTCGAAGCAGCCGTAGAACGCCGGCGTGAGCTGCCGCGGCGTGCCCACGTCCTGCGGGCCCGCGAGCACGTGGGCGAGCTTGTTCGGATACTCCCGGTGCACGCACGCGAGCGCCATGGCGGCGAACCGCTCGGCCTGCGCGGGCGGCAGCGAAGGGACCCAGTCGGGCACGGGTGGCGAACCGAAACGGCTGCTCGTGGTCGCAACGAGGTCCTGCTTCGAGGCCGCGTGATCGACGACATCCGTGTCCGATGCAGGGATCGTGCAACCCGCCGCGAGCGCTCCAGCGAGGAACGCACGGCACCGCGGAGAACGTCTGGAGCGTTTCCCGCTGCGCGCGAGCATGATCGCTCACCCGATCGGTGGTGGCACGGTCGGCGCACACGTCGACACGCCGGCGCCGACGATGTGGCTGTTGAACGGCGCCGTGTCGAGGATCTGGACCAGGTCCTGCAGCCCGTTGCCGTCGCTGTCGTCGTAGTCGAGCTGGGTGACCTTGCTGCTCGAGGGATTGGCGTCGCTGACGGTGAAGAAGAAGAAGTCACCGGCGTAGGCGGCAAACGCGAACGCTAGCGTGGTCGAGAACCCTCCGAGGTCGGTGGTTTCGAGCTCGGCTCCGCTGTCCTTGTCGAGCTCGATGAGCGCGCCGTCCACGAACGCGAACAGCTGGCCCGCGCCGGTACCGGTCAGTTCCGCATGGAAGACCGCCGTCGGATAGGTGTTGGCAGCGACCAGCGCCGCGGTGTCGATCTCGACCAGCAACCCGGGAAGGCCGTCCTTGATGCCGTACAGCGAGTCGCATGGGTGCAGCTCCGACTCCGACACGAAGCCCATGCCGAAGTTGAAGCCCAAAAGACCCACCGGCGGGACGAACGGTTGTGGCGTGCACGCCGTGGGTTCGTTGATGTCGATCGTGAGCAGCGAGGCGTCCTGGTACTGCAGCCACGCCATCCCGTCGCGGCTCACCCCCATCGAGAACAGGCTGGGGAAGCCACAGCCCGGGAGGGTGGAGACGTCGACGACCAGGACGAAGTCGAGGGTCGTCGGATCGAACCTCCAGAGCTCGCCGGCCTCGGTGACGACGTGGATCGTCTCGGTGTTGTCGGCACACGGACACTCGCTCGACACCGCGCCGATATCGACCTCGGGCACCGCGATGTCGAAATAGACCGGCGGCGGTTCGTCGCTGCTCTCGCTCGACGTGCCCGGTGGCGTTCCCGTCTCGCCACTGCTCGAGCTCGACGACGTACCCGTGCTGGCGACGTCACCCGTCGTCGTGACCGGAGCCGTCGACGAGCCCTCCGTCGTCGTCGTCGCGCCGCCGCCGTCGCCACCACAGCCGCCCACCAGGGCAACCACGAGGATGTTCCGCCGCATCGCCATCGACCCCACCCTGTTCATGACCGCCCTGCCCCTCGCAGCTTGCACGGCCAGCTCACGGGATGAAGTTCGCGCAGCCCTCGGACACCTTGTCGAGCGCCTCTTGCAAGAAGTCGCCGTAGCCGTCGCTGCACACGCTGCCCACGAAATTCGTGGGGAAGCGCTCGACGAAGTCGACCAGCCGCGACGATTGCTCGGCGCCGTCGACACCCTGGCTGAGATCGGCACAGTCGTCGAACTTGGGCGATCCGCCGAGCAGGCCCAGCGCCACCACGTTGGTGTCCTTGCCCTGCTTGGCGGCCACCACGGCCTCGTACCACTCGTTGGGCTCGCCCATGCTGCCGCCCTGCGGCTCGGGCGGTGAGTTGTAGTTGTCCTCCTCGTCGCTGATGACGAGGAACACGAGCAGCGCGGTGTCGCGCACGAAGCCCTCGTTGCACCCGCCGGCCCCGATGCGCTCCTCGGACATCGCCGCCACCATCGCGCCCGCCTGCTGCTCGATGGGGTTGCCCACCGCACCCACGAGCGCGGCGCAGCCGAACTCGCTGGCGAAGCTCTCCGCCTGCCCGTCCATGTAGGAGAGACCCGTGGAGAACTCGCAGTCGCGCGTGGAATCACTCGCGCTCTCGGGCTTGCGGAGGAACGCGCCGAGCTGGTAGTCGCACGAGGCGCAGTCCACCATGTCGGACTCGTCGCAGCCCTCGAGCGGCGTCTCGCTGGTGCCGAGGCCCGGGAAGCTGTCGGTGTCGACCACCCCCACGCGCAGGCTCTCCAGGTTGGGGATCGCGTTGCCGAGCGCGCTCACGAACCCCGGCACGCCCTGCACCAGGAACTGCTGCTCGTCGAGCATGCTCGGCGAATTGTCGATCACGAACACGAAGTCCACCTCGGAGCAGCGGTACTCCACCACCGGGCCGGTGGTCGCGGCCGTCTCGTCGAGCGAGTCGTTGCCCGCGGAGGTCGTGCCCTCGAGGTTGATCCCCGTCTCGCCCTGGTCGTCACCGCGTTCTTCGTCGGGGCAGCCGCCGCAGAGCACTGCTGCGATCGCGACGCCGAGAGCGGCGCCGGCCCATGCATTGCGTTGCATGTTCGTCCTCCTCGAAAGAGCTGGTCGCTCTCGTTGGTGTAGAGCTAGAAGTTGGCGTAGATGATGCTGACGCTGTCGCCCACGCCGGGGACGTCGTCGGTGATCCGGACCGTGCAAGTGGGCACGTCGTAGGTCCACGACGTGGGCGGCAGCGGGATCCCGTTGACGATGACCGTGATCGTGGTCGGGTCGATCATCGCGCACGTGCCCTCCGGGTTGCCGGTGAGCACGTAGAGGTCATTGGGAATCGAGGCGATGATGGCGTCGGCGAGCCCGCTGAAGTCCCAGGGTGCGTCGCAGATCGAGATCATCGAGGGCAGGCTCTCGGTGAGCAGCGCCAGCTTGACGTACTCCTCGCCGTCCTCCCGGTTGCTCGCGCACGCGTTGAACTCGTACATGTCGTCGGCCCCGGTCAGCACCGCGGTGCCGGTGTTGCCGATGATCGGGTAGAACGACCAGTCCTCGGCCACGTCGTAGCTCGGCAGCACGTTGTTCATCCACGTGGTGAACCCGCCGAACCCCGCGTGGTCGTACGCGAGCGACGTGTAGTCGATGCCGTTGGGCCCGTGCACGCGGCAGACGTTGCCGGTGGTGGCGTCGCTGATGAAGCTCAGGCTCGAGCAGTCGTCGACCTCCGAGTTGTCGTTGGGAGCCTGCCACGCCGGGTCGTCGCCGTTGTCGTCGGTGGTGACGATGAACGCGAGGTACGCGTAGGGCTGCAGCCGCGGGATCCATACCGGCGCCTGCTGCATGATACGGCCGAGCGGGTTGCTCGAGTGCACCATCGGCTGGCCGTCGGTGGGGCCGTTGGTGTCGTACTGCCAGAAGCCGTTGCCGGCGTTGTCGCCGCAGCCGGCCCCGCCGAGCGGCGGGTTGACGCAGATCTCGAACGGCTCGGTCCCGCGGTCGGAGATGAGGTGCAGCTGCGTGTTCGAGCCCGCCGCGGCGAGCATGTTGGCGAACGCGTTGATCTCCGCCTCCACCATCGCCATCTCCTGCTCCATCGAGCCCGAGGAGTCGACGGCCCACACCACCTCGATCGGGCGGGCGACCGTGTCGGTGCCCACCAGGAACGTCTCGGCGCAGGGCGCCTCGGTTCCGTCGCAGTTGTTGTCGATGCCGTCGCCGCAGATCTCCGGGCCGCCCGGGATCGGCACGCAGGTGTTCTCGGGCTGCGGCACGCCCCCGATGCACTGCGGCACACTGGCCTGGCACTCGTTCTCGCCGCAGAACCACAGCCCCTGGTCCTCGTCGACGATGCAGTCGCAGTCGTTGTCGTCGCCGTCGCAGATCTCGGGGCTCGCGCCCTCGAACGGATCGCAGGCCTGCGGGAAGCCGTTGATGCAGGCGGGGACCGTGTGATCGCAATCGCCACAGCCGCAGGTGAGATCTCCCAGGCCCTCGTCGGTCGCGCCGTCGCAGTCGTTGTCGATGTCGTCGCAGACCTCGGCTCCCGCGCCCTCGAACGGATCGCACTCGCTCGGCACGCCATCGACGCAGGACGAGACGCTGTGCTCGCACTGCCCCACCCCGCAGGAGATCAGCTCCTCGCCGAGGCCATCGTCGATGTCGGCATCGCAGTCGTTGTCGATCCCGTCGCAGATCTCGGACGAGGCGCCGTCGAGCGGATCGCACAGCTGCTCCTCGCCCGCGAAGCAGTTGGAGACCTCGTGCTCGCACAGGCCCATGCCGCAGGTGGTGCTGCCGAGGCCCTCGTCGGTCTCGCCGTTGCAGTCGTCGTCGATCCCGTCGCAGACCTCCATCGTGGGCAGCGTCTCGCCGTCGCACTCGCCCCACTCCCCCACGTCGAGGTCGAGGGCCTGGCACTGCTGCGTGCCGGGCACGCACGCCCCGATGTTGTAGGTGGTGGGCGAGCCCGTGTAGCAGTACTGCACGTGGCCTGGAGGCGCGCACAGGCCCACGCCCATGCCCGGGAACCGATCGGGCACCGGACCGGGATCCTCGCCCCCCGTGTCGTCGAAGCCGGTGCTGGTCGAGCCGCTCGTCGCCGTGTCGTCGACCGAGTTGCCGCCCGACCCCACGCTGTCGTCCATCGTCGTGGAGCTCGAGCCCCTGCCCGTCGAGGTGCCGTCCTCCGTGACCCGCCCTTCGCTGCCTGCGCTCTCCGTAGTGGCCGGGACGTCATCCCCACCGCAGCCACCGAGCCACAGGGCCACGGAGGCGGGACCAAGGGAACGAACAACGAGTCGACGCATGGACCAGCTCCTCGAGGGGCCTTCCCCCCTCGCTTTGGTAAACGTACTGGATAACTCCGAAAGATGTAGTCTGGATTTCAGAATTATTCTAGTGTAATCGTACCAAGGTCGCCTATAAAATGGTCACGTGCTCTTCGATCCATGCCCTCGCCTCCTGGCTCCAGCCAACAACTTGTGTGAAATCAATCTCTTGATTCCACCATGGTCCTGCGGGGAACGCACGAGCTTGGCATAGATCGTTATAGTAATAACTCTAATCGTAACAAAACTACCAGGACTGCATGCCACGATGATCCGCCGTACATCGACTCCTCTCGGCTTCGGCCTGCTACTGCTGCCCCTCGTCGGACCCGCATGTGGTGGGGACGACGTGATGGCCGTCGACGAAGACACCGGCGTGACCAGCATCGGGCCGCTCGACAGCCCCGACGATGGTGCCACCGACACCACCGAGGGCGCGGACTCGACCGCCGGGCCCGACGGGCCGTGCAACAACGGCACGGTGGATCATCAGGAGACCGACATCGATTGCGGTGGCTCGGAATGCAGCCCCTGCGAGGCCGGAGGTCGGTGCAGGTACGACGAAGACTGCGACACCATGATCTGCGGCGGCGGGTTCTGCCAGACCCCCACCTGCTACGACGGCCTGCTCAACGGCAACGAGGAGGGCGTCGACTGCGGGGGCAGCTGCCCCAACACCTGCCCCGGTGAGGAGTGCGAGAACGACGGGCAGTGCGGCGACGGGCAGTTCTGCCACGACGGCGATTGCGAGCCCTCGTCGTGCGACAACGAGGTGCAGGACTCGCTCGAGACCGACGTCGACTGCGGCGGCCCCGAGTGCCCCGATTGCCACGCGGGCAGCGGCTGCGACGCGGATGCCGACTGCGACACGCAGGTCTGCGGCGAGGACGACACGTGCCATGAGCCGGCCTGCGACGACGAGACGCTCAACGGCACCGAGACCGATCTCGACTGCGGCGGCTCGTGCCCCCCGTGCCCGGCGGGCGGCGACTGCCTCGACCCGTCCGATTGCGCGGAATCGGTGTGCCAGGACGGGACCTGCCTCGACGCCACCTGCATCGACGGCGTCACCAACGGCCAGGAGACCGATGCCGACTGCGGCGGCACCGAGTGCGATCCGTGCGGGCGGGGGCAGCAGTGCGAGGACGGCAGCGACTGCCAGGAAGGCGTGTGCATCGCGGGCGTGTGCCTGCCCGCCGAGTGCGACGACTTCGTGCTCAACGGCGACGAGACCGACGTCGACTGCGGCGGCTCCTGCGGGCCCACCTGCGTCCCGGGCCAGGACTGCGACGCCTCGGACGACTGCGCCGAGAGCGTGTGCGAGTTCGGCCAGTGCTCCGCGCCCGAGTGCGGCGACGGCGTGGCCAACGGTGACGAGTCCGACATCGATTGCGGCGGCTCCTGCGGCCCCACCTGCGAGGTGGACGAGGCGTGCATCGTGGGCATGGACTGCGCCGAGGGGGTGTGCGAGGCCAACGTCTGCGTCCCACCGGTCTGCGACGACGGAGCCGCCAACGGTGACGAGACCGACATCGACTGCGGCGGCTCCTGCGGCTCCAACTGCGTCCCGGGCCAGGCCTGCGACGGCGGCGACGATTGCGAGCAGGGCGTGTGCGTGCTCGGCGTGTGCCTGGCCCCCTCCTGCGAGGACGGCGTGGAGAACGGGGTCGAGGGCGGGCTCGACTGCGCGGGCATCTGCGCGCAGCCCTGCCCGGTCGGCGGCGAGGACACGGTCAACACCACCTTGTTCGACTTCCAGGTGCGGCCCGTCGTCTCGGCCGCGCCCGACGGAAGCTTCTTCGTGGTGGTGTGGGCCAGCTTCCCGCTCCTCGGGCCGCCCCAGGACGGCGACGGGGCCGGCGTGTTCGCGCGGATCTACGACGCCACGGGCACGCCCGTCACCGGCGAGATCCAGGTCAACACCACCACTGCCGGCGATCAGAGCTTCCCCGCCGTCGATGCCAACGACGACGCCGCGATCATCGTGTGGGAGGGGCCGGACGCGGCCAGCACCGGGATCTTCGCGCAGCGCCTGACCTCCACCGGCGCGCTGTCGGGCCCCGAGCTCCAGCTCCCGGTCGACCCCGCGGGCCAGCAGCGACGACCCGACGTGGGGCTCCAGCCCAACGGCCAATTCGTCGCGTGCTGGGAGCACCGACCCACCGTGTTCGCCGACATCGCCTGCCGCCGCTTCAATGCGTTCGGCGCTCCCGTCGGCAACGAGCTCATCGTCAACTCCAACTTGGTCTCCGAGCAGAACCTGCCGGTCACCGACATCGCCGTCACCGGCAACTTCGTCGTGGCGTGGCAGTCGTCGGCGGCGCAGGACGGCGAGGGGGTCGGCGTGTTCATGCGCCGCTACAACAACGCCGGGATCCCGCTGACCGCCGGCGACCAGCAGGTCAACCAGTTCACGATGTCCGATCAGCAGGGGCCGTACATCGGCATGAACTCCTCGGGCGAGTTCGTGATCACCTGGACCAGCGACGGGCAGGACGGCAGCTCCACCGGGGTCTACGCCCGCAGCTACAACTCGGTCGGCGCCGCGTTCGGCGGGGAATTCCAGGTCCATACCTCCACCGCGGGCGCGCAGAACAACCCGGCGGTGGCGCTCAACGTGGACGGCGACTTCGTCGTGGTGTGGCAGACGGCCGACGACGGTGCGGTCACCGGCGTGTTCGGTCAGCGCTACGACCAGGCCGGGGCGACCTACGGCGTCGAGTTCATCGTCAACCCGACCATCCTCGGCCTGCAGGAGGAGCCCGACGTGGCGATCCGCGGGCTCGACGAGATCGTGGCGGTGTGGAGCGAGGGCGATGCCGCATTCACCGATCGCAACATCCGCCTGCAACGCTACGAGGCCCTGTTTCCCTAGGCCACGCGTCGACCCCGAGGACGGACAACGAACGATGCGACCGCTACACCTTGCCTTCCCCTTCTTGGTCACGCCGATGCGCCGCTTCACCACCCACTCCCTCACCACGCTCTCGCTCCTCGCCGTTGCCGCCCCGCTGACGGCCATGGCCGCCCCGGGCCGCCCCGCCGAGCTCGTGGTCCACGAGCCCGTGGCCGGGGGCATCGCCAACGTGCGGATCAACGAGGTCCGCATCGAGCAGACCGGCGCCGACAACGACGAGTACACCGAGCTCGTCGGCACGCCCGGCATCTCGCTCAATGGTCTCACCTACGTCGTCATCGGCGACGGAACCGGCGGCGATGGCGTGGTCGAGGCGGTCGTGAGCCTCAACGGCCAGGTGATCCCGCCCAGCGGCCACTTCGTGATGGCCGAGGCCTCCTTCACGATCGGCGTGGCCAACTTCGTCACGGCGCTCAACTACGAGGAGGTCGACACCGTCACCCACATGCTCGTCACCGGCTGGACCGGCGCCAACGGGCAGGATCTCGACAACAACGACGACGGGATCCTGAGCGCCACGCCGTGGACGGCCTTGGTCGACGTGGTCGACATCATCGAGCCCGGCGGCGAGGAGACGCCCTACGGGCCCGGTGAGATCTGCGTGGAGTCGCCGACCTGCCAGGACGCTGCCGTGGGCGGGACCACGCCTGCGCACGTGTTCCGCTGCCCCGAGGTGGTGGGCACGTGGGCCGTGGGCTCGCTCAACCCCGGCCTCGAGGACACCCCCGGCGCCGCCAACCCCTGTGCGTGCGGCGACGGCGTGGTGAGCGAGGGCGAGGATTGCGACACGTTCGGCGAGTCGGCCACCTGCGACGCGACCTGCACGACCTCGGCCTGCGGCAACGGCAACGTCAACACCACCGCGGGCGAGCAGTGCGACACCGCCGGTGAGTCCGCCACCTGCGACAGCAACTGCACGCTGGTCGCGTGCGGCGACGGGCTGGCCAACATGTCCGCGGGCGAGCAGTGCGACACCAGCGGCGAGTCCGGGACCTGCGACGCCGACTGCAGCTTCGTGGTGTGCAGCGATGGCGTGATCAACGAGGTCGCGGGCGAGCAGTGCGACGCCGCCGGCGAGACGGCCAACTGCGACCTCGACTGCACGTTCGTGTCGTGCGGCGACGGGTTCACCAACGCCACCGCGGGCGAGCAGTGCGACGACGTCGGCCAGTCGTACGGCTGCGACCCCGACTGCAGCCTGGCGCAGTGCGGCGACCTCTACGTCAACCCGATCGCCGGCGAGACCTGCGACGACGGGGGCTCGGCGATCTGCGACAACGACTGCACCAGCGTGAGCTGCGGCGACGGCCTCGTCAACCTGGCCGCCGGCGAGCAGTGCGATGGCGACGGCATGGGCGAGGCCGGTCCCACCGCGACCTGCGACTTCGATTGCACGCTCGCGATGTGTGGCGACGCAGTGCTCAACTCGCTGGCGGGCGAGGACTGCGACGACGCCGGCGAGTCCGCGACCTGCAACGCCGATTGCAGCGACGCCGAGTGTGGCGATGGGATCCTCAACGCCTCGGCGGGCGAGTCCTGCGACGACGCCGGCGAGTCCCCCACCTGCAACGCCGACTGCACGGCCACCGGCTGCGGTGACGGCCTCGTCAACATGGCCGCCGGCGAAGAGTGCGACGACATGGGCGAGACCGACGCCTGCGACGCCGACTGCAGCTTCGTCGATTGCGGCGACGGGACGGTCAACGCGACGGTGGGCGAGGAGTGCGACGACGCCGGGAATTCGGCGCGCTGCGACAACGACTGCACCCCGGCCGAGTGCGGCGACGGGGTCACCAACGGCGCTGCGAACGAGGAGTGCGACGACGAGGGCGAGTCGCTCGACTGCAACGCCGACTGCACCACGGCCACCTGCGGCGACGGGATGATCAACGCGACGGCCGGCGAGGACTGCGACGACAGCAACACCGACGACGGCGACGGCTGCTCGGCCACGTGCAGCGTGGAGCCCGAGCCCGAGACCACCGGGGACTCCGCCGACAGCGGCACCGGGGTCGACGGCACGGCCGGCGAGGGCTCGTCGAGCGACGACGGCGGCCGGCCCGACGACACCGCCGACAGCGGAGCCTCGGGTGACGACGATGCGACCGACACCGACGGCCCGGCCGCGGCGGGCGACGAGGGCTGCGGGAGCTGTACCACCGCGGGCGACCGTGAGCGCCCGTGGTGGCTCCTGCTCGCGCTCCTGGGCCTCGGCACGCACCGGCGGCGCCGGTCGGGCCGCGGGCCCCGGCGCTGATTCGAGCGCTCGTCGGGCGCTCTCGGGGCGCCGATCCGGGCGTCCACCCGCGGCCTGCGAGCGGGCGTCGCGCGGGTGGGCGTCGCGGGTATATCCTGCCGCGCCTTGTCGGTCCTACGGACCCTCGTCAGCTCCTCGCGCGCCCTCATCACCGGGGCCAAGGAGGTCGCGCGCTTCCGCGAGATCGCGGGCGTGTTCGTGCGCCACGGGTTCGGCTGGGTGTTCGCCCAGCTCAAGCTGCGCAGGGAGCTGCAGCCCGATCTCGAGAGCGTCGACCTCGCCCGCGCTCACCTCGCCAGCCCCGACACCGGCAAGCGCTTGGTGGCCGCGCTCACCGAGCTCGGGCCCACGTTCGTCAAGCTCGGGCAGATCTTCTCCACCCGCACCGATCTCCTGCCCGAGAGCATCATCGCCGAGCTCACCACGCTGCAGAGCAACGTGGGGCCGCTGCCGTTCGCCGAGATCGAGCCCCAGCTCGTCAAGGACCTCGGCAAGGACTGGCGCGCGCGCTTCGCCAGCTTCGACGAGACCTCGCTCGCCTCGGCCAGCATCGCGCAGGTGCACCGCGCCACCTTGCTCGGCGAGGGTGAGGTGCCCGGCCGCGAGGTGGTGCTCAAGATCCAGCGCCCCGGCGTGCGGCCCAAGATCGAGAGCGACCTCGGCATCCTCTATGCGATCGCGGGCTGGGTCGAGGAGGCGATCGACGAGGCGCAGGCGATGGATCTGCGCGGCGTGATCACCGACTTCACCAAGTCGATCTCGCAGGAGCTCGACTTCAAGATCGAGGCGCGCAACATCGAGCGATTCCAGCGCAACTTCGCCTCGAACACCAACGTGGCGTTCCCCGAGGTGTTCGAGGAGCTGTCGAGCACCGAGGTGCTCTGCATGGAGCTCCTGCCCGGGCGCAAGTTCAGCGAGGTGATCGCGGCCGGTGAGAGCACCGACGAAGTGGTGAAGGTCTACTTCGACGTCGCCTACAAGATGCTGTTCAACGACGGCTTCTTCCACGGCGACCTGCACCCCGGCAACGTGCTCATGCTCCCCGACGGGCGGCTCGGGGTGCTCGACTGCGGGATGGTGGGGCGGCTGTCTCCCGTGATGAAGGAGAAGCTCGTCGACATCCTCTGGGCCGTGCTCAACGAGGATCTCGAGGCGGTCGCGCGCTCGTTCTGGGCGTTGTCGATCCGGCATGGGCACGTCGACTACCAGGCGTTCGAGACCGATGTGATCGAGATCGCCGAGCGCTACATCGTGGGGCTGCCGCTGTCGGAGATCCAGATCGGCACGCTGTTCGGGGAGATCGTGGCGGGCGCGACCAAGCACCAGGTGCGGATGCCCACCGACTTCACGATGATGTTCAAGGCCATCATCACCACCGAGGGCATGGCCAAGGCGATCGCGCCCGACCTCGACCCGGTGGAGCTCGCGCGGCCCTTCATCGAGCACATGGTCACCGCGCGCTACACCCCCGAGCGGATCAAGCAGCAGGCGCTGGCGGATTTCGGGGTGTTCTCGCGGATGTTTCGGACGCTGCCGAATTCGGTGCCGGATCTGATCGACGAGATTCGCGGGGGGAAGGTGGCGCTGGGGGTCACGCCCAAGACGCTGCAGGTGTGGCAGCAAGGGGCGGATGCGAGAGCGCGGCGAGGGGTGAGGGCGGCGCTCACGATTGCTTGCTTGGTGTGCGGGACGTATTCGCTGGGGCTCGGGCTGCCGGTGTGGGGGCTCGTGGGGATGCCGGCATTGTCGGCGGCGTTCTTCTTTGGGGCGGGGGTGGGGGTGTTCTCGCTGTGGCGGTAGAGAGGGAGCGGGAGAACCAGGTGCGCGCGGGTGCTCACGAGCCCGCGGGGGTTCTCCCTCGCACCAGTCCTCGCGCCCGAAGGGCCAGCACGATCGCAAGGGGCCGGTGGTCGGCGGAGGACTTGGACGGGCGCTCGCATTGGTGCGAGGGAGAACCCCCGCGGGCTCGCGCGCACCCGGGTCCAGGACTGCGAGGGGTCGTCGGAGGACTGGTTCGGGCGGTCGGAGCGGTGTTGCTGGTTGCGGGCTTGGGGGCGTGCGCGCGGGTGAAGGGGGAGCTGCCGGTGCCGGTGCCGAAGGTGGCCGAGGAGGGTGTGGGGGCGTGGCTGGCGGGGGCGGCGGAGATCGATATTACGCCGCCGCCTGGGTATGCGATGGCGGGGCACTCGTTCGAAGGGGCGGTGGGGCTCGGGGTGTGGACGCGGCTGCGGGCGCAGGCGATCTATGTCGAGGATGCGCGTGGGGTGCCGCTGGTGCTCGTGGTGGGGGATCTGTGGGGGATCGAGCCGGGGCTCGTCGATCGCGTGGCGGAGCGGCTCCGGGAGCATCCGGGGATGCAGCACGTGGGGCGCGAGCATCTGTTCGTGGCGGCCACGCATACGCACCATGGGCCGGGGCTCTACTCGAGCGCACGGACGTACTCTGCGTTTGCGGCACCCGAGGGGGGGCACGATCCGGGGTTGTTCGAGATGCTGGCGAGTCGGATCGCGGCGGCGATTGCCGAGGCGGCGAGCGCACGACGGCCAGCGAGGATCGTGCGGCATGCGGTGGCCGTGCCCGCGCTGGCGCGCAACCGTAGCGTGGAGCCGTTTCTGAGGGATCCGGAGGCGAGCGAGCTCCTGAAGGCCAATGCGGGGCTGCCCGGGTGCCCGGATCTGCCCGAGGAGCTCGCGCCGGTGCCGGGGGTGGACCCGTGCCATGCGGTGAGCCCGGTGCTCGAGCTGCTGCACGTGGTGGAGGCGGGCGCGGGCGCGCGAACGATTGCGGTGGCGGGGTTCTTTGCGATGCATCCGACCGCGATGCCCAACAAGACCGAGCTCTATCACGCGGATGTGTTCGGAGTGGCTACGACGCATGCGCAGGCGCGGCTCGGCGAAGGCGTGGTCGCGCTGTGGAATGGAGCGGAGGGGGACGTGTCGCCGAACTGGGCGCCGCAGGGGCGGACGTCCACGGTGGCGCTGGGGCAGGCGCTGGGGGATGCGATCGTCGCGGCGATCGACGAGCCGGGGCGCGAGGTCAGCGGGGAGATCGAGGTCGCGTTCGCGTGGCGGCCGATCGCGGGGCAGCGCTTCGTGGATGGGCAGGGAGCGCCGCAGCGCACGGGTCGGCGGGCGATTCCCGGCAAGGGACAATTCGGCGGCGCGGAGGACGGACCCACGCGGATGACCAAGCATGGCTTCACCGAGGGCGTGCGACGCCGGCGACCGCGGAAGAACGGCCAGGGGCACAAGTGGTACGCGCTGCCGTGGCCCGTGTCGATGTTCGTACCGACGCGCGGGATGACGCCGAGGGCAGTGCCGCTCGGCGTGGCGAGGCTCGGCGACGTGTCGCTCGTGACGCTGCCGGGGGAGCACACCACGGTGCTCGGCGAGCGGATCGAGAAGGCCGTCGCGGACGAGACGAAGGGCGAGGACACGGTGCTGGTGGTGGGCCTCGCAGGCGCGTATCTCAGCTACTTCACCACGCCCGAGGAATACGCGCTGCAGCACTACGAAGGGGCTTCGATGCTCTATGGCGAGCAGGCGGGGATGCTGGTGACCAAGCACCTCGCCGAGCTGGCACGATCGGGAGCAGTGGAGCGGTCCGAAGAGTACCAATATCGACCCGGGAAGATCCGGCGATGGAAGCTCGGGCGCTCGCGGCTGCGTGCGTTGCCCGAGCTCGAGGAGCGGCTGGCGGTGCAGCTCGACTCGGGGCCGCTCTATGGGCTGCCGCGGTTCTACCTGTGGGATCGCGCGCCGCAGTGGCCCACCGAAGATCCCCGCGCCCGCGTCATGCCGAGCGTGCGGCTGGAGGCGTGGGACGAGGTCACCGGGAGCTGGCGGCCCTATGCGCCGGCCGGGGTGCCCGTGGACGATCACACCGGGCAGCTCGCGATGATGCTGACCCACGTCAACGGCGAGAAGTGGCGCTGGGGCGCGTGGTGGCTGGATCCGGGGGCGCTGCCGGAGCAGCGGCTACGATTTCGCGTGGAGACTGTCGCGGAGGGGCCGGTGTGCTCGGAGGCGTTCACCACGGGGCAGTGGTTTCGGCCCGAGGGGCCGGGGTGGCTGGAGGCGAGAGCGTGCGAGCGGGGGCTCGAAGAGTGAGCACGGCCGGCTGGAGCTGACGTGGGACCGCGGGAGCGCATCGAGGCCGAGCTGGCCGAGCAACGGCCGGGGCTGGGACTTCGGTGGCTCGAAGCCGAGGACGTACGGGCGCGATCGCGTGGCGTGATCGTCAATGCCCATGGGCTGAACGCACGCACGGGCAAGCCCGAGCGCGGAGGGCTGCTGTGCTGCCGGATCTTCGGACCGGTCGAGGAGCTGTGCTGCATCTGCACCAAGTACGGCGGCGCGGAGCACCGGGGCGTGACCTGCGAGAAGTGTGGAGTCGACGTGCTCGAGCGTGCGGTGCGACACGAGCGCTTCGGACACATCGAGCTGCCGGTCTCGGTGCCACACCCGTGGGCACCGGAGCGGCCGGTGGAGTGCCTGCTGGTCCTGCCGCCAGGGTTTCGCGAGCAGGCGGCGAGCGAGCGGCGGTACGAGCTCCGCGGGGTCAATGGGCTGTACCAGCGGGTGATCTGGCGCGCCGCGCAGCTGCAGCGGTGCATCGAGCATCTTGCGCCGGAGCCCATCATCGAGCACGAGACGATGCTGCTCGCTCGAGCGGTGGCGCGGCTGTGCGGGCGAATTCGGCAGAGGCCCGGGATCGGCGGCTCGCTCGGCGAGCGGCTGCAACGCGCGCTGCTCACGTGGGATGGGCACACGGAGCTGCCGTGGGAGGCGATCGCGACGCTCGCGGGGCTGGGACTCGGCGTGGTGGGTCAGGGTCGCTAGGGCGCGAAGCCCTGCACATACGTGAGCCCGTCGTGCGAGTCGAGGCCGCTGAGCATGAGCGTGCGCGTGTAGCCGGCGTTGGGATCGTACTGAAAGAGGTCGCCCGACCAGTCGATGGCCCAGTACGTGTCGAGGAACGGATCGTAGGCCAGGCCGCAGTTGTTGATGAAGCCCTGGCTGGAGAGCAGGGTCGACGTGCCGGTCATGCGATCGATGATGTGCATCTCGCCGGGACCACCCGCGAGCCCGACGAGCTGGTCGCGCAGCTCGTCGTAGGTGAGGCCGTCGGCCCCGTAGATTGGGTCGCCGATGACCGTGGCCGCGCCCGTCACCATGTTCAAGCTGTAGAAGCTCGAGGGCGAGTAACCGGTGCCATAGAGCGTGTTGGTGGTGGGATCGTGGGCGAGCCCGAACATGTCCGGAGCGCCGTGCGGGCCCACGAGGGTCGCGGCGCCGGTGGCGAGGTCCACGGTGTAGAGCGATTCGGTCGACCACCCTTCGACCATCCACAGCGTGCCGCTCGTGCCGTCCCACGCGACCTCGCCGAAATCGAACGACACGCCGAGCGGGCCGATGTCGGTGATCGCGAGCGTGAACGGATCGATCGCCCGCAGCATGTCGTCGGTGGTACGCACCGTGAGCAGCGCGCCCGAGGCGAGCTCGCAGCCCACGAAGCTGAAGTTGCAGCTCGTCGAGCACCCGAGGCTGCCTTCGCCCAGGCCCTGCGACAGGCAGGTCTCGACGCCGACGTCGGTGCCGTCGCAGATCTCTGCGCCGTCGCGCACGCCGTTGCCGCACGTGCCACAGGGCGTGGTGTCGAAGCCCGAGCAATCGGGCAGGCACGCGATCTGACCGCTGTCGAAGCCACTCGACTCGCACGTCACGCCGAGCAGAGCCACGCCGTCGCACGGCTCGTCGCCCTCGACGATCACGTTGCCACACGTTCCGCACTCGCCGGTATCGAACGTGCAATCGTTGGCGCACGAGAGCGTGCCGCTGTCGAAGCCCTGCGAGCTGCACGTCGCGCCGCCGAGCTCGGCCCCATCGCAGTCCTCGTTGCCATCGACGCTGCCGTCGCCGCACGCCGCGTCGTAGCTGCAGCGGGAGGTGTCGAGGGTGCACTCGCTCGTGCAGGCCAGGCGTCCGCTGTCGAAGCCCTCGGACTGGCAGCTCGCGCCTGCGAGCTCCTCGCCGTCGCAGGCCTCGTCGCCATCGATCGCCCCGTTGCCGCACTCGAGCGCGGGCCCGGTCGAGGACGTCGACTCGACCCCGGTGGTGGTGGGCTCCTCCGCCGTGGTCGAGTCGTCCATCGGCGTCTGGCTCGTCTGACCGCCGCTGGTCGAGTCGAGTGAGGTCGGCGCGTCGGTCGTCGAGGCAGGAGTGAAGGTGGTGCTCGCGTCACCGCCATCGGCGCTCGTATCGTCACCACACGCGCTCAGCAAGCCGCTCGCGCAAACCAGGCTCGTCAACGTCTTGCGAAGCATTGGTAGACTCTACCTTCCTCTCCATCCTTCGTCACTACATCACTGCAGCGCCACCAATTGTTGCAGCGTCGTCGGCACCAGCTCGCTCACCGTCGGGTGGGCGTGCACCGCTCGCGAGATCACCGTGTAGGGCGCATTCGCATACATCACGTCGGCGATCACGTGCACGACCTCGTCGCCTTCCACTCCCAGGATCGTGGCGCCCAGGATCCGCTCCGAGCCCGCGTCGACCAAGATCTCGATGAATCCGTGGGTCTCTCCGCGCTCGCGCGCCCGCCCCACACGCGTCATGGGCAGCCGACCCACCAGCACCTTCTTCCCGCTCTTGCGGGCTTCCTGCTTGTTCATGCCCACGCGCCCGAGCGGCGGATCCACGAACAATCCGTAGATCGGGATCCGATCCGTCACCCGCCGCGAGCCACCATCGAGCAGGTTCTCCGCCACGATCTCGTAGTCGTTGTAGCTCGTGTGCGTGAACGCCCCGCGTCCGTTGCAGTCGCCGAGCGCCCAGATGTGGGGCGCGTTCGTGCGCAGGCCGTCGTCCACCACCACGTATCCCCGCGGATCGAGCTCCACGCCGGCCTTCTCCAGCCCGAGATCATGCGTATTGGGCACCCGCCCCACCGCCACCAGCACGTGGCTCGCGGAGAGCTCCGGGCCGCTCGTCCGCACCGTCACCACTCCCCCGCGCTCGCTGGCCTCCCGTACTGCCGTCTCCGAGTGGATCGCGATCCCCTCGAGCGCCAGGATCCTCCGCACCTCCTCGCTCACGTCCTCGTCCTCGCGCCCGATGATCCGCGGTCCCTGCTCGAGCACGGTCACCCGGCTCCCGAACCGCCGGTACATCTGCGCGAATTCCAGCCCCACGTAGCTGCCGCCCACCACCAGCAGGTGCTCGGGTAGCACGTCGACGTCCATCATCGACGCATTCGTCAGGTGCGGCACTCCGGCCAGCACCTCGGGCACCCGCGCGCGCCCACCCACGTCGAGGAAGAACCGCTCGGCCGCGAGCAGCTCCTCCCCCACTCGCACGTGCTGCGCATCCTCGAACCGCGCGTGGCCCTCGATCACGGTCAGCCGCTCCGTGCCGCCGAGCCAGCCCTGTAGCCCATCGCGGCTCTGCTGCACCACCGCATCCTTGCGCGCCTTCACGGCTGCCATGTCCACGCGGATCTCTCCGCCGATGCGCACGCCGAAGCGCTCGGCCTCCCTCGCCAGCCACGCGACGCGGGCGCTCGCGATCAGCGTCTTGCTGGGGATGCAGCCGTCGTTGACACACGTGCCCCCGAGGCCCCGCCGCTCCACCAACGCCACGGTCTGGCCAGCCTTGGCCAGGCGCACGGCCAGCGAGGGGCCGGCCTGACCGGCTCCGATCACGATCGCATCGAATCGACGAGTCATGGCGACGGCAGGCTACCGTACGGCACGAGCCCCAGAGAACGTCGCGTTCGGCTACGCCGTGCTTCGCGTTCCGCTACGCCGCGCTTCGCGTTCCGCTACGCCGCGCTTCGCGTTTGGCTACGCCGCGCTTCGCGTTTGGCTACGCCGCGCTTCGCGCTTGGATGGACGACCACGCTTCGCTGCGAACGCACGCCGGGGCGGACACAGCGCGGCGGTTCGATGATTTAACGCCGGGCGTGAGCCTCCCTTCCTCCTCCTCCGCGAGCGACCTCGGGATCCGCGGCCAGACGCTGGCGACCGCTGCCAAGGCGCTCTTGCCGATCCTGCGGCGACAGGCTCGACGGCCGTACTTCGTGGAGCTCGCCGGCACTCCCAAGGCCGGCAAGACCACCGCGCTCGCCGTGCTGCACCGCTTCCTCAAGGACTGCGGCTACCAGGTCCACGAGATGCGCGAGCGCGCGGCCGAGTGCCCGATCGCGATGAAGGGGCACTTCTTCTTCAACACCTGGACCACCACGACCATGCTCGCGCAGATGATCGAGAGCCTCGAGAGCGAGGCCGACGTGGTGCTGCTCGATCGCGGGGTGTTCGACGCGATCGTGTGGCTCGAGGCGCAGAGCCTCGATCACCAGGTGAGCCCGCGCGAGCGCGAGGTGTTCCGCGACTTCGTGCTGCTCGAGCGCTGGCGCACGCTCACCGATCTCACGTTCGTGCTCACCGTGGATCCCAAGACGGCGCTCGTCCGCGAGAACAAGGATTTGATCGTCCCGCGCACCGGCAGCATCATGGGCGGGGAATTCCTCGAGCGCTACAACCGCGTGCTGCGCGACGTCCAGGGCTCGGTGCGCGACCAGTTCTCGTTCGTCGACATCGACACCGCCACCCACGACTCGCCGCAGGCCGCCACCCTCGCCATCGCCTCCGCGCTCGTCGAGCGGATGAGCGCCTGGGTCGACCCCGAGATCGTCGCGATCCCTCGCGCGGCCGCCGAGCAGGTGTTCCACGCGGGTGCGATGCGACCGGTGCCCGACGCGATCGAGGCGGTGCAGCAGGCGCTCGTGGTGCGGCGGCGCTCGGAGCTCGAGCGCGACGATGGCTTCGTGCAAGTGGTGAGCGCCGCCGTGCTGCGCCACGAGGGCCAGATGCTGCTCCTGCGCCGCGCCGCGCAGGGCGACGAGAAGATCCAGACGTTCGGACGCGACGTGCTGTGGAAGGGCTGCCACGTCGAGCGGCCACAGCCGGGCACGAGCCTGCTCGAGACGGCCGGAGCCGCGATCAAGGCCCGGCTCAAGGAGGACTTCCACCTCGCGCGGCTCGAGTCCGAGCCGATCCCGCGGTTCTTGGTGTGGAACCGCGACGACAAGATCGCGCGGCACCTCGGGATCCTGTCCGACCTCGAGATTGCCCCCGAGGTCGCCCGCTCGCTCACCGGCAAGATGTTCAAGCGCGAACGCGACCACACCAAGCTCGGCAGTCGCTTCGTGGCCCCCGCCGAGCTCGCCGACCGCGTCGCGCGAGGCGAAGACATCGACCTCGAGCCATGGTCGCGCGCGCTGGTCCAGCACGTGGTGACCGAGGGAGGCTGACCCCATGCGGCACTCCAACATCGCCTACGTGCTCATCCGCGTGCCCACCCACGACGGGCCCGCGCTGCTCTTGCGCCGCCACGAGAAGTGGGGCGACTGGAGCCTGGTCGGCGGCCACGTGGAGGACGACGAGCTCGATGACTGGGCGCTCGCGGCCGCGCGCGAGGCGAGCGAGGAGCTCGAGCCGCTCGTGGCCGGCGAGGACTTCGAGGTCGCGCCCGTACACGCCGAGCCCATCACCTGGGGCCCCGAGCCCTCGCGTTCGGCCCGCGGCGAGCGGACGATCTACAAGATCCAGTACTACGCGCTCGTGTTCCTGCGCGACCCGGTGGCGCTGCTCGGCAAGCTGCCTCCGACCGAATTCCTGTTGGTGCCCGAGGGCGAGCTCGGCCGCACCACGCACGCGCTCGGCAGCCCCGTGCACAGGGCACGCCAATCGTTCCACGGCGGCCTCGAAGGTGTTCCACGCGCGTGGAGCGAGGATCTCGATCCGCACGCGCTCGCCTCGCTCACGCGGGCGCCGAGCGCAGCGCAGCCTGAGTAGCCGCCAGCGCGCAGCGGAGCACGAGCTGCTGGAGCGCCGGGTTGAGCAGCTCGCGGCAGAGGATCAGCGCCACCACCCCGTGCACGTCGGCGCGCGAGAGCCCACGCGTCGCCATCACGGCCACGCTCTCCTCGATCGCCCGGCTGGCGAGATAGACCGCCTGGTGGTTGACCGCGAAGCGGAGGCCCGCGTGCCAGGTGGCCACCAGCTCCGAGAACGGCACCCCGAGCAGCAGGTCGCGATAGAGGCCCACCGTCGCGCGCTCGTCGACCACCGCCACGAACCGCGTGGCGAGCACGTGGATCCACAGCGTGCAGAGATCGTAGCAAGCCGGGCCGAGCCCCGCACACTCGTAGTCGATGAGCACGGCGCTGCCCGTCGCGCCGAACAGGATGTTGCCCGGGTGCGCGTCGCCGTGCACCACCGCGTGGCTCGAGCTGCGCGTGAGCACGTCCCTGCCCCACGCGTGCAGCCACGGCAGCTCGATCGCCTCGCCCGCCACGAACAGCGCACCGATGCGCCCGAGCAGCGTCTCGGTCTCGTCGTAGTCGACGCAGCAATGGGTGGTGACGCCCTCGGGTCGCACGAGCCGCGAGAACCGCTCGAGCGCGGCGATGGCCGAGTCGACGAGCGGGCCGCAGGTCGCCAGCGCAGCGCGATCGTCCGCGAGCAGCTCGCGCGGGGCCAGCACGCTCTCGAGCGAGCGCGCCTGCCCGAGCCGCGCGCCCCCGATCGGCGCGAGCACCAGCGCGCCCTGGGTGGCGTGGCAGTAGAACAGCATGTCGAGCCCGGCTCCGTGGGCGAAGCCGGTGAAGCGCCGCGCCTCCTCGCGCGCGTCATCGTGTGGCGAGACCTTCACCACGAACGAGACGTCGCTGGCCATCACCGACACCAGGCACGCCAGGCCCTGCTCGCCGCGGTGGGCGAGGTCCCGCACCACGAACCCCGATTCCTGGGCGTGCAGCGCGGGGAACTTCTCGCGCAGGTAGCGAGACGTGGCCGCGCGAATGATGCGATCCTGCGCGACGCTCGGCTGGAGCTCGTACTCGAAGGAATGCTCCGCGTAGCCGAGATCCTCGGCCGCGGCGATGAGGCTGCGGAGCTCGGCGCTGGTGATCGCGGCCTGGTCCTCGACGGCGAGGCGGGTACGGGGGGGCTCGGCGAAGTAGAGCCGCCGGCACAACGCCTGGAGCTCGGCCTCCGCGGCGCTCCACGCCGGTGCACGCACGAGCTTGAGCCAGCCCATGCACGACAGCTCCAGCACCTCGCGCAGGCGGGTACGCGGCGAGCGGTGGGCGGTCTCCTCGACCGACCACCAGCTCGCGCCGACCACGAGCCCGACCACCAGCTCGCGCTCGAAGATCTCGCGGATCGCCGGCAGCGAGCTCTCGCGTAGGCACTGGACGCCGCTCGGGCGCAGGCGCTCGCTCGACGCGCGGTGCTCGTCCTCGTCGCCCATGAACACCACCGTGAGCGGCGAGCCGCGCCCACGCGACAGCTCGCGCAGCTCGCCGAGCTCGACCTCCGGACCGCGCTCGGGCGTGCGCTCGGACGTGCGCTCGGACGACACGACGACCGACGCCGGCGGCTCACCCGACCCGGGCTCACCCAGTGCCGGCGCGTGGCTGCGTAGCGCCATCGCGATCTCGGGCGGCCACACCACCGAGGCCACCGCGCGCACTTCCGACGGGTGGAACCACTCGACCAGGTGTCGCGCGATGCTGCTCGCGAACCGCCCCTTCTCGAGCGGTCGCAGCTGCGAGCCCGCGAGCGCGCGGAGCCCCTCCACGACGTCGTCGAGGCTGTGCGAGCTCGTGCGCAGCCCCGCGCAGAACCGCTGGAAGTCGCCCCGAGAGCGCAGGCCGTGCTCGTTCGCCATCACAGTATGCCCGTGTAGCGCTTGCGTCGCTCCTGGAAGGCGACGGCGCCGCCCTCGAGGATGTCGAGGATCGGCTGTCTCATCTCGTCCACCGTACCGGCCTCGGGCTCGGCCGCCAGCCGGGCGGTGGCCATCGACATCGCGATCACCCGATCGGCGTCGCCGAGCACGGGGATGTTGGCGTTGTGCGTGACGAACACGAGCTGGCGGGTCTGCTTGAGCCCGCGCACCCGCGCGACGAGCTCGTCGAAGATGAAGCGGTTGTCGAGGTCGTCCTCGGGCTGATCGAACACCAGCGGAAACTCTGCGCCTCGCAGGATGAGGGGCAAGAGCGCCGTCGCCATCTGCCCGCGCGAGAGCTGCTCCACCGGGCGCACCTCGCCGCCGACCGTCATCGTGATCTCGAGCTGGTCGTCGAACACCAGTGTCTCGAGCGCGAGCACCTCGGCGAGGTTGTCGATGAAGTGGTTGGTGACGCGGCTGGCCTGGGCGTCGTCGAGACCCGCGAGCTTGGCGAGCGCCGTGGCCTGCTCTTGCTCGACGAGGTCGACGAGCTCGGCGGGCGCGACGAGCTCGGCGATGCGGGTGGCGATCTCTCGCTGACGCTTGAGGCGAGTGCCCTGCAGGAGCGCCGCGATCGCATCGACGTAGGCGCCCGACTGCGCGCCCTGGACGATGGCCAGCGAGATGTCCTTGCCGACGTCTCGGCCGATCATCTCGATCTCGCGCAGCCGGAGCTGGAAGATCTCGTCGAGGCAGCCCTCCACGTCGCGCCGCAGCGCGGCTCGTCGTGCGAGCAACGCATCGAGCTCCGTCTGCCGCTGCTCGAGCCCGTCGCGGAGCTGGTACAGCCGGCGGAGCTGCGCGCGGACGCGATCCTCTTGCTCGAGCGAGGCCGACAGCGCGTCTTGGTCGCGCCGCAGCGCGCGGTACTGCTGGTTGTGGTCCTCGAACGCCGCCTCGAGGGCCGAGAGCGCGGCACCGGCCTGCGAGGCGAGCGTACGCGCGTCGGCGAGCCGCCGCTCGAGCAGCTCCGCCGCGTCGGCGAGCCGGCGCAGGTGATCGGCCACGCGCAGCGCCGGCTCCACGCCCGTGGCGACCAGCTCGTCCCCGAGCCCGTGGATCGGCGCCGGCGGGACCCCCGGCAGCGCCCGGGCAAATAGCGTACCAAACGCATCACCGCTGGCCTTGGCGCGCGCCAGGAGCTGTTCCCGCTGCTCGAACGCCGCGCGCTCCTTCTCGAGCCGCGCGTCGAGGGTGGGCCGCTCGCGTCGTAGCGCCTCGAGCTGCTGCTCGAGCTCGCGGAGCGGCGCGAGCCCGCGGCCGTCCTCGCGAATGCTCGCGCGCAGCGTCAGCATCTGCTGCCCGACGCTCGCGATCTCTCGCTGCGCGCGCTGCAGACGCGCCTTGATCCCGCCGATCGCCCGCGCGTGCGGTCGGTCGACGAGCTGCAGGCGGCGCTCGGGGTTCTCGGCGATCGCCAGCAGATCGCCCTGCGAGTAGATCTCGATCGGCAGCTCCAGGGCCGACGAGCTCGTGTCGAGCACTCCTTCGCGCCAGCTCGTTTCGAGCACCCCTTCACGATAGATGCGGGGGTGGCCGCCGATCGATCGCTCGATCCGCAGCTCGGAGGCGCGGCCGTGCTCGTCGACCATGCCCACCGTACACACCGCCGTGCCGCTGGCGAGCGTCGACCGGAGCAGCCCGCTGGGGCCGCGGCGGGCCGCCGGCTCGGCGTCGTCGAGCACGAGCGCCTCGATGCGATCGGGATCGAGGTCGTGCACGAAGCGAAGCGTCTCCACGATCGTCGACTTGCACGTCCCCCGCGCACCGATGATGCAGGTGAGGCCCTCCACCAGCGAGATCTTCGCGTTGCGCAGGTAGCCGTCGCTGGTCTCGAGCGTCTTGATCCACGTCTTCATGGGGTCACGCGCGGCGACGAGGCTCGGGTCGACGGGCTCGGGTCGACGGGCTCGGCGGTCCGGCGCTGCCTTGCTCGCGACGAGCCCGGGATGCGCCGGCCACGATAGCGCGACCACCGTTTCGGCAGCCATGGTCTCGGCCTTACGGCTCGCCGGCCCGGCCCGGCCGCCCATACCACCCCCACCGGCGTTATCCTCGCCCCGTGATGCGGCAACGATGGCTGTTTGGGGTGCTCGCGGCGGTCGCGTGCGGAGACGACGGAACAGGGACCGGCCAGGACGGCAGCGGTACCTCCACCACGAGCGCGACGAGCACGGGCGACCCGACGCCGTCGACGAGCACGGGCGCGGTGCTCGACTCCTCGGGTACCACCACCGGCTCGAGCAGCGGCACCACCGGCGACGACGCCACCAGCGACAGCACCACCGGCGATCCGCCCGTGGAAGACCCGTGGGAGCCGGGTACCGTGTACCCCACGCCCGAGGGCCCCAACGCACGCGGGCTGCTCGACCGCCGCGGGGCGATCCATACGCACTCGATCTACTCGCACGATGCGTGCGACGACATGCCGATGGATGGCATGGGCAACTTCGACCTGGTGTGTCTCGATGATCTACGCCGCGGGATCTGCCAGACCCGCAAGGACTTCGTGATGCTCAGCGATCACAACGAGCTGTTCTCGAGCTACGAGTTCCCCGACGTGCTGCTCTACGACGAGCTGCGCGGCGACGTGCTCATCGAGCGCGACGCGGCGCCGGTGGCCAACTGGGCCGGCTGCGCGCCCGAGCCGGACTTCCGGCCCACGCTCGTCTTGGCCGGCACCGAGTCCGCCACGCTGGCGGTGGGCCTCGAGCACCACGCCCCGGGGCTCGGAGCGACGTATGGCTCGGCCACGCCCGCGGCGCTCGAAGAGATGCGAGCCGCGGGTGCGGTGATCCTGGCGCAGCACACCGAGGAGTGGGACGTGACAGAGCTCGTGGACCTGCCGTTCGACGGGTTCGAGATGTACAACCTGCACGCCAACCTCGAGGCCAACATCGCGGCCGGGATTGCGCTGCTCACCCAGATCCTCACCGGCGACGGCTTGCCGCACAGCGACCTCGTGATCTTCCCGATCTGGCAGGAAGACCCGCGCTACCAGGAGCGCTGGGGCACCGTGCTGGCCATGGGGGTGCGGCGGGTGACGACCATGGCTACCGATGCCCACCGCAATTCGTTCCCGCAGGAGCTGCCCGACGGTGAGCGCATCGACAGCTTCCGCCGCATGCTGCTCTGGTTCAGCAACCACGTGCTGGTGGAGGCCGCCGACGATGGGAGCTGGGACGATCTGGCGCTCAAGCAGGCGATCCTGGCCGGGCGGCTCTACGGCGTGTTCGAGTACATGGGCTATGCGGAGGGCTTCGACGCGGTGATCGAGGTGGGCGACGAGGTGCTCGAGCTCGGCGGGGAGGCATCGCTGGGAGATGGCCCGGAGATCGTGGTGCAGCGGCCGCAGGTGCAGAACCTCGACCCGGCTGCGACGCCGCCGGTGATCACGATGCACGTGCTGCGGGCGATCGACGGCGGGTTCGAGGAGGTGGCGGCCGATGGGACCGAGGAGCTGCGGTACATGCCGGATGCTCCGGGGGCGTATCGGGTGGAGGTGCGGATTGCTCCGCTGCACCTCGTGGAGTTCCTCGGGAGCTATGCGGATGATGCCGGCACGCCGCGGGCGTGGATCTACGCCAATCCGTTCTACGTGATGCCCTGAGGGCTCTGGGTGATCACTCGGGCCGCACCACCGGGTTGGGTAGCTCGTCCACCTGGACAGGACGGAAGCCGACAAGGCCCCAACGGTCGTCGGGCACGTCCCTGAGCCGGAAGGCCGACCGCGCGAGGCGGGCCTCGTAGGCAAAGAGGCCGCCCCGCAACACGCGAGTGGCATCGCCAACGGTTTCGTATCTTAGACCATCTTCTGCACGAGGTCTGGTTTCGTAGTCACAAAACGTATCCTCGCACCACTCCAAGACGTTCCCGTGCGTGTCGCACAGCCCCCACGCGTTCGGTTCCAACTCTCCCACCGCATGTAGCCGCCTGCCCGAGTTGCCCGCGTACCACCCCACCTTCTTCAGGTCCTCCTCCGCGTCTCCCGAGCAGTATCGCGTCGTCGTCCCTGCTCTGCATGCGTACTCCCACTGTGCCTCCGTGGGCAGCCTTAGCCCCGCCCACTCGCAGTACGCCCTGGCCTCGTACCACGACACTCCCACCACCGGATGCCCGTCCCGGTTGTCGCTACGGTCGCTCCAGTATTCGGGCTCCTTCACCCCCGGGTTCGCCTCCATGTACTCCCGGTACTGCGCATTGGTCACCGCCGTCCTCGCGATCCAGAACGCCCCGAGCTCCACCTCGTGCTGCGGCTGCTCACTCGGATACGCCATCTCGTCATCCTTCGCAGACCCCATCAAGAATCGTCCTCCCGGCACGAGCACCATCTCCACACCGTGCACCACCTTTGTCTCGAACAATGCGGCTCGTGGGCCACGGTCCGGCATCATCTCGGAGCGAGCACCGGTGCTCGATGGCTCTTCCCGCGGCGCCACCACTTCCACGCGCGAGCGCCCGTCACCGCCATCTCGCCGCGCGGTCGCAAGCGCCAGCCGGAAGCTGCTCATGCTCTCGAACCGCTCGTCGGGCTCGAGCGCCACGGCCCGCTGCAGCACCTCGCGGACCCGCGGCGTACACCCAAGCCCGCTCAAGAACGCGTCGCGGTTGAACATCGCGGTCATCGGCAGCTTGTTGCCATGCACGCAGAACACCGTGGTCATCCCCAGGCCGTACACATCGGCGCGGTGATCGACTCGGCTGGCATCCACGCTCTGCTCGGGTGCCGCGTAGATCACCGATCCCATCGCGGTCGTTTTCGTTCCCCCCGTCGTGTCCGTTGCCTGCACGAGGTCGAAGTCACCGAGCGCCGGTGAGCCGTCCTCTCGCAGCAGGATGTTCTCGGGCTTGACGTCGCGATGCACGAGGCCACGCGAATGTGCCGTCGCCAGCGCGTCAGCGACCGATTCGATCACCGCCAGGGCTCGGTCGGCGTCGAGCCTGCCATCGACGACCGCACGATACAGGTCACCCCCGGGCACGAGCTCCATCACGAAGTAGTGGAACCCTTCGTCCTCTCCCTCGGGCACCAACACCCGCACCACGTTGGGATGCCGCAGCTCCGCCATCCGCCTCGCGCCGCGAAACAGCCGCTCGCACCGGTTAGGCTCGCGGGCGAGCTCTCCGTGGAGCACCTTCACGGCCACGAGCCGGCGCTCCTTGGTGTCGTAGGCCTTCCACACCAATGCGAACCCACCGCGACCGATCACCTCGATGAGTCGGAAGCGGCCGTTACCCAGGTACTCGCCCGGATGCAGCGTTGGACCTCGACGCAGCGCTCGCCGAAGCTCGAGGATCTCCGCGTCCAAGTCCACGGTAGCCTCACCAACCACCAGGAGCGCCTCGCGACGCGCATATGCGTCTTCAAGCCGAGCAGCCATCGGGTTGGGCAAGCCGTCATCCTCGACGCGTCCGCGCGGATCATGCGTCGCCATCCCCGAGTGATCGCCCCCGCTCCACGCCTCCCAACGCATCCGCCCGTCGCGCAGCCCCCGATACAGCGAGCTATCCGAGTACCAATGCCCGCGGCTCGACCACGCCCGAAAGTGGATCTCCGCCCGTAGCGGCCGCCCTGCGTTGTCGAGCACCACGTCGATGCGCTGGCACCCATTCTTCCACGCGCTGCCCTCCGTGCCCTCGTACAGGCACCCGGCCGCGAGCACCCGCAGCGCGCTCCCGTCGAGATCCACGAGATCATTGCCCACCGGATCGTGCTGATGCCCATGCAGCAGCAGATCGGCCGCGCCCGCGAGCCCACGGCGCGAAGGTCCGCTGTCGAGCTGCGCCAGCTCCTCGAGCGGATGATGCACCAGCGCGAGCCGAAAGCCCTTCCACGCGCGCCCATGCTCGTCGTGGAGCAGAATGTCGCGCTGGTGCTCGGTCAACCACAGCTTGCCCTGGTCGTGATCGTCGCCGCAGAGCCACGCCGAGTCGAGGCCGATCACGTGCACCTCGAACGGCAGACGATGCGGCAGCGCGGCCACGTTGTGGTAACCGAGGCGCCGGTGCGGATGACGACCAGGCAGGAGCTCCGGTCGCCCCAATCCACGCTCTACCCACTGCCAGAACGCTGCCGTTCGCCGCATCACCGCGTCGGCCACGCCGGCCTCGACCGCGCGCGGAGGCTCGCCTCCTGCCAGCCACTCCGAGGTTGCACGCGCGTCCGTGCGTAGCAGCTCTCGCATCTGCGCCCACTCGGCCGTGCTCACCGTCCGCTGCACATCGTGGTTACCCGGCACCACGTACACCTGCGACCGCTCGATCCCCAGCACCCTCATCAGCTCGTCCACGAGCTCGGTCGCCTTCGCATACTCCGACGCCAGCCCCCAGTCGGCCACGTCTCCGGTCAAGCACACCAGATCCGGCCGCTCGCCGTTGGAGTACATCGCGCGCAGGTTCAGCCGCCACGCCTCACCGAGCACCCGTGCTCGGCTCGCCGCCTCGCGACGCACCTGCCCGCGTCGCCGCTCGCGAAGCACCTCGGGCAGCTCGTCCACCTCCATGCTGCGCGCATGCAGATCGGACACGTGCAGGATCGACAAGCGGTGCTCGGGCATAAGTCCGCGGGACGAATAGGGACGCAGCGAGGATAGCGTGTCGCGCTCGTGGGGCGGCTCGTCGAGGGCCGGCGGGTCAGCGGATCGGCTGACCCGCCACCTCCCAAACACCGTTTCCTCCCCTCTACGTCCTCTCCAGCACAATGTACCAAACGATCATCCACTCCCCCACCCCTCCGATGTTCTCCTCCCGATTTCACCCTCGAGCTCCCTCAGAGCAACCCCAGCCCCGTCCACCCGACGCCGCAGCGTGAGCGTCCACGACATCAATGAGGCATGGCGCCTCGTAGGCGGTTGGATCGCGCCCACATGGAAAGGCTGTGCTGAGGGTGCACCCGCTATGGGGAGGCCCTCACCGGTTTGCAACAATCCACCGCCCCCGCAAGGCGAGGGCACCGCCGCCTCCGATACCGCCACCGATGTCGCAAAGACACGATCGCTGCTGGTCTCCTCCGGGACCGCCTTCTCGTTCTAGCCGGCGCTGGGCGAGCGATTGACCCCACACGATCGGTGGCGCACGATCGCCATCGCCGTGACCTTCAACCCTTCGATCGGGGTCTCCGACTTCAAGAAGCTCCGCGAGGAGCGGCTCACCTACGTCGACAAGACGCGGCTCGTCATCGATCTCATCGATCGTCCCGGGCTCGAGGTCGTGTTGTTCCCGCGGCCGCGGCGCTTCGGCAAGACGCTCAACCTCTCGATGCTGCGGTACTTCTTCGAGAAGTCGCCCGAGGATCGCGCTTCGCTGTTCGAGGGCCTCGAGGTGTTCGAGGCCGGTCCGCGCTACCGTGAGCACTTCGGGCGCTACCCGGTCGTGTTCATGAGCTTCCGTGACGTGAAGGCCTCGGGCTGGGAGGACGCGTGGGCGGCGATTCAGCGCAAGATCCGCGAGGTCTACATCGAGCACCGGACCCTGCTCGACAGCCCCACGATGTCGAGCTTCCATCGCGCCGACTACGAGGCCGTGCTCGACGGCACCGCCACTCGCACCTCCTACGAGCGAGCGCTCGGTGACCTCACCATGCTGCTCCACGAGGCCCACGGCGAACGAGCCGTGGTGCTCATCGACGAGTACGACGAGCCGATCCACGCCGCTCACGTGCATGGCTACGGTCGCGAGATGCTGGGGTTCTTTCGAGCATTCCTCACTGCTGGTCTCAAGGACAACTCACATCTCAAGCGCGGCGTGCTCACGGGGATCCTCCGCGTGGCCAAGGAGAGCATCTTCTCTGGTCTCAACAACCTCACGGTCCTATCGCTACTCGATCCGCGCTTCGCGGGAGCGTTCGGCTTCACCGAGCCCGAAGTCGCTCACTTGCTCGCGCTCGCCGGCCACACCAGCCGCGCCCAGGAAGTCCACGACTGGTACCAGGGCTACCGCTTCGGCAACGAGACCATCTACAACCCGTGGAGCGTCCTGCAGTTCCTCAGCGCGCCCGAGCGCGGCCCCCAGCCCTATTGGCTCTCCACCAGCGGCAACGAGCTCGTCCAGCAGGCGCTACGACAGCGCGCGCCCACTCTCGCCCGCGACCTCGAGGTCCTCTTGGCCGGAGAGGAGATCGTGGCCGAGCTCGACGAGCACGTGGTGCTCGAGCAGCTCCACACCGATCCACGCGCGCTATGGAGCCTGCTCACATTCTCGGGCTACCTCCGCGCCGGCCCCGAACCGGGCGCATCCTTGGAGTACCGCCTGTCGATCCCCAATCGCGAGGTCCGGCAGCTCTATGCCTCCACGTTTCGGCAGTGGCTCGACGAGAGCTTGCGCGACCACGGCGGAAGCGTGCCACGCTTGACGGCAGCCCTGCTCGGGGGCGACGCCGAAATCGTCGAAGACCAGCTGCGGCGCTTCGTCGAGGCGCTCCTCTCGTACCACGACCGCAAGGCCGTCGACGCCGAGTCGCTCGTCCATGGCTTCGTGGTGGGGCTGCTCGCCACGCTCGAGCCGGGCCATCGAGTCCGCAGCAACCGCGAGTCCGGCGATGGGCGACCCGACGTGCTCGTGATCCCACAGCAGCCTGGACGCGCAGGGGCGCTCTTGGAGCTCAAGGTTGCGCGCCCGGGTCGCAAGACGCTCGACGAAGCGGTCGCCGAAGGAATCGCGCAGATCCAGAGCCGGGACTACGCCACCGAGCTGCGCGCGATCGGGGCATCGCCCATTCATGCGTTCGCCGTGGGCTTCGACGGTCGGCAGGTTCGCGTAGCGCTCGCCCCTTGAGTCGCGTCGAGCATGATGAAGACCGCCGCTGTTCCGGCGATCGCGAGGGCTGACAATGTCGTCCTGAGGTGCCATGTTGTCTTGCTGGACACCGACTGCCGTCAGGCATCACCGAGCCCGGGTAGCACGAGCTGCCCCCTCGGCGCGGGCTCGAGCTCCGCGGCCAACTCGGCCTCCGTCGCCTCCGCGCGCCGACGACGGCGTGGCTTGGACATGCCGGAGGCCTCGACCTCCTGCTCCGCCGCACGCCGACGTCGGCCCGTCTCGGGCAAGAGCTGCCGGGCCAGGCTCGACTCGCGCTGGAAGAACCCCTGCGTGTGATACGAGTCCGCGAGCTCGAGGTGCTCGTAGTCGAAGTGGTGACAGAGCTCATGAAGCAGCGTCCGCAGGAACGTACGAAACGCCACCACGCGCTCGTGCGCGGCCGTTCGCATCCATACGCGGATCTGCGTGCTACCGTCCTCGTGCCGGAGGTACAGCCCATGCAGCTCGCCCACGGCATTCGCAGGCCGGCGCGCCAGCACCCGCACCGGCACCACCGAGACCTCGAAGTCGGCACAGAGCTGCGCACCGAGGCCGTTGCACGCCTTCTGCACGGCGCGACGATCGTCGGCAAGCAGCGCGGCCTCGATCGCGGCGACCCAGGGCTTGGCCGTCGCGGCGTCCTGCAAGGGCAAGCGAGCGACCGCGTCGCTCTGGCGGTAGATCGCACGATCGCGGGCGGAGAGCCGGCGGTAGTAGCCGAAGCGGCGCGGCGGCTCGGGCACGGCGAGAGCTTGACAGAGCGCAATTTGCGCTGCCATGGTCCAACCGGTTCTTCGTGGCAAGTGGCCTACCGCCGCGCCTCGGCCATGTACTCGAGGAACAACGCGATCTGGAACATCGTGCCCGCAAGCACGATCCCGATGAACAACGTCGCAACGACGACGACGAGCAGCCGGCGACGACGCGCTCGAGGGTCACGGCCGAGCGCCTCGAGCAGCGCCAGCAACGAGGGCCACCGCGCGCCCGGATCAGCAGCCAGGCCGCGACGGAGCACCCCGACGAGGTATCGAGGCACACCGCGACACGGCTGACCGGTCGGCCCTTCGCGCTTGGCAGCGCCGAGATCCACCAACCGCTCGCTCGCCCACGGCGGAGCACCGCACAACGCCTCCCACAGGGCAACACAGAACGCGAACTGATCGGCGGCCGGGCTCGCCCGCTCGCCCGCGTGCTGCTCCGGCGCCATGTACAGCGGCGTACCGGCATGAGCGATCGTCAACCCGCCCGCGACCGCGAGCAGAACCGACCGTTCCGTCTCGCTCCCATGCTCAGTGGCGTGCGCCAGGCCGAAGTCGACGACGAGCACGCGATCATCCCTCGCGACGAGCACGTTCTCCGGCTTGAAATCGCGATGCACGAGCCCGGCCGCGTGCGCCGCTGCAAGCCCGCGGCCGGCCGCCAGGAACGTGTCCAAGAGCTCGCGTCGCGTCCGCTCTCCCTGCGCTTGCCAGGCCCGCAGATCCAGCCCGTCGACGAGCTCCATCGCGATCCACACGCCATGCTCGTGAACCCCGGCCTCGTACACCGTGACCACGTTCGGATGCGTCAGGCGAGCCATGGCCTGGGCCTCGCGCAGCAGCCGGCGGCGATCGACGTCCTCGGCCCCGCCCGCCACGACCTTGAGCGCGACACGGCGCCCGAGCTCGGGGTCGCGGGCCACGTACACCACACCGAGCCCGCCGCGACCGATCTCCCGCTCGAGCTCGAACCGGCCGACGCACACCGGCGGCGGATCCCCGCCGAACAGCGCAGCCTCGGCCCGCGCGGCCGAGAGCCGTGGCCCCAGCGCATCGGCGGCCGGACGCAGGGCAACGCGACGGAGCGGCTCGGGCATCTCGACGTGCACTATCATGCAACCGGAGTGGACGACCTGCAGGCGCTGCAAGCATGGGCCAACGGCGACGCCGCGGCCGGGCGAGCGTTCTACCGCCGCCATGCCGAGCGCATCGCCGCGTTCGTGACTCGCAAGCTGCCCGACGAAGCCGCCGACGTCGTGCAGCGCGTGTTCCTCCGCTGCTTGCAGGCGGTCCGCGACGGTCGCGAGATCCGGCACCCCCGAGGCCTGCTCTACGCGATCGCACGCCGCGAGCTCGTCGATCACCTGGCCGCGAGGACCCGCGCCGCGTTCGATCCGCTGGTGACCAGCTTCGCGGACGTGGCCACGAGCCCGACGCAACGGCTCGTGCGCCACGAGGCCGCACGCGCGCTGGCGGTCGCGCTCGATGCGCTTCCGCTCGATCACCAGCTCGCGCTCGAGCTCTACTACTGGGAAGAGCTGTCGACGCAAGACGTCGCCGACGCGCTCGGCATCAGTCGCTCGGCGGCGATCAACCGTCTCCACCGCGCGCGGGCCCAGCTGCGCGAGCGCCTGGCCTCCGCGAGCGCAGGCGAGGCCGAGTCCGCCGCGCTGGCAGAGATCGAGCGCTGGGGCCCACCGGAGCCCGAATCGGAGGCGTGAGATCGCTCGCACGAAACGACCGCGATCGCAGTCGGGCTCGCCGGTCTTCAGCGGCACCCAGCAAGGAGATCACATGCTTCGCAGCATCGCCGCCGTCTTCACCGGATATCTCACCATGGTCGTCGGAGTCGTGGGCTTCGATGCGTTCCTGCTCGTCGTGTTCTCGGACGTGTTCTCGCGCAAGCCGGGGCCGTACGAGGGGCCCGCGTGGATCCTCGTGCTCGAGCTCGTCGCGGCCGCGTTGATCGCCGGCGTGGGCGGCTGGGTGTGTGGTTTCATCGCGCGCCGGGCCGAGGTGAAGCACGCGCTCGTGCTCGGCGGCCTGATGCTCGTGCTGTCGATCGTGAGCCTCGTCGGAGACGCAGGGCTCAAGCCGCTCTGGTCCTCGATCGCGATCGCCGTGCTGCCCCCGCTGGCGCTGGTCCAAGGGGCCCGGCTGCGTGCCGAGCAGGCCCACGGCTGAGCTTCGACGAGCCCCACGCCGCCGGCCCGTGCTGGTAAGCTCGCGCCATGGAAGAGAACCCCCTGGTCGCAGCGTTCCTGCCGGTCGCGCTCGGCATCGTGATGCTCGGCCTCGGATTGTCGCTGTCGAGCGACGACTTCAAGCGCGTGGTCAAGTATCCGAAACCCGTGCTCGTCGGGCTCGTGTGCCAGATGCTCGTGCTGCCGTTCGCGTGCTTCGCGATCGCGAGGGGCTTTGGGCTCGCACCCGCGCTCGCCGTCGGGCTGATGCTGCTCGCCGCGTCGCCGGGCGGCGCGACCGCGACCCTCTTCAGCCATCTCGCCAAGGGCGACGTCGCGCTCAACGTGACGCTCACCGCCATCAACTCGGTACTGTCGCTGCTCACGCTACCGCTCATCGTGAACTTCGCGATGGAGTCGTTCATGGGCGCGGGGCACTACATCCCGATGCAGACCGCCAAGATCGTGCAGGTGTTCGCGATCGTGCTGGTCCCGGTCGGGCTCGGCATGCTCGTGCGATCGAAGCGACCCGAGCTCGCCGAGAAGCTGGCGCGACCCGTGAAGCTCTTGTCCGCGGTCGTGCTCTTGCTCGTCATCACGTTTGCGGTCGCGAAGGAACGCGCGCACATCGGCGACTACTTCCAGCAGGTCGGGCTCGCCGCGCTCGCGTTCAATCTCGTGAGCATGGCAGTCGGCTACTTCGTGCCACGCATCGTCGGCATCACCGAGCGACAGGCGATCGCAATCGGCATGGAGATCGGCATCCACAACGGCACGCTCGCCATCGCGGTCGCGGGCCCCACGGTGCTCGACAACAGCACGATGGCGATTCCGCCGGCGATCTACAGTCTCATCATGTTCTTCACCGCCGCCGCGTTCGGCTGGCTGGTGAGCAAGCGCGCCCAATAACGAAGCCGCTCCATGGTCGATCTCGACTCGCCCCTGACCCGCGTGTTGGGACCCGAGCACGGCTTGACCGTCTCCCGCCCATACCCGTTTTGTCTGGTGCTCGAGCCACGCGTCGACACCGAGCGCGACTTCTTGCACGAGGATCTCCTCGCCCCCGCGCACCGCGAGGCCTTCTTCTCGCTGGTCGACGCCACCGGGCTGGTCGTGGTGCGTGGCGTCCATACCGACCCGAGCCGCTACCGTGACGTGCGCGGCAAGTCGAGCCGCGGTCGACTGAGCCAGGGCGAGTACTTCCACCACGACGGCTGCTCGGGGCCCACCAAGCCGCGCATCGTCGAGATCCGCTGCCCGTATCAGAGCGTCCCGCGGACCATCGGCACCTCGATCGCGCCGTTCCCCGCCACCGTCCACGCGATGCTCCGCGAGCTGCCGACGAGCCTGCAGGGCAGCGCCGAGCTGCGGCCCTGGTGCGAGCGGCTCCGCGACCCCGTGTACGCGGACGACGGGCTCGCCCTCGCCGACCTCGATCACGTGCAAGGTCTGCTCAACCGCGCCATTCGCCGCGGGCTGAGCGCTGCGGCCGCGCGAGCGTACCTCCGCGACGTCGACCGCCGCTGCGAGGCCTATGCCGAGCCGTGGCAGCTGGGCGAGAGCCGCTTCATTGCCAATGCCAGCACGCCACGCACCATGCAGCACCGTCGCGCCTACGTGCTGAGCCACGCCGAGCACGGACCCAACGGCAGCCTCCTCAAGCGCTGGCCAGCCGAAGAGCTGTGACCCGCTGGACGGACCCACGCTGATGGTCGTCGGCTGGGGCAGAATGCTGTTCGGCTCGGTGATGAATCGGAAGCCCGGAGCCCGGAGCCCGGATCGATCAACCGCGAGGCGCGCTCCATTGCAGCTGCGCGCCCCGAGCAGGCTCATCTCGAATTCGCGCCTCATAACCGCTCATCTGCCTGCTACACCGTTTCCATCCGGCCCACGCACCGAGCCCGGCAGTTCCACCGATCCATTCGTCATGACGATGGATCTCTGCATAGCTGCCTGATATCATCATTGGATCGCGCGCTGCGTTAGAATGCACCAGAGCACCAGCACGCCGGAGAGCTGTCATGGAAAACCTCGTCTTGGGCGATCCCATCTCCGTGACTCATCATTCGGTGCTGCGCCGCGCCGTACGAGCAGCCGACGGGCTGCCGCTGATCATCAAGTCGGCCCCTGCAACTCACCCCACTCGAGCCCAGCTCGAGCGACTGCGGCGAGAGTACCAGCGGCTGCAGATGCTCGAATCACCCTATGTCGTGACTCCCATCGAGTGTATCGACGAGGGCGACCGCGTATTCATCGTATACGAGGACAAGAGCTACGAGTCACTGGCCAATGCGCTCGATGGCCAGGTGTCGCTGGCGGAGTTCTTCGGGTATGCCCAACAGCTCGCCAAGGCGCTCGAGGACATCCACGGGGCAGGAATCACCCACCGCGACATCAAGCCCAGCAATGTGCTCGTCAACGCGGCCGGCAAGCTCGAGATCATCGATTTCGGCAGCGCGTCGCTGCGGGTGCGTGAACGACAGCCGAGCGGGGCAGCCGGCACGATCGAGGGCTCGCTCCCGTACATCGCGCCCGAGCAGACCCGGCGGATGAACCGCATCATCGACCACCGGTGCGACTTCTACAGCCTCGGGGTCATGTTCTACGAGCTGCTCACCGGCCAGCTCCCGTTCGTCGCTCACGACCTGCTCGAGTGGATTCACTGCCACGTCGCCGAGGTTCCGCCCCCGCCGACGGCGTTGCGCCCCGAGCTGCCCCGGCCGGTCGAGGACATCGTCCTCAAGCTGATGGCGAAGCTGGCCGAGGACCGCTATCAGAGCGCCCGCGGCCTGTCCCACGACCTCGAGCGCTGCCAACGCGAGTGGCAAGAAAACGGCCGGATCACGCCGTTCGTGCTCGGCGAGCACGATCACTCGCTGCGGTTCGAGCTGCCGCAGACGCTCTACGGCCGCGACGAGGAGCGCGAGCAGCTCTTGCAGGAATTCGCGGATGTGCGTCGTACGGGCACGCCCCACCTCAGCATGGTCCGCGGATACTCGGGCGTCGGCAAGTCGGCGCTGGTCAACGAGCTGCACCGGCCGATCGTAGTGGCGCGCGGCCGGTTCATCTCGGGCAAATTCGACCAATTCCAGCGAGATGTTCCATACGCCACGTTCTGCCACGCGCTCGAGTCCCTGGTCCAGCAGATCCTCGGGGAGTCCCCCGCTTCGCTGGCACAGTGGCAACGACGGCTGCGCCAGGCCGTCGGAGACAACGGTCGCGTCATCGCCCAGGTCATCCCATCGGTCGAGCTGGTCATCGGTGCGCAACCGCCGGTCCCAGAGCTGCCGTCCAACGAGGCCCGGAACCGATTCCAGCGGGTATTCGACGACTTCCTGTCGGCGCTGTGCTCGGCCGAGCATCCCCTGGCGATATTCCTCGATGACCTGCAGTGGGCCGATCAAGCCAGCATCGACCTCATCCGCTACCTGTTCACCACTTCGCGGATCCAGCACTTCCACCTGATTGGGTCGTATCGCGACAATGAGGTGACATCATCCCACCCGCTGATGATCGTCCTGGACGAGCTGGGCCAGCGGGATGGCCAACGAGAGGGCCAGTCGAGCACCATCACGCTCGCGCCGCTGACCCTCTCCCATGTGCAGCACATGCTCGGGGATGCGATGGCCACCCGTGAGGAGGACGTCGCCAGCCTGGCGCGGCTGGTCCACGACAAGACGGGCGGCAACCCGTTCTTCATCGGTCAGCTGCTCTACTCGATGTACGATGATGGGTTCATCCGGCGCGGCACGAACGCCTGGGAGTGGAGCGAGGACGAGATCCGGCAGAGCAACTACAGCGACAACGTCGTCGAGCTGATGCTGGCCAAGCTGTCGACCCTCTCGACCCGCGCGATCGCAACCATGAAGGCCGCAGCATGCCTGGGCAGCATGTTTCACGTGCGAGACATGGAGATCGCGACCGGTGCGAGCGCAACGGAGGTCGCCGAGGTGCTCGAGGAATTGTATGCCCACGGCTATCTCATCGACATGGGTACTCGCGTCCAGCTTGGTCACGATCGAATCCAGCAGGCCGCATATGCACTGTTCGAGCCCGCCGAGCGGGCGGCGGCCCACCTGGCCCTGGGCCGCGGCTTCCTGCGGGAGCTGACCGAGGAGCAGCTGGCCGAGCGGCTGTTCGACGTCGCAACCCAGTTTGCCCAGGCGGTCGAGCGACTGACCGACGCCACCGAGCGGCATGCCATCGCGCGACTGTTCTTGCGCGCCGGACAGAAGGCCAAGACCTCGGCGGCGTACGAGGCGGCCATCCGGTTCCTGACGCTGGCCAAGGCGCTGCTGCCCGAGACCTGCTGGGAGCACGACTACGCGCTGGCCTACGCGACCTACGTCGGTCTCGCCGAGGTGTTCGCCGTGTCGTCGCACGAGGGCCATGCCGAGGCGGATCGACTGTTCGACATCGCGCTCGAGCACAGTCGGACCAACGTCGACCGGGGGGCGATCTACCGCATCAAGGTCGAGCTGGCCACGGTACGCTCGGACATCGAGTCCGCCGTGCCGCTGGCGCTGGCTGGCCTGCGGCTCCTGGGCATCGAGATCCCGGCCCAGCCCGACGACGCCGCCATGCAGCGAGAGTACGACCTCGTCTGGCACAACCTCGACGGCCGCGCCATCGAGTCGCTGGTGGATCTACCGCTCGCGGACGATGCCGAGCACCTGACGCGCATGGTTCTCCTGGCCGTGCTGCAGATCCCCGCGCTGTTCGCCGGCGGAAACCTGCTGGCCGTCGTGTCGTACCGCATGGTGAACCTCAGCCTGCAGCACGGCAATTGCCCGGCATCCGTCAATGGCTATGGATGGTTTGGGCTGTTCTTGCAGGCGTATCACCGCTATCACGACGGCACCTGCTTCTCCCGGCTCGCTTACGACCTGGTCCACGCGCATGGCTTCGAGCGCTTCGAGCACTCTGGCAACTACTTCATGGAGCTGAGCAGCTACTGGACCGGCTCGATCTCCGACATGATCGGCTTCGCGCGAGAGTGCTACTTCCATGCGCTTCGCAACGGCGACGTCGGGTTCGCGAGCTATGGCTGCAATCACACGGTCACCAACCTGCTGGCTCGCGGTGACGTGCTCGCAGACGTGGACGCACAGGCGGATCAGTGGATCGACTATCCGCGGCGGACGGGCTTCCAAGACGTGGTGTGCGTCATTCGCTCGACTCAGCAGTTCGTCCGCTCGCTCCGCGGGCTCACCCACGAGCTCGTCAGCTGGGACCAGCCCGACTTCGACCTCGCGCAGTACGAGGCCGAATTCTTGCCCCCGCGCGTGACGACCGCGATCTGCTGGCATCACGTCCTCCGCATGACGACCCTCTACTACGTCGGCGAGTACGAGCAGGCGCTCGCCGCCAGCGAGCGGGCCCGGGCGCTCTTGTTCAGCTCCGCGTTCCACCCCCAATACCACGACTACTTCCAGCTCCGCTCGCTGTGTCTCGCGGCCTGCTACCGCGCTGCGTCGAGCGAGCTCCAGGCTGCGTACGCAGAGGAAATGCGGGCCAACCTCGAGCTGATGGAGCGATGGACCGACTGCAACCCACAGAATTTCGAGGCCAAGACCCGGCTCGTACAGGCGGAGTGGTGCCGGGCTCGGGGTCGGATGGACGAGGCGATGCAGCGCTATGATCAAGCGGTCGCGTCGGCCAGGCGGTACCGGCTCATCTACACCGAGGCGCTGGCCCTCGAGCGTGCCGGCCACGCCTATCGCGAGCACGGGCTCGGCGAGGTCGGCAATGTGCTGCTCGCCCAGGCCATGCTTCGCTATCGCGCGTGGGGTGCCGAGGGCAAGGTCGACCACCTCGTCGGCCAGTTCCCCCACATTCGCGGGCTCGAGGCCGGCTCGTCGTGGATGGATGATTCGGCCACCCTCCACCACACCTCGTCGACCGCAGACGTGTCCGACGTGGACAGCATGAGCCTCGCCAAGGCGGTACAAAAAGTATCAGCAGAGCTCGACCTCGACCGGCTGCTCGAGGCGCTCCTCGGAGTGGCGATGGAGAACGCCGGCGCGAACGTCGGGCGGCTGTTGCTCATGGAGGGCGATCGCTACGAGATCGCAGCCGCGGCCCGGCTACGCGGTGGAGAGCTCGTCGTCGAGAAGGGCGACGACGCCAAGGACGGCCGGCCGCTCCCCGAGGACATCATCTACAAGTGCTGGCGCACCAACAAGCCCGTGTTCGTCGAGGATGCGGAGGCTCGGCTCCACGGCTCTCATGCCCCGGCAGGGCTGGATGCACCCGCACGATCGAGCGCGTGCATCCCGCTCAAGCGACACGGTCGCGTCGTCGGCATGTTCTACCTCGAGAACACCGTGGTCTCGGTGACCTACACCGCCTCGCAGGTGCACCTGCTCGACCTCATCGCATCGCAGGCGGCAATCTCGTTGTCCAACGCGCTCTTGTACCGGGATCTGCAGCGAGAGAACCAGGAGCGGCTCGAGGCCGAGCGCGAGCTCCGTAACGCCAAGGGCCGGGCCGAGGCCGCCAACCGGGCCAAGAGTGCGTTCCTGGCCATGATGAGCCACGAGCTGCGAACCCCGCTCAACCCGATCATCGGGTTCACCTCGCTGATGCGCAGCGAGATCACCAACGAGGAGCACCTCGACTATCTCGGCACCATGTCCGAGGCTGCGGAGCACCTGCTGGAGCTGCTCAGCGACATCCTCGAGTACAGCAAGCTCGAGGCGAGCACGACGGGCCTGTCGTCGCGGCAATTCTCGATCGGCAAGCTGATCGGCGAGTGTATCGCTCAGGTCACTCAGAGAACGGAGCAGAAGCACCTGACGCTGGACGTCGTCGCCGATGAAGCGGTGATGGCCAGACAATTCGTCGGCGATACCAAGCGGATCCGCCAGATGGTGCTGAACTTGCTCGACAACGCGGTCAAGTACACGAAGCTCGGGGGGATAACGCTCGACGTGTCGGCGGTGGAGCGCGACCGGGAGACGAGCCTGGTATCGATCAGCGTCGAGGACACGGGCATCGGCATTGCCGAGGATCAGCAGGCCAACATCTTCGAGCCGTTCTTCCAGTGCGACAGCTCCTCCACGCGGCGGTACGGCGGAGCCGGGCTGGGCCTCGCGATCACCAAGCAGCTCGCGCTGCTCCTGTCGGGGGACGTGAGCGTGACCAGTGTGCCCGGGAAGGGCTCGTGCTTTCGACTCACCGTGCCGCTCCGTCGGGTCGACCCGCTCGATGGGCGTGAGGAGGTCACCACCCCCGAGCTCGCTGCGGGCGGGCGCCGGGCGACGGTGCTGGTGGTCGAAGACAACGACCTCAACGCACGAGTCATGACCTCGCTGCTCAAGAAGCTCGGCCACGCCGTGCTGCGGGTGTCGAGCGGCGCCGAGGCGGTGCGTACGTTCCCCACGCAGCCGTTCGACCTCGTGCTGCTCGATCTGCAGATGCCGGGCATGGACGGCTACCAGACCGCCGTCGCGATCCGCAAGGATCTCGGGAGCTTCGAGGTACCGATCGTCGCGGTGACGGCCCATGCGTCGGCCGCCGCCCGGGCCAAGTGCATGGCCTCCGGGATGAACGACTTCCTGACCAAGCCGATCTCGCTGAGTCAGATGACGGCGACCCTGGGGCAGTGGCTCGACGGTCCGAATTGAGCTGATAGGCTGGGGGCCACGCATGACGGCCAAGAAGAAGCCCGCCTCCACCGCCAAGCCGACCAAGAAGAAGACCTCCGCCGTCACGCCCGCCGAGCAGCCCAAGCGAGCGAAGACCAAGCGTGCCGCCGCCGAGCCGAGCGGCGGCGGAGCCGAGCCGTCGCTCGCGACGCAGGTCCAAACCACGCTGGCATGGCTCGAGCGCCACGGCACCCAGAAGACCCTCGACGGCATGGCGGGCTATGGCATCACCGCGAGCAAGGCGTTCGGCGTGACGGTGGCCGACATCCGTGCGCTGGCCAAGCAGCTCGGGCGAAACCACGAGCTCGCGGCCGCGCTGTGGGACACGGGCTGGTACGAGGCGCGCATGCTGACGGCCTTCATCGACGAGCCCGCCCGCGTCACCCCGGCACAGATGGACCGCTGGTGCCGCGACTTCGACAACTGGGGCATCTGCGACACGCTGTGCTTCCACCTGTTCGACCGTACGCCGCACGCGTTCGGCAAGGTGACGCAGTGGGCCCGTCGGCGCGACGAATTCGTCAAGCGCGCCGGCTTTGCGCTGCTGGCCTGCCTCGCGCTCCACGACCGGCGCACCGGCAACGAGCCGTTCGTTCGCTGCCTGCCGCTGCTCGAGGGTGCTGCCGAGGACGAGCGTAACTTCGTCAAGAAGGCCGTCAGCTGGGCGCTGCGCTCCATCGGTGGCCGCAACGCCGAGCTCAACGCCGCCGCGCTGGTCGTGGCCCAGCGCCTCGCGGCCTCCTCCGATGCCACGGCGCGCTGGGTGGGCAAGGACTCCCGCGCGGGCCTCACGAGCCCTGCCACGCTCGAGCGGATCGCCGTTCGGGCTCGAGCTCGAGGCGCGTGACGAGCCTCGCCGAGCATCGAGGATTGTAGCGCCGGGGAGTTGCCTCGCCCCGCGTCCACAAGTAGGTTCGGGCCATGCTCAGGCTCGCCAAGCTCCCCGTCACTCTGCTCCTCGCGCTCACGCTACCGTCCATCGCGCTCACACTGCCCGGCTGCGGCCCAAAGGAGGAGGAAAAGAAGGTCGAAGCGGTCAAGGAGCTGCCCAAGGCCAGCAACGGCTCGCCGATCTCGGCCGAGCTCATCGAATTCATCGGTACGGGTGCCGAGCGCGGCCTGAAGATCCGCCTCTACAACCACGACGAGAGCAAGGCCGCCGTCGGGATGATGTTGCTGTTTCGCTACAAGGACGCGAGCGGCAAGCCCCTCAAGGTCAAGGTCGGCACGCCGTTCGAGGCCGACACCGACTTCACCTCGGTGTCCGGCAACAAGTACAAGGTCGAGCCCAAGAAGAACGCGACGCTCGAGCTCGACGGGCGCATGCTCGCGGTCCCGGCCGAGGCCACCACCGTCGAGATCCTCGCGTCATCGGTGAGCTCGCTCGCGGCCGATGGCGTGGCGATCGAGGACTGGTGGAAGCAGGAGAACGCCACCGAGTGGCCGAAGGGCTGAGCGGGGCGAGACGCGGCTACGAGGGCCAGGCGCACACGATTCCGAGGAAGCAGGACATGCCGTCCGGGCAGGTCTGCCCGCTCCCGCAGTCGAGCCAGCAGTCGTTCGAGGGATCGTCGATGATGTCCTGACAGACGACCGGCGCGTTGCCGGTGGGGGGAGCGGGAGGGCAGTCGGTCACATCGGCACAGCCCTGCGCCATGCAGGCCCCGTCGCCGCCGACGGTGACGCAGATCTCGTCGGCCGTGCACACGAGCGCCTCGTCGAAGGCGATGCAGTTGCCGTAGCCCGTGGGAGCGTCGCAGGCCGAGATGTCGAGGGCGGTGCAATCGGGGGTGCAACCGACCGCGGCGCCGCCGAGGCCCACATCGGCGCAGTCGAGCACGCTCGGGGCGGCGACGTCACAGGGCTCTGGCCCCGTGATCAAGCCGTCTCCGCAGTCGTGGCAGCCCGAGAGATCGTAGGTGGAACAATCGTCCAAGCAGGCCAGCGTGCCGTTCCCGAAGCCCTCCGTCACACAGGTGGCGCCGCCGAGATCCGCGCCGTCGCACGGCTCGACGCCGTCGATGACGTCGTTGTTGCACATGATGCACTGGCTGAAGTCGTAGCCGAAGCAGTCGGGCGAGCAGCCGAGCACGCCGCTCGAGTAGCCCTGGCTCTCGCAGGTCTCACCGAGCAGCAGGAAGTCGTCGCAGAGCTCGTCGCCATCGACGATGACGTTGCCGCAGGCGCTGCAGCCGTCGGTCTCGAGCGTGCCGCAATCGAGCGCGCACGCGAGCGTGCCGGTTTCGAACCCGAGGCCCTGGCAGGTGTTGCCCGCGAGGTCGGTGCCGTCGCACACCTCCTTGGCCTCGGCGACGTCGTTGCCGCAGGTGATGCTGGTGCAGTCGCTCGTGTCGTAGTTCGTGCAGGTGACGGCGCAAGCGAGGGCACCGCCGTCGAAGCCCTGCGAGAGGCAGCTCTCGCCGCCGAGATCTTCGCCATCGCACGCTTCGTCCGCGTCGATGATGCCGTTACCGCACGCATCGACCGGACCGGTGCTCGACGAGTCGGCGGTCGTGTCGGCACCGCTCGATTCCGAAGACGAGGACGACTCGGAGCTCTCGCTCGGCGTGGTGGTGGTGGAGGTGGAGGTGGAGTCGGTAGAGCTAGTGGAGCCCTCGGTGTCGACGGGCACGACGGCGTCGTCACCCGGGCAGGCGGTCGTTCCGAGGGGTAGCGCGAGCAACAGCGAGAACGAGGAAGTACGGGCAAGCGAGCGGGGGCGTACGAGCATGGAGAGAGCATGGATCATCCCGAGCCCACTCGCACTCGCTCCCCGAGTGCCGATCGACACGAGCATCGCGCTCATGCGGTACGCTGAGGTGAGCCCGCCAGCCGGCGCGTGAAATCGCCATGACTCACCCATCGTTCGCCGTCTCGATGCTGCACCGCATCGCCGCCCTCTCCCTGGCCTTGTCGTCGATCTCCGCGTGTCGCAGCCGCTTGCCGCCGCTCGACGAGCCGGCGGGCCCCGTGGTCCACATCGAGGATCCGAAGTACGTGGTGCCGCAGAGCGCCTACGAAGCGCTCTCCCGCCCGCCGGGGATCATGCCCTCGCTGGCGATCGTCCGCGGACCGTCGCGGGAGTGGGGCGAGATCCCGCCGCTGAAGTACGAGATCAATGGCTTTCGCGCGGACGGTCACGGCTGCCTCGACGCCGACAACCACGCGAGCGTCCCCGAGGTCGAGGTGCTGTGTCCGATCCACCCGTACTTCCTGGTCAGGGGCGAAAACCGCTTCCTGACCGAGCAGGAGGGCTACCAGCTGGCGATCGAGCGCTGGGACTACCTCCGCTCGAAGTCGATCGTCGAGCTTGCCAAGCTCGGCGACGGCCGCGACGTGAGCTTCGAGCTCGACCTCGACCTCCCCGAATGGCCATGGGTGCACGGCCAGCCGATCGTCGACACGGACGAGACCCGCGAGGCCCTGTACCTCGAGGTCTACGCGTTCCACGACCGCCTCGTCGACGTGGGCCAGGGCGGCAGCGCCGAGCAGCTCGAGCAGGAGGTGCTCTCGACCACCGCCGCGTATGTGCGAGCCAGCGAGCTGCGCGGCAAGCCCTACACATTCCTCGAGGAGATGATCGACGGGCTCCAGGGCCGCCCGATCGGCAACCGGCCCGACCACAGCGTGCATCTCGGCGAGCTCCCGCACCCGACCGCCATCGAAGTGTTCGCGGGCGGAAGGCTCGCGCGCGTCCTCAGCGACTCGTACCATCTGATCACCCTCAAGAGCAACCTCAACGATGGTATGTGGGGTGACTCTGGCGACACCGTGCTCGCCTGCGACTTGTGGTACCGCCAGGACACCGCCGGCGAGTGGACCCTCGACGCCGTCGTCCCCCGGTTCTCCACGTATGTCCGTCTCGACGCCAACGTGTCGCCGGTCTCCGACGACAACCTCCGCGCGCTGTTCGGGATGAGCTCCTTCTGAACGGGTGGAGCCGCGCTACGAGAACGGCGGCGGGATCGGGATGCTGGGGGTCGCCTGCAAGGGCTCGCCCAGCGGCGGAGGAATCGGAATGCTGGGGGTTCCGCCGGTGATGCTCGCCAGCTCCTCCGCCGAGAGCTCACGGGATCGCGCCAGGGACTCGAGGGATGCGTGCGTGCTGGGTTTCTTCATGACTCGTCCATGATGATGGACTCGCTCGCGGGCGAATCGATCACGGCTTCGTGCAAGAATTCGTACCGACGTGTGCGCAGCCAGCGATCTCACGGACGCCACGAAGCCTCGGCTCGGTTACGGTCCCTCGGGGTGGTCGGCGAGCCACTGATCTGCTTCGGCGAGCTCCGACGCGTGACCGCCGGCTCGGAATCCATCGCGCGCCTGCTCGGCCACGCTGCGAGCCCGGGCCCGGTCGCGGCCCGCATCGGCAGGTGCGTCCCACAGCGCCCGCGCCAGCACCAAGCGAGCCGCGGCCAGGTGCTCGGCCGGGAACGCACGGTTCTCCCTCAGCGTCACCGCCCGCTGGGCCAGCGGTATCGCATCGCCCGGGCGGTCCTGTGCGAGCGCAACGTTCGCGAGGTTGTCGAGGGTGCTGGCCACATCGGGATGCTCGGGGCCCAGCGTCTTTTCTCCGATCGCGAGGGAATGCTCGAACAGCTGCTTGGCCTCACCGTAGGCACCCGTGAGGTAGTAGACGGCGCCGAGGTTGTCGAGGGTGCTGGCCACGTCGGGATGCTCGAGGCCCAGCGTCGGCTCCCAGATCGCGAGGGCACGCTCGTAGAGCACCTTGGCCTCCTCGTAGGCGCCCGTGGACGCGTGGATGTTGGCGAGGTTGGTGAGGCAGGAGGCCACCTCGGGGTGCTCGGGGCCGAGCGCCTGCTCCACGATCGCGAGCGCACGTTCGAACAGCACCTTGGCCGCGTCGTAGTCACCGGTGATGGCATGGACGGTGGCGAGGTTGCTGACGTAGCCGACCACATCGGGATGCTGGGGACCGAGCGCCTGCTCCATGATGGCGAGCGCACGCTCGTAGCGGCCCTTGGCCTCGTCCAGGGAACCGACGCTCTGGTCGATGTTGGCGATGTTGATGAACAGGATCGCTTGCCGCAGCTGCTCGCCACGTTGCACGTCCAAGAGCGCCACCTCGGCCAGCCGACCCCACCGTCGTCCCTCCACCGGTCGTGCCGCACGGAGCCCCACGATGTCCACGAGCGCGGCTGCGGCATCGAAGGCGACCTCGGACGTCGCCCCCATGGCCGCCTCGAAGTACGCGTGCTCGAGCTCGGCCTCCGCCGCTGGATAGTCGCCGCTCCTCGCCAGCAGCGAGCCCAGCTGCAAGCGAGCCGCAGCCACCAGCGGTGACCAACCGAGCGCCTCGGCTCGCGCGAGCGCGTCGCGGGTCAGCAAGAGCCCCTGGTCGTAGCGCCCGGCCTGCTCGAGGTTCCCCGCCCGCACCACGTCGGCCCGGACCGCGCGCAGTGGCTCGCGATCCTGCTGCGGCGGGGGTTCGAGCGCCTCCAGCACCTCTTCGTCGCGACATGCCGTCACCGGCCCGAGCTGCGCCGCAGCGCTCGCTGCCCTGTGGAGCACGCCCGCATCCGCCCGCGTCAGCTCGTCGACCAGCGACTCGAGCTCCATGCGTCGCTCGTCGAGACACCACAGCGATCGGTCGAGCGTCTCCGCGTCCCACTGGCCGCGGACATCGGCATCGAGGCATGCATCCACTCGCGCCTGTCGCCATTCGACCGCCTGTCGCTCGAGCCACGGCACGACCTTGTCCGCCGTCGTCGACGCGTAGCTCACTCTCGTGGCCACCAGCGCGTCGCGCAGCGCTTGCTCGCGCTCGGGGGTCCAGGCGGTCTCCACCTCGTCACCGGTCGCCTCGCAGGCGCTCGTCCGCGCGGCGAGGTCGAAGCGACGCTGCGCCTCGATGCCCACGCCGAGCGCTGCGAGCACGCCAGCGGCCAAGAGCCCCTTGCGGACGCCGGCGCGAGCACGGCCCTTGAGCAGTGCGTCGAGCAAGGCGTTCATCGATGGCCAGCGCTGGGTCGGATCTGCCGAGAGTCCGCGCTCGCATGCGCGGCGCAACCAACCTGGAACGACTCCGATCCCGGTAGGCGAGCGCGGCTTGCCTGCGTTGATGTTGGTGACGAGCTCGGTCGGGGTCTTCCCGGAAAACGGCAGCTCGCCGTAGAGCGCCTCCCAGAGGCTCACGCAGAACGAGAACTGGTCGGCGGCGCTGGTGAGCGCCTCGCCGAAGTGCTGCTCGGGTGCCATGTACCGCGTCGTTCCGATGACCGCACCGGCCTGGGTCAGCGGCTCACCCGAGCTCTCGACGCTCGAGGTCTGCAGCGGTGCTCGTGCACCGCTCGTGCTCGGCCCTTGATCGTGCTCGAGCTTGGCCAGGCCGAAGTCGGTCACCTTGCAAGGGCCGCGGCCGCCCGGGCCCGCGTGGGGGATGAGGACGTTGGCGGGCTTGAAGTCGCGATGCAAGAGCCCCTCGCCGTGCGCGGCAGCCAAGCCACGGCCCGCCTCGACGAACACCGCGAGGATCTCCGGCCAGCGTCGCGGCTGCTCCCGCAGCCATTCTCGCAGCGTGCTGCCCTTGACCAGCTCCATCGCCAGGATGACCCCGTGCTCGGGATCGTCATCCACGTCATGGACCGCGACGACGTTGGGATGGCCGAGCTTGGCCATGGTTCGCGCCTCGCGGACCAGCCGGGCGCGGGCGAGTGGATCGACGGATCGCGTGTGCAAGACCTTGAGCGCCACCTCGCGCTGGAGCTTGGGATCGTAGGCGCGCAGCACCCGGCCCATGCCGCCGCGGCCGAGCTCTTCGATCGGGAGGTAGCGGCCGAGGGTGGTGGCGAGCTCGAGGGGGGTGCTGGGCGTGGAGGCCGTGAAGGCCGTGGTGGGCGTCGAGGGCCCCGTCACGCGGGTTTCGAGGCTCGGGTCTGCGCTCGGGTCGGACGTCGACACTGGTAGACCCTACCTTTCTCCCTCTGTTCGAGGGAGAAAGGTAGGGCTCCTTTCAACCATGCGTGCGAATTTCCCGCACACGGCTTACGTGGCTTACGGACCCGAGTCGAGCACCTCCCGGAGTCTGGCAGCCACATCCCGGATCCGGTTCAGGCACCTCTGGAAAGCTGAGCACGACATGAACGACTCGGGCCCTGGACTGCCGCGTACCATCGGCCCATGCCCGCTCGCGACCCCAACAAGCATCCGGAGCAGCGTGCCCGTGACAACATCGACGCAGCCCTGGTCGAGGCCGGATGGGTCGTCCAGAGCGACAGGGATATGAACGTGGGCGCCGGGCTCGGCGTGGCTGTCCGCGAGTTCAAGACCGACGTGGGACCAGCCGACTACTTGCTGTACGTGGATAAGAAGCCCGCCGGGGTCATCGAGGCGAAGAAGGACGGGGTCGTCCTCACGAAGTTCGAGGCCCAGACCAAGGACTACGCGGACAACGTTCCGAAGGGAATTCCGGTCCCCATCCGGCCCCTGCCGTTCCTGTACGAGTCCACGAGCGTCGACACTCGCTTCACGAATCTGCTCGACCCCACCCCCCGCAGCCGCAAGATCTTTCGCGTCCACCAGCCCAAGACGTTGCAGGGCTGGCTCGACGCAGCCATCGCCATCCAGAAGGGTCGGCCCGATGCTCTCGTGGCGCCGACGTTCCTCGGCCGCATGAAGCAGGCACCACCGCTGAACACAGCGGGCATGTGGCCGGCACAGATCCGCGCGGTCGAGAACCTGGAGCAGTCGATCAAGGACGGCCGGCCGCGGGCGCTGATCCAGATGGCGACGGGATCGGGCAAGACGTACACGGCCATCGCGGCCCTCTACCGCCTCATCAAGTTCGGTGGGGTTCAACGTGTGTTGTTCCTCGTGGACCGGGCCAACCTCGGCCGGCAGGCCTACAAGGAGTTCCAGACGTACAAGACCCCTGACGACGGGCGGAAATTCACCGAGCTCTACAACGTCTCGTGGATGAGCTCGAACAAGATCGACTCGGTGAACCGGGTCGTGATCACGACGATCCAGCGGCTCTACAGCATGCTCAAAGGGGATGCCGAACTCGACACGGAGGTCGAGGAGAGCTCGGCGTTCATGGGCTCGGAGGGGGCGGCGGTCCGAGAGCCGCCGCCGATGGTGTATTCGGCCGCCATTCCGCCTGAGTTCTTCGACGTGGTGATCATCGACGAGTGCCACCGCTCGATCTACAGCCTATGGGGGCCGGTACTCGAATACTTCGACGCGAGCCTCATCGGCCTCACCGCCACTCCGGCAAAGAACACCTTCGACTTCTTCCGAGGGAACGTCGTCTCGGAGTATCGCCACGAGCACGCAGTGCGTGACAAGGTGAACGTGCCGTTCGAGGTGTACGAGATCCGCACCCGCATCACCGAAAGCGGTGCCTCGGTGATCGCCGATCGTACCGAGCCCGTGGTCGTGCGCAAGCGGGACCGGAAGACCCGAGCCGTACGCTGGGAGACCTTGGATGAGGATCTGAGCTACGGCGCGAAGGCGCTCGACCGCAGCGTGGTGTCCATTCCTCAGATCAGGACCGTGATCTGCGAATTCAAGGACAAGCTCTTCACTGAGATCTTCCCAGGCCGCACCGAGATCCCCAAGACGCTCTTCTTCGCAAAGGACGACAGCCACGCCGAGGACATCCTCGAGGTCATCCGCGAAGAATTCGGGCTCGGCAACAACGAGGCCGCCAAGGTCACCTATAAGCCGGAACGAGCGCTCGTCGCGGAGGGCAAGCGGCTCCCGGCCTCGCGCAAGCCAGAGGCGGTGATCCACCTGTTCCGCACCCGGCCGATGCCCTGCATCGCAGTCACCGTGGACATGATCGCCACCGGCACCGACATCAAGCCGCTCGAGTGCGTGGTGTTCATGCGCTCGGTGACGTCTCGCAGTCTGTTCGAGCAAATGAAGGGGCGCGGCGTGCGGGTAATGCCCGATACCGACTTCCAGATCGCGTGTCTCGACCCGAAGGTCAAGACCAAGACTCACTTCGTGGTCGTGGACGCCGTGGGCGTGATGGACGATCCGAAGACGGACCCGCCGATCGTGCGCGATCGGAGCCTTCCGTTCGAGAATGTCCTTGGGCTGGTGCGAGCCGGGAACCGGGAGGAGGATGTGTTGGCCACCCTGGCTGGACGACTCGACCGGATGGAACGCAAGCTGGACCGCGACCAGCAGCAGGCCATCGAGCAGGCCAGCGGTGGGGTCCGGCTCCACGGCATCATCGCGGGGTTGCTGGACGCGTTGGACCCGGACCGAGAGGACGCCAGGGCGCGCGAGGTATACGGCCTGGGCGCCGAGGACGAGCCCCTCCCGGCGCAGGTAGCGGCCGTGCAGGAGGAGCTGCGAGAGCGGGCGGCGGAGCCGATTGCTTACAATGAAAAGCTCTGTACGGCGATCCTGCACGTACGCCGCCAGCAGGACCAGATCCTGGATCCGTCGATCGACGAGGTGACACGGTCCGGACCGGCTGCACAGTACGGGGTCGATCATGATAGAGAGCTCCGCGTGTCGTTCCAGAGCTTCATCGAGGAAAACCGTGACGAGCTCGATGCGCTCCAGATCCTGCACAGCCGGCCGCACGGCCAGCGACTCACGCGGGAGAAGATCAAAGCGCTGGCGGACGCGATCGGGCAGCCGCCCCGGCAGTGGACGACGGACGCGCTGTGGGCGGCGTACGCGAAGGTTGGGGAGGGCCGGGTGAAGGAGGCGAGCGGAGAGCGATTGTGGACGGACATCGTCGCACTGGCTCGGTACGCGCTGCATCCGGAAGAAGAGCTGGTTCCGTTCGCGGATCAGGTACACCAGGCGTTCGCGGGGTGGTTGGCGCGGCAGGAGGGCAAGGGGAAGACGTTCACCAGGGAGCAACTGCGGTGGTTGGAGATGATCCGGGATCGGATTGCCGGGGACGTGGAGGTGAAGATGGATGACTTCGATGACGTGCCGTTCCTGGATGCGGGGGGATTGGGGAAGTTCTATGCGGCGTTCGGGGAGGAGCATGAGGCAGTGGTGGCGGAGCTGAACGAGGAGCTGGTAGCGTGAGCGAAAGGCGGGAACTGAAGTCGGATTCGAGGGAAGCGCTAGGGTTGCCTCAAGGCTGGACTGCGACGAGTGTTGGGAGCATCTCAGACCTCCAGGTTGGCTTTGCCTTCAAGAGCAAGGAGTTCGTAAGCGACGGTATTCGGTTGCTGCGCGGCGATAATATCGAGCCGGGGGCCCTCCGGTGGGATGGAGTAAAATGCTGGCCCAGAAACAAAGTTCGCGACTTTGAGCATCTGCTGGTCCATGTGGGGGATGTGATTCTTGCAATGGATCGCCCGGTTATCTCCACCGGATTGAAGATCGCAGCCGTTCGACAAACTGATACTCCGGCGCTCTTGGTCCAACGAGTCGCCCGACTGAGGAGCATAGTAGGCCCGAACGCCTATCTGCGCTATGCCATGGAATGCCCAGCATTCAGAAAGCATATCAGCGATGGACAAACAGGTACGATGCTGCCCCATATTAGCGGGGCTACCATCAAGTCCTTTGACATCTGGCTCGCCCCCCTCCCCGAGCAGCACCGTATCGTCGCGGAGATCGAGAAGCACTTCACCCGCCTCGACGCCGCCGTCGCCACCCTGGAGCGAGTCCAGGCGAGCCTGAAGCAGGCACGGGCCAGCGTCCTGAAAGCGGCAGTCGAAGGCCGACTCGTTCCCACCGAGGCCGAACTCGCCCGAGCAGAGGGGCGCACTTACGAGCCCGCGTCTGTGCTCCTCGAACGCATTTTGGTCGAGCGCAAGCGCAAGCACGAGGAGGTCCACGGCAAGAAGAAGTACAAATCGCCCGTCGCACCCGATACCGAGGGGTTGCCCGAGCTTCCCGAGGGATGGACGTGGGCAAGTGTGGATCAACTCTCATGGTCGTCCAGCTACGGCACATCCGTAAAATGCGACACCGTAGCTGCTGGTCCTCCGGTCTTGCGAATCCCGAATCTTCAGCGTGGGGCGATCAACCTCGAGGATCTGAAGTTCTCAACGGACACCGCCAGCCTTCGCCCGGATGGCGCAGTTGAGCCTGGAGACCTGTTGTTCGTTCGGACGAATGGTAGTCTGAACCTCATCGGACGCGGGGCAATTGTAAACACTCCGCTGATTCGCCGCAGCTGGTTCGCTTCGTACCTCATCCGTCTACGTCTCTGTGGGAATCACAACATGTGGCGTTGGGTTGGACTGGTCTGGAACAGTCGTATCGTCCGCCGGTACATCGAACGAGACGCTGCATCGAGTGCCGGCCAATTCAACGTTAGCTTGTCGACTGCCACGTTGTACCAGGTTCCTGTACCGCCTCTCAGCGAGCAGGCCCGCATCCTTGCGGAGGTCGAGCACCGGCTCTCTGTCTTCGACACGCTCGACGCTACCATCCAGCGCAACCTCGCCCGCTGCACCGGCCTTCGCCAATCCATCCTCAAGCGCGCCTTCTCCGGCAAGCTCGTCCCTCAGGACCCCAGTGACGAGCCCGCCAGTGTCCTCCTCGCGTGGATCCAGTCCCAATCCGCCTAACCGGTTCCCTCATGAGCGACGCATCCACCCTCGTCAACAAGCTCTGGTCCTACTGCAACGTCTTGCGCGACGACGGTCTGTCCTACGGTGACTACACCGAGCAGCTGACCTACCTGCTGTTCCTCAAGATGGCCGACGAGTACACGAAGGCGCCGTGGAAGCGCCCTTCGCCAGTGCCCGAAGGCTACGACTGGCCCGCCCTCCTGTCCAAGGACGGCGACGCTCTCGAGGTACACTACCGCAAAACCCTCGAACACCTCGGCAAGCAGCACGGACTGCTCGGGCTCGTCTTCCGTAAGTCCCAGAACAAGATCGGTGACCCGGCCAAGCTGCGACGCCTCGTCGCGGACCTCATCGACCGCGAGCAGTGGGTCATGGTCGGCGTAGACGTCAAAGGCGACGCCTACGAAGGCCTGCTGGAGAAGAATGCCCAAGACACCAAGTCGGGCGCAGGGCAGTACTTCACGCCACGGCCCCTCATCGACGCCATCGTTACGTGTATTCGGCCCAAGCCAGGGGAGGCGCTCATCGACCCCGCGTGCGGAACCGGCGGCTTCCTGCTCGCCGCCCACGCTTGGCTCACCGACGCCAAGCACCACCCAAACCTCACCAAGGAGGACCGAGAGCACCTCCGCCTGCATGGCCTCCGCGGCGTCGAGATCGTCCAGAGCGTCACCCGTCTGTGCGCGATGAACCTGATGCTCCACGGCGTCGGCCCCACGCTACAGGAGCTCGATGCCCTACGCGCCAAGCTCCTCAAGACGGGCAAGACCGAGGACGAAGCTGACGCGGAGATCGACGCCCGCCTGCCGATCCGTACCGACGACGCCCTGCGAGAGCTTGGCACCGCCCGCTACCAGGTCGTGCTCACCAACCCTCCATTCGGCAAGAAGTCGAGCATCATGGTCGTCACCGAAGAGGGCGAGACCGACCGTGAGCGCATCACTTACGAGCGCGACGATTTTTGGACCGCGACCACCAATAAGCAGCTCAACTTCGTCCAGCACGTGAAGAGCCTGCTTGCCATCCACGGGCGCGCGGCGGTGGTCGTGCCTGATAACGTCCTGTTCGAGGGCGGTGCGGGCGAGGTGGTCCGACGCGAACTCCTCAAGGAATGCGAGGTCCACACGCTGCTACGTCTACCCACGGGCATCTTCTACGCCCAGGGAGTGAAGGCGAACGTCCTCTTCTTCGACCGCAAGCCGGCGGCCAAGACCCCGTGGACCCGCAAGCTGTGGGTCTACGATCTACGCACCAACCAACACTTCACCCTCAAGACCCGGCGTATGAAGCCGGCCGATCTCGACGACTTCGTGAAGTGCTTCAACGCCGACAACCGCAACAAGCGCAAGGCAACCTTCTCGGACAAGCATCCCGAGGCCCGCTGGCGGGCGTTCGACTACGACGAGATCATCGCCCGCGACAAGTGCTCCCTCGACCTATTCTGGCTCAAGGACGAAGGCCTGCTCGACGCCGACAATCTGCCCAAGCCCGACGAGATCGCGACGGAGATCGCCGAAGACCTCCGCGCGGCCGTCGTGCAGATCGAGGAAATTCTCAGCGACCTGCAAGACGGGCCCGCGTGACGCGTGATGCCACCTGGGCTATGGGTCGACGAGCATCACGAGATACTCGCCATCGTGATGAAGTTGGCCTTGCCGACGCCGTGGACCGCGAGGATCGCATCCACCTGCTCCGCGAGGGCCTCCGCCCGTACGCTACCGGGGCGATCGGCGGCAGCGACACGCGCTCGACCACGTGGCCATCGCCCGAAGCGCCGGCTCGAGCCCAATGAACGCCCCCTTGTCCAACCATCCGATGGAGTTCGAGCCCGACCTCGATGCCCATCACGAGGTCATCCGAAAGTAAGGGGCCTACGACGCGCCGCGTCGACGGCGGCGGTAAAGGCGGGCTGCACGCGTAGCGCCTCAGAGATCTCGAAGACCAAGTGCCGGCTGCGCATACGTCGCGTCCGATGGCGGGGATTATAAAAGGGCTTGCAGAAGACCAGGGGAGTTCACCCCCAGAAGCGCCCCACACCCTCCTCACCAGCCGTCGGCTGATAGCTTGACCCGAACCCTACGCCCGCTATACGGTCGCGCAGTGCCACCCGCGACGCGACCTCCCGACCCCAAAGATGGCGTCGCGTCATCACACCCAGGCCCCACTGACCAGGGCGGCAGCACCGACGTCTATTTCTCAGCGGATGTCGAGACGGATGGTCCGATCCCTGGGCCCTTTTCGATGCTTTCCTTCGCTCTTGTGCATGCAGGCAGCTTCGATGGGCGCCAGTTCGTGAGACCGTCAAACTACGAAAAATCCTTCTACACCGAACTGAGGCCTATTTCGGAGCGTTTCGAAGTCGAGGCCCTACGTGTCAACGGACTAGACCGCGCGCGACTCATGAACGAGGGGACAGAACCCCATGCCGCGATGTCGGCTGCGCACGAGTGGATTGCATCACTCGCGAATGGATCTCAGGCCATTCTAGTCGCCTATCCGGTTAGCTTTGATTGGACATGGCTTTATTGGTACTTCGTCCAGTTCTCAGCCAAGGGATCACCTTTCGCTCATTCAAAGTGCTTTGATCTCAAGACCGCGTTCGCCATTAAGGCTGGCATTCCAATATGTCGGGCTGGCAGGGCGCAGCTTCCGTCCAAGCTGCGAAGTGGTCGCGTCCATACTCATCATGCTCTTGACGACGCGATCGAGCAGGCCGAGATTTTTGCCAACATCTTCGAATGGAATCGATGATGATGAAGATACCTGAAATTCTTACAGCGCGACGTCAAACAACGGCCGACAAGACCGCGCTCCTCATCAGTCGACTTACTGAGCGTGGCGCGAACGAGATTGTCAATAGCGGCGCATGCGTCTACGCTACCGGTTCCTTGGGAAGAGGTGAGATGTCCGGCCGTAGCGATTTGGATATATTCGTCCTACGCGACCGCGGTGCTTCGCCTGCATTGACCAATCTCAATGCGATACGTCTTAAGGCTCGGCTCATCGAAGTCGCCCGTGAGCAAGAGTATCCGGAGTTCTCTCGTGATGGCAAGTTCATTGTCGCTCATGATCTGAAAGAGGATGTGATCGATAAATTGGGAACGAGCGAAGATGATTATGCAAATGTCTTCACCGCTCGAATGCTACTAATTCTAGAAAGTCGCCCGCTTTTGGGTGAGGAATTCTATCAACGCGCAATCGATGACGTCATTGCAGTGTACTGGCGCGACTACACTCAGAACTCGCAGCACTTCTTGCCTGTGTTCCTGATGAATGACATCCTCCGCTTCTGGAAGACGCTGTGCCTGAACTACGAAGAGCGCACCGCGAAGGAAAAGGAAGAAAGTCCAGGCAAACGCAGACTGCTTAACTATAAGCTCAAGCATAGCCGACTGCTGACGTGCTACTCCGCGGTCGTCTGTCTTCAGAGCATCCTTCGTCGGGATAACGGAACCGTCTCACCCGAAGCCGTGAAGGAAATGGTGACATGGACGCCTACTCAGCGACTTGAAGAGGTCGCCACGATGGATCCGGAGCTTGCCCCCGCGGTGGAATCGATTCTTACGAAGTACGTAACTTTCCTGGAGAATTGCGACGCGGACAATACTGAACTAGCAGCAAAGTTTGAGGAGTCCGCTTTCAAACGGGCTCGATTTGACGAGGCCAAGGAGTTTGGTGACGCTGTCTTCGCTCTTATTCAGAAACTTGGCGAGGATACTGCGCCGCTCCTACGATACCTCGTAATCTGAGAGGGTGTCACGAAGCGAAGCGACTCGGACGCCACCTTGTCGCCATACCCAAGGTGATGCACCAGATACCTCGAATCGAGCCCCCCATCGAGTCCCGATGAGGTTCACCTTGGCCACCCCATGCGCCGCAAGGATCGCATCCACCTGCTCGGCCAGTGCCTCCGCCCGCACGGCCACCGGGGCAATCGGCGGCAGCGACACCCGTTCCACCTTGTGCCCATCGGCCCGCAGCGCATCCTCGAGCCCGATGAACGCCCCACCCTTGTCCATGAACCCTCTTACGGGCAACTCCTCGAATGCGTCGTAGGCCCTATTTGCGCCCGTTTTGCCCTCATTATCTCGGTGTCACCGACCTGTAGAACCCTGATCACGTAGTGGGTCCTCGCGTGGCCGTCGACCCGCACGTTCTTCTCGGCCTCGCCCACGGGATCCGAGGGTAAGAAACATTGGCAGCGAATTTCCGAGTGGACTCCCGTCGTTCCGTCCCCTCGAGCTGTTCCCGAACCCCTCTGGAGGGGCGCAACTCCCCCAAGCTGCGCGCTTCGCGGTTGATGGGATCACTCGATATCTGGTGGTGGGTTGTTCAGCTGAGCAGCCCGGGCACGAGACACGAGTGGCTTTGCCCTGGGTCTGTGAGCGAAGCGTGTCTCGACGGCAAGCGCGTGAGACGGTATGGGAGCAGCGTGCCCCCCACCGCGCGGCTCGAGGCCCTACGACATCACCTGCATTCGTGGCGGCCCCGCCTGCTCGCGCTTGCCGCTGATGAGCCAGCCCAGACCACCTGTCTGCGCTTCTGCGCCGGCAGCGTCGATGGCCTACCGGGTCTGCTGGTGGATCAGTTTGGGCCCTTGGTCGTGGGTATTGACTATGCCGACCCCGAGGACAACGCGCTTACCGCCCGCGCGCTGCTGAGCGCCCTTGCCGGATGTTTTCCAGAGAGCCACGTGGTGGCCAAAGTCCGGGCGGCTATGGACGGCAAGAACACTTTCGTATCGGAAGCCGTAAGTCCGGCGGTGCCCTTGCCCCTTGTCGCGCGTGAGTGCGGCTTGGCTTACGAGGTGGGCCTCGATCCGGCGCACGACTTCGGGATTTTCTTGGACGCCGCAAAAGCGCGTCTCTACGTGCGCGGCGTGGCCAACAGCAAGCGCGTTCTGAACCTATTTTCGTACACGGGCGCGTTTGGCATCGCGGCCGCTGCGGGCGGGGCGGCTGAGGTCACCAACGTAGATCCAAATCGTGCCTATTTGGCGTGGTCCCTGCGGAACGCCGCGCTCAACGGCGTACAGATGCGCGTGTTGCCGGACACCACGCAGGACTTCCTCGCCAAGCACCTGCGACGCGTGGAACGAAGAACGGCACAAGTCTTCGACGTGGTCATCGTCGATCCGCCCGCGTTCGGCGTGGGCCGGGGCAACGATCGGTTGCTGCGCTTGTTGTGGCCACAGATCTTTGAAAGCTTGCGCGTGATGATGCCAGAGCACGTCGTGCTCCTGTGCAACGACAAGTACTTTCGCACACGCACGGCATTCGTGGCGTTGGTGGAGCAAGAGCTCGGCGCCACCTATACCTTTACCCAACTCGGCACCACGTTGGATCGTGATGCCAGCGGGACGCAAGACTTGCTCTATCTACCCACCGCTTCCGATCCGCTCTACACCGAGCCCACTGTGTTGGCGGGTGTGCGCCGTTAGCTGGCGCGAGGTCACGCTCAGTACCCCCGCTTCGCCAGCTCGAACGCAATGTTCCGCAAGAACCTCGCCGAATCATACCCCGTAATCCACAGCGGCCCCCCCGCATCCTTCACCTGATCGAGGTGATCGGCCGGGATGCACCCCCGCGAGCGCCCCCACTGCGCGCTGTGCAGCGACACCACACCATCGTTGATCCCACCAGCCACCGCCGACAACGGCACCAGCATCACACCCATGCGATCATTGCCGAACCCGAGAAAGTACGGATCCGCCGCCAGCACATCCCCACACTGCGCCTCCACATCCGACGGCCACTTCGCGATCGGGCTGCTAACCCCCGCCCACGACTGATAGAACACCCCATCGTCATCAGGCGTCTCCGCATTGAAGCTCACGGCCTTCTCCTCCGAGAGATCCTCGAGCGCCCCGATCAAGTCCTCGTCGTCCCCCCCATCGAACTGGTTCTCGAGCACCACAACCAGCTTGTCCATCAGCCAGTCGGCCCACTTGTTGTCCGTGTCGGTCCACCCGAGCACCGTATCGGCCACCGCCGACCCGCGATGCGGCGTGGCAATCGTGGTCACCGAAGCCACCTTGTCGGCATACCCGAGGTGATGCACCAGATACCTCGAGTCCAACCCCCCCATCGAGTGCCCGATGAGGTTCACCTTGGCCGCCCCATGCGCCGCCAGGATCGCGTCCACCTGCTCCGCCAGCGCCTCCGCCCGCACGGCCACCGGAGCAATCGGCGGCAGCGACACCCGCTCCACCTTGTGCCCGTCGGCCCGCAGCGCATCCTCGAGCCCGATGAACGCCCCACCCTTGTCCATGAACCCGTGGACGAGCACCAGCGGATACTTCGCCGCGTTGCCCTCGGGATCGGGCCCGATCGGCGCCGCGTCGCAGGCCGGATCGGAATGCGGGCAGTACCAGTCGCACTCGGCGTCCTCGTACCAATTCTCCCCAGCGTCGTTGGTCGAGATCTCGCAGATGTCCTCGCTCCACGCCGCCGCTCCAATCGCGGCCAGCTCGGCCACGTCGTCCTTGGACATGCCCGGCGCGACGGTGACGGGATCGGGATCCTCGTCGGGCAGCGGCCCCTGGCCGAACTGCCACGCCGTGGGCGCGCGCCCCTCGGGCGGGGCATCGCAGGCGATCGGGAGCGCGGCGAGCAGCACCATCGTGAAGAGGTTGCTCGTCGAGCAGTGGGGTCGGGTGATCGTCGTCCGCATGCGTGAGGCTCCGCGGCCGCATGCTAGCAATCGGCGTGCCAACGAAGCCGCATGGAATGTCGCGGGATCGAACGAGCGACTGCGCGCGATGCTGGGCAAGTTGCCCAAACGATGGGGGCGAGTCGCCACCGTCTTCGTCTGCCCGCGAAACCCTCGTAAGCACGCGTGGCGTGGCTACGTCGCGTGCTGATCGACCGCCTGCTAGTGTTCACGAAACCCCGATGCCAACGACGATGAACGGATCCCGATCGCTCGCCACCCTCGGGCTCATCGCCGCGCTGGTCCCGGGCTGCTCCGAGCCCGAGCTCGACCCCTGTGAGCACCGCGTGTGTCGCATCGGGGACCAGGCGTGCGTCGAGCAGGTCGCGCGCACCATGGCCTGCCGGCTCGACCTCGAGGACCTGACGATCCCCACCGTCCGCATGGCGACCAAGGCGGAGCTCGCCGCCGAGATCGAGGCCAGCACCGACCCGGCCACGTCGGAGCAGATCCAAGACGTGACCGACTACTACCGCGGCGAGGCGCTCATCGGCCTGATGACCGACCAGTACCAGTACGGGGACGACAGCACCGCGTTCTTGGACTGGGCGATCGCCTACTACTCGAGCGACACCAAGGACGTCACCATCATCACCGACAACCTCGACGATGACGACGTACAGCGCAGCTACCTCGTGCTCGTTCACGAGATGGTGCACGCCCATCAAGACGCCAAGCGCGACATCCTCGGGCTCCTCGACCAGCACGCCACCACCTTCGATCGCTATCTGGGCCTGCGGGCGATGCTCGAGGGCGAGGCGGAGCACCACGAGTCGATCGCCGATCTCGAGATCGAGGGGCACGATCCCGACTTCGTGCCGTGGAACGACTTCTACGGCGGCTATCAGGAGTGGGCGCTCGAGGAGGCGTCGAAGACCTCGCAGCCCAGCCTCGACGTCTACGCTTACTTCCCCTACGCGTTCGGCGGCGAGATGATCGTCGATGCCTGGCAGGCCGGAGGGATCGAGAACGTCGAGCCGCTGTTCTCCACACCGCCCGACTCGGTGCGACAGGTCATGGCTGGATACGCCGCCTGGCCGGACTCGCAGAAGAACGGCGACGCACGGCTCGCTCCCCATGCCGCGCCCGTGATGCCGGCCCGCTACGAGTACCTCGGCGGAGGGCACGAGAGCGTGTGGCTACTCAATGCGCTGTTCCAGCGCACCGCGGGGGCCGAGTCGCTCTGGGCGCTGTCGCTCGCGGGCGTCTCCGCCGAGTACCTCAGCATCTTTCGCGACGACGACTCCGGTCAGCTCATGGCGCTGTGGCGGATCCAGTCGAGCAACATCGACGGCCTGGTCAGTCAGCTGACGATCCCGCAGAGCCACTGGTCCCTCGACGGAGGCACGCACTGGATCACCTTCGTCGACGACGACCTCTTGCTCGTCGCCACCAGCGGGCCGGATCCTGCCAGCGTGGTCGCCGAAATCGAGGGCTGGCAGACCGTCGAGGAGGTCAACGACGACGGCGACGGCGCCGCCATGGCCCGCCTCGGCCCCCAACGAGCCCCGCTCCGCCCGTGTCCACAGCTTCGACGCGCGCCCTGACGCGCCGCGCAACCCGAATCATGCTCAGAACAGCTCGCCCTGCGTCGCCATGGGAGCGACCGGCTCGAGCAGCTCGGGCCCGTCGTTGCGTACGTCGTTGACCTGCCTCCCCACCGTGTACCGCTCGAGCGTGCCCTCGGCCGCCGGGTGCACGAGCGCGGCGATCATCTCCGCATCGCCCCCATGCAGCCACGGCTCGACCATGTCGGGCTCGAGCACCGCGGGCATGCGATCGTGGATCCCCCCGATGTCCCCCGAGGGGCTGGTGGTCACGATCGCCGCCTGCAGCCCATCAGCGCCCTCCATCACCAGCCCCGCGAGCAGCAAGAGCCCTCCGTCGCTGCGCCGGAAGTACCACGGCTGCCGCTGCGGCCGCTGCCACTCGTAGAACCCCCGCAGCGGCACCACCGCCCGCCCACGCGCCAGCATCGTGCGCCACATCGGCCCGCGCAGGCGATCGTCGCGCGCGTTGATCACGATCCCTCCACCATGCCGCGGCACCCCCCAGCGTGCCACCGAGAGGTGCCGCCCCTGCGCATCACGCCGCAGCACCGCCAGCGGATCCGTGGGCGCCAGGTTGTGCCGAGCCGTCAGCGCTCGCACCTCCGGATCCACGACGTCCGCCACGATCGCCTCCGCCAGCTCGACCCCGTCGGGGCGCACGCCTCGTCCGCACATGGTCGCTCGAGCGTACACCCCAGGGGAAGGCGCGTAACGCGGCACCGAATTCGGTGTTATCTTTGGTGCTACGTGAAGTACACCCAGGACATCGAGCCGGTGACGGTCCTCAAGCGCGAAGCCGCGGAGCTCATCAGCCGTGCTCGCGAACGCTCGACGCCGATCGTCATCACCCAGAGCGGCAAGCCCACCGCGGTGCTCGTCGACGTGGAGTCGTACGAGCGCGATCGCAGCGCCTTCCTCGTGCTCAAGCTGATGGCACAGGGAGAGCGGGACTACGCCGAGGGGAACACGGTCTCGCACGCCGAAGCCGCCAAGGAATTCCGGCGGCAGCTCGCAGAGCTGCCGGAGAGTGAGTGACACCGCGGCTCACCCTTCGCTGGACCAAGGCCGCCAGGTCCGACGTGAAGCGGATCATCCAGTACGTCGCCATCCATGGCGGAACCCTCGTCGCAGAGCAGCTCACCGACAAGCTGCTGACGCGAGTCGAGACGCTGGCGGAGCACCCGGAGCGCTGCCGCGCAGTACCCGAGCTCATGGCCCACGGCTTGTCCATGTATCGGGAGCTCCTCGTCCGGCCATATCGCGTGCTGTACCGCATCCGCGAGCGCCACGTCGTGATCCTGGGCGTGTTCGACGGCCGACGCGATCTCGAGGCGCTCCTCATCGAGCGCGCCCTCGACCCTTGAAACACCCACGCCCCGCACCGCCGTCAGCTCCCCGGTGCCGTCGCCGGCGCTTCACCGCCCAGCGCTCGTGCGAAGTACTCCAGCACGGACTCCATGGCCTGCTGCGTGGGGTGCCCTTGCTCGTCCACGAAGTGCAAGGTCAGCACCGCGTGGCCGCGGCCCGGCAGGGTGACGAGCCGAATGCGCTGCACGTCGTCGTTGAAGGCCGCGTCGAGCGCGGCGAACTTCTTCGCGGTGCACATCGGATCGCCCTCGAAGCGAAACGCCAGCATGGGACCCTTGACCGTCAGGCTCGCGCGCGCCGCCTCGATCTCGGCCTGGCTCATGTGCACGCCGCCGAACGGTGGTGGCGGCAGCGATGGTTGCGAAGCGACCGCCGCGAGCACGCTGTCGTCGGCCATCAAGGTGATCGCAAAGTTGCCGGTCAGGCACATGCCGATGACGCCGACCCCCGCGACCCCGCACCGGTCGCGGACGTCGCGACACAGCGCGCGCAACCAGTCGACGACCGGGCTGCTCTCGTGGCTCGCGAACATGCGGAATTCTCGGCGCATGCACAGCGTACGGACGAGGTTGCCCACGGGCGCGACGCGACCGAGCGGCCCGAAGAGGTGCGGCAGCACGACGCGGTGCCCGCCCTTCACCAGTCGATCGGCAAGGCGCAGAGTTTCCTGGCCGATGCCGGGCAGCTCCTGGATCAGCACCACCGGCGGCCCCTCCCCGCGCTCGTAGACGTCGTGGGCGACGCGCGTACCCCCGCGGAGAGGGGCTTGGAACGAGCGTTGCGTGTAGTCGTGCATGATGGGATCCGAAGCGGGTCGTACCCGGAATGCGCTCGCTACTGCTACCATCGCGATGGTGCCACGTCCCAAGAGCCCGTTCTACACCGAGGAGCACGATGCCATTCGGCAGACCGTGCGGCGCTTCGTCGAGCGCGAGATCGTGCCGCACGTGGACGCGTGGGAGCGCGAGCGCGTGCTGCCGCGCGAGCTCTACCGCAAGGCGGGTGAGGTGGGGATCCTCGGGTTCGGGTTCCCCGAGGAGTACGGCGGCACGCCATGCGATGAATTCGCCAAGCTCGTGATCACCGAGGAGCTCTGCCGTCCCGGCGCGGGCGGGGTGGTCGCGGGGCTCGGGAGCCACGGCATCGGGAGCCCGCCGGTGGCCAGGCTCGGCTCGCCCGCGCTCAAGGCCGAGGTGCTGCCCCCCGTGCTGAGCGGCGAGAAGATCGCAGCGCTCGCCATCTCCGAGCCGAGCGGCGGATCCGACGTGGCGAACCTCCGCACCACCGCGTGCCGCGACGGCGACCACTGGGTCATCAACGGCAGCAAGACCTTCATCACCTCGGGCATGCAGGCCGACTACATCACCACGGCCGTGCGGACCGGCGGTGAGGGCATGGGCGGGATCTCGCTGGTGGTCATCCCCGGCGATGCGCCAGGCCTTCAGCGCACGCCGCTCGAGAAGATGGGCTGGTGGAGCTCGGACACCGCCACGCTCTACTTCGAGGACTGCCGCGTGCCGATCGGCAATCTCGTGGGCGTCGAGAACCAGGGCTTCGCGGGCATCATGGGCAACTTCAACAGCGAGCGGCTCGCGATCGCGGCGATCGCCGTGGGCATGGCGCAGGTCTGCTACGACGAGGCGGTGGGCTGGGCCCGCCAACGCGAGACCTTCGGCCGCCCGCTCGTGCAGCGCCAGGTCATCCGCCACAAGCTCGTCGACATGGCCCAGGACATCGGCGCCACGCGAGCCTACGTCGAGTCGATCGCCTGGAAGGTGCAGCACGGCCAGTGGCCGATCGCCGAGGTCTGCATGCTCAAGAACCAGGCCACCCAGTGCCTCGAGCACTGCGCCAAGGAAGCGGTGCAGATCCTCGGCGGTGCCGGGTACATCCAGGGCACGAAGGTGGAGCGGATCTATCGCGAGACGAAGGTGCTCTCGATCGGCGGCGGCGCCGAGGAGATCATGAAGGACCTCGCGAGCAAGCAGCTCGGGCTATAGCTGCGGCAGCGAGCACGGCTCCGCCTACTCCTGCACGCACACCCCCGGCGACGCGCTCAGGCATCCGGCCTGCGGCCCGTCGCCCTCCTCGAACCACGCCACGCAGCTGCTGCCGGGCAAGAGCCCCGGGCACGGATCGGCGCCACCGACCGGGCAGAACGGCGCGCAGCAGCCCACGCTGCCGTCGGGGCAGCCGGGCACGGCCGACCCGTCCAAGCACGCCATGCTCGGCGGGCACACGTTGATGAATTCGCAGGGGCTCGCGATGCCCGTACCCTCGGGCGAGGCATCCGGCGCGCACACGAATTCGTCCAGGAACGGGTAGCACGCCTGGTCCGGATCACAGTTCTGGATCAAGGGATCGCACCAACCGAGGCACAAGGCAATGACCCCGTCGCCGTTCACGGAGCACGAATCACAAGGATCGGGGCAGGTGGGCTCCAGCTCGTCGCCGATGCAGAACGGCGCGCACGTCCCGATGTTGGTCTCGGGATCCACGTCCCAGCACATCGACGTGCCGTCGCAGTCGTCGAGGCCGCTGAGGCCGTTGCCTTCCACCGTACACTGCTCCCCCACCCCGTTGGGATCCGGCACGAGCGGCACGCACATCGTGTCGTTCCACGATCCACCACCATCGTTGGAGTAGGGCATGCACTTGTACCCCCGCGGGCAGTCCTGCTCGATCTGCGAGCAGTCCTCGGGGAACACCGGCCCAGTGCTCGCATCACCGTCGTCCGGATCGACCCCGATCGTGGTCTCGTCGGGCAGATCGGTCGTGACGGTGATCGGCCCGACCGTGGTCGGGCCCGCGGTGGTTGCCGCTGGTCCCGTGCTCGACTCCGCAGCGGCAGCGTCCGAGCCCTCCTCCTCGAGCTCCACCTGCGGCCCGCACGCCAGGCTCGCGAGCCCGACCACCGCCGCAATGCTCCACCGCCCTTTCGTCATTCGGGATACCATTACATCCTTAGATATCAAAAAATGATGGAGAATTAGTAGTTATTTAGATGCTTTTGCAGCCATCATGGTATTCATGTACCATTGTACCAATGTCGTCCTCCGCTCCGCCTCGCGTCACCGTCGAGCGCGTGCAGACCGGCGTTCGCCTCGAGAAGCGGCTGCTCAAGGTGCTCAAGGCGCTCGCGGAGATCCACGACCTCACGCTCGGTGATCTGCTCGAGGGCATCGTGCTGCACGCGTTCGAGGGCAAGGCCCCGTTCTCGCCCGAGACCCTCGCCAAGATCGCCGACCTCCGCCGGATCTACGAGCTCGACCTCGACGCGAGCCATGCCCACCGCCTGCGAGAGCGCCGATGACCACGACCACCACCAGCCACTGCTCCGATCCCGCCGCCGCCCCGTGGGAGCGCTTCGCCTGCGGAGCCATGGGCACATCCCATCGCGCGCACCTCTTGCTCGCCTACGAGTCGCTCTGCCTGCACGACGCGCTCACCGTGCTGCCGCACGTCGAGCACGCCTTGCGAGCGCTGGCCACCGCGCACGGGCAACCGCAGAAGGTCCACGTCACACTCACCGCCCTGTGGCTGCTCGTCGTGCAGGAGCGCATGGCTCGCGAGCCCGCGCCCGCGGGCTTCGAGGCGCTCTTGGCCCATCACCCCGATCTGCTCGATTCGCGCGGCCTACCACTGCGCTACTACAGCGAGGCGACGCTCGCCGATCCGCTCGCGCGTCGCACCTTCGTGCTGCCCGATCGCATCGCGGCTTGACCACGCCGAGCGGCCCCGCCGGCACACGTCATGCGACACTGCGTCGCACGTGGGAGCCGCTCGCTCGACCGCTGCCGAACGCATGAGCCCGCTTGCCACCGCGGCATCGATTGCCCGGCCAGGGGCCGGCCAGGGCCGCACAAGCGCGGGGCGGCCATTCTTACAACATGGATTTCGCCGGTCTGCATGCCCTATGCTCGACGCATGACGCTGGAGTCGGTAGGGATGGGCCGCTCTGTACTCGCGGGTGGCCTCGTGTTGGCCCTGGGCTGCGGCGACGACGGTGGACGCGAGAGCGGCAGCGTGGGCACGGGCGGGCTCTCGGTCTCGATCTCGATCGGCCCGCTCGACACCAGCAGCACCGAAGCCGATTCCGTCGACGGTGAGTCCGGCGACAAGTTCGACGTGCTCAGCCGCGACGGCGGCCCGGGCAACGGCGGCGATTGCCCGGGCGGCGGCGGTGGCATGATGGGCGAGGTCGAGTTCAGCATCATCTGGATCGCCAACTCGCCCGCGGGCCACGTCTCCAAGATCGACACCAAGACCGGCGTGGAGCTCGGCCGCTACTACACCGGCCCCACCAACGGCACCGACGATCCCTCGCGCACCTCGGTCAACCTCGCGGGCGACGTGGCGGTGACCAACCGCTTCGGCGGCATCACCAAGTTCGCCGCTCGCGAGGCGCAGTGCATCGACAACAACGGCAACGGCGTCATCGACACCTCCACCGGCCCCACCGACGTGCGCCCCTACGGCGAGGACGAGTGCCTGCTGTGGCACCTGCCGCTGCCCAACGGCGGCAGCAACCAGCAGGGCCCGCGCCCCACCGCCTGGGACGCGGGACCCATGAACAACCCGTGCGCGCCCGACGACTTCCGGCTGTGGGTGGGCTACTACGACATCGGGGTGCCCGAGGGGCACTTCTATCGCCTCGACGGCCGCGACGGCATGATCCTCGACGAGGTCACCGCGCCCGGCTGGGATCCGCTCGGCACCAACTACGGGCCCTACGGCGGGGCGGTCGACGGCCAGGGCAACTTCTGGATCACGGGCCTGTTCGGCAACCTCGTGCGCATCGACGCCGTCTCGCTCGCGGTGTCTCGCTGGGACACGCCGCTCGGCGCCGACCCCTATGGCATGACCGTCGACTCCAACGGCCACCCATGGACCGCCGGCTGGAACGGCCAGATCACGCACTTCGATCCCACCACCGAGACGTTCGAGGTGTTCCAGATCGGCCCCAACACCCTGCGTGGCCTGCAGATCGATCGCAACGGCATGCTGTGGGCCGCCGTCAACGGCAACTGCGGCGTGGCGCAGTTCGACACCGCCACCAAGACCATCATCAACCCGCAGATCCCCCTGCCCGGCTGCAACACCCCGGTGGGCGTGAGCATCGACGTCGACGGCTTCGTGTGGGTGCCCGACCAGGGCGCCAACCTGGCGTTCAAGATGGACCCCGTGACCTACGCGGCGAGCGTGACCAACGGGCTCGTCGCACCGTATACGTACTCGGACATGACGGGCGCGGGGCTCGGGCTCGTGTACGACCCGCCCACGGGATAGACACCTGGGTGCGACGCCAACGGCCGTCCAGGCCTGGCCCGAGCCCGAGCGGCACTCCGGGTGACTTTCGTCCAAGCGCTCGTCCGGTCGTGGCGCGATGCTCCCGAGCGATGAGCACCATCGACCCGATCCCCCCCGGCCCTCGCCTGATCCCGAGCCTCAGCGTTCGCAACGCCGCGGACGCGCTCGCGTTCTACGAGCACGCGCTCGGCTTTCGCGTGACGATGCGCCTCGACATGAAGGACGGCCGCGTCGGCCATGCCGAGCTCGAGCACCACGGCAGCCGCCTCTACCTCGCCGATGAATTTCCCGAGATGGACATCGTGGGGCCCGCTTCGCGCGGCGGCACCACCGTGAGCCTGGTGCTGCACGTGGAGGACGTGCACGCCACGGTGAAGCGAGCGACGGAGGCCGGCGCCACGCTCGAGGGCGAGGTGACCGACGAGTTCTACGGCGCGCGATCGGCCCGGCTGCGCGATCCCTTCGGCCACCGCTGGCACCTCCAGCAGCGGATCGAGGATCTCTCCGAGGCCGAGGTCGTGCGGCGGTTCGAGGCGCTCGAGAGCTGAGAGTGTGAAGCTCTCCCGCTCCCGCAATCCTTGCTCGCAAGCGCGCTGCTCTCCCCGAGACGCGCCTCGGTGCGCGGTCTAGTATCATGGGGTCGTGGCAAACGCGTCCGGCGACAGCGTGCTCGACGAGCTCACTGGGGAGCTCGTCGATGAGCTCACGAGGGTGATCTGGGATGCGGAGGTGGCCAGGGTGGTCGTGCGTAGGGCGGGCTTTCCGCCCGGGAGCATCCCGAGCTTCAGCACAGCGGAGGTCTTCTGGGCCCGGATCCTCGAGGATGTGGCGAACGGCAAGCTCGCTGGCGGTGTACGGGCGATTGCTCATGAGGCGGCGAAGCACTATCCAGGCAACGGCGTCTTCGCTCGCTACCAGGCCGGGGTTGCGGCTGCTGTACGAGCCACCAGGCCAAGTGAGCCACTCACGGCTCCCGTCGGGGACATCGATCGAACCAACAATACTCGCGCAGCCTCTCCGCAAACCTCATGGCTGCAGATGACTGCAGCCATCATCTTTGGCATGGCACTCACCATCACTTCCACAGCCACCCACGATACCAGCGGACATGAAAGCAGCCGCACGGAAGAGTCGCAAGGGTCACATGCTGACGTTGCGGATCCACCACGATACAGTCCCAAGCATGCCTCCAGCCCGGACACGCCAAGCCATGACTTCGCGGTTGCCCTGAAGCAAGCCACGACCCTGAGAGACTCGCAGGAATTCGCAGCGGCTGAGCACATCGTGCTCGGGCTCCTGGCGGAAGCCCCTCGCAACGAAGCAGCGCGGCTACTCTTCATCGATATCGCGGTCCAGAGCAGAGATCTCGAAGAGGCGCTGTCTCGAGCCGAGGAGTCCGCCAGGCAAGCTCCCACTTCCGTAAATGTGTTGGAAGTCCTATGCAGGCTCCAATTCCAGCTATCCCAGTACGAAGAAGCATTGCTCACCGTGAACGAATGGCTGACGTATGACCCCAATAATCCAGCTGCAGCATCCTTCCATGAGCAACTACTGCGAACCCCGATCATGATCGACGCGACGGGATGTCGAGGCACGATCGAGATCTACGAAGACGGCCTGTTCATCCAAGCACCTCCGCTCGGGATCATCCCACCGAGAACCATCCCACGGTCCCTCGAGATCAGGTGCAACTTCGACGATACGAAAGGTAGTGTCAGTCAGACTGTGATCGTCAAGCCCGGCCAGACGGAAGATATCAGCAGGAATTTCGGATTCGAGCACAAGGGTGCGGGCCCCAAGACTAGGAAACCGGCCGATCAGCGAGTGGTCAAGGCGCTGAAGGCCAAGATCGTCGCCAAGTGCAAGCAGGAAGAGGGCGACACGACGGTGAAGATCGAGGGCATCATCTCCGCCGCCGGGGCGGTCAGCAGCACGCTCATCACCCCCTCGACCGGACCGGGCGCGTGCGCGAGGAGGATCGTCCTGACCGCCGAGTTCGATCGTTGGCGAGGCGCGCGCCCGATGCCGCGGTTCTTTGTCGCGCTGTAGGCACCTGGATCGAGCAGGTCGAGCTCCTCGACGTCGACATGCACGGCGTGGCACCCACTTCTGCTACCGTGGCCGGCGTGGAGCCCTCCCTGTTCCGCCTCGGCGATCGCAGCCGCTTCCCTGCCCTCCGCACCCGCTCGTACTGCAATCACGCCGCGATCTCTCCGCCCTCGCGGCCGGTGCAGGCCGCGGCGCTCGACGTGATCACCCGGTATGCGGCCGACGGCATCGGCGCGCTGATGCCGTGCCTCGAGCAACGCGAGCGCCTGCGCGGCACGCTGGCCACCCTCATCGGTGCCCGGGCGCACGAGCTGGGCTTTCTCGCCAACACCACCGCGGGCGTGCGCGCGGTGGCGCTCGGGATCCCCTGGCAGCCCGGCGATCGCGTGGTGCTCCTCCACGGCGAGTTCCCGGCCAACGTGACGCCGTGGCAGATCGCGGCCGAGCTGCACTTGCTCGAGCTGAAGTGGCTGCACGCCGATGACTTCCTCGGCCCGCAGGGCACGGGCCTCGAGCAGCTCGAAGCGCTCCTGCGCACCGGCGTGCGCCTCGTCGCCGTGTCGGCCGTACAGTTCCAGAGCGGCCTTCGCATGCCGCTCCACGAGATCGGCGCGCTCTGCCGCGCCCACGGGGCGGAGCTGTTCGTCGATGCGATCCAGGCCTGCGGGGTGGTGCCGATCGACGTGGAGGCGCTGCAGATCGACTACCTCGCGTGCGGCAGCCACAAGTGGCTGATGGGGCTCGAGGGCGTCGCGTTCCTCTACGTGCGGCAGGCATGCATCGCTGCGCTGCGGCCGGTGGTCGCGGGCTGGCTCAGCCACGAGGACGGGCTGCGGTTCCTGATCGAAGGCCCGGGCCACCTACGCTACGACCGGCCGATCCGCGCGCAGACCGACTTCGTGGAGGGCGGCGCGGCGCCGGTGGTGCAGCTCGCCGCGCTCGAGGCCGCGCTGGAACCGATCACCGCGCTCGGCGTGCCGGCGATCCTCGAGCACGTGCAGGCCTTCCACGACGTGCTCGAGACGGGCCTACGCGCGCGCGGCTTCGCGAGCCTGCGCGCCACCCTGCCCGCGCAGCGCTCGGGCATCCTCTCGGTGCTGCCCCCCGCGGGCGTGGACGTGGTGACGCTGCATGCCGGGCTCGGCCCGCGCGGGATCTCGTGTGCGATCCCAGATGGTCGCCTGCGCTTCTCACCACACTGGCCCAACGCGCTCACCGAGGTGCCGGTGGTGCTCGATGCGATCGACGAGGCCCTCGCCGCGCTCGGTCGCCCTGCGGCGCCGTAGCCCGGCTACTGCACCGCAATCTCGAATTGCACGAACGCGTCCACGTCGCCCGGCAGCGGCTCTTGGCGCCGGAGCGCGTCGGCCAAGTCGGGCACCTTCTGCGGCTCACCATTGAGATCGGGCATGTGCCGCAGGGTGACCCAGAAATCGTAGTGACGGTCGAGGTCGCCGAGCTTGAGCGTGGTGATGGTGTTGGCGAGCCCCACGGGCAAGTCCTCGCCGACCGCGTTCGGACCGTATGTGCTCTCGGTGTCGGCGTAGGCGTGCTCCACGATCCCCCCCAGGGACACGAAGGTCGCCGGGCCCACCACCGCGTTGCCGTTGATGAACACCTGGTGCTGCTCGGCCTCCTCCTTCACCTCGGCGGTGATGTCCGCGGGGGGATCCTGGAGCTCGTCGAGGAATTCGACCGCGAGGTCGTAGGTGATGCCGTTGGCGAGCACGATCGGATCGGCCGTGCCGGACATGCCACCGTCGCCATCGAGGTCGGTGAACGCGGCCACCACGGGGGTGCCACCGCCCTGCGGGGTGAAGGTGAGCCGCAGGGTGGTGATCACCTCGGACTCGTTGCCATCGTCGCCACCGGTGTCCCCATCGCCACCGTCGTCCCCTGGACACCCGCCGAGCGCGAGCGCGCCGGTGAGACCGAGCATGGCCAGCAGCGGTGAGGAAGCACGGTAGAGCACGAGCGTCATGTCGAGGTGGCTCGCACTATCCAACAGACGTAATCCAATTGCAACTGCACTCGATGTGCACACATCAGCGGTGGTGATGATCGTGCCGCCCGTGCTCGTGTCGGCCCGGCCCCGTCATGGCGAAGTCGAGTGACAGCCGCAGCCGCAGCTCCCACCCGGGCTGATCGGCGAAGTACCGGAGCAGGCTCGTGTACTCCCGGTAGCGCGCGTTGGTGAGGTTGCCGCCCTCGAGCCCCACCGAGAGCACCTGGTCCCCGAGCGGCAGCTCCACCCCCGCCGAAGCGCCGAGCAAGAAGTACGCCGGCGGCGGCGGGGCGAAGTCGGCGGCGAGCTCGTACCGCCGCTGCCGGTCGACGACCGTGCCCCCCACCGAGACGTAGCCGTTGCGGAGCCGCCACACCTCGGGCCAGTGGTACGTCACGCCCAGCCGGTAGCGCCCCGGTGGCACGAACACCAGGAACCCTCGGTGGGTCACGTCGCGCGCCCGCACCACCGAGAGCTGTCCGTCGATCGACACCGGCCAGCGCGGCGGTGCCAGGTGGAACGCGTGCTCGGCCCCGTAGAACACCGCATCGACCGGCCGGAACGTGAACACCTGGTACGTCCCCCGGATCGTCTGGTTGAGCCCCAGCGGCCCGTCGGAGGGCTCGGGTGCGAAGTAGATGTACTGGTCGATGTAGTTGAGGAAGCCGGAGGTCTCGCTCGAGATCCACCGGCTGCGCTGCCCGAGCGTGAGCGAGGCGCCCCACGTGCGCTCCACTCCGAGCTTGCTGCCCCCGAGCCCCAGCACCGGAAACGACGGCGCGACGCCGTTGAGGAACTGCTCGTCCACGTTGGGCATGCGCGCAGCAGAGGCGAGATCGAGGCTCACGTCGAGCCACCGTAGCGCCCGCACCAGCACGCCATACGAGCCCGAGCCGCTGTGGAACGGGTACCGGCAGCGCCCCCCACCGGCCTCGGTGCGCACGCAGTCGTCGGGGTCGAGCCGCCCGGTGCCCGTCTGCCCGAGGTAGTCGCGCTCACCCAGCATCGACGTGCGCTCCATGCCGTCGTAGCGCGCCCCCCACTGCATCACGAACCGCTCGGTCGCCACCCGCTCGAGCACGAACACGCCACCCCACCACTGCTCGTAGTCGGGGATCAAGGTCTGGCGGCTCTCGAACTCGTTGCGCTGCTGCGCCACCGTGGCGCCCGCGGTGCCCTCGAGCCACAGGCCCTCCGCCAGGGTCACCGGCGCGTGCTCGAACGCCACGTCGGCCGCATGTGTGCGCAGCTCGAATTCCAGCTGCGGCCCGCTCACGCCCTCCCGCACCACCGCGTACTCCTGGCGGTGGTTGTCCTGGAACGCGTACGTGGCCGTGAGCGTGCCCGCCCGGCCCAGCGCCACGCGGGCGCGCGCGGTGCCGAGATCATGGGTCACGCGCTGGAACGCCCGCTCGACGCGATACTCCGCGGTGTAGAGCTCCGACCCCACCGGTCGGCCGAGCCCGAAGCTCTGGGCGAATGCCTCGGGGCTCTCGTTGCGCAGGCACGTGCACAGGCCCGCCTTCTGGAAGTAGCGGCGGTACGAGAGCTTGACCTCCCACCCGTCGCCCGCGTAGCCGAGCGTCCCGCCGGCGTTCCACACGAGCGACCCGGTGTTGTCGAGCGGATAGTCGGGCGCCACCAGGGCCGCGGAGCGCGAGGCGTTGCCCTCCGCGCGCCATGCGAAGCCGGGAAGCCGGCGGTGCGCACCGTCGAGGCGCAGCGCCGAGACCCCCTGACGGCCGTTGCTCACGCCCACGAGGTGCGCCTGCCCACGCACGCCGGGCTCGCGGGGCAAGGGCGGCGGGGTCACCAGCACCACCCCGCCCACCGCGTCGGGGCCGTAGCGGATCGAGCCCGCGCCCTTGATCACGGTGATGCTGCCTGCGGAGAACGGATCGATCTCCGGCGTGTGATCGATGCCCCACTCCTGCCCCTGATGGCGCACGCCGTCGGTGAGCAACAGGTTGCGGCGCCCGTACTGTCCGCGGATCACCGGCTTTCCCAGCCCCCCCGCCGACGAGCGCAGCACCGTGACCCCCGCCACCCCCGCGAGCGCGTCGGCGAAGCCCTTGCCGCGCGTGCGCGCGAGCACCTCGCCCTCCAGCGTCTCGCTGCTGCGGGTCTCGGTGGTGGGGGCCGCCGACACCTTCACCAGCACGTGGTCCTCGTGCTCGAGCTCGCGCGGCAGCGCGTGCACGTCGACCTCGGTGTCCCCGTCGACCGACACCTCGCGACGCACCGTCTGGTAGTCCGGCCGCTCGACCGTGAGCGCGTGATCCCCCGGGCACACCCCGCGCAGCTCGAAGTGGCCGGTATCGTCGGTCTCCACGCTCGCCTGCCCGAGCCGCACCAGCGCCCCGGGCACCGGCTGCCGCGTGGTCTGGTCGACGACGCGTCCCTTCACGAGATCGGCACACGCTTCGGGCGCGGGCGCGGGCGCGAAGAGCCGCAGCACCAGCAAGGCCCCGGCCGCGCTCGTGCTCCCGATCATCGCGGCGACCCCTCGGGCTGCGGTGGGCGGACGATCTCGCGGAACGGGGCCACGGGGCCGGCAACCCTAGCGCCGTCTCGTCGGCAGCGCTACAGATACAATCCAATTGCAATTAGCGACCACGTGGCGCCAGAGCGGCGGGGCGGCCCGGGGGCGAACGGCGGCGAGTCGCTCACGCGAGCCCGAGCGGCTCGCGGATGGCCTCGTACACGCTGCCGTCGTCGTCGCGGGCGCTCGGCCAGAACCAGCGACCGGCGGCGGCCAGGTACGGGCGAATGCCGGGATCGGCGAGCTCGAGCTCCTCGAGCATCGCGGCCGCGAGCTTGTAGTCGTGATCCTCCTTCGCCTTGCGCAGGAGCACCGCGACCCCGCCGGGCCCAAACCCCGCCGGGCCCCGCTCTCGCACCCGCACGAACGCGCGACGGCTTGCTTCCTCGGGGTCGTCGGTCGCGAATGGATCGTCGGCTCGCTCGCTGCGCGTGGCTGCCGTCGCGAGCGCGTCGATCGTCTGCCGGCTTCCTCGCCCGCCGCGCGTGTCCAGCACCGGCTCGAACAACGACAGCCAGCTCGCCGCTTGCAGGGCCAAGAGCTTGCGGGTGGTGGCGACCCTCGACAACGAGGCGGCGCGATGCAAGGCGTTGACCGACGTCACCGGGTGCACGCCCGGGATCGACGGTGTGCGCATCAGCAGCTCGAACGCCCGCAGCCGCAAGCCGTCCCACACGGCCGCGGCCGCGACCCCCGAGCGCGCCGCCTCGACCACTGCCACCGCAGCCGCGGCCGGATCGCAGTCGCGCAGCCGGGCACATAGGCGCAGGCTCGCAGCGTGATCGGTGGAGCCGGCTTCCCAGCCCTCGGGCAGCCGCGCGGCGAGCTCGCGGCTGTGGTCGTGGAGCGCGAGGATCTCCGCCGTCTCCGCCTCCGTCGCCGCGTCGTAGGGGTTGGCGTCGAGCACCCCGAGCACCAGCGAGCGCAGGGCGTCGCGTCCATGCGACCAGCCGAGCCGCTCGAGCGCGCGCTGGGTCTGCGCCGCGTAGATCGCCTTGTGGCCGATGACCCGGAAGTCACGCGCCGCCCACGGCCACACCCGTTCGAACACCGCGGCAGGCTCCATCGTGGCGTGCATGCCGATCACGGCGCGATCGGCCGCCGGCTGGTCCCACCGCTCCATCGCGCGGTCGAAGGCCTCGGCGTGCACCTGCGCGCTCGCGGGCTCGATCTCGGGGGCCGACGGCATCGTGAAGTCGCCATCGCTCTGGTCGCGGGCCTGACTGTGCTTGATGCGATCGAGGTTGAAGAGCGCGGGCACGAGCGTGGTGGGCCCTTCGAGCCGGTCCGTCAGGTCGAGGGCCGAGGCGACCATCATGATGGCGTGGACCTTGCCGCCGATCGGGCTCGGATCGATCTCGGCGACCCCGGCCACGAGCGCCACGCGCAGGAGGTCCTCGGGCCCCGCCCCGCGGGCGTGCCAGTCGAGCGCCAGCGCCGGAACATCGGCGCGCGGCGCTGCGAGCAGCTCGCGCGCCATCGCCTCGGGCGTGGGCAGGCCAGCCGCTCCCGCGACCGTGGTCGCGACCGGAACGCCGGTGCTCACCCCATGCTGCAAAACGTCGTTCTGGCTCGATCTCCGGCAGGCCGGCACCCACGGGCTCGCAACGAGCACGGGCGCGCCGCGGAGGAGCTCACGTCGTCTCACCAGCGAGTGACCCCGACTCGAGCGCCAAGGGTTCGCGGCAGCGGTGGCCGAGCATCTGCTTGCGCTCGATCCAAGCTTCGAGCACCTCGCGCACGCGCTCCATCAGCGCGGGCACGTCGTCCTCGCGCAGACCTTCGGTCTCGATCTGCGGGGCCATGTACACCTCGATCTTCGAGGGACGAATGGAGAACGCGCCCTTGGGCAGCATGCGGTAGGCACCGCGCGTGGCGATGGGCACGATGGGCAGGCGTGCCTCGATCGCGGCCCGGAACACGCCCGACTTGAACGGGCGCAGCTTGCCGTCCATGGTGCGGTGCGCCTCGGGAAACGTCAGCACCGAGATGCCCCGCGAGGCCCGCTCGCGAATCGCCTCGACGACCGCGGGCAAGCGCCCCTCGCCCTTGTGCACTGGGATCGCGTTGCTCATCTTGAGCAGCCAGCCGTAGCCCGGGATCTTGAGGTGCGATGCGTTCTCGAGCCCGCACATCGGCACCGGGACCGCCCCGCAGGCGATGTTCGCGTCGAGCATCGTCACGTGATTCATCATGAGCACCGAGACCCGCGAGCGGTCGTAGCCCGGGTCGTAGGTGACGTGCAGCGGCGACAGGCAGAGCCACAGCGGCCACGCCGTCGCCGGCTGGAACACCGTGTTCTGGAACCGCTCGAACGGAACCGCGAGCGTGAGCGGCAGCATCGTCGCGGCGATGGTGCCCATCCAGGCGAGCGTGCCGAACCACCCCACGGCCGACCAGGGTGCCCACAGTACGTCTCCCACGAGGGTTCGATCCGGGTTGCCCATCGGCCCGGAGTCTGCCGTACCCGGGGGGGTCTTGCCATAGCACCGTGCCGCCGTGGTCGGTAACGATGCCCTCGAGCGCCCCGCGAGCATGCCCTGCGAGCGTACGCCCGCTCGACCTCTCCTCGATTTGAGACCGATCGATTGGCGCCCGGTCGCGACTGGTCCCGTGGGGAGTAGGAAATCATGACTCATGCGCGATCGACGGGCTTCGCCTCGATGCTGGTGCTCGTGGGGCTCGGCTGCCCTCTTCCCGGTGGCGAGCCGCCCGATTCGATCGATTCCGAGGGAAGCACGGACGGCCCCACCACCACCAGCACCACCAGCACCACGGGCATCGATCCCAGCGAGACGGACAGTGGAACCGAGACCGTCGGTGCGACGGACGCCGAGACCGACGGTGCAACGGACGATGGGGAAACGAACGGCGGCTGTGAAGGTACCTGCGTGGGAGGCACGGGCACCGACTCGTGTCCCTCGGATCTCGCGGCAGGGAGCACCCTCATCGCCTTGTTTCGAGCCGAGACCGACTACGAGAGCCCCAACTGCGACGACTACTGCTACTGGGAGCGTTCGGCCCTCTATACGTACGACCCCGCGACGGGAACCAAGTCCCAGCTCGCGCTGTCGCGCTACGATGTCGTCCCCTACGCGCTCGCGATCGCGGACGACGACAGCATCGTGGTGGCGGGCGAGAACAAGCCCGACCCGTTCGAGCCCGGCGACGGGGCACTCCTGCGCTACTCCGCCGAGGGCGAGGTGATCTGGGACCTGGATCTGCGCGGCTACGAGATCGCCGACGTGGAGATCGTGGGCGAAGAGATCATCGCGCTCGCGGACCCCGGGGTGGTCGGCTTCGCGTTGGACGATGGGTCACAGTCGTGGACGCTCGACATCCCCGCAACGGCGCTGGCCGTCGAGCCCGACGGCGGCTTCTACGTGGCCGGCGAGCAGGACACCGTGCGCAAGTACGATCCACAGCAGCACCAGCAGTGGGAGGCGCCCTATCCCGTGGTGGACGGGGAAACCCGCCAGATCGTGAAGCTGGCGCGCGACGAGACGGGGGGGGTCACGAGTGGTGCGTGGGTCCGCGACGCCGCGACGAACCGGCTCATCGAGCTGCGCAGGCTCGATGCCGACGGTGTAGAGGCATGGTCGGTTCGCCTGGATGCGGCCCTCATCATGGACGACGCGGAGTGGGACGACGCCGTGTTCGACCTGCAACCTCACCCGAGCGGCGGAGCGATCATGTCGGGTCGGTCTGCGCTGGACGACGGCATAGCGCTGGTGGCGGCGTTCGATGCTCAGGGCAACCAGCTCTGGCTGGAAACGGTCAACATGCGCCCCGGCATCACCGAGGCGTTCGAGCAGCTCGCGATCATGGACGGGCAGGTCTTCGCCGTGGGCTGCAGCCCGGCGAGCTGGCTCTCGAGCTTCCCGCTCTAGAGTCAGTCGCGATCCTCGAAGTACAGGAAGTCGATGAGGAACGTGGCCGCGAGCACCAGCGGCCGCAGCCGCGGGTCCATGCCCGGCCCGAGCTCCACCCCGAAGGTATCGGCATCGGTGAACGCTTCCTTCAAGAGGCCGCTCCACTTCTTGGTGATGCGCCCCACCTCCTGGCCCTGCTGCAGCACGCGAAAGGTCCACGGGCGAAAGAACGGCCCGTGCAGCGCCGCGAGCTCGCGGTTGTCGGGACCGAGGATCGCGAAGCGCCGGGCAAGGAACGCGAAGCGCTGATCGATCATGCCGAGGCGCTGGCCCTGGCCGTCGGTGACATGCAGCTCGGAGAAGAACCAGTTCCAGGGCCGCTCGAGCTGCAGCGCCACATTGCCGTACGCGTCGCGCAGCTGCATCGTGAACGGCCGCTTGGCCTTGAGGAAGCTGCGCGTGATGAAGGCCCACGCGCCACCGCCGGCCTCGGCGGCGTAGAGCGCCGTCTGGCCGTTGGGCAGCTCGATCGCGTAGCGGTTCTTGGTCTCGAAGTCGGTGAAGACCTCGAGCAGCTCCTTGTGCTGGCGGATGACGAGGGCCGGGGCGTGGGCCAGCACGGGGAGGTTGGTCATCGGGGGCTACTGTAGCGCAAGGACCGGCTCGAAAACGGTCACTCGAGCTCGTCGGCTTCCAAGCCGACCTCGGTCGCCCCTCACTCTCACCCCTTCAGCTCGGGCAGCCGCTCCCCCAGCTTCGGCATCGACACCCTCCCATCGAGCAGCCGCTGATCATACGCCCAAGCCCACGTCGGCTCGATGCTCCACTGCGCCCCGTGCCGCTTCTTGAGCGCGCACGCGAGATCATAGAAGCTCCACCCCTCGTTGCTATCCACATGATAGAGCCCCGGCCGCGCGCTCGCGATGCGCAGCAGCGCATCCGCGGTGTCGTCGAGGAACGAGCACGCCGGAATCCACCGCGCGCTCGCCCGCACCTGCGCCCGCTGGGCCAGCCACGCCGCCATCTGGTTGCCCCGCAGGTCGGTCCCAATCTGCCACCCGAGCCGCGCGACCTTGGCCTCCGGGTTCTGCTCGAACACCCGCTCCTCCGCTCGTCGCTTCTCCATCCCGTAGTCGTGCGTCGCGTCCGGGCGGCTCGCGATCGTGTAGGGCCCCGGCTTGGCGTCGGTGAACACCATCACCGTGCTGGTGAACACGAACCCGATCCCGAGCTTGCGGGTGATCCACGCCAGCTCGCTCGTCCAGGTGTAGTTGACGTTCCACGACTCCTCGGCGTCGTCGGTCTTGCTCTCGACTCCTGCCGGCTGCGACGCCGCAGCGAGGTGGAACACCACGTCGGGCTTCTCGCGCTGCACGAACAGCGCCATCGACTCGTAGTGGTCGATGGGCACGTCGCTGCGATCCCATCGCACCAGCCCCCAGCCCGCACGCGCGAGCTTGTGGCAGAGCACGCTGCCCACCGTCCCGTTGCTTCCCGTCACGAGCGCTCTCATGCGGGACCGAGCGTACCCCGACCCTCACGGCAGCACGAGATCGGCGACCACCGGGAAGTGATCCGAGGCCTGGTCCGACATCCCGCAGGCCAGCGGATCCCCTGCCAGCGGCAGCCAGGCGCCCGCGGGCGCGGCATCCACTCCGTCGTCGCGGCACGCGTCGTAGACCAACGCGCCCTCGAGCTCCGCCCCGGAGTGGAACACGTAGTCGAGCCGCACCACGTCCTGCCAGGTCTCGTCGCGGGTCGAGTCCTCCTGGGTGGCGGGGGTGATGGTGAACCCGAGCCCCTCGAAGCGATCGAACGGCTGATACACGAGCGGGAATTCGATGTCGCTGCCCACGTGGTACGAGTCGGGCAGACCCGCGGGAATCCCGTCGAACACCGTGCCCAGCGCGGGGTCGTCGAGGTTCTCGTTGAAGTCCCCGAGGATCACCATGGGATCACCGGGGTACATCTCGCGATAGATCGCCACCGCCTGGGCCACGCGCTCGGCTTCGACCTGGCGGCGGAACCAGTCGAGCTCCTCCTGCCCCGACTTGAGGTGCAGCGACACGAAGCCCACGCGGCACGGATCGCTGTCCTGGCCTTCGGCGAGGTCGACCTGCACCACCAGGATGTCGCGGCCCACGTCGTTGGCCAATTGGTCGCTCGAGAGGTCCCGACCACTGTACGCGCCGACCAAGCTGAGCGCTCCGCGGGTCATGCACGCATTGGTGTGGTCGCCCCCGATCGCCGGGGACTCCGGCGCCTGGATCACGTCGTAGCCGGCCTGGTCGGCCAGCTCGAACAGCGACATCGTCTCCCAGTACTGGACCTCCTCGAGGCACACGACGTCGGCGTCGATGCGGTCGAGGATCGCCAAGAGCGCGTCGAACTCGTCCGAGCCCGGCCCGCCCACGGTCTCCACGTTGAACGCGGCCACCCGCAGCGCTCGGCCTTCGCACGACGAGGGCGGCACGTCGGAGCCGGTGGTGTCGTCGGTGGTCGCGGCCCCGGAGCTGCCGCTCGAGCTCGCCTCGTCCGCTTGCTCCGTATCCGCGCCCCCCCCGGGGCCCTGCCCGGTCGGATCGCCGCTCGTCGCGGAGTCGTCGTCCACGCCGAGCGCCTCCTCGAGACTGCACCCGAGCGCGAAGAGACCCACGAGCCCCATCGCCTGCATTCGTCCCCACGTGCGCCGCATACGACCCAGGAAGCCAGGGTAACGCAGCGCGATTGCGCTCGAAAGCCGTGCCTCGCGATGCGCTGATTCGCCGCGGCTCACGGAACGCAAGAGGGGTGCCCACCGCGCGGCGAGCACCCCTCGAGAGATCTCGGGTCCAGCGCATGGCTGGAGCCCCTCGATCAGGCGGACATCACATGTCCATGCCGCCCATGCCGCCGCCGCCGGGGCCCGGGGCCGGGCTCTCCTTCTTGGGCTTCTCGGCGATCATCGCCTCGGTGGTGAGCATCATGCCCGCCACGCTGGCCGCGTGCTCGAGGGCGATGCGCACGACCTTGGTGGGGTCGATGACGCCGTCGGCGATGAGGTCGACGTACTGGCCGGTACGGGCGTTGTAGCCGTAGCCACCCTTGCCGTTGCGCACCTCGTTGACGACCACGCTGGACTCGCCGCCCGCGTTGGCGACGATCTGGCGCAGCGGCTCCTCGATCGCGCGACGCACCAGCGCCACGCCGGCCTTCTGCTCGTCGGTGGGCACCTCGAGCTTCTCGAGCGCCTTCTGGCCACGGATGAGCGCCACGCCGCCGCCGGGCACGATGCCCTCCTCGACGGCCGCCCGGGTCGCGTGCAGGGCGTCCTCGACGCGGGCCTTCTTCTCCTTCATCTCGACCTCGGAGGCCGCACCGACCTTGATGACCGCCACGCCGCCGACGAGCTTGGCGAGGCGCTCCTGGAGCTTCTCGCGGTCGTAGTCGCTGGTGGTCTCTTCGATCTGGGCGCGGATCTGCTTGACGCGGCCCTGGATGTCGGCCTTCTTGCCGCCGCCGTCGACGATGGTGGTGTTGTCCTTGTCGACGGTGATCTGCTTGGCGGTGCCGAGATCCTTGAGGGTGACGTTCTCGAGCTTCTCGCCGAGATCCTCGGTCATCGCCTTGCCACCGGTGAGCACGGCGATGTCCTTGAGCATCTCCTTGCGGCGGTCGCCGAAGCCCGGGGCCTTGACGGCCGCGACCTGCAGCGTGCCGCGCAGCTTGTTGACCACGAGGGTGGCCAGCGCCTCACCGTCGACGTCCTCGGCGATGATGAGCAGCGAGCGGCCCTGCTTGGCCACCTGCTCGAGCACGGGCAGGAGATCCTTCATGTTCGAGATCTTCTTCTCGTGCAGCAGGATGTAGGTCTCGGTCAGCGAGACCTCCATGCGCTCCTGATCGGTCACGAAGTACGGCGAGAGGTAGCCGCGGTCGAACTGCATGCCCTCCACCACGTCGAGCTCGGTGGTGTTGGCCTTGTTCTCCTCGACGGTGATCACGCCTTCCTTGCCGACCTTGCCCATCGCCTCGGCGATGAGCTTGCCGATCTCGTCGTCGCCGTTGGCGGAGATCGTGCCGACCTGGGCGATCTCTTCCTCGCCCTTGGTGGCCTTGGAGAGCTTCTTGATCGAGCTGATCACGGCGTCGACGGCCGCATCGACACCACGCTTGATCTCCATCGGGTCGTGGCCCGCGGTGACGAGCTTGATGCCCTCCCGGAACAGCGCCTGGGCCAGCACGGTGGCGGTGGTGGTGCCGTCACCCGCGATGTCGGAGGTCTTGGAGGCGACCTCCTTGACCATCTGGGCGCCCATGTTCTCGAACTTGTCCTCGAGCTCGATCTCCTTGGCGACGGTGACACCGTCCTTGGTGACCGTGGGGGAGCCCCAGGACTTCTCGATCACCACGTTGCGGCCCCTCGGCCCGAGGGTGACCTTGACCGCGTCTGCGAGGGTGTTGACCCCGCGAAGGATCGCGGAGCGGGCGCTATCGTCGAAACGAACCTCTTTGGCTGCCATGTGCTTCTATCTCCGAACGAAGAATCTGGGTGGGGGTGGGCTCACTTGGCTCACTTTTCGATGACCGCAAGGACCTCGTCCTCGCGCAGGACGATGTGCTCGGTGCCATCGAGCTTGAGCTCGGTGCCGGCGTACTTGCCGAACAGGATCTCGTCGCCCGCCTTCACGTCGAGGGCGATGCGCTTGCCATCGGAATCGCGCTTGCCCTGACCCACGGCGATGACCTTGCCGCGCGCGGGCTTCTCCTTGGCGGAGTCGGGGATGAACAGGCCACCAGCGGTCTTGGACTCTTCGGGGACGCGCTGGATGACGATGCGGTCGTGCAGGGGACGGAGGTTCATGGGTGGTTCCTCGGGTGGCTACTCTTCGATGGGGTGATGAGCGGCCGCGTCGCGCGATGGCTCGCAGGCCGCGGAAATCTTTGGGATCCTCGCGAAATTGCTAAGGAATCCCCCGTTTTTGGCACTCGGACCCCCCGAGTGCTAGGCGGCCGCAGTCTAAGGCAGAGCCCCTGGCGGTCAAGACTGCACGCCGAAAAAATCATCTTTCGCCGTGCACTTACCCGTGGGGTGACTCACACTTTTAGGAACAGTGTCCGGAGGCCCGTTCAAGGGCGAATTCGGCGGGCTCCGGGGGAGGCGAGACCATGAGCGATCGGTCGGCGATCCACCACGGCACCCTGGAATCCTTCTTCTTCGAGGAGATCGAGCGCGCCCAGGCGCGGTGCGGCCAGTCGCTCTCCGACGCGGCCGAAGCGTATGTCGTGGGCCTGTTGGCCCGCTTTGCCCGGCGGACGCAGGTGGCCGGCCGGCACAGCGAGCCGCTGGCGCTCGACTATCTACGCGCCCGGGGCGAGCCGTCCGGGGCAGCCCGGGCCCAAGCCCTGCGGGGCGTGGGCGACCGGGCGCTCTATATCAGCGGGGTCGCGCCGCGAAGCATGCACCGCAGCGCCGTCGACGTGCGGTACGTCCGGGGCATCGGCGAGGCCGCGTACCGCGAGGTGGCCGATCGCCAGCGATGGGGTGGCGCGCTGGCCGTGCTCGGCGAGCTGGCCGCGACGTTCGAGGGCGTGAGCGAGGTGATCGCGGAGATCGTGGACCTCGAGGCGCGGGCCCACGCGCATGCGCATGATCTCCTCGGGCTCTACGAGCGCTGGCGGCGGGACGGGGATCCTCGCGATCGGCGGAGGTTGCTGCAGGCCGGGGTGAAGCTCGACTGGCACGGGCCCGACGAGCTGCAGTGAGCGCGAGCCGAGCGCGAGCCGAGCGCGAGCTCATCCGAGGAGGATGTCGCCGAGCGCATCGCAGTAGAGGGTGTCGAGGGGGAGCTGCAGCTCGAGCGATGCGAGCCGCAGCGCATCACCGGGGCCGATGTCTTCGAAGGCCCAGAGGTCGCCCGCGCGACGGGACACCTGCGCGAAGCGACGGTGCTGCGCGATCACGACGTACTCGCGGAGCAAGGGTAGGCGGCGGTAGTGGTGGAATTTGGAGCCGAGGTCGTGCTCGCCGGTGCTGGGCGAGCCGACCTCGAGCACGACGGTGGGGTTCGTGATCGCATGCGAGTCGGCCGGCGAGCGCTCGAGCGCGCCGCAGACCACTGTCACGTCGGGCAGGAGCGTGCGATTGGTGGCCTCGACGCGGACCTTGAGGCCGGGCGGGAGCGCCACGCATGGGCGCGCGGTACCGGGCTGGAGCATGCGTATGAGCTGGGCGACGATGCGCGCGTGCTCGGGCGATGGGGCGGCCATCGCAAGGACGAGGCCATCGTGGTACTCGAGCTGGCCAGCCTCGGCGGACGCGGCGTAGTCGAGATACTGCGCGTAGGTCAGGCGATGGGCGTCATTGCTCGCGAGCATGAAAGCGAGCGTAGCATGGCGGGGTCGCGGAGGGCGGTACGGCAGCGCCGCTCGCGACGCAGGGCCCGAGAGCGGTACGCTGTGACCCGGTGACGTCTGCCAGTCGGCGGCCGCCATCGCGCCACTGATACATTCGTGCTCGCACATTCGCTCGTCTCACATTCGCACGCTGGCAGTCTCGCGCTCATCACATTCGCGCATTCGAATCCGCATTGACACCATCGAGACATGCGTCTAGCTTCGGCAAGTCCTACCGCGTCGATCTGGAATCGGCCGGTTTCGTCGCGCCACTGGGGCGCTCTTGCACTTGAAGCCTTGAAAAGATAGTCGAACATGTCCAAGAAGATCTCGCTCGATGCCGTCTTCGAGAACCTCCAGGAACAGGCCAACGCGGAGTGCCGTCCTCGAGAGCACCGAGACCGTCATCGGCGGTGCCGCGGCCTCGACCACATCGGCACAGGTCGAGTGTCACGAGCCGACCCAGGCTCAGTGATCGCGTGATCGCCTCCCTGGGGGCGGTCCTCGTGGCCGCCCCCGGGGGTTTACCCCGTATTCCGCTGCGAGGTCGGGCCGACCCAGCGCGTGGGCGCTCTACCGCCCCGCTTCGCCGAGATCGGTTCGCGCAGTGATGGCGCCCTGCTTGGTGCCCTGGAGCAGGTGCAGCAGCTCGCGCTCGACGCCCTCGGGAGCGCTCTCGATGATGCGGCCCACCTCGGCGCCGTCGCGCCGCACGATGATGGTGGGTACGTAGCGCAGGTCGATCTCGGGCGGGACCGTCCTGTCCTCGTCGACACCATGGAGCGCGACGGTGAACGGCAGCGGACCGGCCGCGTCGAATGCCTTCCACAGGCGAGACACCTCGCGCTGCGAGTCGCTGCACCAGGTGCCGAAGTAGATCAACACCTCGGCCCCCGGAGGCACGGTGGCGAGCTGCTTGGCGGCCTCGGCGTCGATCTCGGCGTCGCTCACCCAGTCCGGGAGCTCGCGCTGCACCGCCTCGCGCTCGAGCAGGCCGACCATGACCACGGGCTTTCGCGAAGCGCGGCGTGACGAGCCGGGCGCCGTGGAGTCGGTGGCGGGGCGGCACGCCGCGGTGATGGCGAGGGCGAGGAGGGCAAGGACGAGTGCGCGTGGTGCGAGCGAGGACATGGCCGCCATGCGTTAGCAGAGCCCGGGCCGATGATCGAGGCATCGCATGCGAGCGGGCCCCAAGGCCTTCAGCGCGGCGCCGCGGCGATGTTGCCCCCGTCCACGGTGAGCACGGTGCCGGTGGTGGCCTCGCTGAGCGCCAGCGCCACGAAGCCCTGCGCCACGTCCTCGGCCGTGACCTCGCGGCGCAGGAGGTTGCTGCGGAAGTACTCGTCGGCGGTGAGGCCCCGCGCCTGCGCCCGCGCCTCCACCTGCTCGAGGTCGAGCAGGCTCGTGCGCACGCGATCGGCATTGATCGCGTTGGCGCGGATCCCCGCGTCGCCGCCCTCGATCGCGTACTGCTTGCACAAGGCCACGAGACCGGCCTTGGCGATCGCGTAGGGCCCGAACCCGGGGCCCGGGTTGAACGCCGACTTGCTCGCATTGAACAGCAGGAACCCGCCCATGCCCTGGGCCCGCATCACCGCCGTGGCGGCGGCGGCGAGCCACTGGTGCGACAGGAGGTTGATCGTGAGGCTGTCCTCGAGCACGCCGGGCGGGCAGCGGTCGATCGGCGCCTGTGGGGCGGTGCCCGCGTTCGAGACCACGCCGTCGAGCCCGCCCAGGCGCGCCACTGCCCCGCGCACGCTGGCCTCCACGGCCTCGCGATCGCGCAGGTCCACCACGTCGTAGGCGGCCCGCAGCGCGCGCGCGACCTCGCGAAGCCGCGGCTCGTCGCGATCGACCAGCCACAGCGCGGCCCCTTGCGCCCCGAAGGCTCGCGCGGTCGCAGCCCCGATGCCCGAGGCCGCGCCGGTCACCAGCACCACGCGCCCCTCGAGCGGTCGCGCCGCCCGCTTGCCGAGCTTGGCCTGCTCGAGCGACCAGTACTCCATGTCGAACAGATCGTGCTCGGGCAGCGCCTGGTAGCACCCCACGGCCTCGGCGTCGCGGATCACCCCGATGGTGTGCTCGTACAGATCCGCCGCGATCGCGGCCGCCTTGGCGTCGGCCCCCACGCCGACGAGCCCGAGGCCCGCGATCAGCACCACGCGGGGATCGGGATCGAGCGGCGTGATGGCGACCCCGCGCTCTTCCACCTGCCACCGCACGTAGCCGTGGTAGCGCGAGCGAAACGCTCGCAGCGCGGACTCGAGGTGCGCCTCGACCGAGCCGAGCGCACGCCCGGGGTCGAGCAAGAGCGGCCACGGCTTGGTGCGGATCACGTGATCGGGGGTCACGGGCCCCCGCGAGACGAGCTCGGACAGCGCGTCGTCGTCGACGAACGCGCGGATGCGGGGGCTCGTGCGCAGCTCGAGCACGTAGCGCCGCCGCCGCTCGCCCAGCATCCCGCGCAGCACCGGAGCCAGCGCCGGCCAGTCGACGTCGGGCCGGGGCATCACCGCCACCGGCACCTTGGCGCGGTGCTCCTCGATCACCGCCTCGGCCCGCGTCACCGCGGCCACGTGCCGCTCGTACGACTCGCGCGCGGTGGCCCCGAACGTGAACAGGCCGTGCTGGAGCAACAACAAGCCCTCGCACGCGGGTTGGCGCTCGTAGACCTCGGCGGCGAGCTTGGCGAGCGCGAACCCTGGCATGACATACGGCACGATCGCGAGCTGGTCGCCGAAGATCTCCTGGCAGCGAACCACGGCGTCGGGCTGATCCACGAGGCTCAGGATCGCATCGGCGTGGCTGTGATCGATGAATGCATGGGGCAGGAACGCGTGCAGGAGCGTCTCCACCGAGGGGTTGGGCGCACCGGCGTCGAGCAGCCGCACCCGTGCCGCGTTGACCATGTCCTCGTCCGACAGCGACGCCCGCTCGCGCAGCGCCACGAGCGTGCGCAGCCGCACCGCAGGCAGCCCCTCGGGCTCGAGGTTGGCGAGATCGGAGCCGCTGCCCTTGACGCACAGCACCGCGGTGGGCTCGCCGAGATCGTCGGGCAGCGTGGTCTTGACCGAGGTGTTGCCCCCGCCGTGCAGCACCAGCGACGGCTCGCGCCCGATGAGCCGCGAGGTGTACACGCGCAGCGCCAGATCCTCGTTGCGCCCCGGGCCGTGCCCCCAGCGGGCCACCGCCGCCCGCGCGTCTTCGTCCGACCATGCCGATCGCATGGCAGGCACTATCGCATGGCCGCCGGAGCGCCGCGCCAGGGCGGCTGGCGAGGCCCTCGCGCGTTACTGCGCCTTCGCTATTCGCAGCGCTACGGCGTCCGCGGGTCGTCGACCACGCGCCCCTCGGTCACGAACGACACGCCCGCGGTCCCGTCGCGGCCCTGCTGCACGGCCTCGACCAGGAGGTCGGGGCCGGGCGTATTGGCGCTCCAGCGTACGATGAAGTTGGCCCCGCTCCCGCCCGCGCGATCGAAACGCGAGATGAAGAACTCGGCGGTCATCATGGGCCCGAGCATGGCGGGGGCGTCGAGGTAGCTCTCGAGCAGCTTGCCGTCGCTGTCGTAGTACTCGACGGCATCGACGACGACGGCGTGCTGCTCGCTGATGTTGCGCAGGCTCAGCGTGGCGGCGAGCGAGATCGGCCGCACGTTGTCGGAGACGTAGAGGCTCGAGTAGATCGGGATGTAGACGACCTTCCGCGTCGTGATGGGTCCCCCCGCGGGCCCGCCCGGGGCGACCGGGACGAGGTTGCGAGGGCCGACGAGCTCGGGCGAGTGGCCGTTGCTCGTCTCGTCGTTGCACGTGGTCATGCCCCAAAGGCCCAGGCAAGAGAGCAGGACGAGCACGGCGGGGCGTCCGGGTCGCATGGGCCGAGAGCCTACCACCGCACGCGTGCTGGCCCTGACGCTCGCGGGCTAGCTCGCCGCCTGTTGGCCCTGCGCCAGGAGATCGCGGCAGGTGGGCGAGGTCTCCACCTCCTTGGGCTCGGGTATGGTGCCGAGCACACGGTCGCCGAGGTGGTTGGTCACGCCCATCCAGTAGTGCTCGTTCTTGAAGTGGTGCAGCCGATGGTGCCGCCACAGGGTCTTGTAGAGGCGCCCCTTGGGGCGATAGCTCGAGTGGCACAGGTAGTGGGTCCACTCGTAGAGCAGCGCCAGCGCGGTCGTGCCGAGCACGAAGCTGAGCCATAGACCGAGGGTGGGCATGATCAGCGCGACCAGCCCCACCGAGAACCAGTAGCCGAGCAGACCGCCGCGCAGCGGGATGTACCAGTACCGCGGATCATGCGGTGCCTGGTGGTGCGCCCGGTGCTCGCGGGCGAGCTGGGTGTCGAGCGTGAGGCGACCGAGCCGGCGCGGGCGCCAGTGCAGCACGCCCACGTGGATCACCCACTCGCTGAACGGCTGCAGCACGACCAGGAGGCCCATCATGGCCATGTCCCAGCCGGTGAAGCCGCCCACGGCGAGGCGTGCGGCGATCACCACCAGCAGCATGCCCGTGATCGCCCGGGCCGAGCGCTGGTGCGTGAAGATGTGGAATGCATCGCGCAGGCCGAGACCTGGTGTGCGTGGATCATCGACGGCCGTACGCGGGCGCGCGCCCACGACGACCGAGCTTCCGGCGTTCATCGCGGAGCTCCTTTCTCGCTCGGGGTTGGTTGGTTGGACTGGGCTGGCCGCCGAGGGCGGCGGCAGGTCAGTCGTCGTCGGGGGCGACCCCGCTCTGCTCGTCGAACAAGTCGATCGGGTCGAGCGACGGGTCGCTCCCACTTCGTTCGGCCGCTTCGAGCGCGGCCACGAGCTCGAGCACCCGGCGGGTGCCCTGCTCCATCAATGCGGCCGCCACGTGCTTGGCGGAGAGCTCGTCGGCGCGGGCCACCGCTTCGGCGATGGCCCGGTGGCTGGCTACGTCACGGGTCTCGTCGGCCATGACCTGCACGAGCAGCTCGCGGAGCTGCTCGTAGGTCTGCCGTAGCGTGTTGAACGACAGCTCGTAGGCGATGTTGCCGGAGCCGCGCACCATCGCGTCCCAGAACCGCAGGGACAGGCCCTGCAGCTCGGCGAGATCGTCGGTCGCGGCCGCCGCCTCCATCTGCTTGACGATCTGCCGCAGGACCGCGGCGTCGGCCGCGTCGGCCCGCTTGGCGCACAGGCGTGCGATGTCGGGGGCCAGCGCGCCGCGCATCTCCATCACGCTGCGAGCGACACCGATGTCGATGGTGCCGTCGCGCCGGAACATGAGGCGGCCCATGAGGTCGAGCCCGGCATTGCGCCGGAAGTCGAGCACCCGCGTGCCACCGCCCTGCGAGATGCTGACCAGGCCCGCCTGGGCGAGCCGCTTGAGCGCCTCGCGGACGGCGCCGCGATTGACCCCCAGCATGTCGCAGAGCTGGCGCTCGGCCGGAAGGCTGAGGCCTGGGCCGTAGCGGCCCTCGACGATCTCGCCAGAGAGCTGGTCGTAGACCTCGTCGGAGAGGGTCTTCTTGGCGATGCGTTGGAGGACCATGCGAGGCTGCGCTCTACCACGAGCATAGGAGCCGGATGGTTGGTGGTCAACTGGTATGACCAATCAATTCTGCGGCCGTAGAACGTGCGTCATCGCAGCGCTATGAGCGCATCATCGGAGCCCCGTCCGAAGGCCGAGGGGCGGCCGTATGCTGCCGGGGCGGCGCTTCGGGCCGCCTTCCCGCCGATGAAAGACCCTCGTCCCCAGCCGATCCACCGCAAGGACTATCGCCCGCCGCGCTACCTCGTGGACGAGGTGGACCTGCGGGTGTGTCTCTTCGAGGACCACGCCGAGATCCACGCGACGCTACAGCTGCGTCGCAGCCCGGATCAGGGCGCGGAGTCCGAGCCAGCGCCGCTGGTGCTGCAAGGCGAGCTCGTGCAGCTGGTCTCCGTGGCGCTCGACGGGGTGCCGCTGCCGTCCGAGTCGTATCGGGTGGACGGAGAGACCCTCACCATCGACGAGGTCCCCGCCCGCTTCTCGCTGTCGACGGTGGTGCGCACCGAGCCGCAGAACAACACGCAGCTCGAGGGGCTCTATCGCTCGGGCCGCACGTTCTGCACGCAGTGCGAGGCCGAGGGCTTTCGGCGGATCACGTACTTCCTCGACCGCCCCGACGTGATGGCGCGCTACACCACCACGATCGAGGCCGACCGCGAGCAGTACCCGGTGCTGCTCTCGAACGGCAATCGCGAGGCCGAGGGCGAGCTGCCGGGCGGGCGCCACTTCGTGCGCTGGCGCGACCCGTTCCCCAAGCCCTGCTACCTGTTCGCGCTCGTGGCCGCGGATCTGCGCTGCCACGCGGGCACGTTCACCACGCGCTCGGGCCGGGTGGTGCGCACCGAGATCTGGGTCGAGCCGCACAACGTGGACGCGTGCGAGCACGCGCTGCGATCGCTGCACAAGGCGATGGCGTGGGACGAGCAGGTGTTCGGGCTCGAGTACGACCTCGACGTGTACATGGTGGTCGCGGTGAGCGACTTCAACATGGCGGCGATGGAGAACAAGGGCCTCAACGTGTTCAACGACAAGTACGTGCTGGCGCGCCCGCAGACCGCCACCGACGACGACTACGAGAACATCGAGGGGGTCATCGCGCACGAGTACTTCCACAACTGGACCGGCAACCGCGTGACCTGCCGCGACTGGTTCCAGCTCACGCTCAAGGAGGGGCTCACGGTGTTCCGCGACGAGCAGTTCTCGGCCGACATGGGCTCGCCCACGGTCAAGCGCATCGCCGACATCCGCACGCTCCGTACGTCGCAGTTCGCCGAGGATGCCTCGCCGACGGCTCACCCGATCCGGCCCGAGGCGTACATCGAGATGAACAACTTCTACACCGTCACGGTGTACAACAAGGGTGCGGAGGTGATCCGCATGATCCACACGCTCCTCGGGGTGGAGGGCTTCCGCAAGGGCATGGATCTCTACTTCGCGCGCCACGACGGCCAGGCGGTGACGTGCGAGGACTTCGTGACCGCGCTGGCCGACGGCAGCGGCGTGGATCTGCGCCAGTTCTTCTGCTGGTACGAGCAGGTGGGGACGCCAGTGGTGGAGGCGGAGGGGACCTGGGAGCAGGAGAGCGGCCGCTACACGCTCACGCTGCGCCAGCGGTCGCCGGCGGTCGCCAAGGGGCCCACGCTGCCGCTGCACATCCCCGTGGCGGTGGGGCTGGTGGGGCCCGACGGGGGCGACCTGCCGCTCGATCGCGTCGAGCCACCGGTGGCGGTGCGCGGTAGCACTGCGCTGCTCGAGCTGCGGGAGAGCGAGCAGACGTTCACGTTCCATGGGGTGAGGGAGCGGCCGGTGCCGTCGGTCTTGCGCGGGGCGTCGGCGCCGGTGCGGCTCGAGCTTGCGCGCGACGAGAGCGAGCTGGCGTTCCTCATGGGGAACGACGCGGATCCGTTCAACCGCTGGGACGCGGCGCAGACGTTCGCGCAGCGCATGATCCTGGCGATGGTGGCGGCGCATGCCGCCGGACGCCCGATGGCGCTCGACGAGCGGTTCGTGACCGCGTGGGGGCGGATCCTCGACGATGCTTCGCTCGACGGCTCGCTCAAGTCGCTGATGCTCGCGCCGCCCGACGAGCGGGTGCTGGGGCAGGCGATGGACGAGGTGGACGTGGCGGGGATCCATGCGGCGCGCGAGCGCGTGCTGGCCGCGCTCGCGGATGCGTATGGGCCGGCGCTGCGGCGGACCTACGCGCAGGCCGACCCGGGGCCCTACCGGCTCGACCGCGAGGCGATCGCAGCCCGGCGCCTGCGCGCGAGCGTGCTCGCGCTCTTGGGGCACCGGAGCGACGACGAGGGCCGGGCGGAGGCGATCGCGCTCGCCCGGGCGCAGCTCTCGGGCAGCGACAACATGACCGATGCCGAGGCCGCGCTCGCGTGCCTGGTGGATGCCGGCGGGGAACCGCGCGAGGAGGCGCTCGCGGGCTTCTACGCGCAGTGGAAGGCCGAGCCGCTGGTGATCGACAAGTGGTTCACGGTGCAGGCGATCTCGCGCGGGGAGGACACGCTCGAGCGGGTGATCGCGCTCTGCGGGCATCCGGATTTCACGCTCAAGAACCCCAACCGCGTGCGATCGCTGCTGGGCGCGTTCTCGGTGCGCAACCAGGCGGAGTTCCACGCGCCAGATGGCCGTGGGTATGCGCTCCTGGCCGATCACGTGCTCGAGCTCGACCGTCGGAACCCACAGGCGGCGGCGCGGCTCTTGGGGCCGCTCGGGCACTGGCAGCGGTTCGATGCGGGGCGGCGCGAGCGGATGCGGGAGCAGCTCACGCGCATCGTCCGGCAGGGGGGGCTGTCGCGTGACGTGTTCGAGCTGACGACCAAGGCGCTCGGGAGCACGTAGGCCTGCGGATGTGGAGACGGCCGGCTTGCACCCGGTCGGGGCATCCTCCACCCTTGGTTTCGGCGGCCGGCTCGGCCCGGCGGCGCTTGGCTTTCCTCTCTGCTTGGTGTTTCTTCGTCGCGAGGCCCTCATGCATCCCGGCTGGGTACGGAAGACGCGATCTGCGCTGGTGCTGACGGCGGTCGCCTTGGCGATGGGGGTCATGGGGTGCGGTGCGCCGAGCCCGAGCGAGGGGACCTCGCACGGTGAGGCGGAGGTCGACGCCGATGATGCGAGCTCGAGCCTCTCGGGGAGCAACACCAGCCAGCCCACCGATACGGCCGGCACGGCAGATACGGCCGACACCGAGGCTCCCGTGGGCTGGATCCAGGTGGGGTGGGGTCAGGAGGGGTTCGTGCCGCTCGCCGATGGCGACGCGTTCCCGATCGTGCTGGGCGGCCAGGGGGCACAGATGCTCCCGATGCCGCTGCAGGGCGGGGAGTGGTTCCTGCCGGAGAATCCCACGAGCTGGATGGACGAGACCGGGCCCTTGGTCGACATGGAGATGGACATCGAGGGCTGGAACGACGGGCCTGGCGGGCACTTCAAGCGCATCGCCAATTACACGCTCGACTGGGTGGTGTTGCCCGACGGTACGTATGAGTCTTCGTTCCTGCCGATCATCGTGCCCGACGGGGTGGAGCCGGAGGACATCGAAGGGGAGCCCGCGCACCTGTGGGTGCGGCTGCGGCCGTACGAGCAGCCGGCGCTGGAGATGGAGCTCGATGTGGTGGTGACGATCGGCGAGCCGCCGGGGTGAGCGGGGCGTAGGGGGGAGGACGGAAATCGATCGTTCGTTTGCATCGCGGTGGGATCGCGGTGGAAGATGGGGCATGCGTGGTGCCGGCCTTGTTCTGGTGATCGTGAGCGTTCCGTTTCTTGCGTGCCCTGGTGACGATGAGGGCGAGACCGCGGCTTCGACCGGGAATGTGACCACCGGCGTGAGCACGTCGACGCCGACGGATAGCGGTGAGAGCGGGGGCTCGTCGACGGGGCCGAGCGGGACGTCGATGGCGACCGGGTCCTCGGGGCCACCGGCCGACGGAGAGGGCAGCAGCACCACGGCGGCGGGCACGAGCCCGCTCGATGCTTGCCTTGCTACGTGTAATCACTTGGTGAAGTGCGGGATCGAAGAAGTGCCCAACTGCGGGATCCCGTGCGCGGGGGCGCCGGCTACGGCCTCTGGTTGCTCGAGCGAGTACGTCGCACAGCAGGAGTGCGCGGCGGCGCTGTCATGCGAGGATCTGCAGCTGTGGGTCGATGCGATGGTCCAGCCGGGGGATCATCCGTGCATGGAGGAGGATGATGCGTATCAGGTGTGCGAGACGGGGGCCACGAGCGGGTGAGGTCTTTCATTGGAGGCGATCACGGCCGGCTCGCTTCGCGAGCGGCCGCCGGGGGCTCCGCTGGGCAGAGCCAAGGGCGGGTCGTCGTCTTCGGGCGGCAGCATGGGATACAGATCGAGGATCGAGGGCTACATAGGCTGGACATCATTCGGTGCAGTTAGAGCGGTGCGGGCGGTGTCCTGGCGCAGCGGATTCCGACGTTGGAGTAGCGGGCCAACGGGGAGTGGAAGAGGCGGAACGTCGTACGGAAGTATATCGGAAGGTCGTCGACCCACGAGCCGCCGCGGACGACCCGCACTGACCCCGACTCGGGTCCGACCGGATTGTCCGTCTCGCTCGCCGGATACGTATCCGCATACCAGTCGGCCACCCACTCCCCTACGTTGCCCGCCACGTCGTGCGCGCCATAAGGTGAACCTCCCTGTGACTTGCTCCCCACCTCCCATGTCGAACCCATGCCGCAACCATTACCACCCTCTTCCATTACCACGTGGCTACAACTCGGCAGCGGGCTGTTGCCCCACGGGTACTCTCGTGCGTCCGTTCCTCTTGCTGCCTTCTCCCACTCCGCCTCCGTCGGCAAACGCTTTGTAGACCCGCTTACCCAACCGCAATACGCCTCCGCTTGAATCCAATCCACGCAATTTACAGGATGGTTCTCCCGCCCCGTCACCATCCAGTTGCAGTAGGTTCCCACCGTCGGCTCATTGCACATCTCGGCGTCTACGCACCCAGCGTACGCCTCAACGGTCACCTCCATCACATCTATCCAGAACGAGTCCACTTGCACCTGCCGGATCGGCATCTCATTCGCGGTGTCGTTCGAGCCCATCTCGAACACCCCGCCAGGCACTTCGGCCATGCCGAGTGGCGGCCCACATCCCGACATGTCGATCTGGCAGCCCACGCACAACAACCCCGGCCCGCTGAACCCCAGGTTCTCGCACGTCGCTCCATTCAAGTCTCTTTCGTCGCACTCCTCCCAATCTTCCACGTCGCCGTTGCCACACTCGACCGACCCGGTGCTGCTGGCATCCGTCGATTGTGCTACCGTCGTCGACTCCGCTACCGTCGTCGACTCCGCTACCATCGTCGACTCTGCTACCGTAGTCGACTCCGCCACCGCCGTCGTCAGCTCCGTCTCCTCCTCGAACAACCAGCCTGGTAGCCCCGGCCCATCACCCGAGCAGGCTGCGAGTACTAGCACTAGCCCCACCGTCAACCACCGTCGCCCCTCACCACTCATTTTCAATACCTCCCCGTAAAAGCGATCCCCAACTCGTGCGCCGAGATCCTGGGCCACACCACACTGGCCCGCCTCGGGTTCGGCCGATCGTTGCGCATGCGCACCGCCGCCCATGTCGTGAGCCCGATCCCCGCCGCCAGGAGCACACCGCCACTCACGGCCAAGCCGGTGCCGATGCCTCGCCAGTGATTTCGCCAGCCTTCAATCTCGTCGCGGAGGCCCTCGCGCATCTGGGGGGTCCCCCCCCCGTTGGCCTCGAGCGCCGCCAGCAACACGTCCCGGCGCCGCTCCACGTTGCCGAGGTTCCACGCACCGCTGGCCACGAGAGCGGTGCCTCCCGCGACGGAGACCAGGCCCGCCCCCAGGATCGCGTAGCTAGCCAGGCGTCGCGACTGAGGCGCCACGTCGATGGGCTTGGGTTCGCCGTTGAGTTCCTGCTCCTCCGCATCGCGCCGCTCCGCCTCGCGCCGCTCCTTCGCCTTGCGGTCTTCTTCCGCAAGCCGCTCCTCCGCTTTGCGCTCCTCCTCCGCCCGGTGCAGATCCACCACTCTCGCCTGCACCCGCGCGAGCTCTTTGCCGAGTTCCTCGGACAAGCCACCCATTCGCTTGCCATATCGCTCGAGCAGCGCGGCCTCCTGGAACAGTAGCCCAAGGCTCTCGGGCTGTTTCTCTTGCGCATGCCGATAGTCGTCAAGCGCATTGCCTATGGTGATCTCACCCTTAATGCCGCGCTGATCCCGCTCACTGAGCGACTCATAGGCTGCTGCGAACGCCTGGGCCGACTCGACGTAACGGCCCCCAACGCGGTGCTCCTCGGCCTGCCTGGCGAGTTCGTCGAAGCTCGACGCGCTTTCGGGTGCGGCCGCAATCACTGAGGGAACCAGTACTACCGCGCCGAAGCCCGCCATCACGAGCGCCAGGGCCAACGACAAGGATGAAACTAAAACGCTTGTTATCACTCGCATGAGTTACTCCACGACGATCTTCATAGGCGTCTCGCCCTTGCGCGCCCGAAACTTCATGCCCTCGACCTGCTGCTTGGCGCACTCGCCCGCTGCGTTCCTGGGGGTCGCGGTCACAAGATTCGGCACCCCGCGGCCGTTCACGAGAAATGACACAGTCACGCTCTTGCCCGCCATCTCGGCCCCACACTTGCTCTCGATCTTCCGCGTGAGCTTCTTCTTGACCTCCGTGTCCGTGGGCAAGGCGGCAGGCGTCTTATGGTCGCGAGGCTTCTCGCCCTCGGGTACCTGCGTGGGCTCCTCGGGCTTCGCAACCGTGGGCAGCTCCTCGACGACCGGCTCCACTGGCTCGATCGGTTCGACATCCGGCTCTGCTGGCTCGATTGGCACGACGACCGCTTTCGCGTCTACCTTCGGTTCGATCACGTCCTCCACCGGATCCGCGAGCACTGCCTTCGGCTCCGGCTCGACCACCGTCGCTCCGCTCGGAATCGAGTGCTTCGGCGCGGCTTCCGGCGCTCCGCCTTTCATCATCATACCCCACGTCACCCCACCGATCGCCGCGGCCACGATCACCCCGCCGCCCACGAGCCACCCCGCCACCTTGCGCTGTGGTCGTGCCACCACCCCCGAGTCGAGCACCTGCTTCCACTCCACCACCGGCGCCGCCAACGGCTGGCCCGATGGTTCGCGAAACCCCGCACCGATCATCACCTCGGTGCGCTCCGCCTCGGCCGCGACCGCATCCGCGCCCGCGGTCCGACCCGAGGGATTGCTCGACTTTGGCTCGCGGTTGCCCGAGTCCAACACCTCCGTTCGCGTCACCTCGCTCTCTACCCCCGACGTTCCCGCACCACCGACCTCGATCCGCAGCGAGCTCGACCCCACGCCCTCCTCCACCGCCTGCACCCCGCCCACCTCACGCCCGAGCGCAGCCAGCCGCTGTCGCACCTCCCCCATGTCCGCCGGCCGCTCCTCCGGCTTCTTCGCGAGCATCTCCAGCACCAACGCCTCCACCGCCACCGGCACGTCCACCTCGTGCTCGTGCATCCCCGGCACCGGATCGATGCACGCGTGGTGCATCACCTCGAACGCGGTCTTGCCCGTGAAAGGCAGCCGTCCCGTGAGCATCCGGTACGCCACCACCCCGAGCGAGTACACGTCCGATCGCGGGCTCGCCGGCCCGCCGAGGAGCACCATCTCCGGCGCCGTGTAGCTCGGCGTCCCCAGCACGTTACCCGTACCCGTGAGCTGCTGCGTGCCCTGGCTCTCGCCGAGCTTGGCGATGCCGAAATCCACCACCTTCACCACCATCTCGTCGTCCTCCGCGGTCAGGAAACAATTCGCAGGCTTGATGTCACGATGGATCACCCCCTGCCCGTGTGCCGCCCGTAACCCGCTGGCGATCTGCATGAGCAGCCCGCATGCCCGTTCCCACGCCATCCGCTGCCCCGGCTGCCCGCGCAGGTGCTCTTCGAGGTCCTGCCCAGCGAGCAACTCCATCACCGAGTAGACTAGCCGGCCTTCGGCCTGGCCATAATCGAGGACCACCACCACGTTGCGATGTCGAATCTTCGAGGCCGCCCGCGCCTCGCGGAGGAACCGTTTGACGTACTCGGGATCTCCCGCATAGCTCGGCTGCATCACCTTGATGGCCACCGGCCGCTCGAGCCGCAGATCCTTGCCCTCGAACACTGCCCCCATGCCACCCGCGCCGAGCACCCGCTCGAGCCTGTAGCGCTCACCGAGCAAGGTGCCGACGAGCGCAGCGATCACCTCGCGTTCATCGACAGTCTCGTTCGACGACTCGAGCATCGGGCGGTAAGCCTATCAAGCATGCAACCCACGTGCACTGCAGTCGCGCATCGAATAACCAGGCCCTAACGTACCACCATTCTATCCGAGCTGGTCATATCGTGACACTGGATCCCGAATATCCACGAAATCGTGGCAAGCAGCTCCCGATCGCGTGGCCCGACTGAACCACCCTCGTGTTCGAAGCTGCCTCGCATGCATCGACGGTACACCAGCCGGGAATCCCCAGCCGACGCCCCGTCACCCCGAGCTCCGCAGCGCTCGCAACAGCGCCGCCCCATACCGCGGCAGCTCCCACTCATCGAGCGCCTCGCAAGCACGCAGCTCCTCGATCGTCCGCGGATCAGCCACGGCCACGGCCAGGAGCGCATCCTTGCCGAGCACGAGATCCGGCTCGACGCCGCGCTCGGCCGCAGCGGCCTTGCGCCACGTCCGGAGCGCATCGAAGCGCGCCGTCACCTGGCGCGAAGGACCCCGATCCCCCGGCGGCGGCCGCGGAGGCTCGGCGCGCAGACCCGCCTCGATGGCCTCGGAAAGCCTCACACGCCCCGATCCGCGCAGCGCCGGGTGCACCCCGCGAACCGCCGCGAGCTCCGCCTCGTCGCTCGGTGGGTGGCGGGCAAGACCCATCATCACCTCGTCGGCCATCACGCGGAACACGGGACGGTCGAGCTCGGCGGCCACGGCCTCACGCAGATCGTGCAGCGCCCGCAGCACCGCACGCCCGGCCGGCGGCAAATCGCGTGCACCCTTGATCCGCCACATGCCGAGCAGCTCGGCCCGCGAGGGCCGAGGCTCCACCCGGGACTGGCGCAGACATGCACGCGCGAGATCCTCCACACGACCCACCGCTTCGAGCTCCGCCACCTGGGCCTCACGCAACGCAAGCAAGCAGTGCGTATCGAGTCGCGCATACTCGAGGGCCGCAGAAGGCAGCGGCCGCTGCCCCCAGTCGAAGCGCTGCATCCGCTTGTCGAGCTGCACGCCGAAACGCTCGAGCAAGATCGCAGCCAACCCGTGCGCCGACCACCCGAGCACCCGCGCGGCGAGCATGGTGTCGTGCAGCCCGGCGAACGAGAACCCGAGCTCGCGTTTGAAGCAGAGGATGTCGTAGTCGGCCCCGTGCATGACCTTCTCGATCGCGGGGTCGGCGAGCAGGGGCCCGAGCGGACGGATGTCGACGACCAGCGGGTCCACGATCGCGTCGAGCTCGGGCAGCGACACCTGCACGAGGCAGATCCGCTCGCGGTAGGCGTGCATGCTGTTGGACTCGGTGTCGAGGGCGAAGCGCGGTGCCGCCCGCATGCGCTCGACCAGCGCCTCGAGGCCCGCGGGCGTGTCGACGAGGACGAAGGGCGTGGCAGCGGGGTCGTGGGAGGCGTCCGAGGGCACCAGGGCCGTCATGCTAACCCGCGGCCGCGGCGCCCTGTGCGTGGCCTCGGCAGCGACGGCCTGCTTTGTCATCATGGGCCGTGTCGGACGACTCCACCGTCGCCGAGGTCGGGGCGCGCCCGCGCGAGCCGAGGCGGGACGAGGTCGACGGCGAGTCGGGCGACGAGACGCTGAGCCTGCGGGCGGCCGAAAGCGACGCCGAGCTCGCGCGCCTGCACGGCCGGCGAGGCGAGCTCCTGGGACGCTATGTGCTGCTCGACCCGATCGGTCGCGGGGGCATGGGGGTGGTGTACGCCGCCTACGATCCCGAGCTCGACCGCCGCATCGCGCTCAAGCTCCTGCGCGGCGACGAAGACGAGCGAGGCCGAGCCCGGCTGCTGCGCGAGGCCCAGGCGATGGCCAAGCTCGTGCACCCCAACGTGATCACCGTGCATGACGTGGGTACGTTCGCGGGCGGCGTGTTCGTGGCCATGGAGCTCGTCGACGGCATGGATCTTCGCCGCTGGCTCGCCACGGGCCCGCACGGCTGGCGGGAGGTGCTGGCGGTGCTCGAGCCCGCGGGGCGGGGGCTCGTGGCCGCCCACCGTGCGGGCCTGGTGCACCGCGACTTCAAGCCGGCCAACGTGCTCCTCGGCAAGCGCGGCGAGGTGAAGGTGGTCGACTTCGGCCTCGCACGCCAGCTCGGCACCGGGCTCGACACCGGCGAGCTGCTCTCGCTCGAGCGGCGGCTGGCGCTCGAGAGCCCCTCGGGCGTCGGCATCGACGAAGAGCTCACCGCGACGGGCACGCTCCTCGGCACGCCCGCGTACATGGCACCCGAGCAGCACAAGCGGCGCGAGCTCGATGCTCGCTCGGACCAGTACTCCTACTGCGTGGCGCTCTACGAGGCCCTATTCGGACAGCGACCGTTCGAAGGCGGCAGCCGCATGGCGCTGGCGCTGGCCACCAACCGCGGCGAGGTGCTGCCGCCCCCGCGAGGTCATGCCGTGCCGCCCCACGTGGTGCGGGCAGTGCTGCGCGGGCTCGAGCCGCAGCCCGGCGATCGCTTCCCCTCGATGCTCGAGCTGCTCGAGGCGCTGGGCCACGACCCCGCGCGTCGGCGCCGTCGGCTCGCGACCGGGGCCGCAACAGTGCTGCTGCTCGGCGTGGGCATCTATGGCTACGTGCGCACGCCCACGATCGAGCCGCGCTGCGAGCCCGAGCCCGGCGCGCTCGCGGGTGCCTGGGACGACGAGCGACGCGAAGCGCTCGCGCAGGCGTTCGCGAGCAGCGAGCTGCCGTATGCGATCGACACCGCCCGCTTCACGGCAGAGCGGCTCGATGCGTGGGCAGAGCGGTGGGGACAGGCCCGTAGCAGCGCCTGCGAGGCCACCCACGTGGCGAGGACCCAGCCCGAGTCGGTGCTGGCGCTCCGCGAGGCGTGTCTGCAGCGACAGCGCAAGGACCTGGCCGCGGTCGCCGGCCTGCTCGTGGAGGGCCGCGCCGACGCGATCGAGCGCGCCGATCGGCTGGTGGCCTCGCTGCCGGCCCCCGAGGCGTGCGGCGACGTGGAAGCGCTGGGGCGGCTCCCGCCGCCGGCCGACCCACACACGGCAGCCGCCGTGGAGGCGGTGCGCGGCGAGCTGTCGGTGGTGCGAGCGCTGCGCCACGCAGGCCGCTATGCCGACGGGCTGCCGCGCGCCGAGCAAGCCCGGGTCGATGCCGAGGCCACCGGCCATGCGCCGGTGCTGGCCGAGGCGCTCGACGAGCTGGCCGAGCAGCAGCGCCGCGCCGATCGGCCGGACCAGGCCATCGACACGCTACACAAGGCGGCCCGCGCCGCAACGGTGGCACGGCACGACGAGGTGCTGGCGTGGACGTGGCTCGCGCTCGCGTGGGACGTGGGCATGGGCCGCGGCGATCACGACGGAGGGCTTCAGTGGGCCGAATACGCCGAGGCGGTGATCGACCGCATGGGGCGTCCCGATCGACTGCTCGCCGAGCTGTCGTGCACACAGGGCAACCTCCACTGGGACAAGGGCGAGCTCGAGCTCGCCCTGGCCCGGCTCACCACGTGCCTCGAGGTGCGCGAGCGCGTCATGCCGGGCGACCCGCTGGTGGCCAACGCGCTCGCCTATCTCGGCAACCTAGAGGTCCAGCTCGGCCACTACGAGCAGGCCGAGGCGTCGTTCCGGCGAGGCCTCGAGCTCGCGATCGCGGCGCACGGCCCGAGCCATCCGCTGGTGGCGTCGATGCACAACGGGCTCGGCGTGGCGCTGTTCCACGCTCACCGGCGGGCCGAGGCCGAGGCCGAGTACCAGCGCGCCTATGACATCGACGTCGTGCTGCTCGGGCCCGATCACCCCGATCTCTTGTATTCGCTCGGCAACATCGCGATGTGTCGCATGGAGCGGGGCGAGTACACGACGGCGCTCGCCGCCATGCGCCGGGTGGAGGCGCTGGTTCGCAAGGCCTTCCCCCCCGAGCACCGCGAGGTGGGCCTGACCGCCCACAACATCGCCGAGCTCCTGGCGCTGCAAGGGCAGCACGCAGAGGCGCTGGCCGAGTACGACCACGCGCTGGCCGTGCGCACCAAGGCCCACGGGCCCGACGACCCGTACGTGGCCAACACGCTCACCGGCCGGGCCGAGGTGCTGCTCGGGCTCGGGCGCGGCGCCGAGGCGCTCGTCGACCTCGAGCGTGCGCTGGCGATCCGCGAGCGCGCCCACGACCCGCAACGGGACGACTTCGGGCGCACCCGCTTCGCGCTCGCGCAAGCGCTGGAGCAGACCGGCGGCGACCCGGCCCGCGCGCGGCGGCTGGCCGAGGCGGCGCAGGCCGACCTCGCCGAGGGCGACAGCCCGCTCGCGCAGGCGCGCCGCGACGCGCTCGCAGCATGGCTCGCCGCGCATCCCGGGCCGAGCGCCGGCTGACGCGCTCGGCCCGGTGTCCGGCCCGCGGGTCGTCCCCTGCTCGCCCCCGCGAGGCGCGGACGGTCGCAAGGCGCGAACGGTCGCGAGGCGCGGACGGTCGCGAGGCGCGGACGGTCCCAATGCGCTGCCGCGACCGCGGCTTCGCGCTACCATGGTCGATACCCCATGTCCCTCGTGTCGTCGTCGGGTCGTGCCGCCCTCCTCGCGCTCGCCGCAGCTGCCTGTGGCCGCACGCCGCCCGATTTCTTTCCCGAGGACGACGCCGGAGGCGGGTTCGGGAGCTCCTCCACCGGTCCGGAGATCTCGCTCGAGTCCAGCGGGCAGATCAACTGCGCCAATTCACCCGAGCTGTGCGTGGTGGATCTGTCGCTGCGCCGCGCGGTCGACATCTTGTTCGTCATCGACAACTCGGGCTCGATGGGTGGCGAGCAGGGCACGCTCGCGCGCAGCTTCGGTACCTTCATCGACGTGCTCGAGGCGCAGCAGGTGGGCGCGAACTACCGCATTGCCGTGACCACCACCGACAGCTACGGCCTCATTCGTGCCACGAGCTGCCGCAGCCGCCTCGACGAGTTCATCTCCGACGGGCCGTTCGGCTACAACGACGAGCGGCAGGGCGGCTGCCTCGACCACTGCACGCTCGAAGAGCTCTACCTCGACCACCCGTGGCTCGAGAAGAGCAACGGCACCTCCAACCTGCCGAGCGGCGTGGGCATGGCGCAGGCGCTGCAGTGCATCGGGCCCCAGGGGATCTCGGGCTTCGGGTTCGAGGCGCCGCTCGAGTCCATGCGGCTGGCGCTGCTCGACGGCACCACCGGGTTCGTGCGGGACGACGCGCTGCTCTCGGTCATCTTCGTCACCGACGAGGCCGACTGCTCGATGTCCGAGGACGACCTTTCGTGGATCAACAGCGAGGGCTTCGTGTTCTGGACCACGCCCGATCGAGCCTCGTCGGCCTCGTGCTGGCTGGCTGGCACCACCTGCACCGGCGGACCAGGGGTCTACGACGACTGCTTCGCCGTCGATCTCGATCGCTCCGGAGCGGTGACCACCAACCCCGACGACGCGGTGCTCTACCCGGTGCAGCGGTACATCGACACGCTCACCGAGCTGGCCGCGACCAAGCAGGCCAACGGCGGGCAGAGCGAGGTGCTGCTCGCGGTGCTGGCGGGCGTGCCGCTCGACTACCCCGAGACCGGCATCAACGTCTACGCCGACTCGCCCGACGAGGAGTTCAACCAGGAGTACGGCATCGGCCCGGCGTGTGGGCGAGGCACCGAGACGCTCGACGACCCGCCGGGGATCCCCGCGGTGCGGCTGCGCGAATTCGCCGAGGCGTTCGCCTCGGGCGAGCGCAACATCTCGTCGATCTGCGCCGAGGACTACGGCAACGCGCTGCAGGGCATCGCCGACGCGATCGGCGAGCTCAGCACGCGCGCGTGCGTGGGCGGCTGCGTGAGCGACCAGCGCTACGACGTCCCCGGGTTCCAGCCGGAGTGCTCGCTGGTGGAGACGTTCACCGACGCGCTGCCCGACCTCGAGGTGCTGGAGTGCGTGCCCACCGAGCAGGGCTGGGACTTCCCGGCGCCCGACGTGCACGTGTGCTACCGCGCGCTCACGGATCAAAGCGGACAGACGCCCGAGGCCACCGACGACATGTCGCCGCAGTGCGTCACGCTGCGGTCCAACCTCGAGCTGGTGGTCGAGCGGCGGGATGGGGTCCCGGTGCCGTCGGGGACCGCGGTGAGTGTGCAGTGCCAGCTCGACGCGCCGGCGGGCACGACCTGCGACGAGCTGTGAGGGCCACGCGCGGCGGCTACGGGCGCAGGACGGTGTTGTCGATGAGGCGCACACCGCCGACGAACACCGCGAGGGCGCAGAGCGCCGGGCGCAGGACGATGGAGATGGGCTGCAGATCGTCGGCGTCGACGAGCTCCACGTAGTCGATGCGGCCGGGGGCGAGCCGCTCGGGAGCCTCGGCCAGGAGCGCGCTGGAGCTGCGCTCGCCGGCGGCGAAGCGGGTGCGGACGGTGGCGAGGAATCGTGACAGCGCGCGGGCGTCGATGCGCGCGGCGGGCTCGAGGTTGGCGTTGCGGCTCGACATGGCCAGGCCATCGGGCTCGCGAACGATCGGCATGCCGACGATCTCGCCGTCGAGCATGAGGTCGGCGTGCATGCGGCGGATGATCGCGAGCTGCTGGTAGTCCTTCTCGCCGAACAGCGCGAGCTCTGGTCGCACGAGGTGCAAGAGCTTGGCGACGATCGTACACACGCCGCGGAAGTGGCCGGGGCGGCTTCGGCCGCAGAGGTGCGCAGAGAGGCCCTCCACGTCGACCCAGGCTTCCGAGCCGCTGCCGCGGAACGGGTACATCGCGGCGGGCTCGGTGGGGGCGAACGCCACGTCCACGCCGCAGGCGCGGGCCTTGGCGAGATCGCCGGCCTCGTCGCGGGGGTAGCGGGCGAGATCCTCGGTGGGACCGAACTGCGTGGGGTTGACGAACAGCGTGAGCACCACCTCGCCCTCGCCGGCGGGGACGCGGCGACGGGCCTCGTGGAGCAGCGAGAGATGGCCGTCGTGCAGGTAGCCCATCGTGGGCACCATCGCCACGGGTCGGTCGGAAGGCAGCGCGCGTCGCCAGGCCCGGAGCTCGGCCGGGGTGCGGAGCACGGTGGTCATGGGCGAGTCAGTAGCACGAGGTGGCGAAGGCTCGCGAGGCTGGGCGGCGAACGGGGTCCCAGCGGGAAATCGACGTGGGCCAGGGTGACGTGGTAGGTTCTGTGCCGTGGATCGTTCTGCCCATCGCTCGTCGCCACTCCTCTCCACGCTCGGCATCGTGGCGCTCGCGGGCGCCACCGCACCGCTGGCCTGTCGCGACCGCGACGGCGGGCCGCCGCCGATCGACGACTTCTCCGACGTGGTCGGCGTCTACGAGACGTACTACCAGTTCTATTGCGAGTGCTATGCCGAGCTCTACGGCGACATGGCCGCCGAGGAGTGCCTGGCGGAGTCCGACATCTTCAGCGATTCCGAGGAGGCATGCCTCACGGAGATCTTCGACAACGACCCGGCCGCCTTCCAGATCCTGAAGTGTCAGGTCGAGGCGTTTCGAGGGCTGGCCGGTTGCGCGCAGGCCGAGGGGTGCCCCAGCCCGTTCATGTGCAGCGATGGGGACAGCGTGCCGGAGGACTTCGTGTGCGATGGCTTTCCGGACTGTGCCGACGGGTCGGACGAGGAGCAGAATTGCCCGCCACCCTTCATGTGTGGCGACGGCCAGGAGCTCGAGTCGTACTACCTCTGCGACGGCTTCGAGCACTGCGAGGATGGGTCCGACGAGCTCGACTGCCCCGAGCCGTTCGTGTGCGGAGATGGCGAGGAGATTCCCCCCGAGTATGTCTGCGACGCCGAGTCCGACTGCCTCGACGGCTCGGACGAGGAGCAGATGTGCCCGGAGACCTGCGAGAGCCGGTTCATCAGCCAGGCCGAGGGGTGTGGCGAGCTGAGCGATGCCATCCAGGAGCAGATGTCCGGGTGCTATGGGTATACGTGCCTCGACGACACGGAGATCACCAGCGAGCAGGTCTGCGACGGCACGCCCGACTGCCCGGACGGAGAGGACGAAGCGGGCTGCCCGAGCATGGACGGGGGAGTCGGATCGGACAGCGGGTCGAGCAGCGGGTGAGGTGTGACCGGCCCGCTCAGTGCACCGCCCCGAACCCTGCCGTCGCGAGGATCTCCTGCGTCACCCGGGCTTGGTACGTTCCCGCGGCATATACGTCCACGTGCCGCACCAGCCTCACCAGCTCGATGGTGCAGAACGACACCAGCTCCACCCGCACGTCCGCGCCGCGGTGCACCACCTTCGGCGCGAGCGAGCGCGGCAGCCATCGCTCGCTCGTCCACGGCCAGTCGGACGGGACCGCCTCGACCAGGTGATGATCCCCCCAGCTCGTCCCGTGCCAGAGCGCGCCGAATTCAGCGAGCTCGCGCAGCAGGATCGACGCGTGGAGGTATGACGCGTCGCTGCCATCGCCCGTGAGCGCTTCGAATGCGGGCCGCCGTCCGGCCACGAGCGGCGGCTCGAACAGCGAGCCCGGCATCGCGCCGAGCGGGTGCGGATCGGGCAGCCCCGGCGGCAGCGCGACCACGAAGCCCTGGCCATCGCCGCCCGTGCGGTACGCATACCCGCGCAGCCGCCAGCCGCTGCGCAGGCGTAGCGTCGGGACCTCCGCGAAGATCGCGTCGACGTCGAGCGAGCACACGAACCACTGGCCGCGCTCGTCGTCCTGCACCCGCGGCCCCTGGAGGTGCGACGCCAGCCGGTGGCGCAGCGCCTCGAGCTCGGTGGCCGAGCACCGCGGGTCGCCGCCGCCGAGCTGGATCACGCGCTGGTCGAGCAGCTCGAGGAGCGCGCTCGGCCGCGACTGCAAGAGCTCCACGAGCGATCGCTGGACTGCGACGCGGCTCGGCAGCTTGGTCATCGCCTCGAGCTCCACCGGCGCTCCATGGGCAGCGCAAGCCCGCAGCCGAAGGTGGTCGTACCCACGCAGCACCTCCCGGGCGTAGCGAGCCGCCGCGGCAGGATCCTCGTGCACGACCACGAGCAAGAGCTTGCCCGTGCATGCCGCCTGCAGCGCCGCGAGCGGCCCGTCCGCCAGCGCCCGGCGGAGCTGGCTCGTCGGCACCGCGCGCAGCTGGAGCCCTTCGCGGTGCAGTCGCTGTCGCATCTTCGCGAGCGCCTTTCCGGGGATCCCGAGATCCTCGAAGAGGATCAGGCCCTCGAAGGCGTGCAGCTCGGCGCGTAGACGATCGGCAGGGTACACGTGGGGATGATATCCGCGGAGTCTGGTGTCGGGTGGCCAGGTATCATCCGACCGGCGGCGGTGACGGGTGGGCGGGAGGGTGCGCGTCGGCGTATACTCTCGCCGCAATGGTCCTCCAGCGGCTCCAGCTGACCAATTTCAGGGGCTTCGAGAGCCTGGATCTGACATTCGAGCCGGATCTGACGGTGCTGGTGGGGGTGAACGGGTGCGGGAAGACGAGCATCGTCGATGCCCTGCTGATCGGTCTTGGCCTCGTGGCGTGGACGACTCGAGACATCCGTGTTGGCGCGAAGGAGGCCACCCTACGTGTCGCGACTCCAGATTTTCCGGATCGCTTTCTCACCGGTAAGCTCGTCGGCTCCGGAGATCGCGTTGGTCTCTCCGGGTCGGGCATTTTTCCGCTGCGCGAGCTGCTGCTCGTCTACGGCACGCGAAGAGGTGCGACGGATGCCACACCAGGACCAACGACTCCCAGCGCCTGGGACCCTACGCGTGCCAAAATGGACGAATTCGTCGACGTCAGCTACGGCGAGCTCTTTCTCTGGCTCCGTGAGATGGAGGACGATGAAAACGAGCGCATTCGGTACGACAGAGCTACAGGAAACCCCCTCCTCCAAATCGTGCGCGAGGCAACCTACCGAGTGCTTCCCGGCTATTCGAATCTTCGGATCCGTCGGCGCGGCGCAATGGGTGATCCACGCCCCCGACTGACCATAGAGAAGGACGGAGAAGTCCTCCTCTTCGATGCCCTCAGCGAAGGTGAGCGTACGCTCGTCGCGATGGTGGCCGACATGGCCCGCCGTCTAGCGATTGCCCATCCCGATGTTGGCAATCCGCTCGAGCAACCCTGCGTTCTCATCATCGACGAGCTCGAGCAACACCTGCATCCGCAGTGGCAGCGGGAGCTTCCTCGAAGGCTGCGTCACGTATTCCCCAGCGCGCAGATGCTCCTTACCACGCACTCCCCCATCGTCGTCAGCGAGCTCCTACCCCGTCAGATCCGCGCGCTACAAGGCTTTCACCTGCTCGAAGGAGCCCACCGCGAGGGCCAGGACGTCAACGAAATCCTCGAGGCGCTGTTCGGCACCCCCTCACGCCGCAAGGAGACCCAGAAGCTCATCGATGCGATCCGTGAGGCCATCGACGAGGACCAGCACGACGAGGCCGACGCCAAGCTCGAACAGCTCGCACAGCAGCTCGGCAGCGACGATCCGGAAGTCGTGCGCCTGACCACGATCCACCGCATGCTCGGAGCGATCGATCACGATGCGGCTTCAGAAGGGTAAGGAACCGGTCGCGCTCCGCCGCTGGCGAGCGGCCAATCCCATGGAGACCGACTGGACTGCGCTCGATAGCGACGTGAAAGAGGCCATGCGCACAGCGCTGGCCCGGGATCAGCGGGACGCCTGTTGCTACTGCCAAGGCCCTGCCGAGCCCAGCTCGCGCATCGAGCACATCGTCGCTCGCGATGGTGTCAACACGTTCGCCTGGGACAACCTTGCCTTGGCCTGCAGCGGCTCCGAAGGCCTGGATCCAGCGGATCACCACTGTGACAAGCGCAAAGGGAATCGTCGGCTGCGCGTCGTGCATCCGTACTCGAACCCAGTCGTGAACCTCGTGCGAGTGGCCCTGGGCGGCCGTCTCAAGGGGCACACGGAGGACGAGGCCCTGCGGGTGGACATCGAGGAGACGCTGAACCTCAACGGCCGCCGCCCCGTGGGTGCGCGGCGACAGGCGATCGAGGCTGCCCTCGCCGAGCTCCCGAAGAACCGCCGCTGGTCGGCGCGGCGCGTCGCCGAGCTCCTTGCCCAATTGCGGAATGCCAACGCCCCGGTCCCCTACCAGGCGTGGGTCGAGCAGTGGCTCGCAGGCAAGCTCTCTTCGCGGTGACGAATCGTGGCTCCGAGCCAGACCCCGCCCCTCGATTCATGCGTTGATACGCCGCCCATGCGCCATCCGCCGTTCGCTGCCCTGCTGTCGCTCCTCGTGCTCGGGTGTGCCCGCCCCGTGAACGAGCCGTCCGCAAGCCCACCGCCCGCTGCGGCCACGACGACCACCCCGGCGTCCGGAGCCGACGTCGACACCACCCTCCCCTGGCCCGACGCTGCCACCTGCTCCACCGCAGCCCGCACCGCCCCCGTCGATCCCTCCGTCGATCACGATCTCCGCACCATCGTCGGGGGTCACTACTCGTCCGATCACATCGGCCCCGAGGCATTCGAGATCATCGAGGACCACGTGCGCCGCGAGCCCGATGCGTTCCTCGATGCGTGGGCCAGCGTCGCGCTCGACCCCACGAACCACCTCGATCTCTACTGGACCAACGTGCTCGCGCGCACCGCCGCGGCCCGACCCGAGCGCACGCGCGAGCTCGCGGCGTGCCTGCTCGCTCGCTTCGACGACGCGCTCACACACCCGCCAGCCGGTCGCGATCCGGCATGGGAGGATCGCATCCGTCAGCACCACCTGGGCACCTACCTCCAATGGCGCGCCCGCCCCGATGACGGCCACTGGCGCATCGCCGTGCCGTCGCGCGTGTGCACGACCACCAGCCACGGCGTCACCACGCTCACGGTCGAGGTCGATTGTACCTGCGGTGAGCCGATCGCCTGCGACATCGCCACTGGCCCCGATCACCTCGATGCCCTCGTCACGCTCGATCTTCGCGCCCCGGCCATGTGCCGCGACTGCTACCCGGGCACGGGCACGTGCACGCTGCCCGGCACGCCGAAGGCCCCTCCCGCGGTGACCATCAACGGGCTCCACATGCCGCTCGCACCGTGCTCACGCTAGCGCCACGCGGGTGGCGTGCTCGCGACTACGGGTCTGTTGGCGAGCGGCTCACACCTTCGTCTTCCCCTCCGCGATCGTCACCTCGTACACCTCCATGCGCGGCACCCCGCGGTCGACGAGCGCCTTGGCCTTGGCGAGCTCCTCGTCGATGAGCACCTGGAAATTCTCGACGGGATGCGCGCCCGAGAGGAAGCGGCCGTTGACGAAGAAGGCCGGGGTGCCGCGGGCACCGAGCGTGACGCCCTGCGTCTGCTCGGCCGTGATGCGGTCGCGGAGCGCGGGATCCTCGAGATCGTCGTCGAAGCGCCGCAGCTTGAGCCGCAGCTGCTTGGCCAGGCTGCGAAAGCGCTCGGAGGAGAGATCCTTTTGGTGCTCGAACAAGAGCGCGTGCATCTGCCAGAACTTGCCCTGGCGACCGGCGGCCTCGACCGCGAGCGCGGCCGGCATCGCCCGCGGGTGTAAGCCGAGCGGGTTGTGCTTGTGCACGAAGCGGACCTCGCGACCATAGAGCTCCTCGAGCTGCGCCATGGTGACCTGGACCCGTGCGCAGTACGGACACTGGTAGTCGGTCCACATCACGATCGTGACGAGCGCGTCGGCGGGGCCCTTGACGTGCGAGTCACCCACCGTCACGCGGTAGACCGCCGCAGGGTCGGGCTTGCCGAGCGCTGGCTTGTCGAGCTTGGCGGCCCGATCTTCCAGCACCACCAGCCGCCGCGCGACGTCGGTGAGCCCGCCGGCGAGCGAGTCGAGCTCGTACTGCGCCTGCGCCTCGGATCCGGCCTCCTGCTGCTCGAGCTGCTCGACGCGCGCCTGCAGCTCGGCCTGCTCCGTACGTACCCGCTGCAGCTCCGCCGACACGGCAGCGAGCTCGGCCTTCGAGGGACGGCAGCCAGACAACCCCCACGCAAGGACCGGCAGCAGCACGAGGGGGAGGATGTGCGATCGGGTCACTGGATTTTCAGCGTATCATGCCGTCATCTTCGAGCGGCTCGCTTGTAAGGAACCCCGACCCACGACGTTGCACGATCGATGCTCCTCCTCGGCAAGGCAGCACGAGGCCGCTCGTGAGGCTTGGTCTGTTCCTGGCGACCTTGCTCGTCGGAGGGGCCTGCGCAGCTCCGGGTCGGGAATCGTCCTCGCACCCGCCCGCGCCCGAGCAACCCGTGCTCGCGACGGAGCCTGCTGCACGCGAGCCCTCGGAGCTCTTGTGGCTCGTACGAGACGAGCGGCTCTCCGCCACGAGCCGGCGCGTGGCAACGACCACCGAGCCCTCCGCTGCGACCACGCTGGAGGCCGAGACGAGCCCCGACCCCGAGGTCCGGCTCGTGTTCGTACCGCGCGCGCCCGGGCTGGCCACGCCCGAGACGCTCGCACGCGCGGTGATCCGCGACGCGGAGATGCGACGCCCGCGAGCGCTCTACGTCTCGCGCCTGCTGCTGCGGATCTCGGGGCCGATCGGCGACGACGGCGATCCTCGCGTGGAGCGGACCAAGGTGCGCGCGCTCGCCAATGACCTCGTCGACGCGGCTCGGCCGGCGCTCCAGCTGTGTCTTGCCGAGTCGCTGGCCGAGGATCCGCAGGTGGCCGTGAAGGCCCCCGCGCTCCTGGTCATCAAGCAGGCCATGAGCGCGCAAGACCTCGTATACGCCTTCAGCCCCACGCTGGACGCAGGCCCGCGCGGAGTGAAGGTCCGCACGCTCGAGTGGCGCGGCGACGCGCCCGATCATGCACCCACGGCCTGCCTGCTCCGAGCGCTCGAGACCGCGAGCGACGGCGTCACGCCCCCGTTGCTCGCCGAGCACCGCATGGAGGTCCCGCTGGTGGCGTTCTCCCAGCATGGCTGGGGCTTCAACCTCGACGGGCTGCACGGCGCGATCGCGCTCGAAGCCGCCGAGATCGGCTGGCAGCGCCTCGAGCAGGGCGAGCACGAGGCGGCCCTGGAGCTGTTTCGCGACGCCTACTGGGTCTTCCACCTCGCGGAGCTGCGGTACCTCGAGGGGCTCGCGCTCGAGCGGCTCGGGCGTAGCGACGCGGCTGCCGACGCCTATGCCGAGTACCTCGTCGCGCGGCCCTATGCCCCGGAGGCTCCCGCGCTGCCGGGGCGCATCGAACGGCTGCGCACGCGTGTACCGCAGTGAGCGGATTCCTCGTCAGCGCACGCGATAGAGCCGCTCGTCGAGGGTGAAGAACGCCTGCCCCCGCCGCGTGACCATCACGAGCCGGTGGTACGGCCGGCGCTCCAACGTGCCCACGCGGCGGCGCTGCCCCTCGCGATCGATCCGCTCCACGTGCCACTCACCGGCGGAGCCGTCGCCCACGATCGCAACGAGTCCCCCATCCACCGCAGTCACTGCACCCACGGGGCCAGGCAGCTTCGCAATCGTCTGCGCCCGACCGCCCTCCACGGGCACGCGGTACACCGCGGCCCCATCCGCATACACCAACGCCTCGCCGTCCACGACCATCCGCGGCCGCGCCATCGCGTGTCCATTGGCCTTCACGTCCACCAAGCGCTGCACCTTCCCCCCGCTCCTCGCCACGCGCTCGATCACGCCCTTGCCCTCGAGGTCCGTGCTCGAGAAGTACAGATGCGTGGCATCCGCAGCGAGCGACGCCACGCCGCGCTCGACCGGCACGATCGTCGCCGGGCTCCCGTCGGGCTCGATGCGCACGAGCGAGGTCCGCTGCCGCGAGTAGCGAATCCCGTGCTCCCCCGGGTACTCCTCGAACGGCGCGGAGATCATGCACACCACCCCGCCGCATGCGACCGGCTGCATGGGCCGTGCGAGCCCCTCGGCCACCAGCCACGGCTCCTTCACGCCGGGCACGAGCCGCTCCAGCCGATTCTCGTTGTTGCGCACCACGTGGATCACGCCCTCGACCATCACCAGCTCGGTGAACGGCGAGCCCGTATAGGTCACGAGCGGCACGAGGTCCCCCGTGTCCACGTCGACATCCACCACGGTGAACACATCCAGCGCCACGAGCCGCTCACCATCGGTGACGAGCTCGCCGAACGGCCCATCCTCGCTGACCGCCACGCACGCCAGCTCCCGCTCGCGCTCCGCCGCCAGCGCGGCTCTTCGCTCCCGCGCCTCGATGCCGATGGCCCGCGCCCGCCGCAGCCGCGCCCGTGCATCGTCCATTGCATCGGGGCTCATCGCCGCACGCGCGAGCCGGCTCGCGAAGTCCTCGAACCGCGCCTGCGACACCGCGGCAACCATGCGCTTGCGGAACGACACCACCTGATGATCCGCGACGAATCGCGCCGCCCCGAGCACCCCCGCCTCGCCCGACGCCCGCTCGATCGCCGTCAGCACGGCCGCCGGCGGCAGCCGGCGCAGCAGCACCGCGGGCAGCTGCTCGTACGCCGGGTGCCCCGACCACGGGCTCTCGGTGCTGCCGAGCCACGCCAAGAGCTCGCTCGCGATCGCAGCATCCGCCTCGCCGGTGCTCCTCAGCACCCCGAGCGCGTCGTCATGGCCCGCATCGTTCTCGTGCCGCGGCAGCCCCATCGGTCCCGAGCCGAGCTCGTCGAGCCGCTCGCGCAGCAGCTCCGGCGCCGCATTCCGCCACCGCTCCGCCTCCACCTCCCGCGCGCCCGCCTCTCGCTCGCCCGCCTCGTACCGCGCCAGCGGCTCCGGCACTCCGCGCGCCGCGAGCAACCGGAGCAGCGCCGGCCCATCCACCAGATCCGCGTCGCTCCTTCCCCCTTCGAGCCGGATCGACTTCCCGTGGTGGTACGACAGCGTCGCGATCCGCAGGAGCCGCCCGCGTACGTCGATCGCCAGGTCGCCGTGGCACATGCAGTGGAACGGCGGCCCGTGCTTCACGATGCGCAGCGCCTCCCGCAGCGCCCCGAGCTCGGGCTGCTCGAAGGTCGCGAGCACGGTCCCGCCGAGCGGGCGACCTCGTGCGGCCCCACCCTCGATGATCCTCACCCGCTGCGCCCGCGCGAGGATCCCATCGAGCTCGGCCTGCACGAGCGGTGCGAGCACGTGAGCCACGGTGGCGTCGAGCCTAGAAGGGCCGGTCCTTCCCCCAGTTGACGATGATGCTGCTCGGCTGCTTCTCGTCGACCTTCGGGTCGTCGCCCCACTTGGGGTTCTCGACCTCGCGACGGAACACGTTCCCGATGCCCTTCTTGCCGCGGAAGCCCGTGTTGTTGCCGACGACCTTGGCGGCCGCCCCGTACTTCGCCGGATCGCCCACGGCCCGGATGAAGTCCACGATGTGCGCCTTGGCCCACTCGGCGCTGAGCCTCGGCTTCTTGGCGTCGACCAGCGCCTGCACCGATTCCTCGAGCGAGTCGAAGTCGCCGGTGTCGAGGCCGAAGCGGCTGCGCACCTCGAACTGCTCCTGTTGCTTGCCGGTCTTCTTGCTCGTGGCGACCGCGAACATCTGATCCATGACCCCCCGCCCGAACTGGTTGTACCAGTTGGCGGAGTTGGTGCGGTTCACGACGACGGCCGCGACCTTGAGCTGCTCGCTCGTGGCCCCGAGGTCGTCCGCGCCCTCGAGCACGCAGAACACGGCCAGCGCGAACATTTCCTTCGCAGAGATCACCAGTGGCGACGCCATACCCTCGCTCCCTCCGACTGCACCTGCACCTACGACGATGATACCTCGTCGGATTGCCGATCCCAGGGACGGCCGGAGCCTCGCGCGGCTCCGCGCCGAGCGAAGCCGCGCTTCACGGCCCCTGGGCGCTCAGCTCCTCGCGCGTCACCGCGAGGTGATCGGCCACCTTCTCCCAGTCCGGCCGCAGCTCGAGCGCGAGCTCGAAGCTCCCGACCGCCCGCGCCAGATCCCCAGCACGCCCCCTCCGCTGATACGCGAGCCCGAGCTGCACGTGCGCCGACGCTCGCTCGGGATCCTTGGCCACGGCATGCCGCATGAGCGCAACCGCGTCGTCGTACTGCCCCGCCTCGTAGAACAAGCGCCCGAACGCATCGAGCAGCTCCACGTCGGGCGGGTGGGCCCGCAGCGCAGTCACCAACGTCTGCCGCGCTTCATCCCGGCGCGAGCGAACCAGCAGCCCTCGCGCACGATCGAGCGCCGTCTGCCCCGGCCGGGCCAGCGTCTCGAGCCGGCGCTCGAGCCCGTGCTGGCATGCCACGCACGGCCCCTCGGGCGCCTCGTCGAGCGAGGCCACCGTGGGGTCCTGCCGCATCACGCAGTCCTCCACGTCGTGGTGGTCGAGCCCCACGGCGTGCCCGAACTCGTGCCGCACGAGCGTGCGCAGCCGCTGCTCCTCTTGCCCGGGCTCCTCGCTCTCGAGCCGCGCGAGCGACAGGATCGCGGTGCGATCGGGCAGGCTCGCGAGCCCGAACACGTACGGCTTGCCGGGCTCGTAGAGATCGAGCGCCGTCACGTACAGCTCGACCACCGCTTCGGGCGAGCGACCGTCGAACAACGCGTCGAGCGCCCGCCGGGCGTCGAGCTGGGCCCGATCCATGTCCCATGCCCCGAGCACGTCGGTCAGACCGTGGCCGCTCCGCACCATGCAGCGCACGTCGTGCTCGGCGAGCAGCACACGGCATGGCGCGCGCAGGAGCTGGGCCGGCACGGGGCCGAGCGCACGCACCACCACCAGCGGCGGCCTCGGCTCGGCGGCCCCACGCCCGACCACCACCCCGCTCTCGACGGCCACGCCGTCGCCCGCGGGGCTGGACCACAGCCACGCCGCGCTCACGAGCGTCACCACGAGGTGGACGAACCAGCTCATCGAGCCTCAGCCTCCCGCGATCGATCGCGGCGCGCGGGGATCGGTGCACCCCCTCGCCGACCCAGATTATCCGGATCGGCGCGCGCACACCAAGCGTACGCTGCGTCGTTGCCGGTGCCACACGTCCGAGCGCATGCCCGGTTTCCCGGCTCCCGTGGGGTCGGAACGTTGCTCGACACCCGATTCGGATGTGCCACGCGGCGTAGGGGGCCCCCGCGCTAGGGCCCGCCGACCGGCGTGGGGGCCGGAGTGAGCTCGTCGAGGTGGCGCCGGGCGAGCACGCGCTCGGGGTCCTCGGGCTCGGGGCGATCGATGTAGGCCTGGAGGTAGCGGAGCGCGGGGCTGTCCTCGTCGTTGGCGAGGTGGTCGAGCCCCCGCAGGAACAGCCGCTCGTGGACCGGGAGCACGCTCTCCATGGCCAGGCGGGCGAACGGCGAGGCCTCGCGGCGCAGCGCGACGAGCTCTGCATGGGCTGCCGCCGAGGCGCCGGCGCGATCGAGCACGAGCGCCCGGATGTAGCGCGAGATCGCCTGATCCTCGGGCGAGGCATCGAAGACGCCCCGCTGGGCCCGCGCGAGCGCGGCATCCACGTCGCCGGCCTGCATCTCGACCAGCGCCGCCATGCGATCGGCCCGCCACCGCTCCACGTCGCCGGTCTCCACGACCTCGGCGATGGCCCGGCGCGCCTCGTCCACGCGCCCGAGGGCGGTGAGCGCGTAGGCGCGATAGTAGCGGGCCTCGCGGGGTGGGCGATCGCCGCGGCGGCCGGCCTCGTCGATCGCGGCATCGAGCCAACCGAGCGCCAGCTCGACCTGCTCGCGGTGCTCCTCGACCACGGTCTGCACGGCCTCGGCGGGCAGCACGGTCGCGGTCTGGCCATCGCCCTCGATGCGCCCGAACAGGTTGGAGGCCTCCACGATCTCGCCCTGGGCGGCAGCAGCGAGCACCTCCACGGCGTGCGGGCACTGCCGCGCGCGGCGGCGCCACATCGCCTGGTCGACGTTCTCGCCGCGCGGGCCGTCGTTGCTGCGGAATGCCCGCGCCTGCCGCTCGGCCTCCTGGCACAAACGCCAGCCGCGGGCGCCCGCCCGGGCCCATGGCGTGGGCGGGGGCGCCTCGGCGGGGGCCCAGCCCTGCCCCAGCAGGAGCGCCACGAGGAGCGGCCAGGCGTGCATGCCCACGAGTATGCCGGCGCCTCGGGCCGCGGGCCAACGGTGGAACGCACGCGCCACCGTAGTAGGCTCGCTCGCACATGACACTACGGCAGGCTCGCTGCATCACCACGCCCCTCCACCGGCCGTGGGCCCTCGCACTGGGCCTGTGGGCCGGGCTGCCCGGCTGCGGCGACGACTCCTCGTCGCCGGGGGAAGCCACGCTCGGCAGCACGAACGACTCCACGCCGGGGACTACGGCCGACTCGGCCGACTCGGCCGACTCGGCCGACTCGGCCGACTCGGCCGAAGCGACGGGCACGCCCGTGCAGGATTGCGACTTCCAGGAGTCGTTCGACGTGGCGGACGGCGAGCCATGGCCCGCACCATGGGTCCCGCTGGGCGGGATCGCCGTCGCCGACGTGCAGGGCGGCCGGGGACGGCTCGTACCGGTGGCCAGCGGCTACTCGCTCGCACGCCTGGGGGTGCCGCTCGACTGCGTCGACGCGGAGGCCACGTTCGCGTTCGAATTCACCGACGGCTCCACCCAGGGCGTGGGCTTCTACCTGCGACAGAACGGCGGCTACCTCGAGGGCTCCACGCCGCGCGGGCTCGGGTATGCGGCGTTTGCGGAGGCGTTCCGCGAGCCGGCGGGCATCGGGGCGTGGCGCGAGAACGACGGCCGCGAGGAGCAGCTCGAGGCGATCGCCCCGTTCGCGATCGAGCCGGGCGTGGTCCACCGCGTGCGGCTGCGCGTGACGCAGGACGGCGACACGAGCACGCGGGTTCGCGTCAAGCTCTGGCGCGACGGGGACGCGGAGCCCGACGCCTTCCAGGTCGAGCGTACCGACACCACCCCGGCGCTGCAGCGGCTGTCGGCCGGCCTCGCGGTCGATGCCTGGAGCTCGCTCACCAGCGGCCAGCCGCTCGAGCTGTACGTCGACGACATCGTCGTGACGGCCGCGCCCTGAGCGTGCGGCGTTCGTCGCGCCATCGCCTCGTCGGCGTGCCCGTGCGCCCGCACGTACGCGCCGCGAATGCGCCGAGAACTTGCTCCGGGCGGGTGGCCTGGCCCACCCTCGGCCCGATGCGCCGCTCTCGTCAGGCCCGTACGCTCGCCATGCTCGCGCTCACCCGCCTCGCGTCGGGGGCTCGCACGGCGGCCCCGGTGGTGTGGCGGGGGCTCGACCGCGGCACGAAGGCCACGGGCCGCGGCGTGCGAGCGCTGGGCCGCGGGGCGCATCGCCATCGCGTCGTGCTCGCGGCCATCGGCCATCGCCTCGCGTGGTGGTCGGCGCTCGGACTGCTCGTGCTGGGGGGTCGCCCCATCCTCGGCCTCGGCACGCTGCCCGATCGCACCGGTGCGCTGGCCCCGTTCGCGGCGGGCTTGCTCCTGTGCGCCGTGGTGCGGCTGCTCGCGGCGCCGCGGCGGCTGCGGGTGGCAGCGCTCGGGCTCGGGGCGCTGCACGGCACCGCGCTCGTGCTGGTGTGGACTGCGTTCGCCGGCTAACGTCGGCCGGTCATGCCAGCCCCCCGCTGCGGCCTGGGCCTCGCGCTCGCGCTCTCCCTCGCCGCCGGGGCGAATGGCGGCTGCGGTGGCGACGACGGCAAGGCCGAGGGTAGCGAGGGCTCGGGCTCGGGCTCCACGACCGGCGGCCTGCCGCTGCCGGCCTTCGGCGAGCCCGCCAGCGGCCGTCTGGTGGTGCCGGCCACCCGCATCGACGACCTCGAGCTCGGGGTGCAGGGCATCGTGCCCGGGCTCACCGAGCTGGTGCTCGACGAGCAAGGCCTCGGCTCGCTCGGCGAGGGGTCGAGCGTGGGCCGGCTCGACGGCGAGTCGCTGGTGCTGCGCGTGCGCGGCTCGATGGTCGAGGGCATGCACCACATGCGGCTGCGCAACCTCGACCACGACGAAGCGCTCGAGTCCGAGCTGGTCGAGCTCGCGATCACCGCCGAGATCCAGCTCGAGCCCGTGGCCGGCCCCCTCGCCCCCGCGGGGCTCGCGGGCCGCCGGCTGCTGGCGTTCGGCGAGGGCGACGACGCGGTGCTGGTGGTGCTGCAGCCCGAGGATCCCGAGCCCCGGCTCCTGCTCGTGCCACGCGGCGAGTCGGGCTGGGACGTCGCCGGCGCGCGCACGGTCGCGGCCGCGGGCCTGCGGCTCCTGCCCGACGAGCGGCCCTTGCCCGCCGCCGCGCTGCGCCGCGGCCGAGGCGACGGCGATCCCGGGCGCGTACGCGTGGCCTTCCGCGTGGGTGCCCCGGGCGAGCGCATCGACGTGCTCGACGTGGCCTGGGACGCCGCGGCGCCCGAGGTCGCGCCCCAGGCCTCGCTCGACGTCAGCGCGGCGCTCGGGGGCCGTGCGGCCGAGTGGGCCGAGCTCGGGCGGCCGTGGCTCGTGGCCGACCTCTTGCTGGCGGAGCTGTGGGCCCCGCTCGACGTGGAGGCGCCGCGCCCGGGCGATCGCGCGCTCGTGTGGAGCCGCGTGCAGGACCCGATGGCCGAGCTCGGCACGCCGCAGCGGGTCTCGGTCTACTCCGATCTCGTCGATCTCGATCGGCTCGGCCCCGCGATCGATCGCGCGGCCTCCGAGGTCGGCGCGCCCGCGATCCTCACCATCCGCGCCGATCAGCACCAGCCGCTCGTGCTCGAGCACGATCCCACCGGGGGCGTGCGCCTGCGCCAGACCGTGCTCGACGGCACCGATCGCACGTTCGCGTTCGTCGACCTGCCGCTCGCCAGCGTGATCGGGGCGTTCGGCTCGCGCACCGTCGCGGGAGTCACCACCACGTCGAGCGGGCGCCTGCGGGTGGCGCTCATCGACGACATCGGCGCGGAGGGGCTGCGCGACACCTCGCTGAGCGACGACGACCTGCCGGCGTTCGACCAGATCACCGGCGAGCTCGCGCCCGGCAGCGTCGGCGGCCTCACCGTGTTCCTCGTGCCCTACGGGCCGGAGCTGCCCGTGCACGCGATCCACACCGAGGGCGCCGCGGTGCGGGTGACCCCGCTGCCCGAGCTCTCGTGCGACGCGGTGGCGCTGGCTCCCGCGCCCGACCCGAGCGGCGAGCTGCCGCTCGCCTGTATCCGCGACGGGGAGCTGTGGCTCGGCTCGCTCGGCGCGATGCCTCCCGCGTGAGCGGCAGGCCCACGCGCCCGCCGGCGATCGTGGCCCCGGCTCCACCACGAAGCGACCAGGCACCGTCTTCGAGGCCCGCCAGCCCGGCTCCGGGCGCGCGGGCGCCCCCGGCGTATACTCCCGCCGCCGTGACCCGCCCCCGCAAGCTCCTCTACATCGTCGGCGGCGTCCTGCTGGCCATCCTCCTCATCGGGGGCGCATGGGGCTGGCAGGTGCTGCGGGTCGAGGACCTGCCCGAAGAGCTCGCGACCATGGAGCGCAGCCCCGACGAAGTGGTGCTGTCGTCGGTGGGCCACGGCGGCGACCTCCGCCTCGCCGACCTCCGCGGCCAGACCAGCGTGCTCGTGTTCGAGGGCGTGCAGTCGATGCGCAGCGAGCAGGGCAAGGAGGTCAACCGCGCGCTCAACCGCTGGATCCTGCCCGACGGCACCAAGGCCTACATCGTGTGGGACGGCGAGGGCATGCGCATGTTCGAGGACCGGGCCGCCCAGTTCGTGGGCTTCTTCGCCGAGGAGGTGCGCTACCCGATCTTCGTCGACTGGGACGCCGAGATGGTCGACGTGTTCAAGCTCGTCAAGGGCCACCACGGCCTCGTGGTGCTGGGGCCCGGCGGCGAGGTGGTGCTGCGCCACAGCGGGGGTCTGCGCGGCGCGGAGCTCGAGGAGCTCCGCACCAGCCTCGACGCGAAGGAACCGCCCCCGCCCCCGCCGGCACCCGCGTTCGACGTGGCCGGGGTGACCAACGCCGCGTGCCGCGAGAAGCCGTGCGTGTTCGTGTTCCTGGGCAAGCCGGTCGCGCGCACCGAGATCCCGTGGATCGAGGACGGCTTCGAGGGCACGCGGACGGAGTGCTTCGAACGCATGCGCCGCCCCGAGATCCGGCTCGCCACCTCGACCATGCGCGTGCCGATCACCAAGTCGCACGGCGTGCTGCTGGGCGAGGTGGAGGACCTGCGCCTGCAGGGCTGGCAGGTGGTGCCCGACGACACCGCCGCGCGTCAGGCGTTCGGGCTCGCGCCCGAGGACTCTGCGCTCATCGTGATCGACACCGAGGGGCGGCTCGCGTTCCGCGAGACCGGCTTCATCCCCATGTACCGCTGGACGCTGGCCATCGACCACACCGGCGAGCAGATCCTGCGCGAGGACGATTAGCCAAATGGGTCGGGGAGGAGTGAGCCCGCAGCCCGGCCAGGTGCGGGGGCTGGCGGCGCGCGTGCTGCAGGAGATCGAGCAGCGCCGCGGGTGGAGCAACCGCGCGCTGTCCAATCACCTCGAGCGCAACCCCTCGTGGGACGCGCGCGACCGTGGGCTCGTGACCACGCTCGTCTACGGCGTGCTGCGCCATCGCACGCGGCTCGACGCCCACATCGACGCCCACGCCACGAGCCCCGCGGGGCTGCACGGCGAGGTGCGGCAGCTCCTCCGGGTGGGCGCGCTCGAGCTGCGGGAGCTCGGCCACCCACCGCACGCGGTGCTCACCGAGGTGGGACACGCGGCGGCGCGGCTGCGCGGCGGTGCGGGGCTGCGGCGGGCGATCCACGGGATCTTGGCGCAGGTGCAGGCGCACGGCGAAGCGCTCGACACCGCGCTCGAGGCCGCGGCGCCGCTCGACGTGCTCGAGCGGCGCTGGTCGATCCCCCGCTGGCTGGCGGGGCGCTGGCGCAAGCAGCTCGGTGAGGAGCGAGCGCTGGCCCGCGCCCGCGCGCTGGCCGAGCCACCGCCCATCGACGTGCGCCTCGATCTGCACCGGGGTGATCGCGACGAGCTCCTCGCCCGGCTGCGCGCCGACCACCCGCGCGCGCGCATCGAGGAGCGTCCCGACGAGCCCGCCGCGCTGCGTCTGCGGGGCGCGGGCGACCTGTTCCACGGTCCGCTGCACGACGAGGGCCTCTTGTCCGTGCAGGGCCTGGCCGCGCAGCAGCCCGCGCGCTGGCTCGCGCCGCGACCCGGCGAGCGAATCCTCGACGCGTGCGCGGGCTTTGGCGTCAAGACCCTGCAGCTCGCCGAGCTCATGCGCCGGCAGGGCACCGTGATCGCGGCCGACCTCGACCCGCGCCACCACGACGATCACGAGGACCTCGCGGTGCGTGGCCGCCTGCCACCCGCGCTCGAGCACTGCTACGTGGTCTGTGACCTCACCGGGGAGGTCCCCGAGCTCGATCATGGCCCGCCGTTCGACGCCGTGCTGCTCGACGCCCCGTGCACCGGCATCGGCAACCTCGCCCGCCACCCCGAGATCCGCTGGCAACGTCGCCACGAGGACATCGCCGCCGACGCCGAGCGCCAGCGCGCGCTGCTTGCCCGCAGCCTCGCCCGCGTGCGCCCCGGTGGACGCCTGGTGTATGCGGTGTGCAGCACCGAGCCCGAGGAGGGCCCCGCGGTGGTCGAGGCGGTGCTCGCCGCGGCCCCGCCCGGGTTTGGCCTCGCCGCCGCGCAGGACTTCTCACCCGAGCACGACGGCACCGAGGGTTTCTTCGTGGCGCGCCTCGATCGCGCGCTCGGCTGAGCCCGCGCGCTCGGCTGAGCCCGCGCGCTCGGCTGAGCTCGGCCCATCGGAGCCGCTGGCACGGTGTTGCGCCGGTACGCTCGGCTGCCGATAATGGCAGATCCGATGTCGAGCACGATCCGCCGGGGTGCCATGGTGCTGGTGCTGGGGTTGGCGCTGGCCGGGGGTGGCTGCACCGAGCGGCTCATCTTCGAAGACGGCTCGACCGAGTCCGACGACTCCACGACCATCTCGGACCCCACCGATGGCGACATACCGCCGGGCTGCGGCAATGGGGTCGCGAGTGCGACCGAGGCGTGCGACGGCAGCGACCTGCGAGGGGACACCTGCGCGTCGCTGGGGCTGGGCTCGGGGACGCTCACGTGCCAATCCGACTGTCAGGCGCTCGTGACCGACGGCTGCACGATGTCGAGCTGCGGCAACGCGGTCATCGACTTCGGCGAGGTGTGCGATGGCCTCGAGCTCGGCGGGCAGAGCTGCGCGTCGCTGGGCCTTCCCGATGGAATGCTGGCATGTGCGGCGGGGTGCTCGGACTTCGACTTCACGGGGTGCGCCCAGGGCGTGTGCGGCAATGGGCTGCGCGAAGCCGGCGAGGCCTGCGACGGCCCCGATCTCGGCGGAACCACGTGTACCGACCTGGGGCTCGATCCCGGGCAGCTGGCGTGCATGCTCGACTGCCAGGACTTCGACATCCAGGGCTGCGGCATCGGCTGCGCAGACTCGGACCTCGGCGAGGCCGTGGGCCAAGCGGTGGCGAGCGGCAACACCAACGACGACGACGACGACCTGCCCCAGGAGTGTGCCGTCGGTGGCGGGGCCGATCACGTGCTGCGCTTCGTGCCGCCGATCCCCGGCTACTACGTGATCGATACCTTCGGCTCCAACTACGACACCGCGCTGTCGGTCTACGGCTCGTGCAGCCCGTCCTCGCTGCTCACGTGCAACGACGACACGGAGAGCTCCGCCGAGTCGGAGGTGAGCCTGGTGCTCGATGTCGGGCGTCAGGTCTTCGTCTCGGTCGACGGCTACGGGGGGAACGTGGGCGAGTGGGTCCTGAGCATCACGGCCCCGCCGATTCCACCCGTGCTCCCGTGCGTCGAGGAGGATCTCGGCTGGACGGCCGGCAGCCCGGTGACCGCGGGCAACACTTCCCTGGACGACGATGATCTCGAGCAGAGCTGTGGCTCCGGCCCCAGCCCGGACCATGTGCTCCGCTTCATCGCGCCGGCCTCGGGGGCCTACGTGCTCGACACCCTCGGCTCGAGCTACGACACCGTGCTGTCGATCCACGAGGGCTGCGCGCCGGGTCAGGAGCTCGCCTGCAACGACGACTTCAAGGATCTGACGTCGCGGATCGATGTCGAGCTGACGGCGGGCCAGTCGGTGCTGGTGGTGCTCGGCGGGTTTGGTGGCGACGCGGGCGAGTGGGTGCTCGGCATCGATTCCCCCTGACATTCGAGCTCGATGCCGGGAAACCTCTGGACGCCTCGGGCGTGCAGAATGGAGGGCCGCCACGACCCCTTGCCGACCATGCGAACTGCCCGAGCAAGCACGCTTCAGAACGCCGTTCAGAGGCCGTGCGCTGGAACGCTCGCTCCTGACAGATCCTGTCGGGATCGGCAGTCCCCTGCCCTGGTCATCGCGAAACGGCCCCGTATACTGACAAAGACGGCAGCGAAGGGGCACACGGGCGGGGAGCTCGTGGGCGGCCCGACGCTCGCCGAGGGCAACCGCATGACCGAAGCACAGGCCATCGTCCGTCCGTTCCCGCGCATCTCCGCCAACAAGCTCGGAGAATACCTCGTGTCGCCGCCGCTGCGTCGCCGCGACATCATCGAGCGCCAGAAGTATCCCTGCTCGTACATCGGGGCCTATTACGAGCCCGCGCGAGCCATCATCGTCGACTTCCTGCTCGGCAAGCTCGACCGCGAGGGCATGCTGCGGCACACCGAGGCGCTGGTCTCGGCCGAGCACGCCTCGAGCTACGCGCTCCACCAGGCCAACGGCTGCGCCGAGGCGGTGCTGCGCTTCCTCGACCTCGAACCCGGGCTCGATCTGCGCGGCATGACCCCCGTGCACGTGCCCGAGCACACCGCCCTCGACGTCGACGGCGTGCGGGTGAGCGTGCACCCCGACGTGGTGCTCGTGGGCCAGGATCGCCACGGGCGGCCGCAGGTGGGTGCGCTCAAGCTGCACTTCCCCAAGGCACACCCGCACACCGAGACCTCGGCCGAGTACGTGGCGACGCTCTTGCGCGTGCATGCGCTCCGCCGCATGCTGCAGCTCGGTCACGCGAACGAGGATGCGTGCGTGGTGATCGACGTGTTCGCGGGCCGCATCGTCAGCGCACCGCGAAGCCACGTCCGCCAGTGGCGCGACATCGGAGCCGCCTGCGAGGAAATCCGCCGCGCATGGCCCGACGCGTGAGCTGAGCGGTACCGCCCAACGGCGAGCGCGCGGGAACTTTCGCCGCGCTCGTTCGTCGAGGAATGGCGAGACGCCGTCGGGCGTCCGCCACCACCAGGCCAAGGACGGCCTCGGGAGCACGCAGCTGCCGCCAAGGACGGCCCGCTGCAAGAAGGCCTGCGGCGGTCGGCGCAAGCGCGACATGTCGGGCGAACACAAGCGAGCTCCGCCGAGGCTCGCGCTTCGCCTGCGTCGTGTAGCGCCGACCGCCGCCTTCGGACCGTCGGGCCCGCGTCATCGCCGACCGGCTACCCGGCCGCTGGCATCCGCGGTACATCGCAGCGCCCATGCCTCGCCAGCCGCCCGTCGTCGCCCCCTCGATCCTCAGCGCCGACTTCGCACGGCTGGGCGAGGAGCTGCGAGCGCTCGACGAGGCCGGTGCGGACTGGATCCACGTCGACGTGATGGACGGCCGCTTCGTCCCCAACCTCACGATCGGCGCCCCGGTGGTCCGCGCGCTGCGACCGGTGACGCGCACGTGGCTCGACTGCCACCTCATGATCGAGGAGCCCGAGCGCCACGTGGAGGACTTCGCGAGGGCCGGAGCCGACGGGATCACCGTGCACGTGGAGGCCTGCCGGCACCTGCACCGCAACCTCGAGCAGATCCGGGCCCTGCCGCATCACGGCGGCGGGCGGGTGCATGCGGGCGTGAGCCTCAATCCGCATACCCCGTGGGAGGCCGTGCGGGACGTGCTGCCGCTCTGTGATCTGGTGCTCGTGATGAGCGTCAATCCCGGCTACGGCGGGCAGCGGTTCATCCCGCTGGTGCGGCCGAAGATCCGCGCGCTGCGGGAGGCGATCGATGCAGCGGGGCTGCCCACGCGCCTCGAGGTCGACGGCGGGATCGACGATCTCACGGTGACCGAGGTGGCAGCCGACGGCGCCGATGCGTTCGTGGCCGGGTCGGGGGTGTTCAAGAACCCGCGGCATTCCGCGTATGCGGACGCGATCGCGGCGATCCGGCGGGCCGCCACCCCGCGCGCCTGACCCAGGGCCCGCGGACGCCGAAAGGCGCCCGATCCGTCGGCCACCCAACGAAGCCGGCTTGCGGCGCGTGGCGCATGCGCCGACAATGCCCCCGCTCATGGACAAGACCTACCCCTCCGCGGACGCGGCCATCGAGGACATGGCCGACGGGATCACCCTCGCCTCGGGCGGCTTTGGCCTGTGCGGCAACCCGGAGAACCTCATCGCGGCGATCCATCGCAAGGCGATCAAGGGCCTCTCGGTCGTGTCCAACAACTGCGGCGTCGACGACAAGGGCCTCGGGATCCTCCTGGCCGCCGGCCAGATCCGCAAGATGACCTCGTCGTACGTGGGCGAGAACAAGACGTTCGAGCGGCTCTACCTCACCGGCGAGCTCGAGCTCGAGCTCGTGCCCCAGGGCACGCTGGCCGAGCGGCTGCGGGCCGGCGGCGCAGGCATCCCTGCGTTCTACACCCCCACCGGCTACGGCACCCCGGTGGCCGAGGGCAAGGAGGTACGCGAGCTCGAGGGCCGCATGGTCGTGCTCGAGCGGGCGATCCGCACCGACTTCGCGATCGTCAAGGCGTGGAAGGGCGACACCCACGGCAACCTCGTCTATCGCCGCACCGCCAACAACTTCAACCAGGCCATCGCCACCGCCGGGCGCATCACCATCGCCGAGGTCGAGGAGCTCGTGCCCGTGGGTACGCTCGACCCCGATCACATCCACACCCCGGGTGTCTACGTGGACCGCATCGTGCTCGGCCACGACTACGAGAAGCCCATCGAGTTCCGTACGACCCGCGCGGGCTGAAAGAGGAGACCAGGACCATGGCGCTGACCCGTGAGCAGATCTGCAAGCGCATCGCAAACGAGCTGCGCGACGGCGACTACGTCAACCTCGGCATCGGCATGCCGACGCTGGTCGCCAATTACATCCCCGAGGGCATCGAGGTGGTGCTCCACAGCGAGAACGGGCTGCTCGGCATGGGGCCGTTCCCCACCGAGGCCGAGGTCGACCCCGACCTCATCAACGCCGGCAAGCAAACGGTCACCGCGCTGCCCGGCGCGTCGTACTTCGGCAGCCACGAGTCGTTCGCGATGATCCGCGGCGGCCACCTCGATCTCTGCGTTCTCGGGGCGATGGAGGTCACCGGCCAGGGCGACCTCGCCAACTGGATGATCCCCGGCAAGAAGGTCAAGGGCATGGGCGGCGCGATGGACCTCGTGGCCGGCTCGCGGCGGGTGATCGTGGCGATGGAGCACGCCACCAAGGAGGGCGAGCCCAAGATCCTCGAGCAATGCACGCTGCCGCTGACCGGCAAGGGCGTGGTGCACGAGATCGTCACCGATCTCGGCTACTTCGTGGTGACCAAGAAAGGCCTGTGGCTCAAGGAGATCGCGCCGGGGGTCACGGTCGACGAGATCCGCGCCAAGACCGGCTGCCCGTTCGAGGTGGTCGACCCCTTGCCCACGATCGAGGTCTGACCCGGTGGGCGAGCCGAGCGAAGCTTCGACATCGATGTCCGCGGGGATCGTGCCGGCCGAGCACGAGATCCTCGTGGCGGTGGACTGCGGCTCCAACAGCTTCCACATGATCATCGCGCGGCACGTGGGCGGGCACATCCACGTGATCGACCGGATGCGCGAGCGGGTGCTGCTCGCCGCCGGCCTCGACGCCAACAAGAACCTCACCGACGACGCGCAGCGCCGCGGGCTCTCGTGCCTGCAGCGCTTTGGCCAGCGGCTGCGCTCGATCCCGCAGGCACGCGTGCGTGCGGTGGGCACCAACACGCTCCGCAAGGCCCGCAACGCCCGTGAATTCATCGCCCGCGCCCGCGAGGCGCTCGGGCACCCCATCGAGGTGATCTCGGGCACCGAGGAGGCGCGCATCGTGTACCTCGGCGTGGCCCACGATCTCAGCGACGACCAGGGCCGGCGGCTGGTGATCGACATCGGCGGCGGCAGCACGGAGCTGATCCTGGGCGAGCGCTTCGAGGCGCGGCGCACCGACAGCCTGCACATGGGCTGCGTGAGCCACACCATGCGGTTCTTCCCCGACGGCCGGCTGCGGCGCGACGCGTTCCGCGAGGCGGTCACCGAGGCGCAGGTGGAGCTCGAGCCGATCAAGCGCGACTTCCGGCGCATCGGCTGGGTGTCGGCGGTGGGCTCGTCGGGCACGATCACCTCGATCGACGGGATCCTGCGCACCAATGGCTGGGGCGATGGCATCACCTACCCAGGCCTGCAGAAGCTGCGCGACGCGATGATCGAGCAGGGGCGCATCGACAAGCTGCAGATCCCCGAGCTCTCGGAGGAGCGCGCGTCGGTGCTGCCGGGGGGCCTCGCGATCCTGATGGGGGCGTTCAAGAGCCTGCGGATCGAGCGGATGACCGCCGCGAACGGGGCGCTGCGCGAGGGGCTGCTCTACGACACGATCGGAAGGATCGAGCACGAGGACGTGCGCGACCGGACGATCGAGCGGCTGACCGAGCGCTACGGCATCGATCGCGAGCAGTCGCTACGCGTGCAGGAGACCGCGCGTGCGTGCCTGCGGCAGGTGGCGACCGCATGGGGCCTGCACGACCCCGAGCTCGGGCGGCTGCTCGACCAGGCCGCGCGGCTGCACGAGATCGGGCTCCTGGTCAGCTTCTCGGGCTTCCACGAGCACGGCGCGTACCTCTTGGCGCACGGTGACATGCCGGGGTTCTCGCGGGATCAGCAGCTCTACCTCGCCGCCTTGGTGGGCGCGCACCGGCGACGGCTCAAGCCCGATCGCGTGGAGGCGCTGCGCAGCGCCGGCGGTGAGATCGCGCTGCGACTGGCGGCGCTCTTGCGGATCGCCACCACGCTCAACCGGGGGCGGGATCCGGCGGTCTTGCCGTCGTTCGTGCTGGTGGCGGCGGGCTCGGTGCTCGAGCTCAAGCTGCCGGGCGGGTGGCTCGAGGAGCACCCGATGACCGCGGCGGACCTCCGGCACGAGCGGGAGTTCCTCGAAATGGCGGGGCTGCGGTTCTCGGCGCGGTGAGCCGCCGGCGCGCGAGCCGGTGCTGCGCGCGTGGCCGTGGATGTCGGGCTCCGGCCGGGTGCTAGGCTGCCGGCGCGTGAGCGACCGTGGCCATCGATCCATCGAGCACACCGCCGATCTGGCGGTGGAGCTGTGGGCGCCCGACGAGCCGGCGCTGCTGGTGGAGGGTGCACGGGCGCTGGTGGAGCTGCTCACCGAGGACGGAGAGGTGCGCGCCACCGCCGAGCGCACCGTGGAGCTGTCCGCGATCGACCCCGAGGACCGGCTCGTGCGCTGGCTCGCCGAGGTGCTCTATTGGGCGACGGTGGACGGCTTCCTCGTCACCGACGCCACGCTCGCGCTGCCCGACACCGCCCTGCGCGGCACCGTGCGCGGCCAGTCCAATGCGGCGGCGCTCGTGCGCACCGAGATCAAGGCCGTCACCTACCACGACCTCCGGCTCGAGCGCGGCCCCACCGGGGTGCGTGCGCGGGTCGTCTTCGACGTGTGATCACCATGAGCACCCGCTTGCAGCAGATCGACCCCTGGCGCCACCGGATCCCGCGCGAAGGCGGCATGCGGGTCCCGGGCCTCGTGTACGCCTCGGCCGCGATGATCGACGAGATCCGCGAAGACCAGTCCCTGCAGCAGGTGGTCAACGTGGCGCACCTGCCCGGGATCGTGAGCCACAGCCTCGCCATGCCCGACGTGCACTGGGGCTATGGCTTCCCCATCGGCGGGGTGGCGGCGTTCGACGAGCACGAGGGCGTGCTCTCGCCCGGCGGCGTGGGCTACGACATCAACTGCGGGGTACGGCTCTTGCGCAGCGACGTCTCCGTCGACGACGTGCGGCCTCGGCTCGAAGCGCTGTCGGTCGCGCTCTACCACGCCGTGCCCGGCGGGCTGGGCCGCGGCAGCCACCGCAAGCTCAAACCCAAGGAGCTCGAGCGGGTGATGCTCCGCGGCGCCCGCTGGGCGGTGGACGAGGGCTACGGCGACGCCGCGGATCTCGAGGCGATCGAGGAGGGCGGATGCCTGTCCGGCGCCGATCCGGCCAAGGTCTCCGAGCGTGCCCGCACCCGCGGTCTGCCGCAGCTCGGCTCGCTCGGCTCGGGCAACCACTTCTGCGAGCTCGGCTACGTGGCCGAGGTGCTCGACGAGGTCGCCGCCGCGGCGTTCGGCCTGCGGCTCGGCAGCGTGACCTTGATGATCCACTCGGGCTCGCGTGGCCTCGGGCACCAGGTCTGCGAGGACTCGCTGCGGCGCATGCTCGAGGCCTCCGCCCGCTACGGCATCGCGCTGCCCGATCGCCAGCTCTGCGCCGCACCGCTCACGAGCCCCGAGGCCGCCGACTACTTCGCGGCGATGGCGTGCGCTACCAACTTCGCGTTCGCCAACCGGCAGATGATGACCGCGTTCGCGCGCCAGGCCCTCTCCGAGCACCTGCGGGCCTCCGACGACGCGCTGGGCCTGCGGGTCGTCTACGACGTGTGCCACAACATCGCCAAGTGGGAAGAGCACGAGGTCGACGGGCAGCGCCGACGGCTGTGCGTGCACCGCAAGGGCGCCACGCGGGCGTTCGGGCCCGGGCACCCGCAGGTGCCCGCCGCGTACCGCGAGGTGGGGCAGCCCGTGCTCGTCCCGGGCGACATGGGGCGCTATAGCTACGTGCTCGTCGGCACCGAGCGGGCGATGCAGGAGACGTTCGGCAGCAGCTGCCACGGTGCCGGCCGCAAGCTCTCGCGCAACGCGGCCAAGCGCCAGGCGCGACACCGGCCGATCTTCCAGGAGCTGCGCGAGCGCGGGGTGTTCGTGCAGGCCGAGTCCAAGATCACGGTAGCCGAGGAGATCCCCGAGGCCTACAAGGACGTCGCCGACGTGGTCGACGTGATGCACGGCGCCGGCATCGCTCGCAAGGTGGCCAAGCTGGTGCCGCTGGCCGTGATCAAGGGCTGACGCGGCAGGGCGCGGAAGACCGCGGGCAGCCGGCTCGTGGGCACGACGACGCACGATCGCGCGCTCGCGCGGAGGCTTGTTACTCTCGCCGGTAGATGCTCGGGCTCGCCGTCGCCCTCGCGGCCGCCCTCGGGTCGCCACCGCCTCCGCCTCCGCCACCGCCACCCCGTGCCACCGGGCCGGGAGGGTCGTACGCGGAGGCTGCGAGCGGCGACGCGGCAAGGCCCCCGAACCGCGCAGCGAGACCTCAGCGCGGTCCACGAGCCTCGGGCAAGGCACGCAGGCCGGCACCTGGGCCACGGATCTCGCCCGGCGAGCCGGAGCCGCGAGGCATACGCGTGCGCGGGCACCGGATCCTGCCCGTGCCCACCTTCCGGTCCGAGCCGGCGATCGGCCAGAGCCTGGGCCTGCGCGGGCGCTACGTCTACCGGCCGCCCGGCGAGACGTTCGACCACGCGCGGGTCGATCTCTCGAGTCGCGTGTCGCTGCCCCCGAACCTCGTGCAGGAGCACACCCTCGACGTGCAGCTCCGCGACCTCTTGCACCGCGAGGAGATCCTCGACTTCGGCCTGCGCGTCATCGACGACCCCGTGTTTCCGTACCTCGGCGCCGCCAACTACGAGCGGCTGCGGCTGCCCGATCTCGCCGTGCCCGAGCACAAGGTGCACCTGCGCACGCTCGGCGGGGCGTTCGACTACCAGCACCCGTTCGCGGTGCTCGAGCGCGGGCAGTGGGGCCGCGAGACCACCGGCTACGCGCGCTGGCTGGTGGGCGCTCGCTTCGCCCACGATCACATCTGGTCCGCCCCCGATACGCTGTGGACCCGCGAGGGCAACCCCACCGATCAGACCCTGCGCCGCGGCTCGATCTTCGGGGGCCTCGGGTGGGACAGCCGCGACAACGGCTGGAGCCCCAAGCGCGGGGCGCTGCACGACGTGTCGATCGAGCTCGGTGGTCCCTGGGCCGCCAGCACGCGCCACTGGGCGCGCTTCAACGGCTCGGCCCGTTTCTACCGCCCCATCGGCACGCCCAAGGTGGTGCTCGCCAACCAGTTCATCGCCGATGCGATCCTCGGCGACGCGCCGCTCGTGAGCCAGGGCGAGTTCGGAGGCCTGCTCGTGCGCGAGGGCATCGGTGGCCGCGACACCGGGCGCGGCTACTTCCGCCGCCGCTTCGTGGGGCCCACCAAGCTCTACACCAGCGTCGAGCTGCGGGTGGAGCCGATCGAGGTGAAGATCGGCAAGCGCACGCTCTCGCCGGGGCTCAAGGCGTTCATGGACGTGGGCTACGTGCGCGGGCCAGGGCAGACCGACGCGCGCCCGATCATCTCGGGTGGCCCCGGCTTCTACTTCGTGTGGGACCGGTTCTTCCTCCTGCGCGTGGACGCGGGCTTCAGCCCCGAGGGCTTTGGCGTGTACGTGACCACGGATCACGCATTCTGACCGCGTCGGGTGCAGCGCCCACGACGCGGCGCGCGCCATTCTCGAAGAAAATGGCCGCCAGGCCGGTTGCGACGCCCCAACGCTGGCGCAGCCTGAGCCTCGGACATGCAAGCCCAGACCAACCAGCCCACGAAGACCATCGACTCCCGCCCCACGCTGAAGGAGGACATCCACCGGATGGCCGACGAGATCCGCGTCAAGATCCACCTCGCCGCCATGGACGCCAAGGACACCTGGTACAAGCTCGAGCCCAAGCTCCACGAGTTCGAGCACAAGGCCGAGGCCGCCAAGGACAGGCTCGTCAATGGCCTCGACAAGCTCGGCGAGGAGCTCAAGGACCAGATGGGACGGTTGCTCGATCGCCTGCGGAACAACTAGCGGGCACGGGCATGGGCCGCTTGGCCGCCGCGGGGTCTTGCGATAAGACCCCGCCATGCCCGCCCCCGCGATTCGCACCGCGCTGATCACCGGAGCCTCGAGCGGCATCGGTGCCGCGCTGTCCAAGCTGCTCGCCCGCCAAGGCATCACCGTGGCCTTGGCCGCGCGCCGCGAGGACGCGCTGCAATCGCTGGCCGCCGAGATCCAGGCCGCGGGCGGCTCGGCCTCGGTGCACGCGCTCGACGTGGCCGATCCCGTGGCCACCACCGCGGCGATCCAGGCGGCCGATGACGCGCTCGGCGGGCTCGACCTCGTGATCGCCAACGCCGGCGTGGGCAAGGGCCTGTGGAGCGGCAAGCTGACCTGGGCCGAGTGCGCCGAGATCGTGGCCGTGAACGTGTCCGGTGCCACCGCCACGCTCTGCGCCGTGCTACCGCGCATGGTCGAGCGTAAGCGCGGGCACCTGGTGGGCGTGTCGAGCATCGCGGCCTACCGCGGTCTGCCCAAGTTCGCGCCCTATAGCGCCTCCAAGGCCTACCTCAGCACGTTCCTCGAGGCGCTGCGGGCGGATCTTCGCGGCACGGGCGTGAGCGTCACCGATGTGCGGCCCGGCTACGTGCGCACTGCGATGACGACCAACAATTCCTCGATGGCATTCTCGATCACGGCCGAGGACGCAGCCGAGCGGATCTGGAAGGCGATCCGCAGGCGGAGCTCGGTGACCACGTTCCCGCTGCCGATGGCCGCGGGTGCGCACTTCCTGGCCGCGCTGCCCAATCCGCTGTTCGATCGCATGATGGGCCGCCGGCGGCGCTGATCGTCCGAGCGAGCAAAGGCCGACCCCCGTGGTCGCGCCACGGGGGTCGGCCCCAAGACCCACGTGGGGTCCGTGCGCTCGCAACGCGAGCGCTACTCGGCCTCGTCGGCCGGTGCCTCGTCGGCCGGTGCCTCCTCGGCGTCCGCGGGCGTCTCGTCGGCTGGCTCCTCGGCGCCATCGGCCGCCGCTTCGTCGGTCGGCGTCTCCGTGGTGTCCTTGGTTGCGTCGTCGGGGTTGGCCGTGTCGGCCTTGGGTCCGCATGCGACGGCCGCGGCCGCGAGCATGGTCAGAGCAAGGGTTGCTGTCTTCATGGCCCCCGAACGTCGCCTGGAGCGCTGCGCTTGCAGGGACCCCCGATCTCGCCGAATTCGGGCGTCTCCGGGCGTTCTACGGCCCCGGCGGGCGTCAGATCTCGGGCGTCTCGATCTCGAGCGAGCGCCACAGGTACCAGCTCGCGACCGTGCGGTACGGCCGGCAGCGCTCGCCCCAGGCCTCCATCTCCTTGCGATTGGGCAGCTCGTCGCTGCCGAGGATCAGCGCCACCCCCTTGCGTACCCCGAGGTCGTCCACCGGCCACAGGTCGAGCCGGCCGAGCTGGAACATGAGGAACATCTGCGCCGACCAGCGACCGATGCCCCGCACCGCGGTGAGCCGCTCGATCAGCACCTCGTCCTCGTGCTCGTGCACGTCGTGCAGCGGCAAGCGGCCCTCGGCGACGTGCTTGCAGAGGTCGCGCAGCGCGGCCTGCTTCTGCCGCGAGACCCCGCACTTGCGCAGCCGTGCGTGGTGCGTGCCGCGGATCTCCTCGGCCGAGGGAAAGCGATCCTCGGGGTAGAGCGCCCGGAAGCGGCCGTAGATCGTGGAGGCGGCCTTGCCCGAGAGCTGCTGGTAGATGATCGCGCGCACCAGCGATGCGAGGTGGGTCTCGGCGTAGCCCACCTGCATGCGGCAGCGGCCGACCTGCTCGATCACGCGGGCGAGCCCGGGGTCGCTCCGTCGCAGGTGGGGCAGCGTCCCGCGGGGCAGCTGCAATGGTCGTCCCTCGCTCATCGCTCGTACGTCCTCGCCGGTCCAAGGCGACCGGCTTGCTGGCGTGGTCGCGGCGCTCCTATAGTCTCGTGCACGTCGTGATGGCAAGCACGGGGAGACGATCGCGGTGAGCGAGCAAGCGCGCAAGGCAGCGGCGGTGGTGACGGAGCGAGCCCCTGGATTTCGACCGCGCGTGGGCCTCACGCTCGGCTCGGGCCTCGGGGCGCTGGCCGAGCAGGTCGAGGACCCGATCGCGATCGACTTCCACGAGCTGCCCGGCTTCCCGGTGCCGAGCGTGGAGGGGCACCACGGGCGGCTCGTGCTCGGGCGCCTCGCGGGGCAGGATGTCGCGTGCCTGCAGGGCCGGGTGCACCTCTACGAGGGGCACCCGCCGCAGGCCGTGGTGCCGCTGGTCCGGACGCTGAAGCTCCTCGGCTGCGAGACCTACTTCGCCACCAATGCCGCGGGCGCGCTCGATCACGACGCCGTGCCCGGGCAGCTCATGCTCATCAACGATCACATCAACATGCAGGGCGGCAACCCGCTGGTGGGGCCCAACGACGAGGGCTTCGGGCCGCGGTTTCCCCCGCTCGACGGGGCCTACGACGCGGAGCACCTGGCCACGCTGCGGGCGGTGGCGCAGCAGCTCGGCCTCTTCGTACGCGAGGGCGTGTACCTCGCGACGCTCGGACCGAGCTTCGAAAGCCACGCGGAGGTACGAGCGTTCGGGCGGCTCGGCGCCAACGCAGTCGGCATGTCCACCGTGCCCGAGGTGATCGTGGCACGGCACTGCGGCATGCGCTGCGCGGCGGTCTCCGTACTGACCAACCTCGCGGCGGGGCTCTCCGACGAGGTGCTGAGCCACGAGCAGACGCTGCACTACGGACGCGCGGCGGCGGCCGACATGACGCGGCTGGTGCTGGGGTTCCTCGCGCGGCAGCCCGCGGGGGGCTGAGCGCGTCCACGCCGGCTCACGGTGCCGGGTGCTCGGCCAGCCACTCGTCGATCCCGGCGATCAGCCGCGCCTGCGCCCCGCCGCGCTCTGCCGCGCCGTCGCGGGCGAGCGTGGCGAGCGCACGCGCGCGGTCACGCTGCGAGGGATCGGACCACAGCGCCTGCGCGAGCCTGAAGCGAGCCACGGCGAGGAAATCCGGCAGGGTCCCGTGCGCTTCGAGGATCGCGATCGCGCGCTCGGCATGCGCGCGCGCGGCCGTGGGATCTTGCTGCTCGAGCATGAGCTCGGTCAGAGCAACCAGGCTCCGAGCGACGTCGGGATGATCGGGACCGAGCGCTCGCTCCCGAATCGCCAGGGCGCGCTGCATGTAGCTCGAGGCCTCGTCGCGCTTCCCCAGCCGCGCCAACGACCCACCGATTGCGTCGAGGACGACGGCAACGTCGGGATGATCGGGGCCCAAGACCTCTTCCTTGATCGCGAGCGCGCGCTGCTGCTGGACCAGCGCTTCCTCGTGCTTGCCCAGCGCCCTCAGTGCCGAGCCGATGTTGATCCGCTTGGTGGCCACGGCGGGGTGGCGGTCGCCCAGGGTCGCCTCCGCGATGGCCAGGCTGCGCTGCAGGTGCTCGAGCGCCTCTTGATGCCTCCCAAGCCGCGCCAGCAGGATGCCGATGTTGTTGAGCGAAACCGCGACATCAGGGTGGTGAGAGCCCAGTGTCTGCTCCCGGATCGCCAGCGCTCGCTGGTGTCGGCTCAGCGCCTCGTCGAGCTTGCCCTGGTCCGAGAGCACGTGGGCGAGGCTGTTGAGCACGTGGGCGACCTCGAGGTGATCGGGTCCCCACACTGCCTCGGAGATCGCCAGTGCTCGCTCGACGTGTGTCAGCGCCTCGTCGAGCCGGGCGAGGTGGGTGAGCACGACGCCGACCTCGGCGAACGCGGTGGCCTCGAGCTCGCGCTCGATGCGAGCACCCTTGGCAAGCGCCACCGCGGTCTTGCCCCACAAGAGGCCGTGCTCGTATCGCGCCTGGCGATGACCCACGACCCAGACCAAGAGCGTCACCGCCCTCACCTGCACCGCGACGTGCCCGTGCTCGGCCGCCAGCGCGTACGCCTGCTCCGCGTCCTGCTCCGCCTCCGCATACTGGGCCAAGTCGTCCCGTACTGCGGCTCGCCCCAGCAGGGCCTCGGCCAGGACCGGCGGATGGGCGAGCCGCTGCGCCTGCTCCACCGCGGGCTCGGCCTCCGCCAGGGCCGCTTCGTAGGCGCCCGCCTGCTCCAGCGCCCGGACCCGTGCCAGCTGCTCCTGCACCGCGACGACCTCTGCGGCCGCCTGGCCTGCTCCTCCTCGAGATTGCCGTGCAGCACCTTGAGCGCCACGCGGCGATCGAGCGTGCGGTCGAACGCCTCGAGCACCGTGCCCATGCCGCCGCTGCCGAGCTTGCCCAGCACCAGGTACCGGCCGAGCTCGTCGTGCTCGGCCGGCAAGTCGAACGGCGCGTCGGGCTCTTGCCACCGCTCGGTCGGGTCCATTGCGTCGTCGACATCCGATGGCAGCGACTGACCCGCATCCGCGAAGAGCGTCGGTGCGCTCCCGAGATCCTCCGCCGTGCTCGGATCTTCGCCGTGATCCGTGTTCGTCACCGGCACCCGACGACGGTACTCCCATGAATGTCCCACGGGAAAGACGAAGCCCCCGAACTCTCGTCGCGCGCCTCACGGGGCGGGGTGCTCGACGAGCCACGCGTCGATCTCGGTAACGCGCGCGCGGCCGACGTCGCCGAGCGTGGCGTAGGCCTCGCGGGCTCGCTGGGCCAGCGAGCGGGCGCGGGCCCGCTGGGAGCGGTCGGAGCCCAGCACCCGGGCGAGCAGGAAGCTCGACTCGGCGACGATGTCCGCGGACGCCTCGGCCGACTCGGCCGACTCGACCATGGCGAGCGCGCGCTCGGCATGCTCGCGCGCCGCCGCGTCGTCGTGCAGCGTGAGCTCGATGTCGGCCATGGCCATGAGCGAGTCGGCGATGCCGGGGTGCTGGGGACCGAGCGCCGCCACGGCCCGCGAGAAGCTCTCCAGCGCCTCCTCGGGCTTGCCCTGCGCCGCGAGCACGGTCCCGATGTTGTGGAGCGTGGCCGTGACGTTCGGGTGATCGGCGCCGAGCGTCGCCTCCCAGATCGCCACAGCGCGCTGGTAGCACGCCAGCGCCTGCGTGGGCCGGCCCAGCTCGTCGAGCACGTTGCCGAGGTTGTTGAGCGTGACGGCGACCTCGGGATGGCCGAGCCCCAGCGCGCGCTCCCGAATCACCAGCGCGCGCTCGTGGTAACGCTGCGCCTCGACGAGCTGTCCTTGGTCGTAGAGCACGAGGCCGAGGTTGTCGAGCGCGATCGCGAGGTCGGGGTGGACGGGGTCGAGCACCTGCTCGTCGATCGCCAGCGCGCGCTCGTACGAGCGCTGCGCCTCGACGAGCTTGCCTTGCCGCTTGAGCACGTTGCCGAGGTTGTTGAGCGGGCCGGCGAGCTCGGGGTGGAGCGGCCCCTGTGCCCGCTCGCGCAGCGCCACGGCGCGCTGGAGGTGGTCGAGCGCCTCGGCGAGCCGACCCTGGCCGGTGAGCACGCTGCCGATGTTGTTGTGCAGCGCCGCAACGGTCGCGTCCTCCGGCCCGCCGAGAGCGTTCCGAATCGCCAGTGCCCGCTCGTAGCGTACGAGCGCCTCGTCCGGCTTGCCCTGGCGCACCAGCAGCGCGCCCACGATGTTGAGCGCCTCGGCCTCGGCCTCGGGGGCAGCGCGCAGGCCCCGGGCCAGCGCCAGCGCCGTCGTGCCCCACTGGAGCCCGAGCTCGAGCCGCACCTGCTCGTGCCCCACCACCCACGAAAGCCCCGCCGCCGCCTCCGCTTCGACCTCGTCGTGCCGGTTCTCCGCGGCCAGCACGTAGGCCGCTTCGAGGTCGCTCGCCGCCTGCGAGTAGCGGGCCAGCTCGATGCCCACGAGCCCTCGCACGAGCAGCGCCTCGGCCACGAGCGGCGCGTACGAGAGCGCCTCGGCCTCGCCCACCACCGCCTCGATCACCTCGGTGCTCTCGGCGTAGGCACCCACCATGAGCAGCGCACGCGCCTGCGAGAGCTGCTCGCGCAGCGCCTCGACCCGCGCGGCGACGTCGGGATCCTCGGGCGGGGGTAGCTCGGCCCGCAGCGCCTCCACCTCGTCGCACCGCGACAGCGTCGGCAAGCCGGCCACGACCGCCACCGCGTGCTCCACCCGCGTGGCGTCGGTGTGCACGAGCACCGTCACCGCCTGATCGAGCGCGAGCCGGCGCTCCCGCAGGCAGCCCATCCGCAGATCCATCACTTCCGCCGACTGCTCCTTGCGCACGCTCGTCGCCTCGCAGACCTCCGTGTGCCGAAGCACCCATGCGTCGGCATAGGCGTCGAGCTGCGTGCGCACGCGCTCCCACGTGTCCGCCGCATACGCGAGCTCGGTGCCGAGGATTGCGGCCTCGAGCGCTTCTCGGCGTGCGTCGTCCCAGATTCCGCGAAGCTGCGCTCGCGCGCCCCCGCACGGGTCGTCCACGGCGCCCCGACCCAGCCCCAGCCCCACGCCCAGGCCCAGTGCCGCCAGCCCGCCCACGAGGCCCAGCGCTTGCCAGCTGCGACGGCGCGGCGACACCAGCCGCCGCAGCTCCACGAGCAATGCCGCCATCGACGGCCAGCGGTCGTCGGGCACGACCTCCAGCCCCCGCAGCACCACGGCGCGCAGCGCTGCGGGCACCGTGGCGACGCGGGGTGCCGGCGCCCCCGCGGACACCGACGCCATCAGCCCGCCGATCGTGCGCCCCGTGAACGGCCGCTCGCCGTAGAGCGCCTCGTAGAGCGCCACGCAGTACGAGAACTGGTCGCTGCGGGCATCCACCTCGTGGCCTCGCATCTGCTCCGGCGGCATGTACCCCGGGGTCCCCAGCACCGTCCCCGTCTGCGTCGGTTCCTGCTCCGCGTCGGCCTCCTCCACGCTCAGCTCCACGCTCGGCTCCCCGCTCGGCTCCACGCTCACCGCAGCCGCCTCCACCTGCCGGGCGAGCCCGAAGTCGAGCACCCGCACGCGACCGTCGTCGTCGATCACCGCGTTGCTCGGCTTGAAGTCGCGGTGCACCAGCCCCCGCGCATGCGCGGCCGCGAGCCCCTCGCCCGCCTGCAGGTACACCGCCACGCACTCCTGCCAGCTCGGTCGCGGCCGCCGCGACAGCCACGAGGCGAGCGAGCAGCCCTGCACCAGCTCCATTGCAATGAAGGCCTGCCCCTCGGCCTCCCCCACCTCGTACACTTGCACCACATTGGGGTGCGACAGCTTGGCCAGCGCTCGCGCCTCTCGCATGAGGCCCTGGGTGTGCGCTCCGCCGAGGCTCCGGTGCAGCAGCTTGAGCGCAACCCGGCGATCGAGCCGGCGGTCGAACGCCTCGAGCACCGTACCCATACCCCCGCTGCCCAGCTTGCCGAGCACCACGTAGTGCCCGAGCCGCTCGCGCCTCGCGGACGCGGGGAGCAGCGCCTCCACCACCCATGGCTCGTCGGGATCGTCCTCGTCCTCGTGCGGCACGATCGGCCGGGTAGTCCCGCTCCCGAGCTTTCGAGTCTGGCTTCCCCGCTCTCCCTCCAGGGTCTGCTCGCTGTCCTCGTGCATGACCGGCGTCGCTCGTGGCCACCCCGTAGGCCGACCGCGTGCATTGTCGCGTAGAACGCGACGCTTGGCTCGGAGACGGCGATCGGGTGCCTCACGGTGCCGGCTACTCGGCCAGCTTCGCCAGCCAGGCCTCGACCTCGGCCAGGCTCTCCTGCTTGGCGACCCCCATCCCGGCGAATTCCTCGCGGGCCGCTTCGGCGAGCGTGCGGGCGCGGGCGCGCTGCGAGCCATCGGGCTCGAGCGCTCGCGCGAGCACGAAGCGGACCTTGGCGAGCTGGCCGGGCAGCGCCTGGGTCGACTCGAAGATCGCGACGGCTCGCTCGGCCGGCTCGCGTGCCGCGCTGGGATCGCCTTTGGCCAGAGCGACCTCGGCCAGCCCCAGCGAGGCGTAGGCCACATACGGATGCTCGGCACCCAGCGCCTGCTCGAAGATCTCGAGGGCCCGCCGGTGCCGGGTGGCCGCCTCGTCGAGCTTGCCTTGATCGATGAGCACGTTGCCGATGCCGGTGAGCGCGATGCCGACGCTCGGGTGGGTGGGACCGAGCGTCTCCTCCTGGATCGCCAATGCGCGCTGGTGATACGCCAGCGCCTCGTCCGGGCGCTTCTGGGCGTGCAGCACGCTGCCGATGCCGTCGAGGATGATCGCGAGATCGGGGTGGCGTGGGCCCAGCGTTCGCTCCTGCACGGCCACCGCGCGCTGCATGTGCTCGAGCGCCGCTGGCAGCTTGCCCTGGCCCATGTACACGCCCCCGATGTTGCCGAGCGTGCTCGCGACCTCGATGTGGTCGGGGCCGAGCGCCTGCTCCTGGATCGCCAGCGCGCGCTGGTGGTGAACGAGGGACTCGTCGAGCTTGCCCTGGTTCATGAGCACGGTGCCGATGTTGCCGAGCGTGGCCGCGAGCTTGGGGTGGCTCGGGCCGAGCGTCGCTTCCTGGATCGCCAGCGCGCGGCGGAGGTGGACCAGCGCTTCCTCGGGCTTGCCCTGCTCGTTGAGCGCGAGGCCGATGTTGCCGGTCAGGGCTGCGACGTTGGGGTCGTCGGGGCCGAGCGCCTGCTCCTGGAGCTCGAGCGCGCGTTGCAGGTGGGCCAGCGCCTCCGGCAGCTTGCCCTGCATGCGCAGCATGACGCCCATGCCGTTGCGCGCGGCGGCTTCGAGCCCGGGCTCGGCGGGGAAGCTCTTGGCCAGCGCCACTGCGGTCTTGGCCCACTGTAGACCCTGCTCGTGCCGGGCCTGGCGATAGCCGACCACGAACGCGAGCCGTGCCACCGCCTGGGCCTCCACGCGATCGTGACGGGCCTCCGCGGCCACGAGGTACGCCTGCTCGGCGTCTTGCTCGGCCTCGGCGTAGCTGGCTTCACGCGAGCGGGCGAGGCTCCGCGCCAGCAGGGCCTCGGCCACGAGCGGCGGGTAGGCGAGCGCCTCGGCCTCGGTGACGACCGCGTCGACCACCGTCGCGGCCTCGTCGTAGGCGCCGGCGTCATCGAGCGCACGGGCCTCCGCCAGGCGCTCACGCAGCGAGCCCACCTGGGCCGCCACGTCGGGATCCTCGGGCGGGGGCAGCTCGGCCCGCAGCGCCTCCACGTCGTCGCAGGCGGCGAGGTCCGGCAGCTTCGACACCAGCTCGACGGCGTTCTCGACCCGCTTGGGGTCGGCATGCGCCAGCACCTGCACCGCTTCGCGCAGCGCGACGCGGCGCTCTCGCAGGCAAGCCATGCGGAGATCCATGGCCACCGCCGATTGCTCCTGGCGGACGCTGGTCGCCTCGCAGACCTCGGTGTGCCGTCCGACCCAGGCGTCGGCGTAGTCGTCGAGCTGCTGCGACACGCGCTGCCAGGTGTCGGCGGCGTAGGACAGCTCGGTGCCGAGGATCGCCTGCTCCACTCGAGGCTTGCGCTGTGCGTCCCAGATGCCATCGAGCTGGGCACGAGCACCGTCGCAGCGATGGCCCACGGCGGCGTGCTGGGCGATGCCGAGGCCCAGCACGGCGAGCCCGCCCGCGAGGCCCAAGCCGAGCCAGCCGCGGCGACGGGGCACAGCGATGCGACGCAGCTCGCCCGCGAGCACGTCCATCGAGGGCCAGCGGTCGGCAGGATCGGCCGAGAGCCCGCGCAGCACCAGCGCGCGCAGGGAAGCGGGCACGGACGTGTTGCGCGGCACCGGCCGCACGTGGCCCGCCGTCACCGAGGCCATCAGCGTTTGGATCGAGTCGCTCTCGAACGGTCGATCGCCGTAGAGCGCCTCGTAGAACGCCACGCAGAACGCGAATTGATCGCTGCGGGCATCGGCCTCGAGCCCGCGCACTTGCTCCGGCGCCATGTAGGCGGGCGTGCCCATCACCGTCCCCGCCTGGGTGAGGGCCGGCTCGCGCGGCGAGCTCTCGAAGCTCGGATCGGCGCTCGCGTCGTCGTGGGTCGTCGCGTCCTCGACCTGCCGGGCGAGGCCGAAGTCGAGCACGCGAACCCGGCCGGTGTCGTCGATCACCGCGTTGCCGGGCTTGAAGTCGCGATGCACCAGGCCCTGCGCGTGCGCGGCCGCGAGGCCCTCGGCGGCTTGCAGGAACGCGTGCACGCAGTCTCGCCAGCTCGGGCGTGGGTCGCCGGCGAGCCACTCTCGCAGCGAGCGGCCTTGCACGAGCTCCATGGCGATGAAGGCCTGGCTGCGAGCCTCACCGACCTCGTAGACCTGCACCACGTTGGGGTGCGAGAGCTTGGCGAGCGACTGGGCCTCGCGGACGAGGCGTCGGGTGTCGCGCTCGGCGAGACCCTCGTGGAGGACCTTGAGCGCGACGCGGCGATCGAGCGTGCGATCGAAGGCCTCGAGGACCATCCCCATGCCGCCGCGGCCGAGCGTACCGAGGACGGTGTAGCGGCCGAGCTGGCGAGGGAGCGGCGGCGGGTCGTGGGAGTCGTGGGGCGAGGAGCGGCGCCGGGGGGTGCGCGGGGAATGATCGTCGGGGGCGTCGAACACCGTGCCGCTCGCGAGCGAGGCGGGGAACGAGGGCGAGGAGTCGCTCGCGGCGGACGAGTCGAGCACACGGGTCGGCTCGTGATCGAGGTCCTGCGTCGGGCGCTCGTGATGTCCGGCTTCGGACGGCGTGGGATCGGTCATCGGAGCCCTCCCGGAGTCGCGCGATGCGGGTGCGCGATGGGACATCGTAGCGCGCCATCCGCAGCACAGGGCTGGTTCCAATGGTGTGGTAGGAGCGCGGGCTGGTCGAACGCTCGATCCTCGCCGTCTTCGGTCCCCAACTGCGCTCAATCCGCACCCCCGCGAAGATTTCTTTCGTCCCTCGTCGCTTTTTTCATCGAAGAATTGGTGGACGCGGGGAGCGTGAGCGAGCCCGAGGACGGCTTCGTGCCGGGGACGATGCCAGTGCGAGGTGCGGTGGTGGGGACCGCTGCGGACGCGGTCGTGATCGGGTGATCTCGAGCGAGTAACGCGAGGTCGGTCGTCGAGGATCGAGGGACGCCGCGAGCCATCGCGACGCCCCTCGTACGTTGGGGTGTGGCGGTCGATGTGACGGTCCCGAGCACACTTCGGCGCCACGTCCACCTCTGGTACCGAGCGCGAGATTGACTTCAGTCCCAGCACCGTTCATCGTCGATCCCGAGGTTCACCGTGCGCCATGCCCCATCGCTGGTGTGTCTCGTGCTCATCGCCTGCGGCGCCACCGAGGACACACTACCGGCGGCCACCAGCTCGACCACATCGCCGGCCACCCACGACGCCACCGCGACCGCCGACGCCACCGGCTCCATCGCAACCGCCGACGATCGAGCCGAGAGCGCATCCACGACGACGGCCGTAGCCGACGACGGCGGGAGCTCGAGCGGCGGCGAGGAACCGATGCTGCCGACCGACGACGCCGATGACCTCGATGGCTATGCGGACGCGGACGACTGGAGCTTCCCGAGCGACAACTACTTCGTGTGCGGCACGCTGAAGAACGACTCGGCACCGCTACGCTACTCCGATTTCGAGCTCATCGGCGGCCCGGGCGAGTACAGCGTGACCGACGGTCTCGACTCCGACGAGTGCGCAGCCGGGCAAGTACGGTTCGATCTCCACGAGATCCTCCAGTCGACCGACGGCCGGCTCTTGTTCCACAAGGGCGGCCAGGGTTACGACGAGCCCTCCACGCCCTACGGGCACCTGTGGATCGCCGATCTCCAGAGCCCTGCCCCGCAGCCGCAGGTCCAGGACGAGCCGCCGGAGTACGGCGCGCCGAGCAAGATCCCCGGCACGGATTCCTGGGACTGGAACCAGCGCAACGGCGTGGGCTGCGAGCCTTCGGGTGACTTCGACTACCGCGTGCGCATCGTGCCGCAGGGTGCGGCAGACGAGCTGCCGGCGGACTGGCAGTACAAGCCGAACGTGACAAGCTCGCGCTACAACAAGTACGCCGACGCAGGCGCGGAGCAGGCCGAGGGCACGGCTCATCACGCGTATCTGCTGTGGAGCTGGCTGCACCAAGGCGATGGCGAGACCACGAGCCCCGGCGGCGGCCAGGTGCGTGCGCTGCTCGTCGACGGTCAGCCGTTCCTGCGCTGCGCGGTCGACAGCATCGACAGCATCGCCTACGGCAAGGGCACCGCCGAGGAGGTCGGCCGCGTGACGGCAATCTACGGCAAGACGCGCACGTCGGAGGATGCACCGTGGATCTACGGCTGGACGATCCACTCGCATCGCATGAGGAACGACGATGGCACGTACGCGCCGCGCGTGTATCACTTCACGAGCTGCCCCGAGCGCGGCTGCTAGCGATCCGCGTCTCGTAGTCGTCGTCGACTGCGGCTCACCGTGCCAGCAGCGCCTCGATCACCTCGGCGTCCAGCTCCGGATGCCCGAATTCCCCCACCGCTCCCCCCATCGCCGCCGCGATCGTCACCGCGAAATCCGCCTGATCTGCCTCGACCCCCGCGATCCTCCCCGTCTCGAACGAACCGCTCGCATCGACGATCACCGCAAACACGTCCTGCGTGGGATATGCCGCCGGCGGGCTGCCCTCCGCGCTCATCCACACGATCACCGTTCGCTCGAGCAGGTTCCCCCCGCCCTCCACGGGCGTTTCCTCCAGCCGCTCGAGCAGCGTGGCGATGCGCTCGGCCCAGAACGTCTGCACCACGCGCACGGGCTCGGGGTTGGTGCTCGCGATCACCGCGTGGTAGTCCTCGTTCACCCCCAGCTCGCTCCAGATGATCGCAGGCAAGCCGCGGTCGATCGACAACAGCAACACCCGCGAAACATCGAGCGCGATCGCAGCGTGAGCCATCGCGAGCTGTAGCTCGAGCACCGCCCCGGGCGTGTCATCCGCGGCCATCAAGCCCTCCGCCAGCTCGTCGAGCAGCGGATCCGAGAGCCCCCCGAACAACGCCTCGTACGCCAGCGCCGGATCGTCCAGCGGCGGGAACGGCTCGTCCGCGCCGACGTACGACACCCCCAGCGGCAACCACCCCCCATCGGCCGCGGCGACCCCGAGGTGCACGTGCGCGATCGGTGTCGCGCGCCCGAGCACGCCGCCGAGCACCACGTCCAGCGAGGGCCCCCCACCGAAGTAGTACGGCATGTCCAGCGGCCCCGTCACCACCGAGCCGAGCAACCCGCCGGTCAGGATCGACGACGAATTGACGCCGTAGCTGTTGTCCGGCAGGCCATCGTCCGGCTTGAGGATCACATTGTCGATCCCGTCGACGAGCACCAGCGCCTCCGACCACGGCGCGAGCGGCTCGAGCACCGGGCCGAGCACGAAATCCTCACCGGAGCCGCTCCACACGTGCTCCTCGAACACGCCGTGCGGCATGCGAATGACGAGCAAGTGCGTCGGGTCGACCCTCGTCGGCGTACCGGTCGTTCCATCGGTGCCCGTGTCGAGCCCATCGGTCGTCGCGTCGGCCGTGGCGGTCGAGGCTACGCTCGTCGGACCGAGCGAGATCGATCCATCGATCGTCGTCCCCTCGAGCCCACCCGTCGCGGTGCCCGACGACGCCGCGGTACCGGTTCCGTCGGCGAGCACATCGTCCGCTGCTCCCAGGCCGGGTCCGCACGCGCAGCCGAGCAACAGCAGGGCCCACGCGCTCCTACGCATCGCCATGCCCACGACGCTGCCCCCGCCGGTGCCCATCAGAAGCAGAAGCAGCTCCCTCCCTGGCACACATCGACCTTGTCGATCCCCGCGCAGCACATCGAGCACATGGCGCTCGGACAAGCGCACCCATTGCAGTACTCATCGCACACCGCCTCGCCGGTCGATCCCATCGACGTCACGTTGGTGGGATCGTTGCCGCTCGACCCCACGCCCGTCGATCCCCCGCTCGTCGTCACGGCACCCGACGCATCCGCCGTCTCGTCGGCCACCCCTCCCGACCCAGAGCTCGCTGCTTGCGTCGCCGCCCCGGTGGTGCCGGTGCCGGTGCTCGAGCCCTGGCTGGTGGTCGCAGTGTCGCCTCCGCCCGGACCACCGTGGTCGCCCGGCCCACCGAAGCTGGTCGAGATGGTGTCGCCGCCCACGGTGCACGAGCCCGTGAGCATCATCCACGCTGCGAGAGCCACCGAGGGAGCAACGACGGGTCCACGCATTCCCGCAGTATCCCGCATTCACACGCGCCGTCCAGCGCCCCTTCCGCACTCCGCCTCCGCCTCCGTACCCGCGCCCGCGCCCGCGGTCCCCACCTCGCACCCCCCGCGATCTTCGGGCAAACTCGACCCTCCGGACGTCCGCGGACGTCCGTCGCCGCCCAAGGAGCACCGCGGATGACCAAGGACAAGCCCCCCATCAAGGCCCACGTGCGCGCCGTGCCGCCCTTGCCACCCGAGTCCACGCTCGAGCGCAACCCTGGCATGCCGCTCGAGCTCGACTGGGTGCGCGACGCGAAGGTCAATCGCAGCGCGGTCGAGCGCCGCGCCGCCACGATCTCCCCGCGTCGTGGCGTCAAGAAGGAGTGGCAGGCGGCCTGGTACCTGCGTGCGATCGCCTGCACCGACCTCACCACCCTCGCGGGCGACGACACCCCCGGCCGCGTCCGCCGGCTCTGCGCCAAGGCCCGCCGCCCCGTTCGCCAGGATCTGCTCGACGCAATGGGCGTCGGCGACCTCGGCCTCAAAGTGGCCGCGGTCTGCGTCTACCACGAGATGGTCCCCACGGCCCTCGAGGCGCTCGAGGGCAGCGGAATCCCGGTCGCGGCCGTGGCCGCGGGCTTCCCCGCCGGGCTCTCGCCGCTGCCCGAGCGCATCAAGGAGGTCGAGGACTCGGTGGCCGCCGGCGCCCACGAGATCGACATCGTCATCAACCGCTCGCACCTGTTCACCGGCAACTGGCTGGCGATGTACGACGAGGTCCGGGCGTTCCGGCAGGCCTGCGGCCACGCGCACCTCAAGGCGATCCTCGCCACCGGCGATCTCCAGCTCCTGCGCAACGTGGCCCGCGCGAGCCTGGTGTGCATGATGGCCGGCGCCGACTTCATCAAGACCTCCACCGGCAAGGAAGCGGTCAACGCCACGCTACCCGTCACGCTGGTGATGGTCCGGATGATCCGCGCCTACCTCGAGCGCACCGGCTACCGCGTGGGCTTCAAGGCCGCCGGCGGCATCAAGCTGGCCAAGCAGACGCTCGCGTACATGGCCCTCATGAAGGACGAGCTCGGGCGCGAGTACCTCGAGCCCACGCTGTTTCGCTTCGGCGCCTCCACCCTCGTCGCCGACCTCGAGCGCCAGCTCGAGCACTTCGTCACCGGCCGCTACTCGGCAGAATTCCGCCATCCCCTGGGCTAGCCCGCTTGGATAGAACGCCATGACCAGCGTCGCCGAGATCTTCCGCAGCATGGACTACGGCCCCGCGCCCGAGAGCGACGGGCCCGCCCGCCAGTGGCTCGCGCGCCACGACGGCCAGTTCGGCCTCCACATCGACGGCCGCTGGCACGAGCCCGACACGGGCAAGCGCTTCGACTCCATCGACCCCGCCACCGGCAAGGTGCTCGCCCGCGTGGCCCAGGCTGGCGAGGCGAGCGTCGACGCGGCCGTGCAGGCGGCCCGCCGCGCGCAGCCGGGCTGGGCGGCCCTCGGCGGCCACGGACGCGCGCGCCACCTCTACGCGCTCGCCCGCGTGGTGCAGCGGCACAGTCGATTGTTGGCAACGCTCGAGAGCCTCGACAACGGCAAGCCGATCCGCGAGACCCGCGACATCGACGTACCGCTCGTCGCCCGCCACTTCTACCACCACGCGGGCTGGGCCCAGCTCATGGACACCGAGCTGCCCGGCATGGCCCCGGTGGGCGTGGTGGGGCAGGTGATCCCGTGGAACTTCCCGCTCCTGATGCTCGCGTGGAAGGTCGCCCCCGCGCTCGCAGCCGGCAACACGGTGGTGATCAAGCCGGCCGAGTTCACGAGCCTCACCGCGCTCCTGTTCGCAGAGCTCACCGCGCAGGTGGGCCTGCCCCCCGGCGTGCTCAACATCATCACCGGCGACGGCTCCACCGGCGCGCTCGTGGTCGGGCACCCCAACGTCGACAAGGTGGCGTTCACGGGCTCCACCGAGGTCGGCCGCATCATTCGCAAGGCCACGGCAGGCCAGGCCAAGCACCTCACGCTCGAGCTCGGGGGCAAGTCGGCGTTCATCGTGTTCAACGACGCCGACCTCGACTCGGCAGTCGAGGGCGTGGTGGATGCGATCTGGTTCAACCAGGGGCAGGTGTGCTGCGCCGGCTCGCGGCTCTTGCTGCAAGAGGACATCGCCGAGGCGATGATCGCCAAGCTGCGCGTACGCATGGAGAGCCTGCGCATCGGCAACCCGCTCGACAAGTGCATCGACATCGGGGCGATCGTGGCGCCGGTGCAGCTCGCCCGCGTGGAATCGCTGGTCAAGCAGGGCGTGGACGAGGGCGCGACGCTCTACCAGCCCTCGTGGGCGTGCCCCAAGGAGGGCTGCTTCTACCCCCCCACCCTGCTCACCGACGTGCAGCCGGCCGCCACGCTCGCGCAGGAGGAAATCTTCGGGCCGGTGCTGGTGACGATGACGTTCCGCACCCCCGACGAGGCCGTGGAGCTGGCCAACAACACCCGCTACGGGCTCGCGGCCAGCGTGTGGAGCGAGAGCGTCAACCTCGCGCTCGACGTGGCGCCGCGGCTCGCCGCCGGCGTGGTGTGGGTCAACTGCACCAACGCCTTCGACGCGTCGTGCGGCTTCGGGGGCTACCGCGAGTCGGGGTTCGGCCGCGAGGGCGGCATCGAGGGCATGTACGCGTACCTCGAGCCCGCGTTCACCCGCGGGCTGCCGCGCTACGACGACGGCGACCCGCCCGTGCCCCCGGCAACCACCAAGGCCACCGTGGAGATGCGGCTCGGCATCGACCGCACCCCCAAGCTCTACATCGGCGGCAAGCAGGTGCGCTCCGACGGTGCCTACAGCCGCCCGGTGCTCGGCCCCGGCGGGATGCTGGTGGGCGAGGTGGGCGACGGCAACCGCAAGGACATCCGCGACGCCGTCGAGGCCGCGCGCGTGGCCTCGGGCTGGGCGAGCATCGCGGCCCACACCAAGGCGCAGATCCTCTACTACGTGGCCGAGAACCTCGAGGCGCGCGCCGAGGAGTTCGCGCGCCGGCTGGTGGCGATGACGGGGCAGAGCCGCTCGCAGGCCGATCGCGAGGTGCTGGCCACGGTATCGCGCCTCTTCTCCTACGGTGCCTGGGCCGACAAGTTCGAGGGGCGCGTTCACAACCCGCCGATGCGCAACGTGACGATCGCGATGCACGAGCCGATCGGCGTGATCGGCATCACCTGCCCCGACGACGCGCCGCTGCTGTCGTTCGTGTCGCTCGTCGCCCCGGCGATCGCAGCCGGCAACACCGTGGTGGTGATCCCCTCCGAGCACCATCCGCTCGCGGCCACCGACCTCTACCAGGTGTTCGACACCTCCGACGTCCCCGGCGGGGTGATCAACATCGTCACCGGCGAGCGCGATGCCCTCACCAAGGTGCTCGCCGCCCACGATCGCATCGACGCCTACTGGTACGTGGGTCCCAAGCCCGGCAGCAAGCTGGTCGAGGAGCTCTCGATCGGCAACATGAAGCGCACGTGGGTCAACAATGGCCTGCGTCGCGACTGGTACAGCCGCGAGCAGGGCGAGGGCCGCGAATTCCTGCGCCAGGCGGTGCAGGTCAAGAACATCTGGGTGCCGTATGGCGAGTGAGCCTGCGACCTTCCTGCCGCAGGAGATCATCCGGCGGCAGCGTGACGGCATCGCGATCAGCGACGAGGAGATCCGCTTCTTCGTGCAGGCGCTGCACGACGAGCGCCTGTCCGAGGGCCAGGTGGCCGCGTTTGCGATGGCGGTGTTCTTCCGGGGCCTCACCCGCAAGGCCTGCGTGGCGCTGACCCGCGCGATGATGGAATCGGGCACCGTGCTCGACTGGTCGCGCCACGGCTTCGCGGGGCCGGTGGTCGACAAGCACTCCACCGGGGGCGTGGGCGACAAGGTGAGCCTGGTGCTCGCGCCGGTGCTCGCGGCGTGCGGGGCGGTGGTGCCGATGATCTCCGGCCGGGGCCTCGGGCACACCGGTGGCACGCTCGACAAGCTCGAGTGCATCCCCGGCTACGACGTACGCCCCGACAACGAGCGCTTCGGCCGGGTGCTGCGCGAGGCGGGCTGCGCGGTGATCGGCCAGACCGCCGACCTCGCCCCCGCCGACAAGCGGTTCTATGCGATCCGCGACGTGACGGCGACGGTGGAGTCGATCCCGCTCATTACCGCGTCGATCCTGAGCAAGAAGCTCGCGGCGGGCCTCTCGCGGCTGGTGCTCGACGTCAAGCTCGGCAGCGGTGCGTTCATCCCCGAGCCCGACCGTGCGCGCGAGCTGGCCCACAGCCTCGTGGAGGTCGCCAACGGGGCCGGGCTGCCGTGCTCGGCGCTGCTCACCGACATGAACGAGGTGCTGGGGCTCACCGCCGGCAACGCCATCGAGGTGCTCGAGTCGATCGATCACCTCACGGGCGTTCGGCGCGAGCCCCGGCTGCACGAGGTGACGGTGGCGCTCGCAGTGGAGCTGCTCGAGCACACGGGCCTCGCTCCCGATGCAGCCGCGGCGCGGGCAAAGGTCGAGGCGGTGCTCGCCGACGGCTCGGCCGCCGAGCGCTTCGCCGCGATGGTACGCGCGCTCGGAGGCCCGGCCGACGTGCTCGAGCGCTCGCGCCAGCACCTGCCGCTCGCGCCCGTGGAGCGACCGGTGTGCCCCGATCGGCGCGGCCACCTGGTGGCGATGGACGTCCGCGCGGTGGGCATGGCGATCGTGGCGATGGGTGGTGGCCGGCGTCGCGCCGACGACGTCATCGACCCCGGCGTGGGGCTGTCGGAGGTCCGCGGCATCGGGGCCGAGCTCGGTCCCGATGCACCGCTCGCCATCGTGCATGCCCGCGACGAGGCGCAGGCCCGTGCGTGCGCCGACGCATTGCTCGCCGCCATCGAGCTCGGCGAGCCGGCGCCCGAGCGCCGGCCGGTGATCCACGCCCGCGTGGGCTGACTCGCTACTCGAGGGTCGGGCAGCCCATGTCCGCGAGCGCGGCGGCCTCGTCGGGGCACGGGCTATCCCCATTGAGCTCCTCGCAGGCCAGCATCGTGAGGCACACGACGTACTCGTCGAAGAGCACCGCGCAATCCGTATCCGGGTAGTAGTCCGCGATGATCATCTGGGTGTTCGTGCAGTAGTCGGCCGCGTACTCCGAATACGGAACCATGCACTTGGCTTCATGATCGCCGAACGCCTGACAGTCGGCGGCGCCGCCACCTCCCGTCGTCGAGTCGACCCCCGTCGAGTCCGTGCCAGCGGTCGACTCTTCGCCTCGGCTCGTGGAGTCCGCCGAGTCGTCGGTGGCCGTGCCCTCGCCGGTGACCGGCGTGTCGGTGCCCGCGGTGTCGGCCTCGGTGGTCTGGCCGGTCGTCACGTTGCCGGTGTCGACGCCCGTCGTGTCGTCCGTATCGTCGGTCACGATGACGCAGCCGATCCCCATGGGGGCCGCCACCAGCAGGAACATGAGGTTTTGAGTGTTGGTGTTGTCGTTCATGGTCGCAGGCTCGATCGAAGTGAAGGCAGAAAAGACGCCGGGGCTGACGCTAGCGGAGCCCGGGATGCATCCACAAGCGGAATGCTCCCTGGCTCGCCGAATCCCCGGATAATCGGCCGAGAACGAGCCTCCAAGCCACCCACGAGACGACAACGCGCGATCGCGCGACCGGCCGCGGTCGCGCACGGCCGGCGCGCCCGATCTACGTCGGATTCTTGGTCGCGGTGCATCGCCTCTGGCACCGTGGCGGCGACGATGGTCCGCACCTCGCTCGCTCGGGCTCGCCTGCGCCTCGGCCTCCCGCTCACGACCCGTCGACGCTCGGCCGGCCCGCTGGTGGCCGTCGTGCTCGTCCTGCTCGCCGGTGGCTGCTCGCACGCATGGCCGGTGTTTCGCGAGCTGACGCGGCCCGACCAGACCGTGGTGTCGCCGCCCGGGGACGACGGCACCCGCTACCTCGCCGTGGAGGGCGGGCGACTCTCGTCACCCGCGGCGCTGCGCTCTCGCTGGGGCGTGGCCGCGCGGCAGGTGTGCGAGGGCGAGTACATCAAGCTGGCGGAGTCCACCGCGCTGCGACGCCAAGGCGGCACCACGCGCTCGCGGATCCACGAGGGGTACATTCGCTGCCTCTTGCCCGACGAGCGCGAGCCGGCGGGCGCGGGGCCGACCGTGGCGGATGCCGAGGCTCGGACCACGCCGCCTCGTCGCGCGCGCCGTGCCAACCTGGCACGCACCGGCTGGGCGCGCTGACGCATTGGCTCTTGGCCCGCGCCGCGCCGCGAGTGCCAAGCTGGCACGGGCTCGCCGGACACGCTGACGCGACGGCTCGCTCCTAGGGCACGCACCGCGAGCAACTCCGCGAAAGCACTCGATCGGGCCGGGCTGGCCGGGAGCTTGCTCTGCTCTCGGGGCGTGGAATGGCTGCTCCGACGCAACTACTGGCTGGTGAAGCTCTTGGCGACGCTCACGCTCACCGCGCTCGCAGCGAACACCACGACGACACTGCTCACCTTCTGGCTGCTGTCGGGCGCGAGCTCGACCGCGGAGTCACCAGCGGACGAGGACGGCGAGGACGAAGACGAGGCCGCGGACGAAGCGACGCTCGCCGCCACCACCCACGCCGCGACCGCGCCGCGCAACGATCGCGCGCGACGAGCCGAGCGCAACGCCGAGCGGATCCTGGGCTATAGCCCGTTCTGCCCCACCTGCGGGCCTACCCCGGCCCCGACCGCGGAGCAGCCCGAGCTCGCGCCCTCGCTCGATCCCGTCGCGGCCGAGCTCGCGGGCGCGCAGCGGAGCTCGCTGCCGCTGGTGGTCGCGGCCACCATGGAGGCCGAGGATCCCGCGCACTCGCTCGCGACCCTGGTCGACACCACCCACGGCGTGGGCGGCCTGTTCGGCGTGGGCGACCGGCTCGGCGCCGACGTGGAGATCCTGCGCGTGGCGACCGGCGTGGTGCACATCCGCAACGCGGGCAAGCTCGAGTACATCCCGTTCGACGCGCTGCCGGTGGCACCTGCGCCCAAGCCGGAGAAATCCGCGGCCAAGGACAAGGGAGGCGAGGGCGACAAGCCAGCCGCCACCGATCGCGCGATCCCGGGCGCCGAGGAGGCGATCCAGTGCAGCGGCAAGGGCGACTGTGTGGTCGATCGCGCGTTCGTGGAGAAGCTCATCGCCGAGCCCAAGCTGCTGATGGGTCAAGGTGGCGCCAGCCCGACGACCACCCAGGACGGCGCCCCCGGCTTCAAGCTCCGTGGCGTCAAGAAGGGCACGCTGCCCGACCTGCTCGGGCTCAAGAACGGCGACGTGATCACCGAGGTGGGCGGCTCGCCGCTGACGATGGACATGCTGCCGGGGCTCTACGGCAAGCTGCGCCACGCCTCGCACCTCGAGGTCACGGTGGACCGCCGGGGCGAGCGCATGACCCGGCAGCTCGAGATCCGCTCGTGATCACGAGCAGGGCTCGGGCTCAGTAGCGGCCCGACGCGATCGCCTGCATGCCCGTGGCACCGAGGGCGAGCACCACCTGGTCGAGCGCCGCGAAGCGAGGGTCCTTGGTGTAGCCCTTGGACCAGCGATAGTAGATCTGCTGGACGATGCCCGCGATCTTGAGCAGCGCAAAACAGTAGTAGTAGAGCATGTTCGACACGTCGCGCCCGGTCCGCTCGGCGTAGCGCTCGGCGAGCTCGCGGCGGTTCATGGCGCCGGGGGCGTTGGTGGGGCCGAACCCCATCGCCACCCAGCGCGGGTCGTCGTCGTTCTGCACCCAGTAGCCGAGCGTGGTGCCGAGATCCATCAGCGGGTCGCCCACCGTGCACAGCTCCCAGTCGAGCACCGCCACGATGCGCGTGGGGTCGGCCGGGTCGAGCACGACGTTGTCGAATTTGTAGTCGTTGTGCACGAGCGTGCCCTCGCTGTGCTCGGGGATCCGCTCGTGCAGCCACGCGCCGAGCTGCTCGATGTCGGGGACGTCGCTGGTCTTGGCCCGCTCGAAGCGCTCGATCCACCCCTCCACCTGGCGCCGCACGTAGCCCTCGGGCCGGCCGAGCTCGGCGAGGCCCGCAGCGTTCAGATCCACGGCATGGAGCGCGGCGAGCTGGTCGACGAGCGCGCCGCACATCGCCCGCAGCGTGGCCTCGTCGACGCCGAGCGCCTCGGGGATCCGCTTGCGCAGGATGACGCCGCGGCGTCGCTCCATCAGGTAGAACGGCGCCCCCAATACGCCCGGATCCTCGCAGTAGGCCAGCGGTCGCGGGGCCAGCGGGTAGATGCCCTGCAGCCCCGAGAGCACCCGGTGCTCGCGCGCCATGTCGTGCCCCGACTTGACCTGCACCGCGGCGGGGGGCCGCCGTAGCACCAGCTCGGTGTCGCCCTTGCGCAAGAGGTAGGTGAGGTTCGAGTAGCCGCTCGGGAACTGCTCGATGGAGAGCGGGCCCGAGAGCGCCGGGAGCTGCTGCGCGAGGTAGGCATCGAGCGCGGCGAGATCGAGCTGCTCACCGTCGCGGACCGGCTTGGTACCATCGAGGGAACCGTCGATGGGATTGATGGGGTCGGACATGGGTCGGGCTCCTTGCTCGCCAGGCGAGCGCTTCACCGGGTCTCGGGCGCGTAGCGCTGGAGGATGCGGCGGGCAACCACCGTCTTGTGGACCTCGTCGGGGCCGTCGTAGATGCGGGCGCCTCGCTCGTGGCGATAGATCCACGAGAGCACGGTGTCCTCGGTGATGCCGAGCGCGCCATGGCACTGGATCGCGCGATCCACCACGCGCATCAGCACCTCGGCGGTGTGGAACTTGATGAGCGAGATGTCCTCGCGCGCCGCCTTCATCCCCACGTTGTCGATGCGCCATGCCGCGTGCAGCACCAAGAGGCGCGCCGCGTCGATCTGCGCGCGGCTCTCGGCGATCCAGTGCTGGACCGTCTGGGTGTCGGCCAGGCGCTCGTGGGGCGCGAGCCGGCGAGTCACGGCCCGGTGGGCCATCTCGTCGAACGCTCGCTCGCACAGGCCAATCCAGCGCATGCAGTGGTGGATGCGACCGGGCCCGAGCCGCGCCTGCGCCAGCGCGAAGCCCTGGCCGGGGCGGCCGAGGATGTGGTCGACCGGCACGCGCACCCCCTCGAGCCGCAGCTCCGCGTGGCTCGCCCAGCCCTCGCCCGCGTCGCCCATCACCGCGATGTTGCGCACCCGCGTGAACCCGGGCGTGTCGGTGGGCACGATGATCATGCTGGCGCGCTCGTGCAGCACGGCCTCGGGGTCGGTCACCGCCATCACGATCGCGAACGTGGCCCCGTCGGCCGAGGAGCAGAACCACTTGTGCCCGTCGAGCACCCAGCTGTCGCCGTCGCGACGAGCCTGGGTGCCGAGCCACACCGGGTTGCTGCCCGCGTGCTCGGGCTCGGTCATCGCAAAGCAGCTGCGGATCTGGCCGTCGAGCAGCGGTCGCAGCCAGCGCTCGCGCTGCTCCTCGCTGCCGTGCTCGATGAGGAGCTCCATGTTGCCGGCGTCGGGCGCCTGGCAGTTGAGCACGTAGTGCCCGAACGGCGAGCGGCCGAGCACCTCGCTCACCATCCCGTGCTCGAGCACCGACAGCCCCATGCCGCCGTGGGCCTCGGCGATCTGCGGCAGCCACCACTGGCCCGTGCGGGCGCGCTGTCGCAGCTGCTGGAGCTGCGGCTCGATCGCGTAGAAGCCCGCGGCGCGGGCCTCCGCCTCGAGCGGGATCACGTGCTCGTCGACGAAGCGACGCAGGGTGTCGAGCATGGGTGCGAGCGACTTGGGGATCGAGAAGTCCATGGGGGCACCTTCAGCGGAACGTCCAGGTTTCGGGGTCGGGCAGGTGCGGCAGGGCGTTGAAGCCATCGAGGGTGAAGCGGCCCTCGCGATCGAACACGAACGCGGTGAGCGACGCGTTGCGAATGCGCCACGCGGTGCGGAAGCTGGCGGCGTCGTCGGTGTGGAGCGCCCGCTGCAGCAGCACGGCCAGCGGGCCCACGGAGGTGAACGCCACCGCCCGCGCGGAGCCGGCCGCGATGATGCGGTCGAGACCCGCGAGCACGCGCGTACGAAACCGCGGCCAGGTCTCCACCCCCTCGGGCTCGAACCGGCCTTGCATCCAGCGGTGCATCACGGCCTCGAACAGGCGCTGGAACGTACGCGAGCGCTCGGCGGGCGAGCCGGCAGCCGCAAGCGCGGCCTGGCCGAGAGCGATCTCCGGCTCGTGCGCGAGCGTGGCGGCGGCGTTCTTGAGCATGCCGAACGCGTCGTGCTCGTCGAGCTCGGGCAGCAGGCCGACCTCGGGCCACGCGTGACCCCGCGCTCGCACGGCCTCGCCGGCGAGCGCCGCGGTGTCGCGCTGGCGGCGGGCGGGGCCGGTGTACACGGCATCGAACGAGAGGCCGTGGGTCGCGAGGTACGTCCCGAGCGCGGTTGCCTGGGTGCGGCCGTGCTCCGACAGCTCGTCATAGTCCTCCTTCATCAGCGAGGCCTGACCATGGCGAACGACGACGAGCTGCCCCATGCGCGACGGCGGTCATACCACACGCCGGTGGTCACCCGCGAGTGTGGCTAGAGCAGCGCCCCGGCCACGCAGGCCGACGCGAAGTTCGAGAGCGTGGCCGCGATCAGGGCGCGCACGCCGAGCCGGGCGATGTCGTGCTTGCGCGACGGAGCGAGCCCCCCGAGGCCGCCGATGAGGATGCCGATGCTCGAGATGCTCGAGAACCCACAGATCGCGAACGTCGCGATCGCCTGCGAGCGCAGCGAGAGCTGGCTGCCGAGCTCGCGGATCATCTCGAAGCCATAGAGCTCGTTGAGCACGATGCGGGTGCCGAGCACGCTGCCCACCGCCTGCGCCTCGTCGAGCGGCGCGCCCATCAGCACGGCGATGGGAAAGAACAGCCACCCCATGATCCTCTGGAGCGTGAGCCCCTCACCGCCCACCGCGCCCAGGATCACGTTGCAGAGCGCCACCAGAGCCACGAACGCGATGAGCATCGCGCCCACGTTGAGCGCGAGCTTGAGCCCGTCGCTCGCCCCGGTGGCTGCGGCATCGAGCACGTTGGTGTCGGTCTTGGGGATCTCCACGTCGACGGTGCCCATCGTCTCGGGCTTGCCGGTCTCGGGGACCATCAGCTTGGCCATCACGATCGAGATCGGGGCCGTCATCGCCATCGCAGTGAGGAGGTGTCCGATCGGGACCTGTCCGATCGCCACGTAGGCGCCCAGGATCGCGCCCGACACCGAGGCCATCCCGGCCACCATCACGAGGAACAGCTCGGACTCGGTCAGGCGCTCGAGGAACGGCTTGATCGTGAGCGGTGCCTCGGTCTGGCCCATGAACACGCTCGCCGCCACCGACAGCGACTCGGCGCCGCTCGTGCCCATCGTGCGCATCATCAGCCAGGCGAGGCCCTTGACGATGAGCTGCATGACCCCGAGGTAGTAGAGGATCGAGAACAGCGACGCGATGAAGATGATGGTGGGCAGCACCTGGAACGCGAAGATCGTGCCGAGCCCCGAGTCGCCGCCGCGTTGGGCCCCGAGCGACCCGAACACGAACGCCGAGCCCTCGTAGCTCTGGTCGAGCACCGCCTGCACGCCGCTCGAGGCCGCGGACAGCACGTCGCGGCCCTGCGGCACCCGCAGGAGCAGCACCCCGAACAGCCACTGCGCGCCCACCCCCCACAGGAGCAAGCGGAGCTTGACGGCGCGCCGGTTGGTCGACAGCGCGAACGCGATGCCCAGCATGGTGAACGCACCGAGGACCGAGACGAGGCGCGAAGGATCCACCACCACGGGTGGTACCACGAAACACCAACGCCAGGGCGCCTGCCCCGCGGGCTCCCGTGCGGCCCCGGCCCGCTCGCGCCGTTGCGCGGCTCAGGTCATCGGCTCGAAGGCGCCGCCGTCGAATGGGCCTTCGATCGACTCCCCGTCGCCCGCGTAGGGGCCGGGGTCGAACGCGTCGAGCTCGGCGCTGGTGGTCTCGAGGAACCGCCGCTTCTCGTGGAACGGCATGAACGCGCTCTTGAACCCGTTGAGGATGATCTGCTTGATGTCCGCGAGCGGCATGCCCATCTCGGCGTGGCAGACGTGGAGCTCCTTGGACACCGTGGTGTCGGTGACCAGCCGGTTGTCGGTGTTCACGGTCACCCGCGCGCCCAGGTTGAAGTAGAGCCGCATCGGGTGCGTGGCCAGGCTCCGCACCGCGCCGGTCTGCACGTTGGACGAGGGGCAGCACTCGAGCGGGATCCGGTGATCGACCACGTAGTGCAGGAGATCGCCGTCCTCGCGCAGCCGGCAGCCGTGGCCGATGCGATGCGCCCCGCAGATGTGCAGCGCCTGCGCGATCGAGGGCGGCCCGTAGGCCTCGCCCGCGTGGATCGTGACGTTGATGTTGTTCTGCCGCACCAGCTTGAACGCCTCCTGGTGCTCCTTGGCCGGGTGGTCGTCCTCGGCGCCCGCGAGGTCGAAGCCCACCACGCCGCGGTTCTTGTAGGCCACCACCAGCTCCGCCATCTCGAGCGACGACGCGGGCGAGATGTTGCGGATCCCGCACACGATGATGCGGCTGATGATCCCGTGCTTGAGCTCGGCGTCGTGGAGCCCCTTGAGCACCGTCTCGACCACCGTGGTCAGCCGCAGGCCGCGACGCGTGTGCAGCATCGGCGCATAGCGCACCTCCATGTAGCGCACGTTCTCCTGCGCCGCGTCCTCGGCCAGCTCGTAGGCGGCCCGGTAGAGCGCCTCGCGGGTCTGCAGCACCTGCAGCGTCACGTCGAACGCCTGCAGATACTTGACCAGGCTCCCGGAGATCTCGCCGATGTGCATCGCGGCTCGCAGGCCGGGGAGATCATGGGCCGGCAGCTCGACGCCCTGCTCCCGGGCCAGCTCGAGCACCGTGGGCAGTCGCATCGAGCCGTCGAGGTGGACGTGGAGATCGGTCTTGGGAAGGCGCTGGAAGACCGAGAGCGGGTAAGAGCTCGGCATGCCGGGTTCTATCGCTTTGTCACCAGCGCGCGAAAGCCTCTGTCAAGGATCTCCCCAGACCGCGTGCGGATCCCGGATCCGCGTCGACCGCGGGCGGGGCCGCTCCGGGGCGCGATCCCGTATGGTGCCCATCCCGGCGCTGCCCTAGACTGGCCTCCCGTTCGAGGTTTCTTCGCTTGTTCGAGCCGGTTTGCGACGAGCATGCCCTTCGTCGCGCGAGCCGCTGGCGCCGCGCCGCGAGAGCGATCGCGCTCGTGGGCGGCGCGGGAGCGAGCGGCTGCGTCCACGAGCCACTGCCGTGCCTCTCGGATCTCGAGGCGGGCGAGCTCGTGATCACCGAGCTCCGCGGGCCGCAGGATCCCGACGACACCCGCGGCCAGTGGATCGAGCTCTTCAATGCCACCGATCGCGAGCTCGATCTGGCCGGGCTGCGGGGCACGATCCGACCGCTCGATGGCTCGCCCGTCGACGGCGACCTGTCGCTGACGTTCCTGGTCCGCGAGCCGCTGCCCGTGGCGCCCGGGGGCTACGTGGTGCTGGGGACCCTGCCGCTCGACGAGGCGCGGCGTCCCGAGCTCGACTACAGCTTCAACGCCGACTTTCGGCGCGAGCCCCCGGAGATCGAGGAGGCCAGCGGTGGGGTGGTGACGCTGCCGCCCGACGAGAACGCCGATCCCCGGGAGCTGTTCGGCAACGCCCGACTACAGCTCCACGCGTGCGACCAGCTCGTCGACGAGCTCATCTACGTGGAGCTGCCGACCATGGGCACCTTCAGCTACGACGGCAGCGTGGTGCCCGATGCCGAGGGCAATGACGATCTCACGCGCTGGTGTACCGACGCGACGGAGGCCCCCACCGAGGGCCCCCAGACGGCGACGGGCCGGCCCGGCTCGGGCGGGGAGGCCAACCGGCCATGTCCATGAGCGACACAGCCCGCCGGCGGACCCGTGCGCTCGTGGTTGCCGCGCTCGCAACGAGTCTCTGCGGAGCCGGCGTGCTGGCCTGTGCATCGAGCAACGCCGGCCGCTACGACCGCGAGCAGCTCGCCGCCACGCTCGCCGACACGGACGCCGAGCCCGGGATCGTGGTCGGCGAATTCGCGCTCAAGAGCCCGGCGATCGTCGATGGCGACACGCTCAAGGTGGAGGGCATCGAGGGCTCGCTGCGGCTGCTCGGCCTCGACGCCGAGGAGACGTTCAAGTCCGACGCCGATCGCCGCGCCTACGACGAGGGCTTCGAGGCCTACTACGCCAAGAAGCAGGCCGGCCACGCCGCCCCGGTGAAAGTGGCCACCCCGCTCGGGATGGACGCCAAGCACTGGGCCGAGGAGTTCTTCGAGGGCGTCCGCAGCGTTCGCATCGAGCGCGACCACCCCAAGGAGCTGCGCGACCGCTACGACCGCATGCTCGCCTACGTGATGGTGGAGAAGGACGGCGTGTGGCTCAACTACAACGTGGAGTGCGTGCGCGCCGGCATGAGCCCGTACTTCACCAAGTATGGCTACTCGCGGCGCTTCCACGACGAATTCGTGGCCGCCCAGGACGAGGCCCGCTTCGCCGGGCGCGGGATCTGGGACCCCACGCTCGAGCACTACCCCGACTACGAGCTGCGTCTGCGCTGGTGGAACGCACGGGCCGAGGTGGTCGACCAATTCGACGAGGAGGCCGAGGGCAACGATCGTTGGATCTCCCTCACCAGCTGGGACGCAATGGACCGCCTCGAAGAGCTCGAGGGCGAGGAGGTGGTGCTGCTGGCCACCGTGGGCAGCATCCGGCCACGCCAGGGCAAGCGCCCCGCACGGGTGATGCTGTCTCGTCGCATGTTCAGCGACGTACCGCTCATCTTCTTCGACGACGAGGTGCTCGCGAAGTCCGGCATCGAGAACGCCCGCAGCGAGTACGTGCGCGTGCAGGGCACCGTGACCCGCTACGTGTTCAGCTCCCGCCGCACCCGCAAGGGCAAGGCCAAGGACGAGGAGCCGCGGTCGCAGCTGCAGATCCAGATCCGGCGGCCGGAGCAGATCACGTTCGTCGACACGCGACCGTCGCAGCTCGCGGCCGAGCTCACGGAGCCGGTGGCTCCGACGGACGAGCCCGTGGCTCCCACCGATGAGCCCGCGCCCACCGATGCGCCCGTGGCTCCCACCGACGAGCCCGCGCCCTCCGATGCGCCCGTGGTCCCCACCGACGCGCCCGCGCCCTCCGATGCGCCCGCGCCTTCGGTGCCCACGCCCCCGCGCCTCGTGCCCTCGGATCCCCCTGTCCTCTCGCAAGGATCGCCATGAGCACCCAGCACATCCATCGACCTCGCCTGTTGCTGACGTGGGGAGCACTCCTCGGCCTCGCCGGCCTCGCCGGCTGCGGCCACCAGGGCGGCTCGGAGGGCGATACCGACGGCGGTGACGCGCTCTCGTGCGCCCACGGCCTGTTGCCGGGCGACCTCGTGATCACCGAGCTCATGCCGGACCCGCCCGGCGCCGACTCGGGGCGCGAGTGGTTCGAGATCCACAACGCGAGCTCGAGCGAGATCGAGCTGCGCGGAGCGGTGCTGCTCTACAGCCGCCAGGACGCCACCGACGCCAAGATCCACGCGGTGGCGCGGAGCTGGGTGCTCCCGCCCGGCGGCTATGGGGTCGCGGGCGCGTTGATCGACGAGGACGCCGTGCTCGCGGTCGTGCCCTACGTCGACTACGGCTATGCCGAGGATCTCGGCGACATGGGCAACTCCGACGGTCGCCTGGTGGTGTCCTGCCAGGACGAGGTGATCGACGAGGTGATCTACACCGAGCCCACGCAGGCCGCGTCGCGTGGGTACTCCGGCGATCGGCTGCCCGACGCGATGGGCAACGACGACCTCTCGCTATGGTGCGATGCGATCAGCGAGCTCGACTCGGAATCCAAGGGCACCCCCGGCGTGCCCAACGACATCTGCATCGGCAGCGGCGGGGTGGTGTCGTGCTTCGACCAGGACGCGGGTGAATATCGCGAGGCGGTCGCGCCCGCCCTCGGCGACGTCGTGATCTCCGAGGTCATGAGCGACCCCGCCGACGACGACGACGGCAAGGAGTGGTTCGAGGTCTACGCCACCGCCGCCTTCGACCTCAACGGCCTCGCGGTCGGCAAGGCCTCCGATCTCGCCGACGCGGTCCCGCTCGCGATCAACGATTGCCTGCCCGTCGCCGCCGACTCGCGGCTGGTGTTCGCCCAGGACGAGGACTCCGCGCTCAACGGCGGGCTGCCCCAGGTAGACGCGCTGTTCGACTTCAGCATCAACCAGGACGGCGGCCAGATCGTGCTGAGCTACCAGGGCGTGCTGCTCGACGAGTACCCCTATGGGAGCACCGACCCGGGCGTGGCCAAGAACCTCGACCCGGACTTCCACACCGTGGAGTACAACGACGTCCCCGGCTTCAGCTGCGACGCGATGGCGTCGTACGGCGATGGCGGCCTCGGCAGCCCGGGCGGAGACAACATCGAGTGCGAGATCGTCCCGCCGGAGGGCCAGTGCTTCGACGGCGGCATGCTGCGCGACGTCATGCCGCCCGCCGCCGCCGGCGATCTGGTGATCACCGAGGTGATGCCCAATCCCGACGTCGACGGCATGGTGGCCGACGAGGACGGCGAGTGGATCGAGATCGTCGCCGCCGCCTCGTTCGACCTCGCCGGGCTCGGCCTCGGCCGCCTCGACGGCTCGGACGGCGGCATCGTGGAGACCGCGGGCGGCGAGTGCCTGCCGCTCTCCTCCGGCGACTACGCCGTGATCGCCCGCAGCGCCGACTCGACCATCAACGGCGAGCTGCCGCGTGTGGACGGGACCTTCGACTTCTCGCTGCGCAACAGCGACGAGGGCCTCGGGGTGGGCCTGCTGGCCGAGACCGGCGACTACGCCGACGGCATCACCTGGGCCTCTTCGTCCGCCGGCGCCACGCGGAGCCTCGATCCCGCGGCCACCGATGCCATGGCCAACGACGACGAGGCCAGCTTCTGCGACGCCACCGAGCCGTATGGTCTGGGCGACCTCGGCACCCCGGGCGACGAGAACCCGAGCTGCGGCACGATCGCGAGCGGCACCTGTCTCGACGGCGGGACGAAGCGCGACGTGGTGCTGCCCCAGGCCGGCGACCTGGTGATCACCGAGCTCATACCCAACCCCAGCGTGGTGGGGGACACCGAGGGCGAGTGGTTCGAAGTGCTCGCCACCGCCAGCGTGGACCTCAACGGCCTCGAGCTCGGCGACGACCTCACGAGCCCCGACGACACGCTCGTGAGCGACGAGTGCCTGGCCGTGGGCGCCGGCGAGCGCGTGGTCGTGGCCCGCAACGTCGACCCGGCCATGAACGGCGGCCTGCCTCCCGAGGCGATCTTGGCCAGCTTCAGCCTGTCCAATTCCGGCGGCACGCTGTCGGTGGGCCTGGGCGGGCTGGCGCTCGACACCGTGACGTGGATGGGCAGCACCGACGGCGCGAGCTGGACCGTCGACCCCGCCGCCGAGGATCCGGTGGGCAACGACGACCTCATGAGCTGGTGCGTCGCCACCGATCCCTACGGCGGCGGCGACCTCGGCACCCCCGGCACGCAAGGCCCCGCCTGCGGGGGCATGGCCGGCACTGGCATGTGCCTCGACGGCGGGGTGCTGCGCGCGATCGCGTACCCCGGCCCGGGCGACCTCGTGATCAACGAGTGGATGCCCAACCCCAACGCGGTCGCCGACGCCGACGGCGAGTGGTTCGAGGTCTACGTGGACGCCGCGGTGGACCTCAACGAGCTGCAGCTCAGTCGCTTCACCGCCGGCGCGTTCGTGCTCGAGGACACGCTCGCCGACGCGAATTGCCTCTCGGTGCCGGCCGGCTCGTATGTGGTGTTCGTTCAGGATCTCGACCCCTTGATCAACGGTGGGCTACCGGTGGCCGACTTCGTGATCGGGTTCAGCCTCGTCAACGCGAACGGCGGCCTGGCCGTGGGCGTGGCCGACGTGCACCTCGACGAGGTGCAGTGGACCGCCTCGACCGTCGGTGCCGCCACCAGCCTCGACCCTGCGGCCCAGACCGCCGCCGGCAACGACATCCCCGGCAACCTGTGCCCCGCCGTCGACCCTTACGGGGCCGGCGACCTCGGAACGCCCGGTGCGCTCAACTCCGGGTGCTGACGACGACCGAAGCGAGACGACATGCAAGCCAAGATCACCACCCTGGGCCTCGCGCTCGCGCTGGGCCTCCCGCTCGGCTCGGCCGCGGGCCTGGCCTGCGAGTGCAATCCCGACGATCCCGATGGTGGCAGCGACTGTGGCCCCGCCGAGGGCGTGGTCGAGCGGGTGCTCGACGGCGACACCGTCGTGCTCACCACCGGCGAGCACGTTCGCTACCTCCTGGTCGATACCCCCGAGATCCACGAGCCGATCGGCTGCTTCGGCGAGGAGGCCAGCGCATTCAACCGCATGCTGGTCGAGGGCAAGACCATCGAGCTCACATACGACGTGGAGTGCCGCGACCAGTACGACCGGCTCCTCGCCTACGTGGAGCTCGACGGCCGCAGCGTCAACGAGCTGCTGCTGACGCGCGGCTTCGCGTGCGTGCTGCACATCTCCCCCAACGGAGACGATCGCGTCGAGGAATTCCGCTTGCTCGAGGAGAAGGCGCAGGTCGGGCAGGTCGGCCTGTGGGGCTCGTGCACGGAGTCGCCGTGTGACTAGCGCGCGCCGCCAGGCGTGGTGGCTGGGGCTCGGGATCGCCGCGCTCGCGCTCCACTGGTCGCGTCCCGCCGCGGCCATCGAGTACGAGATCTTCGTCGACGTCGACGACGAGGAGGAGATCAACGACCTCCAGCTCACCGACCAGATCGGCGACGACACCTACGAGACCCTCATCGAGCTGCTACGCAAGGGCACCGACCTCGACAAGGCCTCGCGCGACGACCTCTACGCGCTGCCCAACCTCACCTACGAGGATGTGGACCGGATCCTGGCCTACCGCGCCGAGGCGGGGCGCATCGCCGACCCGGCCGATCTCGTGGTCGCCGGCGTGCTCACCCAGCGCAAGCTCGCCGCGATCGCGGCGTTCCTCGTGGTACCCGACGCCAAGCTCGGGCGCGGCGGCGTACACGGCCAGATCCGCTACCGCATGACCTACGTGGCCCAGGACCCGCGCGTGCCCCCGATGGCGCTGCAGGCCCGGGTGACGGCGCTCGGCAACCTCACCGCCGGCCTCGCCGCACTGCTGGATCCGCAGCGGCTCGGCCCCGTGCGCTGGGATCCGAACCGCGCCGCCCTGGTCGCAGAGCCCGAGGGCGTGCGCCCGCGGCTGCCCAAGGCGTTCGCGCAGTGGGACACCGCGCGCTTCGGCATCATCGCCGGCAACTATCGCATCGGCTTCGGCCAGCGGCTCACGTTCGACGACAGCCGCCGCTACACGCCCAACGGCTTCTACCTCGATGACGCGGTCGTATCTCGCTATAAGACCGTGCAGTCGTGCAACGAGTCGAGCGGCGAGCTGCTCGACTCGCCGTGCGAGGGCAGCCTGTTCGCGCCCGAGGATCCAAGGGTCGCCCCGGGCTATCGCATCAGCCCGGGCCTGCGCGGTGTGGCGGCGGGCGCCAAGCACCTGCCGCTGCCGGTCGGCTGGATGCAGGTCTACGGGTTCTGGTCGATGCAGAACCAAGACCTCTACCAGTACCGCGTCTACGACCACGGTGGCTGCCAGGACCCGCACTCCGACGCGCCCGAGTGCAGCTCGCCCACCTTGTTCAAGGAAAATGGCTCCGACGCGCTCGCGCCCACCACCGAGTACGTCCACCGCACGCTGCCCAACGTCGTCGACATCATCACGCAGGGCGCCAACGTCTCGTGGTTTCGCGACGAGCGCTCGCACGTGGGCATGACCGGCTACGGCAGCATCCCCCGCTGGCGCGTCGAGGGGGCCGACCTCGACTTCCAGCCCTCCGAGCGGTTCCCCGGCGGCGGGGCGTTCGGCGCGGTGGGAGCCGACTTCTCGTGGGGCCGGCGCTGGTCCGACCTCTCCGGCGAGGTCTCGCGCAGCTTCGACAGCGAGCCGGGCAGCAGCGGCGGCGGGATCGCGGCGATCGTGCGGCACACCACCTCGTGGAAGCACCAGGAGCTCGAGATCACCGGCCGCTACTACGGCACGGGTTACGCCAACCCCTACTCGCGCCCGATCTCCGAGCGCGATCGCTACGAGGGCACTCAGGCCCGCGACGAGGCCGGCGTGCGCGTCCGTTACATCGCCGAGATCGGCAAGCGGGTCGACACGCGCAACTTCGCCGACTTCTGGGTGCACCCGTCGAGCCTCACGCCCAACCTGCGGCTGCAGTCGCGCACCGACGTCACCGTCACCAAGTGGTGGCGACCGGGACTGTGGCTCGAGTACCAGAACAACGACATGGCGCGTCCCCGCTTCTCCGACTGCATCGACGAGACGGTGATGCCGGGCCCGGTGCTGGGGATTCCCGACGATGCGATCACCTGCGGCGGCCAGCGGATCCAGATCACCGCGCGCTCACGGCTCCAGCCGATCAAGCGGCTCTACTTCCTCCTGTCGTACCGCCACGAGCTCCAGAACTCGCTGTTCCAGGACACCGATTACTCGCTGACCGGCGACTTCGACGACTCGCTCGACTTCGAGCTGTTCGACCCCCAGGACGAGGGCGACCTCGACCGGTTCCAGGCCAACAACCGCATGCGCCAGGACATCAACGCGTTCGTGCTCGTCGTCGCCCAGCCGACCGACGACCTGCGGATCCGCGGCCGCGTGCGCTGGTTCTCGGAGGACATCGCCGACAACGCCCGGCTCGAGAACTCCGTGTGGGGGTACCTCGAGATCCGCTACAAGATCCGCCGCTGGGCCGTGCCCACGGTGCGCTACGACATCATCACGTTCCTCGATCGCCGCGAGAGCACGCTGGTGCGGCGCCCGAACCCCGAGCACTGGATCCGCTTGCAATTCGAGAGCCGCTTCTAGCCGGGCTCGGCGGGCAGATCGGCAGCTCGAGGCCCCGAGGGCTCGTTCGGGCGACTCGCGCTGTTGTCGCGGACCTGCGGTCGGCAACCAGCGCCTCGGTCGCGCGTGTGGAGCACGGGAGGCCTGCTACGCTCCGGCCCCCGGCTCCGCATGCCCCGCACCACCGCCACGACGATCACCGTGCTCGCCGTGCTCGCCGTGGCCGCAGCGGGCTGCGTCGATCGGGCGATCCACGAGCACGTGTGCGGCGACGGCCGGCTGTCCCGCGGGGAGGTGTGCCTGGGCGAGGGCGACCACAGCACGGTCACCATCGACTCGCTGGCCCCGCTCGCGCTGCGGGTGGCCGACTTCGACGGCGATGGCCCGCCCGATCTGATGGTGCTCGGCACCGACGCGGCCGGGGTGGTGACCGCCCGCCTGTGGCACGGCAACGGTGACGGGAGCTTCGCCGCGCCCATCGATCCACGGATCCAGGGCTGCAGCGCGCACCCGGTGCCGGGCTCGATCGACGACGACACCGTCACCGATCTGCTGGTCGCCGACTGTGCCCCGAGCATGTCGGTGTTTCGTGGCACGACCTCCGGCGTGTTCGAGCCGGCCGTCACCGTCTTCACCGGTGTCACCCCGCTCGGCTCGGGCCTCTACGACCTCGACGGCGACGGCCTGCACGAGGTGGTGGTGCTGGGCCTCGACGTCGCGAGCGTGGTCACGATGAGCGTCGTGGAGCGCGATGAGACCGGCGGCTTCGCCCCGCCCATGGCGAGCGTGATGGCCGGCCCCGCGGGCTTCGTGGCCGACGGCTTTTCCGTGCTCGACTTCGACGGTGATGACCGGCTCGACCTGCTCGTGGTCGACGCGGGCAACCCGACCGGCCTTGCCATCGCCCGCGGTGAAGCTGGCCTGCGCTTCGGCTCACCCGTACTGGTGGGCCCCGCGACGCTGCTCCCCGACGGCGCCACCGCAACCGACCTCGACGGCGACGGCCGCTCCGAGGTGCTGGTGGTGAGCTTCGAGGAGCAGGCCTACCACGTGCTCGACGTGCAGGGCACCGGCCCCGACGCCATGCTGGTCGAGCGCGCCCGCACCGAGGTCCCCGGGCTCGCGCCCAGCCCCGCCGCGCTCGCCGACCTCGACGGCGATGGCCGCCAGGATCTGCTCAGAGTCGAGCCGGGTGCGGCCAAGCTCGAGGGCCGCCTGGGCCTCCGCGATGGGAGCTTCGGCGAGCCCACGGAGATCGACCTCGACACGCCCGCCGATCAGATGGCGGTCGCCGACCTCGACGAGGACGGTGCCGTCGACGTGGTGGTAGGCAGCTTCGAGGCGTCGGAGCTGCGGGTGCTGCTCACGTCGCCCTGATCCAGGCGGGCGGATCCAGGCGGGCGGCCTTCGGCGCCGTCAGGGCGGCCCGAAGAACGCCTCGTCGAGCGGCACCGAGCTCCACTCGCAGCGCAGCGACGTCCCGGTCCCGAGGTCCGTCACCGCTCCGCCCGCGGCCACGCACGCGGCGGAGAGCTCGGGCAGCGTGCCCTCGTTGGGCGTGAGCTCGAAGCCGTCGCCGTACTGGTGACGCGCGTAGAGCTCCCCGCCCGCGGCCGCATTGGCCGACGGCGAGAGGTACCCGGTGATCACCCCGATCCCGCCCACCTGGTCGCGCATGGCCTGCAGCGACGCCACCGCGTGCGGCTGCAGCACGGCATAGCGCCCCACCGCGAGCTGCGCGAGCTCCTCGAGCATGAAGTTGGGCGCGAGCAAGAGCGTGGGGTCCACGCCCTCGATGTCCACGAGCCCGAGCGGCGGCCGATCCTGGCCGTCGGCCTGCATGCCCGGCGGATACTCGTAGCCGGCCGGCAGCGCGTCGTAGAACGCCACCAGCGGCAGGCAGGTGGTCCCGGAGCGATCGGCACCGAGGTAGCAGACCTCGGCGGGCAAGGGCGGCATGGGATCGCCGGTGCTCTCGTCCTCGCCCGTCTCGGTCTCGCACTCGCACGGCCCGAAGCTCGTCCCGTCGCAGCGCTGCTCGCCCAGGCTCAGGCCATCGGGGCACAGGCACGGCTCGGTGTCGCCGGGCTCGCACGCGCCCGCGGTGGTTCCCTCCGCCGAGCCCTCGCTCGGCGGCCCTCCACTGGTGCCGCTGTCCCCGGTCGTGTCGCTGCCCCCGGCCGTGGGCTCCCAGGCCATGCCCTCGCCATCGTCCCCGCACGCCGGCCCGCCGCCCACGAAGAGCACGAGCAGCACCACGGGCCCGCCCCCGCCTCGGCTCCACCTCGCCACGCACGCACTCTACCGCCGACCACCAGCCATGCGGGAGGTTTCTTGGCAGCGCCGCGCCCTCGTGCGAAATCCCGGGGGCGGCCCCGCCGTGGAGCGACCGTGAACGACCGCGACCAAACCTCCACCCGGCCCTCCGCCAGCAAGCTCGGCACCGTGCTCTTCGCGGGCGGCGGCACCGGCGGGCACATCTACCCCAACGTCGGGATCGTCGAGGCCCTCCGCGCGCGTCGACCCGAGGCCGCGGTGCGCTTCCTCGTGTCCGACCGACCGGGCGATGCGAAGATCATGGAGCGCCTCGGCGAGGCCTTCACCGCGAGCCCCGTCAAGCCGCTGCCCACGCTGCGACGCCCATGGGAGGCGCTGCCGTTCGCACGTGCGTGGCAGCGTGGTACGGCGCAGATGCGGGAGCTCGTGCGCGAGCACGGGATCGCCGTGGTGGTCGCCACCGGCGGCTTCGTCTCGGGTCCCGCGATCACGGTGGCAGCGAGCGCCGGGCTGCCGCGGGCGATGGTGAATCTCGATGCGGTCCCGGGCTCGGCGAATCGATTGCTCGTGCGTCGCTGCTCGCGGGTGTTCACCGCGTACCGCTCGAGCCGCCTGCCGGGTGCGCAAGCGATCGGGCTGCCGCTGCGGACCGCGTCGGTGGGCGATCCCGATCCCGTCGTGGCTCGCCGTGCGCTGGGGTTGCCCGAGCTGCCGACGTTGTTCGTGACCGGGGCCACCCACGGCGCGACCTCGGTCATCCACGCGATGGAGGCGCTCGTCCGGCGGCCTGCGATCATCGAGGCGCTGCAGGGCTGGCAGGTGCTCCACCAGTGCGGCACGTACGACGTACCGGGGCTGCAGGCCGTCTACGACGGTCGTGGCGTGCGGGCCAGGGTGGTCGACTATCTCGACGCCATGGGCCAGGCGTGGGCGGCCGCCGATCTCGCCGTGAGCCGCGCCGGGGCCGGCAGCGTCGCGGAGGCATGGGCCAACGCGATCCCCACCGTGTTCCTGCCCAACCCGTATCACCGCGACCAGCACCAGCGACACAACGCCCAGCCGATGGCCGACGGCGGCGGCGCGGTGCTGATCGGCGACGAGATCGATCCCGAGCGCAACGCCGATCTGCTGCTGCCGGTGCTGCTCGAGCTGCTCGGCGATCGCCGGCGCCGCGAGGGCATGCGCACCGCAGCTCGCCGCACGTGCCCGCCCGATGGCGCGGCCGCGGTGGCGGAGTGGATCGACGACGCGCTCGGCTGATCGATCACTACCCCGTGTGGCCCGGGTTTCACCCACAGCGGGCCCACTTCGGGCGTACGCCCGGCTGCCGAGGCTGTCGAGCATCACGTCTCGATCGTGCCGCGTAAGCTTCGTTCGCTTCTGCCGTTGGATCCCCGACAGCGACAATCCGTGCGAGCGCCGTGTCACTGCGCGCTCACTCGCACGTAGACCGAGGCAACTTCGACGGGAATGAAGCGCCGACTCGAAAGTTGGCGACCGGCCGAGCACGACGCTCGGAACCCTCCGCGATGATGCGGGGTCGAAGCAACGAACCGCTCACCACATCCCCCCGCGCAGCGCCTTCCTCGACCCCCGCGTCCCCGATGGGGCCGCCGAGGAAGGCCTCCCACGACGCCCCCCGGCCCGTGGGGGCACGCCGCGGCACGGTGCCGACGCCCTCGTTCCAGGTCGTCGGCGTCGCGTCCGCTGCTGCGCGAGAGGACCGTGGTCGAGCCCATGCCCGGAGAACGCTCGATGTCCAAGCACCCATCCATCCCCGCCCTCTTCTGCCTGCTCACCGCCGCCCTCGTGTCGGCCTGCGATCCCACCGCCGCCGTGCTCGACTCGACCGGCCGCGCCACCTCGCTCTGCACCGACATGGGCGAAGGTCACTGCCCCCGTCCCCCCGTCACCAATCCCGACGACATCAAGCCGAACTAGCCGGCCGATGCACGCCCGCATGTCCTCGCCCCACGATCGCCCCGCGCCGCCTCGCGGCCATCATCCACCGACCGCGACGGCGGAGCTCTTGCCCGTGCTCGTGTGGCTCAACCGCCAAGCGCTCGCGTCCCGCTTCCCCGGGTGGCAGGCCCGTCCACGGGGCCACGCGGGGAACGAACACGAACACGAGCCCGAGCGCGGGCCCTCACCCTGAGCTGGGCTCGGGCTCAACCCTTGCCGTACACCGACGGCGCAAGCACGCCCACGTACGGCAGGTTGCGGTACTTGCCCGCATAGTCGAGCCCGTACCCCACCACGAATGCGTCGGGGCACACGAACCCGCGCCACTGCACCTCGATGCTCTGCGTGCGCGCCTGCTGCTTGTCGAGCAGCGCGCACACCTCGATCGACGCCGGCTTGCGGGTCTGGAGCGCCTCGGTGAGGTACTTGAGCGTCAGGCCGGTGTCGACGATGTCCTCCACGAGCAGCACGTGCCGGCCCTCGATCGGCTCCTCGAGGTCCTTGATGAAGCGCACCACGCCCGTGGACTTGGTACCGGCGCCGTACGACGACACCGCCATGAAGTCCACCTCGAGCTCGATGTCCATCGCACGCACGAGGTCGGCCATGAACGGAAAGCTCCCGTTCAAGATGCCCACCACCAGCGGGTTCTTGCCCTGGTAGTGGGCGGCCAGCGCTGCGCCCATCTGGGCGACCTTGGCCGCGATGGCCTCGGCCGAGAACAGCACCTCGGAGATGGAGGCACCCAAGCGAGTGTCGGGGGGCGATGGGCTCATGAGAGGGCTCGGTGGGGGTGATCTATCATGCTCCCGTCGTCGTCGAACAGCGACGCACTCCACGAACGCTTCCTTCGGACCGCAGACGCGCGCGCTGGCTCGGCGGCTCAAGTACGAGCGCGAGGGCATCGACCCTCGCGCTCCGCTCCCGCTCACCCGAAGGCTAGCGACGAAGCCCCCGGCGGATCCTCCACCCGCCGATCCCCAGCAACAAGAACATCCCCCAGCCGAGGCCGCTCGAGCCAGGCCGATCGACCGAGGAGAAGCAGCCGAACCCGGCATCGCCCTCGCCCTCGCCTTCGACCTCGCCCTCGCACGAGCCCCCCTCGCAATCCACGTCGCCGTGGATGTCGAGGTCGAGCTCGAGATCGAAGTAGAGCGTGAGCTCGTCGGCACACGCCTGCAGCTGGTCGGCCGCGGCGAGGAACTGACCTTCGCAGAAGATCGCCGCGCCCGACGTCTCGCAGTCGGTGTGGCACTCCTCGGTGACGAGGGTCTCGCAGTGCTGGAACTGCTCGCTCTGGCAGCCGAGCTGGCAGTCGAGGTTGGCGCGCGCCTGGCACGAGCCGCTGCACGCTTGGCTGCACATCGGCTCGCAGGTCGTCGTCTCTTCCTCGGCACAGCGCTCGTGGCAGTCGTCGGCACAGCATTGGGCGCCGCCCGAGCGGCACTCCCCGTGGTCTTCGACGCCGTCACAGGCGGCGGTGAAGTCCTGCTGGCAGTCGGACATGCACAGCCCCATGCAGTTCGGGGGCTGCTCCACGGTGTACGACTCGCAGTCGGGCACACAGGTCTCGCCACAGCTCGCCTCGCACTCCACGGAGGCCGAGGCCAGGCACTCGGCCTCGCACTCGACCTGCAGCCGCGCAGCGCAGAGCTTGACGCTGCTCGTCGGCTCGCACGCGGTGGAGCACCGCTCGACCGGAATCACCTCGCAGGAGCCCTCGGCGAGGGCCTCCACCCAGACACCGCCGCAAGCATCGAGGATCTCGGCTCGGGCCTCGTCGGCGGCGAGCGCCACGAAGGCACCCACGGTCACGGTCGAGAGCATCATCGTTGAACGTTTCATTGGATCGTCCTTTCTCCGCACGACCGCACGGGTGGCGCACGATGGCGCGCCTACGATCGCCGTGAAGTGCGTTGCTGCAAGCCACGGGCCGATCGGCTCTCAGCGGCTGCACGGTGGGTCCATGCGAGGCTCGGTGGAAATTCGAACGATGTGCGGTTGCATTCGGGCCGCAGGCGCAAGCCACGGCGTACCGCGATCGCGCAAGTGTGCGCTGGTGCTCGTTGTGCGGCTTCCGGGCCGATCCCGATCGAGGCATGCACGCAGGGCGAGCGCTCGCGGCGACGCTCATCGACCGCGCCGGCTGCTCACTCCACGAACGCCCCCGGCGGCAGTCCCATGCCCATGAGCTCCCGCTGCGGCAGCTCCACTCCGCTCCCGACGAGGTAGTACCGCCGTCCCGCCTCCGAGGACTTCCGCATGCGCTCGAGCATCTCCTGCATGTCCGGGTGCTCGAGCACCTCCTGCGGCCAGTCCAAGAACGAGGGTTGCCCGGCCGCGAGCGGATCGCTGTCGAACGCGAGGCGATGCTGGAACAGCAGCCACGGCGCCTCGTCCTCCGCCACGTTCCACACCACCTCGCAGCGGAGCGCGAACGGGCCCGTCTCGACCCGCACGCCGGTCACGAGGTCCTCGAGCGGCGTCTGCTCGTCGCTCCGACTCCACGGATCCACGTCCAGCAGCTCCCGAAACCACGCCTCGGCCCGCGTGCGCGTGGCTCCGATCACCTCGAGCCGCCCTACGATCCTGCGCCGCAGCGCCTGCCCGCCGCCGTCCACCAGCTCCACCAGCCCCTGCTCGTCGAGGCTCAGGAAGTGCACGTAGTCGTAGTAGTGCGGGTTCGCGGACAGCCGCACCGGGCCGCGCAGTGCTTCGCGGAGGTCCATCGCCGCCTACGAGGCTCGCATGCCCACGAGCGGTGCGCCATCGCATACCATGCCGCCGTGATCGAGCGCGTCGTCCTCATCAAGCTCAAACCCGCCTACGCCACCCCCGAGCAGCGCGCCGAGATCGCAGCCGCCACGGCGACCACCCTGCCCAAGGCCGAGGGCGTCCGCGCGCTACGCATCGGCACGCCGGCCGACGCCCGCACGCGTCGCGACTGGGACCTCTGCCTGGAGGTCGTGCTCGACGACGTCGACGCGGTCGAGCGCTATCGCGTCGATCCCGTGCATCGCAAGTACGCCGACGAATTCCTCAAGCCGATGATGCAGCGGATCCACGTGTTCAACTTCGAACGCTTCGAGCCCGCGCCCGCGCCCTGACCCGCCGCGCCCGCTACCCGAACCACTCCGGCGCATTGCCGTCGCGCCACTTGATGTTGCACCCGATGCTCGGCACCTGCTCGGTCGGCACCTCGCGACCCCCGAGCATCGCATCGATCGCCGCCCGCAGATCGTTGCCGGTGACGGGCTTGCCGTTGGTCGGCCGGCTGTCGTCGAGCTGTCCGCGGTACACCAGCCGCCGCTCCGCATCGAACAGGAAGACGTCGGGCGTGCACGCGGCCAGGTACGCCTTGGCCACCGCCTGCGACTCGTCCACCACGTACGGGAACACGTAGCCGTAGGTCTCGGCCTCGTCCTTCATCCGCCGCGGGCTGTCATCGGGGTACTTGTCGTAGTCGTTGGAGTTGATGCCCACCATCACCACCCCGCGCTCGGGCAGCTCGCGACCGAGCCGCGCGAGCTCTCCGCGAACGTGCTTGACGAACGGACAGTGGTTGCACATGAAGACCACCAAGAAGCCCTTGGCCTCGGGATAGTCATCGAGCGAGACCATGCGCCCCGACGGATCCGGCAGCTGGAACGCGGGAGCGAGGGTACCCAGGGGAAGCATCTGCGACGGCGTCATCACCATGGCGGCGGCAGTATAGGCAACCCTCGTGCACGCCGCAGGCCGCCGCCCGCAGCGGCCGTCCGACGGGGTCGGCGGCGCTTCCAAAGGCCCCTGGCGTGCTCACCCGCGCGGCGCCGCCTCGTCCACGTGACGCTTGACCGTGCGGCGGTCGAGCCCCGTGCGCCGCGCGACCTCCTCGTAGGTCCCGTGGCGCTGGTAGAGCAGCCGGCAGTAGTCCCGCACCAGCGTGCGCGCGTCCACGTCCCCGGCCTCGAGCGCCCGCTGCAGCCGCTCGCGCGCATCCCCGCCGTGCGCCGCCCGATCGCCCGCATAGCCGCGCGTCATCAGCACCCGGCGCACACACTGCTCGAGCTCCCGCACGTTGCCCGGCCACGCGTAGCCCGCGGGCAGGCCGCGCTCGATCGTCGCCACGAGCTCTTCCACCAACCCGGGCGCAGGCGCGCCCAGCATCCGGCCCAGCACCGCGGCCACCAGCCGCGGCAACTCCTCGGGATCCTCCGACAGTCGCTGGCGCAGGCTCGGCACCCCGATCACGTCGGAGCAGAGCCGATAGTAGAAGTCGTCGCGAAAGCGACCGGTGCGACGCAGCTCCGCGAGATCGCGGTTGGTGGCCGCCACCACCCGCCCCGAGAACCGCCGCGCCTCATGACTCCCCACCGGCGAGTACTCGCGCTCCTGCAGCACGCGCAGGAGCTTGGTCTGCACCGGCACCTCGACCTCGCCGATCTCGTCGAGGAACACCGCGCCGTGCGGGCTGCAGCGGGCCAGCGCGCCGTCGTAGCGCTCGATCGCCCCCGTGAACGCCCCCTTCACGTGCCCGAACAGCTCGCTCTCGAGCAGCCCCGCGGGGAACTGCGAGAGGCTCACCGCCGTGAACGCCTCGGTGAAGCTCTCCACGAACGTGCCGCGGCGCGGGTCGAACGGGATGAACCCCGCGCGCCCGATCGCCGCCGCCGCCGTGCCCTTGCCGGTGCCGGTGTCGCCCAAGAGGATCGTCGAGAAGTCCTCCATGCGGTTCCACAGCCAGCGCTCGTAGAGCCCGATGTCGTGGGTGAAGATGTTGTTCCACAGCGCTTGCCGCAGCGCCCGCATGCAGGGGCTACCGCCCGTGAGCGTGCGGTCGATGAAGTAGAACGCGCGCCGCATCTGGAAGAACACGGCGAGTAGGTGCGTGGCGCGGGGCGCCGGCAGGCCGTGCCGGCGCAGGCGGGCGAGCAGCTCGGGGGCGAACGGTGCCGGCTGCGGCTCCGCGCCCGCGGTGCGCTGCTCCTCGATGTGGGCGTCGATCGCCGCGGCGAAGCGGTGGAAGCACGAGAACGAGAGCGCCTGCTCGAGCAGCGAGCGCACATCGGGCGGCTGGGTGTCGAGCCGCAGGGAGCCGTTCTCGGCCAGCGCGTCGAGGCGCGCGTCCACCCGCGCGAGCACGCGCGCGAGCACGGCGTCGCGATCGGCCGTGCCCGCGATGTCGGCGAGCTGGAGATCGATCGCGTGACGACGCTCCCCGAACGGGTTGGACAGCACCGCCGCGGAGACCAGCTCGAAGAACTCGCGGTCGACCGAGCGTAGGCGCGCCATGTACATTCAATGTACATCGTATGTACATCAAATGCCCGTCGATGCTCGGAGGCGATCGGCACCGAGCACGAATAATTCTTTTGAAATCGAATACTTACTGCCATACCCGTCGTCCGGCACGCCGGCTGCTCTGCCCCGGGTCGATGCCTGCCGAAGCGTCGCGCCCGTCCTGCCCTCCACGCCCCTCGCTGCCCGAGCGCGTGCTCCGGCTCGTGATCGGGCTCTGGGTGCGCCTCTCCTATCGCTATCGCGTCCACGGTCGCGAGCACCTGCCCCGCCACGGCGCCGCGGTGCTCGTGTGCAACCACGTCAGCTTCATCGATCCCCTGCTCGTCGGCGTCGCCACGCGCCGGAAGGTGCGCTTCGTGATGGACCACCGGATCTTCCGCAATCGGGTGCTCCACTGGCTCTTCCGCACCGTGGGTGCGATCCCGATCGCACCGCGCAGCGAGGACCACGCCGTCCGCGAGCAGGCCTTCGAGCGCATCGCCGCGGCGCTCCACGCCGGCGAGCTGCTCTGCATCTTCCCCGAGGGCATGATCACGCACACCGGGCAGATGAACGAGTTCCGCCCGGGGGTCGAGCGGATCCTCGCCTCGACCCCCGTGCCGGTGATCCCGATGGCGCTGCGGGGCCTGTGGGGTAGCTTCTTCAGCCGCAAGGGCGGGCCGGCCATGCGCAAGCGGCCGCGACGCGTGCGGGCGCGGGTGGAGCTTTGGTGCGGCGCCCCGGTGGCGCCACAGCTGGCCACCGCCCCCGTGCTGCAGGCACGGGTCGGCGAGCTGCTCGCGTGACGCCGAGTGCGACTGGTGCCCGTGCACGGGCCGCTGAGCAGGGATCGGTCGATTTCATCGACTTTCCGCGATCGCGTGGACCGGGACCGTCACTGCATCGAGTGAACCTCCCAGGATCGACCACGCAAATGAAGACCCTCCAGACTCGTGCTCCCCTCTCCCTGCTCACGCTCGGCTCGTTCGGCGCCCCGCGAATCGCACTCGGCGTCCTGCTCGTGTCCGCCTGCACCGAGGTCGACGATGACGCTCGCGACCTCGAGGATGAGACCCAGGAGATCATCGACAACCTCCTGGCCGCCGAGATCCCGGAGAGCCTGATCGAGGTCGACGACGACGGCCGGGTCGTCATGGGCGGTGACCTGATCGTCGGGCTCCAGGCCTCGCGCGAGCTGGCAGGGGTCGACGGATCCTCGTCCCAGGGATTTCGCCAGTACAGCATCACCGGCGCAGCGATCGGCCCGGCCATCGACCAGATCTGCATCCAGGGCTCGGCCCTCAATGGCACGCTCAGCAGCGCCCTCGATGCCGCAATCGTCAACTTCAACGACGAGGCTCTCAGGTTCGTCATGACGCGGTTCGCCGGGAGCGCGCCGGGCTCGTGTGACGCGATCATCACCGCTTACACCTACTACGCCAACGACCAGGTGGTCGGGTACTCCTGCGCTCCGTCCTACGGCATGCCCTGCAACTACCTGCAGCTCAACCTCAAGTACGCCAACCAAGGGCTCGACTTCCTCGAGCACCTCATCACCCACGAGCTCGGCCACGCCGTCGGCCTCCACCACTCCGACGTCTACGCGCCGGTCTGTGCAGTGGCCGCTGGAACCGGCGCAAGCCAGATCCCCGGGACCCCCACGACGGGCCAGCTGTACGGCTCGATCATGAATTCCTGCATCTGGGCGTCCACGACCGGCGAGTGGACCACCTCCGACACCGCCGCGCTGCAGGTGCTGCTCGGCGATCACTTCGACGCCGCCGAGCAATTCAGCGACCAGAACCCCAACGGCGTGTGGAGCTACGGCTACGCCAACGTCGGCGGTCAGTTCACGGCCAGCCCGACCTACAGCCAAGCCGGCAGCATCGCCGTACGCGGCGGCGGGCCGAATTCCGACGGCTGGCGAGGGTTCCACCACAACGTCTCCAACCAGGCGCAGGGATACAGCGACGGGCTCGTGGTGGAGCCCCACGCCCTGGTGATGCACCCCGGAAACAGCGTCGACGCCCTCGCCGCCCTCCGCTTCACCGCGCCGAGGACCGCCTGCTACGACGTCGACGTGACCTGGACCAACATCGATCAGCAAGCCGCGAGCACCTGGGTCTGGATCTACACGAATGCCGCCAGCCAGTCGGGCACCGTCTACCCGTTCACGCCGCCCGGCTTCAAGGAGATCCTCACCCATGGGCTCCAGGGCCATGGCGCCAACACCACGTTCAGCGAGACCATGGCGCTCACGAGCGGTGAGATCCTCTCGTTCGAGGTTGGCAACGGCGGCGACGGCTACTTCAATGACTCGGTGCGGATCGAGCTGACGGTGACCGAGACCTCCTGCTAGGGCACCGTGCCGAAGCGATGAGCTCGCGGTCGGCCGCGAATGCACCCGGGCGGCGTGGGCCGTCCAGGGTGCCTTCGCGGCGCAGCGCTCGTGCAGCCGGTCGCCTCGCGCGAACGCTGGTAGATTGCGCTGGCGTGACCGAGCCTGCCGACGCCGAGTCCCGGATTGGCACGATCCTCGACGGCCGCTATCTCCTCGAAGCCGTGCTCGGCACCGGCGGGTTCGGGGCGGTGTATCGGGCTCGCCACCTGCAGCTCGAGCACGACGTCGCGGTCAAGCTCCTGCACGAAGGCGCCGATGCGAGCGCGGCCAAGCGCCTGACCCGCGAGGCCAAGGTCCTCACGCGGCTCGATCACCCCAACTGCGTGCGCATCATGGACTTCGGCAGCTACGCGGGGGTCGTCTACCTCGTGATGGAGCTGGTCGAGGGGCAGCCGCTCGGCAAGCTGCTCGGCAAGCCCTGGCCGCCGCGCCGGGTGGTCGATACGGCGCTCGAGCTGCTGGCCGGGCTCGCGCACGCGCACGCGCTCGGGCTCGTGCATCGCGACCTCAAGCCAGCCAACGTGCTGCTCGCCGCGGGCCCGCGCGGGGGCGCGACCGTCAAGATCATCGACTTCGGGATCGTCGCGATCGCGGCCGGGGAGGCGCTCGGCTCGTTCACCGAGCAGCTCACCGCGACCGGGCGGATCGTCGGCACGCCGCGCTACATGTCGCCCGAGCAGCTGCGTGGGACCAAGCTCGATGCCCGCAGCGATCTCTATGCGCTCGGGCTCATCATGTTCGAGATGCTCGCCGGGCGCCCGGCGTTCGACGCGAGCAACGTACGCCAGCTCGCGTGCATGCACATGGTCGCGCCCACGCCGCTGGTGCCCGACGACGTGCCCGACGAGCTCGCGCAGCTGGTCGGAGAGCTGTTGGCGAAGAAGCCCGAGCAGCGGGCCGCCAGCGCCGAGCACGTGCGCGAGCGCTTGCTCGCGCTGCGCCCCACGCTGGCCGACGTGCGCTCCACGCTGAAGGGTGCGGCGAGCGAGAGCACCGTGCCGGAGCGGCCCGCCGCCGAGGTGGCCGAAGTGGTCGATCCGATTGCGATCGGACCACGGACCCGCGTCGGCCGGTTCTCGCTGCTGCGCGAGCTCGGCCGCGGTGCGATGGGCATCGTGTACCTCGGGTGGGACGAGGCGCTCGATCGTCAGGTCGCGGTCAAGCTGCTGCGCCCGAGCCCCGGCCACTTCCACGCGAGCGAGCGCATGGTCCGCGAGGCCCGGGGCCTCGCACGCGTCACACACCCCAACGTCGTCGACGTGTACGAGCTCGGCTCGCACGAGGGGCAGATGTTCGTCGCGATGCAGTACGTTCGGGGGCGCACGCTGCGGGCGTGGCAGCGCGAGGCGCCGCGCAGCGTGATCGAGACGCTCGTTCGGCTGTGCGAGGCCGGCCGCGGGCTCGCAGCGGTGCACGCGGCCGGGCTCGTGCACCGCGACTTCAAGCCCGACAACGTGCTCGTGGGGGATGACGAGCGCGCGCGCGTGGTCGACTTCGGGCTCGTGCGAGCGGTGTCGCCGGCGTTCGAGATGATCGATCGACTCGCACCGGGGCAGGAAGGCGTCGAGGTCGCAGGAGGGAGAGGGAGAGGGAGAGGAGTCGATCCGCTGGAGGCCAAGCTCACGCGTACCGGGGCGATCCTCGGCACGCCGGCGTACATGGGATTGGAACAGCTCGCGGGGGATCAGGTGGACGCGCGCAGCGATCAATTCGCGTTCTGCGTGGTTGCCTGGGAGGCGCTGCATGGCCAGCGGCCGTTCGTGGGGCGCTCGCTCGAGGATCTCGCGGCGAAGCTGGCGGCCGGGCACGTGGAGGCGCCGCAGGCGGGGAGCGCAGTGCCACGTAGGGTGGACGAGGTGCTCGCGCGCGGGCTGCAGGTGATGCCGGACTCGCGGTGGCCGAGCATGGATGCGCTGCTCGATGCGCTCGAGCGAGCGGGGGGGATCCGCGGGCGCGGAGGTCGGGCGGCGCGTGGGCTGCTCGCGGGTGTGGCGGGGGTGTCGATCATCGCAGCGGCCGCGTGGGCGCTCGGCGATCGCGAAGCGGCGGTGCCATCCGAGCCGGTGGGTGACGCGGTCGTGGTCGAGCCCGAAGACGGCGATCAGGCAGAGCTGGAGCGTGCGCACGACCGCGTGCGAGCCCAGCTCGCTCGGGCGCGGCCCGAGGATCCAGCGTCACTGGGAGATGCGATCGAGCTCGGCGCTCGCCATCGCGAGGCGATGCCGCTCGAGGTCCGCGCGAGCCTGCATGCGGTCGCCAGCGTCACGCACGAGCGGTATGCGTTGCCGCGCGAGATCGACGAGATCGGGGCGCTGGCGTGGTCACCTGCGGGTCCGGTGCTGGCGCTCGCGTTGAAGGGCGGCGGGATCGCGCTGTGGGACGCCGATGCGCGCACGTCGTTGCGAACGCTCGTGCATGCCGAGCCGCTCGACTCGCTGGCATTCTCCCGCGACGGCGAGCTGCTCGTTGCACGGCAAGGATCGGGCCGTGCGATCCTCTGGCACGTCTCGACCGGAGTCCAGCTCGCAGAGATCGAACAAGCAGGGCTGCGCCAGGCCATGTTCTTGGCGGGCACGCAAGAATTGGTGACCGCGAGCGACGAGGGCGTGTCGCTGTGGGGGCTCGTACGGGGGCGCGAGCTCGAGCGAGCGCGGATGATTGTCGAAGATCGCGACGTCGTCGCACTGGCGAGCGCTGGTGAGCGAGTGTCGATGCTGTCTTCACAGGGACGCGTGAGCACGTGGACGCGTGTGAACGACGAGATCGTGCGCGTGGAGCTACACGGATTCGTGGTACATGTGGACCAGCCGTGTGTGCTCGCCTCCGATGGTGCTCGCATCGCGCGAGCGAGCGTGGCGGGCCTGGAGCTTTGGGACGCGCTCACGGGCACGCACATCGCCACGCCGAAGGCCGAGTATATCGAGCACGGCGCGGTGGTGTTCTCGCCCGACTCGCGCATGCTGGCCGTGGCGCTCCGCGGTCGCGCTCCGCTGGTGATCGATGCGGTCTCGGGTGAGCCACGGGTGACGAGGATCGCACCCCAGGTCGAGACGCGAGCGCTGGCGTTCGATTCGAGCGGCACGCAGCTGTTCGCGCTGGGGGACGATGGTCGGCTCGAGATCGCCGAGCTCGCGTCGGGGGGCGTGGTCGACGAGATCATCGGGCTGGCCGCGGGTGCGCACGCGCTGGCCTTGGATCCCACGGGCTCACGGCTGACCGTGATCGCCGAGGATGGCCTTGCGTGGGTGTGGGCGACGAGCAGCGTCGCCGTCGTTCGGGCGCTGCCGGCAGGCCATGCGCCCGAGGCCGAACCCCTGCTGCCGTTGGCAGTGAACGGAGACGACGCACGGCTCGGCATCGACGCCGAGGGACGCGTGGCGGTGCCAATGAAGCCCGGCGGCGATCCGATTGCCAGCCTCGAGGTCGAGGGACCCGTCACTGCGATGGCGATCTCGCACGACGCGAGCACCATCGCCACCGCGAGCGGAGCCTGGCCGGCGCGCGTGGAGCTGTGGACGCGCGAGGGGCAGCGGACGCGCACGCTCGAGCTCGACGGCGAGCTGCGTGCGCTCGCGTTCTCACCCGATGGCAAGCAGCTGGCGTGTGCGGGGGTGGGGCCGCGCGTGGAGCTGCGCTCGACGACCGACGGCATGCCGCTCGGCGAGCTGCGGACCCACGAGCCCGAGATCCATGCGCTGGCGTTCTCGCCCGATGCGGCGCTGCTGGCCGTGGGCGGCCGCGAGGTCCACCTGTGGCAGCTCGATGCGAGCTTCGATCTCGCCACGCTCGGCCGAGCACGCGCGCCTGTTCAGGCGCTGGCCTTCTCGCCCGACGGTCGGCAGCTGGGGATCGCGTACGCGGACGGAGCACAGGTCCTGCGCTGGATCGACGAGCAGACCTTGCTCGTCGCTCTGTGCCGAGCAGGCTCGGCGCAGGTCGACCCACATGCTTGCGAATGAGAGCGGTCGAGAGCCCGTCGCTGGCCCCATGACTCCGCAGCCTAGCCGCCTGCCTTGGGCTTGGCGCCGGGCTTGGCTGCCGGGCTCGGCTTGGCGGGCGGCTTCGCGGCGGGCTGCTTCGCATCGGGCTGCTTGCCGGACCTCGCCGCCTTGCGGCGCGCGAGCCCCTTCCAGTCGCCCACGTAGCGACTGCCGTCGATGAACGCGGCGGGGCTGTGCTCGTCGCAGTCCTTGAGCCGGCACTGCATGCGCAGGGGCGGAGCATCGCAGCCGAGCTGATCGTCGGTCACGCGGACCTTGCCCATCTCGTCGACGTCGCCCTTGCCCACCTCGGCGAGGAGCTTGGCCTCGAGCTCCTCGGTCTCCTCCCGGCGGACCGCCCCCAGCCGAGAAGGCGGCCGTGTCTTGCACGTCTTGGTCTCCTTGCTCAGCACGCGCACGGTGTTGGCCACCGAGGCCACTTTCTTGGGCTCGATCTCCAGCTTGAACAGGTTCGGCACCCCGGGCACCGGCTCGGCGCCGTGCATGAGCGTCTCCCAGCCCTCGAGATCGCCCTCGTGCTCCACGTAGTAGCCGAATTCGGAGAAGTGGGAGAGCACCGGCGTCTTGGGGGCACCGGGTAGATCGATGCGACGGCCGGTGTCGACCATGGCGTACACCACCACGAACGGCAGCTCCTCGAGCTTCTTGCCCTTGCGGTCCTTCTGCTCGAGCAGCGCGTCGAGCTGCTCCTGGTCGAGGGTGGTGCGTCCCGCCGCGAAGTCTGCCTTCAGCGCCTGTTTCTGCGCCTTGTTCAGTGCACGTTGCGCGCGAAGGATCCGCCCGCCCTTGGCGCAGCCGTAGAGCTTGCCCTTGGCCACATCGCATGTGGTGGGGTCGGGCATGTGCTGGGTGCGGACGAGCAGGTACACCTCGTGCCTGTCCTTGCCCTTGGGCAGCGGACGATCTCCGAGATCGATGGCCGCGGGCCGGCGCGCCACCGAGGCCGTCACGAGGTCCATGTTGCGGTATACGCTGTCGACCTTGAATACGTTGGGTTTGTCCGGCTGCTGGGGATCCCACGGCTTCGTCGACTTGAGCCGCACGAACATGCACTGGTGGCTCACGCTTGGATTGTCGAGGCCCGCGTCCTTCGGAATCCATACGCCGCTCTCGATCTTGCCCTGGCCGGCCTCGCCCGCGTAGCGGCCGGCCATCACCGGGTTGTCGAGCGTGATGGGCGTCTGCGAAAGGATCCGTTTCCACGTCGCAGACTTGTCGAACGAGGAATACTGAGCACCCCAGTCGGCAATGTAGAATTCTGCCTCGATGCCGCCAGCGGGGATTGGCGCGCCGGTGCCGTTGTAGAAGCCCGCGCGAAGCGTGGTGCCCGTCGTACGCGGGATCTGGGTACCGGGGAGATCGTAGCCCACTTCGGTGCCTGGCACCTTGCCTCGGGTCACGTTGTAGCCCGAGCCCACCAACTCGCGGATGATCTCCACGCCGGAACAGCTACTCGGATCCTTGGATCTGAGCACCGGCCAGGTAGGGTTCGTTTGCGCGAGAGTGGCAATGGGTATCTGATCCTGATACCGTGGAGCGTCCGACAGCTCGCAACCCGTGCCGTCCGAGCTCGGGTTGCACAGTAGCGGGAACGGGGTCACCCATCCATAGGGACCCGACGAGAACATCAATGCACTCCCATAGATACGGAGATTGGAGCGAATATCACCGTTCTCGACGGGCACCTTCAGCGTAAACGATAGCGTCCAGTCGTACGCCGATCCCGTGCTGCGGATCTTCACCCACGGGTGGCCGACGACGAAGCTGGTGCCTGGATTTTGGCTGACGAGGGTACCCCAGCTACCACTGGCACCACTGGTGCCCTTTGTGTACCCCGTGTACTCGATGTTGCTCGTGGCGAGGCTGGAATCCACGCCACTCGTGCAATTGGATTGTGGGCTGCAATTGCCCAGCGGAGCGAACTTGATGAATAGCTCGGGTTCGGTGCCGCTCGAGTCGGAGAGCGCGAGCAGTACGAGATCCTCGTCTTGGTCGAGCGAAGGGTCGCCGTTGACCGTGAGCTCGAAGAACACGGTGCCCGTGCTCTTGTCCCAGATCGTCCGTGCACGGGCGAGTGGGGGCGCGGCCCCTTGGCCACTGGCGCGGCTGGTGGCACCGGTCCATCGCCCCTCCTTCTTCGACGCGGAGAAACTCTCGTTCCACCACTCGGGTGCCGAAGATTCTCCTGGTCTCGATTCATAGGGCAGGCCTTCGGCCTGGCGAACGCACACGTCGGTTGCGGCCTGAGCGGGTGCTGCTCGAGCAGCCGGCACGACGGCGAGGGTGAAGAGGATTGACAGTAGTACGCGAGACTTGTTCACGACGGCACCCTCCGAACGAAACCAGGCAAGCCTATGGCCAGCTGAACCATGATGGAAGCACGAACCTCTCGTGGAAGGGACCGAAGGTGATCGGGTCGGGGTCGACGATGACGAGCGCGCCATGCGCGCAATCGAGTATCGGTGAAAACCGGTGATCGCCGAAGAGTCGATCTTCACTATGATGGCGCCATGGAGACGACGAGGGATGTGAAGTGGGCGCTGTGGGTATTTGCCGGGCCGGGGGCGCTGGCGGAGACGCCCGGGCAGCCGATTCCGCTCGCCGAGCGCGTGGGGGAGCTGCCGGTCGGAGTAGCGCTGCTGGCCGAGACCGTCGGCACACCGACGCTGCTGCAACAGCTGACTGACGAGTGGCCGACCGAGCTGATCCTCGGGCTGGACGGCGAAACCCAGCCGAAGGCGATGCGGAGCCTGTCGTGCTTCCTCGAGTGGTCGGACGCGACCACGACCGCGGCGACCACGCCACCGAGCTCCCCGTCGGCACCGAAGCGGGCTCTGATCATCCTCGGCGACATGCTGCAGGCCATTGGGGAGGAACCCAAGGACTTGGTATCAGGGGACTATCGTCCACCCTATCCGGCGAGGATTCAGATCACGAAGGCGGGGGCCTCCACCTCTACGCCCTACACTGCTGCTCCGGGCAGCCGAAGCAGAACTACGCTGTATGGAACAAAGACCATTGGCACATGGGTGCAGAGCATCAACCCAGGCGATGCCATCAGGTTCGATGACGGCCCCAGCTACACATGTTTCTACAAGGACCAGTCTGACAAATATTTCTTCGTGGCCACCGAGGCCAGCAGTAATGATCGCTACTATTATACGGTCGATACCTCCAATAACGCAGAGTACTCCATGACGTCACAAGGCGTCTGCTTGAATTATCCAGGGACGTTCTACATCAAGCAGTGGCAGACCGGTACGACCTACGACCCACCAGTCGCCTACAGCACGAGCGCATCGTCACCCACTCAAACCTCGGATTACGCGAGCGGCGGCAGCTCGCCCAGCACCAAGAGTCTCCAAGACTGGGTGAGCGACCAGCTGGGGGATCAAGACGCCATTAGCTTCGATGGGAGCGTCTATTATGTATATGACACCTCTAGCGCCGTCTTCACCAAGTCCACCACCCCGGCTGACAGCACGAATTACCAGATCACACTCAAGTCCTTGATCATGATCCACCCGCTCCCGGTGACGACGACCGTCTCCGCGACACCACGCTCGATCGACGATGCTGGTCCCGCCGACGTCGACCCGCCCACGCGTCGCATCGACGCCCTGGCCGACGCCCTCGAGAAGCACCAGATCGACCTGCTCGCCAGCGACGACCGCGACCTCCTGCGGCTCGCGGCGCTGCGTCGGCTTGCCCCTCGCACGAAGGTGCTCATCGGTGCACGACAATCCCTCGAGCGCTCGGGTCAGCCGCTCATGGCGCTGCTCGAGGCGCTCCGCAGCCAGAACGCGCTCGAACCCGAGCAGCTCGCCGCCCGTGCCATCGAGAAGGCCGGCCCGGATGCCGGCCTCGTGGCGCTGCGCAGCGCGGGGGCCGAGCCACTGCTCGCCGCGCTCGACGAATTCGCGAGCCAAGCGGTCGCCGGCTCGCCCGCGCGGCGCTGCTTCGAGGACGTGTGGACGGGAAGCAGCTGTGCAGACCTCGCGCAGCTGACCGCGAGCCTCGAGACCATCGACAGCAACCTGGCGACGAAGATCGATGAGCGTGCTGCCGCGACGATCATCGCGCCCTCGCCCACGGCAAAGAGCTCGGGTTTCGGCATCGACCTCGATGGCCATGGATTGCAGCTCGGTCCCGCCTCGGCCTGGACCAACTTGCTCGACGCCGTCGGCAATCATGCCGATGCCGCCATGGCACGGCGAACGCTCGAGGACATGCAGACCTTGACGGCCATGGCCCGCCAGGCGCATCGGCTTGCCCCGATTCGTCCGGAACAGGCCGGCCGCGTGCTCGAGTACCCCGATCAGGAGCGAAATACCGACGTCGAACCTGCTCGAGACCTTGCACGCTTCTTGAAGAAGCAGGAGCAGCAGAACCAGCAGGAGCAGGACGAACGCGAGTGCCTCGACGCCCGCCATGTCGTGCTCGTCATCCGTGGCAAGTGGGAGCGCACCCACCCGGGCAGCGTCACATTCGATGACGGGACCTCGCTACCCCTCGCCGCGCTGACCCAGTGTCTACACGACGCGCTGAGCCGTCGTCGCCGTGGGCCGCTGGCGCTGCTCGTCTTCGAAGATCCCAAGCTCCTGCGCGTCGAGAATGCCTACGAGCTCCGCGAGGTCGCGTATACACTGATGACCCCCGTCGCCGGGGCCGAGCTGCCAGGACGCGAGTGGTTCGAGCAGCGGGTGGATGAGCTCGTCGGCAACTGCGAGCAGCTTGCTGCCGACGAGCTCGAGCGCACCGAGACGGGCCCCGTCCCACCGCTCGTGCACAAGTGGCGTCGCGACGTGGCCGTGGGTCTCGCGAAGCTCCTCGCCGCCCCCGAACCCACCGAGACCCACGCCATCACGCTGCAAGGCATCGACCTTCGCCACCTCGGAGCGCTGTGCCGCCTGCTCGGCCGACTGTGCCACCGCATGTACGACCACCTCGACGATGCTCTGGTCCTCGGGGCAATGGACGCCGGCAAGGAGGCCCCAAACCTGCTCGAGTGGATCCGCCAAATACAGATGGATGGCTTCTATCCGCAGCTCGAGGCGACGAAATGGAACGATCGAGTGGCCGCGCGGCTCTACAACGACTGGGGGGAGCTCTACAATTGGCTCTCGAGCTCCGAAGCGGCACGCCAAGAGGCCGGTGTACCGCTTTGGATCCCGCCCGGCATCCAGACGGGGCGTGATCCGTCCAGCGGCGAACGCCTGCTCGTCAGCCTCGAGGAAAAGCTGCCGAGGGACTACCGCAGCCTGAGCTTCCACCAAGACGTGAGCCTGCAGGCCCTGCTCACGGCAGCGCGCCTGCTCCTTCCCGACCGCGATGTGCTGCGACCGTACTGGGGGCTGATCTCGATGGGCCTCGCCTACGGTCCGAGCTCGCAGCGCCACGAGCAGCTCGGTCGTTTGATCGACGAGCCGGAAGCCGCGCACTACTTCTGGCCCCTCGGTGCCCCTCCACTGATCAGCCTCGCGATCGAGCAGAGCCAGGACGGCTACGATCTACACCTGGAGTCGAGCGAATCTCAGGCGACGCTGGTTCACCAGCGATGCTTCGCCAGCCTCGATCACGTCGATGAGTCCCTCGAAGGGCTCGCGTACGTGATGTCGGGCTCGATGGCGTCGGGCGTGGGCTTCGAGTACCTCGAGGGGCTCGGCGCCAGCCTCGCGGAGGACATCCTCGGCGGGCTCCGCGAATTGCTCGAGCCCCAGCGCGAGCTCTTGCTCCGCACCGGTCGCTGTCGCGAGGCTCATCTCGCCCTCGAGCTGCCGCGCGAGCTGATGCGCTACCCGTGGGAGCTGATGCAGATCCCCGTTCAGGCCGAGCGCCGGAGCTTGGAGATGCTGGCCGAGCGCTTCGCCGTGGGGCGCCAGCTGTGGACGGAGCGCGATCTACCCCATGTCGAGCGCGACCAGGACGAGATTCGTGTGCTGGTCGTGGCCGATCCGATCACGGACCGCGGATGTGAGCTGCCCGCGGCCCGCAGGGAAGGCCAGGATATCGAGAATCTATGTGCGAAGATGACCAACGAGCTCCAAGGTGTGGTCCAATTCGAATGCGACGTATCGATCCACCAGGTGCTGACCCGCTCCGTGCTGCGACAGTGCCTCCGCAGGGGCAACTACGATGTGCTGCACTTTGCCGGTCATGGAACGTTCGCGAACACCCTCGACCAGAGCGGTTGGTTGCTCAGCGACGGCTGGCTGACCGGCACCGAGCTGAGCAGCACGTTGTCCTCGTGCGCGTCGCCACCCTGGCTCATCTATGCCAATGCGTGCAGCGGTGGCATGATTGGTGGCCCGGCACCGCGTCGATACCAGGGTGACGTGCATGGCATGGCCGAGGCCTGCATCGGCGCGGGAGTGGGCGCCTACGTGGCGCCGCTGTGGCGAATCCAAGACGATTCGGCCCGCCTGCTCGCCCAGATGTTCTACCGCCTGCTGCTGCTCGAGGGCCGCACCATCGGCGTTGCGCTCCAGCACGCTCGGATGCGGGTACGCAGGATCTGGGAGACGCGACGTGGCGACGCGGGCCTGGGCGACATCTCATGGGCCGGTATGGTGTTGTTCGGCAACCCAGGGGCACGGCTCAGGGAGTACGTGGGCTGAGCTCGTCGTGGGGCGGGGTCATCGGGACCTCGCCGCGCAGCTGCGCGAGCTTCTCGCGCAGGCCGGCGAGATCCCGAGGATCTCCGCCGGCTTCGCCGGCCGCCACGTGGATCGCCAGCGCACGCCGGTGCTGCTCGATCGCCTCGTCGATGCGATCGAGGGCCAGCAGGGCGAGCGCGACGTCGTCGTGCGTGCGCGCGAGCGTGGGGTCGCTGGGTGGCAGTGTAGCCTCGCGGATCGCCTGAGCTCGCCGTGCGTCGGCGAGCGCGTCGACGAGCTCTCCCACGGCCAGCTCCGTGGCAACGAGAGCGTCGAGATCACCAGCCACGTCCACATGCATGCGCCCGAGCCGAGCCTCATCGAGCTCGGCCACGCGCCGCTGCAGGCGCAGGGCTTCGGCATGCTCACCTCGATGGCTCAGGTGTGTTGCGAGATTGGCGAGCATGAGCGCAAGCTCGGGGGAGCCGGGCCCGAGCGTGCGTTCGGCCACCGCAACCACCTCGCGCAGGCTCGCGATCGCTTCGTCGATCTGGCCAACGAGCGCCTTGACATTGGCGAGGTTGGTCTTCGCCACCAGCGTGTCGAGGTGTTCGGGGCCGAGAGACCGCTCGAGAATCGCGGCGGCACGCTCGATCAACAGCAACGACTCGAGCAGCTCGCCGCGGAGCTGGAGCACCACGGCGAGGTTGCCGAGGATATTGGCCAGCCCCGGCTCTTCAGGACCGAGCGCTCGCTCGCGAATGGCGAGCGCGCGGCGTAGGGCCGCGACGCTCTCGTCGAGGTGCTCGCGCCGGTAGAGCACGAGGCCGACGTAACTGTCGATGGCCGCGACGGTCGGGTGCTCGGGTCCCAGCGTGGCCACCGCGCGCTCGCGCGCCCGCTCGAGGGTCGCGAGCGCCCTTTCATCGCCGAGCGAGCTCTGGATCCCGCCGATCGCCAGCAGCGACTCTGCAATCGCAGGGTGCTCGTCGCCGAGATGCTGCTCGCGCAGCGCCAGCGCCTGCTCGTGCGCGGCGAGGGCCTCTACGTAGTGCCCTTCGGCGTCCTCGAGCTCGCCGAGCCGCTCGAACACATCGGCCTCGACCTCCGGATTCCCCCCACTGCGTACGAGGTTCATGCGCGCGAGCTCGAGCCACACGCGGCCCTCCTTCGGCCGCGCGAGCCTGACTCCCACGACCCACGAAAGATCTCTCGCCGTCGCGTAGGCGATGGGATCGTGCTCGACACGTCCCGCGAGCACGTGCCCAGCCAACAAGTCCTGCTCCGCGCCCTCGAAGTCGTCCATCCGCCAGCGGATGCCACCGAGCTTGGCCAGCGCTTCGGCCTCGAGCACCGGATCACCCAGCGAGCGCGCCGACTCGACGGCCGCCTGCGCAAGCGCGAGCGACTCTCGATGACGACCCGCTCGCTCGAGCGCCAGCACCCGCGCCAGCTCCCGGCGCTGCGCAGCGGCCTCCTCCCCGGATCCAGACCCATCGGCCACCAGCGACGCATCACTCGCAATCCAGGCAAGATCGCTGCACCGCCCGACCTCGGGCAGCTCCGCCGCGGCCGTGACGGCCTCGATCACCGTCGTGCGATCGGCCGCTGCAAACACATCGAGCAGCGCCTCGAGCTCCCAGCGCTCGTGCTCGAGGCATGCGGCCCGCTGCTGCCCGCGCTCGGGGTCGTCGCGGCCTTCATCACACGCCTCCATTCGGGCCGCTCGCCATTGCTGCGCCCACGCATCGATTCGCGGCTGCACGCGTCCCCAGGTCTCCGTGGCGTCGGGAGCCTCGGTACGAGCGAACGCCTCGCCGATCCCGTGCTGCGCCTCGGCATTCCAGCGCTCATCGAGCGCCGAGCCCAGCGCCTCGCACTCGCTACGATGCCGGATCTCGCGGATCCCGAACCCGCTCCCCACCGCAACCACCCCGACCACCGAGACCCCGATCACCACCCGCCGACGCCGCCTCCGCGCCGGATCAGCGAGCAGCGCCGCGACCAACCCCTCCATGCTCGTCCAGCGCTCGCCCGGCTCGCGTGCGAGCCCGCGATCGATCACCGCGATCACCCACCCCGGCACCACCGTGCCCGCCGGCACGCTCCGCCGCTGCCCCGTGAGCAGATTCGCCGCGAGCGTGCGCATGTCGTCTCCCGCGAACGGTCGCTGCCCGAACAGCGCCTCGTAGAGCGCCACACAGAACGCAAATTGATCGCTCGCTGCCGAGACCTCGCGCCCGGTGAGCTGCTCGGGCGCAAGGTAAGCCGGCGTCCCGACCACCGCCCCCGTCTCGGTCATGCGCTCGGCCAGCTTGCGCGACCCCTGCCCTCGCTCCGCAGGATCCTCTCGCTCGTCCGCACTCTCGCTCTCACCACCCCCCCGCGCCAGCCCAAAGTCCCCGACCTTGACCCCCCCCTCCCCGACCAGCACGTTCCCCGGCTTGAAATCCCGATGCACGAGCCCGGCCGCATGCGCAGCCGCCAACCCGCGCCCCGCCGCCACGAACACCCCCACGATCTCCCGCCACCGCTGCCCTCGTACCCGCGCCGGCCCCAGCTCCGCCAGCCACCCATCGAGCGTCTGCCCGCGCACCAGCTCCATCGCGAGATACAGCTCCCCATCCTCCTCCCCCACGTCGTAGATCTGCACGACATTGGGATGCGACAGCTGAGCCATCGCCTGCGCCTCCCGCCGCATGCGACCACCCCCCGACGCGCTCGCGCTCGCGCTCGACCCCGCCCCGCGCACCACCTTGATCGCCACCGCCCGCGCGAGCTCGTCGTCGTACGCGGCATACACGATCCCCATCCCCCCCTCACCGAGCACCCGCAGCACGCGATAGCGGCCGATCCGCGCACGAATCCCCGCCTCCTCACCGCGCACCTCGGCGAGCCCGCTCGGCTCCGCAGCGTCGTCCCGCTCCCCCATCGCCTACCCACGCGCGTCCAACAGCTCGTCCCGCAGCTGCTGCGCCCAGCCCTCGAGGTCGCTCATGGTGCTCTGCGCCAGCTCCGGCGTCGCCGCGGCCTTGCACAGCGCCTCCTCGAGCAACATCCGTCCCTGGCGTAGGCGCCCCCGCACCGTGTTGGCCGGAATACCCAGCACGTGCGAGATCTCGGTGCTGTTCAGCTGCTCCCAGTAGCGCAGCTCGAACAGCACCTGCAGCTCCACCGGGAGGCTGCGCAGCGCCTTCAGCAACAGCCGCACCTCCTCCGATCGGTGCATCATCGTGCTCGGCCCAGGCTCGAGATCTTGCAGCGTGACCGCGCTCGGATCCTCGGACAGCTGGTACTTCCGACGCAGGTACGTCGTGAGCACCCGATACGCCACGCCGAACAGGTACGAGCGAAAGCTGCCGCCCTCGCGGATCCGGTCGCGGCCCTGCACGCAGCCCACGAAGGTCTCCTGCACCAGATCGCCCGCGGCCTCGGAGGCCTTGTTGGCGAAGAACCGCGCCACCAGGCCGTAGTAGCGCTTGAACAGCTGCTGGCCCGCCTCGGCGTCTCCCGCCCGCCAAGCGTAGAGGAGCTCCGTGTCGCTCTCCAACGCGCCAACGATACCACCGGATCGGGCGGCGAGTGGCTCGCAATTCGCCACCCACCCCGAGCGCCACACGTCACTTCTTCGGCGGGATGAAGATGGGGATGTCGGGCAGGTCACCGAACATCCACGTCTCGCCGTCCACGCCGGCGCCGAGCAGCTCCCCGGCATGGCTGCCCCAGCACACCACGGCGCCCTCGTCCTGCCGGGCACAGGCGTGATGGTCCCCGGCGATGATCCCCACGGCATCCTCCACGGGCTCGAAGCTCGCGAGCCAGGCCGGCGCGGCGACATCGGGCAGACCGCGGCAATCGACCTGCCCGTCCTCGAGCCGCGCGCACAGGAAGTCGAGCCCCATGGCGAGCCCCAGCGCGGGCCCCCCGACCTCCAGCGGCTCCGGCTCGAGCGCGTCTTCCATGTCCCAGCCGACCACGGTGCCATCGGCGAGCCGCGCCGCGGCGAAGCTCCCGTTGTCGTGGGCCCCCACCACCGGGCCGTGGAGCTCGATCACCTCGAGCAGCTCCCGGCAGTCGTCACTGTCACAATAGCGCAGCGAGAAGTCCTCCCGCTCGAGCTCCACCTCGTTGCACGCCGTCATCAGCAACGCGCCCACCACCACGATCCCACGCACGATCACACGCTTGCCATCCATCGCTCACCAGCCTCGTCGTCACGAGCGGCAGCTGCCGCCCGGGCGCACGCCCTCCCGCGGCCGTCGACCGACCACGCGTGCTCACGACGCGTGCGGTCTGGGGAGGGAGGTCGAGCGCCTCGACGAACCGAGGCGCCCTACGTGCCAGTTGGAGACGGGGCCCCATGCCCCACACCCTCGAGCGCTCGGCTCATCGGGTGCTCTCGCTGGGGAAGTAGCGGGGCCCTACGAGGTGTTTTTCGAATCGACGAATTTTCTTCGAAACGGCCCGGAGCTCAAGGCCGAGCCGCCGACAGCCGCTCGAGCTCGGCCTGCACGGTCGCGGCTCGATTGGCGCGACCGGTGGCTTCGAGAGCAGCCACCATGCCCTCGAGCGCGGTGATCACCATCGCGTCGTTGGCCGGCGTGGGCTCAGTGGACCGCAGGATCTCCCGCGCGCGCTGGTATTGCGCGATCGCGTCTTCGTGGCGCCCATCGGCCCGCAGGACCCCGGCGAGGCTCAGCCGCGTCCGGGCGACCCGCGGGTGCTCGGGCCCATGCACCGACTCCCACGCCTCGATGGCCGCCACGAGCTCGCGCGCGGCGTCGCCGTAGCGCCCCTGCTTGGCCAGCGAGATCGCGAGCGACGTGCCGGCGTGGGCGACCAGCTCGCGGTGCGGGACGGGGCTCGCCGCGAGGATCTCCAGCGCCGCTCGATACTCCTGCTGGGCCTTCTCGGGCTCACCCTGCTCGTCGAGCGCCACCCCGAGGTTGATGCGCTGGTGGGCCGTGGCCGGGTGCTGCGGGCCCTGCCAGCGCATGCGGATCTCGAGCGCCCGCTGGTACTGGCGCAGCGCCGCCTCGTGCTCGCCCTGGTTGCGCAGCGCCACGCCGAGGCCATCGAGCGGCTCGGCCAGTGCGATGTGGTCCTCGCCCACGCTGCGCTGGAGCAGCTCCAGCGCGCGCTCGAGCTGCTCCGCTGCCTGGCCATGCTCGCCGCGGGCGCTCGAGAGCTGCCCCATGGTGGTGAGCACCCGCGCCTGCAGCTGCCCACCCACCCGCGCACGCCCGACGAGGGCCTCGGCCGTCGAACCCAGCCAGGCACCCACGTCGGGCTTGGCCTGGTCCACCCCCACGAGGTAGACGAGCTCGCTCAGCGTCTCCACGGCCACCACGTCCGCGCCGTGCTCGATCGCCCCGGTGAAGGCAAGCTGCAGCGTTCGCGCCGCGGGCTCGTGCCGACCGAGCTTGGCCTGCAGGATGCCCTCGACGAGCCGTGCCTCGGCCAGCAGCACCGGGGCCTGCATCGCCTCGGCCTGCCCGGCCACCGGCTCGATCACCGCGAGCCCCTCGGTGAGCTTGCCGGCGGTCGTCAACGCGCGCGCCTCCAGCAATCGCTCGCGCAGCGGCTCGCTGCCCTGCGCCGCTTTGGTCCCCGCGGCCACGCGCCGCAGCGCGTCCAGCTCGGCGCAGGGCTCCGGGGCGGGCAGCTCCGCCACCATCGTCACCGCGTGCTCCACCACGCCGGCGTCGGCCCGGGCCAGGATCGACAGGGTCTGCCGCAGCGCGCCGACGTGCTCGTCGAGGCAAGCGCTGCGCAGCCGGAGATCTTCGCCGGTCTGCTCGTGGCGGATCATCGTCGCCTCGCAGGCGTCGACATGGGCGGCGTCGAGCACCGCGGCGTAGCCATCGAGCTGCCCCTGCACACTCACCCAGGTCTGCTGCGCGAAGGCCAGCTCGGTGGCGAGGATCGCCTCGCGCACGCGCTCGCGCTGATCGTCGTCCCAGGCCTGCCGGAGCGCCTGGGCGGCCTCGTAGCAGGGATCGGGGGGCACCTGGGGGATCGCCGCGTCGTCACCCGCGAGCGCCCACAGGCCCGGCACCGCCACGCCGACCACCACGAGGCCCGCGCCCACGAGACCCACTCGGCGACGCTGATACCGCTCGAGCGTGTCGAGCAGCGCATCCATCGTGGGCCAGCGCGCCACGGGATCGTTCGCGAGGCCGCGATCGATCACCCGCATGAGCCACCGTGGCACGCTGCGACGGCTCGCGCTCGCGCCCGCGCCCGCACCCGGGTGCGGAGCGGAGCTCGCCGGGCTGCCCCGTCGCCGCAGCCACGGGCGCTCGCCCAGGAGCGCCTCGTAGAGCGACACGCAGAACGCGTACTGATCGGCCCGCGCGTCGATCTCCTGCCCACCGAGCTGCTCGGGAGCCATGTACGGGATCGTGCCGAGGACCGAGCCCGTCGCGGTGAGCTTCTCGTCCAGCACGCTCGCGGGGCCGGGTGATGCGGTCGGCGCGAGCTCCTCGCCGCGCTCGGGCTCGGGCTCGGTGTGGCGGGCCAGCCCGAAGTCGAGCACGCGCACCCGACCCGCCTCGTCGATGATGCAGTTGCTGGGCTTGAAGTCGCGGTGGATCATGCCCGCGGCGTGGGCCGCCGCGAGACCGCGACCGGCCTGCACGTACGCGTCCAGACACTGGCGCCACGGGCGAGGCGAGCGTTGCCACTGCGCCAGCGTCTGCCCCGCGACCAGCTCCATCGCGATGAACAGCCGGCCGCCGACCTCGCCGACGTCGTAGACCTGCACCACGTTGGGGTGCGAGAGGCGGGCGAGCGCCTGGGCCTCGCGGAGCATGCGTCGGTCGTGCTGCGCGTGCATCCGGGCGTGCAGCAGCTTGACCGCCACCTGCCGGTCGAGGGTCTCGTCGTACGCGCGCAGCACCGAGCCCATGCCCCCGCTGCCCAGCATGCCGAGCACGATGAAGCGTCCGACGCGGGCGGGAAGACCGGGATCGGCACCCGAGGGCGCCTCGACAGCAGCGTCGTCCCTCTCGGTAGATTCGCCCGTCGATGGGCCGTGGGAGCGGCGCGGCTCCGCGCCGCCGTCGCGAGAGCTGGTCATGACGCCCGCCGATCACGGTAGCACCGCTCGCTGGCAGGGGGTCGCGCGGGCGAAACCGCCAAAGCCGCACCAGGACGTCGCGGAGGCCGGCCGGTGGGGTGGCCGTGGGGTGGCCAGAGTCGTCATGCGAGCAAAGGCGCCCGCGGGACAGATGGCGCGGAGAACCTCGGAGGAGCCGGGGCGGCCCATGGTCACGGATCTTGCTAGTAACGACGACCGGGGCTCGGTGGGGGGCCAGGAGGGCGGCGCATGGTCGAGGCGATGGGGGAGCTGCAGGACCGGGCAGAGGGCGAGCGGAGCGTCCTCGGCGAGGCGGACACTGGGCGGGCGGAGGAGTGGTCGACCGATGGGCTGATGCTGCCCAAGCCCCAGCTCGAAGGGTGGATCGACGAGCTGCAAGCGGCGCGGGTGTACGACGCGCTCTTCAAGCGCACCTCCGCGCCGCGCCAGCTCGGGCGCTACGTGGTGCTCGACTCGCTGGGACAGGGCGGCACGGGCGTGGTGCTGCGAGCCTACGACCGCGAGCTCGATCGCACGGTGGCGCTCAAGGTGCTGCATCGCGGGCTCGATGAGCGCTGCACGCAGCGGCTGCGGCGGGAGGCCCAGGCGATGGCCAAGCTGTCGCACCCCAACGTGGTGCAGGTGTACGAGGTCGGAGAGGTCGAGGACCAGACGTTCGTGGCCATGGAGCTCTGCAAGGGCAAGACGCTGCACGAGTGGATGCAGCAGCGGCCGCGTCCGTCCTGGCAGGCGTGCGTGGAGCTGTTCGTGCAGCTCGGCGCCGGGCTCGCGGCGGCGCACGAGCGAGGGCTGGTGCACCGGGACTTCAAGCCGGGCAACGCGATCGTCGACGCGAAGGGGCGAGCCCGGGTGCTGGACTTCGGTCTGGCGCGGCGAGACCTCGAGGTCGGCGACGATCCGAGCACGGGGCTCGAGAAGGTACGCACGGAATTCCGCGCGGCGAGGCCGCTGGAGGCCTCGCTGACCGCCTCGGGCGTGGTGATGGGGACGCCGGCGTACATGGCTCCCGAGCAGGTGGCCGGGCTCGAGGCAGACGCACGCAGCGATCAGTTCAGCTTCTGCGTGTCGCTCTTCGAAGCGGTGTATGGCGAGCGCCCGTACGCGGGCGGCTCGCTGCTGGCGATCAGCGCCTCGATGCGCGCCCGTGCGGTGCGGCTCGCTCCCAAGGGCCGCGAGGTGCCGATGGCGCTGCGCAGGGCGCTGCTGCGAGGGCTCTCGCTCAGGCCGGACGAGCGGTGGCCGTCGATGGAGGTGTTGCTCGAGGAGCTACGGCGCCTGATCGCACCGCGGCGCCGGCGATGGATGGCGCTCGCGGTGAGCGTGGGGCTGGTGGCGGTGGGCGGCGGCATGGGAGCCATGCAGAGCGTGGCGCAGGCGACGACGAGCCTCTCGCAGCCCGAGCGCTGCCGAGACCTCGAGGCCTCGCAGGCCGAGGTGCCTCCGCCGGAGGACCGGGCGGCGGCGGAGCGAGCGGCAGCGCTGGGTGACGAGCTCGCCGAGACCCGCTTCGAGCTCGCCCGCGCGCTGTGGACCGCGCCTGCGGCCGAGGGGCGCGACCGCCCGCGCGCCCGCATGCTCGCGGAGCAGGCGCGCGACGCCTACGCCGCGGCCGGCGAGGCCAGGGAGGCCGAGCGCGCCGAGGTCGAGGGCTGGCTTCGCCGCGCCGGCGCGGGAGCGGAGTAAGGTCGTGGCCGTGAGGGACGCGGCATCGGTTCCGGCAGCGCGGGAGCCGTCCCGAGGAGACCCGTGAGCGTAGAGCAGAGCGGTGACGACGACGTCGCGTACGCGCGCCCCGAGCCCGACACCCTCGAGCGCAAGGTGTTCGAGGCGCGGCTGGAGGCCCGCCTGCTCGGTGGCGAGCCCGAGCTGCCCCGCATCGATCGCTTCGTGCTCGAGCGCGTGCTGGGTGCGGGCGGCATGGGCACCGTGTGGCTGGCCCACGACGAGGCGCTCGATCGCCGCGTCGCGCTCAAGCTCGTGCGCAGCAGCAGTGCCATGGCCGGCGAGCGCATGCGCCTGCGCGAGGCCCGGGGGCTCGCCCGCATCGTGCATCCCAACGTGATCGCGATCCACGACGTGGGCGAGCACGAGGACCGCGTGTGGCTGGCCATGGAATTCGTGCCCGGCCGCACGCTGCGAGCGTGCGCCGGCGAGCTTCGGCGCGAACGGGTGCTGGCCCACTGGCTCGCGGCGGGCCGCGGGCTCGCGGCCATGCACGCCGCCGGACTGGTGCATCGCGACGTCAAGCCCGACAACGTGCTGCTCGGCGACGACGGCCGCGTGCGGGTGATCGATCTCGGGCTGGTGCGCACCGCCGTCCGTAGCCACGGTGCGCACGTACCCGGGGTCGATCCACGCGCGAGCGAGGTCGTGATGACGGCGGGCTTCGTCGGCACGCGCGCCTATGCGGCGCCCGAGCAGCAGCGCGGTGAGCCCGTCGACGCGCGAGCCGATCAATATTCCTTCTGCGTCTCGGTGCTGGAATCACTGCGCGCGGCCAGGCCCACGCCGGGCCGCGAGCACGAGCCGCTGCCTGCGGCGCTGCTCGGAGCGCTTGCGCGCGGCCGTGACGAGGATCCGGCGCGACGCTTCGCGAGCATGACGGAGCTGCTCGACGCGCTCGAGCACCACCCCCCGCGGGCGAGCTCCCTACGACGCTCACGCGTGATCGGCCTCGCCATCGTCGGCCTGCTCGGGGCCACGGTTCCGCTCGTGTGGCCGCGGACCACCGACCGCGGGCCCGATCCGGCCTGGTCCGAGTGCATGGCGCGGGCTGCACCCGCATGCGAGGGCCAAGCCACCGAGGTGATCGAGTTGGTGCTCCGCTGCGCCGACCGGAGCTGCGCCACCATCGACGTCGAGCCCAGCGCCGCGTTGCTCGCGGGTGAGCGGCTGCCGTTCGACATCGACATCGACAATCGCACGCCGCAGCCCGTGGAGCTGCGCTGGCACACCGCGAACGACGAGGCTCGCTCAGACCACGGAGAGCTCGAGCCCGGCCGCCACCCACTACCCCCGCACTGGCAGGAATCCGACGTCCCGGTCTGCATCGACGTCGTCGACGCGCACGGCCGCGTGCAGTCGATCGCGATCCAGCGCGCGACGGCTTGCGAGTGAGCGGCCCAGCTCCGCCTCCGCATCGCAACGCCTCGTCGCGAGCGGTGCGGATCTCCACGAGGATCGACTCACGGGCTCACCTCCCCGGTCTCACTCGGCGCACGGCCTCGAACCTTCGGCTTCGCGCCGGCCTGGGTCTTGGGCCTCGCCTTGGGCTTCGTGGTCGCGGGCTCGCTCGCGGCGGGCTCGCTCGGGGCGGGCTCCTCGCTCGGCTGGGGCTCCTCGCTCGACCTCTCGCGCCTGGGCGCTCGCCGGAGCTTGGCCGTCTCGGCCACGACCTCTTCCACGCTGATGCCCCGCTGCTGGGCCAGGATCTCGAGCTCTTCGGGCGAGAGATCCGCGGGCAAGCCCTCGATCCCCTCCTCGCCGATCACCTTGCCCTCGCCGGCCTCGTCGACGCTCACGCCCTTCCAGTGGACGACCTCGTCGTTCTCCAGCTCGACGATCAGATCGACGCCCTGGCGCTGCCGCGGCTCGGGACAGTCGTAGCGCACGGTCCGGCCGTTCTCCCCCTCGATCGAGCCCTCCCGGATGTCGGGAGCCGCGCCCGCGGGCACGTGAGCGCGAATGGCCGCCTTGACCATCCTCGGGCCCTCGCCCTCGACCGCGACGATGCAGTGGGTGACCGCCGCGGGCACCGCAACGGGCTCGACTAGCTTGGGCTCGGGCCTGGGCTCGGGCTCGGGCGCGGGCTCGGGCCTGGGCCGTGGCTCGGGCGCGGGAGCAGCCTCGCCCGCGGGCACGGAGGCCTGCGAAGGAACGGGCACCGGTGGCTCCGAGCCACACGCGAGCATCAGGGTCGCCAAGAGCACAGCACGTCGCATGATGACATCTCCATTGCAGTCGCTGCCCAGCCTCGATGACGGGGGCCGTGGCTCATTCCACGGCCCCCGTGCCTCGCCCGTACGCCTCGCTCACGCGATGGTGAGCTTGAGCGTGGCGGGCTTCCCCGACGCAGACGTGAACACCTGGTAGCCCGAGGTCGCGTTGCCGCCCGTGGGCGGGCGATCGCAATTGAGCCGCAGGCACAGGAAGTCACCACCGGCGTAGGCACGATCCTGGCCGTACACGGCCGCCAGGAACGCGTTCACCGAATTCTTGAGCACCTCGGCGCCCGCCGCATCCGCGGAGACGGTGCCGGGCTTGGACGCCGGGGTGAAGAACCCGGGCTGTACGAGGTTGGTGCCGTCGGGCCCGCCTGCACCGCGAGCGATGCCGTTCGCGCTGCCGAGGTAGTAGGGCGCCGCCTTGCCGAGGTCGCGATTGTGCCCCGTGATCCACAGATCGGCGTTGTGCGTGATGGCCCCGTCGGTGTGGTTGAGGCTCTCGAGCTGGATCGAAAAGTCGACCGAAGACACGAAGGTCCCCTTGATCAGCGCGGGAAACTCGAACGCGAGCACGTACTGGATGATGGGATCCCCCGCCACGGCCGCGTCGCCGATGCGAATCGTCCCCGAGGGGTGAAGGCAGGCCGACCCGACGGTCGGTGGAGTGGTGGTGTTGCCGCGAGGGCGGCTGACGCCGAGGTCGGTGTATGCAGCTTGAGTCGTGATGATGCGTCCCATGAAGCTCCTCCGGGTTTGGAGAGGTTGCTTCGATGGAGTGACGGCCTCCGGATCGGCGATCGACGAAAGTCGAGAAAAGCGACCGGCGGCTACTTGAGCTGCTCGCGGACCTGCCGCGCCCAGTCGTCGAGCTGCTCGTCGCTCGTGGGCGGACGCTCACGCGTGCGCTCCATCGCGTCGAGCTCCCCTCGCAGCTCGAGCTTGGCCTTGCCGATGCGGCTGCGCACCGTGCCTACCGGGATCCCGAGCACCTCGGCCAGCTCGGGGGCGGTGAGCGCCTCCCAGTAGTAGAGCTCGAGCAGCACCTGCGAATCGATGCAGATCCGACGCAGCGCCGCGAGCAAGCGCTGCTGTTCCTCCGACGCCGCGAGCATCGAGCTCTGCCCTCCGCCCGAGACCGCGACCGACACCGAGCCGAAGTCGAGGCGCTCGTCGCGCTGGTTCTCGCGGTAGAATTCGCGCAGCACGTTGTTGGCGACCGCGAACAACCACGTGCGAAAATTCGAATCCCCGCGGAAGCGCTCGACCCCCGCCACACAGGCGGCAAAGGTGCGCTGGGCCAGCTCCTCGACCAGCTCGGGCTTGCCGAGCTTGTTGCCGAAGAAGCGCTGCAACAGCCGCGCATGGCTGCGGATCAGCTCGCTGCCCGCCTTGCGATCGCCATCGCGCCAGGCCAGCAAGAGGTCGCGCTCACGACTGCGCTCGCTCATGCTGCGCACACTACCACAGGCGTCGTCGTGGTGTCTCGCCGCCGCACCGGACGAACGCGCGCAGCGTCTGCGCTGGCGCATGTCCTCGATCGACGAGCATCGAACGAATCGACCAAGCGGCTACCTGACGGTGATCTTCATGAACGGCGGCCGGCTGGTCATCTCCACGTCGTAGGCCTTGCCCGCCTCGAGCTCGAGCGACACGCCGGCCTTCGTCCACTCTCCGTCGGCCTTGGTGCGAAACGACACCTCGTACATCCCTGGCGCGAGCGCCTTGGTCTTCTTGGCCTCGAGCACGAACCGCAGCGGCCGCTTGCCCGCGAGCTCGAGCTCGATCCAAGGGGCATGGCTCGGCCGGAACACCACCGAGCTCCGGGTCACGCGCGGGACCTTGGCCGTCTCGGCGACGACCTCCTCCACGGAGATGCCGCGCTGCTGGGCGAGGATCTCGAGCTCCTCTGGCGCGAGATCCGACGGCAGGCCCGGTACTCCCGCTTTGCCGGAGACCTCGGCCTCGCCGCTGCTGTCGACGTCGATGCCCTTCCAGTGGACGACCTGGTCGTTCTCGAGCTTGGCGATGAGATCGACGTTCTTGCGCTGGCGGGGCTCGGGGCACTCGTAGCGGACCGAGCGCCCGTTCTCGCCCTCGATCGAGCCCTCCCGGATGTCGGGAGCCTGCCCCGTGGGCACGTGGGCGCGAACGGCCGCCTTGACCAGCCTCGGGCCCTCACCCTCGACCACGATCGTGCAGCTCTCGAGCGGTGTCGGTGGCTCGGACGGCTCGACCTTCACCGGCCTTGGGCTCGGCCTTGGGCTCGGCCTCGGGCGCGGGCGCGGGCGCGGGCGCGGGCGCGGGCGCGGGTGCCTCTCGAGGTGCGGGCGGCGGTGGCTCCGAGCCGCACGCGAGCATCAGGGTCGCCAGGAACATCATCGCTCGTCGCATGCCAACCATCCTTCCATCCTTCCTTGACTATGCATCGACCAGCATCGACGGCAATGCAAGAACGCATCGAGACGAACGTGAGCGACCACGAGCCGCGCCCAGCCGATTCCTCCAACTTTCGTCGATCGCCTCGAAGGTTGCGTTCACCACACCGAAGCACCCCCAAACCCGGGAGCAGCGCTAGGAGGAAGTCATGCCACTCTGGTCGATCCTCGCTCTCACGCTGGCAGCGGCCGAGCCCGAGCTGTCGCCCGAGTACCTCGAGGCGTTCCAGCTAGCAGAAGCGGAGAACAGCTGGGTCTACGACAACTATCGCACCGACACCGAGGAAGCGCTCGAGCGGCTTGCGGCCGCGCTCTCGCGCATCGAGGTGTTCGAGGACGAGCTGTCGAGGGACGAGTATGGCCGCCGGCTCGTGATCAACCTGCGCAAGTCGCTTGCACGAACCCTGCTCGCACGCGGCAAGAAGGGCGATGCGGTGGAGGCCCAGCGGATCGTCGCGGACCTGGTCGTCGTATCGGCGATGGAGTCGACGGACCTCTTCTTCGGCGAGCAGCTCGAGGCCATGTTCACCGCCCAGCAGGCCGCCATGGCGGCCAAGGGCAAGGGCACGGTCGAGGTCGTGTGCCACCAGGCATGCGTCGCGCTCGTCGATCGGCGACCGCTCGACGGGACCGAGCAGCAGCTCTATCTCGGGTCCTATGTGGTCGAGGTTCGGGCCGCCTCGGGCACCGAGCCCTCGCCGGTGCGAGAGAAGCTCGAGCTGACCGCGAAGGACCAGCGCCGGATCGTGGTCTTCGGGAACCCGCCGGAGTCGGAGCCTGCGCCGGAACCCACGCTCGAGCCCAAGCCACGGCCAGAGGCCGCTCCCGTGCCCGTGGTCATGCCCGCGTCCATGCCCGCGCCAGTGCTCGAAGCGCCCAAGCGACTCCTGCCCCGCTGGCTCGAGCTCAGCAGTCTCGTGGCCGGGGTGGGTCTCGCGGCGGCTGGGGGCGGAATGCTGAGCGTCGACGGCAAGTGCCAAACGCTCACCGCCGACACCGAAACCTGCCCCCAGCTCTGGGAGAGCACCCCCGCAAGCGCAGCCATGCTGGCGATCGGGGGCGGCATGGCGGTCGCCTCGGCCATCTTGCTCGGCATCGACGAGCGCCGTGCCCGACGCGCGAAGGAGCGCCGCGTAGTCCTGTTGCCCGCCGCGGTGATGGTTCGGTTCTGAAGGGTGTACTGTCATGACCAGCTCTCCATCGATCTTCGAGCTCGTGATCCAGTCCACGACCGCCGACGACGAGTACCGCGTCGTCGCGGAGTGGAGCCGCACCGGCGAACCATCGATCCGCCGTGAGCTCGCCCTGCGGCTGCCCGTGCACGAGCTCACCGGCGCCGCGAGCCCCCTCGAGTACGGCACCACGCTCGGCAAGCACGTCTTCACCGGGAGCGTGCGCGATCTGCTCGCCCACGCGCGTGCCGAGGCCTCGGAGCTGCGGGTGCTGCTGGCGGTGGAGGCCAAGGCGCTGCAACCCCTGCGCTGGGAGCGGCTGGCGTGCCCGCTCGACGACGACCAGTGGAGCTTGCTCGGCCAGAACCAGCGCACCCCGTTCTCGCTCTACCTCCCCAGCGCCTGCGACCGGCGGTTCGTTCCGTTCGGGCGTCGCGACCTCCGGGCGCTCGTGGTGGTGGCCAGCCCCGAGCCCGACAACCGCTACCGCGTCGAGCCCTTCGACGAGGCCCAGGCCCTCGACACCGCCCTCGCCGGGCTCGGCGAGATTCCATCGCTGGTGCTCGGCAAGGATCCGCGCGCCGCAGGGCCACCCACCGTCGACGAGATCTGCCGGCGGCTCACGGAGGAGCGCTTCACCATCCTCCACCTCGTGTGCCACGGCGCCTTCTCGCCGCGGACCGGCGAGACCGCGATCTTCCTGCAGGGCGAGGACGGCATGACCGCGGCGGTCACGGCCACCGAGCTCATCGCGCGCCTGCGAGAGCTGGCTGCCGCCCATGGCCTGCCCCACCTCGCGTTCCTCGGCGTGTGCGAGAGCGCTGCACCGGCCGCCGAGGCCGCCCTCGGGGGCCTGGGGCAGCGCCTGGTCCGCGAGCTGGGAATGCCCGCGGTCGTGGCGATGACCGAGCGCGTCAGCCAGGCCACCGCCTTCGGGCTGGCCCGGGCGCTCTACACCCGCGTGCGCAACCACGGCATGGTCGACCGCGCGCTGGCCGAGGCGTGCGTCGAGGTTCGGCGGCGCGACGACGTGGTCGTGCCCGCGCTGTTCAGCCGACTCGCAGGCCGGCCGCTGTGGAGCGACGAGCTCGACCGCCCGCTCGGCAAGGCCGAGCTCGCCGCTGCCGCCCAGGAGCTCGAGCAGCTGTTTCGCACGCGCGCCCCCGCGGCGCTCGAGCGCGCGCGTGCGCTGGCGCGGGCGATCGCGGTCGATCCGGCCGCGCTCGCGGGCCGGGCCCGGCTCGAGCACCAGGCGAGGCTCTCGGAGCTCGAGCAGCTGTGCGAGGACGTGCTCGAGCTGTCGTTCTCCGCCCTCGGGCACGGCCGCGAGCCTCCGCCCTACGACGTGCGCTGTCCGTTCCCCGGACTCGAGGCGTTCACCGCGGAGCAGCGCGAGTTCTTTCGCGGCCGCGATGCGCTCTGCGAGGCCCTGGTCGCGCAGCTCCGACGCGACTCGTTCCTCGCGGTGCTCGGGAGCTCCGGCTGCGGCAAGTCTTCGCTGGTCATGGCGGGGGTCGTGCCCCGGCTCGTCGACGCGTGCCCGAGCCTGGCCCAAGCCCGGCTCCGACCCGGCGAGGCGCCGCTCCGCGAGCTCGAGCGGGCGCTCGAGGAGCTCGGGAGCGCGGAGCAGTACGTCCTCTACGTCGACCAATTCGAGGAAGTCTTCACGCTGTGTCGCGACGCGGACCAGCGCAAGGCGTTCTTCGATCGATTGCTCGCCGTGGTGAGCCCTGCGCACCGCGTGATCATCTCGATGCGCTCGGACTTCATCGGCGAGTGCGCCGAGCACCGCGGGCTCCGCGAGCGCGTCGAGGGTCTGCGGCTCATCCCTCCGATGTCCGCCGACGAGCTGCGCAACGCCGTCGACGAGCAGGGCACCGCCGCGGGGCTCCGCTACGAGACCGGGCTCTGCGAGCTCATCCTCGAGGATCTCGAGCACGAGCCGGGCGCGATGCCGCTCCTCCAGCACGTGCTCCGCCAGCTCTACGAGCGACGCCACGGGCGCTGGCTGCGGGTCGAGACCTACAAGGCGCTGGGGCGAGTCCACGAGGCGATCACCAGGACCGCCGAGAAGCTCTGGGAGGGGCTCGACGAGGACGATCGCCGGCGCCTGACCGCGGTGATGCTCGCGCTGACCGAGGTCCGCGCGTCCGAGGGCGGGGAGGTTCGGTGCCTGCGGCGTCGGGTCCCGCTCGAGCTGCTGTACGCCACGCGGGGCGGGACCCGCTCGTCCGCGGCGAGCCAGGCGACGACGCTGGAGCGCTCGGCGATCCAGCAGCTCGTCGAGCTGCTCGCCGCCGAGCGGCTGGTGGTCAAGCGCCACGACGAGCACCTCGGCGACGTGGTCGAGGTCGCCCACGAGGCGCTCCTGCGGCGCTGGAATCGCCTGCAGGCATGGGTGGCCGACGCGCGGGAGATGATCCACCTGCGCCAGGACCTCGAGGCCGCGGCGCTCGAGTGGCGCAACCACGAGTGCTCCCCCACGTATCTCGTGCACGTCCACGAGCGCGGCGAGCTCGTCCGCTCGTTCCTGCGCGACGGCACGCTCGGGCTCGATCCGCGACTCGAGGAGTACTTCCTCGCCTGCGAGGAGGAAGAGCGCCGCCAGCTCGCCGACAAGGAGCGCCAGCAGCAAGAGCGGCTCGAGGCCGCCGAGACGCTGGCTCGCGAGCAGACCCGACGCGTACGGCTCTTGCGACGGGCCACGGTCGCCGTGGGAGCGGCCGGGCTCCTGGCCATGGGAGCGGCCGTCTACGCCACTGCGCTCTATCGCCAGGCCGAGCGCGCCGAGGCGGCCGAGCGCAGCTCGGCCGCGGACGCCCGGGCCGCCGAGGTCGATGCCCGGGCCGCCGAGGCGGCCGCTCGAGCCTCGGAGGAAGAAGCCAAGAAGCAAGAGGCCACGGCCATGGACGCGCTCGCGCGTCAGGAGGGCGTCTCCGTCGAGCTGATGGCCGACGAGCCCGGAGACCGCGCCACGGCGCTCGTCGAGGCGATCCACGCGGCCGAGGAGCACCCGCGGCAGGTCGAGGCGCTGCGCCTCGAGGTCCGCCGGGCGCTCTATGCCACCACCCGCGGGCTCCACCCGTCGGTGCAGCTGCGGCGGCACGACCAGAGCATCACCGACCTCGCCTTCTCTCCCGACGCAGAGCGGCTGGTCACCGCCAGCCGCGACGACACGGCCACGATCTGGGAGGTGGGCACTGGCACGCCGTTGCGGACCCTCGGCGGGCGCTCGAGCGATCCCAACGACAGCCAGGGCGATCTCGCGTTCGTCGCCTTCGGTGCCGGCGGCGAGGAGGTCGTCACGCGGAGCCCAGGCGCGGGAGGGCTCTCCTGGGGCGAAGCTGCGCGGCCCATGGCGTTGCTCGCGGCCGACGAGCGCCTCGACGTCATCGGCGTCTCCTCCGACGGCCAGCGGCTGGCAACGGCCGTCGAGGGCGTCGTCGAGCTGTGGAACCAACGAGACGGCCAGTGGAACGATCGGACTCAGGTGCTCGAGCCGGGCGAGGGAGCGATCACCCGGCTGCTGTTCTCCCCCGATGGCACGCGCTTGCTCGTGGTCTTCGCGGAGGAGTCCCGACTCGTGAGCCTGGCCGGACCCCGCGAGGTGATCGAGCTCGGGGAGCATCGCGACAAGATCGTGGCCTCGGCGTTCTCGGCCGATGGCACCCACGTCGCGACCGGCGACCGCAGCGGAGTGGTCAAGCTGTGGAGCACCTCCCAGGCCGAGGAGCCGATGGTGTTCGAGGCGACCGGCGAGCTGCGGGCGATCGCCATCGACCCGCACGCCGAGCAGATCGCCGCCGCCCTGGATCAGGTGATCGAGATCTGGTCCGCGACGAGCGGCGAGAAGCGTTCGACCCTGCGAGGGCACCTCTCGATCGTCAGCGACCTCGAATTCTCGCCCGACGGCGCGGTCCTGGCCACCGTGGCCTGGGACAAGACGCTGCGGCTCTGGGACGCCCGAACCTGGGCCGAGCAGGCGATCCTCGAGGGTCACGCCGATCAGATCCGCCACGTGGCGTTCTCCCCCGATGGCCGGTGGATCGCGACCGGAGCCATCGATGGAGAGGCTCGCCTGTGGAGCGCCCGCTCCACGACCCAGCAAACGCGCTTGCCAGGCAGCGATGACGCGTTCCAGCCCATCGTGCTGGCCCCCGACGGAACCTGGGTGGCCATGGCCAGGCGTGGCAAGGACACCATCGCGATCACGAGCCTCTCCACCGGCGAGTCCTTCGAGATCGAAGGCACCGGCGTGACCGCCATGGCGATCTCGCCGGACTCCCAGCGGCTGGTCGCGGCAGGCTCCGATGGCATACCCGTGGTGTGGCGCTACGCGACCGAGGGCGTCGAATTCGTGGCAGAGCTGCCCCCGCAGGACGGCGGAGTCCGGGCGCTCGCGTTCGCTCCCGACGATCGACGACTGGCCACGGCCAACGGCACGGGCACCGTGCAGCTGTGGAACGCGGCCACGCTCGCGCCCACGGTGGCGTTCTCGGCCAACGCACAGGGGATCTCGGCCCTCGAGCTCTCCCACGACGGCGAGCGCCTGATGACCCTCGGAGGCCACGGCGGAAGGCTGGTAGAGCTGTGGGATCTCGGCCGGCTCGGGCAGCCCCTCGCCTCGCATCGCATGGACGGCATCGTCTTCGCCGCGGCGTATTCGCCGGCCGGCGATCGGATCGTGCTCGGGGACCACATGGGACGCGTGTCCCTGTGGTCACCGGCAACGGACGAGCTGACCCGCTTGCCGGGGCACCTCGCCAACGTCAACGCCGTCGCGATCTCGCCCGATGGCGAGCGCATGGTCACCGCGGGTCTCGACGCGACCATCAAGCTCTGGGACCTGCGAACCGGCAACGAGCTCGCCTCACTGGGCCGGCACGCGCGAGACGTTCGTGCGCTCCGCTTCGTGGACGATGGCCAGGCCGTGCTCAGCGCCAGCATCGACGGCGTCGTCCAGCGGTGGGTGGTCGATCTCCAAGAGCGCGTGCGCCTGGCCTGCCAGGCCGTGCGTGACATCGAGATCGATGATCGAGCCGCCAGCGTCTGCGAGGCCGTGCTCTCCCGCCCGTGACACCAGCTCCGGACCCGCACGATTCCTTCATCATTCGTCGATCGCCCCGGCCACGACCCTCACTACAACCACAACGAAGCTCCGAGAGAGGTCTATCAATGAGCTACGAAGAAAAACGCGTCAAGGCCAAGGTCTACGGCTCGCTACCGGGCACCTCGTCGCTGCTCGTCGCAGTGCCCGGGGTCAAGGGCAAGGTCCGCCGCCTGCACGCGCTCGCGGCCGCGGCCTTCACCACGATGGCCGCGGCGGTCGAGCGCGACCTGGGGGTGAAGCTCGAGCTCGCGTCGGGCTGGCGCAAGCACAAGTGGGCGAGCCGCGAGCAATACGAGCAGCACGTGATCGCCAAGTTCGGCTCGGTCGAGGAGGGGCGCAAGTGGCTGGCCTACAACTCCCCCCACGAGACCGGGCTCGCGATGGACATCGGGACCGGGGGCCTGTGGCCGAGCAAGTCCACGCGCAACGAGCAGAAGAAGACCCCGCTCCACGCGTGGCTGGTCGAGCACGCCCACGAGCACGGCTGGCACCCGTACAAGCTCGAGCCGTGGCACTGGGAGCATCCGGTGAGCCTGCCGGCCCACCGGAGCGGGGTGATCGGGGACGACGACCCCGGCCCGCCGGAGGAGGACGTCTCGTTCGGAATCGGCGACGAGGAGCTCGACGTGCTCGAGGACGACGAGGCCTGGGACGAGGAGGAGTGAGGGCGCCGAGGGCTCCGAGCGATGGCCGTTGCCATGGAAGGCGCGTGGTGGGCCCGTACACGCTGATCCCTTGCGGATCGGTGTGCACGGGCCCACCCGTTTTTCGACATTCGTCGATCGCCCTCTGGTCCCAGCAGGCCTACATCAAGGCTCCCAACACCGACGCCGGCGATCTCTTCGGCATCAGCGTGGCGCTGAGCGGCAACGGCAACATCCTCGCCCTCGGTGCCTCCGCGGAAGACAGCAACGCCACCGGCATCGACGGTAGTCAGGCCGATGACTCCGCCGGCGGGGCCGGAGCGGTCTATGTGCTCACCCGCGACGGCATGGGTACCTGGTCCCACCAGGCCTACGTCAAGGCTCCCAACACCGACGCCGGTGACTCCTTCACCGTCGTCGCGCTGAGCGGAGACGGCAACACGCTCGCCGTCGGCGCTACCCTCGAAGATAGCAACGCCACCGGCCTCGCTGTTGGCGACCAAGCCAACGACTCCGCCGCGAATGCCGGAGCCGTCTACCTCTAATAGGAAGCTCGACGCCGCCTGAAAGGACCTCCGCCGGACAGCCGAGGTCCTTCAGGCGCGCACGCGTCCGCCGCTACACCGCCCCCGCCTCCGCCGACAGGTCGACATACGCCGTCACGCACGGCCGCCCATCCGCGTGCCAAAATCCGATGCCTCCCTCCACGGGCAGCCGCACCACCGTCGAACACCGCGTCCCGTACCCGCGATCGTCCGCATGCACGCACGGCCCCTCGAGCGTGGCCACGGCGTGCTCGGAGAGCAGCGCCTGCCACTCGGCGATCCCGGGCTCGACCTCCCACCGCCGTTCCTCGAGCCGCCGTCGCAACAGCCCATCGCGCTCCGTCGGCGCGGCCCCGCGGCTGCGCTCGGTGATCACGTGCACCCCTGGCGGCAGCACCTCGTGGTGGTGCCGCACCCCATCGTTCCACACCAGGTGCGCCGCCTCGAGATCCGCGATCACCAGGTGGAACGGGCTGTGCATCGCCGCCGGCAGCCCCACGATCCGCTCGACCGCCCCGTCCACGCTCCCTGCCGCCAGCGCATCGAGCACCAGCTCCCCGCGCGAGCGCGGTCCGGGCGGGGGCACGCGCCCCGTGAATCGATTCGTGATCCCGACGAACAGCGTCCCCTCCAACGACTTCGCCCCGCGGACCCCCAGCCAGGTTCCTCTGGCCAGCAGATCGCGCGGGGCGAAGATTTCGGGCTCGTCGTCGCGCCGCCACCGGTGGGGTGGAGCCGCGGGACGAGCGAGCTGCTCGTCCCGGTTCGCGGCCACCACGAGCGGGGCGGAGCCCCACACCGAGACGGCGACGACGAGCGTGCACATGGCGTCAGGTCGTGGGCGGCAGGATGCTGCCGCCACCCGTGCTCCCCGAGCCCGTGCCCGTGCCCGTACCACCAGCGCCACCCACCGGCGGCTTGACCGCGGTGCTCGTGGTGATGAGCGGGCTCTTGATGCCGATGCCGCCCGTCCCGGGCGCGCCGGGCTTGTTCATCTGCGAGCGCATCGCATCGTAGCGGCGCTTGACGATGTCGCCCGCCACTTCCTTCGAGCCGAGCCCGAACGCCAGCGCGATGGCGAGGCAGAGCGCCCCGAACAAGAGGCCGAACGTCATCAGCACGAAGTCCTCGGCCACCTCGAGCTGGCCCACCGCCATGGTGAACGCGAACACCAGCACCGCGTAGCGCGCGAACTCGGCGATCCAGCGGCCGGTCTCCGAGTCACCCTGCCGCGACTGGATGAGGTCGCGGACGTAGCCGCCGATGATGAAGCCCACCAGCACGATCGCCAGCGCCACCGCCACGTTCTTGAGCACGTACGCGAGCAGCGAGTTGACGTACACCGACCAGGTGTCGAGCTGCAGGTTGTCGAGCGCCTGCGCCACCGCGAGCAGCACCACGCCCACCTGCACGGCGAACGCCACCATCTCGGAGAACTCGCCGAGGCGATCCTCGCGCTCCGAGACCCGGCCGAAGCCCATGCGCTCCATCAGGCGGTCGAACCCGAGGTTGCGCAGCGCGCTGGCCACGAGCTTGCGCAGCAGCCCGCCCACGAACACGCCCACCGCGATGATGAGCACCGACACCGCCAGCGCGGGCAGCACGTTCCAGAACCTCGCCACCATGTTGGTGAGCGGACCGGCCAGCGTCTCGAGCCCGAGCTCGTTGAGCGCGGCGATCGTGGCCTGCACGATCACGAACACCATCAGCGACATGCCCACCACGTCGGAGGGCGTGCTCTCGCCGGTGACCTTGCGCAGGCCCAAGCGCTCCATCAGCCGGTCGAACCCGAGCCCCTGGAGCACGTTGCGGACCAGCACCCGCAGGATCCGGCCGAGCGCCACGCCCACGAACACCAGCACCACCGCGACGCCGAGCGAGGGCAAGAGGCTCACCACGCGGTCGATCGCGTTGCGCAGCGGAGCCGCGAGCGGCTCGATCTCCAGCGCCTCGAGCGCGCCGGCGAGGCCGAACACGATGAGCAGCCAGAACACCACCGTGCCCGTGACCTGCGAGAAGCTCCGCGGGCTGCCGGGGACGTCGTCCTCCTTGCTCTCGGTCAGCTGCGCGAAGCGGGTGTCCACACCGAGGCCATCGAGCGCGCTCGTGATCACCAGCTTGAGGATCCGCCCGGCCACGTAGGCCACGAACAGGATCAACGCGGCCTTGGCCACGCGCGGCAGCGCCTGCACCACGGTGTCGACCAGCCGCTCGAGCGGCCCCGCCACCTGGGTGAACCCGGCGATCTGCAAGACGCCCACCAGCACCAGCAGCATCAAGAGGCCGTAGACGACCTTGGCGACGAACCGCTCGAGCGTGCCGCCCTCCTCGCCGGGCTTGGCGGTCCGGCTGTCCTTGAGCAGGAGGTTGATGCCCAGGCGCTGCGCGAGCTTGTTGTCGAGCTCGGTCTTGGAGAGCAGCGTGAACACGCCGTAGGAGATCGACTTGGCGACCACCCAGCCCACCACGAAGAACAGCAGCGCACCGCCGATCTTGAGCGCGGGCCCCGAGAGGTTGGCGCTGACCCAGGCCACGAAGTCGCCGCCCTCGCCCGCAGGCGGGGGGGCAACGACGACCGGGTTCGGGATCGCCGGCGCAGGTGCCAAGCCAGCGGCCATGGCCGGCTCGGCGATGGCCATGGCAGCCAGCACCAGCAGAGGAATCGTGACGGAAATCAGCGCCGCCGGACGGCGCAACAGACCCTTCATCTTGGGAGCCCTCCTGTATGGGAGTTGGAAGAGAGATCGAGCGAGAGCGCGAGTGCGCGGAGGCGTGTCGAATGGACGAGGGCGCCGCGCGTGGGGCGGCTTGTAGCACAAGCACTCGGACGCGCGTGCATGGAGTTTTGCCCCACCGGCTCGAACCGGCGCAGCCGCAGCAGTCGCGGTGATGACATTGTTCCGAGCGCGATGTGGAGGGGCCGGCATCGCAGGCGGACGCGAGCCCTTCGGGTCCGACCCACCGGCTCGAGACCGGCCCTCGGTCCCGCGGCTCACGGCGTGCTCGGCGTTCGACGCCGGCGGACCATCCCGCCCCATCTTCCCCGCGACGCCCGGCGGTCGGCCACCACGACCGCGAGGTCCAAAACGAGCCGCAGAGGACCCTGGCGCGCAGGATCCGCTATTCCCGCCCTCCTGCGTTGAACGCGGATTTGACGGCTCTGTGGCCCGTCCCTATCGTCGCTGCCACCCAAGCGCTCTACTCGGGCCTATAGCTCAGTCGGTTAGAGCGGCCGGCTCATAACCGGCTGGTCCCTGGTTCGAGCCCAGGTGGGCCCACCGTTCCTCAACCCGCGTCACGCATCACCTTCATGAACCCGCAGATCGCTGCGCTCCATCAGCTCCAGAAACAGGATCGACAGCTCGGACGGCTCGAGCGCAAGCTCGATCTCATCCCTCGCCGCATCAAGGAGCTCGACGAAGACCTCGACAAGCTGCGCGCCATGCTCGATGCCGAGCGGGAGAAGTGTGATCAAACCCGGCAGTTCCAGCGCTCGCAGCAGCTCCAGCTCGAAGACGAAGAAGAGCAGATCCGCAGCAGCAAGGCCAAGCTCAACCAGGTCAAGACGGCCCGCGAGCTCAGCGCAACCCAGCGCGAGATCGACACCACGCGCCGCCTGTCGACCGCGCGCGCCGAGGAGATCGAGAAGATCCAGGCCGGGGTGGCCGAGGCCGAGCAGCGCATCGCCGCCATGAACGACAGCCTGATCGCGCTGCAGGCCCAGGCCGAGGAGGAGAAGGGCCGCCTCGGCCAGACCCGCGAGGAGTTCGCCGGGCGGATCGAGAAGCTGCGGGCGCGCCGGACCAAGCTCACCGCCCGCATCGTGGCCGACACGCTGGCCTCCTACGAGCGAATCCGTCGCAAGGGCGGCGGCTTGGCGTTCGTGGCCGTTCGCGAGCGCCGCTGCACCGCCTGCAAGATGGTGGTACCGCACCAGATCTACGTGCACCTGCGCCAGGGCGACGACATCCTCGCCTGCGAGTCCTGCGGCCGCCTGCTCTACTGGGTGGGTCACTTCCCCGAGGAAAAGGACGCAGCCGTGGCCGCCGAGGCGGCCAAGAAGAAGGGCGAGGCTGCTCCCAAGCAAGCGCCCACCCGCGTCCGCGCCGCTCGCAAGGACGAGGACTAGCCGGCGGGCGCCAGCGGGGGCGCGATCCGACTCCACGCCGGGTACTGGTCCCAGGCACGGATCAGGCGAAAGCCCCAGTCACCCCAGCACTGCACGTCGCCCCCCTCGAGCAGCGCACAGGTGTGGGTCTGGCCCGCGCGAATCGACGTCGCGGCGGCGTTCAGCGGGACGACGACGGGGCGCCTGGAGCTCACGTAGGACCCTCCCGGCATCGCGCCAATCCGGCCGTCGTCGTCGAAACCAAAGCACGCGACCTCACCGCGCTCGGTTCGCTGGCAGACATGGCCGTAGCCGGCCGCGAGCTCGACGGTCCCCGGATGGAGCTCGTGGTCCACGCGAGTCTGGGGCTGGCCGGCCTCGAGGAACGGGATGAACACGGCGCCCGTCAGCAGGCCGAACGCGATCGCAGGACCCGTGAGTCCCTTGCGCTGGAACGAGAAGAACGAGCCGTCGTCGAGCAGGTAGTACGCGCCGCTGCGCGAGACGATCGTGGCGCCCGCGATCGCGAGCTCGGGCCCACGCCCTCGTGCTCGTACGAAGCGCCGGGACGAGGACCGCGCCGGCGGCTCGAGCAGCCACGGCGCGCGTTCGTTGCGATCGGCGGACTCGATGCCGTACACGTGAGCGCGGCCCGCGTGGTGCCAGGCCACGCCGGAGTCGTGGACGAGGACGTCGTCGGGCACGTGACCGACCGCGAGCGGCCTCAGGCTCGTCCACACGCCCCGGTGGGGCTCGTCCTTGGTACCGCTGCGCACCCAGCAACGCAGCTTGCCCCTGCGAGCATCGGTGGCGTCGACCATGAACGCGCACAGGGTGTGCTCCCCCGCGAAGATGCGATCCGCCCCGGCGGCCTCGGGGAGCTCTTCGCCGTGGCCCAGCGGCCCATGGCTCGGCCCGGCGCACACCACCCGCTCGTCGACGAGGCGGGCGCAATTGAAGTCGGCCCCGCTGGCGATCTCGATCGCACCGCGATGCACGATGGGCCGCTGGGCCAGCCAGTCGTCCCCGAGCCCATCCCCCGTGCAGTACACGTCGACACCATCGCCGAAGCAGACCGGGCCGAGCTGGTGCATGGCGAGCTGCGTGACGTCGGGCCGTGCGAGCGACCCGAGCGGACCACTGCATGGCTCATGGAGCGGGCCGGCGCGCCAGTCGGGCTCGTCGATGAGCATGTGGCTCGCACACACCACTCCGCCGCTGGTGCGCGCGCAGAGCAGGAACATGCCGAGCTCCACGGCCTGCGCATCGTTCACGCCGCAGAGCGTCGAGTGCCCGTCGTCGATACCGATGACGCGCTCCTCGAACAAGACCTGGCCGCCCTTCGTGACGCCGGCCCAGCCGCCATGCGCGACCCGAAACGTCGCCATCGGCGGGAGCGCTCGTCGCTTGGGGCTCGAGCCGGCGGGCGCGCGGATGTCCCACCAGTCGTGGACCGCTCCGTCCTCGCCGACCGCGGCGAGGTGAGTGCGGTCGAAGTCGTCGTACAGCGCGATGGAGACCACCGCGCCCACCGCATCGGGGATGGGGATCTCGATGGTCTTGCCGCCGGTGTTCTCGAAGGGCGAGTCGTTCAACCGGCAACGGATGACCTCGTCGTCCCAGGCGCACAGCGTGCGCTCCGAAGCCGTGAGGTTGTGGGAGGGATCGCGAAGGTCGATCTCCACGCCGTCGCAGCGCACCAGCGCGTCGGGACCCGTCCAGCAGGGCGTCGGCCCGGAGCCGAGCAGCGCCGCTCGGACGACCGCGTCGTGCACCCGCTGGAACCGCGACTCCGGGCCGACGTCGCTGACGCAGTAGAGGTTCGAGCCCTTGCGGACGCAGAGATCTTCGCGCGCCAGCAGCAGCTGATCGATGGGAGCGTCGAGCCACACGGGATCGATCGACGGGGCGGCCGGCGGGGGCGGCATCGGCTCGGGCGCCAGGGTGCTCGGGCTCGGGGCCACGGGCACGACGGTCGTACAGGCGCTCGTCGCCACGACGAGCATGCACAGCAGCCCGAAGGCGGGCCCGCGCGCCCGCCTTCCGTAGACGTTCCCCGCTGCTGGTCCGTCTACGATCATGACGCGGTGAGCGGCTAGAACCGTGCCGCACGGCGGCGAGCGCTCTGGCGGAGATCGAGCTCGGCCGTGAGCTCGGCCGGCAAGCCCAGCGCTGCCAGCTCGTCGGCGGTGAGGTCCACCAGCCGGCGGCCGGCCTCGCGCTGCTTGGCCACCAGCGCGCCCACCTTGCCGTAGGCGTCGCGGAACGGCGTGCCCGCGGCCACCAGCGCCTCGCAGAGGTCCGTCGCGATCGCGTCGCCCTTCGCCAGCGCTTGCAGGCACGCTTCCTCGAGCGGCTCGAAGTGCAAGAGCGCGATCTCCATCATGCGCAGCGAGTCGAGCGTGCCGTCGACCGCCCGGAATACGATCTCCTTGTCCTGCTGCAGATCGCGGTGATAGCCGCTGCCGAGCCCGTGGAACGTGCTCATCAGCGCCACGAGCTCGCCCTGGCGTAGCGCCGCCTGGCCCCGGAGCAGCTCGAACAGGTCGGGATTGCGCTTGTGCGGCATCATCGACGAGCCGCCCGCGATCGCCCCTCCGAGCCGCACGAGCCCGTCGGAGGCGAGCTCGATCACATCGGTGGAGACCCGCGCGAGGTGCATGCCGATGCGCGAGCACGCGAACAGGAGCGTGATCGCGTGGTCGCGCTCGCCGACCGCGTCGATCGGGTTCTGCGGGCCGCCCTCGAACCCCAGCGCCGCCGCGGTCACCGCGGTGTCGATGGGCAGCGTGGTGCCGCCGATGGCCCCGGCGCCGAGCGGCGAGCGGGCCAGCTCCGCGCGCACGACCGCGAGCAGGGCCCGATCGCGGCGCAGGCCCATCGACAGCGCGCCCTCCATCCACAGCCGACCGAGCACCGGGATCGCCACCTGGCGGTGGGTGTAGCTCGGCATCGCCACCTCGCCGTGGCGCTCGCTCCACGCCGCCGCGCGCTCGAGCACCCCGTCGATGGCGACCTCGATGCGATCGACCGCGTCGCGGCACCAGAGCTTGAGGTCGGTGGCGACCTGGTCGTTGCGGCTGCGGCCGGTGTGGAGCTTGGCCGCGACGTCGGGCACCACCGTGCCGAGCCAGGCCTCGACGGCCATGTGCACGTCTTCCTCGTCCTCGCGCAGCACCACCTCGCCGCACGCCACCTTGGCGGGCAGCGACTCGAGCGCGTCCCGCAAGCGGCGGCCCTCGTCGGGGGTGACGAGGCCCGCGGCCTCGAGGCCGCGCACGTGGGCCACGCTGCCGCGGCAGTCCACCTCGAGCAAGCGACGGTCCACCGGCAGCGACGTGGACCAGCGGAGGAACTCGGGATCGAGATCACCGCCAGTGGCGGCGGTACGCGCGATGGACGACATGGTCTCTGTTTCCCTCTCGGGCCGGGCTAGAGCCCGCTGAAGTCGAAGTAGTCGCGCAGGTGCTTGAGCCCCACGGGGTCGTTGGTCTTGACCTTGCCGCGCGCGATGTCGATGGGGCCGGGCAGCTTGCCCTGCAGCACCATCTTCTCGAAGATCTCGGGCGTGGTCTTGAGCACCACGTCGGCATCGTCGACCTTCTTGTTCGGCTCCACCGTCACGCCGGCGGGCTCCACCGTCACCGTCCAGCGGTTGTCTCCGATGGAAAAGTAGTAGACGGTCTTCTTGGTCGCCTTGCCCTTGACGTAGCGACTCGGCATCAGCTCGAAGATCTTCTTGACGTCCATGCTCTGGCTCCGCTGCGGCCCAAACTGGTGTGGCCCGGCACGCTATCAGCGTTGCGCTGCTTGCGCCATCGCGAACCACGAAAGTCGCCGTGCGGGGTGCATCGATGCCCGGGTACCGCCGTCCAACCCCACCGCCGGCCGCGGCGTGATTTGCGCTGCGGCCTCGCCTGTTGAACCTTCGTGTTCTCAGCCTAGATCGCTCCTAGACTCACCCGAGGAACCACCATGCACGTTGCATCGAAGCTCTTGCTCCCCGCCCTCGCCTTCGTGGCCCCCTTCGCCTGGGCTGGTGCCGCCCAAGCCGGCATCGGCGCTTGCGGAAACATCCACGTGGAGGCCGAAGCCGAGTGCGAGGTGCTCGTGGAGGGGGGATGCCTGGCCCAATGTGAGCCGGTCTCGTTCCAGGCCCAGTGTGCTGCCGACCTCTACGTGGGGTGCGAGGGCGAGTGCAACGCCAACTTCGAGGCGAGCTGCGTGACGAGCTGCCAGGCCGACTGTCAGGCCGAGTGCGACGTCGACCCCGCCCGCTTCGACTGTCGTGCCAGCTGCCTCGCGGACGCGAGCGCCTCGTGCTCGGGCCGCTGTGACAGCGACGAGTGCCGATCCTCGTGCGAGGCCAATGCCGAGGCCGAGTGCTCGGGCCACTGTGACTACGATCCGGCGCAGGTCGATTGCAGCGGCCACTGCGATGCGAGCTGCCAGGGCTCGTGCCGGGCCGAGGCCAACGTCGACTGCCAGGTCGACTGCCAGTCGCGCGGCTTCGTCGACTGCCAGGCCGAGCTGCAGGGCGGCTGCGAGGTCGAGTGCCAGCGCCCCGAGGGCGCGCTGTTCTGCGACAGCCAGTACGTCGACCACGGCGGCCATCTCGAGGAGTGCATCGACTCGCTGCGCGCCGAGCTGAACATCGAGGTCGATGGCTACGCCGAGGGCAGCTGCAGCAGCGGTAGCTGCCAGGGCGAGGCCGGCGGCTCGATCTCGTGTGCAGTCGCGCCCGAGGGCCGCGGTGCGCTGGGCGTGGGCGCGCTGGTGCTGCTGATGCTGGGCCTCGGCCGGCGTCGCCGCCAGTAGCCCGCGAAGCTCGTGGAACGAAAAAGGGAGCTGCCCCGCAAGGGCAGCTCCCTTTCCTTTCGAGCGGTCCCCTACTCCACTGGCTTGGCCATCGTGACGAGCTCCTCGGCCGAGGTGGGGTGGATGCCGACGGTGGCGTCGAATTGCTGCTTGGTCGCCTTGCACTTGAGCGCCACCGCAAAGCCCTGCGTGATCTCGGCCGCGTCGGCGCCCACCATGTGCACGCCGAGCACGACGTCGCTGTCTCGATCGACCACGAGCTTCATCATCGTGCGCTCCTGCCGGCCGGGCAGGATGTGCTTCATGGGGCGGAAGTGGCTGCGGTACACGTCGACGTGCGGGAAGCGAGCGCGCGCCTGCTTCTCGGTCAGGCCCACCGTACCCACCTGCGGCTGGGAGAACACCGCCGTGGGCACGCCCTCGTGATCGACCTTGGTGGGGCGATTGTTGAACAGGGTCTCGGCCAGCGCGCGGCCGTCGGCGATGGCCACGGGGGTGAGGTTGATGCGGTTGGTGACGTCGCCGATGGCGAAGATCCCCGGCACGTTGGTGCGCGAATGCTCGTCGACGGCGATCGCCCCGCGCTCGTCGAGCGCGACCCCCAGTGCCTCGAGCCCCAGCCCGCGGGTGTTGGGGCGGCGGCCGGTGGCCCACATCACCACCTCGGCCTCGTGCGCCGCGTCGCGGCAGCGGACCACGAGCGCCTCGCCGCGGCGCTCCACCGCCTGGATCTCGGAGTTGGTCGCGATCGTGATCCCGCGCTGCTGCAGCGCCTCGCCGAGGGCCGCCTGTACGTCCTCGTCGAATTCGCGCAGCACGCCCTGCCCGCGCACGACCAGCGTGACCTGGGCGCCCGCGCTCGCGAAGATCCCGGCGAACTCGACCGCGATGTAGCCCGCGCCCGCGATGACGATGCGGCGCGGGATCCGGGTGAGCGCGAGCGCCTGGTCGGAGGTGATGCCGAGCTCGGCCCCGGGCACGTCGAGCACGTGCGGGGCGCCACCGGTGCACACGAGGACGTGCTTCGCGGTGAAGCGGCGGCCCCCGACCTCGACGGTGTGGGGATCGACGAGCACGCCGTGACCCTCGACGACCTCGACGCCTGCGCCGGCCAGGAGCCGCAGGTACACGCCGTTGAGCCGATCGAGCTCGGCGTCCTTGGCCGCGATCAGGCGCGCCCAGTCGAGCGTGGGGGCGCCGATCGACCAGCCGTAGCCGGCCGCGTCCTCGAGCTCGTCGCGGAGGTGCGAGGCGTAGACGAGCAGCTTCTTGGGCACGCAGCCCCGCAGCACGCACGTACCGCCCACGCGGTCCGCCTCGCAGATCGCCACGCGAGCCCCGTAGCTGCCCGCGCGGCGGCTCGCCGCCACGCCACCCGAGCCGGCGCCGATCGTGAACAGGTCGAAGTCGAAGTCCTTGGCCATGCGGTGTCCTTCCCTCATACGACGCCGCGCGCCGGCGCGCCACCGGTGGGCCGGCCGGCGCAAGGCCGGCGAGCGGAGCCCGTTCAGGCGGGGCGATCGGTGGCCTCGCGCTCCGCGTGATCGACAAAGCCCAGGCGCGCGGCGTGCTCGTACCGGAGCTCGTGGAATGGCTGGTTCCAGCGCGGGATCGCGTCGAGGCGCCACGCCTCCACGGGCAACAGTCGCTCGCGGGCCAGGAGCCGGTGCAGGACGAGCTCGTCGGCAGGCTCGCGCGAGAACCCGAACGCGTTGCGAGGGCGCGCATCCAGCAATGGCGGGTAGCGATGATCGTGGCCCTCGGCGATCACGGTCAAGAGCTCGTGGCCGCGCGTATGCATGTAGGCCAGGAACGTGGGCGAGAACGGGCCCACGCGGGCGCGGGCCGAGACGTCGCGAGACACCCACTTGGCCCAGTCGAAGCCGTAGAGGAAGTCGTGCACGTAGCGGAAGCGGATGCTCGTGGTGCGGCCGAACAGGTGCTGCAGCTCGACCAGGCGAGCGCACTGCTGCCGCAGGTATGGAACCGAACCCTCGGGCGCCGATATGGCATCGCGCCACAGGCACGCCGCGAGGTGATCGAGATCGCCGAAGATGTTGTGGGGGAACGCGTCGTGCATCGCGAGGGCGATGGCCGCGAGGCCGTCGGCAAGCGCCTCGAATGCTGCGGACGTCTCATCGACCTTGTGGGCAGCGGGCGAGAGCGAGATCAGCGCGCGGCCGATCGCGACGAGCGAGCGCGCGTGGGTGCGGTTCGCGGCGAGCGAGAGCCATGGAGCACCGAGGCGAGCGTCGGCCTCGGCGAGCCGGTCGAGCGCCCGGGTGGGCGAGCGACGCAAGCGGCTCACCAACTGCCGATCCCCCCGGTCAAGAGGCCCACGAGCACGAGCATCGCCGCCATCATCGAGCCACCGCGCCAGACGCACTGGTGCAGCAGCTGCTTGTAGTGGCGGTACATCGACTCGCGAAGGTACGCCGCGTCGGCGCGGCCATCGACGAGCAGCTCGCGGAAGTCGACGACCATGACCACCACCACGGGGAGCACCATCCAGAGCTGGGCGTAGTGGGGGGCAAGCCACGGCAGCGCCGCCCACACCAGCATGGCGCCCACCACCAGGCCCTCGGCGGCCTGGCACACCGCGAGCGGGCCGAAGCTCGTGGTGAAGGTGCGCTTGCCCCCGAGGCGATCGCTCTCCTCGTCGGCGAGACCGCTCGCGAGCGCGCTGGCCAGGCACAAGAGCGCGAACGCGGGCAGCACCACCAGGCCCCCCGGCATCGGCTTTCCGCCCTGCAGGTACGCGGTCCACCACGGCAGGAAGAACCCGACGCCGAGCATCTCGAGCACCTCGCCACCGCCGCGGTAGTTGAGGCGCACGGGGGGGAGCGTGTAGAGCACGAGCAACAAGAGGCACACCGCGGCGCCGCCCAGGAGGCCCGGGCGTGGCAAGAGCAGCTCTCCGAGCCCTGCGACCGCGAGCGCGAGCAGGCCCGCTCCTGCGCCGGCGAGCAGCACCGAGCGATCCTCGAGCACGTCGTCGGGGATCGTCTTGGGCGAGCACGCCTCGGGGTAGAGCCGGCGCTTGATCGCGTCGACGTCCTGGTCGCCCCAGTCGTTGACGAGCACCACGAACGCGAGGTGCAGCAGCGTGAACACGAGCCCGAGGCCCAGCGCGACGAAGTCGATGCGCCCGGCGCAGGCCACCCCGATGCCCTGGCCGAGCACCGATGCCACGAGCAGCTTGGGCCAGCTGCCGGGCTTGAGCGCGAACAGCCAGCGCCGATGCAGCGGGAGCTCGGCGGGGTGCACGGGGGGACCGTACCGCGTCTGGGCGTCGTCGAGCGAGCCCGAGGGTCCACCTCGAGACGGGAGCGGCGGGCTTGCCGCGCAAGGCCGACTGCGGCCTCGTGGGACGGCAGGTGCTCCCGGACGTGGCGGCCGACGATCCCCTGCTACCGTTGGCGGGCATGCGCAGAGTCGTGCTCGTGGGCGTCGTGATCGCGGGCTGCACCGCAGGTGGACCCCGCACTGCGCTCGCGCCCGTGCCCGCGCCCGCAGCGTCGTCCGGCCTAGCCGGCGAGCGACCGCCCGACGTCGTGGAGCCCATCAGCCCACCCGCGGGTCCGCCGACTCGAGCGGAGTGCGAGGCAAGCCAGCCCAGCACCGGCGATTGCCACTTCACGCTGATGCCCACCTTCTACTGCGGTGGGCCCAGTCCGCCACCATCGATGCTGTGGGAGCGGTGCTCGTGCGAGGCGTGCGTGACCGACGAGCACTGCGGCCGCGGCAAGCGCTGCGTGCCGCTGGCATCCGACGAGGAGTGTGCGCAGCTGCAGAACGTGTGCGTCGACCCGACCAAGGCCTGCACGAAGGACGAGGATTGCGGCACGCCCGAGCGCTGCCAGCTCTTCGAGGGTCGCCCACAGTGCCGTGTCCCGACGCTCTACCCTCCGCGCCCGTGATCGCGACCGGATCCAGCGGACGCGATAGGATGACCGGGTGGTCGCAGCCGTCGGCCCGCTCGAGTGACGATCCTCCTCGCGGCGACCGAAACCCAACGCTCGCCCGTGGTGGCCTTTCCCCACGGAAGGCGTTCGATGCGGTGCACGGCCGGATTGGGCGCCCTCGCGACGCTCGTGGCCCGGCCACCGGGCGCCCGTCGAGCGAGGACACCGGATGGTGCGCCGACGATGTTCGGGCCGCGGTTTTCACGGTAGCGTCGCCACCATGTCGGCCGCGTCGATCGAGGGGATCACGACCACGCCTGCCCGCGGGCTGCGGTGCGTGGGCGTGATCGTGATGGGCCTCTTGTGGGTGGTGCTCACGGGAGGCTGTGACAGGCGCACGGGCGGGCCCACGCCGCCGGAGGGCCCGCCGCCGCGCCGCGACGTCCGCGATCGCGGCACCGAGCCCAAGCCCGCGCCCGCCGGGCCGCGGCTGCTGCTCCGCGGCGCCAAGGTGATGACCGCGGCCGGCGTGGTGTACCCCGAGGGCGACGTGCTGGTGGAGGGCGAGCGGATCGCAGCGGTGGGTGCCCGCGTCACCGCGCCCGCCGACGCCAAGGTGATCGACGTGCGCGGCAAGGTGGTCACGCCCGGGCTCATCGACACGCACTCGCACATCGGGGTGTACGCGGCACCGGGATTCACGGGGCACAACGACGGCAACGAGGCGACCGCCCCGACCACGCCCGCGATGCGGGCCGGCGACGCGGTGTGGCCCCAGGACCCGCAGCTCGAGCGCGCGCGCGCGGGCGGGGTGACGACCATGCAGATCTTGCCCGGCTCGGCCAACCTCATCGGCGGGCGCAGCGTGGTGATCAAGCCACGCCCGGGCCTGCGCAGCCTCGAGGACGCGCGGTTCGAAGGCGCGCCTGCGGGGCTCAAGATGGCGTGCGGCGAGAACCCCAAGCGGGTCTACGGCGAGAAGGGCGGGCCGTCCACGCGCATGGGCAACGTGGCGGGCTACCGCAAGGCGTTCCAGCAGGCGGTGGAGTACCGGCGGAGCTGGCAGCGCTACCGCGACAAGCAGGCGCGCTGGGAGGCCAAGCAGCACGCGCGCCGCCGCGGCCTCGAGGAGCCCGAGGACCGCGACGAGGACCGCGACGAGAGCGACGACGAGAAGGGCAAGGGCAAGGACAAGGACAAGGACGACGACCCACCCGACCCGCCCGTGGTCGACGACGGGCTCGAGACGCTGGTGGCCGTGCTCGAGGGCGAGATCCTCGTCCACGTGCACTGCTACCGAGCCGACGAGATGAGCTTGATGATGGAGCTGGCGCGCAGCTTCGGGTTTCGGATCCGCAGCTTCCACCACGCGGTGGAGGCCTACAAGATCGCCGACCACCTCGCCGAGCGCGAGGTGGCGGTGTCGGTATGGGCGGACTGGTGGGGGTTCAAGGCCGAGGCCTACGACGGGATCCGCGAGAACGCGGCGCTCGTGTCGGCGGCCGGCGGGCGGCCGATCATCCACTCGGACAGCGCGTTCGGGATCCAGCGCCTGAACCAAGAGGCGGCCAAGGCGCTGTACGCCGGTCGCCGCATGGGGCTCGAGCTGCCCGACGACGAGGCGCTGCGCTGGATCACCGCCAACCCGGCGTGGGCGTTGGGGCTCGAGGCCGAGGTGGGCACCATCGAGGTGGGCAAGCGCGCCGACCTCGTGGTGTGGAGCGGCGATCCATGGAGCGTGTACACCAAGGCCGAGCAGGTGCTCATCGACGGCCACCTGGTGCACGACCTCGCATGGGGAGAGGACGCGCCGCGCTCGGACTTCGAGGTGGGGTTCGAAGCGGGGGACCTCGAGCGCCCGCGGGCACCCGCGAGGCTCGCCCCCGCGGCGGCCGGAAACGGCGCGGAGGTGGTGCGATGAGCCTCATCGATTTCGTGTCGCGTTCGGGCGCACGCCTGCGCCTGCGCCTGCGCCTGCGCCTGCGCTCGACAGCGTGGCTCGCCGTGGCAGTGCTCGTGCTCGTGGGGCTCTTGCCGCCTGCATCCTCGCCGTGGGCCGCGCCCGCGCCCACGCCCGCGCCAGCTCGGGCCTCGCGGGCACGCGCGACCGTACCCGCACGGCTGCCGTTCGAGCGCACCGAGGCCACCACCACCACGTTCCTCGTGGGCGCCGACGTCCACGTGGGCGACGGCACCGTGATCACGGGCGGCGTGGTGGAGCTGCGTGGCACACGGATCGTGGCCGTGGGCGGCTCCGAGCGCGCGGCCTCGCTGCCAGCCGGCGCGCAGGTGATCGAGCTGACGGGCAAGCGCATCACCCCGGGCCTCGTCGCCGCCCACACGCCGCTGGGCCTGGTGGAGATCGACCTCGAGGGCTCCACCGTCGACGCCGAGCGCGTGGGACAAGACCCGATCCGCGCCGGCTACGACGCATCGACGGCGATCAACGCCGACAGCAGCGCGATCCCGGTGAGCGCGATCGAAGGGATCACCTCGGCCGCCGCCACCCCACGCGGTGGCTTGCTCGCGGGGCAGGTGGCGTGGATCGACCTCGTGGCCGGCGAGCACCGCGACATCGTGGCCCGGCCGCGCATCGCCATGACCGGGCAGCTCGGACTCACGGTCGCGAGCTCGCGCGCGGCCACGCTGGCGCGCCTGCGCGAGGTGCTCGACGATGCTCGCTTCTACCGGGACCGCCGCGCCGCGTTCGATCGCCGGCAGACCCGCGACCTGGCCGCCCACCGGCTCGATCTCGAGGCGCTGCTGCCCGTGCTCGACGCACGGGTGCCGCTGGTGCTGAAGGCCGATCGCGCGAGCGATCTGCTCGCGCTCTGCGAGCTCGCGCGACAGACGGGCGTGCGCGTCGTGGCGGTGGGCGCCGCCCAGGGCTGGAAGGTGGCCGATGCGCTCGCCGACGCGGGGATCCCGGTGGTGGTGCAGCCGAGCGCCAACCTCCCGGGCAGCCTCGACGATCTCGGCGCGCGGCTCGACAACGCGGCGCTCCTGCACGCGGCCGGCGTGCGGGTGGGCATCGCGGTGCTCGACGATGCCCACAACATCCGCAACGTCACGCAGGAGGCCGGAATCGCGGTGGCCAACGGGCTGCCGGCGCAGGTGGCCCTGACGGCGGTGACGCTGGAGCTCGCGCGGATCTACGGCATGGACGCGCACTACGGCAGCATCGCCCCGGGCAAGCTGGCCAACCTCGTGGTGTGGGACGGCGACCCGTTCGAGCTGTCGCGCTGGCCGGTGAAGGTGTGGGTGCGCGGCCGGGCGATCCCCATGCGCTCGCGCCAGACGCTGCTGCGCGACCGCTACCGCGACCTCTCGCGCCCCGCTGGAGACGACCATGAGTGAGCACCCCCTCGAGCCGAGCCCCGAGCAGCTGCTCGCGTGGATCGACGCGTTCGCCCGCTTCGCCGTCGACCACCTGACCCGCCTGCCCCACATGCCCGCGCGCGGGATCCCGCTCGACGAGGCGCGGGCGCGGGCCCGCGAGGCGCGAGTGGTGATCGGCGAGGACCCGTGGCCCGGGGGCGTGGCCGCGCTCGTCGAGCGGCTCGGGCGGGCGTTCGATGCCTCGATCCTGACCGCGGGCCCCGGATATCTCGGCTACGTGCCCGGCGGGGGCTTGCCGACCGCGGCCGTCGCCGACCTCGTGGCGGACCTCCTCAACCGCCAGACCGGGGTCGAGTTCGCCTCGCCGTCGCTGGTGCGGATGGAGGCCGACGTGCTCGAGTGGCTCGCCGCCGCGTTCGGCTACGACGGGCGCGCACGCGCGATCCTGTGCTCGGGCGGCTCGCTGGCCAACCTCTCGGCCGTGGCCACCGCCCGCATCGATCGGCTGGGCGAGGGGGCCGACCTGCGGCAGGCCGTGGTCTACACCTCGAGCCAGGCCCACCACAGCGTGGGCAAGGCGCTGCGCCTGGCCGGGCTGCCTGCGGCGAGCCTGCGGGTGGTGGCGGTCGACGAGCGCCTGCGCATGCGACCCGACGCGCTCGCCGAGCAGGTCCGGGCCGATCGTGAGCGCGGGCTGCAGCCGTTCCTGTTGGTCTCGGCCGCGGGTACCACCAACACCGGGGCGATCGATCCCTTGCCCGCGCTCGCGGAGCTGTGCGAGCGCGAGGGGCTGTGGCACCACGTGGACGCGGCCTACGGCGGTGGGTTCGTGCTGTGCAGCGAGGGGCGCCGGCGCCTCGCCGGAATCGAGCGGGCCGACTCGATCACCTTCGACCCTCACAAGGGCATGTTCCTGCCGTACGGCACCGGGTGCCTGCTCGTACGCGACGGGCTCGCGCTGCGGCGCGCCCACTCCATGGAGGCCGCCTACCTCAAGGACTTCGCCGAGGGCTCCGATGCAGCCCCGAGCCCCGCCGACCATGGTCCCGAGCTGTCGCGACCCTACCGCGGCCTGCGGCTGTGGCTGCCGCTGATGCTGCACGGCGCCGCTCCGTTCCGGCGGGCGCTCGAGGAGAAGCTCGCGCTGGCCGAGCGCGTCCACCAGGGCCTCTCGGCGCTGGCGGCCGCGGGTGCGCCCGTCGAGGTGGTCGATGCCCCGCAGCTCACGGTGGTGCCGTTCCGGCTGCGGCGGCGGGCGGGCGAGCCCCCGGCCGACCACGACGCTCGCAACGCGGCGTGGTTGCGGGCGATCAACGAGCGGGGCCGCGTGTTCCTGTCGAGCACCACGCTACCCGGCGAGGACGGCCCGGCCCTCACCCTGCGCGTGTGCGTATTGAGCTTTCGCACCCACGCCGCGACCGTCGAGCAAGCGCTGGAGGACGTGGCCGCGGCGATCCCGGGGTAAGCTCTGCCACCCCGTAGGCCCGCCGATGAACCGCCCCGCGTCACGATCCCTCGAGCACGGCCCCGTCTTCTCGTGGCACCGCGTCCATGGCGGGCTCATCTTCACCTCGGGTCACGCAGCGGTCGACATCGACGACTACAAGCGCGTGCGCGCCGGCTTCGAGGAAGAGGTGCGCCTGACGCTCGAGAACCTGCAGCGCACGCTCGAGCGCGCGGGCTCGGGCATGGACAAGGTCGTCAAGGTGACCGCCTACCTCGTCGACATGGGGCAGTACCCGGCGTTCAATCGGATCTACGCGGGCTTCTTCCCCAGCACCGACCCGCCCGCGCGCACGTGCGTGGAGGTGCGGCGGCTGCCGTACGACTTCCAGGTCGAGATCGAGGCCATCGCCTACCAGTGATGCCGTCCTTGCCCCCCGCGACCAATCGCGAGCTGCGCGGTGCAACCAGCGTCCCCCTTCGAGCGGGGGGATTGTTCTCGGCCATCGCGGCTGGTCTCGCGATCGCGATCGCGGTCGCGCTCGCGGGGTGTCGGCCGGCGACGGTACCGGATCCGGATCCGGCGGCGGAGCAAGAAGCCAATCCGGTGCCGTACTTCGAGCGGCGGGCCGCGCACGCCACCACACTGCGCGTCGACGAGCCTTCGCCCGGGAAGTTCGAGCCGGGGCTCGTGCCCGACGGTGTGACCGAGGTTCGCTACCCGTCGGGCGAGCTCGAGCTGCTCGCCTGGCTCGCGCTGCCGAGCCGCGGGGCCGCGGAGCCCGCGACCGGGCCTGCCCCGGGCGTGGTGTACTTCCATGGCGCGTTTTCGCTGGGCCCCAAGGATCTCGAGGCGGTCCAGCCATTGCTCGCGGCGGGCTTCGTGGTGCTGATGCCGGCGCTCCGCGGTGAGAACGGCAACCCGGGACGGCTCGAGCTGCTCTACGGCGAGGTCGACGATGCGGTGGCGGCCGTGCGCTGGCTCGCCGCGCGGCCCGAGGTGGACGGCGAGCACGTGTATGCGGTGGGCCACAGCATCGGTGGAGGCCTCGCGGCATTGTTGGCCCTGCGTCCCGATGCACCGGTGCGCCTGACCGGCAGCGTGGGCGGCCTCTACGTGCCCGAGACGTTCCAGCGCTGGAGCCGCTCGGAGGACAACGCCGGGCTCGTTCGCTTCGACCCCGCCGATCCCGACGAGGGCTCGCTGCGCACGCTCGCGGGCAACGTGCGCGACGTCGTGCACCCGCACCTCGCCTACGTGGGCGAAGACGACACATGGTTCCATCCCAATGCCGAGCGCGTATGGGCCGAGGCCACGCGCTGGGGCACCCCGGTGACCGTGACGATGGTGCCCGGTGATCACATGACCTGCCTGCCGGCGGGGCTCGACCGATTCCTCGCGGCAATCCGGGCCGACCTCGCGAGCCCATAGCAAGCTGCCCGCGGGCGCGGCTTCGAGCGGTCGCTCGCACCCGCTCGACGTGTCCGGGGCGGCTCTGCGATGCTCGTTGCAACGTGCTCGCGCGAGCCACTCACCGTTGGATCACCGCAGGGGCGCTCGCGGGGCTGGCCGCCTGCCACCGCGGCGCGCCTTCGGCCACGCCGGCGTCCTCGCTCGCGCCCGAGCCGGCCGATCCGTTCGCCGAGATCCCGTACGCCACCGCGCCCCTGCCCGCGCAGGCCAAGGTGTTCCTGGTGGCGGGTGGTGACGACGTGGGCAACTTCGCGGCCGAGGTCGTCGAGCAGCGCGTGCTGTGGAAGCGCGCGGGCCTGCGCGACGACGAGATCGCCTGCTACTACGCCAAGCCCACGCCGCGCGCGATCGAGGACGACCACGAGCAGCTCGAGCAGCTCGCCCCGGCCCTGCGCGGCTGCTACTCCGCCGACCCCACCACGCTGCATGCCCACCTGCGACAGGCGGCCCGCGCCGCACCGCCGTTCCTCTACCTGTTCGTGACCAGCCACGGCCTGCCGCCGCTGTTGCGCTGGAAGGCCAAGGTCGAGGATCCGAACGAGCTGCCCAAGCGGCTCGAGCTGCAGCGCGGCGAGGTGGGCCGCTTCGATCGCCACGCGATCGTGCTGGCCGCGGGCGATGGGCCCGAGCTCGGCGAGGTCGAGGCGATCCTCCGCGCCTACCGAGCCGGCGCCCCGGTGGAGTCGCTCGTGTTCACGCCCGACACGCTCGCTGCCGCACTGGACGAGCTGCCCGAGACCTCGCACGCTATCATCGTGCTGCAGGCCTGCTTCGCCGGCGGCTTCATCGGCCGGCCCGACGACGACGGTGCCTCGCCGCTGACCCGGATCCCGCAGGTGACCGTGCTCGCCGCCACCTCGCCCGAGCAGCCGAGCTTCGGCTGCAACCCCGGCTCGGCCCGCACCTACTGGGGCGGCACGCTCAACCGCGTGCTGGCGCAGGTGTTCGAGCTCGGGCCCAAGCCGCCCCCGGCGCTGCCCTGGGCCGAGATCCACGCGCGCGTGCGCTTCGTGGTCGAGACCATGGAGCTCATCGAGGGCGAGGAGCCCTCGCAGCCCACGTTCTTCAGCAACGCGCCGGGTCAGGCCGCGCCAACGCCCGCCCCGGCCAAAGATTGAGTCACTTCGACTACAACCGGGTCAGGTAGGGGTACGACTGTAGCAACCCCAGCGACCACTGCTCGCCCAGGCTCGTCTCGCGGTCCACGTGGCGCTGGCGGATCTCGTGCAAGAGGTGGTCGATGTTGAAGTCCATCGCCTGCAGTGCGTCCTCGTTGGTCGCGCCCATCTTCACGTCGAGCACGAGATCCTGCGCGAACGGCATGCGCACCACGCCCACCATGTCGGGCAGGTCGTCGTCGGGGGTGCGCACCACCACGTCGTGGATGCGGGCGAAGAGGTTGTGCTGGTTGGCGAGGCTGTCCTGGTAGGCGCCGGTCATGAAGAACGCCAGGTAGTACTTCTCGGCCTTGTCGCGGCGCTCGTGCAGCGGCAGGAACCGCATGTTCTCGTCGGGGTGCGCGAAGCTGGTCACACAGCCGTCGCTGTCGCACGTGATGTCGACGATCTCGGTGTTGAGCGTGGGCCGCTCGCCGTGCCGTGACAGCGGGGCCGCGGGGAACACCTGATCCACGCTCCACGCATCGGGCAGCGACTGGAAGATCGAGAAGTTGGCGAGGTACTTGCGCTGCGCCTTCTCGAGGTACTCCACGATCTCCTCCGCCGGCCGCTTGAGCTCGTCGACGATGTGGGCCACCTTCTGGCGCAGGTGCAGGAACAGCGCCTCGGCGTCGGCGCGGTCCTCGAGCGTGAGGTAGCCGGTGGCGAAGCTCTCGAGCGCCTCGTCGCGAAAGTCGACCGCGTCGTGGAAGTACTCCTCGTAGTTCTTGGGCGAGACGTGCACGAGCGTCTCGCGGAGCGACGTGATGATGCGGTGCTCGTCCTCGCGGGGCGGCGGCTCGGCCGGCAGCGCCCCCTGCACCTCGCGCAGATCCGTGATGGTCACCGCGTGGCGGGCCACCATCGCGCGTCCGCTCTCGGTGATGAGCGTGGGCGCGACCGCGCCGGTCTGCGTCATCACCTCGCCGACCTCGAACACCGCCTGGCTCGCGTACTCCTCGATGGTGTAGTTGGCCGACGAGGGGTACGAGGTGCGGCTGCCGTCGTAGTCCACGCCCATGCCGCCGCCGAGGTCGAGGTAGCGCATGTTGGGCGCCCACGTGAGCTGCAGGCTCGAGTAGAGCCGCGCCGCCTCGCGCACCGCCTGCTTGATCCGCTTGATGCGGGTGATCTGCGAGCCGATGTGGAAGTGCAGCAGCACCAGCCGCTCGAGCCGCCCCGCTTCCTTGAGCGTGCGCACCACGTCGAGGATCTCGGTGGTGGTGAGGCCGAACTTGCTCGACTCGCCGCCCGAGCTCTGCCAGCGCCCGCTGCCGCGGGTGTAGAGCTTGGCCCGCACCCCGAGCTCGGGGACCGCCCGCCACGGCTGCTCGCGCCCCACCTGGGTGAAGCGCTCGACCTCGCGGATCGACTCGATGATCACGATGACCCGGTGGCCGAGCTCGGCCGCGTGGTAGGCCATGCGCATGAAGTCGCGGTCCTTGAAGCCGTTGACCAGCAGCGGCGCATCGAGGCTCGGCGGCCGCGACATCGCGATCAGCATCTCGGGCTTGCTGCCCGCCTCGAGCCCGAACCCAGGGGAGGAGGCGCGGACGATCGCGTCGATCACCACCTTGCGCTGGTTGACCTTGATGGGCAAGACGCCAAAGTAGCCGCCGCCGAAGCCGTTGTCGGCGATGGCGCGCGCGAACGCCTGCTGCAGCCGCCGCATCTGGCCCTCGATCACGGTGGGAAACCGGACCACGAACGGCGTCCGGATCCCACGCGCCTCGAGGAACTCCGCGACGCGGTGCAGGTCCACGGGCTGCAGGCCCGGCGCACGATAGACCAGGTGTCCTTGCTCGTTGACCGAGAGGAATTCCTCGCCCCAGCGGTCGACGCCGTAGCGCTTGAGGGAAACCTCCATCGCGTAGGGTGCGTTGGGCGTGTCCATCGGCCCCCGAATGTGGACGCGGGGGGGTCCCGGCGCAAGGGCCGGCCCTTGATCGGCTCCCCACGCCCCCACGCGGCCGGCGAGCGCCCTTTGCCCGTTCGCCGCTCGCGACGGCGCCGACCCACGGGGCTTCGTCGGCGTCGCGCCGCTCGCTCGTCTCCAGCCGAGCGCTCGTTCGGGCCGGGTCCAACCGGCCACTTCCGCCCGGGCCGCGTCGCTCTGTTATGCTGCGCCGCCCCGTCCTCGGCGACGGGCGCGGAGCAAGGCGAACCGACAATGGCCGCGTACCAGTACATCTTCACGATGAAGGACCTGCGCAAGGTCTACCCGGGTGGCAAGCAGGTGCTCGAGGGCATCTACCTGCAGTTCTTCCCGGGGGCCAAGATCGGCGTGCTGGGCAGCAACGGCGCCGGCAAGAGCACGCTCTTGCGCATCATGGCGGGCCGCGACAAGGAGTTCATCGGCGAGGCCGGCGCGGCCGAGGGCGTGCGCGTGGGCTACCTGCCGCAGGAGCCCCAGCTCGATCCCAGCAAGGACGTCAAGGGCAACATCGAGCTGGCCGTGGCCCCCATGAAGCAGGCGCTCGCCCGCTTCGAGGAGGTCAGCATGAAGTTCGGCGAGGTCACGTCCGACGACGAGATGAACAAGCTGCTCGAGGAGCAGGGCAAGCTGCAGGACATCATCGAGGCCGGCGACGGCTGGCAGCTCGACAACGCGCTCGAGCTCGCGATGGACGCGCTCCGCACCCCGCCCGGCGACGCCGCGGTGGAGCACCTGTCGGGCGGCGAGAAGCGGCGCGTGGCGCTCTGCCGGCTCTTGCTCGAGAAGCCCGACATGCTGCTGCTCGACGAGCCCACCAACCACCTCGACGCCGAGAGCGTCGCGTGGCTCGAGCGCCACCTGCACGAGTATCCCGGCACGGTGGTGGCGATCACCCACGACCGGTACTTCCTCGACAACGTCGCGGGCTGGATCCTCGAGCTCGACCACGGCAAGGGGATCCCGTGGAAGGGCAACTACTCGAGCTGGCTCGATCAGAAGCGCAAGCGGCTCGAGGTCGAGGAGAAGAAGGAGACCGCACGGCAGCGCACCCTGGCGCGCGAGCTCGAGTGGATCAACACCAGCCCCAAGGCGCGGCAGGCCAAGAGCAAGGCCCGCGTGACCGCCTACAACGAGCTGTTGGCCCAATCGCAGGATCGCAAGGTCGACCAGACCGACATCAAGATCCCGTTCTCGAGGCGGCTCGGGAACAAGGTGGTGGAGCTCAAGGGCGTGAGCAAGGGGTACGGGGACCGGCTGCTGATCGACGATCTGAGCTTCAGCCTGCCGCCGGGCGGCATCGTGGGGATCATCGGGCCCAACGGCGCCGGCAAGACCACGTTGTTCCGGATGATCGTGGGGCAAGAGAAGCCCGACAAGGGCACCATCACCATCGGCGAGACGGTCGACGTGGCCTACGTCGACCAGAGCCGCGACGCGCTCGACCCCGAGAACACCATCTACCAGGAGATCTCCGGCGGCGCCGAGACCATCGACATGGCCGGCACCGAGCTCAGCGCGCGGGCGTACGTGGGGAAGTTCAACTTCACCGGGGCGGATCAGCAGAAGAAGGTGGGGGTGCTCTCCGGCGGCGAGCGGAACCGCGTGCACCTGGCCAAATTGATCAAGCGCGGCGGGAACGTGCTGCTGCTCGACGAGCCTACGAACGATCTGGATGTGGACACGCTGCGGCACCTCGAGGAGGCGCTGCTCGGGTTCCCGGGGTGCGCGGTGATCATCAGCCACGACCGGTGGTTCCTCGACCGGGTGGCGACGCATATCTTGGCGTTCGAAGGGGATAGCAAGGTGACGTGGTTCGAAGGGAACTTCGCGGATTATGAGGCGGATCGGAAGCGGCGGCTCGGGGACGATGCGCTGGTGCCCAAGCGGGTGAAGTATCGTCGGCTGACGCGGGACTAGCGGCGGCGGCGACGGGCGAAGAGGCCGATTGCGATCAGCAGTCCGATGAGCCTCGAGGGGCGGCTGCCGCTGCGGCAGCTGCAGCCGCTCCCTTCGTCTTCGGAGGGAGCAGTATCGCCGCTGTCATCGGTCTGGAGCGGGCCGGTCGAGGTCATGAAGTCGCTCATCCCCGTGCTCGCCGGAGGCGGCGTGCCCGTATCCTCGGACGAGCCGGCGGTATCGTCGAGGCTGCCGCTGCCGGTGCTGCTGCCGGTACCGCTGCCGGTGCCGGTACCGCTGTCTCCAGAACCTCCGCCGTCGATGCTGCAGGTCGCGTCACAGCCGTCGCCGTCCTCGTCATTGCCGTCGTCGCACTCCTCCGCGCCCTCGAGGATCGTGTTTCCGCACTCGCCCGACGCCCAGGCAACGATGTTTTGCGCGAGCTGTTGGTTGCCGAGATCATCGAGCAGGCCGTCGGTAAGGGCGTTGTGGTCGGCGACCACGAGCATGCGGCCGCCCGCGTCGAAGCCGGAGGCGGGCTCGAACACCACGAGGAACGGGTCGTCGTTGGCGAGGCCCGTGCCGAGGATCTGACCCGAGGTCGGATATGTGAACGTGGTGGTGCCGTCGAGTGAGTAGCTGTTGAGCCCGGCCGTGATCGGGTGGTCGATGATCGGCTGGCCCACCCCAAAGTCGAACAAGAACGCGTAGTCGGTCACCTCGTAGTCGGCGGTCCAGCTGTCGTAGACGATCGGGAACGGACCTTCGAAGCCGTTGCTGTCGGGGGTGATGATCAAGGTGCCGCCGCCGGCGATGAACTCCATCAGCGCGGCCTGCTCGTCGAGCGACAGCGTCCCGGGCGCGCCCGCGGTGGGGCCGGTGCCGTCGGAGAGCATCGCGGTGTAGAAGACGTCGATGGTGGCGAGGTACTCGGGGGTGAGCTCGTTGGTGGGGTCGGCGAGGGTGTCGCCGTGATCGGCGATGTAGTCGCGGAGCATCGAGTGGACGTTGCCGGAGAGCGGGCCGGTCGCGTAGGCGATGCGGGACGCGGTGAAGCTGCCCCAGACGGCTGCGGCGGCGGTGGCCGGGGCGAGCGCGAGCGGGACGAGGACGAGAGCGACGAGATGACGGTAGGGCATGGCTACGAGCGGATCGTACTCCCGAGCACGACGGCTCGGCTACGGTGCCGGCATCCGAACGCAGGGGAACCTCCGCTCGTGCATCCTGGAATTCGGGTCATGACTCGATCTGACACTCGGCGCTCACGACCGCCGCAGCCGGAAGTGCCGCGGGATCGCGCTTCTCGAGCACGACCTCGGCGTTCCATCCCGCCGCTGCACACGCCTCGGACAGCCGCTCGTCCGTGAGGAATCGGAAGCACATCGGCACGCTCGCCGGGTCGACATCGTCACATGCGGGGATGTCGACGCGCTCCGACTCGTCGTCGGACTCCTGGTAGTAGACCTCGCACGCCGGCTCCAGCGACGAGGTCGAGGGATCGGCATCGGCGACGACGGTCGTGATGCAGGCCGGCGCGAGCTGCTCGGCGATGGCCTCGCCGATGGCCTCGAACGCCAGCGAGTAGTCCGCGGTACAGATGGAGAACATGTTCGCTCGATCCCCGACCTGGAACGCCTCGGCGAATGCCCGCATGCGCACCGGCGGCACGGCCTTGCCGGCTTTGCTCTCGCAGCCGGGTCCGATGCCGAAGTCGGCCTGGAACGCTGGATCGCTCAGCGAGGGCTGGTAGGTGACGGTGCCGTCGGAATTGACCCCGCCGACGAGCGCCACGAGCACTTCCCGACCGGGGGCGATGAGCTGCTTGCCGGCCTCGAGCGCCTTCACGGTATCGATGTAGCGGCTGAGCGGGTGGAGCACGGCGTCGCTCTCGGCATCCGCGTCTGCCACCATCTCTCCGTGCACATCGAGGTTCGCCGGTCGGCAATCGCCCTCTTCACAGGCCACACCGGCATTCCAACAGGCCGCGGAAGTCGGTGAGGCCGCCATCGGATCGGACCAAAAGGTACGATCTCCTTCGGGCAAGAAGATCGTCTCCCATTCGGAGTTATACGAGCAGTCCTCCTCGTCGGACAGGTGCACGATCGCGAGGAGGGCATTGGTCCTGAGGAAGCCGTGCTCGTCCTCCTCCGGGCTCTGCGCGCGGATGAACGTCTTCTGCATGGACTCGAGGTGCGACTCGTAGCCACAGCCATCGATGCCCTGCGGTGCGACGCACTGCAGCGCCTGTACCATGCTCAGCTCCTCGGGTAAGTTGGACACGCCGTCGATCTTCTCGAGCCATGGTCGGACCGCCAGCGCGTCCTCTCCCACGACCGCCGATGGGTGGACCGCGATGTTGGTCCACTCATCCGGGCAGCTCGCGGCACAGGCCTCGTCGAATGCATCGATGATCACCGCGCCATTGAACATGAACTCGGAGCGGCGGCTATGACATGAGGACAGACGGAGGCTGCCTGCCTCCGCCCCCGTGTCCCCGCACCACGGGTTGCCGTTGTCGGTGGTGGTGACGCCGATGCGATAGTCCGCATCGAGCTCGGGACGCTCGAGCACATCGATCAACGCCGCGAAGCTCGAGCTCAGGCTCGCTTGCTCCTCGCTCATCGAGCCGGAGTTGTCGACGACGAACAAGATGTCGACGCCCTCGACGAAGCTGAGGACCACGCTCTCGGTCGTGGGCATCTCGTCGATCTCCGGAGATGATGACGAGGGCTCGCGCCCGCACCCCAGCCATCCGAGCGTCGCGACCAGTAACGCTCCCACCCACCAGCCGTGCTTCACCACGTGAATGCCTGGCACGCTTTGTCCATCGACCGTTGATGTCGTCATGCATCGCGACTATCACCCGATCCATGCGTCTCGCACTACTCGCAGCACTCGCGAGATGGTGCTCTTGCTCATGCCCGATCGTTCCACTCCGCGACTGGACCGTAGGCCCAGCACCACGGCCCAGTCGACCTACTCGATCCCTCGCGCGCACCGAATCCCCACCCACGCATACTCCTGAATCGGAGCATCTCCTCCGCGATAGATCGCCGACAAGTACAGCGGCTCCTCGATCATCCACGCCCCTCCGCGTAGCACTCGCATGTCCCCGGTCTCTGGCCCGGTCGGGTTGTCGGTCTCCGTCTGGTCGTAGAAATCGAGGAAGTCGCTCACCCACTCGTAGACGTTGCCCGACATGTCCAGCGCCCCATACGGCGATGCCCCGAGCGGCATGCTCCCCACGGGCCACGTGGACTCGAGCCCACAACCGGAGACGTTGCCCTCCTCCATCACGGTGTACATGCAGCTCGCCTCGGGCGCGTCGCCCCACGGGAACCACCGCGCGTCGGTGCCCCTGGCGGCCTTCTCCCACTCGGCCTCGGTCGGCAAGCGCTTCACGCCACCGTCGACCCAGCCGCAGTAGTCCTCGGCGTCGTACCAGGTCACGCCGTTGACCGGATGCAGGTCGCGGCCCGGGACCCCGGAGTTCATGCTGATACCCATCGGCGCAAGCCCGCAGACGCCCGCGCTCTCGCAGGCCCGGTAGGCCTCGACCGTCACCTCGGTGCGGTCGATGTAGAACGCGTCCACGTCGACCATGCGCACGGGCTGCGAATACGCGTGCTCCTCGGTGCCCATCTCGAACACGCCGCCCGGCACGAACACCATGCCCGGCGGGATGCAGCCCGCGTCGTCGAGCATGCACTCGGCGGAGCACCCGAGCGTGCCGGGCAGGTGCCCGAGCGACTCGCACGTGGCACCTTGCAGATCGAGGCCATCGCACTGCTCACCAGGGTCGACGAGGCCATTGCCGCAGAGCACCGGCTCGGGCTCGCCGGTGCTGCCGGGAGCATCGGTGGTGCCCGGCTCGTCGGTCGTGCCCGGGGCCCCGGTCGACATGCTCGGCGGATCGCCGGTCTCGGCCACCGTTTCGGCTCCACCGTCGCTCGACGCATCGGTGTCGACCACGTCGGGGACGAGCGGATCGCAGCCGAGGCCGCCCGCGGTCAGACAGAGCAAGCCAGCCCACGCGCGGCCGCGAGCCATCACGAACCCATGTCGCCGCCCGGGATATCGCTTGAAACCTATCATTTCCGGCATACAATATCAGTTTTATTGGTATTGAAGTCCGAAATATTCGATCGAATTCCGTTTTCAAGCAGCATTGTACCTACCTGACACCACATCTACCTTGCCGTGCCGACGGGCCTCCAAAGGTCCTCGTATCCTGGTCTCGGCCTCATGACTCCGCTCCGCAAGAAGCTCGCGATCGCGGGCGCTGTTCTGCTCGCGCTGCTGCTCGTCGCCGCCGGTGTCGTCGCGTACTTCTGGAACCAGGCCACCGCGCTCCCCGACTGGTACACCGAGGGCGACAACTCCGAGTACGTCGGCGACCCCGAGCTCGGCAGCGACGTCCCGCCGGGCCCGTCGCACTGGATCGCCTTCGACGAGCAGGGCAATCGCCTCCCCGACCCGGAGCCCGCGCCCGAGGCCTTCTTCGCCTGGGATTCCGAGCCTCCGCCCGAGGCCGCCCCCGACCCCGCGGCCATGCCTCGCCGCTACTACGACTACGCCGAAGCCAGGCCCGCCCCGCCGCCTCGCGCCTCCGCCCCGCGCACGGGTCCCAAGCCCGAGCGCTTCGAGATGCGCGCCTTCCATCGCCACACTGCCAAGCCGAGCCCCGCGATCCAGGCCTCGCGTGCGGTCTACGAGGACGGGCACCTCGAGATCGGCGTCATCCTCGATCTCCAAAAGCTCCCCGTCGATCGGCTCAAGCCTCGTGATCGCGCCCGCTACGACAACGCGGTCGCGAACTTCCCCGGCGTCATGGAGCGCAACATCTGGGTCGGCGTGGACGACGAGCCGCTCAGCGTGGGTGGCTACCTGGCGCTCTCACCCGAGGCCGAGGTCCGCGTGGGCAAGCTGACCTACTCGCTCGACGGCGCGGCCGAGCGCCTGGGCATGACGCCGGTCGAGCTGCGCTTGGAGGTCAACCGCGCGCTGCGACGGCTCGGGTTCGTGGATCCGGATGCGTGAGCCGAGCGTTGCTCGCGGCGGCTATCCTTCGTCCGGCGCAACCACCTCGAGCTCCCGCACGAACGCCCGCTTGCCCTCCCAGGTCTGCGTGTCCGCACGACCCACCTTCGGCCAGTCGAGGTCTTCGAGCAGGAGCACCACCGTGTAGGTCCCGAGCGGCAGCGTCTCCTCGGGGATGAGCTCGAAGTCGACGCCATTGCGGCAGGTGTGGCCGCCGGAGCCCCCGGTGACCGTGGCCGCGACGCGCTGGTCGTCGGCGTCGAGCAGGAAGAACGTCTCCGGCCCGATCCCCGAGTCCGCGAGCAGGGCGTCCGACTCGTCAGTGGGCCCATCGCCCATGATGCGAACACTCACGTCCTGGCTCACGGTCGTCACGCCGCCCGCGGCCTCGCACTCCTCGAGCCCGCACACGTCGACGGAGTTGATCCGCAGCTCGCGGATCGCCCCGTCGCAGTGCCCACACCCGGCGCCCGCGAGCATCCAGCCGAGACCAAGAACGAGCGCAGCACAGGCCGTGCGAAGTGAGCGAGGAGTCACGCAATTCATGGCCACAGCATCGCATGACGCACCCGCGCACGCGAGCCCGTCACCGCTCGCTCTGCTTCACCGCCCGCAGCGTCCCGTCCTCGATCATCTCGTCCCGCCGCCGCGCCATGATCGCCTGTTCCTCCTTCGGAAAATCCCGCAAATGCCACGGCGGGTCCATATGCGGCGACTTGTTCATGATGCTCCTCGGATGCTTCGTATGCGGCAGCCCGAAGAAGTGCCCGAGCTCGTGCGCGAGCACCACGGGCATGGCGATCGACGACAAGATGATCCACCGCCGCGAGGTCTCCGCGCGATCCCGCCAGTGCACCCCGCGGATCACCTCGCCCTCCACGTCCACATCCGCCAGCCGCCGCACCACGAACACGTGCACGACCCCGAGCGTGTGCTCGCTGCGCCCCATCAGATCGCGATCGAGCCGCGTCTTCACATCCGCGAACTTCGCATCCACCACCTTCGCCGATCCCACCGTGAACCCCACCCCGATCGGCGCGAACAACCGATTCGCCTCCCCCACCTGCTCCGCGAACCACTGCGGCGTCTGGACGTCCTTACCTTCCTCTTCCACCACGTGCAGCGCAATCCGAAAGCACTTCTTCGCCTCCTCTGGACACGCCGGCGACCCGGTCACGAACGCCTCACGCCCGAGCTTCTCCTTCGCCGCGACGAGCGTGACCGCCCCCATCGCCCCCAGCGTGGGCCCGCTGGCAAAGAGCGTCGCCGTGAGCAACATGGCCCCGAGCATCCGCTCACCCGAGCCCGGTGTGGGCGATCCGCAGGATCTGGAAGATCGCCCGCGAGGCCGGCGACTTGTTGAGCGTATAGAAGTGGATCCCCGCGATCGGCCGCGGCGGCCGCTCGAACAGATCCTCACCGGGCGGCCGGAGCAGCTCCCCGCACTGGTGCGCGGCGTAGCTCACCCCGGTCCAGAACACCTCCTGCGGATCACCATCGGCGTCCACCAGCCGCCGCTCGAGCGACTTGGGAATCGTGGCCCCGCACATCTGCGTGAACCGCTGGATCTGCGAGACGTTCGTCACCGGCATGATCCCGGCAATCAGCGGCACCTCGATCCCCGCTCCCCGCACACGCCGCTGGAATTCGAAGAACCGCGCGTTGTCGAAGAACAGCTGCGTGATGAGGAAATCCGCCCCCGCATCCACCTTGGTCCGCAGGTGTGCGAGGTCGGCCGCGGCATGTACCGCCTCGGGGTGCACCTCGGGGTAGCACGCTGCGCCCACGCAGAACTCTCCGCGCTCCTTGATGAACGGGATGAGCTCGCTCGCGTAGCGAAAGCCCCCTGACGTGACGACGAACTCGCTCTGCCCCTTGGGCGGATCCCCGCGCAGCGCCAGCACGTTGCGCACGCCCGCCTCGCCGAGCTTGTCGATCACCTCGGCCAGCTCCTCGCGCGTGGAGCCCACGCAGGTGAGGTGCGCCACCGCCTCGATGCCGAACTCCTGCTTGATGCGCCCGACGATCTCGAGCGTGCGCACCCGCGTGCTGCCGCCGGCGCCGTAGGTCACCGACACGAAGTCGGGCTCGAGCGGGGCGAGCCGCTCGAGCGAGCGCAGCATGCTCTGCTCGCCCTTCTCCGTCTGTGGGGGAAAGAACTCGAAGCTGAAGACCGGCCGCTTGTGCCGAAGCCGCTCGCTGATGAGCATGGAGCGGGCAGCATAACGCGGGAGCGCCTAGAATGCAGATCCTGGCTGCTCGAGGAACCGCAGCTCCTCCGCGCTGCTCGGGCGCCCCAGGATCGCATTGCGGTGCGGGAACCGCCCGAACCGGGCCACGATGTCGCGATGCTGCCGGGCATACTGGAGGTACGCCTTTGCAGCCCCCCGCAGCGGCTCGGGACACTCGGCGTTGAGACGCTCGAACAGCCGGCAGCAGCGCTCCTGGTCGGCAATGCGCTCGCCGTGCTCGAACGGCAGGTAGAGGAACACGCGATGGAAGAACGGGCGCGTTCGATCCTCCCCCTGCTCGACGGCCGGCACCGCCAGGCTCCGCGCGGCGGAATCCTGGGCGAACGCGCGGGCCGTGCCGCGGTGGAGGTTGCGCGAGAGCTGATCGAGCACCACCACCAGCGCCACACGCCCCTCGGGCGTGGCGGCCCAACCGTCGAGCCGACCGGCGGATGCATCGTCGTGCACAGCACCGAAGCGCTCGCGCAGCTCCGCGTCGGTGGCCTCGCTGTGGCCCCACCACAGCCCCGCCTTTGCCCCCGCGGTGGCGGGATCGTCGGGAGCGGCCCCGAACCAGTACTCGAGGACATCCTGCGGCGTCACGGGCTCGGGCATGACCGATGAGTAGCAGGCCGACGCAGTCTCGGGCCACCACCCGCTGCGAGGTGCCCGCAGGGCACGCTCACGGCACGAGCCACACGTCCGACGACTCGACACGAAACGGAAGGCCCCCGTCGTGCGGCCGCACCCATAGCGCACCATCGTCGTCGAGCCGCTCGGCCGTGCCTCGCCGCGCTCCTTGCGGTGCCATCTCGTCGCCCACCTCGACCACGCGCCCCAGCACCTCGCAGCACGGCAGGTAGCGCTCGCGCACGGTCGCGAAGCCACCGCGCAGGAACGGCTCGAGCACGCCTTCGAGCGCCACGAGCAGCGAAGCCAAGAGCTCCGCCCGCCCCGGCGCCCCGCCGTCGCGGTGGCACGCAATGCTGGTGGCCACGTCGGCGATCGGCGCTGGAAACACCCGCGCATGCACGTTGATCCCGAAGCCCACCACCACCTCGGGTGCGTCGCCGACCCAGCGCGACTCGCAAAGGATGCCGCCGAGCTTGCGTCCGTCCACCTTCAGATCGTTGGGCCACTTGAGCACCACGGGCTGCGAGAGCGGCGGCAGCCCCTCGCGCAGGCCCACGCCCACCGCCAGGCCCAGCGGACCCAGCCGCTCGGGCGGCCGCACCGGCCCCGGCCGCAGCACGAGCGAGGCATAGAGGCTCTCGCCCGGCGGCGAGAACCACGCCCGACCCCGACGGCCACGCCCGGCCGACTGCGCATCGGCGGTGACCACGGAGCCGTGTGAGGCCCCCTGCCGCAGCCACTCGAGCGCACGATCGTTGGTGGACCCGAGCTCCGCGTGGTGCTCGTGCGGACGTCCGTAGGCGCCGCGCAGCCACGCCGAGAGCCCGCGCAGCTCGTCCGCGTCGTCGCTCACGTCGACGTGGTGGCCCCCGGCAGCGTGCCGAACAGCATCGAGATGTCGGCCGCGGGCGCGCTGTGGGTCAGCGCCCCCACACTGATCACGTCGACCCCCGCGCCGGCCAAGCGAGCCACGCGCTCGAGCGTGACGCCGCCGCTCACCTCCACGATCGCCCGCCGGTCGATCCGCTGCACGGCCGCCGCCACGCGCTCGTCGTCCATGTTGTCGAGCAGGATGATCTCGGCCCCGGCCGCGAGCGCGGCGTCGACCTCTGCGAAGTCGGTCACCTCGCACTCGATCCGCAGCGGGTGCGACGCCCGGTTGCGGGCGGCCCGAACCGCGGCCTCGACCCCACCCGCGCAGCGAATGTGGTTCTCCTTGATGAGCACCCCCGCGGAGAGATCGTTGCGATGGTTGTGCCCGCCGCCGCAGCGCACGGCGTAGCGCTCGAGCCGGCGCAGGCCCGGCGTGGTCTTGCGGGTGTCACAGATCCTGGCCTTGCCCCCCGCCGCATCGACGTAGGCGCGTGTGAGCGTGGCGACCCCCGACAGGTGCTGCAAGAGGTTGAGCGCGGTGCGCTCGCCGGCCAGCAGCGCGCGCGCGTTGCCCTCGAGCACGGCCAGCTCATCGCCGGGCTTGACCCGGTTGCCGTCGGCCACCCTCCCCGTGAAGCGCAGCGTGCCGTCGAGCCGCGAGAACACGCGCCCGGCCACGAACAGGCCGCACACCGTCACGTTGCCCTTGGCCACGATCCGCGCGTCGACCTTGAGGTCGGGCGGCACGGTGGCGTTGGTGGTGATGTCACCCCCGTGCAGGTCCTCCGCCAGCGCGCGCTCGATGACTCCGTCCACATCTCCCAGATCCACGTTCCACATGACTTCGACCTCGCTCGTGCTGATGGCTCGCTAGCCCCCCTTGGGGGGCACCGGGTTGCCGGCTTGCCTACCGGTGGTCGCGGGGCTTGGATGGCCGGGGCTCGCCCTCCAGGTCTGTGCCTGCCACCCCCTGCGCTGCGCCAGCCGACGCAGGCGCGGATCGGGATTGATCACCCGCGGCTCCCCCACCCGCTCGAGCATCGGCAGGTCGGAGTAGCTGTCGCTGTAGAAGAAGCTGCGCTGAAGGTCGATGCCGTGCTCGGCCGCGAACGCCTCGGCGCGCAGCACCTTGCCGGCGCCGTAGCACGCGGGCGACACGTGCGTGCCGGTGAAGCGCCCAGCCTCCTCGCCGACCTCGGTGCACAGCACGTGCTCGATGCGGAGCGCCCGGCCGAGCGGCGCCGAGAGGAACCGCGTGGCCGAGGTCAAGAGCGCGACCACGTGGCCGGCCTCCCGGTGCGACTCGATGCGCTCGCGCGCCTCCACGCAGATGGTGGCCTCGATCTCCTCGCGGTACCACGCGGCGACCTCGAGCTCGAGCGGTGCGATCTCCTGCCCGCGGTACTGCGTGATCACGCGGCCGGCCATCGCCTCGAAGTCGAGCAGGCCGAAGCGATATTCGACCGTCCACCACAGCGCCCGCAGCAGCTCCACCAGGCTCATGCGGTCGTGCTTCCACTGGTAGCCGACCCACTTGGTGCCCGAGTTGATCTCGAGGACGGTGTGGTCCACGTCGAAGAACGCCGCCACGCGCTCGGCCCCCGCGTCGCTCGCGGCGCGAGCGGGGCTGCTCGCAGCGGGGCGGGGCTGGCGGCTGGCCGTCATGCCGGGAACGTACTGGCGATGAGCACCGCCATCAACAGGTTGGCGGCGGCATGGAACAGCGCGGGCGCCCACAGGCTCCCGGAGCGGCGCCACAGCCACGAGAACACCAGCGCGGGAAAGAACGTGAAGAGGCGCGCGGCCTCGGCCATGCCCACGAGGTGCCCCACCGCGAACGCGAGGCTCGCGACCACCGCCGCGAGCCCCAGCGGCGCCCCGAGGATCCGCCGCCGCGGCGGCCAGCGCTCCTCGAGCGCGCTCATGAGGTAGCCGCGGTGGAACACCTCCTCGGGCAGCGCGATCGCGAACAGCTCCACCGCCACCGCCAGCGGCAGCCCCAGGCCTCCATATCGCAGCCACTCGGCCGGCAATCGCAGCGCCTCGGGCCAAAAGCCCCCCGCGTGCGGCCGGCACAGCCGCTCGAGGAACCCCTCGAGCCCGCCCGCCCACGGCGTGAGGCCCTCGAGCCACAGCACCGGCGCGAGCACGCGCGTGTCACCTTCGCACACGCGCGCATAGAACAAGAAGAACGCGAGCACGAAGATCGGGAAGACCAGCGCGGCCACGATGGCGAACAGCCGCGCCCCCGCCCACGACCACGGGGGGATCACGCGCTCGGGCCCGACCTGGTAGCGGCGCTGCCGCTCGGGGTCGCGACGGAGCACCACCCCGGGCAGGAAGTAGAACGACGCGACGAGGGCCAGGTAGCGGAGGTCCGCCGGCACCGGCAAGAAGCCCAAGAGGCCGTAGACCAGGTAGACCGCCGCGGTCACGCCGAGCGCCTGGTGGGCGATCGCGCGCGCGCGCGGATCCACGGGCGTGCGGGTCGCGGAGGTCGGCTCGGCGCTCACGGGGCCGGCATCATACGCTTCTGCGCTCAGCGCATACGGGCCGCCAGCCGGGCCAGCCGCCGGCGGAGGCTCTCGAGCGTCTCGTTGAGCAGGTCGACGTGCTCGAGCACCGATGTGTCGCTCGCGACCTCGTACACGTCCTCGCGGCGCAGGTCCTTGGCCTCGAGCAGGCCCAGCGTGCGAAGCAGGAACTCCTCGATGCGGTGGATCGCCAGCGCCGTCTCCCGCAGATCGTCGTCGACGAACAGCAGCAGGTTCTCGACGTTCTCGATCCCCTCGAGCCGAGCGTTGGGCGCATGGGCCTGCGAGGCGCGATCCATCAGGCGGTCGCGTGCGCGTGCGCGCCGACCGCTGGCCCGTCGCTCGGGTCCGTCATCGGGCACCGCCGCGAGGTGCGGCGCGGTTCCCTTGGGCGAAGAGGCCCCCTTTGGCGAGACAGTCGAGGCCGGCTCGGTTCCCTTGACGGCAGCGGGGTGGGTCGCAGGCACGCTCATGATGTCCTGGCGATGGCATGGCTCGCCGCCCCCCGGCAAGTTTTCGACGAACTTGCCTTGCACCGAGGGGGATCGTAGGGATCCTTACACCGAGGCCGGTGCTGCGGCCGGAGTCAGGGACATGGCTGGGATCCCCGACGACAAAGTCCAGGAGGTCCGGGACCGGGTCGACATCGTCGACCTGGTAGGCCGCTACGTCGAGCTGCGCCGGTCGGGGCGCAACTACGTCGGCCTGTGCCCGTTCCACCAGGAGCGCTCGCCCAGCTTCAACGTCAACCCCGCCCTCAAGGGCTACAAGTGCTTCGGCTGCGGTGCGGGCGGCGACGCGTTCCGCTTCGTGATGGAGATCGAGGGCAAGGGTTTCCTCGAGACGATTCGAAAGCTGGCCGAGCTCTACGGGGTGAGCCTGCCGAGCCACATGGCACGGGGGAGCGGCGGTGGCACCGACGTCAACGAGCGGGACGAGGCCTACCTGCTCATGCGCACCGCGACCGAGCTCTACCGCGCGATCTTGCTCGACAGCCCCGAGGGCGCGGCCGGGCGCGACTACCTCTTGGCCCGTGGGGTCGCGCCCGAGTCCGCCGCCGCGTTCTCGCTGGGCTACGCACCCGCGCCCGCCGAGGCCGGCTGGGATCGGCTGGCGCGGGTCCTGCAAGACAAGGGCCTGTCCGTCCCGCTCGCGCAGAAGCTGGGCCTGCTCAAGGCCAGCGAGCGCCGCGGCTCGGCCTACGACGCGTTCCGCGGGCGGCTCATGTTCCCCGTGATCCAGCCGGGCGGCGAGGTGATCGCTTTCTCGGGCCGCATCGTACCTCCCCACGACCAGGTCGCCGACGGCCCGCCTGCGCCCAAGTACGTCAATTCGAGCGAGTCGTTCCTCTTCCACAAGAGCAAGACCTTGTTCGGCTTGCCCGTGGCCCGGCCCGCCATCCGCGACAAGGGCCGCGCGATCCTGGTCGAGGGCAACCTCGACGTGGTCAAGCTCCACCAACACGGCCACCGCGAGACGGTGGCGCCCCTCGGCACCGCGTTCACCGAGGACCAGGCGCGGCTGTTGTCGCGGTTCACGTCCCAGGTGGTGATGTGCTTCGACGGCGACAAGGCCGGGCGCGAGGCGGCCCGCAAGGCGCTGCCGATCCTGCTCGAGCACGACATCGACGCCCGCATGGTCACGCTTCCCGATGGCGAGGATCCCGACAGCCTGGGCGCCGAGCGCTTCGCCAACCTGCTCGCCGATGCTCGCTCGGCGCTCGAGGTCGCGATGCTCCGCCTCGCGGCCTGGGCCGGTGACTCGCCCGATGCCCGGGCCCGGGCCCTCGATCGCGCGGTCGATCTCATCCGCAAGGTGCGTCGGCCGTCGGCGCGGGCCTTCCACGCAGAGAGCGCGGCTTCGCTGTTCGGCGTGCCGCTCCCGCGCCTCGCCAAGGCGCTGGAGAGCAATCCGCGGGAGGCGTCTGGGCGCCCGGTTGCACCTGTGCAAGTATCTTCGGCCGCGGCCAAGGGTGCGGGCTCGCGCCCGCTCCCGCCCCTGCCTGCGGCCCAAGCCGAGCTCACGATGCTGCTCGTCGACGTTCCCCACCTCGCGACCCTGGCCGAGCGCTCGGGGGCCCTGGAGCACGTCGACGACGTGCGCCTGCGACCGGTGCTCGAGACCGTCATCGCAGGCGCCAAGGAGGGCCGCGCGCACACGCTGCCCGAGCTGCTCGAGCACGTGGGCCCCGAGGCGCAGCCGCAGCTGCTCGAGCAGGTGTTCGCCGGCAAGTACCGCATGGGCGACGATGGAGCCGGACCCATGGCGTCGCGGGCCGGGCCCATGGCGCCGCAGGCCGGGCTGGTCTCGCCGCAGGCCGTGCTGCAAGACCTCCTGCACCGCTGCCAGATGGAGGCCATCGACGTCGAGGTGCAGCGCCGCGAGCGAGAGTTTCACGCGGCGCGGGCCACCGGCGACCTCGACGGCCAGCGCGAGAGCCAGCTCGCGATCATGGCCCTGCGCCGCGAGAAGGACACGCTGCGCCACGCCCCGCCACCGCTGCTCGATGCCTGACCGCACCTCGCTTCGCTTCCCCCGCCGCCGCCCCTCGACTTGACCCCTTAGCCACCGTCCCTCGACCCGAGGCCGACATGAACCGTAAGACCCCGCCAAACCGCACCGTGGACCGAGACAAGCTCAAGGCGCAGCTCATCGCCTTCGGCAAGAAGAAGGGGCAGATCACCACCGAGGAGCTCGCGGGGCTCTTGCCCCCCGATCTCGTCGACCCCAAGGAGATGAGCCAGTGGGAGAAGCTGCTCGAGACGGAGGGGATCGAGGTGATCTCCACCGCCAAGGGCCGCCCGGGCACGCCGGCCGCGGGGGCGCCGGCGGCCGGCTCGTCGCGCAAGGCGATGCCACGGCGGTTCGATCAGGACGGCGAGGAAGACGAGCAGACGCGCACCAACGATCCCGTGCGCATGTACCTGCGCAAGATGGGCTCGGTCTCGCTCCTCACCCGCGAGGGCGAGGTGGAGATCGCCAAGCGCATCGAGGACGGCGAGAAGCGCACGCTCGAGCACGCGCTGCGCAGCCCCGTGGCCGTGCCCTACGTGCTCGAGATGAACGAGCAGCTCAAGCGCGGGCAGCTCCGCGTCAAGGACGTCTGCAACATCGCCAACCCGGCCGACAGCGGCCCCGGCGGCATGCCAGCGCCCGAGACCAACATCCCCATCAACCAAGAGGTCGCGCTCGAGAACCTGCACAAGCAGATCGACCGGCTGCGGCGTCACGCCAAGGAGCTCGAGCGCCTGCGAGAAGAGCTGTCGGCGGTCGGTGACGAGACGCCGTCGGCCGAGGCGCGCCAGCGCATCGCGGTCCAGCGCGAGGAGCACGAGAAGGGCTGCGTGGAGGCCATCGGCGACATGTGCCTGTCCAAGCGCCCCGTCGACGGCATCGTCGAGGAGCTGTCGTCGCTGGTGGGTCGGATCACCCGGGCCGAGCGCGACCTCCACGAGTGCGAGCGCCGGGCCGGCATGGGCCTCGAGGAGCTGCGCGGCCTGTTCAAGGGCGTGCGCTTGTCGGAAGAGGAGGAGTTCAAGCTGTGCCGGCGCCTGGGCCTGCACCCCTCCGAGCTCCACGAGATCGAGGCCCGCATGCGCCTCGCCACCAAGCGCGTGATCCAGGTCGAGCAGGAGACCCACCTGCCCTCCACCACGCTCAAGCAGCAGCACGAGGAGCTGATGAAGGCCCGCCGCCAGGCCGAGAAGGCCAAGGCCGAGCTCGTGGAGGCCAACCTCCGGCTCGTGGTGTCGATCGCCAAGAAGTACACCAACCGCGGGCTGCAGTTCCTCGATCTGATCCAGGAGGGCAACATCGGGCTCATGAAGGCGGTCGACAAGTTCGAGTACCGCCGCGGCTACAAGTTCTCGACCTACGCCACCTGGTGGATCCGGCAGGCGATCACGCGGGCCATCGCCGATCAGGCCCGCACGATCCGGATCCCCGTGCACATGATCGAGACGATCAACAAGCTCATCCGCACGAGCCGTCACTTGGTGCAGGAGCTCGGCCGCGAGCCCACGCCCGAGGAGATCGCCGAGAAGATGGAGCTGCCGCTCGACAAGGTCCGCAAGGTCCTCAAGATCGCCAAGGAGCCGATCTCGCTCGAGACTCCGATCGGCGAGGAAGAAGACAGCCACCTCGGCGACTTCATCGAGGACAAGAACACCACCTCGCCGTCCGAGGCGGTGATCAGCCTCAATCTGGCCGACCAGACCCGCCGCGTGCTCGCCACGCTCACCCCGCGCGAGGAGAAGGTGCTGCGCATGCGCTTTGGCATCGGCGAGGCCAGCGACCACACGCTCGAGGAGGTCGGCCAGGACTTCTCGGTGACTCGCGAGCGGATCCGGCAGATCGAGGCGAAGGCGCTGCGCAAGCTCCGGCACCCGAGCCGCAGCAAGCGGCTCAAGGCGTTCGTGGAGTCCTGAGATGGCCCCTGGGGGCAACCTTGCCCCCAGCCTGGCGTTTTGGCCCACGACCTCAGCCGCAAGCCGCGGGCTGCTCCGTGCAGCTCTCGAACCAGCTCTCGCCGAACAGGCAATCGGGCTGGAGCGCGGTGTCGGTCATGCAGGCGTCGAACCACGCGGGGGACTGCAGCGTGCACGTGCGCGTGGGATCCCAGGCCGACACGGCGCTCGTGCAGAAGTCGGAGCCGTACGCGTGCACGAGCTGGGCGTCTTCCCCACCAAAGAGGAACACGTGGGACGCATCCCCGAACAGGCCGACGCGATGCGAGGCGTACGCGCCCGGGATGCGGTCGCGCAGGGCCGCGAGCACGCACAGATCGTAGTCGGAGGCCATGTCGGTGTCGTTGACCAGCAGCTCGCCGCATGGCGACGGCAGGTCGCAGGCCTCGAGCGCCAAGAGCTCGGCATCGGCGGGGCACCCCTCCGAGCCGCACAGACACGAGCAGAGCTCGGGCTCCCCCGCGGCGCCGCTGCACTCGGAGAACAGCGCCGGGGTCGCGTCGGGCCCCATGACGCATGGCTGGTAGTGGATGACGTACCGCGTCTCGCCGTCGATCTCGGCATAGAAGGTGGTGGGCACCTCGTCGAGCGGCCCGCCCGCGCTCATGCATAGGTAGACCGCGTCCGAGACGTGAACGTCACACACGCCCTTCGCCTGGCGGTAGGTGGGCGTGAGCGTGCACTCGGCCGGACACGCCTCGGGCGAGAACTCCAGGCAGGGGTCGTCGAGCTCCGCGGCGGTGGTCGAGCCGGCATCGGAGACGGTGCCCGAGCCCGTGCCGGATTCAGCGTCGCTGGTGCTCGAGCCCGTGCCGGCAAGCGTGGTGGCCTGGTCGGTGGTCTCGCCGTCCGCGCTGCCCGAGGAGCCAGGCAAGAGCTCGCCCGCATTGTCGGGTGGCGGCAGGCAACCTGCCCCGAGGATCGCGATGAGGAAGATCAGTCGTGGCTGCACGTGTCATTCCTGCACCACGAACCTCGCATTCCCCGAACCGATCGCACGAAATGTTTCGAGCGCGGCTCCGCGCCGGGGCCAAAGCTGGGTGGCGCGGAGCTGCGCGTTCCGCTCAGAGCGGCTCGATGCGGTGGATCAACAGGTTCGACGGCCCGCCACCGGACACGTGCTCGTTCATCGCCACGTAGATCGCACCGTCTTCGCCCACGACGACCGCGGTGGGCGTGCAGTGGGAGTGCTCGTCGAGCATGTGGGGAACGTCGAGCTCGCGGAGCACCGTGCCGCTCGCATCGAACTCGGTGAGGTGCATGGTGGAGCCCCCCTCGGGGAGCTCGAAATTGTGGACGAACGCGAAGTGCTCGCCCCGTCCCCACACGAAGCTTGCCGTTTGGAAATCGATCTCGGAGATCGGGACGTCCACCACCGGTCCGCCCCCATACGGCTCGAGGTGGAGCTCCTGGCTGCCGAATGTCATCAGCACGAGATCGTCTCCGGAGCCGACGAAGGTCGTGAGCTGATCGAGCTCGGACTGGGTGATCGTGCCGTCGAGCGCCACCTCGAAGAACACATAGTGGCCGTCCACCTGCGCCGCGACCACCACGCTGTCGGACGGCGTGCGCGCGCTGCCCGTGACCCAGCCGTCGTAGGTACCCAGCTCCGAGTCCAGATCGTAACCGAAGTCGAGCTCGGTCTGCATGAAGGTTGCGAGCATGCCGGCGCCTTCGGCGAGGCTGGCGACCATCAAGATCCCGCCCGCATGCGGCTGGATGGCTGCGATCGACGCGACGTTCTCCGACGGCATGAGCGGGAAGAACGTGTACTCGGAGCCGACGCAGCATGAGAGCCGCCACCCCGTGGGCGTATTGCCGCTCGCCATCTTGATCGTCCCGCCCAGCAGGTACTGGCCGCCGCCCATGGGGGTGAGGGCCTCGATCGAGGCGTCGTCGAGCGTCCTCGACCACAGCACCTCCATGCTCGACGAGACCTCGAACAGCTCCGCCGCGGTGACCGTGAGCGAGCCCTGGAGCACGCCCACCACCCCGTCGGGCGAGGCGACCATGGGGAAGATGTAGCCGTCGAAGTCCAGCTCCAGCGGCCACTCCATGTCCGGATCGATCGGGGCTCCCGGTCCTCCGCTGTCGTCCCCCGGGTCGGAGCCGGTCGTCTCCAGGTCGGGGCCCCCGGTTCCGGGGTCGCTCGTTCCGCTGCCGCTCGTCCCGCCGCCGCTCGTCGAGCCGGTGGGGTCGACCTGGCCCGCGTCCTCGGCGGGGGGCAGGCATGCAACGAGGCCGAGGGCCGTGGTGATCATGACGACGAGAGGTCTACGCATGCCGAGTCCTGCACCGCTCGACTCGAATCTCCCGAATCAATCGCGAGGCTTCTCGCACGGCGCCGAAGCATCGACCGTGGCCCCGAGCTCGGCGAGCGCGGCCGCGGCCCGGCGCGAGCGCGCGGCGTCGTCGAGCCGACACGCGGCGTCGAGCTCGAGGCGCCGTCGCTCGCGCTCGAGCATCCCGAACGAAGCACCGTGATCGTCGAGCGCCGACAAGGCCCGGCGGGCTTGCCCACGATCGAGCGCCGCACGGGCCTGCTCCACGGCCGACATCGCACGCAGTAGCTCGGCGTCGGTCGGCTCGGCCGACGCCGACGGAGCGGTGGAGGCCGCCGAGCCCGGCGCAGGCGGGGCCGCCGAGCCCGACACGGGCGGGGCCTCGGTGCGAGACCGACCGACGGCTGGCCGATCGCGGGCTCGCTCCCGCGGCTGCACGGGCGTCACGCCCGGCTCCGAGGGGGCACTGCGCTCCGCGGGCACGGCCTCGGCCACCGGCGCAATCGCGCTCGGCGTCGATCCCCTGCCCGACCGGCTCGCCTCCACGCGCGGCACCGTCGCGGCGCCGCCGCTGCGCTCCACCGCCGGCGAACGAGCCCCGACCACCGCGGCCGCCCCCAGCACGCCCACCGCGAGCGTCACCGCGGTCAGCATCCGCGTGCTTCCCATGAGCCACGCGGCCTGGCTCGCGCCCCCGGCCGCCGCGCCTGCGCCGGGCACCGCCCGCAGCCCCTCCATCGACGCAGCGATCATCGCCCACGTGCGGCGGCGCTCCTTCGGCTCGGCGCGGCCTTGCTCGCGTGCGCGCTGTAGCAGCGCCGTCCGCTGCTCACCCGGCCCGTCGAAGCGCTGCGAGAACCGCGTGCGCGCGACCTTGAGCCGCGAGTGCAGCGTGTTGGCCGGCATGCCCGTCGTCTCGGCCAGCTCGCTGACCCGCATGCCGGTCACCTCCACCATCACGAACACCTCGCGCTGCTCGGGGCCGAGGTCGTCGAGGAATGCGGACAGGGCCTGCCAGGCCTCGCGGCGCTCGAGCTCCTCGTCGGGACGCGGCGGGTCGTCGGGAACGACGAGCCGCAGCGCGCGGTGCTGCTGGCGAGCCGCGGTGCGGCGATGCGAGAAGCTCACGTTGCGGGCCACACCTGCCACCCAGGCGCGCATCGGCACGGCGGGATCTCGCTCGGGCAGCCGACGGAGGATCGCGAGGAACACGTCGTGGACGTGATCGTCGAGCGCGGCATCGGGCACCCCGCGCGCGCGCAGCACCCAGCGGACCAGTCCCTGGTGGCGGCGGTAGATCGTCTCGAGCGCCGTCGCGTGGCCCGAGGAAGAGGGACTGGGGGGCATCGTCGATCCCTTGCACCGCTGGCGGCGAGATTCCCTTGACCACTTTACCAAAGGCGAACGAGCGGTCCGGCCAGGAGCCGCAACCCCACGGGAGGCATGCGGAACGCCTCGTGGGGCTCGTCGTCGATCACGAGGTACATCGCCGGGCGGCGAGCCCCGAGCACGCCCTCCACTCGCGCTTGTAGCGCAAAGCGCCGCGTGGCCCAGTAGACGAGCCCTGCTCCTGCCGCGACGCCGACCCAGAGGTCGATCACCGGGCGTGGCCGGACTGCCCTGCCGCTACCGCCCCCGTGCATGGCCGCGAGGTCGATCCCGGCGCACACCGGCACCTCGAGCCGCGCGCGCTCGAACGCCGCGCAACCGCGCAGCGAGCCGCCCGAGAGCGCCGCCTCGATGCCCACCTCGGGCTCGAGCTCCGTCGAGCGCGAGAACCAGTGGAAGCCGCCCACGAACAGCCGCAGCGCGCCGCGCCGCCAGCCGAGCTGGCCCTCGATTCCACCCGCGAGGCCCGGCGTCATGCCCTGCGAGAGGCCCGCGCTCGCGGCCAGCGTGCCGCTCTGGGGTGGTCGGGTCGTGGGACTCTCGGGGACCTCGGCGTTGGAGTCGGGCGGCTCGGCGACGCTGCCGGGACGGGCGCGAGGCAGCGGCTCGGGGACGGTGCTCGTGGGCGGCAAGTTGACGGGCCGTTCGGGCGCCGAGACCGCAAGCGCGTCGACGGCCGCGGCGGTGGCGAGGGCATCGAGCGTCACCGCGGCCACCAGCACGCCAGCCCGGGCCAGCACGGCGCAGTCGCTGGCACGCAGCTCGCGAGCCTCGCGCCGACCCGCCAGCGCGACCTCGAGGTGCAGGACGTACGCCCCACGCTCGGCGGCGACGCGTCCGGTCACCTCGGCCCTGGGAGCGCGCGCGTCCTCGTGGAGGAGGGTGTCGAGATCCCGGCCGACCGCGGTGGCATCGGGACACCCGGCCGCCGACTCCCAGCGCAGGTCCACCGCGCCGAAGCTCCCCAGCAGCGCCGCTTCGAGGATCATCCCGCTCCGGCACTAGCACAGGGACCGGGAGGATGGCGATGGCAGCGCGGAACGGAGACGGCGGTGGGCATGCCTGGCCGGCTGCCTGGAATCGTTGCGACCATCGCAACGGTCTGTCGCGACGCTTGCGCTGGCCCCCGGGGCCCGGCCTCGGGCAGGATGCGGCCGACATGCCCCACACCCTGCTCTCCCTCGCCCTCTGCTCCACACTCGCCCTGGCGGCCTGCAAGAGCCAGCTCGACGACAAGCCCAAGGCCGAGGTCAAGGATGCCAAGCCCAAGACCGATGGCAAGACCGATGGCAAGACCGACGCCAAGGCCGATGTGAAGGCCGACGCCAAAGCCGACGCCAAGGCCGACCCGATGGACGCGAAGGCGCTCGCCCACGCGAGCACGATCGCCAAGCTCGACAAGGCACAGAGCAGCGTGGGCTTCGTGGGCGCCAAGGTCACCGGGGATCACGAGGGCAGCTTCGGCGAGATCGACGGCAGCCTCACGCTCGCCGACGACGGCAAGCCGAGCTCGTTCGAGGTCACCATCAAGGTGGACTCGCTCACCACCGACGAAGCGGACCTGACCAAGCACATGCTCACGGCCGACTTCTTCGACGCGCCCACCTATCCCGAGAGCAAGTTCGTCTCGACCGCGATCCGCGAGAAGGCCGGCGAGAACGGAGCCACCCACGAGATCGAGGGCGAGCTGACCCTGCACGGGGAGACCAAGGTGGTCACGTTCCCCGCCAAGGTCGAGGTGACCGACAAGGAAGCCAAGGGCACGGCGGAGTTCAAGATCGATCGCACGCTGTGGAAGATCGTGTACGACGGGAAGGCGGACGACCTCATCAAGGACGAGGTGCTGCTCAAGCTGAAGCTGGTGTATTCGCGGGCGTGACGGTGGGCGTGAAGGCGGGCGTGACACGGGCCCGGCGAATGTCGGGCCCAGGCCCTGCTGCGGGGCGGTCCATCCCCGAGCGCTTGTATGCTCCATGAGCCCCGCGTCATGCTTGCGTGGATGCGTCCGGTCGCCGTCATTCCCGCGCTCGTGCTCCTCGGCATCCTCGTGAGCGCTCCGGCGGTGGCCATGGCCGAGCCCGTGGACGACGCGGCGTGGACCGCCTTGCAAGGGCGACAGGTGATGATCGACACCCCCACCGGGGCCGTGAGCGGCGAGCTCCTGCGCAGCGACGGCGGCACGCTGGTGCTCGTGCAGGCCGACGGCAACGTGGTGACGATGCCCAAGTCGGACGCCACCGGTGTGCGGGTCGTGCAGACGCCCGCGGCCGGGAGCACGACCACACCGGTTGCTCCTGCGCCGACACCCACTCCTGCGCCGACTCCCGCTCCTGCGCCGACTCCCGCTCCTGGACCGACTCCAGCGCCGACGGCTCCGGTGCCCACCAGCCCGACCCCCGCTGCCACCACCGCACCCTCCCCTGCCGCTGCTACTGCTGCTCCCTCCCCCGCTGCCACCACCGACCCTGCCGCCACTCCCACCGACCCCGCCGCCACCCCCACCGACGAAGAGCTCTCCCCCGCCGAAAAGCGCCGCAAGGAGCGCCGCGAGAAGCGCGAGCACGCGATCCTCGGCGCGTTCACCATGCAGGGCGCCGCGTACACCCACTGGCGTGACGCGGGCCGCAACGCCGCCGTGAACAGCGGCTACGCCTCGTACGCGATGGACTTCGGCGTGGGCGCGAACCTCTCGCCGGGCTTTGGCATGTATGCCGTCGCGGGCGGCCTGCTCGGGGCGAAGATCGACGACAAGCAGACCAACGCCAACTACGGCCACGTGGTGGCTCTGTTCGCGTTCGGGGGCAAGCACTACTTCTCCACCGTGGGCGCGGGCGTGGCGTTCAGCCGGCTGCGCTTCGCCGACGACCGGCTCGACAAGGACGTTGGCCTCGCGGTCCCGTTCAAGCTCGTGGGCAAGATCCCGCTACCCAAGAAGCTCTACATCGGCCTCGGGCTCACCTACGAGCTCGGCATGGTCGATGGCTTCAGCCGCTTCGTGAACGGAATCGGCGGCCAGATCGTCTTCGGGCGCTGGTAGGCCCGGCGCGGGACACTCGCGGTATCACCGCGCACGCGTAGGGATGGCTCGGCGATGACGCGGAACCGTCTTCCGCTATCATTCGCGCCATGACGCCTTGGTCCTCGCGTTCGATCATCGCTTGCCTCGTCTTGCTCTCCGCTTGCCCCGCCGAGCCCGAGCCCCAGCCCGCCGAGGAGTCGAGCACCGGTCCGAGTGACACCACCACCACCACCGGCCCAGGTCCCGGCACCATGCCGCAGCCGACCACGCTCGACAGCAGCAGCAGCAGCAGCTCGGGAGTCGACGACACCTCCAGCACGAGCAGCACCGGCCCCGACGACACCTCCAGCACGAGCAGCACTGGCCCCGACGACACCTCCAGCAGCAGCTCGAGCAGTACGGGTGACGACACCACCAGCAGCAGCAGCTCGGGCGAGTCGACCTCCGGCAGCAGCAGCTCGAGCGAGTCGAGCTCGAGCAGCACCACCGGTCCCGACCCGTGCGACGCGGGCGACGGACCGGACTTCGCGGTCACGAACAACGGCTTCACCGACTACGTGATCAACGGGGTGAACGACCCGCCGCTCACCGTGGTGCGCGGCTGCTCGTACACCTTCAACATCAACGCCGCCGGACACCCGTTCCTCATCAAGACCGTGCAGGGCAGCGGGGTGGGCAACCAGTACAACGACGGCGTGGTCGGCAACGGCACCCAGAACGGCGCGATCACCTGGGAAGTCGCGATGGATGCCCCGGATGGGCTGTTCTACAACTGCCAGTTCCACCCGGGCATGACGAACGCGATCACGGTGATCGATCCGATGTAGCGCCTGCGCCCCGGCCGTCACCGCGGCCGGCCGCGTGGTCCTCGACCGCCTGCCACACCCGCAGCACGTTGGCGCCCGCGATCTTCGCGAGCGCCTCGCGGTCGTGTCCGCGCTCCTGCAGCACCCGCAAGAGGTTCGGGTACTGCGACACGTCGCGCAGGCCCTCGGGCAGCGAGTCGCCCACCCCGTCGAAGTCCGAGCCCAGGCCCACGTGATCGACGCCCACGAGCGCGATCACGTGCTCGATGTGATCGGCCACGTGCTCCACCGTGGCGCGCGGGACCGGGTGCTCGCGCTCGTAGTCCGTCACCGCCTCCGCCTCGGCCTTGCTGCCCTTTCGAAGCTTCCGCGCCTTCACGTGCTCGTCGCGGGCCTTCTCGTGGGCCTCGCGCTGATCCCTGATCTCGCGGTCGAGGAAGCCCGAGCCGAAATTGATCTGGATCACCCCGCCCACCGCCGCGAGCCGGCGGATCATGTCGTCGCTCATGTTGCGCTCCCAGCCGGGCGTGAAGTGCCGGCACGAGGAGTGCGAGGCGATCACCGGCACCTTCGACAGCCGCACCACGTCGTCGAACGCCTCGTCGGAGAGGTGCGAGACATCGATCATGATGCCCACGCGGTTCATCTCGGCCACCACCTGCTCGCCGAACTCGGAGAGACCCCCGTGGGTGTGCCGCGTGTCGTAGGACGAGTCGGAGATGTGGTTGTCCTTGGCGTGCGTGAGCGTGATGTAGCGGATGCCGCGGCCGTGGAAGTACTCGACGTTGCGCAGGTCGCCCTCGATCGGCGCGCCGTTCTCCATCCCCATGGGCAGCGAGAGCTTGCCGGCCGCCGTGTTGGCCCGCACCTCCGCGGGCGAGCGCGCGAGCGCGAGCTCGTCGGGCGCCCGCGCCACCAGGCCCTCCACCAGCTCGATGAGCCCCTCGGCGGTCTTCTTCGCGCCCTTGCCCTCGAGCGAGGCCGGCACGTAGATCGACATGAACGGCGCATCGAGCCCGCCCGCCCGCGCCCGCGGCAGGTCGAAATCGCCGCCCGGGGTCGACTGCGTGACGTCGTCGACGGGCTTGCCCGCGGCCGCGGCCTCGTGCAGCCGCCACGGCACGTCGATGTGGCCGTCGACGATGATGAGCTCCTCGGCGAGCGCCTGCGCCCGGGCCTGCGGATCGACCGGCTCGGGCTCCGGCGGGGGCTCGGCCGCTCTGGGCGGCTCGGCGGACGTAGGTGGCGTCGCGGCGACCGGAGCCGCGCCCGCGCCCACGGTGGCGGTGGACGACGGTCGCGCGGCGTCGCGGCAGCCCGAGAGCCCCACGAGCCCGCTCACGCCCAGCATGATCGCGATCCGGCGCATTGCCGGACCGACGGTAGCACGCCTCTCACGCTCGGGCCGCACCGGCCCTCAGCGCATCACGCCGTCGAAGACCTCGGTAAACCACCGCGCATCGGGGCCGTGGCCGGTGGTGCCCGCTGCGTAGCGCTCGGGGGGCTCGGCGAGCGGCTCGCCCGGGGCGAACAACCACGCCAGCGCGGGCGGATCGACGGAGCCACGATCGGGCACGTGAGCCGGCCGCTCGGCGATCCGTGCCGCGATCACCGTCGCGTCCGCGTGCCGGGCAAACGCAGCTGCAGCCTCGTCGAGACCGGGCCCGTGAGCCACGCGCTCGGCCGGCCATGGCGCCGTGGACAGCAGCAGCACGTCACCGGGCTGCACGGGGATCCGCTGGAGCTCGGGCTCGCCGCTCGAGCCCATCGCTCGCGTCAGCACGCGGGCCAGCGCGGGTGGGGCCTCGGGCAGCTCGGTGCCGATCACATGCGGCCTGGTGAGCGGCACGATCCGCTCGCCCTCGAGCCGGGCGACGCCGCAATCGCCGATGTGCGCAACGAGGGCGGTGGTCCCCTCGAGCAGCACCGCTGCCAGCAAGGCGCAGGGCCGCACGAGGCCCTCGGGCCAGCTGCCCGACAGCCGCTGCACGGCCTCCTCGGCCCGCTCGAGGCCCTGGCGCAGCCGCGCCTCGAGCGGAGCCTCGGGGTGCAGCGCGAGCTCGCCCACGACGCTCCACACCGCCAGCTTCCCCGCCGGTCGCCCCTGATGGCCGATGGCCCCGAGCCCGCGCGCGACGATCGCGAAGCCGGCGTCGGGCTGCAGCCAGGCATCGTCGTCCTCGCGGCGATCGTGGGCACGCGCGAGCACGCCATCGAGCGCGAGCGCGGGCCACTCGCGCCGCCGCGCGGTCAGCCTCGCCACGAGCTCTGGCGCAGTGATCATCGCACCGGCGCTACTCGAGGTTGGTGAACACCTCTTGCACGTCGTCGTCCTGCTCGAGCCGCTCGACGAGATCCACCACCTCCTGGGCCTGCGCCTCCGACAGCTCGGTGGTGGTCTTGGGCACCCATTCGAACCCGGACGAGACGACCGTCAGGCCCTTCTGCTCGAGCGCGCTCTGCAGGCGCCCGAATGCATCGCGGGCGCAGCGCAGCGCCAAGAGCGGCTTGCCCTCGTCGCTCGTCGCGTCCACGAGGCCCTCGAGGCCGTGGTCGATCATCTCGAGCTCGAGCTCGTCGCGGTCGACGCCCTCGGGGGACAGCCGCAGCACGCCGAAGTAGTCGAACATGAACGCCACCGAGCCCGAGTTGCCGAGGTTGCCGTTGCCCTTCTTGAACGCGAAGCGGATGTTGGCCACCGTGCGCGTGGGGTTGTCGGTGGCGGTGACCACGATGATCGCGATCCCGTGCGGGCCGTAGCCCTCGTAGGCCACCTCTTGGAAGTCATCGGCACCCCCGACCCCGGCCGCCTTGTCGATGGCGCCCTGGATCCTGTCCTTGGGCATGTTGACGGCGCGCGCGTTCTGCATCGCGCGGCGGAGCGCCGGGTTGCCCTCGGGATCGGGCCCTCCGGCCTTGACGGCCATGCTGATGTTGCGACCCGCGCGGGTGAACGCCTTCGCGTCCCGGTCCGAGCGCTTGGCCATCGCTTGCTTGCGGTTCTCGAAGGTGCGACCCATGGGGAACTTCTCTCCCGGCCGGCGTTTCTACACCTAGGGCGCCGAGCGCCAAAGGGGGATCGCGGTCTCGTGGATTGCTGCCCTAGACTCGCCCCGGATGCGGGGTTCGGACGGCAAGCTCGACGAGCGCACCACGGAGGCCGGCGACGAGACCCCCACGAGCGCCCTCACGAGGGAAAAGTGGGCCAGGGTCGAGGACCTCCTCGGACGCGTGCGCGAAGCGTCCGGCGACGCCCGCCCGCAGCTCGGTCGCTTCATCGTGCACGACGTGCTCGGCCGCGGCGGCATGGGCGTGGTGCTCGCTGCCCACGATCCTCGGCTCGACCGCCGGGTGGCGCTCAAGCTGGTCGACGACTCGCGCAGCGACGCGCTGGGCGAGGCGCGCGCGCTGGCGCGGATGTCCCACCCGCACATCGTGGGCGTGTACGAGGTGGGCGAGGTCGACGACGTCCCGTTCATCGCGATGGAGCTGGTGCAGGGCCGCACGCTGCGGGCCTGGCTCGCGGCGGACGACGCCCCGGACCGCCGCACGCTGCTCGAGGCGTTCCTCGCGATCGCCCGGGGCCTCTACGCCGCGCACGAGTCCGGCATCGTGCACCGCGACTTCAAGCCCGACAACGTGCTGGTCGGCCACGACGGCCGCCCGCGCGTCGTCGACTTCGGGCTGTCGCAGCTGCGCGAGGTGGGCGACGCACCGCGCTGGCTCGTGGGCACCCCCGCGTACATGGCCGCAGAGCAGTGGTACGGGCGCACCGCCGACGCGCGCAGCGATCAATTCGCGTTCTGCGTGGCGCTCTACGAGGCGCTCTACGGCCGGCGACCGTTCTCCGGCGACACCATGGCCGCGCTGATGCAGCGGGTGACGGAGGGTGAGGTCACCGAGGTACCCGCGAGCGAGCGCGGCGACTCGACCTTGCATGCCGCGATCCTCCGCGGGCTGCGGACCGACGCGGACGAGCGCTGGCCGTCGATGGCGGAGGTGGTGCGAGAGCTGGTCGGTGCGCTCGCCCGCATGCAGCCAGGCTTGATGGACGCACCGCCGGCCCCGGCTCGGTTCGTGGTGCCGGCCATCCTCTCGCTGGCCGTCGTGTGGCTCGGGCTCGAGCTCACGGGCGTGGTGGAGTACACCCCGTGGGGGTGGTGGATGGTATCCACGGTCCAGCTCGGGCTCATGGGCGTGATCATGATCGTGCTGCGCAGAATGGTCATGCATGCGTTTCGGACCCCGCGGCTCATCGCGCTGCCGGCGATCTTCCTGCCCTTGTTGCTCGGGCACCGCCTGGTCGCCTGGCTCACCGACAGCTCGATCGAGCTGATGTTCGTCTACGACTACCTACTCGTCGCCGGGGCCGGCTGGGGCGTCACGCTGGTCGTGGAGCGTGGGGTTTGGCCGATGATCGTGCTGGGCCTGCTCTTGACCACGCTCGGGATCCTCGCGCCGAGCTGGGCACCCCGGCTATGGCTGGCGTTCGTGCTGGGCATGCCGCTGATCCTCGCTCTGGCCATCGCTCGCGGTCGTGCGCGTCGCAACCCGATGCTGCGCGGCGATCCATCGACACGGTGACATTCCGCCGCACCCTCGCAAGCGCGTTGGCCACGATGCCAACGCGGGTGCAAGCTACGAAACATGCCAACCCCCTCAGGTCCCATGTCTCGCGCAGGTCGGCTCCGCACCGTGCTCGCGCTCGCGCTGCTCGGCACCGTCACCGCGGCCTGTGGCGCCACCGTCAACCCCGGCGAGGCGGCGGTCAAGTACAAGGCATTCCGCGATCCCGCGTTCGAAGACAAGGTGCTCGAGCCTGGCTACTACCCGCTGTGGGCGTGGAACAAGCTCGTGATCTACGACGTGACCTCGACCGAGCGCGACGAGAACGTGCACGTGCTGACCGCCGACAACCTGCACGTGCCGGTCACCGTAGCGGTCACCTTCCACCCCGAGCGCGACCAGCTCTACGGCCTGCACACCGAGGTCGGGCCCGAGTACTACGAGAAGCTCATCGGCCCCGCCCTCATCACGCTCGTGCGGGCCGAGTTTGCCAAGCACCAGCACAACGACCTCGCCAAGGAGAGCCCCGACATCGAGAAGGTCGTGCACGACAAGCTGCAGGACAAGATCGGGTCGTTCCACGTGATGATCGACCAGGTCGCAATCCGCCACATCGACTACGACGACACCGTCACGCAGGCGATCTCGCGCAAGATCGCGGTGCGCCAGCAGAGCGAGCAGAAGAAGTACGAGGTGGAGATCGCCCAGCGCGATGCCGACATCGCGAGGACCAGCGCCCAGGGGCGCAGCGATGCGACGCGGATCCAGGCCGAGGGCGACGCGGCCGCGATCGTGGCGCGGGGCAAGGCGCAGGCCGAGGCCCAGGAGGCGGTGGCCAAGACGCTGACCCCGGAGTATCTACAGTTCAAGGCGTTCGACAACCACGGGGCGAGCTACTTCTTCGTGCCGACCGGGAAGGGCGGGATGCCGATCATCGTGGATGCGGGCAAGCCGGCGAAGTGATGCGGGCCGCAGGCAGCACCGGCCGCCAGGGTGAACGTGGCCTAGACGCGTCGACGCACCCTGGTCGCCACCGCCCGCACTTGCTCGGGCCAGTGGATCGGGGTGCCCTTGCGCTGGCTGTCCTGGGCCGCTTCCCACACCTCTTCGAGCATCTTGGTGGCGAGGAGGTTGGTGAGGCGATAGAGGGCGTGGGGAACGCCCAGCCGCTCGGCAACGCGCTCGAGCGGGCGCAGCGTGGTGGCGAGCACGCGATGCACGATGCGGTCCATGCCCGGGGCGGGGCGAATGCCGAGCAGCGCGGCGTCCTCTTCTCCATTGAGGACGATGACGAGCTCGCTGCCCGCATCGAACCACTCGAGCCATGACGGCAGGAGGTGGTTCATCCAGTCGACCAGACCGCGGGTCAAGAGCACGCCCTCCTCCGACGAGCCGCGCAGGCGCGCCTTGAACAGCGCGTAGAGCTCCGCCGCATCCGCGTAGGTGTGGGCCATGAGGCCCTCGTGGACGCCCATCACGAAGCCCACCACGTTCCACAGGTGGAGGATCGCGTCGCGGTCGGCGTTGGTGAGACGCACCCCCAGACGGTCGAGGCCCTCGATGACCACGTAGGAGAACGTCAGGAGCACGAACGCCTCGTCCTCCTGGTTGATCGGCTTGCCGAGCCGCGCGGTGTCCCATGGCTTGGCCCAGAGCGCGTCGACGATCGAGCGGATCTCGGAGGCCTGGGGACCGCCCTCGGAGAGCAGGAGGTGCCGCATCAGCGCGTGGATCAGCCGAACGGTCTGCGCCTTCTCGATCCCGGGCGGGATCGCAGTGGGTGCCTCCGACGCGGCGTAGAGGCTCCCGGGCGCGCACACCGTGAAGACCATGTGTGCGGTCTGGAACAGCCGCCGGAACACGTGCTGCGTGAGCTGGCGGGTCGCCGCGAGCACCGGGGTGCCGCGCGCGTCGAGGTAGCACTGCGGCAGGCTGGCGGCCGCGAGCAACAAGGTGCCCGCGACGAAGTTCTTGGCGAGGACCGCTTGCGCGCGCTCGAGCGTGGCGCGGTCGGCCCACGGTGGCAGGTGGCGGGTCGCCTGGCGATACTCGCGGATTAGCTCCGTGGTCTCGGGCGGGGCGTCGCCGAGGTGCATGAGCGACTCGAGCAGCTTGCCGGCGAGGATGATCTCGTGATCGAAGTCGGCGACGACCTGATCACCGACGGGGTCGGAGCACAGGCGCAGGCGGTCGAGCGCCGCGGAACTCCACAGTGAGCGATCGACCGGTGGTGGGGTCATCGTGGGCTCCGAGGACGCGACCGACGTCAGCGCACGTCGTATGCGCATCGTGCCGCCCCTGGTCACGCAGTGTCAACGTGGGGAGCGAGCGGGAGGGTCCGGCGACAGCGTCGGCGTACGCCTGCAGCTGGAGGCGCGATCGCTACGATTCGGGAGGCACGGCGATCGCAGCGGCGCCGCTGCGAGGAGCCCGAGCCCGGGCCACGCCGATCGAGCCCTGCAGGGCGATCCACGAGACCACCATGTCGCCATCGAGCGCGTCGATGCGCCAGTCGTATGCGCTGTAGGGGGCTCCGAGCACGGGCAGCCGCTCGCCCGCGTGCCCGCCCGCATCGACCCGCACCAGCTCGAGGTGGGACGCCACCCCGGTCCCTCCGGTGTAGCCCCCCAGCAAGACGATCGAGTCGTGTCCGTCACAGAGCAAGGGCGAGGGATCGAAGTACTCCGGGATGACCCCGAGCGTCGACGGCTCGTCCGACGACGCTCCTCGGCCGTCGAGCCGTGCCCAGCGCATCATTCCCTGCGAGGAGAAGTCGGCCCACACCATCCTCGCGTCGCGGCCACAGGATGCGAGCTTGGGGTACTCGGTGGACGAGCCCATCTGGCGCTGCCGCGCGCCGATCGAGCCGTCGCGCTCGAGCCGAACGACCTCGATCCCTTCGGGGCCTCGCAGCGAGACCAGGAAGCCGCCGTCGACCGCCACGGCGCTGCTGAAGCGGGGCTCGACGGCGTGCTCGACCAGCACCACGTCCCAACGCGGTGGTGCGTCGAGCGAGGTCAGCAACGCCGCTTGGGTACCGGAGGCGCCCGTCCTCACCAGCAGCACGTCGCCACTCGGCTCCACCACCAGGTGCGGCGCCACGCTGCCGGGGAGTCGTAGCGAAGGCCCGTCGATGGTCCCGTCGAGGCCGACGTGGTGCACGACCGTCGCGCTGACTTCAGCGGTCGCAACGAGCCACCCAGAGCGCCCCGCAGCCACTGCGATGTCGTACACGGCGTAGCCGGGGAGCTCCAGGCCATGGGATCGCGTGATGCGCTCGTCGAGGATCTCGAAGTATGCGGGGCCGCTCTCGGAGCGAGAGACCCACGAGCTGCCCTGGGTCGTCCACCCGATGCCGATGGAGCGCCCGCTCACTGCCATCGCCATGTGGTGGACTGGCTGGTCGGGCGTCAGGACGGTGCAGGCCAGCACGTGCTCGCCGTCCGCGCAGAAGGCGGTGGGTACCGCCTCGGCGGCCACGGCCAGCGGTGCGGGCCCGGGCGTCGCGGCGATGGCTGCTGGAGCGCCCGCCACCGGCGAATCGGGCGCATGCACACACGCTGCCAGGGTGGCGGAGCCGAGCGTCGTATACGCGAGGAGGGCTCGAAGGAGCATCACAGGGGCCTTGCGGGGTAAGTGGCCGTCCGAACGCGTGTCGACGACGAAGCCTTACGGCCAGCGGGCTCGACGAGCTCGAGGGCTCGCATCGCAAGTCGAGAACCCGAGCCGCTGCGGAGGTGTCCAAAGGCGGCGAGGCAGGCGAGATGAGCAACCAACGAAGGGGAATCATCGCAGTGGTGGCGGTGCTCGTGCTCGGGCTCGGTGCCACGGTGGCCGCGACCGCGTTCGAGGCCGCGCCCACGCGCCCTGCCACGGGCCGGCCCCCGGCGGCCGAGCGTGGGTCTCGCGAGGAGGCTCGCGAGGCCCCGAGCGCCTCGGCGTCGGCGAGCGCCGAGCGGCTGCACGATGCGTGGCGAGCCAAGCGTGAGCGCATTCGTGCCGCGGCGCTCGCGCGTCGGCCCGTCCCCACCGCGGCCGCCCCCGCCGTCGAGCCCGAGCGCTGCTCCGAGGGCTGCTGGGGCACGCTGGAGCTGCAGCTACGGCTGGCCGGGGTGGTGGATGGCTGCCGCGAGCTGCTTCCGGCCGCGGCGCAGGGAACGGCGCGCTTCGACGCCAACGTGATCGCCGAGCCCGGCGTGGGTGCGGTGGTGGAGTCGATCGAGGTCGTGGACGATGCGATCGACGTCGAGGAATTCCGCGAGTGCATCGTCGAGTCCGCGCTGCTGGCCGAGCTCGTCGATCCCACGCAGCCCGTCGCCGATCGCTTTCGGTTTCGCTTCACCGCAGGTCGGCCGGCGGACAACGCTGCGGAGTTCCTGGGCGACAACCCGGAGCTCGTGGAGCGCTTCCCACAGCTCGCCGCGCTCCGCGATCGCCCGCTCGATGCCCCGCGCAGCGACGAGGATGCGACGACGTTCGCGACGGTGATCACGAGTGACGAAGCCGCGCTCGCAGCATTCGAGCGGTGGTCGGTGGAGCAGGGGGTGGATCTGTCGGGTGTGCGGGGGGATGGGTGATCCCGATCAACGGAGGAGCTCGTCCCTGCGCTCGAGCATGCAGCTCACGATCGCACGGGGCTTGGCCGTGGCTGGCATGTCCACGCCCTCCGGCGGGGCCTGGGCCTGCGGATCCACACCACGCGGCAGCGTCGGCACGGGACCGGATTCGACCTGGCGACGACACTCGCGAGCGAGCACGCGGCACGCCTCGCCGTCGCGAGGCTCGAGCGGGCCGGTGAAGTAGGCGCAGTAGCTCCGGTCGATGGAGCTCGAGGCATCGAGCTGCACCACCGTCATCCACACGCCGGCCGCAGCGCCGAGCAACAGACCCGAGCCACCGAGCACGGGGGCGAGTCGCGCGAGGATCGCCCCGCTGGCCCGCGAGCCAGGGTCGTCGCGTCGGTACGCACGCAGACCGATCCACAGCACGATGGCGCCGAGACCACCGAAGACTGCCGCGGACAGCAGCTCACCCCCGTCGTACGGCTCGCCCGCCGCCGCCATGCCGATCGTGCTGACCACCGCAGCGGCGCACGCCAGGCCACTCACGAGCAGGGAGAGCGCGCCGAACAGCAGCGCGCTCGGGCCGGCCTTCGGCTCGCTCGGACCGGGAGACTCGCTCGGACCCCACTGGGCTTGCGTGGTCACCAGGGCAACGTAGCGGCTCCGGATGTGGCTGTCACCACGGCCGCGAGCGCGGCTCGATCGACGTCGAACCAGCGAGGGCACGCAGGCGCGCTCGCTTGACCCATTCACCTGCCCCGCCGATCCTCTCCTCGGTGCCCCGATCCTTCAACACCTCCGGTCCTTGTCACCCGGCGCGCGACTACATGCTCCCGGCCATGGCACGCCTACCGGAGGTTCGAGGGCTCGTCGAGCGCGGCAAGTACTTCGTGAGCCACGCTCCGCGTCAGACTGGCAAGACAACTGCCGTCGCTTCGCTCGGACGCGAGCTCACCGAAGAAGGGCACCACGTCGCGACGCTGGTCTCGATGGAAGTCGGTGCCGCAATCCGCGACGACCTCGGTGCCGCCGAGCTCGCGATCCTCGGAGCATGGCGAAGTACCGCCGAACGCCGCCTCCCCACGAGCCTCGTGCCCCCACCCTGGCCCGACGCTCCGCCAGGCCAGCGCATCAACGCAGCTCTCCAAGCCTGGGCCAGAGCTTCGTCCAAGCCGCTGGTCCTGTTCCTCGACGAGATCGATGCCCTCGAGGGCATGGTCCTCATCTCCGTCCTCCGCCAGATCCGCGACGGCTTCCAGGATCGGCCCACGTCCTTCCCGTGGTCGCTCGCGCTCGTGGGCATGCGCGACGTTCGTGACTACAAGCTCGCCCTCGACGGTCGCGACGGCACCACGAGCTCCAGCCCTTTCAACATCAAGGATCGATCGCTGCTGCTCCGCGACTTCAATCGTAACGAGGTCGAGACCCTCTACACGCAGCACACGGATGATATGGGCCAAGCCTTCCTCCCGGAGGCCATCGATCGTGCCTTCACCCTCACCCAGGGCCAGCCGTGGCTCACCAACGCCCTCGCCGCCGTCACGGTGGACGAGCTCGTCGTCGACCGCCGAGAGCCCATCCGTCCCGAGCACATCGACCAGGCCAAGGACGTCCTCGTCCAGCGCCAGGACACGCACCTCGATAGCCTTGCAGAGCGGCTCCGCGATCCGAGGATCCGCTCGATCGTGGAGCCGATGCTGGCCGGCACCTCCCCTGGCGAGCTTCAGCCCGACGACATCCGCTTCGCCACCGACCTGGGCCTGCTCCGGCAGAGCACGATGGGCGGGCTCGACGTGGCCAATCCGATCTACCGCGAGATCATCGTACGAGAGCTCGCCGTCCCCACGCGCGCCGCACTCCCGCACATTGCCCCCACGTGGCTGACCCCCGAAGGCCGGCTCGATGCAGCACGCCTGCTCGACGCATTCGTTGCGTTCTGGCGCCAGCACGGCGAGCCGCTGCTCGGCACCGCGCCCTACCACGAGGTCGCGCCCCACATCGTGGTGATGGCGTTCCTGCATCGCGTGGTCAACGGCGGGGGCAGCATCGAGCGCGAGTACGCCATCGGCCGTGGGCGCATGGACCTGTGCGTGCGCTACGGGGCGGATGTGCTGGCCATCGAGCTGAAGGTGTGGCGCGATGGACGGCCGGATCCGGTGCGGGAAGGGCTCGAGCAGCTCGACGGGTATCTCGCCGGGCTCGGGCTCGGGAGCGAGTGGCTCGTGATCTTCGATCAGCGCAGCGGACAGCCGGCGATCGCGGAACGGACCACGGTGGAAGCTGCGAGGACGGGGAGGGGGCGGGAGGTGGTGGTGATCCGGGCGTGATGGGACTGTCACCGTGGGCGAGAGCGGCTCAAGTGGATCTCGCTGAAGACGGCGCCGTTCGGGCAGGCCCGATCACAGACATCGAAGAGCACGACGTAGGCACGCGGCGAGAGCGACTGGAGCACGGACAGGCGGGCGGGAGCATCGGTGGTTCGGCGCTCGGAGGGATCGAAGGGCAGCCAGCGACCGGAGACACGTTTTCTACGTAGACCTGGGGGAAGACGTCGATGCTCATCTTCGAGGAGACGATGGCACAGTCCGCGTCGAAGTGCGAGGATACGAGCATGGGGCCGACGATCATCGGGATCGACGCAGCGACCGAGCCCAAGAAGGTCGGCTTGGCGCGAGGGTGGGTCGACGGAGAGCGCGTGGTCGTCAGCGATGCGAGGATCGGATCGAGGATTCCGTCGGTCGCGGAGACGATCGCCGGGTGGATCGAAGGGCCTACCTTGCTCGCAATCGATGCCCCGCTCGGATGGCCGGCGCCGCTCGGACGTGCGCTCGTGGGTCATCGTGCAGGGCAGGCGTTCAAGGCCGACGCAAAGGAGGCGTTCAATCGGTTGACCGATCGAGTGCTATGCGAACGAACCGGCAAGCGGCCGCTCGATGTGGGTGCGGATCGGATCGCGAGGTGGATCTGGGTGAGGGGATGATCCGGGAAGTAGGCGCGACAAGCGCTCGACTCGGCTCGACCGACGCCTGGGCGCACGAGAAGAGGGGTAGTGGCGACCTCTGGAGACGATGCCAGGGGAGCCTTCCGAAGGGGTCAACAGAACGATCCTGATGCGCGGGGGCCTTCCGAAGGCTCCCCCGGCAACGGATCCGATCCTCGGAAGCGCTCGGAAGGCTCTTTCGGCATCGGTTCCGATGCGCCGCTCGCTCACGGAAGGCTGCCCCGGCATCGGTTCCGATGCGCCGCTCGCTCACCGAAGGCTCCTCCGGCATCGGTTCCGATGCGCCGCTCGCTCACCGAAGGCTCCCCCGGCATCGGAACCGATGCCATGGGCAGACTCCCGAAGGCTGGCCAAGGATCGCGAGCGATACCGGGGAAGCCTTCGGGAGGCCCCCTCAATAGGAGTACCGCTGCAGCGGGGGCCTTCCGAAGGCTTCTCATGGATCGCCCGCGATCTCGGCGATGCCTTTCGCGAGCGTTCGGTGCATCGGCACCGATCCCGGCGATGCCTTTCGCGAGCGTTCGGTGCATCGGCACCGTTAATCCATGCAATCTCATACCCCCCAACGCTACACGCGCTCGAACAGCTCCAGCGTCTCCCCGTGGTACCGCCCCTGCGCGTACTCGGCAAACCCATGCTTCTCCGCCACCCGCCGCGACGCGCCGTGCCCGGGCTCGATCATACACACCACCCGCCGCCCCGCACCCGCACTCGCTCCCCCCTTCGCCCGCTCCTCGTCCACCCACCCGAGCACCGCTCCCACCGCTTCCGTCGCCAGCCCTTTCCCATGAGCCCACGGCGCCAGCGCCCAGCCGATCTCCATCACGGGCCCCCACGGTGGATCGATCTCCCGCCCCGCATCCCCAGCGCCCGCCTCTCCCACGAACCGCCCGGTGGCCCGCTCGGTGACCACCCAGTATCCGAACCCCAGCACCACCCAGTGGCCCACATAGCGTAGGAACCTCTGCCACACCTCTTCGCGCGTGAACGGCTTCTTGCCGATGTACCGCACGACCTCGGGGTCGCTCCACATCGCCACGCAGTCGTCGAGGTCGTCCATCCGGTGCCCGCGCAAGAGCAGCCGCGGCGTGTGCAGGACGGGCACGTTGGGAAGCGTTCGCTCCGGGTGATGCATCGCCCGCGATCCCACCTCATCCGCCCAGGCCCCGCAACCCACCGCTTCCGCCATGGTACGCTCGGTCCGATGCGGGGAATCGAAGCTCATCGTCTCGTCGGGTCGCGCGTGCCGATCGTCGTCACCGGCGCGCTCCTGCTCTTGCCCACCACCCTCCACGCCAGCGAGCTCCGCTTCTCCCAGACCACCGCCGGCCAGGTCGTCGCCACCGGCAACACGCTCGGGCTCTCCAAGGTGTTCGGCCAGAATGGCCCCGGCATCGAGGACTCGATCGGCACGTTCATCACGCTGAACGGCGCCTCGGTCGACAACATCCCCGCCCCGCCCCCGGGCAACCCGTGGCCGGCGGGCACCACCAACGACTGGACGCAGAACGGCTCGGACGCCACGCTCGAGCTGCCGCTCGACGCCGAGGTGCTCTACGCCGAGCTGGTATGGGGCGGCAGCACCAACTACGACGCCGAGAACGTGCTCGCGTTCCTCGACGATCCGGTGACGCTCTCGTTCGGGGGCGACTCGGTGCTCGTCGATCCCGACCCCTCCACCGCGCTCGACATCGCCGAGATGGCCGCGGGCTTCACCGCCAACTACTACATGCGCTCGGCCGACGTGACCGACTTCGTGGCCACCCACGGCGAGGGCGTCTACTCGACCGAGGGCGTGCCCGCCACTCAGATCCACACCATCAACTCGCTCAACGCAGCCGGCTGGTCGCTGTTCGTCGCGTATCGCGATCCCACCCAGCCGATCCGCAACCTCACGATCTTCGTGGGCGGCAGCTTCGTCGACGAGGAGAGCGTCGAGGACTATGACTTCGCGGGGTTCTGCACCCCGCCCACGGGGGCGTTCCAGGGGCGCGCGGTGGTCACCACCATCGAGGGCGACGCCGACCTCACCGGCGACGGGTTCAGCATCGCCCCGTCGTTCGTGGGGCCGTTCGTGGCGCTCTCGGGGCCCAACAACCCGGTGAACAACTTCTTCTGCTCGCAGCTCAACGATTCGGGCGGCGCGCTCGACACCAGCGGCTCGTTCGGCACCTCCAACCAGAACGCCGCGGTGGGCTTCAACACGGTAGGCGGGCGCCAGGGCTGGGACGTGACCACGGTGAGCCTCTCGTCCGCCTCGGGCCAGCTCGACAACGGCCAGACCACCGCGACGCTGCGCGCCATCACCACCGGCGACTCGTTCGCCCCCACCGCGGTGGGGTTCGCGATCGACGTCAACGCCCCCTCGTTCGCCGACGTGGAGACCATGGCCACCGGCGAGCCGCTCGCGCTCGCGGTCGGCGAGTCGAGCACGATCACGGTGGAGCTGCACAACGGGGGCCTGGTGGATGCCATCGACGTGATCTTCCGGGCCGTGCTGCCCGACGAGCTCGACCTCGCATCGTTCGCCACTGGCGGCGTCGACGGCGACGTGGACGGCAACCCCGTCGATACCGCCGGGATCCAGGCCGGCGTGGCGGTGGGCGACGTGGCGGTGGGTCAAACGCTGCAGCTCGTGTTCGAGGTGACCGCCAACGCTCCACCCGCGATGGGCAACAACTGGGTGATCGTCCCCCAGTTCGAGTACGACTACGTGAGCTGCGAGGGCGAGCCTCCGCTCACCGAGCCCCAGGGCCTCGCGCCGATCTTCATCGACTACGATCCCTCGGGCGAGGGCTCGGGGACCGGACCCGGGACCGACTCGGGCTCCGCCAGCGGAGGGCTCGACGACACCGCTGGCTCCGATGCCGGCTCGGCGTCCGGCGGTGCCTCGGGTGGCGCCTCGGGCGAGGGCTCCGGCAGCACGAGCCGTGGCAACACCGACGACACCGGGCCGGGCATCCTGAGCCTCTCCGACACCTCGGGCTCCGGCGAGGGCTCCGAGGACGGCTGCGGCTGCCGCTCGTCCTCGCGCGCGGGCTCGCTGTGGCTGCTGCTGCTCGCCCCGCTCGCGCTCCGCCGCCGCCGGCGCTGATGCACCAACGACCGAGCCTCCGCGCCGCTCACGGAAGCCGCGGGCCCGAGTGCGTAACCGCGACCCAGGCTGCTGCCGCGCCCACGAGCGGCAGCAAGAACAGCCATACGCGCCCGAGCTCCGGCGTGCGCCTGACCAACGCCACCGCGGCACCGAGCACCAGCCACAGCGCGATCTTGATGTAGATCCACGTCGGCCATCCGCTCATGATCCCGAGCCGCGCCATCAGCCCGAAGCCGGCCACGAACACCACGAGCAGCGCCACGCCGTGCGTGATCGACAGGAGCTTGCGGACCGGCGCGACCTCGCGATCCTCGCCCCCGCGCAGCCCCAGCACGGCCAGGCCGCCCAGGCTCGCGAACAACAGCATGATGCCCAGGAGGTGGAGGAGCTTGTAGACTTCGGTCGGCATGGGGGAGCCCGCGCCCGCGGAGCGTAACACCGAAGGCCCTCGGCGAGCGATCCCATGGTTCGACCTCTTGGGTGGCCTCGCGGTCGCGGCGTTCGTGGCGGTTTTGCTGCTCGATCTACGCGTGCTCGGCCGACCGCGTGACGAGGTGTCACTGCACGTCGACCCCGTCGCGCTGGCCGAGGGCTTCCGCGAGGGCGTGCAGTGGTATGGCCTCTATCGCGGCGAGGACAAGCTCGGCTTCTCCCGTACCGAGCGCCGCCGTCGCGGTGACACCGGTTATCAGCTCTCGCAGACCCTGGAGCTCTTGCCTTCGTCCACGGGCATTGGCCTGCGCCGCATCACCATCGACACGGAGCTCGACGCCGCCTTCGCGCTCGAGCGCTTCACGGTGGCGGCGGAGGGCCCCATCCCCCTGCGCGCCGAGGGCGAGCGTCGTGGCGATCTGCTGCACATCGAGGCCGAAGGCCTGCCCGGCCTACCCGTGCTCGACATTCCGCTGCACGAGCCTCCGGTGTTCGACTTCAGCCTGGGCCCGCTCGTGATGACCCAGGACCTCCACCCCGGCGATCGCTTCGCCTTCACCCACGTCGATCCGCTGGGGCTGACCCCCACCGAGGGCAGCCTCGAGTACCTCGGCCGTGCCGACGTCGACGTGCTCGGCGAGCGCGTCTCGGCGTTCCACCTCCGCCAGGAGCTCCCCGGCTTGCCGCCGATGCAGCTGTGGATCAACGAGCTCGGCGAGGTGCTCCAGCAGGAGCTGCCGCTCGAGCTCCTCGCCGTGCGCGAGGCCGAGGCGCAAGCCACGTATGGGTTCCTCGCCCCCACGACCCCGCGGGAGGCGGCCACGCCGTGATCGTCGTCCAGGACCTGCACAAGCGCTACGGCGAGTTCGAGGCCGTTCGGGGCCTCACGTTCCACGTGCGCCACGGCGAGGTGTTCGGGTTCCTCGGCCCCAACGGCGCGGGCAAGAGCACCACCATGCGGATCATCGCGGGGCTCATCCAGCCCACGAGCGGCGAGGTGTTGGTGGACGGCCACGATCTGCGACGCGACCCGCTGGCGGTCAAGGCGATCACGAGCTTCATCCCCGACCGTCCGTTCCTCTACGAGAAGCTCACCGCATTCGAGACGCTCGAGCTCGTGGGTGGCCTGCACCGCATGTCCCGCGCCCGCGTGGCCGAGCGTGGGCAGGCGCTGCTGCGCCGCTTCGAGCTGGCGGACTGGGCCGACGCGCTGGTGGAGAGCTTCTCGCACGGCATGAAGCAGCGCCTGGTGTTCGCCGCGGCGCTCCTGCCCGAGCCGCGCCTGCTCGTCGTCGACGAGCCGATGGTCGGCCTCGACCCTCGCGGTGCTCGCCTGGTCAAGGCGATCCTGCGCGAGCAGTGCGACGCGGGGGCCTCGGTGTTCCTCAGCACCCACGGCATGGACGTGGCCCAGGAGGTTTGCGACCGGATCGCGATCCTGAGCCGCGGCAAGATCGCCGCGCTCGGCACGATGGAGGAGCTACGCACGCAAGCGGAGGAGCCGGGCAGCTCGCTGGAAGAGATCTTCCTGCGGCTGACGGAAGAGGCGCAGTCCAAGCCGGATCCGCGGCACGGCGGGGGCGAAGGGGCGGAGCCGTGATCGTCCTGCACCTGCTCCGCGCCAAGCTGCGCGCGCTCTTCAACCTCCGCCGTAGCGCCGAGATGGGCCGCAAGCGGCTCTTCTTGCTCGTGGTCCTCGGCGCGCTCACGTGGGTGGGGATCCTCGCCGCGTCGCACTGGTTCCTCGGCAAGGTCGTCGCCATCGAGCCGATCGGCGTGGTGATGCTGCGCAAGCTGCTCGAGCTCGTGCTCCTGTTCCTGCTCTCGATCCTCGGCGTGTCCAACCTGATCGCGGCGTTCTCCACGTTCTTCCTGGCCGACGACCTGCCGGCGCTCGTGGCCCGGCCGGTGCCAGCCAATGCGCTCTACCTGGCGCGCCTCGCCGAGAACGGGCTCTACGCGTCGTGGATGACGATGACGTTCGCGGCCCCGTTCTTCGTGGCCGCGGGGATGGTCATGCATGCGCCGGCGTCGTACCACCTCGCCTGGATCGTGGCGCTGCCGCTCTTGGCCATCATCCCCACCACGCTCGCGGTGATCGTGGCGATGCTGCTCGGGCGCGTGCTCTCGGCCCGGCGTACGCGCCAGCTGCTCACGTTCATGGCGGTGATGGTGTTCACGGTGCTGTTCGTGCTGTTCCGCCAGCTCGAGCCCGAGCGCTTCGTCGACCCCAACCAGCGCGCGCCGTTGCTCGAGGTGCTGGGCCAGGTGCAGAGCAGCCCCACCCCGTGGCTGCCGAGCGCATGGGCGGCCGACGCCCTGTGGTCGCGGCTGTCGCCGCTGGGCGAGGCGGTGGGCCAGCCACTGCTGCGCCTCGTCACCTTCGCACTGGCGATGGTGTTCGTGGCGGGCTGGGTGTTCCGGGCCACGTTCGCCACGGCGTTCTCCCGCGCCCAAGAAGGTCAGGGCGGCCAGATCGATGGCGACGGCCAGGCGACCCCCCGCGCGCATCGGGAGCTGGGCGCGCTCGCCCGCCGGCTCGCCGAGCGTGGCGGCCACGATCGCCCCGCCCGCGCGCTCGCCCGCAAGGATCGCCGCGTGTTCCTGCGCGACACCACCCAGTGGACGCAGATGCTGCTGCTCGGCGCGCTCGTGGCGATCTACGTGGTCAACTTCAGCTACATCCGCTCGGCCGGCGACAGCGGCATCATCCCGCGCCAGGGGCTGCACTTCATCAACCTCTCGCTCGGGGGGTTCGTGGCAGTGGCGGTGTGCGTACGCTTCGCGTTCCCGGCGATCTCGCTCGAGGGCCGCGCGTTCTGGATCGTGCTGCGGGCTCCGCTGCCCATGCTCGAGGTGCTGCGCGGCAAGCATCGCTCGCTGGCCGTGCCGCTCGCGTCGCTGGTGGCGCTGCTCGTGGCCGTCACGAGCGTGTGGCTCGGCTCGGGGCCCTTGCTCACCGCGGTGGCCGTGCTCACGGTGGTGCCGCTCACGGTGGGGTTGTCCGGCCTCGCGCTGGGCCTCGGGGCCCGCTTCCCCCGCTTCCACATCGACAACGCGGCCAAGATCGCCACGGGCCTCGGCGGCGTGCTCTACATGCTGAGCGGGCTACTGCTGCTGATGGTGGTAGTGCTGCTCGCCGTGGGTCCCACGCTCGGGCTCGTGCAGTGGATCGAGCACGACTACCTACCCGGCGGTGCGCTTGGCTGGCTCGGCGGGCTCGCGGGCGTGGCCGCGCTGGGGCTACCGCTCCTGGTCGGCCGACTCGCGGTGCGTACGGGGGCCCGCCACCTCGAGACGCACGGCCTCGACGCGTGATCCGGCCGGCCACGGCCCGCGTACGCCCGTCTGGGCGTGCCGTAACGATCCGCGAGCGCGTGCGTATCACCCCCGTGCGCTCCGCGATTCCGCTTGCCCTGACCACCCTGCTCCTCCTGCCCGCCTGCGACCCGGGCTCGTCCGACGACGCCGCCGAGCCCGACACCGACACGGACACGACCGCCGCAACGCCGGCCTCCGACGACTTCGCCGGCCCCGATCCCGACACGAGCAGCTCGGGCTCCACCACCGCGCCCGAGCCGACCTCCGCCGATTCCAGCGAGGGCGGCGACCCGAGCACGAGCAGCAGCACGACCCAGGGCGACGACACCGACGCGACGGTCGGCTCCACCACCACCGGCGGCGACGAGCAGCCCCTGCCCCCCACCAACGGCGCGGAGCTCTTGCCGTGGCTCGAGGCGGGCGAGTACCTCGAGTGGACGGCCGAGTCGGGCGTGCACTCGTCGAGCGGCCCGCACGGCGGCGGGGTGCGGACGTTCGTCAACGACGTGCTCCTGGCCTCGCTCGAAGCCGGGGCGACCACCCACCCCGAGAACGCCGCCGCGATCAAGGAGCTCTACGGAGACGGCGGCACGGTGATCGGCTGGGCGGTGGAGGTCAAGCTGCAGGCCGAGAGCGCGGGCGGGGACGGCTGGTACTGGTACGAGCGCTTCGAGGACAGCGTGTACGCGGATGGCACCGGCGAGGGGATCTGCACGGGCTGTCATGGCGCTGGCAACGACTACGTGCTCTCGCCGTTCCCGCTGCAGTGAAGGCGCTCGGCGCCGCCACGGACGACCAACGAGTCCCCGCGACACGCCGAGCGGCCCGGGTTACGCTCCGCCCGCATGAGCACCGACCAAGCCGAGCTCACCCACGCCCTCGCGTTCCTCTACCTCGCCGCCGCGCAGGCCACCGACGGCACGCTCACGCCCGAGGAGATGCGCACGCTGGCGGACAAGCTGCACAAGCGCACCCCCGAGCTTTCGCTCGATGATCTCGGCACGGTGCTGCGGCAGACCGTCGGTGCCTACAAGGCGATCGGCTCGACCGAGGCCAAGCTCGAGCAGGCCAATGCTCACGCCGCCACGCTGCGCGACGCGATCGACGAGAAGATGCGACAGGCGATCGTCGATGATCTGCTCGCCATTGCGCAGGCCGACGGCCGCGTGTCCGACGAGGAGGTCGCGTTCATTGGCACGATCGCGATGAAGATGGGCCTCTACGGCAAGAGCTGAGATCGCGCTCGCAACGGTACGGCCGAGGGTGCGCGGCCGACCCGCGATGGCCCGACGGAGCGCCTACGAGCTCGCAGGGCCCGTTCTTGCGCAAATACCGCTGGCACGCTCGATCTTGTCCTATTCTGCCCCCATGCAGCATCGAGTGTCTTGGATCTTGGGCCTCACCCTGTTCGCGATCGGTTGTGGCGACAACGGCAACTCGGGCAGCGGCTCGGGCGACGGCAGCGGCTCGAGCGGGGACGACTCCACGACCAACGCCACGATGCCGGTCACCTCGGTCGGCGCCACCGAGGCGATGACCTCGGCGGCCACCAGCGGCAACCTCGACGACACCAGCACCACCGCCTCGGTCGACGGCACCAGCAGCGGGACCAGCGAGGGCAGCTCGAGCTCGAGCGGCTCGACCGGACCGGCCGAGAGCAGCAGCTCGGGCACACCGCCCGAAGACCCCGCGTACCCGCCGTGCATGCTCGGCTCCGATCCGGAGTGCCCCGAGCCCTACGATCACTGCTACGGGTTCCTGCCGCGCGACTACAGCGTGTGCAGCGTGATGTGCATGGACGACGACGAGTGCCCGCAGCCGCAGAGCGGCGATGCGCCGGCCGTGTGCGCCGGGCCCATGGACAACGAGTGCGTGCTCGACTGTGCCGACGATGCCACCTGCCCCGACGACATGGAGTGCGTGGACATCGGCGGGACGGGCACGATCCTGCGCTGCGCGTGGCCGAACTGATCGCTTCGGATCCGCAGCTGACGGCCCGGTGCGCCGGGCCGGGCCACCGCCGCCGTCAGCTACACGAGCCGCACGCAAACAGCTCGACGAAGATCGCACACGTGGCGTCCCACTGCGTGGAGCAGCAGTAGTCGTCGATGAAGCACACGCAGTCGGCAATGGTCTGATCGTCGCAGCCCGCGTCCATCTGCTCGGAGCAGCACGACGACACGTCGGGCGGGGGCATCATGCCGCCGCCGCAGTCGCCACAGGTGAGGCTATCGACCTCGCCCACACACACCTCGTCCCAGGCGGTGTCGCAGCAGTAGGCGTCCTGCATGCACACGCAGTCCTGCACGGTCGGGTCGTCGCAGCCGGGGGTCATGTTGATGTCGCAGCAGCCACCCGCGGGCGGCGGCTCCTCGCCCGTGTCGCCGGGCGGCGGCTCGCCCGTGTCTCCGGGCGGTGGATCACCGGTGTCGCCGGGCGGCGGCGGCTCGCTGGTCTCGGCCGATCCGCCGCAGTGGCCACAGCCGAGCGCCTCCACGGCCGAGGCGCAGACCTCTTCCCAGCCGGTCTCGCAGCAGAACGGGATCTCGGCGCACACGCACGCCTCGACGGTGTCATCGATGCAGCCGGGCGCCGAGCCGTCCATGCAGCAGTCGCCCTCTTCCCCGGGAGGTGGAAGGCCGGTGTCGTCGGGATCGCCGATGCTGGTCTCCGGCGGCTCGCCCACGCAGAACCCACAGCCGAGCTCGTCGACCAGCCCCACACAGTCGGCCGTCCACTGGCTCGTGCAGCAGCTTGGCCGCTGCATGCACACGCATGCCTCGACGTTGTCGTCGCTGCAGCCCGCCTCAGCTTGCGGGACGCAGCAGCTGCCGCCCACGTCGCCCTCGCTGTCCACGCCGAACGTGGCCTGGCCTCCGTCGGTGACGCTGGTCGGGGTCGGGCCACCGGGTGGCCACCCGAACGTGTCGGAGTCCGCGCCCTGGCTGCACGCGCCGACGAGCGCGAGCACGAGCGCGGCGATGCTCGCCCCTCGGATCGTCTGCATGTGAGGCCCTCGCTCCAAGCGGCTCGGTCATCATCTCACATCCGCCGCCGTGTGCACGGGGCGGCCCCGCGCATGGGGTGCGCGAGAGCAGCGGGCGCGGTCTCGGCTGCGCGCGGACCCGCAAGCGGGCTAAAACCAACAATACCCGCGAGCGGGCGAGCAATACCCGCGAACAATACCCGCGAGCGGGCTAACCACAAGAACCACAGGAGAACGTCTCGACCTCGCCCGCGCACGTGAGATCCCAAAAGACGTTGCAGCAGTAGTCGTCCTCGGCACACACGCAGTCCTGCACGGTCGTGTCGGGGCAGCCTGCGCCGTCCTGCTGCTCGCAGCACTCGGACACGGCCCCGCCGCCGTCGCCACCGTCGTCGGGTTCACCTCCGCAGGTGCCGCAGCCGAACGAAGCCACCTCGTCGACGCACAGGGCGTCCCATGCCGTATCGCAGCAGTAGGAATCCTGCATGCACACGCAGGCCTGGATCGTCGCGTCGGCGCAGCCTGGCGCCTCGCCGCCCGTGCAGCAGTCGCCGCCCTCGGCGGGCGGGGGCTCGCCACTGCCTCCGTCGTCGGAGGGGGGCGGCGGATCTCCGCCGCCATCGTCGGCCGGGGGCGGTGGGTCTCCGCCACCGTCGTCACCCGCAGGCGGTGGTGGATCTCCGCCACCGTCGTCACCCGTGGGCGGCGGCGGATCTCCGCCACCGTCGTCACCCGCGGGCGGCGGAGGATCGCCGCCGCCGTCATCACCCGCCGCGTTGCAGTGACCGCAGCCGAGCTGCTCGATGAGCGCCGCACATGCGTCGTCCCACTCGGACTCGCAGCACCACGAGTCGCTCTCGCACACGCACTGCTCCACGGGCTTGTTGTCGCAGCCGGCGGAGGCGTGCTCCTCGCAGCAGTCGCCGTGCCCGGGCGGCGGGGGCAGACCACCGTCATCCCCGGGCGGCGGGGGCGGGCCGCCGCCGTCGAGATCGATGCCGGTGTCCTCTTCGTCGCTGCCGGCCTCGTCACCCACGTCACCGAACGGCTGCCCGGTGGTGTAGTAGTCCGGGGAAGTCCCGCCGCTGCACGCCCCGAGGGCCAGGGCTGCCAGCGCAGCCGGGAGGAACAGCAGCGGCGCTGCCGTCCACGCTCGTGTCGTCGGTCGATTGCTCCGCACGGTGCTCCCCTCGTCTCGCGATCGGATCGATCGCCGCCCGAACGGCCGGCGACTCTGCACGTGCCGAGCCATCACCATGCTCGGGGCTGGCACGCCATGCCCTTGAATTCCTTCGAGTCCGTCCGCGACGGGGCACGAGCTCCCCCGGGCGACTTGCACGAGCGGGAGTGCCGGCTTGGCAACTTGCACAACCGATGGCCCCGCCACCGGAGCGGAGGCGCCGGCTAGAACGGCGTGCCGAACGTCTGCGTCCAGTAGTGCGGGAACTGCCCCTCCGCAGTGAACACGTAGCCCACGCCGATCTGCGTGAAGTCGGGGCTCATGATGTTGCTGCAGTGGCCGGGGCTCTCCATCCAGCCGGCGACCACCTCCTGCGGCGTGGTCTGGCCGGCGGCGATGTTCTCCCCCGCGGCCTGATAGTCGTAGCCCGCGCGCGTCATGCGATCGAACGGATCCTCGCCGTCGGGGTTGACGTGATCGAAGAACCCGCGCGTGGCCATGTCGAGGCTGTGCACCCGCGCGGTGCAGTGCAGCCGCGGCTCCATCGTCAGCGGCCCGGCGGCGGCGAACGAGTCACTGCCGCAGGTGGCTCCCTGCGCCCGCTCCTCGTTGACGAGCACGACCACCTCGGTCTCGAACGCGCGCGCGTCCGCGGGCCAGGCGGCCACGCCCGCGCAGTACTCGACGTCGGGCACGTCCGACTCGCCGGGCGCGCCATCGTCCGACGCACCGTCGGCGTCGGCATCGCTCGCTCCGCTCTCGTCGCCGCTGTCACCCGCGCCCTCGTCACCGGTGCCGTCCACGATCCCGCACCCCGCCGCGAGCACCACGACGCACAGCACCGACCACGCTCCGACCTTCGTTGCCTGCATGCGCATGGCGACTACGGTACGGCGGGTCGCCCTCGTCGTGGAGTGCTCGTTGCACGCAGGTCCAGAAGAACTGGTACGGCCATGACCCAGCGCCCGCGGGTTTCCCGAGCGCGGTGGCCGTTCCGGCGCGAGCGTCCACACGGCGCCTGAAACGACGCCGCACGGTGAGTCCGCGCCGCTGGCGAGCCTCACTTGGCGCTCGCCTCGACCCATGCCCACAGGCAAGCTACGCTGCTCCTCCGGACCAGCGTTGGGCCGCGCGTCGTGCTCGGAGCAGGTGCCGAGCAGGCACCAGGTCGGGATGCCTGCGTGGTCTGGGACGATCTCACCGCGCAGGCCGCCCAAGGCTCACCAGAGGCCTTCGCGGGGCGCTCTCGCCCTTGCCCTCGGGGGGGGCAGGGCGGCAGGCTCGGTCGCTGCGCTCCACCTGCTCTGGCCAGTGGGATGAAGGTCTACAGGAGCAACCGAGTCGAGGCCCTGCTCGACGCCCTCACCGAGGTGCTGCGCGTGCCCGCGGCGGGGCCGTTGCGCGCCGAGCCGGTGATGGTGCACAGCCGCGCGATGGCGGTGTGGCTGTCGATGCGCCTCTGCGAGCGCTTCGACGGGTGGGTGGGCGGCGCGTTCCCGTTCCCGCGCCGCTTCGTGCAGGAGCTGTTCACCTCGGTGCTGGGCGAGCGCGCCGAGGCCACCGAGGGATTCGAGCGCAAGCGTCTCCAGTGGTCGGTGCTCGCCGCCCTGCCGGAGCTCTTGCCCACGCCGCCGTTCGAGGAGCTGCGACGCTACGTGGCCGACGACCCACGCGGGCAGGCGCGGTTCCAGCTCGCCCAGCGCATCGCCGAGACGCTCGACCGCTACGTGGTCTACCGGCCGCGCATGGTGGTCGGCTGGGACGACGGCGAGGAAGATCACTGGCAGGCCCGGCTGTGGCGCACGATCGTGGCCAAGCAGGGCGCCGATCACCCGCCGTCGCTGGCCCGTGACGTGTTCCGCCGGCTCGAGGCCGGCGACGGCTTCGACCGCGACGCCCTGCCCCCGCGCGTGTGCGTGTTCGGGGTCTCCACGCTGCCACCGTTCTACGTGCAGGTGCTCGGCGCCCTCTCGCGCCACGTACCCGTGCACATGTTCGCGCTCTCGCCCAGCCAGGAGTTTTGGGCCGAGCTCCGCTCGGGCCGCCAGGCCCTCCGAGCGCTTCGCGAGCAAGGCGGCGCCCCTACCCTGCCGCTGGCGGATCAGGGCAACCCGCTCCTGGCCTCGTTCGGCGCGGTGGGTCGCGACTTCCAGCTCGTGCTCGAGCGCGAGGTCGACTACGAGGAGGCCGAGCCCCCGCTCTACCGCGAGCCGCCCACCCGCACCATGCTCGGGCAGCTCCAGTCCGACGTGCTGCACCTGCGCCACCGCGGCACCGAGCACCCCGACGACAGCGATCCCGCGCGCACGCCTCCGCCGCGCATGATCGAGCCCGACGACCGCTCGATCACGTTCCACGCGTGCCACTCGCCCATGCGCGAGGTCGAGGTGCTGCACGACCAGCTGCTCGACATCCTCTCCAGCCCCCCCGCAACCACTCGCCCGAAAACGGGCGTCGAGGTGCCCCCCCATGGGGGGCTCTCCAGCTCCGGTGGCGTGGGCAGCCCTGGCGTCGCACCCCACCAGGTGGTGGTGCTGATGACCGACGTCGAGACCTACGCGCCGCTCGTCGAGGCGGTGTTCGAACGCGATCACCGCGAGGGCAGCTTCATCCCCTACTGCATCGCCGATCGCTCGGTGCGATCCGAGAGCCCCACCATCGAGGCGTTCCACCGGCTCTTGGGGCTCGTGGGCAGCCGCATCACCGTCTCGGAGATCCTCGACCTGCTCGCGGTCGAGGCCGTGCACACCCGCTTCGAGATCACCGCCGAGGACCTCGACGTGATCACCGAGTGGGTGGGCGCGGCCGGGGTGCGCTGGGGCGTGGACGGTCAGCACCGCGGCGAGCACGGCCAGCCGCGCTACGAGCAGAACACCTGGCGGTTTGGGCTCCAGCGGCTCTTGCTCGGCTACGGCCTGCCCGGCGGCAACCGGAACACGTTCGCGGGCGTGCTGCCCTACGACGAGATCGAGGGCCAGGACGCGGAGCTGCTCGGCAAGCTCGCCGAGTTCTGCGAGCGGCTCTTCACCCACCTCGCGCAGCTCGACCGCCCGCGCACGCCCCGGGCCTGGCAGGAGGCGCTCACCGCTCTCGCCGACGACATGCTGTCCACGGCCGGGCTTGCCGCGTGGGAGCACCAGCAGCTCCGCCGCGCGCTCGAGGGGCTCGTGACCGACGCCGAGGCGGCCGGGTTCGACGGCACGCTGGCGATGGAGTCGATGCGCGTATTGGTGGAAGAACGGCTCGAGGAGGAGCGGCCCGCCGAGCGCTTCCTGGCCGGCGGCGTGACGTTCTGCGCGATGCTGCCGATGCGCACGATCCCGTTCCAGGTGGTGTGCATGCTCGGCATGAGCGACGGCGCATTCCCCCGCGCAGGCCGGACGGTGGGCTTCGACCTCATGGCCCAGCGCCCGCGCCCCGGCGACCGCTCGCGCCGCGCCGACGATCGCTACCTGTTCCTCGAGGCGCTCCTCGCCGCACGCCAGCGCGTCATCATCACCTACGTCGGACAGAGCATCCAGGACAACGCCGACCTCCCGCCCTCGGTGGCCGTGAGCGAGCTGCTCGACGTGCTCGACGAGGGCTTCCGGGCCCGCGAGGGGAGCCTCCGCCAGCAGCTGGTGCTGCGGCACCCCATGCAGCCATTCTCGCCACGGTACTTCGGGGCGGATGCGGATCCGCGCCTCTGGAGCTACGCGGTGGCCTACGAGGACGGCGCACGGGCGCTCCATGGTGGCCGGCGCGGCCGGCCGCGCATCGAGCTCTTCGACGACGTGCTGCCGCCGCCCGAGGCCGAGGAGCAGGCGCGCCCGCTCGAGCTCGACCGGCTGGTGCGGTTCTTCCAGCAGCCCGCGGCCGAGCTGCTCAAGCGACGGCTCGGCATCAACCTCGGCGAGTGGGTGCGCGATCGTAGCGATCGCGAGCCGATGGAGCTCGACCAGCTCGAACAGTGGAAGGCCGGCACCGAGATCCTCGAGCACCGCCTCGACGAGCTGCCCGCGCTGCGCTCGCGCGAGCTGCTCCGCGCGATGGGCCTCTTGCCGCTCGGGGCCGCGGGCGACTCGCTCTACGAGGCGATCGCGCTCGACACCGATCCGATCGCCGCGGTGGCCCGGCGGCTGCGGGTCGGCTCGCGCCTGCCCAACCTGTCGCTGGATCTGTCCTTGCCGACGCTGCGCCTCGTGGGCCAGCTCGATCGCCGCTGGCCCGCAGCGATGGTGCGCGCCCAGTACGGGGTCGTGCGAGCCAAGCACCTGCTCGACGCGTGGATCCGGCACCTGTGCCTGTGCGCGCTCCACCCCGACGATCAGGCGCGTCGCACGGTGCTGGTGGCCCGCCCCGAGCGGCCCGGCGGCGCGCGGGTGTGCCGACTGCAGCCCGTGCCCGACGCCCAGGCGCGGCTCGACGAGCTCGCGCGGCTCTACGTGGCCGGCCAGCAGCGGCCGCTCTTGTTGTTCCCGCGCGCGTCGCTGGCCTACGTGCAGGCGCTGCGCGAGGACAAGGACGACGGCGAGGCCCGCATGGCCGCGCGCGCCGAGTGGGCCGGCCGCACGTTCGGTGAGGGCGAGGATCCGCACCTCGCCCGCATCTTCGGCGACCTCGACCCGCTGGTGGAGGGCTTCTCGCTGCTCGACCAACCGCACCACGCTCCCATGTTGGGCGGCGACTTCGCGTCACTCTCGCGGCGGGTGTTCACGCCGCTGCTCGATCACCTCCAGGAGGGCGAGGAGCAGTGAGCACGGCCGGCACGGGCATGCGGGCGTTCGACCCGCTGGCCACGGATCTCCGCGGCACCAACCTCATCGAGGCCAGCGCCGGCACGGGCAAGACCTACGCGATCGCCACGCTGTTCCTGCGGCTCATGCTCGAGGAGGGGCTCGGCGTCGATCAGATCCTGGTGGTCACGTTCACCGAGGCCGCCGCCGCCGAGCTGCGGGATCGGGTGCGCTCGCGGCTGCGGGCGGCCCTGCACGCCTATCGCGACATCCGCGGCGCCGACCCGGTGCTGGCGCGGCTCGTCTCGCTGCGCAAGCAGGGGGGGCACGCCGCGCTCGACCGCGAGCGGCTGTCGCTCTCGCTGCGCTCGTTCGACGAGGCGCCGATCTCCACGATCCACGGGTTCTGCAACCGCGTGCTGCACGACTCGGCGTTCGAGAGCGGCGTGGCGTTCGACACCGAGCTCGTGATCGACGACGAGCCGATCGTGGATCAGGTGCTGCGTGACTTCTGGGCGCGCGAGCTCTATGGCTCGGACGCCCGCTTCGTCCGCCACCTGCACCGCGAGGGGCTCTCGCCCGATCGCCTGCTGCCGCTGGCCCGGCTGGCGCTCCGCCACGTGGACGCCCCGGTGGTGCCCGATCGCGTGGAGCTCGGGCGCCAGCCCGCCGGTACCGTCTATGCCGAGGCCTACCGGCGCGTGCGCGAGATCTGGTGGCGCGACCGCGAGGACATCAAGGCGCTCCTGCTCGGATTTCCGCACCTGCACAAGGCCCGCTATCGCAAGGACGACATGCCCACGTGGTTCCTGGCCATGGACGCGTTCCTGCGCGCCGAGGAGCCGGGGCCCGAGCTCGGCTCGGTGGGCTTCGACAAGTTCCTGCCCGACTCGCTCGCCGAGGCCACCTCGGTCAAGCACACCCGCAGCGGCGGCCGCCCGCCCGAGCACGCGTTCTTCGACGCCTGCGCGGCGCTCGACGCCGCCCGCCGCCCGCTCGAGGAGGATCACCGCACGCGCGAGGTGGAGCTCAAGCGACGGCTCGTGGCGCACGTACGGCGCGAGGTCCCGCGCCGCAAGGTCGCCACCGGCGTGCAGTCGTTCGACGACCTGCTCCAGCGGCTCGACAAGGCACTGCGCGGCCGCGCCGGCCGCAGGCTCGCCGAGCAGGTCCGCAAGCGCTACCGCGCCGCGCTCATCGACGAGTTCCAGGACACCGATCCCATCCAGTACCGGATCTTCCGTACATTGTACGGCGGCACCAAACAGCCGCTGTTCCTCATCGGCGACCCCAAGCAGGCGATCTACGGGTTCCGCGGGGCCGACGTGTTCACGTACCTGCGCGCGGCCAAGGCCGCCGGCGAGTCGCGCTACACGATGGACACCAACTGGCGCTCGGACCCTGCGTTGCTCTCCGCAGTGGAACGATTGTTCGCAGTGCGACGGCCGTTCCTGGTGGAGGACATCGGGTTCCCGCCGGTGCGCCCGCGCCCTGGGGCCATCGACGCGCTGTGGGGACCCGACGGCCGCCAGCTGCCCGCGTTCGAGATCAAGGTGCAGCCCCGCGACGGCGCGATGGTCAAGACCCGGCAGATCACCGCCGAGTGGGCCGAGCGTCACGTGCCCGAGCGGATCGCCGCCGACGTCTCGCGCCTCCTGGCCCAGGGCGCGACGCTGCGCGGCCCCGAGGGCGAGCGCCCGCTCCACGCCGGCGACGTGGCGGTGCTCGTGCGCAAGAACGATCAAGCATTGGCGGTACAGCGAGAGCTGCGACGGCTCGGGATCCCCGGCGTGGTCTACGGCGACGCCACCGTGTTCGACACCCCCGAGGCCGACGAGCTCTACCGCGTGCTCGGGGCGGTGGCCGAGCCCACCCGCAGCTCGCTCTTGCGGGCTGCGATCACCACCGAGCTCTTCGGCGTGAGCGCCAACGCGCTCGAGGCGATGAGCGAGGACGAGGACACCGAGTGGAACCGGTGGATCGACGACTTCCGGCGCTGGCACGAGCAGTGGGTCGAGCGGGGCTTCGTGCAGATGTTCCGGGCGCTCCTGTCCGAGCGCTCCACCCAGCCGCGGCTCTTGACCATGCAGGACGGCGAGCGGCGCATGACCAACCTCCTGCACCTCGCCGAGCTCTTGCACGGGGCGGCCGGGGCCGAGCACCTCGGCCCCTCGGGCCTGCTCCGTTGGTTCCAGCAGCAGCGACGCACTCGCTCGAGCATGGTCGAGGCGGTCAAGCTCCGGCTCGAGCGCGACGACCAGGCGGTCCAGCTCATCACCATCCACCGCAGCAAGGGCCTCGAGTACCCGGTCGTGTACTGCCCGTACCTCTGGGACGGCGGGGGCCTGTTCAGCGACGAGGAGGACAACCTCCTCTACCACGACCCCGAGGACGACCATCGCCTCAAGATCGACGTGCGCATCAAGGGCGGCCGCAAGGAGCGCGACGCCGACCCGTTCATTGCCCTCGCGCGGTTCGAGAAGGCCGCCGAGAACCTGCGCCTGCTCTACGTGGCCGTGACGCGGGCGCGGCACCGCTGCGTGGTGGTGTGGGGCGGGTTCTACCGCAGCCACCGCTCGCCGCTCGGCTACCTCATCGGCTCGCCACTACACGACGAGCGCTGGCCGTGGGATCCCGAGCTCGTGGCCGCCAAGCTCAAGGACCTCGAGGACGAGCCGATGCTCCGGTGGCTGCGCGAGCGCGGCGCGGGGGCCTGGGCGCTCTCGCGGCTCGACGTGGGCGAGGCGATTCCCTACCGCGCGCCGCCGGTGGCCGACGTGGAGATCGCGGCCCGACGCCCCGCGGTCGCGATCGATCGCAGCCGTCGCACTGCGAGCTTCACCACCATGGTGGCCGACCGCGAGCTGCCGCAGACCGCTGGCGAGGGCCGCGACCGCGACGAGCGAACGCCGGATGCACCGCGCACGGGCCCGCTGCCCGCCTCCGAGGGTCCGATCCCGCTGGCCGAGTTCCCACGCGGGGCCAAGGCCGGCAACTTCTTCCACGACGTGCTCGAGAACCTCGACTTCATGGCACCGGCGACCGACCGCGACGCCTTGGTCGACGCCAAGCTCGCCGCGTATGGATACCCGCGCGAGGACTGGTCGGAGCCCGTACGGCGAGCGCTCCATGGTGTGCTCGAGACCCCGCTGCTGGCGGGAGATCCCACGCTGCGACTCTCCGCGATCGGCCCCTCACGACGGCGCAACGAGCTCGAGTTCATCCTCCCCACCGCGGGTGGCGAGCACGGCGATGCGATCGCCCTCACGCGCGAGCGCCTGGCCGCGATGTTCCGGCGCCATGGCGAGGGGCTGCCACCGGGCTACCCCGAGCAGGTCGATCGGCTCGGATTCTCGCCGCTGCGGGGCTTTCTGAAGGGGTTCATCGACCTGGTGTTGGTGCACCGGGATCGCTGGTACCTCGCCGACTACAAGACCAACCACCTCGGGGAAGATCTCGGGGCGTATGCCCCGCCGCACCTCGGGGAAACGATGGTCGAGGACCACTACGTGCTGCAGTACCACTTGTACACGGTGGCCCTGGTGCGGCACCTTGGCCGCACCGTGCCCGGCTTCCGCTACGACCGAGACTTCGGCGGCGTGTTCTACCTGTTCCTGCGCGGCATGACGCCCGCGGCCGGGGCCACGCGCGGGGTGTTCTTCGATCGGCCACCGGCCGCGAGGATCGAGGCGCTGTCGGACCTGCTCCGCGGGGGGCCGATGGAATGACGCCGCTCTTGCAACGGCTGCTCGAGGCCGGGGTGATCTCGGTGCTCGACATGCACTTCGCGCGGGGCCTCGCGCGGCTGCACCCCGACGAGCCCGAGTCGGTGTTCCTCGGGGCTGCGCTGGCGAGCCGCGCGGTGCGGCACGGGCACGTGTGTGCGGATCTCGGGCGCGTGCTCGAGAGCCCGCTCTTGGACGAGGAAGGGCAGCCGCTCGATGTCGTGCTGCCCAATCGATTCCAGTGGGCGATGGATCTCGGAGCGAGCCCGCTGGTGAGCGCGGGCGAGCGGCCGACGCCGCTGGTGTTCGACGGCGGGGCGCGGCTGTATCTGGCGCGGTACTGGCGGTATCAGACGGCGCTGGCGAAGGGCCTGCGGGCACGGGTGGAGCAGCGGCCGGCCGGGATCGATTCGGAGCGGCTGTCGGCCGGGGTGGATCGATTGTTCGGCAGCGACGGCGCGCACGAGGCGGATCCGTGGCAGCGGCTGGCGGCCGTGGTGGCGGCGCGGCGGGGGCTGACCGTGATCTCCGGCGGGCCGGGTACGGGCAAGACCAGCACGGTGGTGCGGATCTTGGCGTTGTTGCAGGAGCAGGCGCTCGCGCGGGGGGAACGGCCGCTGCGGATGCAGCTGTTCGCCCCCACGGGCAAAGCGGCGGCGCGGCTCGGGGAAGCGATCGTGGAGCGGCTCGAGGGGCTGCCGGTGGACGATGCGGTGCGGCAGGCGATTCCCACGCAGCCGTCGACGATCCACCGCGGGCTCGGGTTTCGGCCGTCGGCGCCCACGCACTTCGTGCACGACGCCGGCAACCCGCTGCCGGTGGATCTGGCCTTGGTGGATGAGGCGTCGATGGTGGACCTCGCGCTGATGACCAAGCTCGTGGACGCCGTGCCTCCGCATGCGCGACTGGTGTTGCTCGGGGACAAGAACCAGCTCGCCTCGGTGGAGGCGGGGGCGATCCTCGGGGACGTGTGCCGGACGGATGTGCGACCGGGGTACTCGCCACAGTTTCGCGACGAGCTGCAGAGCGTGCTGGGCAGCGAGGGGCTGCCCGACGGGCTGCGCGAGGTCAGCACCCCCGGGATCGGTGATTGCATCGTGGAGCTGGCCCACAGCTATCGGTTCGATGCGAGCGGCGGGATCGGGGGGCTGGCGCGGGCGGTGAACCGCGGGGACGCGAGTGGGGTACTGGAGGCGCTCGGACGGCCCGTGGCGGCGGATCGCGTGCGCGACGAGGCCGGGGCGGTGGCGCTCGTGGAGCTGAAGGAAGAGGACGACCTCGCCAAGGTGCTGCGACCGCTGGTGATCGAGGGGTTCGCGGGGCTGATGCGGAGCAGGGAGCCCGAGGAGCGGCTCGAGGCGCTCGGTAGATTTCGGCTGCTGTCGCCGCATCGGCTCGGGCGCTATGGGGTGTTGGCGCTCAATAGGCTCGTGGAGGAAGAGCTCGCGAAGGTGGGGCTCTTGAACGCGAGGGATGCCTGGTACGACGGGCGGCCGGTGATCGTGACGGAGAACGATCACCAGCTCGAGCTCTATAATGGCGACGTGGGGCTGGTCCACCGCGATGGTGGTGGGCTGACACGGGTGGTGTTCGGGACTGCCGGCGGGGGGCTGCGGTGGTTGTCGCCGGCGAGATTGCCTCCGCACGAGACGGTGTTCGCGATGACCGTGCACAAGAGCCAGGGCTCGGAATTCGAGCGCGTGGCGCTGGTGCTGCCGGCCGCGGTGTCGAAGGTGCTGACGCGGGAGCTGGTGTATACGGCGATTACGCGGGCGCGGCGGCAGATCGTGGTGTATGGGACGGCGGGGGTGCTGGAGGAGGCGGTGAGGAGGAGGATCGATCGGGCGTCGGGGTTGAGGGAGGCGCTGTGGGAGGGGTGACCTATCGCGTCGCCGCCTCGCGAACGAGCCAGTCACGAAACTCGACGAGCTTCGGCAGCGTGGCGCATTCGGGGCGGTAGACCACGTAGTAGGCGAGCGCGGACACGAGCTCGACCTCCGGAAACAGCCGCACGAGCCGGCCCGCCGCGAGATCGTCGCGGGCCATGATGCTGCGAGCCAGCGCCACGCCCTGCCCGTCGATCGCCGCCTGCAGGACGGCGGCGGAATTGTTGATCCGCAGCCCCCGCTTGGTGTCGACGCTCGCCCCGGCCTTCTCCAGCCATGCGTTCCATGTGGCGAAGCCCAGGTGGGCTTGCACCGAGAGATCGTGGATGAGCTTGAGGTTGGCCAGATCCGACGGCTTGCGCGGGCGACGACTCTGCCGAAGCAGCGCCGGTGAGCACACCGGAAAGACCTCCTCGTCCATGAGCTTCTCGGCGGCCAGCCCCGGCCAGACCCCGGCGCCGTAGCGCACCCCGATGTCGATGCCGCGAGCAGCGAAATCGCGCGTCTCGATCGAAACATCGAGCTTCACGTCCGTCTCCGGCCATGCTGCCTGAAACCGCTCGATGCGCGGCAGGAGCCACTTCGCCGCGAACGCCGGGCTGACCGTCACGGTCAGCACGCCGTTCGGTGAGCCTTCCTTGAGCCGCGCGACCCCAAGGCTCAATTGATCGAAGCCCGCACGGATGTCCGGCAGTGCACGCTGAGCAACCTCCGTGGGCACGAGCCGCGTGCGCCCGCTCGTGCCGCGAAGGAACAGCGGCGTACCGAGCCAATCCTCGAGGCTCCGCACGAGCTGTCCGACGGCCGCCGGCGTCACGTGCAGCTCGGATGCCGCGAGCGAGAAGCTCTCGTGCCTGGCGCTCGCCTCGAAGGCGCGCAGCGCATTGAGGTGATCGGGGGCTCTCATGACCGATAAAGACTTTCTTTGGCGCCTGCCAAGATCTTCTCGTTTGCGAAGGCTCGTGCCCGAGCCCACAAATAGACCTGAAAGCCGGGCCCAGTGACCGACGCAGGCGCGATACGCCTGGTTGTCATGGACCTTGGCGGGCTGTCAAGGAAGACCCTCCTCGACAGTTCTTCTTTCACGCCCCGGAACGACATTCCCAAGGAGAAGAGCGATGACCTTCCTGCAAATCACCCTCAAGATCGCCCCCGCCAACCGACCTGCGGCCGCGGGTGTCTACCAGCGCTACAAGGCGCCCTTCCTCGACACGATCGTCGGTGCGCGGTCGAAGGAGCTCCTCGTTCGCGACGACGACGTCCAGGTGCTCCACGGCTTCGGTACGGAGGAGCAGGCGCACGCCTATCTGAAGAGCGGGCTGTTCACTGCCGATGTCGTCGGCGCGCTCGCGCCGTTGCTCGATGCTGCGCCAGAGGTCCGGATCTACCGGGCTGCATGACGCCTCCGACCCCGCGCCGCCCCGACGAGCTCCTCGGGGCGGCGTGGGGTTCCTCGCCCATCGAACCCACGAACCGGAGATCGAACGATGACGACACCTGTCTGGATCCTGCTCGGCTTCGCGGGCTGGACGTTGCTCATTCTCTTGCTGAGCGTCGGTGTGTACCGCTGGAGTCACATCATCACCGGCCGTCGGCGGATCGCGGAATTTCGTGCCGATGCGGCCGACGGGGCTGCTTGGTACCAACGGGCGACCCGCGCGCACGCGAACTGCATCGAGAACCTGCCCGTGTACGGTGCCATCGTGCTCGTCGCGCATTTCGCCCAGCTCGATGATTCCCTGCTCGACATGTTCGCGATCACCTTGTTGATCGCACGCGTGGTCCAATCGCTCGTTCACATCTGCTTCGTGCAGACGAACACCGCGGTGAGCGTGCGGTTCTCGTTCTTCTTCGTGCAATTCGTGTGCATGGCGGCGATGGGGATCCATACTGCGATCGTGGCTTGACGCGAGGACGCGCCTCTGGGTGGGTTCGCGACGGTGGCGGTCGAGCACTGCACGAGCGATCGGCATCAGGGTTGCGAGAGCCACTGTGAGAGGAATGAGGAGCGCAAGGCTGATATCACCGGTAAGCCCGGCGATGGCCATGCCGTTCCTGCGTCTGCCGCCCTCCACGTGCGCCGCTTCGACGGCGAGTCGGAGAAAAGCGCAAGATCAAGGGCTCACCGGAGCGTAGAGCAACAGAAGGCCATTGACGAGATCGGGTGTGTTGCAGCTGTACCCGAAGCCAGTCATCGAATTCTGCTGGATACCCGCAGTGGCCTCGGCTCCGTTGTTGCGCGGGTGGGCAGCACTGATGGTATCCACGTAGCACACTCCGATGTGCCCGCTGGCCTCATACAACATTGCCTGCACTCGAATGTAGTCGAACGCATCGCCGCTGTAGAACGCCGTGTCCCACTGCACCACGAATCGGCGGCTGCCGACCGGCCCGAGCGTTTGATAGTAGACCTCGCTCGTGCCCACCCCGGGGTTGAGATCGTCCCAGAATACGTAGAGGTTGCTGAGCGATGGCTCGACAGCACTCGGCAAGCAGGTGTTGTCATACGTAAGGTAATTGGAATCGCCCCAGTGCAGCGCACCATTCGACTCGATGGCGACCTCGGTATGAGCGACGCCATAGACTGGAAACGTAAAGCCCATCGACACTCCAATGACGGTGTCGTCGGTCAGCACCGTGGGGGTGCCGGTCCCGCTGATATCGTCGCACGGCAACACCGGCGGCTGCGCCTCGTAGCCGAGGTAACCCGCGTCGCTGCCGAACGGCACGCCGGCAACGTCACAGGTCGTGAAATCGAATGTGCAGCTCGGACTGCAAGCGAGCGTACCACCGAAGAGTCCTAGAGAATCGCACGTTGCTCCGCCGAGGTCGGCGCCGTCGCAGATCTCGTTGCCCTCGATGCTCCCATCCCCGCACGCGAAGCAGGCGGACGTGTCGAAAGCACCACAGTCGGGTGAGCAAGCGAGGCCGCCTCCGTCGAAGCCTTGGGTGACGCAAGTCTGTCCGCCGAGGTCCCCGCCATCGCACTGCTCGGCACCGTTGAGCACCGTGTCGCCACAAACATGGCAGCCGGTCGTGTCCAATTGGCACGAGTCATGGCAATCGAGCACGCCTCCGTCGAAGCCTTGACTTGCACAGCTCGCACCGCCGAGATCCCCCGTATCGCAAGCCTCGCCGAGCGAGGCATTGAGCGTGAGATCGCCACACATCGCAAACGTGCAATTGGCGTCACACTCCGGAGTCTCTCCTTCACCATCGCAGTCCTCGCCCGGGTCTAGCGCTCCATTGCCGCACTCGAACATCACGCAGCCGGACACATCGTACGCCGTGCAACTGGGCTGGCAGCCCAGGGTACCCGCATCGTAGTCCTGCCCGATACAATCACTGCCCGCGAGATCGGCGCCGTCGCACGCCTCGCGGCCCTCGATCACGCCGTTGCCGCACTCGAACGTCACGCAGCCGGACGTGTCGTACGCGATGCAGTCGGGCGAGCAGCCGATCGCGCCCGCGTCGAAGCCTTCGCTCTCACAGCTCGCCCCACCGAGATCCGCGCCGTCACACGCCTCACTGCTTCCCACGATGCCGTCTCCGCACACCGGATCGGGACCGGTATCGCTGGCCTCGGTACCCGAGGTCGATCCACTCGTGCTCTCCGTCTCGAAGCCCGAAGAGTCAGTGCCGTCGAGACCCATGCTCGTCGAGTCGGTACCGTCGAGACTCATGCTCGTCGAGTCGGTACCGTCGAGACCCATGCTCGTCGTGCCCGTGCTCGGCGACCCCATATCCTCCGACGCCGTGGTCTCCGAGTCCGCGCCTCCCGGCCCCGCGCTCTCCGAGCCGAGCCCGGAGCTCGCCGCTGACTCCGGGTCATAGTCACTCGCACTCGGCGGGTCGATCCGACAGCTCGCGAGCGCCAGCAGGGAGAGCATCCCCGTGGAGCGCGTCATTGAAGCCATCACGACGATTCGCTTGGATCGAGGGCCCAAAGCGGACGAGCAGGCGGATCCATCCAGGCTCATGACCTCGATGCTATCCGAGCCGCACTACCGACGCGACGCGCTCTTGGGCCACGTGAGCACGATTGCGCTACGAGCATGAGAGCGTGCCCATGGTGCCGGGCACGTTCGGGCGCCAGTCCGGGCCACGCCGGGAGGCATCTTCCGCAACGATCACGACTCGATTCCGCGTCCCCGACGTTGGTGTTACCGTCACTTCAGGGACACGCCCATGCTGGCACAGGCGATCACGCTCCGCGGCGGCGAGTACTTGGTGACCTCCGCCTCGTCGGCACCGGTCCCCGGCTACGTCCCCTTGGAGCCAGCCGAGAGCCGCATGCTCGTGCGGAGCTGGATGCGTCGACACGAAACCGCGGTGCTTCGTGACCTCCTCACGGCGCTGGGCTCGTGGCGCACGCTGAGCCCGCTCGACGAGCCCGAGGCCTTCACCGCGCTCGTGGGAACGCGCTTCGACGACCACTGTCCGTCCGTCGTCCTCTACCGCCGGGAGCTCCGTTCCATCGGACCCGTCGCGGGGAGCCCCGAAGCAAGCGCGGTCGAGCTGTCCGAGCTCGCGAGCCACCGCCCCGAGCCCAGGGAAGACCTCCGCGCCTGGATCGAGATCCGCCTCGAGGACCGCGACGGCAAGCCCGTGCCGCGAGCTCGATACGAGGTGCTCCTGAGCAACCGCGAGCTGCGACAGGGCTACCTCGACCTGCAGGGCTTTGCGCGCATCGAAGGGCTGCCGGAGGGCACCTGCAAGGTCTGCTTCCCCGACTACGACCAGTCATCGTGGAACCCTGCCTGACGCCCTGGGAACGAGGAAATCACCCATGCCGAAGACGCACAAGGTCAAGCCAGGCGAGTGCTTGTCGACGATCGCCGCGCGGTACGGCTTCCTCGACTACAAGACGATCTACGACCACGCCGACAACGAGGCGCTCCGGTCCAGGCGCCCGAACCCGAACATGATCCACCCGGGCGACGAGGTGATCATTCCCGACAAGGCCCACAAGCAGGTCGACTGCGCAACCGGCAAGCGTCACACCTTCGTCCTCGAGCAGCCCAAGCGGAAGCTCGTCCTCAAGTTCCTCGACGAAGACGGCCAGCCGCTGGCCAACGAGACCTACGAGCTCGAGGTGGAGGACGAGTACATCGAAGGCGCGACCGATGATGCGGGCCGCCTCGAGGCGGAGATTCCCCTGCATGCCCGGAGCGCCGCGCTCCGACTCGGCGAGCGGCACTATCGCGTGAAGATCGGCGATCTGAACCCGCTCGACGACGTCGACGACGACGGCGTCTCGGGCGTGCAGGGGCGGCTGCGCAACCTGGGCTTCGATCCAGGACCGCTCGACGGCAAGATCGGCCCGCGAACGCGCCACGCGATCGCGGCCTTCCAGGCGTCCCGTGGCCTGGCCGTGACGGGCGACTGGAAGGGATCGATCCTCGACGAGCTCAAGAAGGCCCACGGGTGCTGAGAGGCGACGATGACCGATCCAACGGGTGCCACCGTGCAAGCAAGCTCTCCGCCGGTGCGGGAGATCAGCGCTCCTGCGAATACCGAGAGCACTGTTGTGCTCGACCCCTGCTCGCACGGGAATCCTTGCGTGGTCTGCTGGCTGCGCGAGCGCGTCGCCGCGGATCCCGAGACGAGCTACCAGGGCTTTCGTACCGGTGAGCTCGAGCTGAACATCCTCGGCGTTCGCCGACGCGACTCGGTGACCGATCGCTTCGACGACTTCATGGTCGTGTTCTTCAAGCCGGTCGCGCCCGAGCACAAGCCGGCGTTCGAACAGACCATCGAGCAAGATCTGCGCGACGACTGGAAGAAGATCTTCGGAAAATCCGGCAAGCACACCAAGCTCGTGCCCTGCACCAAGGATGGAGCCTCATGGGTCGTGAGCATCTATCCGCTCTCCACCGATCCCGGGCTCACTGATCTACCCGAGGAGAAGGCCGCCAAGGCGAAGAAGACCAGCGAACAGGACGTACAGAACAAGCAGACCGCGGCCACCGACGCGAGCAAGAAGCTCGAGCAAGCCGAGGCCAAGGTCGCGGCGAAGCAGTCGGCCTACGATGCCTTGCCGGCGGATCCTCCCCCCAACCCGGCGGTCAAGCCCAAGAAGGGCGCGCCCAAGTCCCCCAAGGCCCAGGCACTGGCCGAGCTCAACGAGGCCAAGGCCGAGCTGGCCAAGGTGAAGAAGGCCAAGGAGAAGGCCGACGGCGCGCTGAAGACCGCCAAGGAGACCGACGCAAAGAACGAGACGACGCTCGCGTCCGAGCAGGAGAAGGCCAAGTCGAAGCCCCCGATCGCGGTGCTCGGCGACGGAACGGAAGGTGGCCTCGCGGTCGGCCGCGGGATGATGGCGTGTCGCTCGTATCCGAACGAGTACACCTTCTACATCCATCACGCCGGCTCGCCGAGCGCGTTTCCGAAGGGTCACGTCGCGCTCACGGTCGGGATGATCCCCGACGGCTACCGCGCCTACTCGGTCTCACTCATCAAGAGCGCGAGCTGGGAAGCGGAGGCAAAGCGGGTCAATCATGTCGCCGTCGCGGTCGGGGGCAGCACCGAGTCTCGGGCCGTCGTCGGCGAGCTCTTCGTCGGCGGGCAGAAGCCGGGCGAGAAGTTCGCCAAGCAGACGGCCACGCTCATAACGACGCAGACCGAGGCCCAGAAGTCGACCAAGACGCGCAGCGCAGGGCTCGAGGTGAACGGCACCAAGCGAACGCTCGCGGACACCGACGTCCTCCTGTTTCGCGCCGAGATCGGAGGGACCAACCTCCACCGCGGCCACAACGCGAAGGTCACACCGAGCGGCGACGAGGTCGTCCCAGGAGCTCCGGGCGGTGACAAGGTGAAGTCGTTCTCGGAGGGGTGTCAGGTCAACCCGAGCTTCGACGCATTCAACCAGTTCATCCGGCTCGCCGCCATCGGCAAGCGGTGGACCTGCGCCAAGGGCAAGGCGGAGACGCCCGGCTGCGATCGCCTGATCGCCGCTGACGGCGAGGAGCTCGGCAAGGGCGAGCAAGCGCTGCTCGACAGCTTCGGCCGCCGCTACATCAGCGAGGCCACGGCCACGGCGGTGTCGAAGGAGCTCGAGGCCAAGAAGACCGAGGTCGCGGCGCTCGAGGCCAAGAAGAAGAAGGCCGGGACCCTCACGGCCGAGGACGAGGCGGCGCTGACCAAGGCGAAGGCCGACCGTGACAAGCTCGAGGCCGTCATCAAGGAGCTCGGCAGCGACGTCAAGAACGAAGACGATAAGGTCGTGGTCAAAAAGGCCATCGACGCGGCCGACAAGGACCTCGCCACCGCCGACAAGGCGATCGGCAAGCTGAAGGCGGACAACGCCAAGCGCAAACCTCCGAAGACCGACAAGGAGATGGCGCCCGCGCTCGAGCCACACGAAAAGAAGAAGGCCGCCGCCACCGCAAAGAAAGACGAGGCCCAGAAGAAACGCGACGAGCTCGAGGACAAGACGCTCGAGAAGGACGCGCTCGCCGCTCGCCGGAAGTTCCTGAACGAGCGAACCCGCTTCTTTCGCGGCGACTTCCTGCGCGAGTGCGATCTCCACGCAGGCGGTCCGGGCGTGCACTGCAAGCAACGCTTCACGTATGTGCTCGTCGAATTCGACGACGCCGGCTGCGACGAGCTCGACCGGCGGTTCAAAGAAAACCGCAACCAGGGCTGGGACGGCGAGATCGTGCTCCCGGGCTGAGCCACCGGCCCCGGGCGCTCACTGCGTCAATTGTTGTCCACGCTCGACCCCTTCACCGTCACCGCCCCCGACCCCTTCACGTTGATATCCTTCCCATTGATCGAGATCTCCCCGTTCTTCTTCATCACGATCTTCGCCTCCCCCACCTTGATCGTCAGCTCGTCCGCCGCTGAGATCATCGCCTTCTTGTCGGTCTTGATCGCGAGGTCGTCCCCAGCGGCGATGACCGTCTTCTTGCCCGACTTCGCCGTCATGTCCTTGGTGGCGTCGAGCACGAGGTTCTTCTCGGTCTTCACCGTCGTGTCCTTCTTGGCCTCCATGGTCATCGACAGCTCGGCCGCGGTCGACACCGCGCCATCGCAGGTCGTCGCGAACGAGCCGCCCACGTGGACCGTCTTGTCCTTGCCGACCGTCTCGTCCGACGACTCTGTCACGCTCACCGACTTGGTCTTCTCGATCGACTGACTGTGCGCGCCCGTGATCGTCTCGTCGTCGTTGCCGGTGATCGCCGCGCTGCGGTTGCCCTCCACCGTCAGCGTCATGTCCTTGACGATGGTCTCGGTGTGGTTGCCCTCCACCGTGATCGTCTTGTCGTTCTTGACCGTCTCGAACTGATCGTGCCCGACCTCCTTGGTGCGGTCGTTGCCGATGGCGAGCGTCTCGTCGTGCCCGGTGGTCTGGTTCTTGTCGTTCTCCGTCGCGATCGTGAAATCCTTCTGGCAGTGGATGTAGACCTCTTCGCTGCCGGACTGGTCCTCGAAGCGCAGCTCATTGCTGCCGTCGCCGGACACCGAGTCGGTCTTGATCCCGCTCTGCGTCTTCTTGTCGGGCAACGGGTACGGATAGCCGTTATCGCCGTTGTAGACCGTCCCCGTGACCAGCGGCCGATCGGGGTTGCCCCCGAGGAATTCCACCAGCACCTCCTGCCCCACGCGCGGGATGAACTGGAACCCCCACCCCGGCCCCGACCACTGCTGCCGCACGCGCACCCAGCACGAGGACGTGTCGTCGTACGTGCGCTCCTCCTCCCAGTGGAACTGGACCTTGATGCGGCCGTGCTCGTCGACGTGGATCTCCTCGCCTGCGGGGCCGGCTACGATCGCCGTCTCGGGTCCATGAGCCCGCGGCTTGGGGATCGTCTGCGCGGGGCGCAACGGCACGTCGAACGGGATGCAGTGGAACGAGTTGCGGTAGCGCGGCGCCGCCCCCTCGCCGCCGGAGAACCTCACGTCGGGGCACTCGCCCACGTGCACCACCCGCGTGATCAGGAACCGCCCCTCGAGGTCATCGCGGTCGTGGCGATCGAGCTCGAACAGCTTGCCCGCGGCGAAGTCGATGGCGTTGCTCGAGCCGCGGCCCTCCTTGCCGCGCACCTTCGCCGCCTCGAGGTGATCCTTGGCGCGCGCGGCCACGTCGTCGGCGATGTAGCGGCGCTCGGTGTGGCGGTAGATCCTGCGCTTGCGCCCCTTGGGGTCGGTCCCCTGCTCCTCCGCCTCGAGCGGCTCGAGCGGCGTCATGAAGTCGTAGTCGCGCCGCAAGAGCGACGTGGGGGTCAACGACTGCTGGAACCCGAAGCCCTGGATCGACTCGACGTCGGCCGTCTCGGGCCGCTGCGCGACGATCGGCACCACCGGCGTCCCGTCCACGTTCTCGACGTCACCGAAATCGGTGTTGGCATACGTCAGCGTGAGCACCTCGTGGCCAACGCCGTCGTCGTGCACGAAGTGGTACGAGATGCCCTCTTCCTGCATCAATCGCACGCAGAAGTCGTAGTCGGTCTCGCGATATTGCACACAGTAGTCGCGTGGCGACGTACCACGGGACGCGGCGCCCTTGTCGAACGTACGATCGTAGGCCCCGAGCTCGGTCCCCAGGACTTCCTCGAGGATCTCCAGCACGCTCATGTCCTGGAAGATCCGCGAGTGGGTCTGCTGGTCCAGCAGCTGGAACGCAGGGCCAACCCGCAGAGTGACGAACAGGCGGTCCTCGGAGCACCCGGCGTAGTCGACAGCGACGACGATCCCGTAGAACGTGCGGACGTGCTCGCCACGGGAGACGTCGAGCTGGCACGCGGCCCCGAGGAACAGATCGGTGTCGGCCGCGAGATCCTCGCTGACGAGCTCGAGGTCGAGCTCGTAGGGCTCGTCGACGCCTTCCGTGGCGCGCAGGCGCAGCAGCTCGAACAGCGTACCGGGGCCCTCGTCGCACGAGAATTCGTACCGGACCGGGAGCAACGTGCCTTGATCGACACCACCGCCGTCGTGCGCCATCGACCCGCAGTCTAACAGCGCGAGGGCTCGCCATGGGTGGCTCGCGGACCGCGCGGGCTCGCCCAATGCCTGGGCTGAACGCGACAGGGTGGCTTGACGCTTCTCGGCGACTGCATGCATCGTGAGCCGGCACGCGCTTTACGGCAGCCATGGCCCTCGAGGACACCTTGCGCCGCCTGCCCCCGGCAGCGACGGACTACGCTCGCGAGCTGCTCGAGCACCACTGGTCGGAGGCCGCGTGGCTGTACGCGCGTCGCGAGGTGCTCCACCTCCAGGGCCACCTGGTGCCGATGGAGCAGTGGCTCGACGTCGAGCGGCGCGCGGCCTCTCACGTGGCCGCGCTCCACCACGGGGGGAAGCTGGCGACCGACGATTGCGCGGCGCGGGCGAGGGACGGCGATCACGGCGAGCTGCACACGGCGGTGCGCGTGCTCTGCCGCAGCGATCTCGCCGAGCCCTTCGACGTGCTGGTCAACGAGCTCGACTGGCAAGACCCCACGCGGGCATGGGCCGTGGCCGATGCGCTGGCCTGGGATGCGCCCGCGGCCTGGCAGCGGCTGGTGGCAGCGATCCTCGAGGACGAGGGCGCACCCGAGGATGCCCTCGGGCCGCTGGCGAGCGCGGCCGCCCGGCGTGGCTGGGGGCTCGGCGATGCGTTGGTGGCGGTGCTGGAGGACGGGGTGGGTGATCTCGCGGCGATCGCCGAGGCGGTGGCGAGGATCGGTACAGCCGAGGCGTTGTCACCATTGTCGGCGGTGGTGGAAGGCGATTACGAGCCCGAGGTCCGGCAGGCGGCCGCAGCCGCGGCGTTGTGCTTCGACGCGCGGGCCGTGCTGGCGTATCTCGGACAGATCGTGGGCCGCGAGCCGTGGGCCGCGGTGCCGGTGGTGATGGCCGCAGGGCCCGATGCGCTGCCCGTGCTCGTGGCTGCGCTCGAGCGCTCGCCGAGCCCCGAGCTCGTGCTGGCGCTGGGGCTCCTGGGGCACGTGGATGCCCTGCCCGCCTTGCTTCGCGCGCTCGCGGACGAGCGGCTGGCCACGGCCGCCGCCGAGGCGCTCTACTTGCTGACCGGCGCCGTGCTCCACGAAGAGACGAAGCTCGGGAGCGATGCCGAGGGCGTTCGCGGCCTGTACATCGAGCGCCTGCCCACGTCGCAGGAGCGCTGGGCGGCCTGGCTCGACGCGAACGGGAGCGCGCTGCGGGCCCGGCCGACGCTTCGCCATCGCCTGGGCGCCCCGTTCGACCCCGGCCGCGTGCTCGACGAACTGACCCGAACGACGCTGCGGCCCGCGCTTCGCGATGCGATGGCGATCGAGCTGACGATCCGGCAGCGAGTGCCGTACCGATACTCGTCGCGCATGCTGGTGCTCCGCCAGCGTGAGGTGCTCGCGATCACTCGGGCCGAGCTCGAGCAACGACCCGCCATCGCCGCAGGTGCCTGGGTGGCCGATGGTCGTCCCATGCGAGAGCCCGGCTCGCGCATGCGTACGCCGTAGCGCGAGCTCGACACTTGAGAGCGGAAGGGAACGAGCGTAATAAGGAGTAGGCGACGAAGCGACTCGCTTCACCGCGAGCGGCCGATCGCGCCACCGTTGACATGCTGCAGCTCAGCAACACCTCGCCGTTCGTCGCGGAGATGTTCGGGTTCCCCGATTGCGACGGGGTCGACACCCTGTTCGTCGTCGTGAAGGGCACGTTCGGCTGCGGCGATGGGCTTCCGAGCATCGCCGACGAGCAGCGGCCGGTGAGCCTGGCCGACGAGTACTTCGGGGAGCCGGGCACTTCGAGCCTGCGCTGTGCTTCCGAGGCACATCTGGCCAAGCCCGGCACCGACGTGGTGGTGATCGGGCAGGCATGTGCGCTCGGCGAGCGGCCGGTCACGGTGATGGACGTGGGGGTGGGAATCGCGGATCGACACAAGCAAGCGCGGGTGCATGGCGATCGCTACTGGACCGAAGGAGTCGGCGGTGTACGACCCAGCCGCGCCAAGCCCTTCGTACGGATCCCGCTCACCTGGGAGCGTACGTTCGGGGGCAAGCACGTGCCCGATCCGAGCAAGGACGTCTTCCTCTGCGAGCCGCGCAACCCGGTGGGGAGCGGGTTCTTGGGCAAGCGAGCCCCGCACGAGCTGCTCGGGCAGCCCGCACCCAACGTCGAGGATCCGCGCGCGCCGATGGAGGGCCCGGGTGCGCGGGGAAAGCCCGTGGGATTCGGGCCGGTCGCACCGTCGTGGGCGCCGCGAGTGCAGCATGCGGGCACGTATGACGACGCGTGGGAGCGGACGCGAGCGCCGTACCTGCCGCGAGATTTCGATCGGCGCTTCTTCAACGTCGCGCCCGAGGATCTGGTGTTCCCGCAGGGGCTCGTGGGCGGGGAGCCGGTGGCGCTCTTGGGTCTCAATCCGAAGGGATTGTTGCGCTTCGATCTGCCGCGCTGCGAGCTCCGGGTCCACGTGACGCTGGCGGGCAAGCGGCAGCGGCTTGCGTGCCGGCTCGAGACCGTGACGCTCGAGCCCACCGACGAGCGCTTCTCACTGAGCTGGCGGACGTCGCTGCCGGTGGACAAGAAGATGCTCAAGGTCGAACGGGTCGAGGTGGAGATCGAGCGCCTCGAGGGCGTGCGAGGGGAGCGAAAACCGGCATGAGCGAGCCGCTCGCGATCGTACGGCTGGGCATGTTCTGCCCCGTGGGGCTCGACGCCGGGCAGGTGGCCGCGTCGCTGTGGGCTGGTGTGCCGCACAAGCACGAGACCTCGATCATGGACAAGCGGTTCGAGCCGATCGTGATGGGGCACCTGCCGCTCGAGGTGATGCCGCCGCTGGTGGAGCCGCTCGAGGACGTGAAGCTGGGGCTGACGGCACTGCAGCGTCGGCTCTTGCGGCTGGCGACGCCGGCGCTGCAGGAGGTGCTCGGGGTCGCGGTGGTTGCGGACAAGAAGCCCGGGGAGAGCGAGCCGCGGTTTTCGTCGAGGGTGTTGCCGCACGGGCTCGCCCCGCTGCCGCCGCTGTTGGTGGCGGGGCCACAGCCCTCGCCGGGGCGGGCGGAGATCTGGACCGGGCGGCAGCTCGGGCAGCTCGCGCTGCAGGCGGGGGTACCGGTGGACGTGGCGGCGAGCCGGGTGTTTCCGAGCGGGCACGCGGGGTTCTTCGCGGCGCTGCAGCACGCGCAGACGCAGGTGATCGGGGCGAAGCGGGCGGAATTCGCGGTGGTGGGGGGGGTGGACAGCTATCTGGATCTGTACCGGCTGGCGCTGCTCGATCAGGAGGAGCGGCTGCTGACGTTCGGCGTGCAGGATGCGTCCACGCCGGGGGAGGCCGCGGCGTTCGTGCTGGTGGCCTCGCGCAATGCGTGCCAGCGATACCGGCTGTCGCCGCTCGGGTGGATCGAGGCGGTGGGGGTAGCGGAGGAGCCCGGGCATCGGTACAGCGAGCAGGCGTATCTGGGTGAAGGCTTGGCCGCGGCGGTGGGGCAGGTGTTCCAGCAGCTCGGCGAGCACGCGCCGCCGGTGCGGCTGGTGATGGCCGGGTTCACCGGGGAGAGCATGCATGCCAAGGAGTGGGGGGTGGCCCACGTCCGCAACCGCAAGCGGTTCGGGGATCCGCTGCAGATCGAGCACTCGGCGGAGTATACTGGGGACGCGGGGGCCGGGTTGGCGCCGATGATGCTCGGGGCAGCGGTGCTCGGGATGCAGGGCAAGGAGTGCCAGGGCCCAGCGCTGGTGTGGGCGTCGTCGGAGCAGGCGCAGCGCGGGGCGGTGGTGATACGGGGGGCGTAGCGGGGCAGAAGTGGTATCGTGGAGGGGGAGGAGGAGCGAGGCGATGGCACAGAAGACGTTCGCGAATTGCCGAGGGATCGCGCACAAGGGCAGCGGGGGGATGAGCATCGTGTTCCCCGACGTGTGCAAGACGCCATCGCCGGCGGGGCCGATTCCGATCCCCTATCCAAACATCGCGAAGGCGGCGGATACTTCGGATGGGCCGTCGACGGTGAAGTGCGACCAGAAGATGCCGATGGTCAAGGGGGCGAAGTATAGCAAGTCGATGGGGGACGAGGCAGGGACGGCGGGAGGGATCGTGAGCAGCGTGAACCGGGATGCGGCGGAGTTCATGATGTACTCGTTCGATGTGAAGATCGAAGGGAAGAATGTTTGTCGGTTGGGGGATCCGTTGTTTCATAATAAGAAGAACATCATGGGGTGAAGCACAAACTCCCATCGAAGAAAGCGATATGAGGCTGTATGCAAGCGGGCGAAGGAATAGCGTCGACGGAATACAAAGTGTCCTCCAAGAAGGAGTGCTTCTTCTGCGGCAAGAACCATCCTGACCCAAAGCCGGCTCCCAAGAAATTCAAGACCGCCGGGAAACCCGGTTGGGACCGTGTCAGCATGGCTGAAAAATTCGACTACTCCGACAAGGAAAGAGTCCGTGTTTACGCTAGCAATAAGCCCGAGTACGATACCGAAGGGCACCATTGCTTGGCATTCTCCAGCTTTGTCAAGAAGAACAACGACGTCTTTCCAAGGCTCAACTATTATCTAAATGAGGTCGGATTCAAACCCAACGACCCTAAGAACATCATACAACTACCCGGGCGCTACCCAAACAAGAACTTCAAGTCGAAGTTCAGCATCCATACGGATCCTCGGTACCAGAACTTCTTCCTGGCAGCCAAGAGCGGAAAGCCTTTGCAGCCCCACCTCGGACGCCACAAGGATGCCTACTTTGCGAAATCCAATGCCCTTGTACAACGACTTGCTATTGTACATTTCGACACGAAAGAGTGCGAGCAAAAGGATCTCGACACTCTAAAGAAGAAGCTCAAGAAGCGCGCCGACGCAGCCGTAAATGTCGCATTTATATCCGTGACCAGTACCGAATGGAAGTGTCACCCTGAGCATCTTGCTGAAGCAAGGAAGTCGTATAAGGAGCTCACAGGATCACCCTTCCCTGCTTGGACCAAGCTCAAGCTTCCGTGCACGCCTTTCTAAAATATTTGAACCCGCGAAAGAGGAGAATTCATCGTGCCGTACTTCATTTTGGAGGCAGATCCTGGCACTGCCGTGATGGCACTCTTTCAGGAGGATGAGCCTGGTCATGATCTCAAGTGGCTATTCGGAGCGCCCATGACCGTCGACGTCCCCCGGAACACGAGCATCGTGATTGATGATGACCACGATCATGACGAATACGACCAGGGTTCCGACGCCACCTCCTCATCCGACCATGACGATAGCGAGTATCCCGACTTCTTCGACATGATGAGAGCGCCCATCGGTTCTGAACGTCTTAAATTCGCTCTTGAACGCGCGGGCGTCGACAATGTGGAGTTTTTTCCAACAACAATCGAGGAGCCCTCGGGGAAGCGATTGGCAGGATACTATGCGATGAACATCGTAGGGAGAATTTCATGCGTAGATAGCGAACGTTCCGTTTTCTCGAAGACTTCGACACAAAAAATCGTACGCATCGATTCTCTGGTATTACGAGAGGAGAACATCGGCGGCGCCAAGCTGTTTCGACTTCATGAATACCCCGAAATTATCGTAATCACAGAAGACGTAGCATCTGCAGTACGGTCACTACCTGGCGTATTGTTGTCGCCAGCCACGGGCTGGAGTGACGCTCATCGATTCTAGGTTACTAGGAGCGTGGTGCCATCTCGGTCAGGCGCAGATCTTCTGCAGCAGAAGAAGCTATGGCTCAACCGGTCTCCGGCTCGCGGCGCCGGTATATCTCGTTCAATACCTGAAGTACAACGCCCCTGGCTGGCTACACGTCACGTTGGCGATCTGCAGGCTGGAGGCATCGCTAAACTGGAAACTGGAGCGGGTGCGGCTCTTTTCCGACAGCCGTATCTCCCACGATCTCGATCACTTGACCCTCCGGAGCCGAGGCTTGGGGCGGGGTAGCGGGTCAGGGATCTGGCCGTTGGCGTAGCGGCCGACGTGGTTGCG